>OGIN01000013.1_pt1 | contig 212739 bp, 219 predicted proteins | sample 1571851 | NCBI WGS metagenome assembly OGIN01 (sample SAMEA2582123, study PRJEB24529) | metagenome | biome: Human gut stool | place: China | collected 2011 | reverse complement strand
GATACTAGCAATACAAAGGGCTAGAATAATAGCAGGAGCACAGAATAAGCTCTCTAAATTAAAAGAGGTAATAACTCCGTATAGAGATGAGGATTTTACTTTGGTATATTGTGGAGCTACCAATGTTTTAGATGAGAGTAGAGATAGAACTAGTACTGATGAGAAAGATTTGAGGCAGATAACAGCTGTAACAAAGATACTAGGAAATGAGCTAGATATGAGGGTGGCAAAGTTTACCTCTGAAGAGAGTATAGAAGAGAGAAAAATAATAAAAGAGAGCTTTGAAAAAAGAGAGATACAAGCTCTTGTAGCTATAAAGTGTCTTGATGAGGGAGTGAATATCCCAAATATCAAAACAGCCTTTATATTAGCAAGTACTACTAATCCTAAAGAGTATATTCAGAGAAGAGGAAGAGTTTTAAGAAAATCCAAAGATATGGAGAAAGATTTTGCTGAAATTTATGATTTTATAACTCTGCCAAGAAAGCTAGAGGCTGTACAATATCTTACTTTAGAACAATTAAAATTGGAGATATCACTAGTTAAAAAAGAGATTTTGAGAATGGAAGAGTTTTGTAGCTTGGCAATGAATCCAGCTACTACTAGAAAATTGATTTATGAAATAAAAGATTCATATAAAGATAATATAATTTATTTTGAGGAGGAAGAGGAGTATGGAGAGTGTGATTAAGATAGATGAAGAAATACTTAATGGTATTATAAAAGCAATTATTAATTTAGAGAGAGAAAATTTAAAAACAAAGGATTTAACTGACCCCAAGATAGTAAATAAAATAAAAGAGATAATAGAAGAGAGAGTTGAGGTGGAATAATGAAAATTAAATATATAGAATTAAAGAATTTTAGACAATTTAAAGATTTAAGATTAGAATTTTCAACAGATACCTCCAAAAATGTTACCATTGTAATGGGAAATAATGGAACAGGAAAGACCACATTAGCTCAAGCTTTCTCATGGTGTTTATATGGGGAGACAAGTTTTAAAATAAAAAAAGTATTAAATAAAGAAGTTGAGGAAAATTTAAAAATAAATTATGGAGTAAGTGTTGTTGTAAAAATTGGTTTGGAACATAATGAAAGTCCATATGAAATTATTAGAACACAAAATTATAATAAAAAAGCGAATGGTAATATAGGATATGACAATGCTGAAATAAAAATTTTAACTAAAACTAAAGATGGAATTATAAAAAATGTTTCAGAGTGGGAAAGAGAACTTAATAAAATTTTGCCAAAAGAGATGGCAAAATATTTTTTCTTTGATGGTGAACGTATAGAAAAAATGAGTAAAGAGGTACAGGATGGAAGAAAGAGTTACGAATTTGCAAATGCTGTAAGAGGTTTATTAGGATTATCAGTAATTATTTCAGCTTTAGACCATTTAAATCCAAACTATAAACGTAGTGTAGTAGGAGTTTATGAGGCTAGTTATAATGAAAGTAGCAATCAAAAAGTAAGGGAGTATTCAGAAAAATTTTTTAAATTAAAAGATGAATTACAAAAAATTGAAATAAGATTAAATGAGATAAATGATGAAGAAGAAAGAGCAACTCAGACTATAAAAGAAATAAACTTAAAATTGAAAGAGCATGAAGAAACAAAAATTCTCCAAGAAAAAAGGGAAAAATATGAAAAAAAAGCTTTGGATTTAGAAATGAAAAAAAATAAAAAAATTCAAGAAGTTTTAAAAGATATAAATGATAATACATATTTATTTATCTTAAAAAAACTAATAAAAGACGTATTAAATGAATTAAAAGAATTTAAATATGAAGAAAAATCAATTCCAGAATTAAATTCTAAATTGATAAATTATATATTAGAACACAAAAAATGTATTTGTGGACATGAAATATTAGAGGATAGTGAAGAGTATTTAAACTTAATAAAATTATTAGAATACTTACCACCAAAATCACTAGGAACAATTATAGCAGAGTTTGTTGAAAAATCTAAAGAAAAATTAAAAGTCAAAAATAATTTATATGAAAAAGTCGTTGAAAGAGATAGGGATATTTATGAGCTAGAAGATCAAATATCAGCTACAAAGGATACATTGCATAGTATAGATAGAAAAATAATAGACAATGATATTAGTAAAATATTAGCAAATTTAGTAAGAGATAGAAATAATCTACAAGTTAATTTAAATAGTTTAGCTGAAGAAAAAATAAGATTAATAGAAAAGCGTGGATCAAAAAGTATTGATGCTAAAAGATGTGAAAATCTAATAACTAAAACTAATTTAGCAAATAAAGAAAATAGAAAAATTGAAATATATAAATCTTATGCAATAGAAGCTTATAATATTTTAAAAGCCAAGTTAGATGATAGGGAAGAAAATATTAGAAATAGTTTAGAAAGAGAAATAAATAATATTTTTAAACTTATGTATGAAGGAGCTATAACACTAGAAATAGATAAAAATTATGGAATTAAAGTACATATAAATAACTCTGAAACAGAAACATCAACAGCTCAAAGTATATCTATTATTTTTGCTTTTATTTGTGGAATAATAAAATTAGCAAGAGAGTATCAAAATAATGAAAATAAAGAATTAGTATCTGAGCCGTATCCTTTAGTAATGGACGCACCTTTATCAGCTTTTGACAAGCATAGAATAAAAAAAGTTTGTGAAATTTTACCAGAAATAGCTGAACAGATAATAATCTTTATAAAAGATACAGATGGAGATTTAGCTAAAGAAAATTTAGTTAAAAAAATAGGAAAAATATATAACTTAGAAAAATTAAATGACTATAATACAGAATTAAAATAGAAGGTGAAAAAATGTTTGATAGAGAATATACTTTTAGAGGAAAACATGCTACTTTTGTAAAAGAGTTAAAAAATGAGTTTGGAATGGAAGGGAAATTAAATGTTTTTGAAAGAAATATAGATGTTTATGTTCTTGCTCCAATAGTAGGTTTTATCTATAAAAGACAAAGTACAATAGATACTGTTTCTGATTTAAAAAATGATATAGCAAAAATAGGAACAGACCAAATTTTAGATGCTACAAATGATATTAAATATAATTTTAGGTTAATTATGCTATTGGATAAAAAATATGAACCAAGTCTTGAAAAAAGAGTAGCTAAAGCTTTTCAATATCTAGAAACACAACAAGAAAAAGAATATTATGATTTAGAAGAGGGAAAAAGAGATTTAGAAATTTTTAATAGTTATGTATTAGGTGGAGTAGAGTATTTATATGAAAATATAATTTTAGGAAAGATAAAAAATGATTATACATCAAATGCCATTGAATTTATAAAAAAGTTTGATGATGAATATAATAAAACAATAGATGACATTTTATGTTAAAGTTTTTATTTAAAAAATTAGTTTAATAAATAATAAAAATAGCCTATGTTTTTGATGGAAAAGAGGTAGTAAGTAGCAACTAATTTCCTTTTAATATTTTGCCTAGTCAAGAGGAGGAGTATATTTTGTAACCTCCTCTTATCTTTTCCACTCCTCTGTATATCTCAATAAAAACTCTATAAAATCAGAAGCTCTCTCTTGGGAGCAATCAGAGAGGAAAAAGGGCAAGAGATGGTTTTCACAGCAATATATGGCAGTGAGTATATCTCTAGCCTCTTCAGGAGTATATTTAGTCAAATCTGCATAGTTTCTAACAAGTACAAATATATATCTCCTCTGTTTTTCAGTGATTTTTTCCTCTTTATCAGTACCTATTGGAGTTAGCTCTGTCTTATCCAATTTTAAAAAAGTTTTTTCCATATTCCACCTCTAAAAGCATTTTACAAATCCTCTCTTTGCCCCTTGTACTTCCCAATAATCTCTCTCCCTCTGCTCCATTTCCTCTTTTGCTTCTCTTTCTTCCTCATCTTTTTCTTGGATAGCCTCTTCTAAATCTTTGATAACCTCATCAAGAGTAGAATCTAAACTCTCTCCATAGTATTCCCAATCAAAAGGCTTAAGATTTACTACTATTTCAGAGCCATACACAGATAGCACCACTTTGAAATAGTCCTGTAAAGGCTCATACTCTTTCATCAACCTTAATATCTTTCTTATTTTTTTCTCTATCATATAATCTCTCCTCTATATCGTATACAAACAGGATACACAAAAGGTAAAAAAATTTAAATTAATTCTTATTAATTATATCGTATCACAAAAGTGATAAAGTTGTCAAGCAAAAGAGATACTTTTTTCTTTGAATTTTTTTTAAAATATTGTATAATTAGACTATAAAAATGTTACACATTGGAGAAAGGAGAGAAAAATGTCTTTCAATGAGATGATGAAAAAAGTAAGACTCGAAGCCGGGGACAGTTTAAGAGGGTTGTCAGATAAAACAGGGATAAATTTTTCCTATATTGATAAGATAGAGAGAGGGACACGTCCAGCAAATTTTGATGTATTAGAAAAATTGATTAAAACCTATCCAAATAAAAAAGATATTTTGTTGAGAGAGTATATAAATGAGTATATACCTAATTTTTTACTAGAGGAATTGAAAGAAAATAGTGATATTGTCACTTCAGCTATAAAAAATTTAGATACTCAATCGGTGTTTGAAATATTTTTCCAAAGGCTAAGTGTGGAGGATAGAAAGGAGCTTTTGAAAAATATTGTAGATAAATTGGAATTCCAAAGCTATAAAAAGGGAACTATTGAAGAGGATAGAGAGGAATTAGAGGTTATTAGAAAAGAGATTGAAAAATTAAAGTAATTGAAAATTAGATAGACAGCTATATAAAAGCTCAAGAATGTTTTGTTATAAAAGACACTCTTGAGTTTTTTTTTGAATAACTATTTATGATAGGGAATAAAGAGAATTCAAGAAAAATGTAATTTAGGGAATATAGAAAAAATTTTAGATTTTTTAAAAAGTAACAGTTAAGAAAAAAGGAAATCCTCTTGACTGTGTTTCTCTATTGTGATACAATTAAAATGTATAACAAAAGGATACAAGGAGGGAAGAGATGAAATTGGAAAATATCTATATTTTTGTAGAAGCTGAGATAAAAAATCAGTTTGGAACTAAAGCTAAAATGGGGAAAGCTTGTGGAAAAACAAGACAAGAAGTCAATAAAGTATTAACTAAATTAAAAACTAATAGTGGAATTACTTATAAAAAAGTTGAAGAGTTTTTAAATCTTCTTGGTTATGAATTGGTAATAAAAAAGAGAGGCTAATCATCTTTCCTTTCATCAGTAAATTTTTTTATAAGCTCAAGAATAGATTTAGTTTGTTCTTCACTATTTTTTTCTAGTGTATTTGTAGCTGTATCATAGTTATTCATCAAATCAGCCCCCATTTATATATAATCAGTTATTCTTATCTATATATTTTTATTAATAATATTATAATAGATGGTTATAAAAAAATCAAGACAAAATAGTAAAAAATTATAAAAAAATGGGAGTTGTAAAGGAGGAGATATGGAAAAAAGTTCGATTAAGCAATTACTGATGGCAAGCAATTTCTATATTTTAAACAAACACTTGGTAAAGACTCTTGGAATTGAAACAGCTTTCTTTTTGACAGCTCTAGTGGAAGCAGATGAGATTTTAGCTGACAAAAATGGTTGGTTTTATCAGACAATACCACAGATAGAGAAGATGACAGGGTTAACTAAGCATAAGCAGACTAATTGTATCAATGAGCTTTTGATTTTGGGTATTCTTTTACAGGAAAATAAGGGTATGCCAATGAAAAGATATTTCAAGCTAGATTATGAAAAGATAGCAAAACTTCTATCTTCTCATAAGAAGGATAACTCCCAAGAGGATAGAGAGGGAGATTCCAAGGAGGAGAGAGATTTAACAGCTAGGGAGGAAAAAAATTGCCACCTTGGTAGAGAAAAAATAGATACAAATAAAGAACTATATATAAATAACTTAGATAAAAAACTAAAAACTACTAAGCTAGATAATCTAGTTGGGATAGAGTCTAAGAGTAGTTCTAGTAGTTCTTTTGAAAATAGTTCTAGTGGAGAAAAAGATAGTGTTTATCAGATTAAGTCAGCTTTAGAAAACTATGGACTGGGAGTAGAAACTTGTAGAAATATTATGGAATTATTGAAAAATGGAAGGGTAAACTTTGAGAGAATAAACTCTGTACTTGGTGTAGCTAAGGAGAAAGCTTGGGGAGAGGGAGCTATATATAAGGCACTTAGGGATAATTGGGAGATAAGGGAGAGAGATAAAAAGGTATTTAGTGAAAAGGAACTGAGAAAAAAGCTTAGCTCAAAGGTCAATATACTTTTAGATGACTACGAGAAGGGAAGAACTAACTATGAGGATATGATAGAGGAGTATTTAGAGTTCTCTTTAAATTCTATTTTTTCTGAAAATCTGAAGGTAGAGTACTATGAAAAGATGAGAAAAGCCAGTGAGGAGATTACAAGTAAAATAGCATAGAGGGGGTAACTATGGAAGATGTAAAAAGTAGTAGAGATGGACAGGTAAAAGAGTTGATAGCAATAAGAGAGAATGAGCGTGGGGAACAGCTTGTAAGTGCTAGGGAGTTACATAGATTTTTAGGGATTGCCACAAGATTTAATGATTGGATTGAAAATAGGATTAAAAAGTATGAATTTATAGAGGACTATGATTATACTAAAATTTTAGTAAGAAATTCTAGAGGGCGAAAATACGACTATGCAGTAAAATTAGATGTAGCTAAGGAGTTATCTATGGTGGAAAATAATAGTAGAGGAAGAGAGGCTAGAGTCTACTTTATTCAGTGTGAGAAAAAATTAAAAGTAGCTCAAGGAAAACTCCCTAAAACCTATCTAGAAGCTCTCAAGGAGTTAGTAAAACTAGAGGAAACAAAGTTATCCCTAGAAAATAGAGTGAATAACTTGGTACACTCAAGAAAACTTTACACTACCACTGAGATAGCAAAGGAGTTGGGATTAAAAAGTGCCAATGCTCTAAATCAACTTTTGGAAGAGGATAAGATACAGTATAAGGTCAATGGAACTTGGGTATTGTGCAGTAAGTATTCTGATAAAGAGTATGTGAGTATAAAACAGACAGAATTGGAAAATGGAAAGATAATCTATGATAGAAAATGGACAGGGCTTGGAAGAAATTTTTTAATTGAGAGATATGGTGGAACTGTAAAAAGAGATTGAAAGGAGGAAAAATATGAGTAATGAAGAGTATATATTAAAGAAATTGGAAAATCTCTCTCCTGTGAATAGGGCTATCAGTGAGAGAATAGTAAAATCTCTAGGGAAAGAGTGGGCAACTCCTAAAGAGGTAGCTGATTATCTAGGTAGGCATATCAATACCATCTATGAAAAAATCAATAATGGGGAGATTTTATCTAGGAAGATAGGAGTGAGGAGAGTGATATATACCCCTAGTATTATCTTGATTATGGAGTAGGTATTCCAAATAAAAACCCCCCCTAGAAGGGTGGGGGGAAATATTAAAAGGGGACGACTAAGACATACAGAAACTCTAATAGAATTGGGAATAGTGCGTAGGAATTCTAATAGAGGAGGAGTATGGTAGTAATCCTAATAATATATAGCTCATAAAATTCAGTTTGTCAAGGGGGAAAATAAAAAATACTACTAAAATTTTAGTAAGAAAAAAGAGTTAATAATTATCTTGATTATAGAGTAAGCTATACCACTCCACACCACTTGGGTTTACTGTAAATTCTCACTTCAAAAATATATAATATATCTATAAAGAAACAGATAAGTATTAAATAATGAGGAGGTAGGAATATGGCAGTATTAGATACAGTAAAAGCAGAGATTGAGGATTTAACAGGACTAGTTTCAAGAGAAGCGTCTTATGATATTAAAGTTTTAAACTGTACAACTTTAATTGAAAAAATTGCTGAGATGAAAAAAGCCTCTACACCATTACCAGAAGAGTGTAGATTTGAAAGCTATGATGAGTGGGTTGCAGATGTAGAAAAGGATTTAAAATCAGCTCAAAACTCATTAGCAAATGTAGCAAAAGCAAAAGAGCTATTAGTTGCACTTAATAAGTATGTAGAGCAAAATCCAGGAGTATAATATAAAGTAGGAGGTAGAGAGATATGGCAGTACAAACAACAGTAAAAAAAGAGTTAGAAAGCTTAAGAAACTCTGTAAAAAGAGAAGCTTCTATTAAATCAAATATATTTGACTGTAAAGCAGTAGTTACACATATTCAATGTATGCAAGATGATTCGACACCACTTCCAGAGGGTTGTCCTCACGAATCTTATGAAGCTTGGAAAGAAGCAGTGGAAAAGGAGAAAAAAGGGTATGAATCTCAACTTTTAACTATTGCTAAGAATAAAGATTTAATTACAGCTTATGAGAAATACTTAGAAGATAATCCAGTATAGGAGAATATAATTTAAGAAATTGAAAAGGGAATAGAGAAGAAGTAAAGGAAAAAATTTACTGTAATGAGCATTGCATAAGCACTAGCGATTGAAAGTAAACTTTTTCCTTTTTGTATAATTAAGGAGTTTTATTTTTAGATTTCAATTTAAAAATTGACAACAACTCTTTTTTATAAGTGAGGTGGAAAAATGTATAAGGCAAGTAAGAGGAGTAAAGAAAATTTAAAAGGAGTAGATGAGAGATTAGTACTTTTAGTTGGATATGCTCTAGCTATTTCAAAAGTAGATTTTGTTGTAGTAGAGGGATTGAGAAGTACAGAAAGACAGAAACAATTATACAGAGAAAAGAAAAGTAAGTGTGATGGGGTAACTAATATAAGTAAGCACCAAGAGGGAAAAGCAATAGATGTATATTATGTAGGTTGGAAAAATACTGATAGTTCAAAAGATGATAGATGGAGAAAACTTATAAGTACTTTTAAATTTGCTGGAAAAAATCTTAATCTTAAATTAGAGTTTGGTTATGACTGGGGTTGGGATAATCCACATATAGAGCTGAAATAATAAAAAATACCTCGTAGGGTGTGAGGTCAGAACTTATCTGTACTTTCTAAGTAACCATATCACAATGATGAGAAGTAATCCACCTAGAAGAATTACATCATTACCAAAGTTGATAGTCAGCTGCTCGATTGTTACAGTCATTTCTGTACCTCCTTATAAAAATAATTGGTCTGCCTTGTTCAAGGGCAGAATAAAAGCCCCAATAAAAATTAGGGCTGATATTCTGAACTTGATAACCAATTATCTTTATAAGTACCCATACGGGTTCTAGGTAATTAAATTATAGCAAAATTTAGATAAAAAGTCAAATAAGAGGAGAGTGATGGACAATGAGTAAAATAGCTGGAATGATTATTAATTTTTTAAAAAACTTTCTTATAAAATATCTAGGAACTTTGGTGTTGGAAAAAGTAGTAATTCTATTACTTGAGGAGCTAGTAAAGAGAACTGATAGTGATATTGATGATAAGATTTATAAGATAGTGTTTGAAAAGACAGAAATAAAAAAGACCCCGTAGGGTGTGAGGTCAGAACTTATCTGTACTTTCTAAGTAACCAAATCACAATGATGAGAAGTAATCCACCTAGAAGAACTACTCCACCATCAAAGATGATAGTTAGTTGCTCAATTGTTACAGTCATTTCTGTACCTCCTTATAAGTTTGATGTCTACCTTGTTCAAGGGCAGAATAAAAGCCCCAATAAAAATTAGGGCTAATATTCTGAACTCAAATCATCAAACTTATAAGTACCCATACGGGTTCTAGGTAATTAAATTATAGCAAATTTTAAACAAAAAGTCAAAGATAAAGGAGTTGATAGTGATGGAGCTAGATATTATAAAAACTACTCTCCCAATCTTAGCCTTTGGAGTGGGATATCACAAGTATATGCTCTCTCTTCTGGAAAATAAAAGTAGAAGCCTAGAGGAGAAGATAGAGAAAAAGATAGATAAGGAGGTCTGGGAGAGAGAAAAAAATCTTTTTTTAAAGTTACAGACTGAGAGTAATAAAAATCTGGCTGATAGTTTGAAAAGGATAGATGAGAGGATAGGAAGAATAGAGGAAAAGTTAATGAATTAAATACTAGATAAAAAACTCTTCCTAATAACTATTTTACCTGAAGATTTATCAAATTTCTAGAGATGGCAAGTTACATTTTTGCTTAAATATTTACAGGTAATTTTTAATATGATATAATTTTATGATTAAGTTAGCTAAAAAATAGGAGGAAAAATGAATTATATTGGTTCTAAGCTTCAATTGTGTGATTTTATAAAAGAAACTATTGAAAAAACATTATTAGCAAACAATGATAAAAGAAGATGGGAAGAGTTAATTTTTGCTGATTTGTTTGCTGGAACAGGAATAGTAGGGAGTAGTTTTAAAAGATTAGGTTGCCAAGTTATCTCTAATGATTTACACTACTATAGTTACTGCCTTATAAAAGCTTTGATTGAAAATAATAAAGAGTTAGAGTTTAAAGGATTAGTTAAAGAGTACCCAGAATTAAAAAATATAGAAAATAAGTTAAGCTTTATAATAAATATTTTAGAAAGTTTAGAGGGAGAAAAGGGATTTATCTATAATAATTATTGTTTAGGGGGAACTCAAGGAAAAGAGTTTGAAAGAGTTTATTTTTCTGATGAGAATGGAATGAAGTGTGATGCTATAAGAAGCAAGATTGAAGAGTGGAAAGAGAAGCATCTAATAGAGGAAAATGAATATTTTTACTTAATAAGTATCTTATTAGAAGGGATTGACCAAGTAGCTAATACAGCTTCTGTCTATGGAGCCTTTTTAAAAAAAATTAAAAAATCAGCAGCTAAACCATTACAACTAAAAGAACTTACTGTAAATTTTAACAATAAAGAAAATAAAGTATACAATGATGATATTAATGATTTGATTTTGAGAATAGAAGGGGATGTTTTGTATTTAGATCCACCATATAATCATAGACAATACTCTTCAAACTATCATATATTAGAAACAATTGCCAAATATGATGAGCCTATAATTATGGGAAAAACTGGTTTAAGAGATTATAGCTATCAAAAATCTAAATATTGTTCAAAAGTACAATCTGTATTAACATTTGAGCATTTAGTAAAAAATGCTAAATTTAAGTATATATTCTTAAGCTATAACTGCGAGGGGATTATACCAATAGAAAAAATAAAAGAGATAATGTCTCGTTATGGAAAATATTCAGTATATGAAAAGGAACATAAAAGATTTAAAGCTGATAAAACAGAAGCTAGAAATCATAAAGCTCAAGATAAAACAACAGAATATATTCATTGTTTAATAAAAGAGGCTGTTGCAAATTCTTAAATTAAAATCAAAAAATAAAATAATTCAATAATATAAAAGGAAAAAAGTTTACTTTCAATTGCTAGTGCTTACACAATACTCATTGCAGTAAATTTTTTTCCTTTTCCTTTACTTCTCCTATACCACGATAGCTCCTTTTTTATAGCTACTCAGATAGAAAAATAATTTACAGAGAACTCAAACCATTTTTAGTTATCTTTTTAAAATTTTACTCTATTATAAAAATAACATCTGACAAAATATTTCTTTCTTTTGAAAAAGTTATTAAATACTGATAATTTTTTAATACAAGGGAATAGTTCAAATAATTCATAGATCTTTTCCTTAGATATTTAGATAATATTTTGCTCTAAGTGTAATTTTAACTTTCTCAAAGTGATTTTTAAATGGGTAAAAATTTATTCTTACTTTTATATTCTAATCCAATTATAACATAAAAAAAGAAAGTACCTCAAGAATTTTATAAGATACTTTCTAATTTTTCTAAGCTTCCTATCTCATAACCTCTAAAATCTCCTTAACAGGAATATACACCTTCCCATCAATTAAAGTAGGAGCTTGAGAAAAAGTAGGGGCATTGTCAAGAAGCTCAATATCCTTATCTCTTTTACCAATATCCTCTTTATAACGCTCTATATTTTTTCTATATTTTCTATCTCCAACTTTGAAATTTAGAGTCTGATTTTTAGAGATAATAGTGTAGTATTCTACAGCATTCTCTATCTTCTTATCATAGGAGTATACTTTATACACCTTAAATCTATCTCCAAAGGTTTTTTCAAAATCCCCTAGCTCAATCATAGTTGTCCCATTTATCTCTTTTCCATTGAGAGTAACAGAGGAGATTTTAGAAGTAGGATTACTTTTATTTTCAAGATTGCTTTCAAAGAAATCAAAGATAATATCTAAGATACTTCCCCAATTATATGTATGATTTCCCTCTTCAACAGTTATATATGTGGCATTTTTTAGATATGGTTCAATATCCCTAGTAATCCAACCTTTATCCACCTTGTTTCCAACTTCCACTCTAAAGGAAAAAGTAGAATCAGCAGTGCCTACACCAATTAGTGTAGGAACACTTTCTATATCTTTTACTGAGTACCTATTTTGTACCCATTGACTGTGAGTTTTTACCCCCCAAGCTGGAGCAGTAGACACAATAGCTTGAAACATATCAGGTTTTCTCATAGCCACATCAAAAGTTCCCCTTCCCCCTAGAGAGTTCCCCATCAAAAAGACTCTATCCTCACTTACAGGGAAATTTTCCATAACCAAGTCATAGGATTTCTCAAAGGATACCAGAGCTTGTCTATGCATCCACAGTGGATTTTGTGTCCAACCATTAGGGAAGGCAAGGATATAGTTATATTTTTCAGCATATTTTTCCAAGTAGATATCCCTTTGAGCTAGTCTATATGCAGAGGCATTCTCATTTCCTGTCCCTCCGTGTAAGATAAAAGCCAATCTACTATCTTTAGGAGAGTAATTACTAGGTATATAGATAGCTAGAGGAACTATCCTATTGATATCTGGCTCAATACTTTTTCCATCATTGTCCCTAAAGCTGTCCTTTTCACTGATATATATTCCCTTCCAAAACCAACCAGATTTTCTTCTCCCTTCAATAATATCATTCATATAGTCAGCCCAAGTATAGTTTTTATCTGTCCTCTCTACTCCCCCAGAAAGCCAAGTATTTTTAGCAGATGGAGGGTTAGAGGTTTGGGTAGTAATTCTAGGAATATTATCAAACTGTAAAGCTAGATACCCCTCTTGAATAATAGTTTTTATATCAAAGTATTTCATAATTTTAGAGGCTGATATATAGAGTTTATCTCCAGATTTTTCAAAATCCTTATTAGAGAGAGTAAGAGTAGATCTCTTTCTTACTAAAATTTTAGTAGGTTCAATAAACTTCTTATTTCTTCCTCCAATAAACTTTTCATATTGAGAATACTCTATCTCTCCTACACTATTTTTAATATCCAATGATAGATTCCAAACTCTTTTAGTGTATTCTAACTTAGTATTTCTCTTTCCTAAGTTACCAATTATCTCCTTGTCATATCTCACAAACTCTATATTCAATCTATCTTTTTCTAATGAGTATGAGAAGTAGGGAGCGTATATTTTCTTTAAATCCTCCAGTTCAGCCATAAGATTATTTTGATTATTAAAATAATAATTTGAATCTAAGTTGTACTCCATAATAGGAGAGAAATTTTCAACTTTCACACTGGGATCAAAGGGTGGGTAGAAATCAGAAAAGATAGTATTCTTCCCCTCTTTGTCAATTTTGAAAAACCAAGTTGAACGCTCACTGGAAAAATCTTGGTATTCAGTCATTTTAGAAAATGTAATAAGGTTAAGTGTAAAAAATAAAACTGTAATAATTAACTTTGTTAACATATTTCTCCTTAAAATTTCATAAAGTATTTTAAAACTTTTATATTATATTATAATTAATATTTAAAGTCAATATTATTAGATATTTGATATTTTTAATTTGAAAATAATAATTTTTACATTCAAAATATCTTGACATGAAGATTTTTTTTGTATATAATGAAACCTGTGTGAAAAGTATATGAAAAAGGGAGAAAATATTGATGAAAAAATTAGCAATACTGTCATTTTTAATTTGTGCTGGTGTAGTTGCCAGAGGAGAGGAAAGCATACACTTAGGAGAAACAGTTGTCACATCTATGGGATTTGAAACTACTCTATTAGATGAGCCAACTAATATCAGTGTTATAACAAAGGAGAAGATTGAGGAGAAAAATTATAAAAATGTGATAGAAGCCCTTGATGACAATCCTATGATAAATATAGTTAATTCAAGGAATGGAGCTGTAATCGATATGAGAGGTAGTGGAGATTCAGCTATGAACAATGTCAAGATTCTAGTAGATGGTGTGGCAATAAATCCATTTAATCCTACTAGAAAGGGGCTAGGGCTAGAAACTATCCCTATGAGTAATGTAGAGAGAATAGAGATATCTCCAGGTGGTGGAGCAGTTCTATATGGAAATGGAGTTTCTGGAGGAGTAGTTAATATCATAACAAAATCTGGAGGATATACAGGTGGTTATGTAGAGAGTGATATTGACTCTTTCAATAACAAAAAGTTTTCAACAGGGGGGAACTATCAATTAAATGATAAAATCTCTTTTGGAATGAACTATGCTGGACAAAATAATGGAGAGTTCAGAGAGGAAGAGAAGGGGGCAAGTGACTATATTGATGGAAATATTCAATACAAGCTTTCTGAAAAACATAAGTTTGGAATATCTGCCTCAAGATATGTAGAGAATGAAACTACATCTGGAAATGCTCTACAAAGAGATATAAAATTAACAAATGGAAAAAAATTATCTGACTATGGATTAGAAACTTTAGAGCAAAATAGAAAGGCTAAGGGACTTACTTCTACAGATAGAAATATTACAAAGGAAAATGTAACAGGAAAGTATGAGTACACTCCAAATAAAGATTTTACTTTAGGAGTTACAGCTTACAACACTAATATGTACAATAGAAGTAATACTTCTGGTTACTCTCTAAGTGAAGATAAGGATTCAAATAAAAAACCTTTAGGAACTTACACTTTAAAATCTACATCAAGTAGTGAAGATTTTAGAGAGGAAACAACAGGGGTACTATTAAAAGCCACTCAAAAATATGAGAGAGGAACTGTAATAGTAGGATTAGATGCTATATCTAGTAAATTTACAGGAAAGGGAGTATCAGATAAAGGGGTTACATCTATCTACGACTATCAAAAAGATATAGTGTCGCCATATATTTTAAATAAATATAATCTAACTGAAAACCTAGAGTTTATAGCTGGATATAGATATGAGTGGGCAGAGTTTGATATCAATAGAGATGATACTAGCAAAGAGGGAAAAACAACTCTTACTAGAAATGATTATGACCTAACTAACAACTCATATGAGACAACTTTAAACTACAAATACAGAGACACAGGAAGTGTATTTGTAAGATTTGAAAAGGGGTATATGACTCCTACTCCTGGACAAAAAACAGAGAATAACTCTGTATTAAAACCAGAAACTTCTACTACTTATGAGTTAGGAATGAAGGACTATGTATTGGATAATACTTTTATCTCAGCATCAATATTTAGATTGGAAAAGGAAGATGAGATAACTGGATATAAGATAGATGGAGATAACTCTAAATACTTTAGAAATGAGGCTGAAACTACTAGAAATGGTTTAGAGTTTACAATGGAAAACTATTTTGGAGACTTAACTCTATCTTCTGGATTTGTATATATGGAAGCTGAAAATAAAGATGGAGAGAGATTAGAGGAGATACCAAGATTTAAGGCAAATGTAAGTGCAAACTATAGACTTACTTCTAAGCTAGATACTACTGTATCTTATACTTATATGGGAAGTAAAGAGGGGCAAGGGATAATGAACTCATCTCGTAGTCTAACAGATGTAGGAGTGAGATATAGAGTAACTGAATCACTTACAGTAAAAGCTGGAATAAACAATCTATTTAATAAAGAGTACTATGAATCTCAAAACAATAGAGGACTTACAGCTAACCCAGGGGAAGAGAGAAGTTACTATATGGGATTTAAGATGACATTTTAATTAATATGAAAGATTTAAGGAGAGTTTTATGTACAATATAGTTGTAACTGTGGCTCTTCTACTCCTAGCAATGATTTCTACATTGTTAGGGGTAGCTTCCACAGAGATAAATGAAATCTTTGTTCAAGGAAGTCATAGCTATAATATATTTATATTTAGTAGAATTCCAAGGACAATCAGTATAATAGTAGCAGGATTTGGAATGAGTATTTGTGGACTTATTATGCAACAGCTCACTATGAATAAGTTTGTATCCCCTACTACTGCAGGAACATCAGAGGCTTCAAAGCTAGGAATATTAGTGGCGATGATATTTTTTCCTTATGAGAGCCTTATTTTAAAGATGATAGTAGCTTCTATTTTTGCTATGGGAGGGACTTTTCTATTTTTAGGAATTATCAGAAAGATAAAATCTAAAGATAATGTATTAGTACCACTGATAGGAATTATGATAAGTGGGATAGTAAGCTCACTGACTATGTTTTTTGCTTATAAGGGAGATATGATACAAAATCTTAGTGCTTGGTTATTTGGAGATTTTTCAGGAGTAATAAAGGGAAATTATGAGTTACTTTATCTCACTATCCCATTGGTAATAGTTGCCTTCCTATACTCTAAAAAATTTACAATCTCAGGGTTAGGAGAGGAGTTTGCTACAAACTTGGGGCTGAACTATAAGCAAGTTGTAAATATTGGGCTTGGGCTTGTTTGTATTATCTCATCTCTAATAATCATAACAATAGGAGCTATCCCATTTTTAGGATTAATCATTCCAAATATTGTTTCTATGTTCAATGGAGATAATCTTTCTAAAAATATCTATCTAAGTGGAATCTCAGGAAGTGCCTTTTTACTTCTTTGTGATATTTTAGGAAGAGTTATAATCTATCCATATGAGATACAAATAGGTTTAGTATCTGGTGTCATAGGAAGTGGAATTTTCTTAATACTTATTTTAAGGAGGTTAAAACTTGAATACTAAACATAAACATATTGAGCATAAACTTTCAATACTCTTTTTAGTGATGCTTATTTTTATTGGAGTATTTCTAATGCTGGGAGTAAATTTCAGTAATTTTAGATTTCTTATAGGGCTACGTATTCCAAAACTTTTTGGGATAATTCTAAGTGGAATCTGTATCTCTGTATCTACACTGATATTTCAGACTATTACCAACAGTAGAATTTTGACTCCTAGTGTGATGGGATTAGATGCTATGTATGTATTTTTACAGACAGCTATATTTTTTATCTTCCATAAATTTATACCAATTTTATCAGATGATATAGTTAAATTTTTTCTAACTATTGTAGCTATGGTTTTTATTACTAGTAGTCTGCAAAAGCTTTTCAGTGGAAATTCCAAGGGAAAGATACTATATATGGTTTTGATAGGTATGGTAACAGGGACTTTTTTAGATAGTCTTTCTAACTCTATGCAGGTTATTATGGATCCTAATGAGTTTTTGATACTGCAATCTAGTCTTTTTGCTAGCTACAATACAATTAATATATATCTTTTAATAATTGCCTATATAATTTTAGGAGTAGTGATATATTTTATAATAGGAGAACACAACCAACTAGATGTATTGAGCCTTGGACACGACCAAGCTATAAACTTGGGATTAGATTACAATAGAATTTTGAAAAAGTATCTTGTGGTAATCTCTATCCTAGTTTCAATATCCACTGCCCTAGTAGGACCTATCACTTTTTTAGGACTACTTACTGTAAATATAGCCAAGGAGCTTTTTTCTACTTACAAACATATCTATCTGTCAATAGCAGGTATAGTCCTCAATATTATATTTTTAATATTTGGACAACTGCTGGTGGAAAAGGTTTTCAATAACTCTATCTCTATTGGTACAATAATCAATTTTGTAGGTGGAATATATCTTTTAAATATACTATTGAAGGAGAGAAAAATAGCATGATTGAGATAAAAGGTTTAAGTAAAAAGTATCGTTCAAAATATGTGGTAAAAGATGTTACAACAGAGTTTCCAGATGGAAAGATAACTTGTATAATAGGGCCTAATGGAGCTGGAAAGAGTACTCTTCTATCTATGATGAGTAGACTATCTGCCCCAGATGAGGGAGAGGTATTTATAGATGGAAAATCTATAAAGGAGTGGGATAAGCAGGAGCTATCTAAGACTTTGGCAATACTAAAGCAGGAGAACAACACAAATATCAGGCTTACAGTATATGAGTTAGTTTCCTTTGGAAGATTTCCCCATTCACAAGGGAAGCTTACTGTAGAGGATATAAGATATATTGATGAAGCTATTGAGTATATGAACTTAGAGGAGTTTAAGGATAAGTACCTAGATGAGCTAAGTGGTGGGCAAAGACAGAGAGCTTACATAGCTATGGTTATTGCTCAAAATACTAAGTATATCTTACTAGATGAGCCACTAAACAATCTGGATATGAAAAATGCTGTTCAGATGATGAGAACATTTGAAAAGATGGTAAAGGATTTAAATAAGACAATAATAATAGTTATGCACGATATAAACTTTACATCAGTTTATTCAGACTATATTCTAGCTATGAAAAATGGTAGGCTAGAGCATATGGATAGCTGTGAAAATATCGTAGTAAAAGATAAGCTAGAAAATCTCTATGAGATGGAATTTGATATTACAAAAATAAACAATAAGAATATCTGTGTATATTTTTAAGGAGGAACAGTGAAAAAGATAATTGTAGGAATAATAGTTGTATTTATAGCTTTTATTGGATTTATGTATATAAAGAGCTCTGAAAATCAGGGAGCAGAGGTAGAAAAAGTGGTTATAGAACACTTTTTAGGAAGTGTAGAAGTTCCAAAAAATCCTAAAAGAGTAGTGGTTTTTGACTATGGAATCTTGGATATACTAGATACTTTGGGAGCTAATGTGATAGGATTGCCAAGAGATATGGTACCTGAGCATCTATCAAAATATAGTAGTGATAAATATGTAAATCTAGGAAGTCTAAAAGAGCCAAATTTAGAAAAAATATATGAGGCTAAGCCAGACTTGATAATTATAGCAGGAAGACAGAGAGATTTCTACTCATCTCTATCAAAGATAGCCCCAACAATTTTTGTGGAAACTTCATCTGCTGACTATATGAAGGGATTAAAAACTAATATAGATATTTTAACAAAGGTATTTGATAACTCTCAAATGTTAAATGAAAAATATGCAGAGATAGAGAGCAGAGTTAACTCTATAAAAACTAAGGTAGAGGAAAAGGGATACAATGCTATGGTATTACTATCTAATAATGGTAGAATAGCAGCATATGGAGAGAAATCAAGATTTTCAATATTCTATGACTATCTAGGATTTAAAACAACTGGAGAGGTAGTGGCTAGTACTCACGGAAACAAGGTAACTTTTGAATATCTATTGGAGAAAAATCCAGATTATATCTATATAGTGGATAAGGCAGCAGTTGTAGGAGATAATCTTCTAGCTAATAAGGCTTTTGATAATCCAATAGTGAAATCTACAAAGGCAGCTCAAAATGGAAATATTGTATTTTTAAATTCGGTGGTATGGTATACAGCTAGTGGAGGATTAAAATCTACTGAGATAATGTTAGATGAGGTAGAAAAATCTATAGAAAAGTAAAATATATCAATGAATTTGTTATAATTCAAGAATGATGAAGATTGAGAAGAATAAATAGAGCAAGTCAGCGAAAGTGAATGCTAAAAAACACAATAAACCAAAGGTTTAACCCTTGTGTTTTTAATGAACTGAGCCTACTTGCTCTTTATTCTTTGAACGAGAGTCATTCTTGAATATAACCTTGATTGAAGAATTTGTAATAGCTCTCAATCTTTGTAATTCTTGTGGTTTTTTAATAAGAGAAAGGTGTTAATATATTATAATTGTAACTACTCAGCCAGTAAATTAATTTAAGAAAACTTAAAGAATTGTGTAATTTATGAAGAGAAGTGAGATAAGCTCATAGTTAATCAACTTCTTGGAATATGGAACAATTCTTAGTTATCATTTTAAATCATAAATAGCTGAGGAGTAACTTATAATTTAGAGAGAAATTTGTTATAATAAATATGTAGAAATTAAAATTTTTTAAAGGAGAAAAAGGATTATGTGGTTTTTTTATGCAATTTTGTCAGCTGTGTTTGCTGCTCTAACTTCTATCTTAGCTAAGATGGGTATGGGGGAGATAAGTTCCAATCTAGCCACAGCTATAAGAACTACTGTGGTACTTTTTATGGCTTGGGGAATGGTATTTGTAACTAGAACAGGAAATCAGATAGGGAGCATCTCTGGAAGAGAGTGGATATTTTTAGTTCTCTCTGGACTGGCTACTGGAGCTTCGTGGTTGTGTTATTATAAGGCTTTGCAGATAGGAGAGGTTTCTAAGGTAGTTCCAGTAGATAAATTTAGTATAGTTTTGACTATTTTCTTTGCTTTTGTATTCTTAAAAGAGGTAGCTACTATGAAGGTTATATTAGGGGCTATCTTTATTACTATAGGGACTTTTATAATGATATTGTAGTTATTAACTTACACAATTTGTTGAGTTTTCTTTAAATTTTTTTGCTCTTTAAGTAGTTAATATAAAAAATACCCCGTAGGGTGTGAGGTCAGAATTACCTGTACTTTCTAAGTAACCATATCACAATGATAAGAAGTAATCCACCTAGAAGAATTACATCATTACCAAAGATGATATTTAGCTGCTCAATTGTTACAGTCATTTCTGTACCTCCTTATAAGATTAGATTTTATTTATATATCTATAAGAAAAGCTACTAACTTATAGATATGAAATAAGCTTCCACCGAAGTGAAAGCCTATTTCATAGCTTTTTAATCTAATCTTATAAGTACCCATACAGGTTCTAGGTAATTAAATTATAACAAAAACTTTATAAAAAGTCAATTCTACTAAAATTTTAGTAAGAAGAAAAGCTACTAACTTATAGATATGAAGTAACTACTCAGCCGGTAAATTAATTTAAGAAAACTCAAAGGATTGTGTAATTTATGAAGAGAAGTTAGATTAACTCAGCGAAATCGAACGCTAAAAAATGCAATAAGTCAAAGACTTAACCCTTGCATTTTTAGTGAGATAAGCTCATAGTTAATCAACTTCTTGGAATATGGAACAATTCTTAGTTTTCTTTTTAAATCATAAATAGCTGAGTAGTAACGATATAAAATAAGCTTCCATCCAAGTGAAAGCCTATAAATAATTATTCTATATTTATCCTAAAATTATTAAATCCTATTGACTCAGCATACTTAGCCCCCCATTTTACAAGAGATTCTAAGATAGGAATAAGCTCCTGTCCTTTCTCAGTAAGAGAGTACTCCACCTTAGGAGGTACAACAGGGTACACCTTTCTATTGATAAGCTCATCTTCTTCTAGCTCCCTCAACTGTCTAGTCAGCATTCTTTCATTGATACTGGGAATAAATCTTTTCAAATCACTGTGTCTAGCCACCTTATTTGTATTTATATAGTAAAGGATAATAGGTTTCCATTTTCCCCCTATAATATCTAAAGTCAATTCAAAATAGCAATTATACTGTTTTTCTCTATTCATTTTATCACCCTCTTTGGTATATTTTACCTTTTATGCTCAAAAAAGTAAAGTACAGACAAAAATGTCTGTACTTTACAAAAGGTGTAGTAAAGACTTATAATAAAAATATACAAAAGAAGTTTAGGAGGGGAACTATGAAAAAAGTATTAATAGTTGGAGGAGTAGCTGGAGGAGCTTCAGCAGCTGCTAGATTGAGAAGATTAGATGAAAGTTTAGAGATAGTTATATTTGAAAAAGGGGAATATGTTTCTTTTGCTAACTGTGGACTACCTTATCATATAGGAGGAGTTATTGAAAATAGAGAGAGCTTACTTGTACAAACTCCTGAAAAATTAAAAGCTAGATTCAACCTTGATGTAAGAGTAAATAGTGAGGTTACAGAGGTTAATACAGGGGAAAAATCTGTAAAGGTAAGAACAAAATCTGGAGAGGAGTACAGTGAAAGCTATGATTACCTAGTTCTTGCTCCAGGGGCTAAGCCACTATTACCACCTATCAAAGGGATAGACAGTAAGAAGATTTTTACTCTTAGAAATATGAATGATATGGACAAGATAAAAAAAGAGTTGGAATTAGATAGAGTAAAAAGAGCAGTAGTAGTAGGTGGAGGCTATGTAGGAGTAGAAACAGCAGAGAACCTAACTCACTTAGGAGTAGAAACTACTCTTATAGAGGCAGCTCCAAATATTTTAGCTCCTTTTGATGGAGAGATGACTAATATCTTAGAATATGAGATGACTACTAATGGAATAAACTTGATGACTAATGAAAAAGTAGTGGAGTTTAAAGAGAGAGAAGAGGGAGTAGAAGTAGTACTAGAGAGTGGAAAATCAGTGGTAGCTGATATGATAGTTCTATCTATTGGAGTTACTCCAGATACTAAATTTTTAGTAAATTCAGGAATAGAATTAGGAGCAAGAGGACATATCTTAGTAAACGATAGATTGGAAACAAATGTTTCAGGAGTTTATGCTCTAGGAGATGCCATCCTAGTAGAGAACTTTATCACTAGAGAGGAAAGCTCTATTGCTCTAGCTGGACCAGCTAATAGACAGGGAAGAATAGTAGCAGGAAATATAGCCGGTAGAGATGAGAAATACAATGGAAGTTTAGGTACAGCAATAATAAAGGTATTTGGACTAACAGGGGCTTCAACAGGATTAAATGAGAGAACAGTGAAAAATTTAGGTGCTTCTTATGAAAAAATCTATCTACACCCTAATGACCACGCTAATTACTATCCAGGAGCTACTCCTATCAGTATCAAGGTTATATATGAGAAGGAGAATAGAGAGATTTTAGGAGCTCAAGCTATTGGAGTAAAGGGAGTAGATAAATTCATAGATGTAATAGCTACAACTATAAAGTTTGGTGGAAAGATAGAGGATTTAGCAGAGTTAGACTTAGCTTATGCTCCACCATTCTCTTCAGCAAAATCTCCAGCTAATATGGCAGGATTTATTGGATTAAATATAGAAGAGGGATTAGTAGAGCAGATATTTATGGAGGATTTAGCTAATTACAATAAGGATACACAGATTATCTTAGATACTAGAGCGGAGATAGAGCTAGTTACAGGAGTAATTGAAGGTAGTATAAATATTCCTCTTAGCCAGCTTAGAAAGAGAGTAGGAGAGTTACCTAAGGATAAGGAGATTTTAGCTTACTGTGCTGTTGGACTTAGAGGATATATTGCAGCTAGATTTTTATCACAAAATGGATACAAGGTAAAGAATATAGCTGGAGGAATCAAATCTAAAATAAAAGAGTTACACTTTGTAGAGAAAAAAGTAGAGGTAGAAACTCCAAAAGTTAATGTAGAGATTGATAAGAGTGAGTATTTAGATTTATCTGGACTATCTTGCCCTGGACCATTAGTAAAAATTAAAGAGAATATGGACAGCTTAAAAGATGGAGAAGTATTGAAGGTAAAGGTATCAGACCCTGGTTTTTATAATGATATTCAAAGCTGGAGCAAGGTAACAAAAAATACACTGCTATCTCTTGAGAAAAAAGATGGAAACATATTTGCTACATTACAAAAGGGAGATAGTACCAATCTTGATATCGAAAAAAAAAAGACAATAGAGTAATAGAAACTAATGAGGGAGTTACTATTGTAGTTTTCAGTGGAGATTTAGACAAGGCAATAGCAGCATTTATAATAGCTAATGGGGCTTTGGCTATGGGTAAAAAAGTAACAATGTTCTTTACATTCTGGGGACTATCTATCTTGAAAAAAGAGAATCTAGGTAAAAAATCATTTATAGAGAAGATGTTTGCTATGATGTTACCTAAGAATAGTGAAAAACTTCCAGTGTCAAAGATGAATTTCTTTGGAATAGGGGCAAAACTTATAAGATGGACAATGAAGAGGAAAAATATTATGTCTTTAGAGGAGCTTATGAGAAAGAGCATAGAATCTGGAGCTAATATTACAGCTTGTACTATGTCTATGGAAGTTATGGGAATAACACAGGAAGAGTTGATAGATGGAATAGGTTATGGAGGAGTGGGACAATACTTAGGAGCTACTGAAAACTCAAATACAAATCTATTTATCTAAAGATAAGTGGGGAGGAAAATGACAAAAGTATTTTATATAATTGCTATCCTATCTTTGATTATTTCTTTTATTAAAAGTAGAGAGAAAACAAAGATGGTACTAAAAAAAGCTTGGAAATCCTTTGAAAATATTATGCCACAGTTTCTATCAATTATATTGTTGATAGGAGTGATGTTAGCTGTATTGACTCCAGAGCAAATCTCTATGTTTTTAGGGAAGGAGTCAGGGATAATGGTAACTATAATAAGAAATCTATCTGCCTTTGTGTTCTCACTAGTTGTGGCAATGGTTATGGGGGGAGTACTATGATTAAAAATTTTGTAAAAAGATACAGATTTTTTCTAATACTTTTGGTTATAAATATATCCCTACTCTTTATCTCTCCAGAGATTGGGAAAAAATCCTTTAGTATTACCTATGATAATCTTTTAGAGATGTTAGGAGTTATACCACCTATATTTATACTTTTAGGAGTTTTAGATGTATGGCTAAAGAAAGAGACAATGATTAAATATATGGGAAAAGGTTCTGGAGTAGTGGGAGTTTTACTTTCCTTTATAATTGGAGCTACTGCTGCTGGACCACTTTATGCAGCCTTTCCAGTGGCAGGTGTACTTTTAAGAAAGGGAACAAGTATATTTAATGTGCTAATTTTTATAGGAGCTTGGTCTACTATGAAGATACCACTTCTCATATTTGAATCCACAGCCTTAGGTTACAGTTTTTCTATGTTACGTCTAGGACTTAATATAGTTGGAATCCCTGTGATTGCCTTTATCATAAGTGTATTTTTAAAAGAGAAGGACAAAGAGGAGATATACTCTCTTGCTCAAGAGAGGGAGTAATTTCTTTCTTACTAAAATTTTAGTAGTATGGAATTTTTAAATTAAAATCCTAAAATAAAAATATTTAATATAAAAGAAAAAAGGTAACTACTCAGCCAGCAAATTAATTTAAGAAAATTCAAAGAATTGTATAATTCTTATTCAACTTCTTGAAATATAGAGCAATTCTTAGTTTTCTTTTTAAATAAAAAATAGCTGAGTAGTTATCCCCTTACTTTGTCCTAACTTAAATTTAATAAACTAGGCACTTTTTGAGTTTCTTAGCAAGTTATTTGAATAGTTATAGAGTATCTAATATCTCTCTACCAATATCAGTTCTAAAATACTCTCTATACCCCTCTATTCCCTCTTTATTTTTTTCAAATATATTTATTATCAAATCAGCTTCTATCAATATTTGATGAGAGAGATTATTCAAATCTAAATAATTATGATGATTTTCTATTAAAAAATATATCTCTTTTTCCTCTTTAGGAGATATCTCATATTTTTTAGAGAAATTTGATAAAATCATTTTTACTTCAATAAGTTGATTTTCTAAAGAGGGATTTACCCCCTTATCCTTACAAGATTTAATTCCTATATCATGGAGAATAGCTGCTATCTCCAACAGCTCTAAGGCTTTTTTATCTAAGCCCAATTTTTCAGCAAAGAGCTTAGCTAAAGAGTGAACTTTTAAAATATGTTGAGTTCTTCTAATATGACCATTTTCAAATTTCAAAGCTTCTATTAAAATCTCATTAACTCTACTCATTATTTACTACCTCAATTTTGAATATAAGTATTGTATCAGCATCTGGACAAGCAAATCTGTAATCTCCACTTTTACTTTTTGGTATATCTCCCCCATAACGCAATATATCTATATATGGAAATCCAGAGTGAAAAGCCATAGGACAGAGTCTACCTCTATCCTCGTCAAAATCAAAGGTGTCTCCTATTTTATGCCCTCTATGACATCCACATTTTCCTACTCTATCTACAATTGTCAATTTAATTTTTGGTTTTTTCATACAAGTCCCCCCATCTATTTTAATAAGTTTAATAAATAGTTAAATACCTCATCACTATCTTTTTTAAAACATTTTTCTCCTAAATAATCAAAATCACTGTATACCCCTATCCGATTTAGCGGGTTGGATACAGGAGTTTCTGACACTCCCTTTCTCAGTAATTCTATTTTAGGAAGAGTGCTATTTTTACAACCTTCAATAATTACTATATCCATATCTGACATAATTTCAATCATATCTTCAAGAGATTTGTTATCCTTTTCTACTAAAAGCCATTTATTTTTAGAAAAGACAATACTTTTTTTTGCTCCACTATTAAAATGTTGGAAATTATCTTCCAAATAATTTGTAGTCTCAAAATCATGTCCATCATGTTTAATAGTTCCAACTTTAAAGTTATGTGCTGTAAAAAACTTTACAAGCTTATTTAAAAAAGTAGTTTTACCAGTGTTTTTATATCCACAAATCTGCAAAATAAAAGGTTTTATAGCTCCCATATTACTACCTTATCTCCACTTTTTACTCCATTACTTCCGCTAGGAATCTCAACTAATACATTACAACCTCTCATACTTCCAAGAGCATAGGAGCTATGAAGACCATCAGGTATCTCTATTTTGCCATTACAAAACTTTCCTCTTACAAATCTTCTTTTATCTCCACCTTTAGAAAAATCAGATAGAAGAGCTCCACTATTTCTCTTTAAAGGAAGTAAAGAGTCTTTTTGTAAAAATCCTAATAGAGTTCTTCCTAAAATTTCAAAAGTTACACAAGCAGCAAATGGATTTCCAGAAAGAGATAGAACAGGACAACTATCTATTAGAGAAAATAAAGCAGGAGTACCAGGCTTTAAATTCACTCTCCAAAATATCTTTTCTCCACCAGCTAAATCAATAGCTTCATGGAATATATCCTTTTCTCCAACAGATACTCCACCAGTAGTAATTATTACATCTACCTTAGAGGCTAGCTCTTTTAATCTTTGAGATACTTTTAGAGTACTATCTTCAAGATATTCAAATATATCCACCTCATATCCTAACTCTTTTAATCTTTGTGTAAGAAGCATACCATTGCTATCAAAGATTTTTCCCTCTTTTAAAGATTCCCAAGGATTAGAAATCTCATCTCCAGTGATAATGAGAGCTATTTTGATTTTTTTATAGACTTGAATTTCAGTAACACCAATGCTAGAGAGGAGAGCAAGACTTATATAGTCAAGTTTTTCTCCCTTTTTTAGTAGTAATTCTCCCCTTTGAAAATCCTCTCCTAAAAAACAGATATTATCTCCCTTTTTTCCATATTTTTGTATAACAACTTCCCTTCCTTGAAAAGAACAGTACTCTTGTGGAATTACAATATCACAGTCAGGTGGAAGTTTAGCCCCTGTCATTATTCTATGTATTTCATTTGAGCCTAGTGAGATAGAGCAGTTATCTCCAGCATAAATAGTAGATTTTATTGTAAACTTAAAATTTTCTTTTAAATTTTTAGAGTTTAAAGTTACTCCGTCCATAGCACTTTTTGAAAAGGGAGGTTGATTTATAGGAGAGAATATATCTTCTGCCAATATATATCCCAGACCCTTAGATATACTAATTTTTTCTATTCCTATATCTTTTACAGAACTCTCAAAAATTTTAAAAGCCTCTTCTATCTCAATGTTTTTTTTCATTTTTTCCTCACTTTATATATTTCTCATAATCTTCAAAGGTATTTATATTGATAAAATAGTTCTTAGATATTTCCAAATCCTTCATTGAAAGTTTTAAACAGTTTTTATTTTCAAAGATATCTTTAAGTTTATAATTTTTTTTCTCTCTCATTTTTTCCAAAATAGGAAGTAATTTTTTTGTGTATATAGCACTAAGTGGATATGTTAGATTGTTTTCATCATAGAGGATAACCCCTGAATAATTTTTTAAATACTCTAAAAGTTTAAGAAAAATCTCTCTAGTAATAAAGGGCATATCACATCCAATTATAAAAAGAGTTTCCTCACTGCATCTATCTAAAGCATTAAAAATAGCTTCAAAAGGTGTATATTCCACATTTGTATCATATATGTATTGGACTTCTCTATCTGTGCAGTACTCTTTTTTAGTTGAGATATAGATTTTTTCATCTCTAAAATTTTCTATTATGATATCTAAAAAGGTAGAGTTATTATACAATAACTCCCCCTTTTGACAATATCCCATTCTACTTCCTTTTCCCCCAGCTAAGATTAAAACTCCTCTACTCATAATCAATCTTTTCTTATCCAAATGAACATATTTAATAGAATGTAGAAGATAATTCCAGAAGTTAGATAAATCTGTATTCCAGATAGCTGAGTTAAGAATATAGCTAAATCTAAATAACCAATAGTTTTTAAATATCCACTCATCTTAGTTGTCGCTACTATTCCTATTGCCATAGGGAATGTAAGTCCAGCAAATGCTGGAGAAAATCCAAATGAGAAAAATTTAGGTAACTTATAAATTATAAAAATAAGTGCTAAGAGTACACAGATATATAGGTACCCTAGTAGATAGATATTAGGATTTTGTACACTGTTTAGATAGCTCACTGTACATAGAGAACTAGGGGCTAGTACAATGGCTTGAGTGTGATAGAAAGCATCTTTTAAATCATGTTTAACCAGACGATAAATCATAAAAGGAATGATTAAAGTGAATACCCCTATTCCATAGTAAGTTACAATCTTTAGAATAGTTGGCTCTTTCATCACTCCACCTATAACCACTGATACCATTATACCATTGTAAGTAACAAAATAACTAGGAACAAATGTGTCCATCTTGAAATCCTTTACTATATTTCTATAAGTGAAGATAAGAATATGTAAAGTATGTAATCCTAAACCTAATGACCAGAATAACTTCCCCATTTCAGGACTAAAGTCAAATATATAGCTACCAAGTATCATCATAAGCATAGTAAATCCAGCATATAAGCTACTAGGAACAGTTGTTTTGTACTCTGATTTACAAGTTTCAAATACTAGAAAAATTCTAACTAAATATATCAACCAAATTACAAGAGCAGAAATCATAGTAATATGACGTACTATTGGAAACCCTTGAGCTAGATATACATTAGAAAGTGTACAAGCTCCTACCATTGTAGGAAGTAAAGGAACAGGCATTTTTTTCAGTCTGTCTATCATTAATTATTTCACCTCATCATAAGTAAATTCAAAATTCTCTGTTGTATGGAAAAAATCAGAGTAATCTATATCAAACAATCTCTTTTTGACCTTAGACACATCTATTTTTAGACGTATAAGTTGTGTCAATATCCCAGCATAAGAGAGGTCTCCTTGTAGTATAGCTCCATGGATAACTCCATCTTTGTGGATAATTTTTTTATAGTTACCAAGATTATCTAAATCTATCTCTTCAATATAGCTTTCATCATAGCCAGAAGTTATACCTAAAGACATGGTAGGAATACCTAAAAAATTCATAGTAGCCTTACTAGCAAAAAAGTCGTCCATAGATTTTTCTATTCCACTCATATTGTAAGCAGCTATGATACCTTCCTTTACAGCCACTGGCCAGATAGGAGCTCTTCCACTGACATCTCCAGCTCCATAGATATTAGGGATATTAGTTTCTCCCTTTTCATCAAATAGAAGTCCATTATTGTCACAGCTTACATCACTCTCTTTTAAGAACTCTATATTACTTCTAATACCAGCAGCACTTATAAGTAAATCACAAGGAAGAATCTTACCATTTTTTAATACCACTCTTTTTACTACTCCATTTTCACTTCCTACTAGTGCTATACCATTGCTGTAATACTGTTTTAGTCCCTCTTTTTCAAAAGCTTTCTCATATACTGTAGCACTATGTTTGTCTAGCTGGATAGGTAACATTCTATCTCCCATTTCAACTAAATAAAGATTTTTATTTTTATGAAGTAGTCCAGCAGCAACATCTATTCCTACAAGTCCCCCTCCCATAATTACAATATCTTTTACATGGGGAAGTAATTTTTCAATCTCTTCAACATCTTCAAAGTTTCTAAATCCTACAATATTTTTTACTCCCTCTATTCCCATTATTTTAGGGATAAAAGAGTGAGCACCAGAAGCTATTAGAAGTTTATCATAGTCAACCTCTTCTCCATTATCTAATTTTACCTTTTGTGAAACAGTGTCTAAACCTATTACCTCTTTTCCTTTTATCCACTCTACTCTATTTTTTTCAATAAAATTTACCTCAACAAAGGATAATTTTTTTAAGTCTCTAATACCCTTTAGATGATGGTATAGTATACAACGAGAGTAAATATCCTTATCTTTAGATATCAGAGTTATTTCAGAGTTAGGATTTAATTCACGAAGTTTTCTAATGGCATTAATACCAGCAGCACTAGCTCCAATTACAACAAATCTCATTATTTTTTCACCTCTTCAAATGTTATAGCTCCCATAGGACAACGTTTTACACACTCAGGGTCTGCCTCTTTTCCTTCAAAAGAACACATATCACACTTCATAATCTCTTTATGAGTTAAGCTATCACTTTTTAATACTCCATATGGGCAAGCCATTATACACATATAGCAGCTTGCACACTGCTCTTTATTATATTCTACATACCCAGTATCACTATTTTTACTCATAGCCCCAGTCATACATGTAAATACACATTCTGGTAAATCGCAGTGTCTACAAAATATTGGAGCAGGTTTCTTTTGAGAGTCTATAGTTATTCTATTTCTAGAATCACTAGAATTATGAGCTACACAACAGGCAGTAACACAAGTAAGACATCCTACACATTTTTTTCTATCTATTTTTATACGTTTCATAATTATTTACTCTCCCTTTAAAAAGATATTAACAACTGCACTTTTATATGATGGCTCTTTTGAATAAGCATCATATACTGATGGAGTAAGTTTATTACACTCTATATAGTGGATAGGAGCAAAGAGCTCATTATATTTTACGTCCTCAGTTAACATAGCTATAAATTCAGCACTCTCTCCATTTTTAGATTTTACAATCACTTTAGAGTTTTCAGTTATACCCTTTTCCTCTGCTAGTTTACTATTTATATAGAGATAAGCTTCTTTAGATACAGCATCTATTACAAATGGAATCTCTCTAGTTCTACTTTGAGTATGCCACTGTCCAACTGTACCCCTTCCTGTATTAAAAATATAAGGGAACTCTTCACTTGTAGGAAGCGGATTTTCAGCTACTTTTTCAAATAGGAATTTAGCCTTTTTATTTGGAGTAAAATATTTTCCATCTTCATATAATCTTCTCTCATCAGTTACCAATTTATCTCCAGATTTAAATGGCCATTGAATACCATGGCTTTCAGCTAAATCCTCATATTCAACCCCAGTAATATCACAAGGCATTCCTTCAGAACAAGCTCTCATAAAGTTAAAAGCATCTTTAGGAGTTTTCCAATTTTGAGTTATATCTTCTAGTCCAAGAGCTTTAGCCACTCCATAGAAGATTTCATAATCCATCAATTCATTTTCAGCCTTTTCAAGACATGGTCTTACTGCTGATAATCTTCTTTCAAGATTGATAACAGTTCCCTCTTTTTTTACTCCAGGAACAGCAGGAAGATAGATATCACACATTTCAGAAGTTTCAGTATCATCATATATATCTTGTACAATTAGAAGTTCAAGTTTTTCCATTGCCTCTCTAAAAGTTTCATTGTTAGTCCAAGAGTGACGTGGGTTAGTACATACTACCCAAAGAGCTTTTATCTCTCCAGCATTTATTTTTTCTATGATTCTATTATATGGAAGAGTAGGTTTATCAATGAGTAATGATTCATCTATCCCAAGAGCTTTAGCTACCTTTGCACGGCGATTAGGATTGTCAAAATCTCCACCACCAAAAAGTCCAGTGGTATTACTAAATACCCTTGAACCCATAGCATTACTCTGTCCAGTTATAGAGTTTCCCCTGTTCCCTCTCTACCGATATTTCCAGTCATAAGAGCTAGATTGATAATAGCTTGTACACTTCTTACTGCCTCATGTCCTTGATTTATTCCCATAGTCCACCAGAAAGAAACTCTTTTACCAGAGTGGATTAGCTCTACTAACTCCTCAATCTCTCCCTGAGTAAGTCCACATATCTCTGAGGCTTTCTCTACTGTGTACTCTTTTACAAAATCTTTAAATCCCTCAAAGTTTTCAGTGTTTTCCTCTATATATTTTTTATCAGTATAATCCTTTTCAATAATTAGATTAGCTAAGGTATAGAGTAGAGTTAAGTCTGTTTTTGAGTTTATTCCATACCAATAGTCAGAGTTTTTAGCTGTCTCTGAATAACGAGGGTCAATAGTTATAATCTTTTTATTAGGATTGTTTCTTACTCTTCCCCAAAGTATAGGATGAGCAACAATAGGATTTGCTCCTATAAAAATTATTGTATCAGAAAGTTCTAAATCTTTAAGTGTATACCCAGGTGCATCAAACCCAAAACTTTGTTTGTGAGCTACAGCTGCTGTAGCCATACATAGACGAGTGTTCCCATCAACATTAGCTTTTAAATGATTTCTCATCATATGTCCAAATAGAGCAAACTCCTCCACTGTCATCTGTCCAGTACTAAGAGCAGCTACACTTTCATTCCCATATTTTTCCCTTATTTTAGTTAATCTTTCAGCTACCTCTTTAAATCCATTTTCCCAAGTTAAATATTCAAAACTTCCGTCAGCTTTTTTAATACGAGGTAGTGGATTTGGTTTAAATTTTGTTTGTTGCTTATCTAGGGATATTCCTTTTACACAGCTAAAACCGTTATTAACAGGATATTCTTTTGTAGGAACAATTTTTATAATCTTGTTATCTTCTACATAGAAATCAAGATTACAATCAATTGCACAGTAGTTACATGTTGATTGAATTTTTTTCATTTGTCTCTCCCTCTCTTTAAATTTTAATTTACTTTCTAAACAATAATTTCATATGATATTTATCTGTGATAAATATCATATTGACCATTTTAATTATATAAAATTTTATTTTTTTCTACTGTGATATTAATCACTCAGAGAATAAAAAAGAGGATTTTTTATACAAAATTTTGACAACTTCGATAGTAAAATCCTCTTTAAAATATATTTAATTTTAGTATTTTATTCCCTTCCAATAGATAGGAGTATATACCTCTGTTTCTGGAGATATTTCTACCTCTTTAAGAGCCCATTTCTTAAACTCTTCAAATCCTGTTTTATCCACTATATAACCTATATGTTCCTTTCCACCTGGAGCATCTTTAGCAATATATTCAGTAACATAGTCATAGGTATTTAAAATAATCTTAGTTATAGTCTCTTCATCAGTCCATTTTAAGAAATCCTCTCCAAGACGTGGATTTTTCTTTCCAGTACGTCCCATAATAGTTAGTCTGTAATATTTTTTCTTACTTCTAGTCCAAGCCATATTAGGACAATTAATTACACACTCTCCACAACCTATACATTTTTGATGGTCTCTTTGAGGTCTGTAGTTTACACTTGTTAGAGCTCCAGTAGATTTTTTCTTACACGCTCTTACACAAGCTCCACAACTGATACATCTATCAGGTTCAAATTGAGGAAGGGTCATTCCCATTATTCCAAAGTCATGCATTCTAACTTTAGCACAGTCGTTAGGGCAACCAGTTAAAGCTATTTTAAAATGTAAGTCATGTGGAAATACAGCTTTTTCAATTCTTTTAGCAAAGGCAGAAGTGTCATAACAAGCAAAAGGACATACACGATTACCTATACAAGCTGTAATATTTCTTGTTCCAGCAGCAGAGTATCCCTTATTTTTTTCAGGCTGATTGATTCCTAGAGTTTCGATAATAGGTTGTAGTTTGGCATTTACTTCAGGTATTTTATCAAAAGGGATTCCAGGAATTTCAAAACCTTGACGGCTTGTTAAATGTACAGTTCCATTTCCATAAGTTTGTGCTATCTCTTGAATCATAGAAAGAAGCTGAGCATTTAAATGCCCTCCAGGAACACGTACCCTAGAAGCTGTTTTCCCACGCTCCTTAGTAACTCTAAAAGCATTTTTCTTAATTTTTTTTGTATTTATATCCATCATAATCCTAACTCCTAATCTAATAAAGTACGTCCCTTAACATAGTTAAAGACAGGTCCATCAACACAGATATAGACATCTCCTATTTTACAATGTCCACACTTACCAATTCCACAACACATCTTTCTCTCTTGAGATATCCAGATATTTTCCTCTTTAAATCCAGCTTCTAAAAGAGCAAGAGCAGAAAATTTCATCATAGCTGGAGGTCCTACAACTATTGCTACAGCTTTAGATATATCTTCAAATTTAAGTTGTGGTATATATTTAGTTACTAAACCAACTTTATAATCTGGAGTTTCTTCCCCACTATCTACAGTGAGGATATATTCCATTTTTTCTTTCCATTTAGGGATATCATCTTTAAAAAGAATAAATTCTGGAGATTTAAAACCAGTAATAAGTTTCATATTTTTAACTTCATTATTGTGTTCTGCAAAATACTCGATAACTCCTCTTACAGGAGAAACCCCAGTGCCACCAGCTACTATTACTAGCTCCTTATCTCTATAAAGGTTTATATCAAATCCATTTCCATATGGTCCTCTGATGAAAAGCTTTTCTCCAACATATTTTTCAAAAATCTCATTAGTTACTTTTCCCACTTTTCTGATGGTAAAATCAATTGTCCCATTTCCTATTCCACTTACAGATATGGGAGCTTCTCCATATTTAGGAATAGAGATTTCAAAGAATTGTCCAGGTTTTACATCATCTTTTTCATATCTCATTCTAAAAGTATACTCAATATCAGTATGTTTTATAACCTCTACAATTTCAGATAAAAAAGGTAAATATTGGTTAGTCATTTTTCTTAGTTACCTCCTTCATAGCAGCTTCTAATTTATTAATAGAGTTAGAGAATGATATGTATTCAGGGCATATATCATCACATCTTCCACAACCTACACACATATGGTAACCACTACGTTGTTTAAAGTCTAAAACTTTGTGTAAAACTTTAAATCTCATACGTTGACCATATTTTTTACGATAGCTTTCTCCACCAGCTACATCTGTATATCCATCTACCATACAAGAAGCCCACACTCTTCTTCTCTCTCCAACTTTTCCATTATCAGTATAGAAGATATCTTGCATAGTAAAACATGTACAAGTAGGACATACAAAATTACATCTTCCACAAGCTATACAACGAGAATCATACTCATTCCACATACTGCTTTTTGCTACTTCAGAAGTTAAATTTTCAGGTATATTCACTCTGACATCATTTTCAGTTACAAAATTAGGAGTAACTTCTAACTCTCTTTCAGAATTATTTTTTAAGATTTCAGACCATTTTTCCTCTTTACAATCGACATAGAAATCCTCATCTCCATAGTTGATAGCTAAAGAGTACTCATCACATTTGTTACTTTCCATATCTACACAGAAACAATTTTCAAAAGAGTGGTTACAACCGATTAAGATAAATTTTACTCTATCTCTTAATCTTTTATAGTAATAATCCTCTCCACCATTGATTAGATACATCTCATCTAAACGTTTTACAGCATTTAACTCACAAGCTCTCAAAAAAACTATGCTACCCTTCTTTTTATCATCAGCTTCCTTAACACTCTCTTCTGTAAAATAAAACAGTCTTTGAGTAACAGGTAAAATACTCTCTTTAAAAGAGTAATTTGATTTTTTTTCAAACTCTATTTCATCAATAGAGTTAATCTTTGCATATCTGATACAATCTGTGTCTGAGAAAGTTCCACCACCTTCAAAAACTACTGGAGCATAGATATCGTAATCATTTTTTAATGAATCTAAAAAGAGATTCAATCCTTTTTTACCAATTTGAAAACCCATATATATCTTCCTTTCATAATTTTAATTTACTTTGTTTTAATTATATCAGGAAGAATAAAATAAAGTTGTGAGAGAACTCACGAGTTTCTAAAATATTTTAAAAGTTTTTCTCTATCTACTACTATAAATCTATTCCTTTTTACAATAATCAACTCTTTTTCAGAGAGAATTTTTAGCTGTCTAGATACTGTTTCCCTTTTAGAGCCTAACATATCAGCTAGATATGAAATAGAAAGATTAAAATCAATCTCTATTCCTTCATCAGTTTCTTTTCCAAAGTCCCTAGATAATTTCCAGAGTTTAGAGGCTATCTGCTTATCTAATCTTATAGAGTTAGAAGTATTTTTTAGTTGATGATACAATCTTCTAATTTTATAAGCCATAGAATCAATTACATTTCTTGAAAGTTGGAAGTCACAACTCATTACTTCTAAGAATTTAGTACTAGGGATTTCTAAAATTTCAGTATCACAAAGAAATTCACAGTTTAATGAACTCATATTCTTTTGAAGAATAACCTCATTTAAAATTTCCCCCTTTCCATAGATGAAAATAACTTTTTTATCATGAGCTGAGTTCAATTTATACAGAGAAGCAATTCCAGCTAAAACAAAATAGACACAATTAACTCTATCTCTATCTAAGAAGAGATGTTCTCCCTTTTTATATTTTTTTATTTTACTATATTTTATTAAATTTTTTTTGCTTGAGCTATTGATATTAGAAAAAATCTTAATAGAGTTAAATTTATCCATTTTATTCCTTCTCCTTTTTTTATTAGTTAAAAATAATATATACTATGGGAATATTTCTTGTCAAATAAAAAGTATAATAAAAAAAGAGCTGTTGCAATTTAAGAAATTATAACTAAATTCAAGAATGACTTTCGCTCAAAGAATAAAGAGCAAGTAGGCTTAGCTCACTAAAAACATAAAACTCGTTTCACTCAAACAGTTGTGTTTTTTAGTACTCGCTTTCGCTGACTTGCTCTATTTATTCTCCTCAATCTTCGTCATTCTTGTGTTTAAATTTTTTATTCAAAATTGAATAATAGATTATACTCTCTCTGGTTTTATAACTAAGATATTTTTCTCATTTACATATGTAACAAATCCTGGCTTAGCTCCCTTAGGTTTGTTGATATATCTCTTTTGAGTATAATCTATACTTATCTTATCTCCAGTAAATCCCTTACTATAATAAGCAGCTATCTCTGCTCCTTTCATAAGTAGTTCCTCACTTAGTTCATCACATTTGATAATCACATGAGAACCAGGAATATTTTTAGCATGTAGCCAGATATCATTTTTATCAGCTACTTTAAAAGTTAGATTATCATTTTCAATGTTATTTCTACCAAAGAGGATTCTGTAATTTTCCCCTTCAATAACTCCATAACCTATCTCTTTATTTTGCTTTTTAGGTTTTCCCTTTTTATTTTGGACTTTCATATATCCTTGAGAGATAAGCTCTTCATGTATGATTCTTAAGTTATTTATATCATTACTATTTTCAATAAAAAGTTTGATACTGTTTAGATAATCTAAGTCTTCACTAATCTCTGTTACCCTTCTAGCATTGGCTTCAAGTCCTCTTTTTAACTTATTGTACTTTTTATATATCTTCTCAAGATTTTCTTGAGGAGTATTTTGAGGTTCAAGAGGAATCTTTATCATAGTATCGTTATAAAAGTCATAAGTTTCTACAAAAGTCATACCTTTTTTTACATTGTAGATACAAGAAGCTAATATATCCCCTTGCTCCTTATATTTTTCATAGTCAGATTTTTCCTCTTTTTCCTTAGCAAGTACAGTTAAGATTTTCTCATCTTTTTTTATTCTTTTTAAAATATTATCCATCAGTTGACTTTTTAGAGAGTCAAAGCTACTAGATAGATTTTCAGAAGATATATAGTAATTTACAGCTTCTCTAAATGAGTCAAACTCAATAACCTCATCATATTTAGATTTAGGGGCTATATCTAACACAGTTCCTAAAACTATTCTCTTGTTATTTAGATATATTTTGGGAGATATTTTTTCCTCTAATATAGTTTTAAATTTTTCAAAGGAATCAATATTTTGTAAAAATAGTTTTCCAACTCCCTCTATATTTTTAAGTAGAGTTCCCTCTTCTAAGAATGAGTTAAAACTACTACTATCTACCTCAAGTGGAGATATTTTTTTCTCAATTATTGGTTGTTCATAGGTAATTCCTGGGAACATAGCTCTCAGTCTATTCTCCTCCAAAGAGAATCTCTTTAACAAGTCAATAATTTTATTCTCTCCATCAGTAAATACAAAGTTAGAGTATTTACCCATTATCTCAAAATAGATATTGTAGTTTTTAACTTCTCCTAGCTCATTTATCCTAGAAAACTTAAATTGTAACACTCTATCAAAACCAAGTTGAACCACATCTACTAACATAGCATTTAGTAGATGTTTTTTCATATTGGCAGCCAATCCAGCACTGCTCTCCAACACTCCCTCTTTAGAGTTTGTAATATAGCAGATAGGAAAAGACGGGTTACAAGAGAAAACTAACTCTGTTTTTCCAAAATATATTGATAGAGAAGTTTCAGTATTTTTAGTAATTTTATTTATCTTTTTCCCATAGAGGTTAGATTTTAACTCCTCTTTTATTTTATTTAAAGATATTCCATCAATATAGAACATTTTTGCTCCTTTTTAGTCTGCTTTTATTCCTATTAAGTTTTTAGCATCAAGAATGTCTAATTCGATAATTTCTCCAGTAGGAGATTTTATTACAAAATTTTCCTTTGAAGTAGGTTTCATTATCTCAACTATACTAAAGTTTTCTATTCCGTGTCCAGCAAAATAGTTTTGAACAATAGGAGTACCTTTTATCTCTACAATAGAAACTCTCTCTCCTTCGTTGAAGTCCACAATAGTAAGAGGTCTGAAGTAATCAGTTTTCTCTTGTAAAGCTCCAAGTATTAGTTCAAAAATCTCAATAAAATGGCTTAAATCTTTATCAGCTATATTTTCAGTGATACTAGACATTATCATTTTATGATAGTTGTTGTGGTAAGTTAGAGCCTTGCTTCCCTTATCAGTAAGAGAAACATATACCTTTCTTCTATCAGAATTAGAACGAACTCTAGCTATAAACCCTTTTTCAGTAAGCTTAGATACTGCTACAGTAGCAGTTCCCATAGTTATCCCAACTCTGTCAGCAAGCTCATTCATAGTAAGTGATTCTTCCCCAATAGCTTCTATTAGGTGTAACTCTGTATGAGTTAAACATTTGATACCTCTTTTTAGAGCCATATCTTCAGTTTTATAAAATAGTTTGTAAAACTCCTCTAATATTTCATTTACTTTATTAATATTTCCAGTCATAGCAGTCATATTTTTAACCTCTCTTTAAACTCTCAATTCTCTCTTTATAATCTCCAGAAAATACATAAGAACCAGCTACAAATACATTAGCTCCAGCCTCTATACATCTTCCTATTGTTTTATCAGTTATTCCACCATCTACCTGTATATCCACAGTTTTGCTTAAAGCTCTTACATCTTTTATCTTTTGTACAGCACTCTCTATAAATTTTTGTCCTCCAAACCCTGGGTTTACACTCATAACTAGTACCATATCTAAGTCATCAATTATATATTTTAATACATCTACTGGAGTAGCTGGATTTAATGAAACACCTGCTTTTTTTCCAGTGGCTTTAATTTGTTGGATTACTCTATGTAAGTGTATAGTAGATTCAGCGTGAACTACAATGATGTCAGCACCAGCATTGGCAAAGTCCTCTATATATCTCTCTGGTCTATCTATCATTAAGTGTACGTCAAATACTAAGTCAGTTTTATTTCTAATAGCTTTTATAACAGGAGCTCCAAAAGTAAGGTTAGGAACAAAAATTCCGTCCATTACATCTATATGCACATAGTCAGCACCAGCTTTATCTATTGCTATTACTTCCTCCCCTAATTTACTAAAATCTGCTGATAATATTGATGGAGCAATTTTTATATTACTCATATCTATTCCACCTCTCCTCTTTCAATTTTTCATATACTTTTTTATAGAAATTATATCTGCTTCTCTCTATTTCTCCCTCTTCAACACTGTTTTTTATAGCACAACTTGGCTCGTTGAGATGTAAACAGTTATTAAATTTACAGTTTCCTCTATTAGTAAACTCTGGAAAAAGAGCTATCAACTCTTGAGCATCTTTTATATCTGGTAACTCCACTGATGAAAATCCAGGAGTGTCTATTATATAACCTCCTCCTATCAATTCAAGTAGGTTGGTATCTTTAGTAGTATGTTTTCCTCTTCTAAGTCTTTTACTAGTTTCTCCAGTTTCTAATTTTTTTTCATTTTGTAAAAGATTTATTATACTAGATTTTCCCACACCACTAGGACCACCAAAGGCAGTGATTTTATCCTTTAAAAATACCTTTAATTCCTCAATACCAATATTCTCTTTTTGTGAAATTAAAAAGTATTTTATATCAAGTTTATTTAAAAAATCTAAGTTTTTCTTTACCTCTTCTAACTCCTCAGCTGAAAGTAAATCAATCTTATTGATGATAATTACAGGTTTGATTTTGTAATAAAAACTTCTAAGCAAAAGGATATTAAGTCTTTCATAATCTATATCTGGGTCTTTTCCAGCAAATTGTATTACTAGATAATCTATATTGGCAACTAGAGGTCTCTCTACAAGATTTTTTCTCTCCTCTACATTAATAATATAGTTATCTTCTGAAATCTCTACTATATCCCCAACAACACAGTTATCTTTGCTCTCTTTTCTTTTTAAAATCCCTCTCAATTTACATTCATAGACTTTATCTTCAGATTTTACATAATAAAATCCTTGAATCTTATTAATAACTCTTCCTTTAATATTTAATCCCTCCTAGAGTATTTTAGTTGTTAATAGTCAAATCCACAGCTGAACCAGCTGGAATTTTTTCTCCAGATTTAACACTACTCTTTATTATAACATTTTTTTGTACTTCTGGTATAGATGTAAACTCAACATTTCCTACTATTAAGGAGTTTTTAGTAAGAATTTCAAGAGCACTATCAAAAGAGATACCTATTATATCAGGCATTTTTACCTCTACTACTTGTTCAGCACCATTTACAAGGAAAGATATCTTCTCTCCTCTAGTCATAAGAGTATTAGTATTAGGGTCAGTAGCCAATACTTCGTTATACTCCCCTTGAGCTTTTACTGTAATAACTTTATCTATAATAAGACCTTTTTGTTCAGCTATAACCTTGGCATCTAAGTAATTCATTCCCACAAGATTAGGTACTTGTACAAGGGCTTTTCCCTTACTTACCCACACCTTTATAGTTCTGCCTTTTTTTACAACAGAGTTTGCTTCTGGCTCTTGTAAGAAAATCTCTCCAATAGGTAAATCTGAAAACTCTTCCCCAGCCTCTTTTATACTTAGTTCACTATTTTTTAATGCCACTGTTACCTCTTTCACTGTATATGATTTTAAATTTGGAACTTTGTAATATTTCTCATTAAAGTATACTATTTGAAATATTTTAAGAGAAAAAAACATTATAAAAATTATTCCTAAAAGTCCAGCTAAGGAGATAAAAACTATTTTTTTATTCATTACTCCTCCATTATTTCTAAATCTTTATAATAATGATAATATCATAAGATACATAAAATATCAATAATTACTTGATAATTTCTAGATTAAATGATAAAATATATCGTAATTGATTTTATTAAAATGTAACTTGCCAAAGTTATGTTTTAAAAGGAGGAAATAGAGTGGATTATACTATTAAGACTCTTTTAACAAGAGAAGAGGTTGAAAAAAGAATCAAGGAATTAGCAAAAGAGATTGAAAAGGACTATTGTGGTAAAGACCTTTTAGTTATTGGACTATTAAAAGGTTCAATAATGTTTATGAGTGACTTAATCAAAGAGATGGATTTACCAGTTATGATAGACTTTATGAGTGTTTCTAGTTACTCAGGAACAACAAGTACTGGAGTAATAAATGTTTTAAAAGATACTGACATCAGTGTAAAGGACAAAGATGTTTTAATAGTTGAGGACATCATAGATACAGGATTAACACTAAGTCACGTGAAAAAACTTTTAGAAGATAGAGGAGCTAAATCTCTTAAAATATGTACTCTATTAGATAAACCAAGCAGAAGAACTATTGAGATGAAAGGGGATTATGTAGGATTTGAAATCCCTGATGAGTTCGTTGTTGGATATGGATTAGACTATGACCAACACCATAGAAACTTACCATATGTTGGAATTGTAGTAAAAAAATAATCGGAGGAGAATATGTCCTTTAAACATAAGAAAAAATTTGGACAAAACTTTTTGACTGACCAGAGGGAAGTCCTAAGAAAAATTATGGAAGTGTCTAATGTACAAGCTGAAGATACTGTACTAGAGATAGGACCAGGGGAGGGAGCTTTGACTGCTCTACTTCTTGATACAGCCAAAAAAGTTGTAACTGTGGAGATAGATAGAGATTTAGAAAAAATCTTAAGAAAAAAATTTGATGGAAATCCTAAATATACTCTTGTAATGAATGATGTATTAGAAACTGACTTGAGAGCCTATGTAGGAGCTGGAACAAAGGTAGTTGCTAATATTCCATACTATATCACTTCACCTATAATCAATAAGCTTATAGAGAATAGAGATGTAATAGATGAGATATATATTATGGTTCAAAAAGAGGTAGCTGAAAGAGTTTGTGCTAAAAAAGGTAAAGAGAGAAGTGTCTTAACTCTTGCTGTGGAATATTATGGAGAGGCTGAATATCTATTCACTATCCCTAAGGAGTTCTTTACTCCTATTCCTAAGGTGGACTCTGCTTTTATGTCTATTAAACTTTACAAGGACAATAGATATATAAATCAAGTTGATGAGGATACTTTCTTTAAGTATGTAAAAGCTGGTTTCTCAAATAAGAGAAAAAATCTATTAAACAACTTCTCTACTTTAGGATATTCTAAAGATGAGTTGAGAGTTATCTTAGCTAAGGCAGAGATACCAGAAACAGAGAGAGCAGAAAATCTTTCAATAGAGGATTTTATAAGATTGATATCAATATTTGAAAATAAGTAATTAAAAAATCAAGAATAACCTTTTTCGTTATTCTTGAATTTTTATATAGAAGGTTTGGAGGAACTATGTTATCAAGCTATGAGTTTTTAATACAGAGTAGAAAAGAGGACATAGATTTTATCAATAAGGTAATAGAAGCTTATGAGGGAATAGGAGTAGTGAGAACAGTAGATGCCAATGCTGGTATTGTAAATGTAATCTCTACTGATGACTTTAAAGATTTTGTAAGAACTATTATAGAAGACTTAGATAAAAACTATGGAGTAGAGGCAAAAATAACAGAAGAGGGACCTTGGAAGGGTTCTCTATACATAAATAAAAAGTAGCTAGGAGGAAAAATGGAAAAGTTAGAAAAATTAATGCAATATATAATTGGAGAATTAGTAGATAATAACTCTGAAACAAGAATCACTTATGATGTAGTAGATGATACTGTTATATTCAAAGTGAGTGTAGCTCAAGGAGAGATGGGAAAAATAATAGGAAAGAATGGACTTACAGCTAATGCAATAAGAGGAGTTATGCAAGCAGCTGGAGTAAAAGATAAACTAAATGTAAATGTAGAGTTTTTAGACTAGGGGGTAGTATGGAGCTTTTAACAGTAGGAAAAATATCTGGAACTCACCACCTAAAAGGAGCAGTAAAGGTTGTATCTAATATTGAAAATATTGAGATACTATTAAATAACAGAATAGTAGTGGAAGTAGGAGAGAATAATCAAAGAATCCTTACAGTAAAATCTGCTTCTCATCTAGTGGGAAATAAGTGTGTATTAGAGTTTGAGGAGATAACTAACAAGACAGAAGCTGGAAATTTAAAAAATGGATTTATAAAAGTAAGAAGAGAGATATTAGGTGTTGGAGAAGATGAATACTTATTAAATGACTTACTAAATATGAAGGCGATAGATATAGATACTGAAGAAGAGTTAGGAACAGTAGTTGATATTTTTGAAACAGCTGCTCACGATATCTTAGTGATAGAGTCAGCTAAGTGTGAGGTTATGGTTCCAGATATAGATGAGTTTGTAAAGAAGATAGATTTTGATAAAAGAGTAATATATATCCATCTAATTGAAGGAATGAAAGAGGAAAAGGGAAAAAAATATCAACAAGATGATGGAATGGACGAGGAGTAATATGAAAATTAATATTCTTACTCTTTTTCCTGAGATGTTTTCAGGATTTAAAAGTGAAAGTATAATAGGAAAAGCTCTTGAAAAAAATCTTTTAGAGATAAATATTGTAAATATCAGAGATTTTTGTTATGATAAACATAAACAAGCTGATGATATGCCTTTTGGTGGAGGAGCTGGAATGGTTATGAAACCAGAGCCACTTTTTAGAGCTCTAGAAACTGTAAAGGGAAAGGTAATCTATACCACTCCTCAAGGTGTGAGATTTAATCAAAAACTTGCTATTGAGTTGGCTCAGGAAGAGGAGATAACTATCATAGCTGGACACTATGAGGGAATAGATGAGAGAGTAGTAGAGAGTAAAGTTGATTTGGAAGTTTCCATTGGGGATTTTGTTTTGACAGGGGGAGAGTTACCAGCTATGATGATGGCAGATTGTATAGCTAGACTTGTTCCTGGTGTAATCAAAAAAGAATCCTATGAGAATGACTCCTTTTTCAATGAACTTTTAGATTACCCTCACTATACAAGACCAGCTGAATATGAGGGAATGAAAGTTCCTGAAGTGTTACTTTCTGGACACCACAAGAATATAGAAACTTGGAGATTAAAGGAGAGTTTAAAAAGAACTTATCTGAGAAGAAGAGATTTGCTTGTGGGAAGAGAGCTAAGTAAAGAGGAGAAAAAGCTTTTAGCTGAGATTAAAAGAGAGCTTGGAAAGGAAAAAAATGATATATAAGTTGGGAGAAAAAACTCCAAAAATAGGAGAGAATAACTATATAGCAGAGAATGCCACTGTAATAGGAGAGGTAGTTACAAATGAAAATGTATCTATCTGGTTTGGAGCTGTTGTGAGAGCTGATATGAGCAAGGTTACTGTGGGAAGAGATTCTAATATTCAAGATAATTGTACAGTTCATGGAGATACTCCATATCCAGTAACTATAGGAGAGAGAGTAACTATTGGACACAACTGCATTATACATGGTTGTACTATTGGAGATAACTGTGTAATCGGTATGGGAAGTATACTTTTAAATGGGAGTGTAATTCCTAAAAATTGTCTAGTAGCTGCTGGTGCTGTTGTAACTCCAAAACTCCAAGCAGAAGAGGGAAGCCTTATAGCAGGTTCCCCAGCTAGAGTAATTAGAGCTTTAACTGATGAAAATAGAGAGTATCTTCAATATGCTCATAAGGTTTATATTGAGGATATTGAAAAATATAAAAACCTAGAAGAGATAAAATAGTTTTTAAATTTTTAAGGAGAGAAAATGAGAGAAAAAATTTATTTAGGATTAGTTCACTATCCTGTATATAATAAAAATAATAGCATAGTATGTACATCAGTTACAAACTTTGATATACATGATATTTCAAGAAGTTGTAGAACATACAATGTAGCTGGATATAGACTTATAGTTCCAGTAGATGCTCAAAAGATGTTAACAGAGAGAATAATCGGCTATTGGCAAGAGGGAACTGGAGGTCAGTTCAATAAAGACAGAGAGGATGCTTTTTCTATTACTAGAGTGATGAATAGCATTGAAGACACTATTGCTGAGATAGAGGAAAGAGAGGGACAAAGACCTGTTATCATAACTACTTCAGCTAGAACTTTCCCTAATACAGTGGGATATAAAGAGTTATCAGATAAGATATTTGAAGATGATAGACCTTACCTATTACTATTTGGAACAGGTTGGGGGCTTACAGATGAGGTAATGGATATGTCAGATTACATATTAGAGCCAATTAGAGGCAATACACAATACAACCATCTTTCTGTAAGAGCAGCAGTAGCTATCATATTAGATAGATTATTAGGAGAAAAATAATTTCTCTTTGGAGGAACAATGAATAGAAATGAGATAAGAATAAAACCACAAGATGGTATCTTTAGAAAAATGGGTATAAAAAATGTAGATGTTACAGAGATTATATTTTCAGAAAGAAATAAAAAGATGAGATTTATATGTAATGTTCCTTCAGTTGATGAGTTAAATGAATTAGATGTCATCTATGAAAATATTAAGAAAAACTTTGGTAAAGAGTTAGAGGTAGATTTTACAGTAAGTTTTTCTGAAAATGATATAAGAAAAGAGCAATTAATAGAGATAGTAGAGAGAGCAATCATAAGATTGAAAGCTAGAAACGCTATCTCTAAATCTTTTTTATACCTATATAGAATAAGTATTGAAAATGAGAGCATCAATATTACTCTTGCTGAGCAGAGTGCTATTGATATTTTGAGAAGTTCTCAAATAGATGAGAAGCTAGAAACAATCTTAGAAAATTTTGGAATATACAATTTCAAGGTAAAGTTTGTATTGGGAGATTTCTCACAAGAGGTATCTAAAATAGAAGAGGAAAAACAAAAAGAGATTATCACTCTTTCAGCAAAGATTGATATGGAGAATAAAAAAATTGCTGAACAAAATTCCAACAAGCCAAAGGCTCAAGAGGTAGTTATAAAAAGTGCTAACTTCTCTAAAGGAGGAGGTTTTTCAGCTAATAAAACTAAGGAGATTAAAGGAAGCTCTATTCCACTAGAGGAGTTTTTCGAACTCTATGATGATGATACTTGTGTAGTAGAGGGAGAGATCTTTGGAATGGAGTCTAGAGATATAAAAAATGATAGAGTAATTCAGACTATTAGAATAACTGATAACCACACCTCTCTTACTACAAAAATCTTCTTAGAAAAAGATAAACCTCTAGATATAAAAATTGGGGATTTTGTAAAGATAAATGGTAAAAAACAAACTGATAGATTCTCTGACAATGAAGAGATAATGATGATAAATTCTATCAACAAGCTTGATGAGGTAAAAGAGGAAAAGGAAGATAAAGCTGAAGTAAAAATGGTAGAGCTACACACTCATAGTAAGATGAGTGAGATGGTAGGGGTAACTGATATAGCTGATATTATAAAACAGGCTATAAAATTTGGACACTCTGCTGTGGCTATTACAGATTATGCTGTTGTACACTCTTTCCCATTTGCTTATAAAGCAGCCAAGGGAAAGGATATAAAACCTATACTTGGTTGTGAGATGTATATGGTAGATGATGAAGCTCTTATGGTAAGAAATCCTAAAGATGTACCTCTATTAGAAGAGAACTTTATTGTATTCGACTTAGAAACTATGGGACTTAACTCTCATGAACATGAGATAATAGAGATAGGTGCTGTAAAATTAAGAGGGAATAGAATAGTAGATAGATTTTCACAACTTGTAAATCCTCAAAAACCTATACCTAAGAAGATTCAAGAGTTGACAAATATAACTCAAGAAATGGTAGATAATATGCCAACAATTGAAGAGGTATTACCAAAGTTTATGGAGTTCGTGGGAGATGCTACAATGGTAGCCCACAATGCAGCTTTCGATATGGGATTTATAAGAAGAGATGTAAAAAGGCTTTTAGGATATGATTACACTCCAGCAATAATAGATACATTACAGATGGCAAGGGACTTATATCCAGATTTAAAAGGGTATGGATTGAAAAACTTAAATAAGGTATTGGGACTTTCATTGGAGAGCCACCACAGAGCTGTTGATGACTCACAAGCTACTGCTAATATGTTTATCATATTTATGGAGAGATATTTAGAGAAGGGAATCACTAATCTAAATCAGATAACAGGAGCTTTTCCAATAAATCTTAAAAAACAGGACACTCATAATGTAATGGTACTAGTACAAAATCTTGCAGGATTAAAAAATATGTACAAGCTAGTTTCAGAAGCTCATATAGACTACTATGGAAATAAAAAACCTAGAATTTTAAAATCTCATCTGGAAAAATATAGAGAGGGATTGATAGTAGGAAGCTCTATGACTGTACACTTTTCCAATGATGGAGAGCTTACAGATTACTATATGAGATATGACTATGAGAGTATCGAAAAAAATATTGGTTTTTATGACTATATAGAGTTACTTCCTAAGGGGGCTTACTCTGAAATTTATGAAGATGATGGAACAGGAAGTATCTCATCTTTTAAAGCTATTGAAGATATGAATAGGTATTTTTATAACTTAGCTAAGGAGAAAGGCATCTTAGTTACAGCTAGCTCTAATGTACACTATCTAGATGAGGAGGACTATAAGATAAGAAGTATCCTACTATATGGAAGTGGAAATGTATTTAGAGCAAATCAATATAAGATAGATAATAAATTTTATTTTAGAACCACAGATGAGATGTTAGAAGAGTTTAGCTACTTAGGAGAGGATATAGCTCGTGAAATAGTTGTAACTAATACCAACCTAATAGCTGACAAGATAGAGAAGATAAAACCTGTACCAGATGGGTTTTATCCACCAAAGATAGATAATGCTGAGAATATAGTTAAAGAGATGACCTATGAAAAAGCTTATAGAATATATGGAAATCCTCTTCCAGAGATAGTTAATGCCAGAATAGAAAGAGAGCTAAATGCTATCATTGGAAATGGATTCTCTGTACTTTATCTATCTGCACAAAAACTTGTTAAAAAATCCTTAGATAGTGGATACCTAGTTGGTTCTAGAGGTTCAGTAGGTTCTTCATTAGTAGCTTTTATGATGGGAATAACTGAGGTTAATGCCCTATATCCTCACTATATCTGTACTAATCCTGAGTGTAAAAACTCTGAATTTATTGAGAGAGAGGGAGTAGGTATTGACTTACCAGAAAAGAATTGTCCTAAGTGTGGAAAACCATATAAAAGAGATGGATACTCTATACCATTTGAAGTATTTATGGGATTTAATGGAGATAAGGTACCAGATATAGACCTTAACTTCTCTGGAGAGTATCAATCAGAAATACATAGATATTGCGAGCAACTTTTCGGTAAAGAAAATGTATTTAAAGCAGGAACAATCTCTACTCTTGCTGAGAAAAACGCCGAAGGTTATGTAAAAAAATATTTTGAAGAGCATGATATGAAAAATAATAAGGCTGAGATACTGAGGCTTGCTAAAAAGTGTGAGGGAGCAAAGAAAACAACAGGGCAACACCCTGGAGGAATGGTTGTAGTGCCACATGACCACACTATATATGAGTTTTGTCCAGTGCAAAAACCAGCTAATGATGAGAAAAACGATTCTATCACTACACACTATGACTATCACGTAATGGATGAACAGTTAGTAAAACTGGATATACTTGGACATGACGATCCTACTACTATAAAACTTTTACAGGAGTATACAGGAGTGGATATATACTCTATTCCACTATCAGATCCAGATACCTTGAAGATATTTTCTAGCACTGAATCTTTAGGAGTTACTCCAGAACAGATAAACTCTGTTGTAGGAACTTTTGGAGTACCAGAGTTTGGAACTCCATTTGTGCGTCAGATGTTAATAGACACTATGCCTAAAACTTTTGCTGAGCTTGTAAGAATATCAGGACTTTCTCATGGTACAGACGTATGGCTTAACAATGCTCAAGAGTTTATTAGACAGAAACAAGCTACTCTTTCACAGGTAATTACAGTACGTGATGACATAATGAACTATCTTATTGACCAAGGACTAGAGAAAGGAACAGCCTTTAAAATAATGGAGTTTGTAAGAAAGGGACAACCTACTAAAAATCCAGAAGGTTGGAAAGCTTATTCCGACTTGATGAAAGAGCATAATGTTGCTGAATGGTATATAGAGTCTTGTAGAAGAATAAAGTACATGTTCCCTAAAGGGCATGCTGTGGCTTATGTTATGATGGCTATGAGAATAGCTTACTTCAAAGTACACTACCCACTAGCCTTCTATGCTGCATATCTATCGAGAAAGGCTGAGGATTTTGACTATGAGATAATGGGAAAACCTGAATCAGCAAAATCTCATTTAGAGATACTTTCTAAAGAGCCTAAGCTAGATGTAAAGAAAAAAGCTGAGATGGCTATATGTGAGATTGTAGTGGAGATGTATGCTAGAGGATTGGAATTTTTACCAATAGATATATACAAATCAGGTGGAGTAAAATTTACTATTGAAGATGGTAAGATAAGAGTGCCACTTATAGCTTTAGCTGGACTTGGAGGAGCTGTTATAGATAATATTATCAAGGAGAGAGAGGAGAGTAAGTTCTTATCTTTTGAAGATTTAAAGAGAAGAACAAAGGTTTCTCAAACTATAATTGATAAGTTAAAGATGATAAAAGCTATCGATTCTTTAAGTGAGACTAATCAAATCTCATTATTTTAGAAAAAAATTATAAAAACAGTTGTAAAATAAGGAATGTTGTGGTATAAAAGATAGTATACTACTTATAGTAATTGCTATAAAAATCAAGGAGGATTATCAAATGACTAAAAAAGAGTTTGTAGATTTATATTTTCAAAAAGGAGAGTTTACAACTAAAGTAGATGCAGAGAAAAAAGCTATGGCTTTCTTAGCAACTATTGAAGAGGTTTTAGAAAAGGGAGATGAAATTTCTTTCTTAGGATTTGGAAAATTTGAAGTTACTGAAAGAGCAGCTAGAACTTGTAGAAACCCTCAAACTGGAGAAGAAATGAAAGTTGAGGCTAAAAAAGCTGTTAAATTTAAAGCAGGAAAAGCTTTATCTGAAAAAGTTAACAAATAGTTTTTAATTTATAGAGTGAGGGTGTAAACCCTCATTTTTATTTTGCTTGAAAAATATCAAAAATTAAAGTAAAATAAAGCTATAAAGTAAAAGGTATAGAAATTAAAGATTGGAGGATACATGAAAAAATATTTAATAGGGATGTTCATTTTGATGAGTTCAATTTTAACATTAGCAGAATATAAATATCCTTTTCAAAATCCAAATGTAGCTACTATAATTGGAAGCTCAACTCTTATGACTGAAGGTGTAACTACAAAAGTACCTGTGAAGGAGTATAAGATAACTCTACCTTGGTCAGAGCCAGTACCAGAAAATTTTTGGTATAATGAAGGATTTAAGTTTTCATTAGTTTCTCAAAATAAAAAAGCTCCTTTAGTATTCTTACTAGCAGGGACAGGGTCAGCTCACAATTCTATAAGAATGGAGTATTTTCAGAGAATTTTTTATGATGCTGGTTATCACGTAGTGTCTATCTCTTCTCCTATGAATAGCAACTTTGTCATCAATGCTTCTACAAGTAAGATGCCAGGAATGATAGTAGAAGATTCAGAGGACATCTATAAAGTAATGAAGGAGATTAATAAAAAAATTTCTGATGAGGTGGAGATTAGTGATTACTATCTAGTAGGATATAGTCTTGGAGGAACAGAGGCTGGAATACTATCTTGGATAGATGAAAGGGAAAAAGATTTTAATTTTAAAAGAGTATTTATGATAAATCCAGCTGTGGATCTATACAAGTCTGCACAAAAATTGGATAAATATATGGATTTTCCTGAAGAAGATAGGGCAGAAAAGATTTCTCAAATGATAGAGAATATAATAGATACAGTTGTAAGTAATACATTACCAGAGTATTCTTCTGTTGATGTAGAAACAATCTACAAGATATTTTCACAAAAACAATTGAGTGATAAGGAGATGGAGCAACTTATAGGTGGGGCTTTTAGATTGACTTCTATTGATTTAAACTATATAGTAGATGTGTTAAATAACAGAGGAGTCTATGTAAAAGAGCCAGTGGGAAAATTTACTCCTATGTTTGAGATTTTTAAAAAGATTAATTTTGCTACTTTTGAAGAGTATATTGAAAGACTAGCTCTGCCATATTATCAAGAAAAGTTAGGAAAAGAGTTAGAGTTAGAGGATTTATTAGTAAAGGCTAGATTAAACTATATAGAGGATTATTTAAAAAATACTCCTAAAATAATGGCTGTTACCAATGCTGATGAATTGATATTAGATAGTGAAGATATAGAGTTTTTAAAGGCAACTTTTGATGATAGATTGATAGTTTATCCATATGGAGGGCACTGTGGAAATATGTTTTTTACTCCTAATATAAAAGTTATGCTAGATTTTTTAGAGAAAGGAGAGGTAGAGCATGAAAATAAATAGATTAATTGTTATACTTATGCTGATTTTATCTATCACAACTTTTTCTAAAGAGAGTGAGGAAGTAAAAAATATAGATAACTCTTTTGAATACTTTGAAGTATATGACCCATTAGAGCCTATCAATAGAAGAATTTATTACTTTAACTATCACTTTGAAAAATATATATCTCTACCAGCAGTAAGAGTGTATAGAAGTGTTACTCCAAGTCCAGTAAGACAAGGGATAACTAATTTTTTCAAAAATACTGACAATATATCTACTACTGCTAACTCATTGTTACAATTAAAAATAAAAAAGGCTATGAGAGCAATTGGAAGATTTACCATGAATAGTGCTGTGGGAGTTGGAGGCTTTGTAGATGTAGCTTCAGATATGGGGATGCCTAAACCGTATGAAGATTTTGGGCTTACATTGGCTCATTATGGAGTGAGAAAGGGACCTTATTTAGTGTTACCAATATTGGGACCTAGCTCTTTAAGAGATGCCTTTGGAACAGGAGTAGATGTTTTAGGGAGAGGTACTCTATACCATACAGTTGATTTAGATGAGATGAATAATATGTTAGTAACAGGATTATATGGGATAGATAAGAGAAATAATATACCATTTAAATACTATGATACTGGCTCTCCTTTTGAATATGAGTACATGAGATTTCTGTATTTTAAATATAGAAAGTTACAAGCAGATTTAGGAAGCGAAGTATTCTAATCATATAAAATAGAAGTTGGAGGTTTTTATGAATTTACAAGAGAAAGTTTTAGGCTACAAAGATGAAGTAGTAAAACACATTCAAGGTTCTGTACAGTTAAAAAGTGTTATGGAGCCAGCTAAAGAGGGAATGCCTTTTGGAGAGGGACCAGCTAAAGCGTTAAATTATTTTGTAGAATTAGGAAAAGAGTTAGGATTTCAAGTAGTCAACTATGATAACTATGCTACAACAATAGAGTTTGGAGAGGGAGAAGAGGTATTAGGAATATTAGGACACGTAGACGTTGTACCAGAAGGAGAAGGTTGGGACTACCCACCATATAGTGGTGCTATTGTAGATGGTAAAATCTATGGAAGAGGAACACTAGACGACAAGGGACCATCTGTAATCTGCCTATACGCTATGAAAACTATAATGGATTCTGGAATAAAATTAAATAGAAAAGTTAGAATGATATTGGGAGCAAATGAAGAGAGTGGAAGTAAGTGTATGGATTACTATTTCAATACTTTAAAGATGCCACAACCTACATTAGCTTTTACACCAGATTCAACTTTCCCTGTTACTTTTGCTGAAAAGGGAATAGTACGTATCAAATTAAACAATAACTATCCTACTCTAAAAGAGGTATCACTTGTAGGAGGAAATGCTTTTAACTCTGTTCCAGAGAGATGTGAATTAAATATTCCTAAATCATTTGTAGCTGGAGTAGAGGAAGCAATAGAAAAATATAACTCAGATAAAGAGTATAAAGTAACTTGTGAATTAGTAGGGGAAAATTACCTAATCAACTCTTATGGTAAATCTGCTCATGCTTCTAAACCAACATTAGGATATAACTCTGTATCAGCACTATTTGAGTTTTTAAAACTTGTAGATGTAAAAAATGAGGAGTTAAAATCTCTAGTAGAATTCTTTAACACTTATATTAAAATGGAGTTAGATGGAGAATCTTTAGGAGTTAATTTTGAAGATAATGAAAGTGGAAAGCTTACTTTAAATATAGGAAAAACTACTTTAAAAGATGGAGTTTTAGAAGTTTGTATAGATATAAGATGTCCAGTTCATGTAGCTAATACAAAGGTTATAGATACAATCAAAGAAAAAGTTGGAGATAAGATGGAAGTAGAGGTAGCTGGAAATACTGCTCCACTTTATGTTTCAAAAGATAGTTTCTTAGTATCTACTCTTATGGGAATCTATAAAGATATAACTGGAGATGCTGTAAGTGAGCCTATCGCTATCGGTGGAGGAACTTATGCTAGAACTGTAACTAATGGAGTTGCTTTTGGAGCTTTACTTTCATCTCAAGTAGATAATATGCACCAAAAAAATGAGTATCTAGAGATAGATAAGATAGATACACTATTAAAGATTTATGTAGAGGCTATCTATCAATTAGCTAAATAAAAATTTATAGAGAGATTTTATCTTACTAAAATTTTAGTAGAATCGAATAAAAAATTAATAAAGATAAAAATTCTACTATATTAAGATTTAAGTATAGAAGAAAAATATAATAAATCAAGAATGACTTTATTTTTATAAAAGATAATATTGTCATTCTTGTTTTTTTATATCCCTAATAAATTTATTAAATTGAAATAGTATAAGGGTAGAAAACTTTATCTTACTAAAATTTTAGTAGAATCAAATAACGAATTAGAAAGAAAAATTATTCTATTTTTTCTGATTATGAAATATGATATAATATAATTAGGGGGTGTTAGTATGTTAAAAAGAATTCCAATAGCAGTAGAAAATTTTAAAGAAATAATAGAAGAAAATTATTATTATATAGATAAAACAAAATTTATAGAGGAGATATTAAATGATGGAACAAAGGTAAAACTTTTTTGTCGTCCAAGAAGATTTGGAAAAACTTTAAATATGTCTATGCTTAGATATTTTTTTGATGTAAAAAATAGAGAAGAGAATAGAAAACTTTTTAATGGACTATATATAGAAAAATCCCCAATGATATCAGAGCAAGGAAAATATCCAGTGATATTTTTAAGTATGAAGGGAATAAGTAGTTCAAATTTTGAAGATGCTCTTGATAAGATAATGGATAAAATAATAAGTGTTTATGAAGACTATTCATATATTTTAGATAAATTAGATGAGAGAAGCAGAAAAAGATATGATGCTATACTTGATGGTAATATAAATAGAGCCCAATTAGAAAGCTCCCTACTCTTTCTAACAAAATTGTTATACAAATACTACAACCAAAAAGTAGTTGTATTAATAGATGAATATGATTATCCAATAATGTCATCATATGAAAAAGGATACTATGAGGAGATGAGAGATTTCCTAAAGGCTTTCTATGGAGATGTACTTAAGACCAATGAATACTTACAAATGGGAGTGTTAACTGGAATAATCAGAGTAGCACAGGCAGGAATATTCTCTGATTTAAATAATTTTAAGTCTTTTACTGTTCTAGAGGAGAAGTATAGCACCTCTTTTGGACTTGTAGAAGAGGAAGTAAAAGCTATGCTAGCTTACTATGAGATAGGTTATGAGATGCCAGAGGTAAAGAAGTGGTATGATGGATATAGTTTTGGAAAAGATGAGTTATACAATCCTTGGAGTATATTAAATTATACCTCAGATAAAATACTAAAACCCTATTGGATAAATACAAGCTCTAACTTTATGATAAGAGAACTTTTAGAACAGACAGGGAAAGAAGGATTAGAAACCCTTGAGAAAATTTTTAACCAAGAGGATATAGCAGTAAGAATAACAGATAATGTAAGGTTTGGTAATAATTTATCAGCAAGTGAAGTGTGGGAACTAATGGTATACTCTGGTTATCTAACTGTAAATGGTAGGATAGAAGATGGAAGATATTTAGTGAGAATACCTAATATGGAGATAATGAATTTCTTTAAAGATGAATTTTTAAATATTATATTTGGAAATTATGATACAGTAGATAGATTAAGAGATGCTTTGAGGGATAAAAACTTAAGGCAGTTAGATAGAGTAATAGAAAAAATCGTTTTAGATGTAATGAGTTTCCACGACACAGGAACAAACAATGAATACTCATATCATATGCTATTAGCAGGATTTTTCTATGCCTTAGATAGTTACTATATTACCAAGTCAAATGTAGAAGCTGGCTATGGAAGAGCAGATATAATACTATTTCCAAGAGATAAGTCAAAGGCAGGATATATTTTGGAGTTGAAAAGAGCATACACTAAAACTCCAGAAAAAGAAGTAGAAAAAGTACTACAACAAATAGATGATAATAAATACTATGTAGAGTTAGAGAGATATGGAGTAAAAGAGATAATTAAGTTAGGTTATATTTTTGATGGGAAAAAAGTAGCAAGTAGTAATTTATCTTATTAGAATTTAAATAGCTTAAGAATTACTCTCGTTCAAAGAATAAAGAGTAAGTAAGGTTCAACTCGCTAAAAACATAAAACTCGGCTACGCCTCAAACAGTTATGTTTTTTAGCACTCGTTTTTACCGACTTACTCTAATATTCTTTTCAATCTCCATAATTCTTAAAGCTATTTCTTTTTCAACTTCTTGAAATAAGGAACAACTCTTAGTTTTTTCACTATTTAGATAATTTCTATTTCTCCTCTTTTTTAGCAAGATGCTCCTGTTGAACTATCTCAATCACTTCTAACATCTTCTTTTGAATATGAGCATATCCTACCTCTTTTATATGTGGTAAAATACAATTTGAACAATCTTTTATTCCATGAGGAGTATATTTAAAATTTCCACCACACTTATCCCCTAGCATGTATAGAGGACAATAGCAAAACATACAGTTAAAATCCTCTAATTTTTCCATTTGATGACAAGGGAAAAATTCACACTCTTTATGATGTATAAATTTATAATTATTCATAGTCTTCCTCCTTAAATTATTTCTATATAATTAAGTATACTTTTTTTCTATCTACTTAGCAAGTTTATATTATATATCTATTTGAAAATATATATATATTTTTAAAATTTATGGTATAATATGGAAAGAGATTAGAAAATGGAGTTGATATTATGATAAGAGGGAATACAGAGGGAATAAAGGATTATATACTTAAAGAATTGGACTCTCTCTATGAGATAAATGTAGAAAAGAATAAACTTATTGAGCCAGAGATGCTTATGCTCATAGCTCAAATAAGTAACAAAATAAATAGAGAGATAAATATAGCAATAGATAGAAGGGGAAATGTTACAGAGATTTCAATAGGAGATAGTAGCAGTGTACAGCTTCCTATTATGGATATACAGGAGAGAAGACTTTCTGGAGTGAGAGTTATACATACACACCCTAGTGGAAGTTCAAATCTATCTAACATAGATATATCTGCACTTATAAAATTAAAACTAGATTGTATAGCAGCAATAGGAATAACTGAAGACAAAATTACAGGAGTAACTTTAGGATTTTGTAATGTAGAGAATAATGAGTTAACACATGAGGTAGTAGGACCACTTAGTATAGAAGAAGCAGTAAACTATCCTATGATAAATAAATTTGATGAGATAGAGTCTCTTTTGAGAAAGAGAGATATAGTGGAGAATGATACTGAGTATGCTGTTCTTGTGGGAATAGATACACAGGAGAGCTTAGATGAGTTAGCAGAGTTAGCTAGAGCTTGTAATGTTCAAGTAGTAGGGACATTTATGCAAAAGAAAAATAGAGTGGATTCATGTTTTTTTATAGGTACAGGAAAGGCTCAAGAGTTGGCAGTATACAAGCAATTAAAAAGAGCAAATCTGATAATTTTTGATGAAGAGTTAACAGGTATGCAGGTAAAAAATCTTGAGATGATAACAAGTTGTAAAGTCATTGATAGAACTACTCTTATATTGGAGATATTTGCTAGAAGAGCTAGAACTAGAGAGGCAAAAATTCAAGTGGAGTTAGCACAATTGAAATATAGAAGTACTAGACTCCTTGGACTTGGAAGTACAATGTCAAGAACAGGGGGAGGAGTAGGAACCAAAGGACCTGGAGAGAAAAAACTTGAGATAGATAAAAGAAGAATAAGAGAAACTATCTATGACTTGAAGCAAGAGTTAGAAAAGATAAGAAAAACTAGAGTTACTCAAAGGGAAAAGAGAGAGGAATCTGGTATTCCTAAAATATCTTTAGTAGGGTATACAAACGTAGGAAAATCAACTTTGAGAAACCTTTTAGTAGATATGTTCCCAGCAGATAATACTTCTAAAAAAGAGGCTGTTTTTGCTGAAAATATGCTATTCGCCACTTTGGATATTACAACTAGAGCTATAACTTTACCAGATAAGAGAGTGGCTTCTCTTACAGATACAGTAGGATTTGTAAGAAAACTCCCACATGATTTAGTAGAAGCTTTTAAGTCTACTTTAGAGGAGGTAAGCTTTTCAGATTTGATTATCCATGTAGTAGATGCCTCTAGTGATACTGCTATTGAACAGATAATAGCTGTTGAAAAGGTATTAACAGAGTTAGATGCTATGGATAAGCCAATGTTTTTAGCTCTAAATAAGTGTGACAAAGCTACTGAAGAGCAACTTAATACTATAAAAGAGAAGTTCCCAGCTTATAAAACTATTGAGATAAGTGCAAAATCTCAAATGAATATAGATGGATTCTTAGAGATGATGGTGGAATCTCTACCTCAAACAACAAGAGTATGCACATATCTAATCCCTTACAGTGACTCATCAATGGGGGCTTACCTACACAGAAATGCTATAATCCAAAGTGAAGAGTATGAGGGAGAGGGATTAAAAATATCTGCTGTGGTAAATAACGAGGTATACAACAAATGTAAAAAATATTTAATAGGGGAATGATAGTATGAAAAAAACTATTGGAGAGATTTTAAAATTAGCTCTACCTGCTGTGGGAGAGATGATACTCTATATGATGATATGGGTATTTGACACTATAATGGTGGGAAGACACAGTGGGCAACTTGGAGTTTCTGCAGTAGGACTTAGTTCAGAGGTAATATATACTTTTTTTAATATATTGGTGGCTATGGGGATTTCTATCTCCGTTACCTCTATTGTATCTCGTTCTTTAGGAGCAAAAAATATAGATAAGGCTAGCGAGGTATCAAATATTGCTATAAAGATAGGGATTTTTCTAGGTGTAGTTTTAAGTGCCGTATATTTTATATTTGCTGAAAATATCTTAAAAATAGCAGGGGCTAGTGATGACGTTATCAGCTTAGGAAAGGTGTATCTAAAGATTTGTTCCTTTGGAATAATCTTTAATATGCTCACTAATATTTTCAATGGAATATATAGAGGATGTAAAAATACTAGAACTCCACTCTATGGAGCTGCTATTATGAATATTGTTAATGTGTCATTAGATTATATTCTTATCTTTGGTAAATTTGGAGCTCCAGAACTAGGAGTAAAGGGAGCTGCTATTGCAACAGTAGCAGGTATAATTTGTGCCTTTATCTTCTCTTTTTCACAATTGAAGAGATTACCTTTTAAGATACAGCTAAATAGAAAAATCGTGATGAAAGATTTTAAAGAGTTAGTTTATTTGGCTATCCCATCAGCTTGTCAAGAGGGGGCTTTCAGTATCAATAGACTTATCAATGTATCTATAATAATGGGGCTAGGAAGTCTTGCCTTTGCAGCAAACCAGATTACGATAACTATTGAGAGTATAAGTTTTATGCCAGGTTGGGGATTTGCTGTGGCTCTTACTACACTAGCTGGACACTCAGTGGGAGAGAGAAATTTTGAAAAAGCAAAGAAATATATCTATTACACAGTAACTCTCTCTATAATAACAATGGGATTTACAGCTATTATATTTTTTCTATTTCCTAATGAGCTAATCTCACTATTTATAAAAGAGAGTGAAAAAGAGGTAATAACATTGGGGGCTATGTGTCTGACATTAGCAGCAATAGAGCAAGTACCTATGGCAATAGCTATGGTTATTGAAGGGGCTATGAAAGGAATGGGAGATACTAAGACACCATTTAAAGTAGTATTATTTACTAACTGGATAATAAGGTTACCACTTATATACTATTTCCTTTACCTTCAAAGATATCCAGTGACTACATTTTGGAAAGTGACAGCTCTTCAATGGAGTATAGAGGCAATAATTATAGTTTTTGTATTTGAAAGAAAATGGAAAAAATATTATAGAACAAAAAAAACTACAACTTAGTAGTTGTAGTAGTAGTCAATGCCAAGAGCTTTTATTTGAGAAAGTAAAAGCTCTTTTTCTTTTTTTAGATTAAAGATAAAAGGAGCATTAATAGAAGCAGATGCTTTGATAAATACTAATGTATCAATGCTTCTTGGCTCAATAAATAGAGCTTGAGAATTAATGATACTATTGATATTTAATTTTGTCGTTCTGCTCTCTCTTAAAATTATATTGTAACTGAAAATATTGGAGTATTTATTATGAAACTCACTCCAATTATCAATTCCTTTAATATCAAAAACAATCTTCTCTTTATCCAAATTCAATTCATCAACTATTTTATCAATAGAGTGAAAAAATGATTTTATATCTTTTATATAATTTAGTCTAAGGGTATAAAATAAATAATTATTAGAAAAATTTTTCTCAATGCTATGAGTATAGGCTTTTTTTAGAAGTTGAAGAGTAAAATTTTCAAAAATACCCATATCATATGCCAATTGATACATATACTCTTTGTCGTTAAATCCTAATTTAGAAAAATCTTTTATAATTCTATAACCTAGAATAGAATTATCTCTGAAAGAAAAAATAGGGACAAAATTAAATTCAAGGTTATTAACAATCCTCTCAAAATATTTTAAACTCATATCTCACCCCAAGATTAAAAGTTATCAAGTCTTTTTATAAATTCAGTAAGAATATTTAAATCAATAAATCTATATTTTTCTAGCTCTGCCTCTTCAGTATCTGATATAATTTTTCTAAAAGGTAATTTTTTAGCTATTTTAATAGCTGAATCTATCATTTTCTTTTGAGAATCATCTCTTATTAAAATCTCTCCTAAAAAGTCAGCCTTAGATATAGCAACAGATTTATAAGGGTTATCTAAATTATCAAGTGTGCTAAGAATAGGGTCAGATAGTAAAATGTGACCAGCATAAATTTTCTCCCTGATAATTTCTAATAAATCTATTAAATCTTTTTTTTGATAAAAAAGTACCTCATTAGTTTCTTTGTAAAAATTGTAAACCTTGCTATTATTTGTAATTATAATGTATTCCATAAAACAACCTCCTGTTATTTTATTAGCACATAAACTATATTTCGTCAAGTAGTTAATAAAAAAAATATAAATATAGTCATAGTACAAAAAATATGGTATAATGTATAAAATGTTCTATTCTATATATTAAAAAAAATTTAAAAATTTAAATGTAAAAAAATGTTGACAGAATTTAAAAAAATAGTTATAATTACTTTTAGTAAAAAAAAAGGTAAAAGATGGAGGGAGTAGAGATGAGAAATATATTATTTAACAAAAAGCTAAGATTTAATATTTTTCTTGTTGATATTTCATCTTATTTTTCTTTTAAAGATATATTTATTTTAAAATTTATTAATTTTTATTTTAGAAATGATATGACTTTTTAGTTATATCATTTTTTTTGGGAAAAAATTTTAGTATTAGAATTTATAGGAGGTTAAAGTGAGAGGAAAACTTATTCTTGAAAATGGTATGAGTTTTGAAGGAAAAATTTTTGGTGAGTTAGGAGAGTGTACTGGAGAATTAGTATTCAATACAGGAATGACTGGTTATCAAGAACTTTTAACTGACCCATCATACTGTGGGCAAATTGTAGTAATGACATACCCAATGATAGGAAACTATGGAATCAACTTAGAGGATATGGAGTCTAGTAAAATTCATTTAAAAGGGTTTGTAATTAAAGAAGATGCTAAACTTCCTAATAACTTCAGATGTGAAATGACATTAGATGGATTTTTAAGACAAAATAATGTAGTAGCATTTAAAGGTGTAGATACAAGACAACTTACAAAAATAATCAGAGAAGAGGGAGCAATGAGAGCTATAATCACTGCTGAAGACTTAACTGAGAAAGAGATTTGGGAGCGTTTTAATGCATATAGCAATAAAGATGCTGTAAGCCAAGTAAGTACAAAAGAGATATATGAGATTCCTGGAGAGGGAAAAAGAATAGGAGTAATGGACTTTGGAATAAAAAGAAATATCCTAAGAAGCTTCTCAAAAAGAGGTTGCCATTTAGTAGTTTTCCCTTGGAATACAACAGCTGAGGAGATAATGAAATATGATTTAGATGGATTATTCCTATCTAATGGACCTGGAGACCCAGCTGATTTAACTGGTGTAATAGAAGAGATTAAGAAAATGGTAGGAAAACTTCCAATAGTTGCTATCTGCTTAGGACACCAATTATTATCTTGGGCATTAGGTGGAACTACTACTAAATTAAAATATGGACATAGAGGATGTAACCACCCAGTTAAAGACTTAATAAAAAATAAAATCTTTATAACTTCTCAAAACCACGGATATGTAGTGGATAGAGTACCTGAGGCTATGGAAGTAACTCATATCAACTTAAATGATAACTCTATCGAAGGAATGAGAAGTAAAGATTTAAGAATTATGTGTGTACAATATCACCCAGAGGCTTGGCCAGGACCATCAGACTCTGACTATCTATTTGATGATTTCTTAGATGTTATAGAAGGAAAATAATTCTTAAGATTTAATTAGTGTATTTTAAAGGAAAATTTTTGGGAGGATATAAATGTTAGATAAATCTATAAAGAAAACACTTGTTATAGGTTCAGGACCAATAATCATAGGACAAGCAGCAGAGTTTGACTATTCTGGAACACAAGCTTGTGAAACATTAAAAAAAGAGGGAATAGAAGTTGTATTAATCAACTCTAATCCTGCAACAATAATGACAGATAAAGCAGTAGCTGACAGAATATATATCGAGCCAATCACAGTTGAGTTCGTAGAAAAAGTAATAGCTAAAGAGAGACCTGACTCAATACTTGCTGGAATGGGAGGACAAACAGCTCTTAATATGGCAGTTGAGTTAGCAGAGAAAGGTATCTTAGATAAATATGGTGTAAAAGTAATCGGAACTCCTATTGAATCTATTAAAAGAGGAGAGGATAGAGAGTTATTTAGAGAGGCTATGGAAAAAATCGGAGAGCCTATCATCAAAAGTAAAATTGTTGAAAGCTTAGAAGAGGGATTCAAAGTAGCTAACGAAATAGGATACCCAGTAGTTGTAAGACCAGCTTATACACTTGGAGGAACAGGTGGAGGATTTGCTAACAATGATGTAGAGTTAGAAGATATTCTTTCAAAAGGTTTAGCACTATCAAGAGTTGGACAAGTTCTAATTGAAAAATCAATCCTTGGATGGAAAGAGATAGAGTATGAAGTAATAAGAGACGCTAATGGAAATGCTATCACAGTATGTAATATGGAAAATATTGACCCAGTTGGAATACATACAGGAGACTCAATAGTAGTTGCTCCATCACAAACTCTATCAGATAGAGAGTATCAAATGTTAAGAACTTCAGCTCTTAAAATAGTAAATGAGATAGGAGTAGTAGGAGGATGTAACGTTCAATTCGCTCTACACCCAAAATCATTTGAGTATGCTATTATAGAGATTAACCCAAGAGTATCAAGATCATCTGCACTAGCTTCTAAAGCAACAGGATATCCAATAGCTAGAGTTGCTACTAGATTATCATTAGGATACCTATTAGATGAAGTTAAAAACGAAGTAACTGGAAAAACATTTGCTTGTTTTGAACCAGCTCTTGACTATATAGTTGTAAAAATCCCTAAATGGCCATTTGACAAATTTAAAAAAGCAAACAAAAGACTTGGAACTAAGATGATGGCTACTGGAGAGGTAATGGCTATTGGAAATAACTTTGAAGCTGCTTTCCAAAAAGGATTACGTTCTCTAGAAATAGGAAGATTTAGCTTTGAGCACCCAGTTGTTAAGAAGATGACAATAGAAGAATTAAAAGCTGCTGTTGTAAAACCAGATGATGAAAGAATTTTCGTAGTTGCTGAGATGTTAAGAAGAGGATACATCAAAGAAAGACTTCAAAAATTAACTGGTATAGATAAATTCTTTATGGAAAAAATCGAATGGATAGTTAAACAAGAAGAGTTATTAAAGAAAATGAAATTTAAAGATTTAGATGAGCACTATCTAAGAAATCTTAAGAAAAAAGGATTCTCTGATAAAGGAATTGCTAACTTAATGGGAATTTCTGAAAGAGATATCGAAAGAAAGAGAAAAGCTTACAATATAATCCCAACTTATAAAATGGTTGATACTTGTGCTGGAGAGTTTGCTGCAGACTCATCTTACTTCTACTCTACTTATGACCAATTTGATGAAGTAGTAGTAAGCAATAACAGAAAAGTAGTAGTTATAGGTTCAGGACCAATCAGAATAGGACAAGGAATAGAGTTTGACTACTGTACAGTACATGCTGTAAAAACTTTAAAGAAATTAGGAATTGAAAGTATAATTATCAATAACAATCCAGAAACAGTTTCAACTGACTTCTCAACTGCTGATAAACTATACTTTGAGCCATTAGTAACAGAGGATATTATGGCTATCCTAGAAAAAGAGAAGCCAGAGGGAGTAATTCTTCAATTCGGAGGACAAACAGCTATAAAACTTGCTAATGATTTAAGTGATAGAGGAATAAAAATCATAGGAACAAGTGCTGATAAGATAGACGAAGCTGAAGATAGAGAGAGATTTGAAGAGATGATGGAAGAGCTTAACATCAACAGACCAAAAGGAAGAGGAGTTTGGGATGTAGCTCATGGAATAGAGATAGCTAATGAGATAGGATATCCTGTACTTGTAAGACCTTCATATGTACTTGGAGGACAAGGAATGGAAATCTGTCACGATGAGTATAACTTAGTAAAATACTTAGAAGCTTCATTTGAAAGAGATTCTGCTAACCCAGTATTAATAGATAAATACTTAAACGGAATAGAATTAGAAGTAGATGCTATCTGTGATGGAGAAGATGTATTAATTCCTGGAGTAATGGAACATTTAGAGAGAGCTGGAGTTCACTCTGGAGACTCTATAACTATCTACCCTCAACAAAATCTATATGAAGGAACAGAGGAAGAGTTATTAGAAATAACTAAGAAAATGGCTAAAGCTCTTGAAGTAAAAGGTATGATGAATATTCAATTTATCGCTTACCAAAATAAATTATATGTAATTGAAGTAAACCCAAGATCTTCAAGAACAGTTCCATATATCTCTAAAGTATCTGGAGTACCAGCTATTGAAATAGCTACAAGAGTTGCTCTAGGAGAGAAATTAAAAGACTTAGGATATGGAACAGGAATCTATAAAAAACCAAATGTAGTTGCTGTAAAAGTACCAGTATTCTCTACTGAAAAATTATCAAGTGTTGAAGTATCATTAGGACCAGAAATGAGATCAACAGGAGAAGTTTTAGGAGTAGGAAATAATGTAGATGAGGCAATCTTCAAAGGATTATTAGGAGCTAAGAGAGTTCATCTAATCCAAGATAGAAAAATCCTAGTAACTATTAGAGATAAAGATAAAGAGGAATTCTTACCAATAGCTAAGAGCTTAGTAAAACACGGTTCTACTCTATTTGCAACTAAAGGAACTCAAAAATTCCTAGCAGAAAATGGTGTTGAGTCTACTCTAGTAAATAGAATAGGAGAAGAGTCACCTAATATCAACGATGTGTTAAAAAATAGAGAGGTTGACTTATTAATCAATACTCCTACTAAAGCTAACGACGCTCAAAGAGATGGATTCAAAATGAGAAGAACAGCTATTGAGTATGGTGTAGATGTACTTACTTCATTAGATACTATCAACGCAATCTTAAGAATGCAAGATAGCCATATTGATGAGAGCAAGTTAGATGTATTTGATGTAAGTAAAATCTAATTTTTCATTAATAATATAGAATAAAAATTTTCGAGGGGCTAAAACCCCTCGAATTTTATTTTCTAGTTACTACTCAGCTATTTATGATTTAAAAAGAAAACTAAGAATTGTTTCATATTCCAAGAAGTTGATTAACTATGAGCTTATCTCACTAAAAATGCAAGGGTTAAGTCTTCGACTTATTGCATTTTTTAGTGTTCGATTTCGCTGAGTTAATCTAACTTCTCTTCATAAATTACACAATTCTTTGAGTTTTCTTAAATTAATTTACTGGCTGAGTAGTTACATTTTCTAATATTAGTAATTGAGCAATTCTAGAAATTCATACTACTAAAATTTTAGTAGTATGGATTTACTTATCATCAACCTTTAATTGTAAAACATCAGGTCTAGAATAGTGACCACAAACATCAAATTCCATTCTACTCATAGGAACTTTACTCATATCTAACTCTGCATAGATAATCTCTTCTCTATCCCAGACAGGCTCAGTTTCATAGTGTCCATAAGGGTCAACTATACAGCTTCCACCTCTACAAACTATATTATCCAATCTATCTATCTCCTCTTTAGAAAGTAAATCTTTAGGATAATCATCTTTAGTAAAATACATATCACAGTTGATAAAGTAGCAGTGTCCTTCGATAGCAATATGTTTTATTGTATCTTGCCACTCTTTATTATCATTTGTATTAGGAGAGATATAGATAGTGATACCTTTTTCATAAAGAGCTACTCTAGCAAGAGGCATATAGCTTTCCCAACAGATTAAACTTCCAATGTTACCCCAAGGTGTATCACATACAGGGAAATAGTACTTGTTGGCATCTCCCCATACCACTCTTTCACTTCCAGTAGGTTTTAATTTCCTATGTACTGATACAATCTCCCCTTCTGGAGAAAATATAATATTACTATTATATAAAGTAGTAGTTTCTAAATCTCTTTCCGATACTCCAATACTCACATAGACTTTATATTTTTTTACAACCTCAGCAATAGTATCAGTCTCTTTTCCAGGAATAACTATTGAGTTATCATAGTATCTTTTCCAATCCACTCTTCCAAACTCTTTTCTGCTTCCAACAGTAAAACCAAATGTCATTCCATAGGGATATCCAGGGATAAAAAGTTCAGGAAAAACTATAAGTTCACTTCCTTTACTAGCACTTTCCTCTATATAATCTATAACTTTTTTCACACACTCATCTTTGTTGAAAAGTATAGGTGCTGCCTGTACAACTGCAATTTTACATTTTTCTTTTAACTCTTTCATATTAAACCTCCACTTTAATATATTATCTAATCCCCATATTTTTCTAGTGCTAACTTATATTTTTGTATAAACCACTCCTTTAGAGAGAGAGGCTCTAGTATTTTTACATCATCTAAAAAATATGCAAAATATCTTTTAGCTTGCTCTTCAGAACACCTAAATTCATAGATATCTCCATTTTGAGAGATAGTCTCTGGACGGTTGAGTGCAAGGGTAGAGAGAAGTTTTTGTCCTTCCTCTGTTAAAGAAACTTTTATTTTCTTTCCTTGAGATAAAAAAGGGTCAAAGTTTTTTATTACATTTTCAATGAAATCTTTATTTTCCCACTCTTTTTCCTCTTGAGTTATAAAAATAGTTTTGATATTACTAAGCTTATAGTTTTTATATCTCATCTCAAGAAAGTCATAACAAAAGATATAGTTTCCCAATTCCAATTTAGAGCTACCAATGTAAAAAGGGAGAATAGAAGTTTTTCTCTCATCATCAAAGGTAAGTTTTAAAACTCTTTTATTTTTAATTCCATATTTTATACGATTTACAATATCCTCATAGAGAAATAGCTCTCTAGAACTTTTAGATTGATGAGTATATCTATATATCATTTTTCTTATAAAGTCAGCCTCTATCTGAATTTTTTGCTCAGCTAAAATATCATAATAAATATTTCTATTGTTTTTATTGAGATTGAATTGAATAATCCCTTTATTATCCTCTTCACTATAAATGTTTTCAATTCTTTCTTCTTTCAATTTGTCAAAGATATAATTTATAAGAAAGTTTTTAGTAACTTTAAAACTCTGACAATCAGCCTCAATAATATCAATAGCACATTTATTAAGTGTTACACGAATTTTTTTTTCCATTATATAATCCTTTCAAAAAATATAGAGGAGTTTCCTCCTCTATATTGTAACATATTTAAATAGTTTTCAGCTATCTTTTTCTATCTACTGATTTCTTATATTTTTAAATTGAGATTTTATTAAATTTAATTTTTCAGGAGAGGTAAGTAGTTCATATCCTAAAATGGCTAAGGCTTTTCCTCCTAAGATTACAGCTTCATTCCCACAAGATGATTTAGCAGCTTCAGCAAATTTCAAACTATGTCCTGCAACATCAGAGTTACAAATTTTTATACTAGGTTGAATAGTTGGAATAACTTGGCTAACATTTCCAACATCAGTAGAACCTATTCCTTTTTTATGTTCCTTACTAACTTCTGCTCCTAATCTTTTCATAACATCAACATAAAAATCATCAAATATAGGAGTAGGTATTACATTATCAACTCTGTTTTGAAAACTTGAAACTTTCTCTTTACAACCTGTCATAGTAGCTGCACCTTTAGCTATTGCAACTACTTTTTCAGTCACTTCATCACAACCTTCTTTAGTAGCTGCTCTTATATAAAAACGAGCTTTTGTATAGCTTGGAATAATATTAGGAGCATCTCCACCATGAGTTATGATACCATGTATTTTTATATCAGGAGTAAGATGTTGTCTTAAAGTAGCTATTCCATTGAAAAAGTGTAAAAGAGCATCTAAAGCATTCTTTCCTTTTTCAGGACAACCTGAAGCATGAGCTGGAGTTCCAAAGAACTCAAAGTCTAAAGGATTTACAGCTAAACTTTTTCCAGTTGTTAAGTTCTCTGTACCTGGATGTATAATCATAGCTACATCAATATCTTTAAAAAGATTTTCCTTAACAAAAGAACCTTTAGCACTTCCATTTTCTCCTCCCTCTTCAGCAGGGCAACCAAAAACAATAATTTCTCCGGGAGTGTTTTTTAAAGTTTCTCCTAGAGCAATAGCTCCAGCTATACTAATACTTCCTATTATATTGTGCCCACAAGCATGCCCTAAGTTTGGAAGAGCATCATATTCAGCTAAAAAACTTATCTTAGGATAAGCTCCAAGAGAAGATTTTTTTCTAGCTATAAATCCTGTTGGATGACCAGCTATATTTTTTTCTATTTCAAAACCATACTCTTTTAAAGTGTTAGTAAGTAATTCACAAGCAAAATACTCTTTATTTCCAACTTCTGGATTTTTATGAATCTGTTGGCTCACTTCTATAAATTTTTCTCTATTTAAATCAATAAAATTTATAATTTTTCTTTCCATAAATATCACTCCAATTAGTTAACTATTATATTTTTTAGAATACAGGAACAGATGAACCTTTGTAATATTCGATTATTAAATCTTTTATTTTTTGTGATTGATAAACTTCTACTACTCTTTTTACAAGAGGATTATCTTTGTTGTCTTCTCTACTAGCAATAATATTAAAGTAAGGTTTTAACTTTTCATTTTTAGCATCTTCCAAAAATAATGAGTCTTCTAATGGAGAATAATTAGCTTCTACAGCAACTCCATTATTTATAACAGCTATATCCACATCATCAATAGATCTAGGGATTTGAGTTGCTACAAGTTCAACAATTTTTAAATTCTTAGGATTAGATATTATATCTTTAATTCTAGGAAATAATCCTGAACCTTCTGCTAATTTTATAAGTCCTGCTTCTTGAAGTAGGATTAAGGCTCTTCCAGAGTTAGAACTATCATTAGGTATAGCAACAGTTGAATTATCCTTTAGTTGTGATAAATCTGTAATTTTTTTAGAGTATATTCCCATAGGGGCTATCACAGTATAAGCTATATTTTCAATAGTTAAATTATGTTCTTTCTTAAAAGTATCAAAGTATATCTCTGTTTGAAAAGCATTTAAATCTATCTCTTTTTCTTGAAGAGCTAGATTTGGTCTAATATAATCTCCAAAACTAACAAATTTCAAAGTTATGTTTTCCTTTTTTAATTCATCTCTCACTGTTTCCCAAACAATACTTTCATCTCCATTGATTCCTAGTTTAATTATATTTTCTTGAGAAGTTTTTTCACCACCACAGTTAACAAAAAGCAGTGTTAGAATTGATGTAATAATGATATATTTTAATTTTTTTAACATAGTATCTCTCCTTTTATATTTTAGTGTTTAATTTTTTGAATAAGTTTTTCCCCTATCCATTGTATAGTTGTAATCATAAGAATTAAGATTATAATAGTTACTACCATAATATCTGTTTTAAAATGTTGATATCCATATCTGATGGCAAAATCTCCAAGTCCTCCACCACCAACTGTACCAGCTACTGCAGAAAAACTAATAAGACTAACTGTTGTAATAATTAGAGCATATATGATTTCTGGTAGAGCTTCTCTTAGAAGAACCCTATAGATTATTTCAAATGGAGAGGAACCCATAGCATAAGCTGCTTCAATTACTCCAGAATCTACACTAGATAGAGCTGATTCAATCTGTCTAGCTATAAATGGAGCTGACCCAAAGATTAAAGGAACAATCGCTCCCTTTAGTCCTATTGTAGTTCCTACTATAAATCTAGTTACTGGGATTAAAGCTGCTAATAGAATAACAAAGGGAATAGACCTTAATATATTTATTATTCTAGCTAAAGTTGTATTTATAAAGGTGTTTTCTAAAATACCATTTTTTTTAGTAACAGCTAGGGCTATTCCTAAAATTATACCAATGAGAGTGGAAATTATACCAGCTATAAATACCATTATAATTGTTTCTCCAAGTGCTGTATAAAGTTCTTCACGATAGTATATTACATTTTCTAAATATTTATATGCAAATTCCAACATTTTTTAAAACCTCCGTATCTATATTGTTTTGGTTTAAGTAGTTTATAGCATTTGAAACCTTTTCTTCACTTCCTTCAAATTTAACAATGAGATTTCCAATAGATGTTCCGTTAATGATTTCAATATTACCAAAAAGAATACTAGCATCTATATCCAATTCCCTAGAAATTTTTGAAATATAAGCTTCCTCAGCATTTTCACCTATATATGATAGCTTTATAAAATGCTCATCAGGTTTTGAGGGTAGATTTTCAAGATATTCAGATATTTTTTTACTATTAAATATTGTAGAAAGAAATTTTTTTGTAATGTCAGCTTTTGGTCTTGAAAATACTTCTACAATATCTCCTTGTTCTTTAATTTCTCCATCTTCCATAACTATAACTCTATCACATATTTCTTTTATTACCTCCATTTGATGTGTTATTAGGATAATTGTAACTCCTAATTCTTGATTAACTTTTTTTAGAAGCTTCAGAATAGAAATTGTAGTTTCAGGGTCTAGAGCAGAAGTAGCTTCATCACACAGAATTATATCTGGTTTGTTAGCAAGTGCTCTTGCTATACCTACTCTCTGTTTTTGTCCTCCAGATAGTTGAGATGGATAATTCTCCTTTTTCTCTTTTAAGTTAACTAGTTCAAGTAACTCCTCTACTCTTAAATCTATCTCCTTTTTAGATAAGTTACTTCCCTTTAATGGATAGGAGATATTTTTAGAGATGGTTCTACTTTTCATTAGATTAAAGTGTTGAAATATCATTCCTATTTTTTTTCTAATTTCTCGAAGTTCTTTATCATTTAGAGTATTTAGTGTGACTCCATTAATGATAACTTCTCCAGTAGTGGGTGGTTCTAAGAGATTTATACATCTGAGTAGTGTACTTTTACCTGCTCCAGAGTATCCTATAATCCCTACGATTTCCCCAGGATTAAAAGAGAGATTGATATTTTTCAATGCCTCTACTTTTTTTCCATTGTCATAGTAAGTCTTGCTGATGTTCTTTAGTTCAATCATAAAATCCTCCCTAGAAAAAAATTATAAAAAAAACTCTATTACCATCAAGTAATAGAGTTGGATACAAAATTAGTATCTTCCATCTGTCTGGAATTAGCACCACATCTATAAGATAGGTTGCTGAAACGTCATAGAGCCAGTCTCTCGGTTTCTCTTGATGGTTTGTTTTTTGTTGTTGGGGTAATTATATACCTGAGAATACTATTTTGTCAATATTTTTTTATAATAATTCTCTATATTTTTTGATATACTGTTTTTTAACTAGTGTAACTAGTAGCATATATCCTACTATTGTTAGGATTAAGAAGAACCAATAGATAAGTGGTAATTGAGTTAATCCTAATAGATTTCCTAAAGGAGTATATGGAATTATTGAAACAATTAAAATTCCTAACATTGTAAGTACAGTTACAGGTAAAGAAGTTATACTTTGAATAAAAGGAATTTTTGGAGTTCTTATCATATGGATAACTAGAGTTTGCGACCACATAGATTCAATAAACCAACCTGTTTGGAACATAGCTTCATAAGCTGCTCTCAATGTTTCTTGCTCAACTGGGATAGAGTTGTATAGCACTCCATTCGATACAAACATAGGACAGATTACAAAATACATCAATAAGTATGTAGTTATATCAAATATAGAGCTAGTAGGTCCTATCCATAACATAAATTTTCCAATAGAGCTTGCTTCCCATTTTCTAGGAATTTTTAAAAACTCTTTATCTACATTATCCCAAGGGATAGCAGTACAAGATAGGTCATAGATTAGATTTAATAGAATTAAGTGTATGCTCATCATTGGTAAAAATGGTAAGAAAGCACTAGCAGCTAATACTGAAAACATATTACCAAAGTTAGATGAAGCAGTCATCTTAATATACTTAATCATATTAGCATAAGTTTTACGTCCCTCTATAATTCCCTCTTCTAATACCATTAAATCTTTTTCAAGTAAGATTATATCAGCAGATTCTTTAGCTATATCCACAGCTGTATCAACAGATATTCCTATATCTGCCTCTTTCATAGCAGCAGCATCATTTATTCCATCTCCCATAAATCCAACTGTATGTCCATTCTCTTTTAAGATTTGAACAATTCTAGTTTTTTGCATAGGAGATAGTTTTGCAAAGATATCTACCTTTTCAATAACAGTTGAAAGTTCTTCATCACTCATATTATCTATATCTGAGCCAAGTAAAATATTTTTACTATTAAGTCCAACTTTTCCACAAATACTTTTAGTAACTTTATCATTATCTCCAGTTAGAACCTTAGTTCTTACACCATACTCTTTTAGAGCAGCAATAGCCTTAGCAGTTGTAGGTTTAGGTGGGTCTAAGAAAGCAAGATATCCCATAAGTACCATATCCACTTCATCTTTTACTCCAAAACTATCCACAGGAGATGGATTAGTTTTTTGAGCAAGAGCAATAACACGAAGTCCGTCTTCATTGAAATTTTCAACAGTTTTTAAAACTTCCTCTTTTATCTCATCAGTAAGTAAAACTATCTCACCTTTAAACTCTGTATATTTACAAATAGATAACATCTCTTCAACAGCACCTTTAGTTATCATCTGTCTTTTTCCTGATTTATCCTCTACCACCACAGTCATACGACGACGAGAAAAGTCAAAAGGAATCTCATCAACTTTTGTATATATCTTTTCTAATTCTAAAAGAGAACTATCTTTTTCTCCCTCTTCATGAGTTTTTTCAATGATAGATAAATCTAATAGATTTTTTAATCCTGTTTGAAACCAGCTATTTAAGAAAGCATGACGCAATACTCTATTATTTTCATTTCCATGTACATCCATATGATACTCTAGAACGACTTTGTCTAAAGTGATAGTTCCTGTCTTATCTGTACAAAGGATATCCATTGAACCAAAGTTTTGAATAGAATTAAGATTTTTAACAATAGTTTTCTTTTTAGCCATAGATACAGCACCTTTAGCTAGACAAGTTGTAACTATCATAGGTAACATCTCTGGAGTAAGTCCTACAGCTATTGAGATGGCAAATAGTAGAGCTTGTACCCAGCTTCCTTTTGTAAATCCATTTACAAAGAATACAATAGGAACCATTACCATCATAAAACGGATAAGTAACCATGAAACAGAATTGACACCTTTTTCGAAACTAGATTCAATTTTTTCATCTGATACTAAAGTTTTAGATATAGAACCAAGAAGTGTATTATCTCCAGTAGAGATAACAACTCCAATAGCTGAGCCACTGATAACATTGCTTCCCATAAAAGCTATGTTATTTAACTCTGTTACAGCAAGTTTATCATCTAGTATAATTTGAGCTTTTTTCTCTACTGGCTCACTCTCACCTGTTAGAGAAGATTGGCTGATAAAGAAGTCTTTACACTCAATTATTCTTAAATCAGCAGGAATAATATCCCCAGCAGCAAGATAAACTATATCTCCGATTACTACATCTTCTAAAGGAATCTCCTTTTTATTTTCTCCAAATCTTTTAACTGAAGTAGTAGTAGTTATCATAGCAGATAAGCTTTCAGCAGCATTATTACTTTTTTCCTCTTGAATAAAACGTAATAATCCAGAGATAGTAACCATAGTAGTGATAATGATTACTGTAATAGGAGAAAAATCTTCTGGAGTGTTACTGTACCAAGGAATAATCATATCAGTAACAGTAGATACAAGAGCTAGACAGAAAAGTACAGCTGTAAAAGGATTTACAAAAGCCTCTACTATTTTTTTGAAGAAAGATTTTTTCTTTCCATGAGTTATTATATTCTTTCCAAATATATCTAAGCTTTTTTCAGCTTGTTCCTTAGTAACTCCCTCTAAAGATGTATCTAATTTTTTTAGTAACTCCTCTGTTCCTAGAGAAGAGTACACTCTTATTTTTTTGTTTTCTTCATCTTTTAGATTTCTTGAGTTGATTTCAGTTTTATTAATGTTTTTAAATTTTTTCATTGCTATCCTCCTTAATTTTAAAATATCTTTAAATCTTAAACAGGGTAGCATATATTTAAAAGAACAAGGGCGAACTTAAAAACAGACATAGAAAAAGATGTCTGATAAATATTGAACTTTTAAATACATACTACTGCCACTATTTTCTACGTCCATTTTACACCTCCTAAAAAATCAAGAAAATAAAAAACTCCATACCAATTCAAACAGTGGTATGGAGTAATATCCAAATAAATATAAAAAATAAAAAACTATTTTTTACCACCGTTTGAGCTTTAACTCTGTAGGGCGGTGAAGTTACATTAGATAACACCTTGGTTTCGATGTTGCCTGTTCAAACCAGCGCATAGTGTCTCCACTATTTTGCGGCAGTAACCCATATCCCTATAGTAGCCTTACTTACCGGAACTATTAAGTTGCCTAAAGTATAGTATAATTTTTTTTATTTGTCAAGCAAAAATTTATTTTACTTTTTCTAAAATTTTAAAAACTTCCTTCATTTCAGAGTTTAAGAGCATCTTTCTAGTTTTAAAAATTTTTCTATAATAATCAGTTTTTTCTTTTTGAGGAAGATAATTTTTATTAATCTCTAAATTATTTTTTATTACCTCTTTTAAATCTTTTATATCTCCAAGAGCATAAGCCACAGTTAATACATTCATCATCACAGCTCCACCAGATTTCTTAAAAGTCTTAGTTTTTGTATTTAACATATCAGCTTTTATCTGATTCCAAAGGTTACTTTTACTTCCACCTTCAGTTATAGTTATCTCCTCTAGAGATACTCCACCTTTTTTATATATATCTGTGATTCCAATATAGTCATATCCAATAGCTTCAAGTACAGCTCTCCACAGTGTAGCTTGGTCTGTATCCATTCCCATATTCAGAAAACAACCAGAGGCATTTGCTAATTCTCCAACTCCTTTAGTAAGATATGGTAAGAATAAAACTCCATTAGCTCCAGTTGGAATTTTTTCTGCTGCTTCAGAGAGCTTATCAAAATATGAGTCCTCACCAACTTTATCACAGATATTATCTCTAAACCATCTAAGAGCAAGTCCACCTGTTCTTATAAATCCCCAATAAAAATATGAATTTTCTAAAGTTCCACTATTAAAAATCAATCCATTTTCTGGTTTACTTAATTCCTCTTTTATTCCATCGGTTGATACACAGAACATAGCACAAGTACCAGCTACATCAGCAGCCATATTTTTCTCTAAAAGTCCACACCCTAACATAGATTGCATAGTATCTCCAGCACCAGCACAGATAGGAATACCTGCTGGTAAACCTGTAAACTCTGCCATCTCTTGAGAGAGATTTCCAATTATATTCCAAGGTTTTACTATTTTAGGAAGATATTTTTTATCTATATTTAAAATTTTAAGTTGCTCATCTGACCACTCTTTTTTATAGACATTGTATCCTAATCCCCAACCAGACATAGTTCCCCAATCTATAAAGGCATCTTTAGGAGATAATCCAGCTAGGTTCATCAAAATATATGGAGCATTGTGAACAAATTTACTACCATTTTCAAGAAATTTAGTATTGTTTAAAAACCATCTAGCTATCATAGCTGGAAACATACAGTTAGGAGTAGGATTTCCAGTTTCTTTAGCCCAGATTTCAAAATTTTTACTTGAAAGCTCCTCTACATCTTTTTGGCAACGAGAATCTAAGTAGTTTACATACGGTGTTATAGGCTTACCATTTTCATCTATTCCAGCAATACCACAGATTATTCCATCACCAAAAATTCCTCTCACTTCATTTGGATTTAAGCCTTTTTCCTTCATCTGTGTAACACAATCTCTTATCCCTTTTTTACAAGCTTCTAAATATTCATTTACATCCATCTCTACCCAACCAGATTGAGGATAATTGAGAGTAGTAGGATAAGATTTCTCAGCTACACACTCCATTTCTAATGAATAGATAGCAACCTTAACACTTTGAGTTCCAGCATCAAATCCAATATAATATTTGTTCATAACAACCTCCATAAAAAATTTAAATATTTTTAATGGAAAATTTAAAGATAACTATTAAAAAAAGCCCAGAAAAAATCTGGGCAGGATAGACGAAAAATAGTATATCTTTTCTTCTTCCATCCAGACTATACTGTCGGTTTTGGAATTTCACCAAATCAGAATTAAAAAATTCTCGTGGACTATAACCACCGGTCGGGAATTGTTACCTCACCCTGCCCTGAAGATAAAATATTCTTACTAATTTGAATATATCACTTTTAAATCTAATTGTCAATATAATATTCAAAAGTTCTGAAAATGACATATTAGTGTGATAAAATTAAAATGTAAACTTGTAGTTGCAAAAAAGTATGTATATAGTTGGTTGCTTTTTTTAAAAAAAGAAAGTATAAATTATTAAAAGGAGGGGTGAATATGAACTTTGGTGATAAAATTCAGCTTCAGAGAAAAAAGAAAGGAATGACACAAGAGGAGCTAGGAGAGGAATTAAATGTTTCTAGGCAGACTATAACTAAATGGGAATCTAATCAATCTTTTCCAGAGATAAAAAAGATTATAAAACTTAGTTATTTCTTTGATGTAACTATTGATTATTTATTAAAAGATGAAATAGAAGATGAAGAAAGAAATGTTATAAAAATAGAGAAAGAGGAGAAAAATATTTTTTCCACAAAAATAAAGTTGCTAATAATTCCATTGATTGTTTCATTGGTAGGTATGCTTATATTATATGTAGATTCGTATATTCATCCTATAACTACTACTGATTGGGATGGGATTTATTATGATGGGTTTTGGGGATATCTTTATATAAATGAAAGAAAAGAGTTGTTTTTTATTTTATTACTGGTTTTTTTAATAAATTGTACATTTATTTTGTATTTTAACAAAAAAGGTAAAAATTAGGTTGGTGATACTATGTTTAAAATAATAGGATTGATCCTTATATTTATAGGAGTATTTAACCTTTTTCAATATAATAAAGCTCAAAAGGGAAATTTTTATGTAAAAGGAACTTTTATTGATTATCGTTATTCTTCAGCATTAAATAAATATTTTCCTGTCTTTAGATATACCATAGATGGAATAACTTATGAAGAAGAGTATAGGGGAGCTTATAAAAGTAAAGAAAAAATAGAAAAATTGAAAAATATAGATATTGATGAGATACCAGAAGTTACTAGAAAATTTATGAAAAAAATAAAAGATGTTAATTATATAGAATTTGAAATTGGAAAAGAATATAAATTATTAGTAAATAAAAATAATCCTAAAGAATTTTGGATAGCTGAAGATGGAACTAATAGGGGAAGGGAATATATTTGGATAGGAGTAGGAGTTGTGTTTTTAATAATATCATATCTTTTTGAAGTTATAAAAGGAGTATTTTAAAAGTTAGAAAGAATTGAGGAGGAAATCTATGAAAGTAAAGATAGTATTAGGGATAGTAGCATTATTAGGAATAGGAGTTGGAACTTATATTTATCAAAATAGATATTCTTTTTATAGATATTTACCTGCTGAGAATGAAAATAAACTTCAAAGTATTAACTTTAAATTGTGTGATGAAAATGGGAATTTATTTAGTGGAAGAGTTAAAAGTGGAAGTGATTTATATTTAAATATTTATTCCTATAAAGATGGGGAGTTAAATGGATTAAATGTAATCTATTATAAAGATAGTATAAAAGAGTTGGGACATTGGAAAGAGGGAAAACAAAATGGACTTTTTCAATTGTACACAGAAGATGGAATCTTAATTGAAAGTGCTAATTTTAAAAATGGAGAAAGAGATGGACTAACAGAACAATATTTTAGTTCCACAGGAAAATTAAGAGTATCAGCAAATTATAAAGAGGGAATACTTGAAGGAGAATATAAGGTATATTATCCTGATGGAACTCTTCAAGGAGAGGTAATTTATAAAAATGGAGAAATGAATGGAGAGTTTAAAGAGTATTATGAAAATGGAAATATAAGATTTACTGGAAGTTATAAAGAGAGTTTACAAGATGGAGAGTGGAAATTTTATTTAGAAAATGGAAACTTACGAACAATAGTGAACTATAAATCTGGAAAGCTTAATGGATTAAAAGAGGATTACTATGAAAATGGAAATTTATGGACAAGGCAGGAGTTTAAAGATAATATTTCAGAGGGTATTTATGAAATTTACTATGAAGATGGGACACCTCAATTAAAAGCTAAAATAAAAGAGGGAATTGTTATAGAGGAGAAAAGGTTTAATAGAGGTGGGACACTTTATGATGAAGATGATGATAGAGTAATTATAAGTGAACCTATTGATAATAATTTTGATGATATTTCCTTTAGTGAAAATAAAGAAGAGATAACTATAACCGAAATTGATGAAAATGAAATTATAAGAACAAACTAAGAGAAGCTTTATCTAGTTTTATACTTAAGATATGATATGTGGAGTGGATAGGATATGAGAAAGAGATTTTTAATAGTTGTAATTTATTTTATATTGTTTATTCCTATAATTGTGGTGGGAGCTAATAATTCAAGAGTAATTTCAGAAGATATGGAGGAAAAAAATAAAATGAAATTAGAAGTTGAAATCAATGATATATACTTTTCTGTTCCTAGCACCTTGAAAGAGGTTATAACTAAAGGATGGAAGATAAGTGATAGAGAGCCGTACTTTTTAAAACCATTGATTGGAGAAGATTACTATGAAATGAGAACAAACTGGTCATTGTCTAAAGATAAAAAAAGTATTGCTAAGGGGGGAAGAATTATTAGACTTTTAGAAAAAGATGGAGTACTTTTAGAAGTAACAATAGCAAATCAAAACATTGATGAAGATGATGAACCATTCCAAAAAATTGAAGAGGGGATAGTAGATTCTATGGTTGTTTTCTATGATAAGACTCATTCTAGTATAAAATTAAATGGGATAGAGTTAAAAGAACTAACACCTGATATTATACTAAAAAATTATCCTGTAAATGAAGGTTGGGAACATATTCCAACAAACTATAGGAATCATCCAGAATTTGAAACTTCATTAGAATATACAGTTATGAAGATTGTAGGTAATAGTGAGGAGAGTATCACTATATATTTTGATTTAGATAATAGAGCTTATAAGGTAGAGATATTAAATCAAGTAACAAGTATATAAAATTGTAATAGGGAATTTTTTTATAATTTATAGCATATTTGGAGGTAAAAATGAAAAAGGTAATTTTAGTTTTAGGATTATTAATATCAACAATAGCATATTCAGAAGAAAAATCAGCTGTAACTGAGGTGGTATCATCAGTAGTATCTGGAGTGGTATCTACTGGAAAGAATGTTTTAAAAGGGGTAAAAGAGGGAATAGATACAGGAAGACAAGATGGTAAAAGTATAGATGAAGCTTTAATAATTTATGATAAAGAGCTATTTGAAAAAAATATAAAACCCTCAGTTCTATCAGTAACAAAAGATGAGGGAAGATATAAAGTAGTAGTTGGTTTAAAAAATGAAACAAATAGAATGATAAGATTGACAAATTTCCATGAACAAAAATCTTTACAACTTTTAGATACTGATGGTTTTGCTGTATTTGGATTGGGAGTTGAGGATATCAATATACCAAAAAAATCAGCAGTAAAAGCAACTTTTATGTTTCCTATTGATGGTAAGCCAGAGATATTAAAAATTTATGAAAGTGAAGTAAAAATTGAGGATAAGGTGATAAAACAGTAGTTAAAATGCTACTTAATATTGTTATAGAGAGATGATAAGATGGAAATATTTAAGAAAAGTAAAACTTTAAAAATTATCTATAAGGATGCTTCTATTTCTTGTACTTTGGGATTTAATATTACAGATTTAGAGAATGCTATTAAAAAGTTAAAAGTTAAAAAATTATAAGGAGGAGTTTATGATTAGTTTAAAAGATAATAATTCGTTAATTAGAAAAGTTGGTTTTCTTTTTATGCTAGTTATTTTATTACAGATACCAATGTTTTTTATAAATAGAATAATAGATGAGAGAGAGTATTCTTATAGAAATATGGTAAGGGAAATAGGTAATGAATGGGGTGAAAAACAAACTATTGCTGGAGCATTTTTAATAATACCATATAGTGATGTAAAGGTAGAATATGATGAGTATGGTAAAAAAATAGAGAGAAATGTTGTAAAAGATTGGATATTACTTCCAGATAAATTAAATGTAAAAGTTGATTTAAAAGATGAGGTCAGAAAAAGAGGGATATATAAGACAACTGTTTATAGTGGAGATATTATATTAGAGGGAGAGTTTCCTAAATTACGTGATATACTTCCAGCTAATCTTAATCCATATAATATAGGAATCGGCTTAGGGATAACAGATACAAAATCTTTGATGAAGGTGGAGGAGTTTAAAGTAGAAGGAAAAGATATCTATTTAGAATCGGGAACAGGAGTTACTCAACATCTATTAAATACAGGAATATCTGGAACTATCAGTGAAAATATATTACAAAAAGATAAGATAAAATTTTCTATTAAGCTCAGCCTGAGAGGAAATGGTGGGATAGAGATACTACCTTTTGGAAAGGAAAATCACTTTGAAATAAGTTCTACTTGGAAATCACCAAGCTTTTATGGAATTTTACCAAGTACTAAGATTATAGATGAAAATGGATTTAAAGCTCAATGGGATGTATCATTTTTTGTAAGAAATTATAAACAAGATTTTGCTGAAGGATATTATTCTGATATTAGTGAAGGAAAAATAGGAGTAGACTTATATGAAGGGGTTACCCATTATAGACAGGTTATGAGAGCAGTAAAATATAGTATGCTATTTGTGATGTTAAGTCTTTTTGTAGTATATATCTTTGAAGTGACTAGCAAAAGATTTACTCACTATATTCAATATGGAGTAGTAGGTTTTTCATTGACACTATTTTATTTAGTTTTACTTTCAATGTCAGAGTATTTTAACTTTAATCTAGCATATATTATAGCCACTTTGATGGTTGTTATTCCAAATTCACTATATATAAAAGCAGTAACTAAAAATAAAAATTATGGTTTGGGAATGTTGGTATTTTTATCAGGAGTCTATGCAGTATTATATTCTATATTGAAGATGGAACAGTATGCTTTAATGACAGGAACTCTTCTATTGATGTTAGTTCTTTATGTGATGATGTATATTACAAGAAACATAGAAATTTCTCAAGAATAGGAGGTAACTATGAATAATCCTATCAGTGATTTATATGTAAAATTTATGGAAACAATAGAACCCTATATAAAGAAATATCCCTATCTTTTTGGAATAATTATAGGAGGAATATTTTTCTTTGGAGCTATTTTTAAATGGAAATGGATATGTGATAGTAGAGGTTCTACTAGGTTTATGAGAAATGTATATGAGTTTTTTGGAGAAGGTGGAATAAGATTTTTTACAGGACTATTTGGTGTAATAATAATGATTATTTGTATATTTGAATGGATAAAAAAATAATTTGTAGAGAGGTAAATATATAAAAATAAGATTTAGAGAATACTAAGTAAATATGAATATAAAAAATCTTGGAGGAAAAGTATGGATAATTGGAGGAAAAGTATGGATAAAAAGTTTATAAATTTAACAATTGAGAATATAGAGAGTGAGCACTTATGTTGTGCAATTTCAGATAAAAAACATCAGATGGGAGTAGTTGCAAAAAAGAATTGGTTAAAAGAAAGAATTATTGAAGGACATGTATTTCGTAAACTTGATGAAAAAGGAAAAGTTTTTATTGAATATGCTCCTTTAGAAACTGCATGGGTACCTATTTATGGAAATAATTATTTATATATTTATTGTCTTTGGGTATCAGGTTCTTTCAAAGGTAAGGGGTATGCAAAATCTTTGATTGAATACTGTATTAATGATGCAAAAGAAAAGGGAAAATCTGGTGTTTGTATTCTTAGTTCAAAAAAGAAGAGACCATATTTAATGGATAAAAAATTTTTACTTAAATATGGGTTTAAAACTGTAGATGTAATAAAAGATGAATATGAATTATTAGCATTATCTTTTAATGGGGAAAAACCTTATCTTTCTGAAAAAGTAAAGGAGATGAAGATAGATAACAAGGAATTAACAATATACTATACTTTACAATGTCCATATGTTCTTAACTGTATTAAAGAAGTAACAGAGTATTGTAGTAGAAATAATATATTATTAAGCTTAAAAATTGTAGATACTTTAGAGAAAGCTAAAAATCTTCCATGTATTTTTAATAATTGGGCAGTTTTCTATAATGGTAAATATGAAACGAATCATCTTCTAAATGAAACTTTTTTAAAAAAGAAATTTCAACTATAAGAAAAATTATAAATTTTTTAAAAATCAATTAAGAGATTTTTAGTCTATAGGAGGTAGTTATGAGTTTAAAATATAAATGCCCAGAATGTGGAACACCTTTAGGGTTTGAAGGACTTTGTTGGAGATGTAGAAAAAGAAAACATAGAGAGGAAGTTAATAGTTGGACAGAAGATGAGATACAGAAAAAAATAAACCAAGTAATAGAAAGATTAAAAACTTCAACAGAAGATGAGTTCTATCAAACTGATGAGTGTGATATATTTCAAGATTTAATGACTAGAGGGATAGATATAGAAGAAATTTCGAAAGTAGCCTGTGAAAGGGAGATTTATTATCCAAGTGAACTATATTATAAAGCTAGTGAAGAGGTTAGAGATAAAATAATAGAAAAAATTATGAGTACAAAATCTGCTGATGATGGTGGAAGATTTTTACAATGTCTTGCTATGATAGGAGATAAAAAATCAAAAGATATATTATATGAACTTAAAATAAATCCTAGACCTTGGAGAAAGAAACTCTATGTAGATTCAGATATATATGCTGAAGAGGGTGGTTGGACTTTTGATAGTAAAAATAATTATATAAAGCTTAATTATGATAAATGTTTCTCTTTTGAAATAGGAGAGAATAAAGATGAGAATAGAACTTTTATAGCTAGAAGAAGAGGGGAAAAATGTCTTCGTTGTGGTGGTGAGATGCTAGATATTCTAGTGATAGATGGTAGAGATGAGAGATTTTCATTTTTAGGATTAGATGGAATAATCACAGTAAGTTGTTGTCCTAACTGTGTAACTTTATGTGAGGGAATATCTACTAAATTCAATCTTGATGGAACAAGTGAAGTGCTAGATTATGAGGGAGAAGAAGAGAACTATTTTAGTGAAGATATAATAGATGAAATGGTAAATAATAAATTTGTTGTTTCAATGAAAGAAAAACCTCTATTTTATGGTGCTTTTGGAGATGATGTAAGCACAATAGGTGGATTTGCTAGTTGGGTACAAGATTGGGAGTATAGAGAGTGTCCAGAGTGTGGAAAGAAAATGAAATATCTTGCTCAAATTCATTGGGATACTATAATGGATTCAGCAGAGGGAACTCTATATATAGAGATTTGTCCAAATTGTAAAATTGTAACAGCTTTTCATCAACAAACTTAATTAAAAGTAAGTGATAAAAATGAGAGATTTTGATATAGTAGCTTTTATCTGTTCAATAATTGTAATTTTTATGATTGTTGGTTGTACTTTGTTTGTTATAAGAGAGTTGAGATATAACTTAAAATTTACAATTATAATATTTATCTCTGTAATAATAGGATTAGGACTAATTTGCATATATAATTATTTTAAAAATTTTTAATAAGTTAGAGGGATAATATGGAAAAATATAATTTATCAGCAGAAAAAACTGTTAAATTTTTATACAGAGGAAAGATAAATAGATTTAAAGACAACAAAGGAGTTTTTACTGATAACAGTTCTAAAGAGAAATTTGGTAGTAATTTTTTACAAAAATATTTTAGTCCAAGCAAAAATAAATATGTAATAAGTTGGGAAGAGATAAATAGAACAGAGATAAAAAAGAGAATAACATTACCTAGAGTTTTAAAAGATTATTACCATGAATGTGGAGATTTAGATATAAATACAGCTTGTAGTGAACTTTTTAAATTGGAAGATACATATTTTTCCCATGATGGTTTGAGAGAATTTTTAGAAGATGATGAGTATTCAGAAGAGCAAATAGAGAAAATTTTACAAAAAACAGAAAATATCCTTATATTTTGGTGTGAAAATCAAGGAATATGGAATGCTGGAATAAAAAAGGAAGATTTATCTTTGAAAAATCCACCAATATATATGAGTACTAATGATGATTTATACTCTTGGGAAAAAGTCACTGAGGATATAGATACTTTTATTATCTCTCAAGTGATAGATAATATTGAATCAACTGAAATTTATACAGAAATTGTAGAGGGAGAGGAGATAGAAAATATTTTATCAGAGAAAAAAATCTCCTATGACGAACTCAAAAAAAGTAGATATATCAGTAGTAATGGGAAAATAAAATTTTCTAATTATGCTGATTATGATAGTGATACAATTTATCTTTTTATTTTAAATAGTGATGAGATAAAAAGAGTTTATATTGTAAAACCTAAAGAGAAGAAATATGAGTAAATATATTCAATTAAGAGTTGACTTTGCTAAAAAAATATAGTATTTTCTATTATAAGATAAAAAATATTAAGCTATATGATAAATATAACTGAAAAATTTGGTAAAGGAGGAAATCTTATGACAAAGAAAAAATTTACTGAAGAAGAATTAAGATTTAATGAAGATATTAAAAAAATTGTTTTAGACATTTTAGAAAAGAATAAAAAACCAACGATAAAAATAGAAGTATCAGATGATAAACCTAATTTATTTCAAAGTAAATTTGGAGGATTACCATATTTGCCAAAAGATAAGGAAGTGCCAAGAGATAAAGAGAATAGACAATTTACACTACTTGCTCAAATAAATATAGAAGAGTTACCAGAAAATAATATCTACCCTATGAAAGAGGGAATATTACAATTTTGGATATTAAATGATGATGTTTATGGACTTGATTTTGATAACCTTTTAGGAAATGGATATAAGGTAGTATATTATAAAGAGATAGATAAAAGTGTAACAGAGGAAGAGATATTAGAGAAATATAAACCATATGAAGAGGATGAGAATTATTTTCCAATAGAGGGAGAATTTTCTTTAAAATTTGAATTAAGAGATGGATATTTTTCAGATAGTAATGATGATTTTAGAGAGATAGTAGATGAAGAAATGAAAAAGTTTTATCTTGAAAATAGAGAAAAATATCCAGAGATATTAAAAGTATATAAAGATGGAGAATATTTAAATTATTGGGATATATGGGATATACTAGAAGAAGATAAAGAAATAGGGGAAAAATTATTTGAGGCAGGACATAAAATAGGAGGTTATCCTAATTTTACCCAAAGTGATGTAAGAGATTTAAAAGCTGGATATAATATTTTGCTTCTACAAATAGATAGTGAAGGAACAGATGAACATGAGATTATGTGGGGAGATTGTGGAATAGCTAATTTCTTTATAAGAGAGAAAGATTTAAAAGAGCTTAACTTTGATGAGGTAATATATAATTGGGATTGTTGTTAGAATTTTGCATAAAAGATAGGAGGGGATGATATGAGTATAAGTTTTTTTATAAAAAATTTAAACAATAAAGAAAGTATAACTCCAAAAAAAGTATTAGAAATAGGGGAAGCTATTTCCCAATATAATTTAGATGAATCTGATGAAAATATAGAAGAGTTTTTAAATGAAAAATTAGAAAATTTTGAATGTATTCTTCTTGGAGAAGAGGGAAGAAGTGCTAGAGGTTTTGAACTTTCATATAGTGATGAAAATAGATATTATGGAATAAGAGTTTTTACTCCTTGTAGTATAGGAGATTGGGAAGTAGTATTTGAGTTTATTGAAAAGTTGGGAAAATTTTTAGAAAATAATAATTTAGTAAATGAGCATGGAGAGGAATATACTTTAGCAACTATTAGAAATTATCCATATATTAAAGATATAGAGTATGGTATAAAAAGTATAGAAGAGAATTTGAAGGAAAAAGGAAGTGAGATTTCTAAATTATATGGAATATATAGACCTATTTCTTTTAATAATGAGTTATTAGAGAGTATAAAAAATTCTGAAAATCCAGTAGAAACTTTTAGTAACTTTATAACAAAAACTCAATATATAGATGCGTATTCAGCAAGACAAAGGTTTTATAAAAATAATAATGATGAGATATTTGGAATGTACACTCTAACTGAAACTGTAAGGACAATACTACCTTTTAAACCAAGTGTTGAGTATGAAAACTTTGGTATAGTAAAAAATGAAGATGTAAAATTTTGGAGATTAGTTTTTGTAATTATAGATGGAAATCCAGATGATGAAAACTCTTATAAAATGTTAGGAGATATAGATTATTTTAAATTTATAAAAAATTTACCTAAAGATAAATACTCTTTTATAGATGGAGAATATATGGTAGTAGAATCTTTAGAGAAAGAAGAGATAGAGAGGTTGTATAATTTATTAGTGGAATAAGTTAGAAACTCTCACTAAAGATAATTATAAAAAAGGAAATTTTAAGAGATTTTAAAATTTACAGGAGGTTGAAATTATGTTAAAAGTAGAAGATATTTTAAGAGAAGATTTTGATTGGGAAGATGTAGAGATAGATGAAGATGAGTTTGATGAGTTAGAAACAGCTTTAATTATAGATTATCTAAAGAAAAATACTCCAAAAGAAAGACAACTTTTAGCAATAGATTGGAATTTTGACAACTCTAAGGAAGTTATTAAATGGATAGCAGAACAACCCGATACTGATAAGGGAACAGCACTATTTTTATATTGGTATATGAATCCTCAATTTTTCAAAAAATATAAAGATAGAGAAGAGTGTGAAAAAGATGGTGGTTGGATTTTAGAGGATTTTGATATTGTGGAAACTCTTGAAAAAAATTATATTTCAGGATTTTATAAAAATCAAAAATATGCTTTTGACCCTAAAAATGATGTATATTCTGGCTATGATTGGACAAAGGAAGTTGACGAAGATGAGATGAAAGCTAAGATACCTGAAGAGATGTATGTTGCTTTAGAGGGAGAAGTTTTAGAGAGTCCAGGTTGGGAAGAGGGAATCCCAGATGATATTATTCCTATTTTTGATAAACTTTGTGAAGCTTTAGGAGAATAAGATGAAAAATATAGAAAAAAATCTCAAATATATAAAAGAGGTAAAGGCTGAAGATATAGAGTGGACTAAACTTTTTGGAGCTTATAGTTATGGAAGAAAAATAGGAGAAGATATAAAAAATAATAATCTTCTTAATTTAGAGATTTTAAAAAATATTAGAGGAGAGATAGAACACCAATCAACATTATGGACTTTGACTCCTTTTACAATGATTTTTCTCATAAGACAGTTAGAAAAAGAGTATGGAGAGAAAAAAGAGGAGTATTGTTACATATTAAAAATTTATAAATTGATAGTGGAAACTATAAAAGATATAAAAAATGAGTATTTTGTAGAGGAATCTATTGAAGATTTAGAAGTTTATCCAGAGATGAGATGTCTTTTCAATATAGAGATAAATTTAGAAGATTTTGATGATGAAGAGGAGTATATAGAAGCACATTTTGAGGAAGAGGACTTAGAAAGAGAGTATAATAGTAGTTTTTATTATACAAATTTTGTAATAGAAAATAGTAAAGATATTATAAAAAAGCTTTTGAATAGTGAAGATAAAGATATAAAAAATCTTGCAAAGGAAATATTAGAAAATTTTTAGGAGGTATTTATTATGGCTAAAAAATTAAATAAAGATTTTGTTTATTTAAAAGATATGTATAATGATGATTACTATCCAAAATTTTTAGTAGATAAAGTAAAAGATTGCATAGTTGAAGTAGTTGAATTTTTAGAGAAAGAAGAGTATGAGGATTTAGAAGAAGTTCAAGAGAAACTTGATGAGATGACAGAGAAAATTAATGATTTACAAGATGAATTTGATGAAAATGATAGTGAGATAGAAACAGTAGCAAGAGATAGTATAGGAGTAACAGTAGAGAAAATACTTGAATATTTTGGAATTGATATAGATATAGAAGAAGCTATAAGAGAAAGAGATTGGTAAAACAAAAAGATAATTAAAGTGAGGTGGTGCTTATGACATTAGTTGTTCTTTAATTTAAAGTAAGGAACAGCTTTGTCATGGGCATTTTTTATAGGAGGGATTATGGAAAATGTAAAATTTTTCCCTGATTATAAAGAGGTTTTTATAGATGAAAGACTAAAATATTACTTTAAACCTATTTGCACAATAGGAAAATATCATTTCTTAACTATTGATGGAATATTTTGTATAAGAAATTATAAATTTGCAGAAAATGACTATTTTGGATTTAAGCTAAAAGATGGGAAATATGAATTTTTAGGAAATTTAGATTGTTTTGGAAAAGATGATGTAGAAAGACTTTATGATATTTTAGAAAGAGATTTTGAAGAAAATAAAAAATTTTATCTTGATAAAAAAATAAAAATAGCTAACTATGTAGAAAATATTTTATCTAAGATAGGGGAAATAACTTTTGAAGAGGAACAAGATTTAGAATATTATATTGAAAGTTTTTATTGTTATAATATGGCAAAATACTATTATGAACTCAATAAAAAAGTGGTTTCTGTAAAAGCTCTTACAGAAAATTATGGAATAACTCCTGAAGATGAATTACTTATAGATAAAGAAGAGTTAAAAAATTGTTTGGGAGATTTCTTTATTAATATTGAATATGAATTAGAATTGACACCAGCACCTACTGAAGATATGTGTATAATGGGAGTGGATGTTGTAGAGTTTACAATGTGGGGAGAGATAGTAGGTCTTTTATATAATGAGAAAGATAATATCATTTATTTAAAAGAACAACACTCTTAAATAGTAGGGGGAATTATGGAAAGATATAATTTATCAGCAGAACATATAGTCAAATTGTTATATAGAAAAGAGAATAATAGAGTAAATATTACGAATACAGATACTTTTTTTAATAATCCAATTGTAGAAAAAGTTTTTATAAATAAGGGTAGTTATAAAATAAGTTGGGAACAGATATACAAAAATGAGATTAGATTAAAAACTGACTTACCCAGAGTTTTAAAAAGATATTATCACGAATGTGGAGATTTTGATATAAATAGTTGTTTTAGTGAAATTTTAAATTTAGAAGATGTTGAGTTTTCTCATAATTGGTTGAAAGAACAATTAAAAGATGATGATTATTCTCAAGAGGAGATAGAAAAAATTTTAAAAGAAACAGATAATTTTCTGATATTTTGGACTGAAAATCAAGGGGTATGGAATGCAGGAATAAAAAAAGAAGATTTATCTTTAGAAAATCCACCTGTCTATATGACAACTAATGATGATTTATACACTTGGAAAAAAGTTACAGATGATATTGATACTTTTATTTTATTGCAAATTATTGATAATTTATCAGATAGTAAATTCTATTTTTTAACTTTTGATAGTGAGCAGATAAATTCTATTTTATCAGATAAGAAAATTTTAAAAGAGAGCTTGATAAAAAATGCCTTTGAGATAAAAGATAGAAAGATAAAACTATCTACCTATACAGAGTATGATTATACTCAAGATAGAGTCTATATTTTTAAAGTAAATAATGATGAGTTTGAAAAATGTTGGCTTATAAAATCAAAGGTAAAGAGAGATAAAACTTCCTATGTTGATGAGGTTTTATTAAAAATAGCAGAGCTTATCTCTTTTAATGATAGAAAGATTGTAAAAGAGTTAGAAGTAATTTTAGAGGATTTTCATAATTATTTAAGAAAAAATAGTAACTTTAATTATAGCTTTGATGAGATAAATTATCTCTCAACTAAAGAGAAGATTGAACTGAAAGTTGTGGCTATGGTTTTACTTTTAAATAAAAGTGGCTATATTTGTTACTTAGATTGGAAATGTGAGCTAGAAGATTTTAAAATATTTTTTGATGTAATTAAAAAACTTGGTATAGATGAAAATATCTATAATTTTAATAGATTAAAACTTAATGAAGATGATGATATAGAAGTTTGGAGCAAAGAGTTTAATAAATTCTTTAGTAAAAAAGGAATTTTCATTGGAAATATAAATACAAATTCTGACAGTTATTCAATTTTTCCTACAACTAAGAAAAGTTTAGAAGAGTTAAGAGAATTGGGAGATAAAATTGATATAAAAATAGATTTTTTAGCTTACGTAGAGGAGGATAGTATGGATAAAAATTGGCAAGAGATGTATGAAAGAAACAGAGAGAAATTTAGATGTAAAATAGATTTAGATAGTTACTTTACTAAAAAGAAAATTGGAGAAATGGAAATTGATGTTTTAAATATTGGAGAAATAAACTTACCTACTGGAGAGATTTTAGCTTGTGACCCATTAGTAGATTTAGAGGACGCAAAAACATTTATCCAAAGAGTTTCTATTGGAAAATATCCTGTAAAAATATCAGTAGTTCCAAGTAAAGAGTATGGTGATAGATATGCCTGTGTAAAAGTAGAGTTCAGTAAAAATAAGCCAGTAGTTTATGAATTAGCTGTAACAGGAGTAGAAGAAAATATGGACGAAGCTAAAGAAGACGAGTTCTATGGATTTGGTGTAGATGCAGGAATGGGTTGTGTAGTAGATAAAAAAACTCAAGAGGAATATATAAAATATTGGGAAAAATTAGTGGAAGAGGAAGAGGCTGACAATCCATTTGATGATATATTTGATGATTTATTAACAGAGAGTGCTAAGAAATATCCTAAATATCAAAGAGAATATGGAGATTGGGCTAATTGGACAATTCCTAATACAGATTTAAATATTCCAATTTTTACATCAGGTTGGGGAGATGGATATTATCCATGTTATTTTGGATATGATGAAAATGGAGAACTTTGTGGATTTTATATTCATTTTATAGATATTGAAAGAGAATATTCTGATGAGGAAGAAGAGGAGTAAAATGGAATATAAATTAATTCAAGATGATGTATTTAATCATAAAGATTGTTATTATGCACACTGTATAAGTAGAGATTATGCTCTTGGAGCTGGAATTGCTGTGGAATTTGATAAAAGATACGATATGAGAAATAGATTATTAAAACTAGCTAAGGAAAAACCAGAAACTTTAGATGAAAAATGCATAGAAGTAGAGAATGTATTTAACTTGATAACTAAGGAAAAATATTGGCAAAAACCAAGTTATAAATCTTTAGAAGAATCCTTGTTAGAGATGAAGAAAAAACTGTCTAAAAATAAAAATATAAAAAAATTAGTTATTCCAAAGATAGGTTGTGGACTTGATAGATTATCTTGGGGTAAGGTTGAACCTATGGTACAAGAGATATTTAAGGATTTGGATATAGAGATAGTAGTATGTTATTTATAATTAGGCTGGAGGGATTCATATGTCAAAAAAAGTATGTGAAAGAAAGGCTGGTTATTTAGCTTTTTGGGCAGGAAACTTTAAAGATGTAGAAGATTTCTATAAATATATTCAATCATTTTACTGTATCTTTGAGGGAGAAGAGGACGAATATAATCCTGAATATAACTTTTTAGAAAAAGATTTTAATAAAGAGTTAGAAAAAATCTTTTCTGTAGAAAGAGAGTGGAAAGAAAAATTTGAAGAGATGTTTGAAGAAGCATTTAATAGATTTGAATATGATTTTGGAGTAACTTTTGATGAAGATTTTCAAGTTTGTGGAAGTAGTGAAGAGCCAACAGATGGATTAGAAGTTTTATTTAAAGATTGGGAGGAATTAATTGAGCCTGTAAAAAAATTCTTAGGTAAAGATAAATTTGATAAAAAATATAATTGTTTCTTTGGGATACCATCTTGTAAATATAGTGGAGTTATCCCAAAAATTTCTAATGAATGGGGAGAACTTGAATTTTTAGGAAATGTAGAAGAAAATACTTTTTCAACTGATATGGCAGAAGAGTATAATTGTTAAAAGGAAAGTGATATTATGGTAGAAATGAGTGAGTTAGCAAAGGAGTTTGTAGAATTTTTTGACTGTGAGTATGAATATTTTCCTCAAAATACCTATGAAGAGATAATGGAAAAGTTTGAAAAATATGTGGAAGATGGAAAAGAGAAAGGATATTTTCCTGTAATTGTAACAGTAGATGAAACACTTTTAGAATGTTTAGCTTTTAATGTATCAGATGATGAAGAGTTTAATATAGAAGATGTAAGAAAATATAGAGAAAAATATATCTCCTCTATTTATTCAGAGGGTGGAGAAAATATATTGAAAGATTTAGTGAATAGAAGAAAAGATGAAGCTGAAGATGATGAAGTGGATTGGGAAGAGGAAATATTAGGAGAGTTTGAAGATAGTGGAGAGGATAGACTTAACTCTCCAATAGGATTTTTAGATTATAGAACAGAAAAACCTGAAGAGTTATTTATAGTAAAAGTTCCTGTAAAAAATCCTTGGGAGATATTTGCTTGGTTACCAATGGGAAATTGGAATGAGTGTCCTACTACTTCAGAACATATGGCAATATCAAGGTATTGGTTTGAGAAATATGGAGCTGTACCAATTAGTATGACACATGATGTAGTGGAGTATAGAGTGGAAAAAGTTATAAAAACAGAAGATGAAGCTATGGAAGTAGCAATAGAGATGTATGGATATTGCCCTGATGTAGACCAAAGTTATGATACTCTTGGGTTATTAGCTGGTAGTTTAGTAGATTCTAGTGTTTGGTATTTTTGGTGGGATTAGAGGTGGTTAATATGCTAGATAAAAAAGAATTAGAACCTTTAAAAAAAAATGCAATAGTAATAAATTATAATGAGGAGAATAGAGAAAAAATACCTAAAGGAAGTTCAAAAATTGGAGGAAAACCTGATTTACCAAAGGATTTTCAATGGTATTACTACAATGGAGAAGATTATAAAAGAAAAGTTGCAAATAGACCCCTTTCATTCTTAATGCAAATTAATTGTGAAGAGGTATATAAATACGATAAAGAGAGCCTTTTACCAAAAAAGGGAATACTATATTTTTTCTATGAGTTGATGACTATGACTTGGGGATTTTCTCCTAAAGATAGAGGAAGTGCAAGAGTTTTCTATTATGATGGAGATATAGAAGATTTGGTGTCTACTGATTTTCCAGAGGATATGGAAAAGGATTGTATAATTCCTGAAGCTAAAATAGATTTTGAAAGTATGAATGATTATCCTATTGATTTTTTAGATTACTATGATGATGAAGATAGTAATGAAGAGATAAGAAGAAAAGAGAAAGAGATTGAAAAAGATTTAGAGGAATTAGGATATAAAACTGATACAACAAAACTTTTAGGACACCCAGAACTTATTCAAGGAGAGTATTTTGAAGAGTGTGAGGGAGTTGCTAGGAAAAATCTTTATTATGGTTCTGCACCTATAAAATATGGAGATTTAAAAAATGAGATAATAGAAAATGCTAAGGATTGGATACTGCTTATGCAAATGAGTGAGTTTGAGTTTGAAGATTATGGACTATATTTTGGAGATAGTGGAAAGATATATTTTAATATTAGAAAAGAGGATTTAAAAAATAGAAACTTTGATAATGTATGGTTAATTCTTCAATGTTACTAGGAAAAGGAGGTTTTTATGAAAAGAGCCTTTGAATTTGTTGATGAAAAATCTCATAAATTTTGGTGGATAGAAACATCAGAAAATAAATTTGTAGTCAATTATGGGAAGATAGATAGCATAGGAAAATATGAGATTAAAGAATGGGATAGTGTAGAGGAGTGTGAGAAACAAGCTACAAAACTTATTAATTCTAAGATAAGAAAGGGATATAAAGAAGTTAATTTTGATTATAATAATCACTATTATTTTGATGATATGGAGTATGATATTGATTTTCTTACTTCACACCCTAACTTTAGAGAACATTTTACTGATGAACAACTTTATTGTAATTGTGGAGATGAGGAAACACCTTTTGGAAGTGATACAGGGAATGATGTACTTCATATAATAGAGGAGAAAATAAGAAAGAATAAAAATTTTAGTTTTGTAAATTTCCCTAAATATTTATTAGAAAAAGAGTGGGGAATAGAATACTTTGAACCAATACTTGTAACTGATGAAAAAGTCTTTGCAGAGGAACTGAAAATAAAAGATAAAGGATTGAGTAGAGAAGCTATTATCAATGAAAGTGATGAGGTAGTTATAGCTACAGCTTTTGCACAGATAAAAATAACAGGTAAGATAGATAAAGAGCTAAAAGAAAAGGCTTTGTTATCTTTAAAAAGAATGGAATTGATAGCTAAAATCTGTGGTTATGGAGAATCTGAAATTAATAAACAACTTTATAGTGATTTAGAGAGTTTTAAAAGTTAAGGAGATTAATTATGGAATATATAAAAGATTTTCTAAAAAATGAAGATAGAGAAAGTTTTGACAAATTATGGGAAAATTGTACAAAGCTTGTTTGGATAGATTGGAGAGAATACGACGAGGATATAATTAATTATATAGAGAATGTAATTCAATCTGGAAAACTTATTGGAAAAAGTGAAGATACTGATAATAAAATGGGATTTAATATAATTATAGAATGGAAAGGAAAAGAGTATAAAGTATCTTATCCTGATGAAGAGGGGTCTGATAGAGATACTACCATAAAGACTTTAAATAAAGTAATACAGCCAGAGCACGAAATAAGATTGTTTATGGAAAGTTTAGGAAGTGATACCCTAGCTTTTGTTCCACTTTCTAAAGAGGAGTGGGAGGAATTAGAAAAAGATTTTGGAGAAGAAAAAGTAAACTATTATTTCTCTAAGATAAAGGATAATAGTAAGATGTTTGATTTGGATATGAACGAACTTTTTAAAATTTTAGATAAAAGAAAAGAGAGAAAAAACTTCTTTGATTAGAGGTGGAATATGGAAAAATTAAGAGTAGATGATTTTGAAATAGAAGAAAATGATTGGAGATATATTTTTTCAACTTATTTTGATTTTTGGGGAGAAGAAGTAGGAGTAACATTAGATTTAGATTACAATATAAAAGATGAAAAAGAGATTTCAGAAGAAGAAATTAGAGAAGTTATAGAAAAAACTTTAAAAAACTTGAATCCTCTTTTAAAGAAAGCTGAAAATAATAGAAATCAACTCATAGAACTTTTAAAAGAAAAAAACTATATAGAATTAGCAAATGAATGGATAGCAGGAGCTGAAGAAGTAGAGGGAAAAGAAGGGTATTATTTAATAGATGATGAAGAAGTTCATATCCCTATTACAGAGGAAGAATTTGAAAAAAGTATTAGTTGTAGAGGAGGAATAGGAGCTACTATTGGTTTAGATGGAGAACTAGACTTTATATCTATTTACTTAGTATTTGAACCAGATTATTTTGCTGGACATTGTATAGAAGGGTATATTAATGAAGATGGTAGTTTTTCAGTTAATGGATTAGCTGGATAGGGAGGTAACTATGGGAGCTTGGGGTATAAAAGCATTAGAGAGTGATGAAGGATTAGATGTTGTTGATGTTTTAAGAGAATATCTTGAAGGATTTAAAAATAAGAGAGTGATTACTTTAAAAGAAATAATAAATTTAATGATTGAACAAGGAATGTTAGGAGAAACTCTTGAAGAGATAGAATTTCTTTATGATAATACAGCAATAGCCATATCAGAACTTTATTTTGATTTTAAAGAGAATGGAAAATTAGATTATGATGATGAAGAGGAAGATGAAACTACTTTTTCTAAATTAGAAAAATTTTCTAGTGATAAAAAATCTTTAAAATACCTTATTGACTATTTAACTAATATTTATAATAAAGTTCCTGATGAAGATGGCGAAAGAGAAATAGTAGATTTGTGGTATGATAATGGACAAAATCCAAGTTATGAAGAATGGTATAATCATTTAAAATCTTTGATAGAAAAATTAAAAGTTGAATATGGAAACTAGGAGATGTTTAGCTTATCAAATTTTAGAATATACTAGTTGTCATATATGAATAATAAAGAAAAAACAGTAAATATATAAGTGAACTAAAGACCTAAAGTGAGGGAAAAATATTTAATGGATAAAAAAAGTAAAAAAATTCTGATGAATTATATGAATGATACAAAAAGAAATCTATTATCATATGAAGAAATTGCATATGCAAAGGAACAGGGAGCTATTTTAGAGGATTTGCCTATTTCATCTGAAGAAGCTATATCTATTTTAACACAAAGTCTTAAGTGTATTTCTCTTAATGATGTTGCTAATGCTTTTTTATATAGTTTATCTACTCGTGATATGGAATATAGATATATTTTAGCGTCATATGTGTATGCTGTAAGCTGGTTGAAGTTTGACAGGGGAAGAACAGACAAAGTTCCATCTCAACTGGATAGAACATTTTATAATTGGGTTAAGTACCAAGGTGGTGGGATTTGGGGTGGAATAGGAAAACCAATTTTTTATCTTAATGAATTTACTCATATGGATAAAAAAATCCCTACAAATATTGACAATGATATTTTAGAGAAAATAATATCAATATCATCTACAATGAACGACGGAGCTACAGGCATTATGTTATGTAAAAAAATTCAGGAAAGAAAACTGTTACCTTGTAATAAAAGTGAGATTATTGGAATCCTTGAAACACTTGCTATTTGTGGAATTTTAGAAACGCCAGAGCATAAAGGATATATAGATTCTTTTACTCCACCATTAATGAGAGATACTGGTAATTTAAAACAAAGTTTATCCTATCCACTCAACTGGTGGCATGGAGAAAATAAAGTAAATTATGATAACTGCTACAAAATTTTTAATATTGATTTTTCTTATTTATCAGAAAAGTAATAAAATTAGAAATTGAATATGGAAGCTAGGAGATGATTGTATGGGAAAAGTCTATAAACTTAATAGTGAAAAATCTTTAGCCCATCAAGTTTTAGAATATGCTGGTTGGTATGAGGGAAGAAAAGTAGATGTAGAAAAAATAATAGAGTATTACCAAAAGAACAATTATATTCTAAATGATTTTGCCAAAAAATTTTTACAAGAATTTTCAGGTATAAAAGAGAATTGGTTTTTCAAATATATTGGTAAAAATGGAGAAGTACGAATAGATGGAAATGATTTTAGCTTTTCTATTCCTTATGATTTACCTTTTGAGGAAGAAGATAAAGAGTATGAATTAAAACAAATTCCAGAAGAGGTAAGAGATAAAGTAATTCCAATAGTTGAAACAGGCTGGCATATTGGTGGCACTTTATGGATAGATGATAAAGGAAAATTTTATCATACTCTTTATTATAGAAATGATTGTATGGAACAGTATGATTCTATCTTTGATTATTTAGAATATAACTTTAGGTACTATTTAGGAAATGAAATTTATGTAACTTTTGAAAATCAAAGAGATTTAGAGAAAAATTAATATGAAAAAGTATAGGAGGAGTTTTTATGAAAAAAGAATTACCATTTTTTAAATATTATCCAGACCCTTTAAAAACAGGAGAGTTTGAAACTGACGAAACAGTAACATGCGAATGTTGTGGAAAAGAAACAGATGTTTATTATACAGGACCTTTTTATTCAGTTGAAAATATTGAATATTTATGTCCAGAATGTATAGCTAATGGAAAAGCAAGTAAAAAATTTGATGGTGATTTTGTATCACTTTATTTTGGAAAAGTTAGTGATGAGGAAAAAATTGATGAGCTAATACATAGAACTCCTAGTTATTGTGGTTGGCAACAAGAGTGTTGGATAACTCATTGTGATGATTTTTGTGCTTTTATTGATTATGTAGGAGCTAAAGAATTAGAAAAAATGGGAGTTTTAGAAGAAGTTATTAAAAATGGAAATCCTGATGATGGAAATGAATGGAGTAAAGAGCAGATAGAAATAATAAAAAATATGGTTAATGGTGGACATGTACAGGGATATTTATTCAGATGTTTACATTGTGGAAAACATTTTTTATATTTTGATGTTGATTGAGGAGAAAGAATTATGAGTTTATTAAAACAAGATTTTTTTACAATAAATAATATCCCTGTAATTTTATGGGGAGAAAAGAGTAATAAAATTATAATAGCAATTCATGGAATGATGTCAAATAAAGCTGATATTCCAATAGAGATACTAGCTAAAATTTCAATAAAATATGGCTATCAAGTTTTAAGTTTTGATTTACCAAAGCATGGAGAGAGAAAAAATGAGATGATACCCTTAACTCCTCAAGTTTGTGTAAAGGAATTAAATAATATATATGAAAAATTACAAAAAAATTGGGAAGAAATTTCTTTATTTGCTAATAGTTTAGGAGCATATTTTAGTCTTTTATCTTATAAAGATAAAAAAATAGAGAAAGCTTTCTTTTTATCTCCACTTGTGGATATGAGAGAACTTATTGAAAATATGATGAAAGCATTTGGAGTAACAGAGAAAAAGTTAAAAAAAGAGAGAGAAATAGCTATACCAATAGGAGAAACTCTGTCTTGGGATTATTATTTATATGTTAAGGAAAATCCAATAACAATATGGACTCCTTTTACACATATTTTATGTGGAGATAAAGATGAAATTTGTAATATAGAAACAACTAAAAAATTTTCAAAACAATTTAATTGTGAGTTAGAAATTTTAAAAGATTCAGAACACTATTTTTACAAAGAGGAACAATTAAAAAAATTAGCTGAAGACTTAGAAAAGTTTTTAGAAAATAAATTGGAGATAAGAGAGATAAAGAGAAGTGAATACCACTTATTAGATGATTTTTTATATGGAGCAATTTTTATTTCTGAAAATGAAATTACTCCACCAAGAGAGATTACTAAACTTCCAGAATTACAAATATATATTAAAGATTTTGGAAATAAGAAAGATGATATAGCTTTAGTTGCTGAAGTAAATAAAAGAGAGATTGTTGGAATGATTTGGACTAGAATAATGAATGATTATGGGCATATAGATGATGAAACTCCATCATTAGCAATATCAGTAACTAAAAAGTACCAAAATAAAGGAATAGGAATGGCTCTTTTAAAAGAGATGATAAAAATTATGAGAAAGAAAAATTATAAGAAAGTATCTTTATCAGTTCAAAAAGAGAATTATGCAGTAAAATTATATCAAAAAGTAGGGTTCAAAATTTATAAAGAAAGTGAAGAAGAGTTTATAATGTTGCTAGAATTATAATAGAAATTTATAAGTACTATTAAAATAAAGAGGTAAATTATGAAAAGACTAATAATGTTGATATTTTTTAGCTTAATAACTTATTCTTTTAGTTATCAGATAGAAGAAAATTTTACAGGACAGATAGTAAAAAAATATGAAAATGGACAAGTACAATCAATAGAAAATTTTAAAAATGGGAAATTAGATGGAGAGTTTAAAGAATTTTATAAAGATGGAACTCTAGCTCAAATAGGAAGTTTTAAGAATGGAGATTTAGAAAGTATAAAAGCTTTTTATGAAAATGGAAGTTTAAAGTTTGAAGAGATTTTAAAAGATAGAAAAGGAAAATATAGAGAATATTATCCTAATGGACAGTTAGAAGAAGAGGGAGAAGTTTTTCAAGGGGAAGAAGCAGGACTTTGGAAATATTATAATGAAGAGGGAAAATTACTTTCAGAAGGAAGATATAAAGAGGGAAAAAAGATAGGAAAATGGAAGTTATATAATCTTGATGGAAGTTTATTAAAAATAGAAAATTATAAAGAAAAATAGGGAGGGACTATGTATAAGATTGGTTACATTGGAAATTTTGAAACAGTACCTCAAGTAGTGGAATATATTATAAATAGTGATATTGAAAAATTGGAAGAAGAATATAAAAAAGGTTGGGATATAAATAAAAAAATATTTATACATGAATTTGTAATAGAAACTCCTTTAGAGATAGCAATACAATGCATAAAAGAAGAAGTTATAATGTGGCTTTTAGAAAAGGGAGTAAATGTAAAAGCTAAAATAGATGACTGGGGAAGTCCTATTTCAAGTGCAGGACGTTTTTTATCTTCAGATATGTGTGAATTATTAATAAAACATGGAGCATTGGAAAATTTAACTAAGAGGCAATATGAAAGAATTTTTGCTGATATTTACTATGGAAAAAAATTTGAAAATATAGATATTTTTGAAAAGTATGGAGTAACAGTTAAAAAATACGGAAATAACTGTCTAAGAGAGGCAGTTTATGATAGAAATATAGAGTTAGCTCAAATGTTTTTAGATTATGGAGCTGATATAAATTATCATGAATATGAAATGGTTTTTACTGACAATTCAACTCCTGTGATGGTAGCTGTTCAAAGAAACTCTTTTAAATTAGTAAAATGGCTTGTAGAAAAGGGAGCAGATATTACAATTAAAAATAAATTTGGAGAAAGACCATATACAATAGCAGTTTTAAATAAAAATCAAGAGATGATGGATTATATTAAAAGCTTAGAACCAGTAGATTTTCACAATGAAGAAGCTAGAAAAGGTATAATAAAAAAATATAAATTGCCAAAAGATATGGTAGAGTTTTTTGATAAAGGAAATTTAAAGATAGAGTTTTCAGGTAATATTGATAGTAAATATATTGAGTTTTTTAAATTGGAAGATACAGTTGAAATGACTTGGAAAAGAAAAAAATATCTCTCTTTAGTAAAAGATTTAGAAAATTATTGGTTACATCTTTTATGGTATTCTAAAGAAAAAATATTGTATATTTTTGATGGAGAACATGAGGAGATTTATAAGATAGGAGATTGGAGTTATTTTATAAATAATTGTGAAGAGATTGTAGGAAAATTTATAAATGGGGAGCTTTAAAAGGAGCTGATATTATGCTGGAGATATTTGAAATTAGTGTATCAGAACTTTATAGAAAGTCATTTAGAGTAGCTATAATATTTTTATTAAATCTGGCTGTTGTCTTTGGAGTAAATAAGTTTGATATAAAAGTAGAAACCTTTACTATTTTTGTTCCAGCTATGTTGGGAATACTTTTTATAGAGGAATGGAAAGGGAAAAGGGGAAAAGATATAGCAATAAACAGTTTAATCTATATAGTTATTTTTTCTTTAAATGCTCTTTTGCTCTATAAACAGATAGAAATTTTAGATAGAAATAAGTTTTTAAGTAATAGTCAAATACTTTTCTTTAATCTAAAAACAGTATCTACTGATATTATAGTATCTATATTTGTTATGGGATTTTTATACTCTTTAGTAAGAGATTTAGAGTATAAAGTAGCTGTAATAGATATGTTTAGGTATTTTAAAGAAAAAGCTTCAAGAATTTTAGTCCTATTTTATGGAGTAATTTTTACTCTGTATATCTCTGTCTTAATATTTTATGGGCTGAATACTGATATTTGCCATAATTTCTTAAATCTGTTTTATCTTTTGTTTGTAACAATTTTTATCTGTTTTCTGATGTTAGTTTTTAAAAACTTTCTAATTTCAGATAGAAAAGATGAGGTTACTTATAGATTAAGAGAAAAATCTTTAGGATTTTATATGAAATCTATATTAAGTATAGGAGCAGTAATAGTTATATTTGGAACAGGATTATCTCTTTATTTTGTAATTAGTATTTTGGCAGATAAGATACTTTTATTGATAGTTTGGGGAGCATTAGTTTTATTGGTAATAACAGGATTAGAAATTTTAATTCTAAATATGTTAATTAAACTAAATGGAAGAGTTCAACCAAAATCAATGAATGTAAGAAAATTTTTCAATATTTTAATTATTAATATCATAGGAGGAATACTTTTATCAATTATTGTATTTATAGAATATAGTATTAATATGAATTTTATTCTTGAAAATAATTTCTTACATAATTTTTTACTTATTCTAATGATAAGTTTTGCAGGGTTAGTTATAAATTTTCAAGTAATAAGTGTTTTCAATGATAATTCACTTATTTTAGCTTTAAAAGATGGATTTAGTTTAACTAAAAAATTTTTAAATCCTAAAGTTCTGTTAATTTTAATAGGAGAAAACACATTCTTAATGATTAGTATTTTAAATGGAGGTTTTACAGGGCTTATATACTTTATAAATTTAATTATATCATTTTATTTAATAGAGTTTTATTTAAAAGAAAAGGAGAGATAAAATAGATAAACATTTTATATTTTAAAGGTAGTCTAATTAGAAAATTGGGCTACTCATTAAAATATTGAGTAAGGAGGTATTATTATGGAATATACTCAAAAAGAAAGAATAGAGATTATAAAATTTATAGAGGAAAATTTTGGAAGAATTGAAGAGGTATATGAAGTTGATTATGGTAATTTCTCTTTAGATGTAGCTCAAGTTAATCCAACAGAGGAAAAGCCATATTATACCCTTATAACTCTAGGAATGGGAGAGCATAAGATGTATAATCAAAACAATGAAAACTTTTCAAGCTATGCAGAGCTTATGATTTCTCTGCCTCCTGATTGGAATTTTGAAAATAAAAAATATAATTGGGGATTAGATGAGTTAATGCATCTAGCACATATCCCTTTCTCATTTTACTATGCTTATGAGTGGGGACACTTAGAAAATAATTTTGAGCCTTTTAGTTCTGAAACTAATTTGAGTGCAGTAGCTATATTATATCCAGAAATGAAAGAAGAAAACTCTGGACTTTTAAAACTTGAAAATAGAGATTTACAATTTTATCAGCTAGTTCCTCTATATGATGAAGAGTATAATTTTGCACTAAAAAATGGAATGAAAAATTTATTGTTACTAGATGTAGAGAAAAAAATAAATTATGTTGTGGATATGCAAAGAGAAAAAGTCCTTGAATATTCAGAGGATGAAAAAGAGTTACAAGATGATATTATGGATTCATCAGAGTGGCATTTGGGAGATTATTACTTAAAAGGGATAGAGGTAGACGAGATAAATGTATATAATCACTTAGCTATTTTTCTTCGTTGGGCTATGGAAAATAGTTTTTTAGCTGATAATTTCTTAAAAGCTTATAGTAAAGAGCTTGAAAAATACACCTTTCAAGATTTTATAGATTTAAGAGAGTTTGTAAAATATAGATTAAAAGGAGATTTAAGAAAATCGTTCTTTAATGATGTAGGAAAAGAGTTTGTTAGGTATTACTATGACTATGATTTTGATGATGGAGATTTTTTCCCAGCAGATATAGATAACTATGCTAAAAGAATTTTTGGAGAAAAGAGATATTATTCTCCAGAATTAAAAAGAGAAGCTTATTTATATCTAAATTTTGATGAAAAATACTATCAAGATATGAAAGAGGTTATAGATAAAGTCTATAATAAATGGTTAAAAGAGTTAGAAAATTATAGTAATTAGGAGAATCCTATGGAAAATTATAGGATTGAAAGTAAAATAAATATTTTATCAAAAATGATAGATAGTATTTTTATAATTTTTACTTGTTTTCTAGTTTATTTTGGATTAAAAACAAAGGTTACTTTCTCTAAAAATAGCTATATAATTTTTACAATTTTATTGGTAATTTTTTATGGTTGGATATTTATAAGAGATTTTCTTTTGTATAAGACTATGAAGATTACTCATTATGAACTGATATTTTTTTATCCAATTTTAAGAAAAGAAGTTAGAATTAAGAAAAAAGATATAGAAAAAATAAAATTTATAGAAAGTGAATTTATACCTAAACTTTATATTCACTATTATAGAATTAAAATAATTACAGAAAATAAAAACTATATTATATCTTCAAAGGATTATAAAAATTTTTGGAGTATATTAAATAATATAGGGACAAAATTACCAAAGAGAAAAATTGAGACTTATAGGAGAAATATTGGGATATAGAAAGGAAAAAATTATGAAAGTAGAATTAAGAAAATGGACAAAAGAGTATAAGGATGAATTGAAAGATATTTGTAATAAAATAGATAGAAAATATTTATCAGATAGAATTCCTAATCCTTATAAAGATGAAGATGCAGTTTGGTGGTTAGATTATGTAGAAAAAAATGAAGAAAGTAATGGAGTTTTTAGAGCTATTGTTGTAGATGGAAAGATTTGTGGAACAATAAGTATTGAAAAAAGAGGAGATATTTATATTAAAGAGGGAGTTTTAGGCTATTATCTTTTAACTGAATATTGGGGAAGAGGAATAATGACACAGGCAACAGAAAAAATTTGTGAATTAGCATTTGAGCAGTTAGATATTATTAAAATAATGGCAACTACTTTTAAAGATAATATTGGTTCAAGAAGAGTAATTGAAAAAAATGGATTTAAATTAGAGGGAATAAGAGAAAAATCTATTTATAAAAATGGAATAATTTACGATGAATGTATATATGGAAAATTAAAATAAATAAGAAAATTGATTGGAGGGATACTTATGTCAATAGTAACTAAAGAATGGACTAAAAAATTTGAAGAGGCAGAATATCTTGATGAAATAATAGAAGGATTAGAGGCATTACAAAAAGAGAATAACTATAGTGATGAAGAGATGGATAATGATTTAGATGTAGCTCTTTGGAGAGCCTATGTGTATAATAATATGGATTCTTATGAATATTATGAGTTATCAGAAAAAACTCTTGCTAAGGTAAAAGATAAGGGAGTGAAAAGCGGAGTTTGGTGTTATAGATATTCTTGTGCCTTAGTTTATCTTAGAAGATTTGAAGAAGCTCTAGAGTATAGTAGATTGGGAACAAAAGTTGAGCCAGATTATCCTTGGGGTTGGTTACAACTAGGAAGACTTTGCTACAAGTTTAATTTATTAGATGAAGCTTTTAATGCTATTGAAGAGGGACTAAAACTTGTACCTAATGATTATGAATTTTTAACACTGAAAGATGATATAGAAAATGATAGAGGATATGCTTATGCTAACTCTCACTATATAAATGAGGAGTATGATAAAAGTTCAGAGAAAAGACTTATAGATATTGATGATGATAAGTTATACAATGAGTTTTTAAATAAGAGTGATTTAGAGAAAAAATTGGACATTTTACACAAGGAGAATAAAAATCAAGAGATTATAGATATAATTAACTCTCTACCTAAAGAGGAACTAACTTATAATATTCTGGGAAAACTTGCAAGAGCTTATAATAATAATGATGAGTATGACAAAGGAATGGAGATTTTACTCTCTGTAAAAGATGAGGGAGAGAAAGACTCACTATGGAATTTCCGTATTGGATACTCTTGTTATTATTCTGGCAGATTAGAAGAAGCTAAAAAATATTTTGAAAGAAGTTTGGAGCTAAATCCAGAAGAACCAGATGCAGATGTGCTTTTAAGATTTATTTATTCAGATTTAGGAACTAAAAAGATAGATGAGGGAAAACCAGAGGAAGCTTTAGAGTATTATAAAAAATCAAGAGAGTTAGCAAGAGATACAGACGGAATTATCTTTTCAGAATCAGATTTAGCTTGGGCATATGACCATCTTGGTAAGTATGAAAAAGCCTATGAATATTTAAAAAATATAATTTCATTGGGAAGAGATGATATCTGGTTACATTCAGAAGTAGGGTTCTGTTTAGGTGGACTTGGAAAATATGAAGAAGCAGCAGAGGAATTTAAAAAAGCTATTGAAATGGGAAGAGATGATTCTTGGATTTTTGCTAGACTTGGACAGGCATATAGAGAGTTAGAAAAATATGATGAGGCATTGGAAACATATTTTAAAGGATTGGAAATAGATAAAAATGATATTTGGTTAAATTCAGAGGTAGCTTGGATTTATGATACAATAAAAGATGACTGTAATACAGGATTGAAATATCTAGAGAAGGTAAAAGAGTTAGGAAGAGATGATATCTGGATAAATTCTGAATTTGGTTGGGTATATAATCATTTAGAGAGATATGAAGAGGGACTACTTTATTTAGAAAAAGCTAAAGAGTTGGGAAGAGATGATATTTGGATAAACTTTGAGATAGGATACTCTCTTGTGAGATTAAATAGAGGAGAAGAGGCATTAAATCATTATAAAAAAGCCAAAGAATTAGGAAGAGATGATATAGGTTTAAATAGTGAAATGGGTTATTGTTTAGATAGCTTAGAAAGATGGGAAGAAGCATTGCCATATTTAGAAAAGGCAAGAGAGCTAGGAAGAGATGACAGATGGATAAACTCTGAAATAGGTTTTTGTTTAAATAGATTGGATAGATTTGAAGAGGGATTACTATATTTTGAAAAAGCTAAGGAACAAGGAAAAGATGATATTTGGTTATATTCAGAGATAGGATATTGTCTAAAAAGATTAGCTAGATGGGAAGAAGCTCTTTCATATTATCAAAAAGCTAATGAAATGGGAAGAGATGATGAGTGGTTAAATGTTGAGATAGGTGAGTGTCTTGGAGAGATGGGAAGAATAGAAGAGGGAATAGCTAGACTTCAAAAAACTCTTACATTAAAAGATTGTGATGAAGTTTTAGTAAACTCTCAAATAGGATATCTGTATGGAAAATTAAATAACTCAAAAGAAGCATTGAAATATCTGTATAAAGCTGAGGAATTAGGAAGAAAAGATGTGTGGCTATATTCTGAAATAGGTTGGAACTTGGCTGATGATAGTGAAACTTATGAGAAAGCACTTGACTATTTTAATAAAGCAGTAGAATTAGGAAGAGATGATACTTGGATAGATGGACAGATAGGATTTGTTCAAAGCAAACTTGGAAACTATAAAGAGGCTATCTCTCGTTTTGAAAGAGTTTATTTTGCTACTCCAGAAGATAATTGGATAGCTTTTCAATTGGGGGCAGTATATAGAAAAGCTGGAGAGATAACAAAAGCTATTGAGATTTTAGAAAAATCAGTAGAAAATACACCATTTAGAGGTTGGGTAGAATTAGAATTAGCTATCTGTTATGCTCTTATAGAAGAAAAAGAAAAAGCACAAGAGTATTTAGATAAGGCAGAATTATATATAGGAGGAGAAAGAGAAAACTATCCAGATGTGAAAAAAGATTTTGAGATGGTAAACCAACTTCTTAAAGCTACTAGTTATTTATCCTAATAAACACTATCCCTTTTTATTATAGATATGATATAATAGTACCGAAGGGAGGATAAACAAATATATGTTCGATTTAATAGGGAAAATAGTAACACTCGTAGAATTTATCAAGTTAGTAATAGCTTTGATAAAGTTTATAAAGAGAATTATTAGGAGGTACACAGGGAAATAACTTCCCTCCTCCCTTCCCCTATTAAAAAACAGGAGTGATAAGGTTGAGTGATAGATTTTGGCATATTTTACTTATAATAGTAGTTATTGGAAAAATTATCGAATGGGGCTATAAATTATATAATTGGTATAAAAATAAAAAAGGTAAGAACTAAATAGCTCATTACCTTTTTTATGTTCAATTTAATAGGTACTTAAATTATAACAGTTATTAAAAGAAAAGTCAAGGAGAAAGGAAGTAAGAAGATGAAGATAAGATTCTTTGGAGAGATTGATATCAATAAAGATTATTATGAGACTACTATTCATTTAAAGGATAGAGATATCCAATTAGATTTGAATTTAGAAGAGGTAATAGGAAAAAAAGATTGGATATTAGAGTATGATGAATATATTTCAAAATTATCTATCTATAAGGAAAAGATAGAAGAGAAACTAAATGAGGATTTTGATGACTGGGGTCTTACTAAAGAGTGGATAGATTGGCATATAGAGGGATTTGATAAAAAAGATATAGAAAAACTTACAGAGGGAGTAGATAAAAATCTTCCAATAGATGAAAAACTTTTTAGTGTAATAAACTTAGAAAGAGTAGGGATATACCCAGGATATGAAGATTATGCTATATGGGATTTTATGCTAGATAATGAATTTAGTGATCAAATTCTTGTAGTTGTTACTGACAATAAGGGAGAGATAGTAGATATTACTTGGGAAAGTTAAGGAGGAGCTATGGAAAAAAATAATGTAATGAATGGATTTATACTTTTTAAAGACACAGTTTGTAATTTTGATGAGATTAAGAAAAATTTAAAATCTGATTGGAATATTGAGATGAATGGAGAGATAAAAGAAGAAGCAACTGTTTTTAATATTGGAAATACTATGGTAGCTCTATCTTTTATACCAGCTCCTGTACCGAATGGAGAGGCAGAAGCTAATGCTAAAAATAATATCTTCTGGGAAGATGGAGTTAAGAAAACTTCTGAACATCAAGCACAGATGATAGTAGCTGTAACAGGTGGAAAAGATGCAGTAAAAAGTTCTAAACTTTTTGTAAAAGTAGCTTCGAGTATTTTGAAGTTAGAAAATACAATAGGAATTTATAAGTATCCAACTGTAATTCCAAGTGATATGTATATTGAAGTTGCTGAAGAGTTAAAAGAGGATTCTTTCCCAGTGCTAGATGTGGTATATATTGGAATGTATAGAAGTGATAATGGAATCTGTGGATATACAGAGGGATTAAAATATTTTGGTAAAAAAGAGATAGAGGTAATAGACACTGATGTAGAAGTGTTTGAGTTGTATGAGTTTTTAATAGATATAGCTAACTATGTAATAACTTGTGATGTAAAATTAAATGATGGAGAAACAATAGGATTTTCAGCTGAACAAAAACTTCCTATAACTGTAACTAAGGGAGTAGTATTTGAAGAGGATACTATTAAGATAGAGTTTAATAATAGTAATAAAAATTAAAAATAAGGAGAGAGTAATGATAAATATAAGTGAAGATTTATGGTGGGATACTTTTGAAGAGTATTCTATAAAATTTGGAGAGGTAAGACCAGATTATAAAAAGTTAAAACCAGAGGAAGCAGAGATAGGAGCACTGTTTAATATGGAATTGGATATGCACAATGGAGGTTTTTTACAATTTTTCTGCAACTGGGGATATGAGGCATATATCTATGCACTAAGAGGGCTAGAGAGTATAGGAGCAATAGAAACTAAAAAACTTCTTGAAAAACAATATGGAGTAATAGCTAGATTAAAAGATGATAAAAGAGTAGATGAGCTATGGGCTATTCCAGAGTTCTTAAAGGAGAGCGAGCTAGATAAGTTAGATAAATTAGATGAAGAGTATTGGGAAGATAAAGAGAAGATAATGGATAAGATGTATACTCACTATATTGAGAAAAAATAATATAAAAAGTTGTAGATAAAAAATAAAAATCTGTGTATAATTAGAAAGTTAGTATTAAAGAGTTGTTCAATATAAGACTTTACTAAGTAAATATTGAAGCAAAAAATAAGGAGAGATTTTAATTATGACAGATTTAACAACAGGTAGTCCTACAAAACAGATGCTAAAATTTGCTATGCCAGTGTGCCTAGGAAATTTATTTCAACTTTTTTATAGCTTAACAGATACTAGAATAGTGGGAAGTACTTTAGGAGAAAATGCTCTAGCAGCTGTTGGGGCAAGTACAGCAATAAGTACTCTACTTATTGGTTTTCTAACAGGGCTTACAAATGGATTTTCTATTATTATTGCTCAAAATTTTGGAGCAAAAAATGAAGAGAAAATAAGAAAAAGTATAGCGGGAACAATTTTATTAGGTTTTTTAACAGCACTATTTATAAGTTTTTTTAGTGTTACATTTTTAAAATCAATACTTAATATATTAAATGTTTCTGATGAAATTTTTCCACAATCTTATGGATATATTAGAGCTATTCTTTTAGGAATAATAGCTACTATGTTTTATAATGCTTTTGCTGGAATATTGAGGGCTATTGGAGATACAGTAGCTCCTCTTATATTTTTGGTTATAGCCTGTGGATTTAATATATTTTTAGATTTATATTTTATTCTTGGACTTGGAAAAGGGGTAGCAGGAGCAGCTTGGGCAACAGTTATTTCTCAAGGGATATCAGTGCTATTTTGTGTAATATATATGTGGAAAAAATATCCAAATCTTAGATTAAAGAAAGAGGACTTCAAAATAGATATACAGCTTGTAAAAAAACTTTATGGTTCAGGGTTATCTATGGGTATGATGATGTCCCTTGTATATTTTGGAACTTTAGCTTTACAAATAGCTATCAATACTCTTGGAACAAATACAATAGTAGCTCATACAGCAGCTAGAAAGATAACAGAATTTTTTATGCTGCCATTTGGAGTGATGAGTATTACAATGGCAACATATTGTGGACAAAATAAAGGGGCTAGAGAGTATAAGAGAATAAAAATAGGAATTTGGCAAGCTCTCTATATAACTTGGGCTTGGTGTGCTTTTATTTTAGTATTGAGTTATACAATTTCTCCACAGTTAGTATATTTAGTTACAGGTACTGAAATCTCTGAGATAATTGATACAGCAGAAAAATATTTGAAAATAAATACAATATTTTATTTTGTACCAGCTATGATATGTATATTGAGAAATGCTATGCAGGGAATAGGAGATTTAATAACACCAATATTTTCTAGTTTTATTGAGTTAATTGGAAAAGTAGCCATAGCCTTTTTCCTTACACCTAGTATAGGATATATGGGAATAATAGTTTCTGAACCAATTGTATGGGTATTAATGGTAATTCCTTTAATAGTAAAAATTATAAGAAATCCGATATTTAAAAATTTAGATAAGGGTGAATAAAAAATGGAAGATAAAATCTTAAAATGGGCAATAGAATTACAAAGTCTAGCACAAGCAGGATTATATTATGGAAAAGATATCTATGATATAGAAAGATTTCAGAGAATAAGAGAGATTGCTAGTGAAATGGTAGCTGAAAAAAGTGGACTCTCTTTAGAGAAGGTAAATGATTTATTCTGTTGTGAAACTGGGTATCAAACTCCTAAGTTAGATACAAGAGCAGCTATATTTCAAGAGGATAAGATTTTACTTGTTCAAGAGCGTAATGGAAAATGGTCATTACCTGGTGGTTGGGTAGATGTAGCTTGTTCAATAAAAGAAAATACAATAAAAGAGGTTTGGGAAGAAGCAGGTTTAGAAGTAAGTGCAGATAGAATAATAGCAATAGAGGATAGAGATAAACACAATAAGCCTGAATATATTTATAAGGTTTGTAAAGTTTTTGTGCTTTGTACTGTAAAAGGTGGAGAGTTTAAAAAGAATATTGAAACTTTACAAAGTGGATATTTTTCTTTAGATGAATTACCTGAATTATCAGAGGATAAAAATAGTAGAGAGCAGATAGAGATGTGTTTTGAGGCATATAAAAATCCAGATTGGAAAGTATTTTTTGATTAAAAATATTTGGAGAATGTATGGATAATTATATTATTAGAGAGATGAAAAAAGCAAAATGATATTTTGATTTTATTTTTGAAAAGAGAGGAAAATATGTGGACTTGGTTTTTATTAGGAATAGTTTTTTTAGGAATTGAAGCTATAAGTTTTGGCTTAATATCTATTTGGTTTGCTATTGGAGCTTTTGTAGCTATGTTTTTTACTCATCTTCCCATAGATTATCAATTTTTTATCTTTATAGGAGTATCAGGTATCTCACTTTTACTTATTAGAAAAACAGCCTTGGTATTTTTAAAAGGAAGAGGAGAAGAGCTAGATAGAATTACAAAGTCTAAAATAAAAGTAGAAAATATAGAGCAAAGAGGAAATGTTGAGATATATTTAGTAAGACTAGATGGAAAAATTTGGGAAGCTATCTGTGATGAAAAATTAATAATTGGAGAGATAGCTCAAGTAGAAAAGATACAAGGAAATAAACTGATTTTAAATAAATTAAATAATTAAAAAATACAGAGAAGATTGACATATTGTAGTCAAAAACTATTGTTAAAGTTATTATATAAAACAAACTAAGGAGGAAATTATGTTTTTTATATTTTTATTAATTTTAGTTGTAATTATATTATTAGCTACACATGTAAGAATTGTTTCACAATCACAAGCTTTTGTAATTGAAAGATTAGGAGCTTATCTAACTACTTGGGACGTTGGACTAAATGTTTTAATTCCATTTATAGATAGAATTGTTAGAAAAGTTTCTCTAAAAGAGCAAGTTTTAGATTTTCCACCACAGCCAGTTATTACAAAAGATAACGTTACTATGCAGATTGATTCTGTAATATATTTTCAAATTACAGACCCTAAGCTATATACTTATGGAGTAGAAAAACCTCTTAGTGCCATAGAAAATCTAACAGCTACAACTCTTAGAAATATAATTGGAGAGATGGAGTTAGACCATACTCTTACTTCTAGAGATACTATTAATACAAAAATGAGGGCTATATTAGATGAAGCAACAGATCCATGGGGAATAAAAATTAATAGAGTGGAGTTAAAAAATATTATTCCACCAGCTGAGATACAAGATGCTATGGAAAAACAAATGAAAGCTGAAAGAGAGAGAAGAGAATCAATCTTAAGAGCTGAAGGACAAAAGAAATCTTCTATTCTAGTGGCAGAGGGAGAGAAGGAAGCAGCTATTTTAAGAGCTGAAGCTAAAAAAGAAGCTGAGATTAGGGAAGCAGAAGGTAAAGCGGAGGCAATACTTAAAATACAAAATGCTGAGGCAGAAGCAATTAGATTATTAAAAGAAGCTGGAGCAGATAAAGCTGTACTTGCTCTAAAAGGTATGGAGGCTTTTGCTAAGGTAGCTGATGGAAAAGCAACTAAGATAATTATTCCTAGTGAATTGCAAAATGTAGTTACTCTAAGCGAACTTTTCCATGAGAGTAGCAAAAAAGAAGTTAAATAATTAGTAAAAAGAATGAGCTTATAAAACTATGTATAAGCCATTCTTTTTTCTTTTTAAGGGAAATATATCTCTATTTTTATATCAATTTTAACGGCTTTAAATAGTGTTTTTAGAGGCGGTTTAAGACTTGAAATAAAGAGGATTAGAGGAGATAAAAATTTCAAAAAATAAAACAAAAAACCCAAAAAGTTTACTTTTCAGGTTTTTTAGAAGAAAAACATGTGTTTTTTAAATAAAATTATTAATCTTTTTCTTTAGAGTATTGTACTTTTTTAGAAGCTATATCTTCTGGTTTGTGATGAGTTATAAATTTAATATGGTCCACATAGATATTTTGAATATCTTCATTTTGACCTAGTCCCATTAAAATAACTTTTGATACTGTAAATCCAGCTTTTTGTAGATTTTCATTCCAATCTCCAGCTATATCATTTTGAGCATGATCTCCAGCTACAAACATAAATGGCATAAGAATTACATCTTTTACCCCTCTATCTTTTAATTTTTTTACTACATTGTCAAATTCTGGATATCCTTCAACTGTTCCTACAGCATAATTTTCATAACCTTCAGCAGAGAAAACATAATCCATCATAGCATAAGCTGAACCACCAAAGTGATGAGTACCATGTCCTACTAAAACAACTCCTTGATTTTCTTTTAGTGGACCAATTTTTTCAGCAATAGCTTTAGCTACTTTCTCATAGTCATGAGCCTCTGTAAGAAGAGGAGCACCTAATCTTATATCCTTAAATGAATCTTCATAAGAAGCTACCTCATTTTTTAAGTTTTCACTCTCTACTCCATTCATTATATTTGTACCTTGAACTAATACATGAGTATAGCCTTGTGCTTTTAATTCATCAAGTACCTCTTGAGGATTTAATTTTACAATTCCTCTCTCTTTCAACCTTCTCATAATAATTCTAGAAGTATAAGCTTCTTTTACATCTACATTTTTAAATTCTTTTTTTACTTTTTCATTGATTCTGTCAATAGTTAAAGCTCTAGTGTCGTCAAAAGTAGTACCAAAATGTACCATCAAGATAGCTGCCTTATCATCTTTCTTCATTCCTTTAAAAAAATCTTTGTCCACAAATCCTCCATCTGAATGAGCTAGTGCCATAGTCCCATTGACTAAAAGCATTGAGCTTAGAAATAGTTTTGTAATTGTTCTCATAAAAGTCCTCCTAATTTTATTTTAGGGAAATAAAAAATCCCCATATTCTAGGGGACAGATATAGACTCCAATAGAGTAAATATCCTTGTCCTCGCAAGATATTTTAAAATAATGTATCAAGGCTGGTCTCCTGACTTAGCTTCAATTTACTCAGTAACCTTCCCAACAGAGTCAGTGGCATAACTACCTTTCATCAGCAACACAGTGGCGGGACCGTGGAGGAATAAAACCTCTCTTCCCAATTAATCTCAAAAGAGAACCTCTAACATATATTTCATCTAATATCAATATACTATCTTTATTTTAAAAAGTCAATCCTTTGACGGTGAAAAAATATGATTATATAAAAAGAATATCTTTTATCAAATTATAATAAAAAAAAGGAATATTATTTTCAATTGACAAAGAGTGGATAACATAATAAAATTTAGATATTAAGTTTAAAAGGAGTTCATAATGAAAAGATTTAATATTTTATTTTTATTCATATTTTTAACTCTAGAGATTTTAGGAGAGGGATTTTATATCAGACAGGGAGATGAAGAGTTAAGATTAGATTACACTCCTAAAAAAATTATAACTGATTCAGCTATTCTTTCAAGATTTTTTGATGCATTGGATATAGACTTAGTAGGTGTTCCAAACTCCTCTACAAAAATACCAGAGAGATACAAAGACGTAGAGAGGATAGGAAAAGCTGGAATACCAGATTTAGAAAAGGTAAAAGCACTAGGAACTGATTTAGTAGTAGCAACTCTTTTTTCTAAACCAACTATAAAACCAAAGTATGATATGCTAAATATTCCAAGTTTTTATATAGATGTGGAAACTTATGGAGAATCTAAAGAGGCAGTGGAGATTTTAGGAAAAGCTTTTGATAGAGAGGAGAAAGCACAAGAGATTTTAAAAGAGTGGGAGAGAAGAGAAAAAATTTTACAGGAGAAGGTAGAAAATAGAAAAGGGAAAAAGATAGCTATCATATATGGAAATGGAGAGAGCTTCTTTATGACAGGAAAAGAACATTTTTTAGAGGAGTTAATAGAAAAGATAGGTTGTGAAAATGTAGTTACATCTTTAGATAAAAAAGCTACTGAAAAAAAATCTGTACCTTTTAGCTTGGAACAATTAGTTTTATTAAATCCAGATGTGATTCTGATTATGCCTAATAGTAAGACTAAAAATGGAGAGGTTTTTAAGGAGAGTTTTAAAACAAACTCCATTTGGCAATTGACAACTGCTTATAAAAATCAGGCTATCCATATAATAGACCCAACACTTTTTAGAATGAGTGCAGGAGTAAATTCTATTGATGCTTTAGAGGAGTTATATAGATATGTCTATGAAAACTAAAAAAATTTCACTAATATTTTTTTCAGTAGTGGCTTTAATTTTTATTACAATTTTCTCCATTAGGTTTGGTAGCGTAAATTTTTCTTTTATAGAGATTGTTAAGGCACTATTTGTGAAAAATTATGAAAATGAAATACTTAAATCTATTCTCTGGGATATACGTATCCCTAGAATTTTAATAGCACTTATGGTGGGAGGAAATCTTGCTCTAGCTGGAGTACTTCTTCAGGCTGTGATGAAAAATCCTCTTGCTGACCCAGGGCTGACAGGAGTATCAGCGGGAGCTAGTGTTTCAGCTCTTATCGTTATGATAATTTATCCAAGTGCTATACTTTTTATGAACTTAACAGCTTTTTTAGGGGGAGCTTTAGCTTGTGGACTTGTATTTCTTCTTGCTTGGAAAAAAGGTTTAAAACCTTTGAGAGTAATCTTATCTGGAGTAGCTGTAAATGCTTTTCTTGGAAGTGTAACAGGACTGATGTTTATCCTTTTTAGTGATGAGATACAGGGAGTTCTCTCTTGGTTGAATGGAAGTTTAAATGGGAAAAATTGGACACACGTATATGGGATACTTCCCTATACTGTATTTGGAATAATTGGCTCTATGACTTTAGTGAGAGATGCTAATATTTTACAATTGGGAGATAATTTTGCTATAAACTTGGGATTAAATATTCCAAGAAAAAGATTGAAACTTTGTATCTTTGCTTGTTTTCTCACAGGAATATCTGTGGCAAATGTAGGGCTGATTGGATTTGTGGGGCTTGTTGTACCACATATGGCAAGAATGATAATTGGTTCTGACCATATGTATCTATTACCATTTTCTGCTGTCTTAGGAGCTATTGTTTTGGTATTAGCTGATACAATTTCACGTACTCTCTTCTCTCCTATTGAGATACCAGCTGGAATAGTTATGGCTGTAATAGGGGTACCATTTTTCCTATACCTACTCAGAAAGACAGGAGATTAATATGATTAGTGGAAAAAATATAGAGATAGCTTATGAAAAAAATATTGTTATTAAGGATTTAGATATTGAGATAAAAAGGGGAGAGATTCTTACAATATTAGGAACAAATGGTTGTGGAAAATCTACACTTCTCAAAGGAATATCTAGAGTAATTCCCTATAAAAATGGAACTATCTCTTTGGAAAATGAGATAATTCATAATATAAATAGTAAAGAGTTTGCTAAGAGATTGGCATTTGTTTCACAAAATAATGAGATTCCTGAGGATATAACTGTTGAAGAATTTGTAAGATATGGAAGAACTCCTCATAAAAAATGGTATGAGTTATTAAATGAAGATGATGAGAAAATAGTTAGTTGGGCTATGGAGATTTGTAAGATAGAAAAATTTTCTAAAAGGAAAGTGATGAGTTTGTCAGGAGGAGAGCGACAAAAGGTTTGGATTGCTATGGTACTAGCTCAAAAGACTTCAGTTCTATTATTAGATGAACCAACTACATATTTAGATATATGTCATCAGTTTGAAATTATGGAGTTGATAAAGGAGTTAAATAAAAAATTGGGAATAACTATTGTAATGGTACTTCACGATTTAAATCAAGCTTCTCAATACAGTGATAGGGTTTTAGTGTTAAAAGATGGGAAAAAATATATTGAGGGAGATACTAGAGAGGTATTGACAAAGGAGTTAGTAAGAGAGGTATACAAAGTGGAGGCAGAGGTAGAGTATTACAATGAGTTGCCATATTTTAAATTGAGAGGACTGCTATAGTTCCTCTTTTTTAATTTAATTTTAATAAATAAGTGGTATAATATAAAAAATCTTTATGAGGTGAGGGGTATGAGAGTATTAGTAGTAGAAGATGAGAGAGATTTGAATAGAGTAATTTGTAAAAAATTAAAAGTAGAAGGGTACAGTGTAGATGCTTGCTATGATGGAGAAGAGGCTCTTCTTTATATAGATGGAGCTACCTATGATATTATTTTAATGGATATAATGATGCCAAAATTAAATGGATATGAGGTACTAGAAAAGATGAGAAGAGAGAAAAACTCTACCCCTGTACTTTTTTTAACAGCTAAAGATGCTATTGAAGATAGGGTAAAGGGATTAGATTTAGGAGCAGATGACTATATAGTAAAACCTTTTCATTTTGATGAGTTGATGGCGAGAATAAGAGTTTTAATCAGAAGAAATCACGGTTCTGTAAGTAATGAGTTGAGAGTAGCAGATTTAGTTATGGATTGTGCTACTAGAATAGTAAAACGTGGAGATAAGGAGATAGATTTATCAGCTAAGGAGTTTGCAATACTTGAGTATATGATGCAAAATCAAGGAGTGGTATTGAGTAGAGAAAAATTAGAAGAGCATATTTGGAATTATGATTATCAAGGAGCTTCTAATATGATAGATGTATATATTCGTTATCTTCGTATCAAGATGGATAAAGATTTTGAACCAAAACTTATACATACTATAAGAGGTGTAGGTTATGTTTTAAAGGATAAGGAGAGTAATCTATGAGTTTTTTAAATATTAAAACAAAGCTAACTCTATGGTACACTTTTTTTATGGTTGTATTAGTAGGAGGAATATTAGGGATTCTTGTGGAATTTACAGATATGACACTGCTTACTAATCAAAAAAGTCAACTTGTAGAGGTAGTAGAGGATGTAATAGAAGATATAGAAGAGGGAGATGATTTTGATAATTTTGATGATGGAGTATATATTCTCCTATATAATGAAAATGGAGAGTATTTAAGTGGAAGTTTGCCATTTAATTTTCCAATTGAGTATCCATTTAAACTAGGACAAGTACAGGAGATAAAGGAAAAAGATAGAGGTTTTTATATATATGATAAAAAAATAGTAACCGAAGGTGGCGAAAAAATTTGGATACGTGGAGTATTTTCAGATATACAGATTAATCAACTTACTCAGACAATAGTTACAGGAGCTTTTTTAATTTTACCAATACTTGTTATCTTATCCACAGTAATTGGATATTTTATAACAAAAAAAGCTTTCCTTCCAGTGAAAAAAATTCAAGAAACAGCTCAGAATATAACAGAGAGTAATGAGTTATCTTTAAGAATAGGGCTACCTAAGGGAAGAGATGAGATTACAAAATTAGCTAATACGATAGATGAGATGTTAGAGAGATTAGATAAAAGTTTTCAAAAAGAGAAACAGTTTACTTCAGATGCCTCTCATGAACTACGTACTCCAGTTACAGTCATATTAGCAGAGAGCGAGTATATATTAAAACATGGGGAGGATATGGAAGAGGCAAGAGAGTCTATGAAGATTATAAATAGACAAGCTGAAAAGATATCTGGACTTATTAATCAACTCCTATTTTTCAGCAGAGCAGATAGAGGAGATTTAAAATTAAAATTAGAAAACGTAAATATTGTAAAAACTATTGAGGAATTGAAAAATGATAATAGTATAGAGGCTGAAAAGAGAAATATAACTATAACTTATGAAAATAATTTAAAAAATTATGAATATGTTGTAGATAAAATTATGTTTATAAGGGCTATTCAAAATATTATTCAAAATGCTATAAACTATGGAAAAGAAAATGGGAAAATAGAGATAGAGAGTTTTGAAAAGAGTGAATATTTTGCTATTAAAGTAAAAGATGACGGTATAGGAATAGCAGAAGAAAATCTCCAAAAGATGTGGGATAGATTTTACCAAGTAGATGAATCACGTACTACAAAGAGTATGGGACTGGGACTTTCTATGGTAAAATTAATAGTAGAAAAACATGAGGGATATGTAGAAGTAGAGAGCGAATTAGGAAAAGGAACTGCATTTACCCTGTATTTTAAAAAATTATAAAAAAATTTTAATTTTAATCTTTCTTTAATAATTCATCTGTATAATAAAAGCATAAAGATAAGAGAAAACTTTTAAATAAGATAAACCGTGGAGGTATTAATTATGAAAAAACTAATAATGGGATTATTTTTAACACTATCAATTATGGCAGTAGCAGGTGAAAAGTATGATTATGTAGAGGATAGATTAGAACTAAAATATACTACTTTAACAGACAGCAAGAAAAATTCATTAAAAATTGATGATATAGATATGGGAGTTTTTAATAATCATATTTATTTAAATATGGAAGTAGAAGCCTTTTCAGGAGATGGAGGTTGGGGAAAATTTGATAAAACTTCATATGATGAAATTGCAAAAACAATAGCAGATGATGTAAGAAAGATGTTAAATGTTAATGATAAAGTGGAGATTACTTTGCTTCTTGAAAGAGAGATAGGTAAGGATATGATGTTACATAATGGACTTTATTAAAAATAAAGTATAAATTAATTAAAAAAAATTTGAAGAAGAGTATAAATTATAGAAAATAAAGAACTCTAAGAGTTAAAAAGAGTTGGAAAAATAAAAGAGCAAGATAGCAAAATTAAACTAAAGCTACTTGCTCTTTATTCTTTGAAAAAAAAATAATTATAGAGTTATTTTTTCTTATTAGAATATAAAATAATTTTCAGATTTTTTAAGTAAAAAATGTTGAACAATTGTTAATTTAATTATATCCTCTTTTTATTCCCCAAGAGGCATTGATTACAGCTAAAAGAGATACTCCTACATCTGAAAATATTGCCATCCACATATTAGCTATTCCAAATACTCCCAAAATCATAACAAGGATTTTTATACCAAGGGCAAAAACTATATTTTGAATAACTACTTTTTTATTAAGTTTAGCAATTTTTAAAAGCTCTACAATCTTTGAAGGCTCATCTTTCATAATTACCACGTCAGCAGACTCTACTGCTATATCACTTCCAGCTCCTCCCATAGCAATACCAATATCAGCTAGGGATAAAACAGGGGCATCATTTATACCATCTCCAACAAACACCACTTTTTTATTAGAAGTATTCATTATCTCTTGAAGTTTCTCTACTTTATTTTGAGGAAGTAGATGAGTAAAGATATTTTTTAAAGGGATACCCAATTTGTTTCCAACCATCTCTCCAATAGTTTTACTATCTCCAGTTAGCATATAGCTATCTACTCCAAGATTTTTTAGATTCTCAATAGTTGAGAATGAATCCTCTTTTATCTCATCTGAGATATAGATATATCCTAAGAAGTCTCCATCTTGAGCTGTATATATTACAGTTCCAGCATACTCTTTCTCTTGGGCAGCTATACTGTATTCTTCCATAAGTTTATAGTTTCCCACTAAAATCTCTTTTCCTTCATAGTAAGCTACTACTCCAAAGCCACTTAGTTCTTTATATCCTTCAATATAATCCTCATCTATCTCTTCACTAAGTTGTGAAAGAATAGCTTTTCCAATAGGGTGGTTAGAATAAAGCTCTCCTATTTGAGCAGTTTTTAGAAGCTCTTTTTCATCACAATTTATAGCCACGATTGAGTCAATTTTAAATTTTCCCTTTGTCAATGTACCAGTTTTATCAAATACCACTGCTCCAATATTAGTAAGAGTTTCTAAATAGTTTCCACCTTTTATTAATATTCCTTGCTTAGATGCCATTCCAATACTACTAAAGAAAGTAAGTGGAACAGAGATAACAAGAGCACAAGGACAAGAGATAACTAAGAATATAAGTGCTCTACCAAACCAAAGATTAAAGTTTCCAAATACAAGTGGGAATAAAATTCCAACAACAACAGCTGAGATTACCACAATAGGTGTATAATATCTAGCAAATTTTGTAATAAATTTTTCTGATTCAGCTTTTTTATTGCTAGCATTTTCTACCATCTCTATTATCTTATTAATTGTAGAATCAGAGAAAAGCTTTGTTACTTTTACTTCTAAAATTCCATTTCCATTGATACTTCCACTTAAAACTTCGCTGTTTATATTTACTTCCAAAGGAAGAGATTCTCCAGTAAGAGCTGATGTATTAAGAGTGGATTCTCCTTTAACTACAATTCCATCCACTGGGATTTTTTCTCCAGCCTTAACTACAATTATATCTCCTTTTTTTAATTTTTTAGGTGATATTGTAAGAAGCTCTCCATTTTCTCCTTTTATATTTGCATAATCTGGTCTGATATCTAAAAGTTTTTCAATAGATTTTCTTGAATTAGATACAGCTTTATCTTGGAAGTGCTCTCCTATTTTATAAAACAGCATTACTCCTACAGCTTCTGTACTTTCATTGAGATAAAAAGCTCCAAAGGTAGCTATTGTCATTAAGAAATTTTCATCCATAAAATTACCTTTAGTAATATTTTTAAAAGATTTTAATACTACATCCCAACCTAAGATAATATAAGCTATTATAGAGAGTATTAATCTAATTTGTAGAGAGATATTACCAGAGATAATAGCTATGATAAAAAGAATAGTTCCTATTATTATTGTAACTTTTTCTCTTTTCTCTCTTCTTTCCTCCTCTTCTCTCTCTTGAAGTTTTCTTTTTATCTCTTCCTCTTCATCATACTCTTCTATTTTTAAAATCTGTGTGCCTGGTTCTATAGAATCAGCAAAGAAATTAATCTCATGTAAAAAAAGCTCCTCTTCATAATTTTCATCAGTTTCAAGGGTAAATCTTTTTTTATATAAATCTAGGTTAGCATTTAAAACACCAGCCATAGTTCCAGCTTTATGTTGAATTTTACCAGCACAACCAGCACAATCTAAATTTTTTACTTCATACTCTACTTTTTTCATTTTAATCTATCCTTTCATAAAATATTTTGTTATACTATATACCCCTATACCCTATATATAAAATTTAACATATTTAATTTTTTTTGTCAAGAAATATTTAAAATAATAGACAAGCTCTATCCTCTATGCTAAGATATATTTAGAAAAATAGTAGAGGTGAAAAATTTATGAAGGTTAACAAAGAATACATTGAAAATCTTTTTAAAGATATTGTAGAAAAAAATATTTTTATAAAGGGAAGTGTTTCTAATCCTATAAATAAAAAAAATGGAATTACTAAGGGGAATTTAAAACCTGTAAAAATAAAAAATGAGATTTTTATACAATTAGAATATTTTATAGATAAAAAAGCTTATCATGATAATATTTGTCTATGTGATTTTACTTCAAAATTTTCAGAGATATTAGATAGTTTCAAACAAATTTTACTGATTACTCAAGGAATAGATTATCAAATTTTGAAAGGTAAGAATGAATACACTATAAAGGAGATAAAAAACAGTAGAGCAGTAGAATCTTTAGAGCATAATAAGAAGAAAAAATATATTATAGATGAAGGAGTTCCTGTCCCATTTTTAATTAAGCTTGGAGTTATGGGAGAAGATGGAAAAGTTTTTAAAAATTCCTATGATAAGTTTAGACAGATTAATAAATATCTTGAGTTTATAGATGATACTATAAGAGAGATGCAAAATAAAAAACTTATAAATAATCATATTAAAGTTGTAGATTTTGGTTGTGGAAAATCTTATCTCACTTTTGCCCTTCACTATTATTTAAATAATATAAGAGAGTTTACTTATGAGATAATTGGATTGGACTTAAAAAAAGATGTTATGGAAAAATGTAATAAAATAGCTCAAGAGTTAAACTGTGAAAATCTTGAGTTTTTAACAGGAAACATTAAAGATTTTGATAAGTTACAAAATGTAGATTTAATTTTTTCGTTACATGCTTGTAATAATGCTACTGATTATGCACTGCTTAAGGGATTAGAGCTAGGGGCAAAAGCAATTTTAGCTGTACCTTGTTGCCAACATGATTTAATGAAAAGATGAGTAAGAATAAAGGTTCTGAATTTTTCCAAACAGAGCTACCATTGGGAAAACATGGAATACTATTTGAAAGATTTACTTCATTGGCAACTGATGCATTTAGAGCACAATGTCTAGAGTTATGTGGATTCAAAACTCAAGTTATGGAGTTTATAGATATGGAGCATACTCCTAAAAATATTTTAATAAAAGCAATAAAAGAAAAAGTTTCTAAAGATAGCTTAGAAAAAAAATATAGTGAATACAGAAGATTTAAAGCTTATTTAGGAATAGAACCATTGCTAGATGAGTTACTTTCTCCATATTTCTTAATAAAATATAATTAATTTAAGTTTTCCTCTTGACTTATTGAAGTTTATTAGCTATATACAGTAGTAGGGATACAGAAATAAACTACAATATTAACAGGAGGGCATACTTATGAAAAACTATGAAATTGCAAAAATAAGAAACATATCTCTTTTAGGACATAGAGGTAGTGGAAAAACTACTTTGATGGAAGCTCTACTTTATATTTCAAAAACTATTGATAAGATGGGGACAATAGAAGATGGGAATACTGTATCAGACTATGACAAAGAGGAAATAAGAAGAGTTTTCTCTATCAATACATCAGTTATACCTATAGAGTATGGAGATGGAAAATATAATTTCTTAGATACTCCAGGATATTTTGACTTCGTTGGAGAGGTAGAATCAGCAGTAAGAGTTTCTGGAAGCTCAGTTATTGTATTAGATGCTACATCAGGGGTAGAGGTTGGAGCTGAAAAAGCTTGGAGAATATTGGAAGAGAAAAAACAACCAAGAATAATCTATCTAAATAAGATGGATAAAGGATATATAAACTATGAAAAATTACTCTATGAATTAAAAGAAAAATTTGGTAAAAAAATAGCTCCATTTTGTATACCAATAGGAGAAAAAGAAGAGTTCAAAGGTTTTGTCAATGTTATTGAGATGAAGAGTAGAATATTTAATGGAGTAGAGTGTGAAGATAGACCTATACCAGACTTTATGGATGTTTCAGAAGTAAGAAATCTTTTGATGGAAGCTGTGGCAGAAACTGATGAAGAGCTTATGGAAAAATATTTTAATGGAGAGGAATTCACTACTGAAGAGATAAAAAGAGGACTTCATAAAGGTGTCGTAAATGGAGATGTAGTTCCTGTTATTGTAGGTTCTGCTGTACAAGGAATTGGAATACATACACTATTTAAAATTATAAATGACTATATGCCATTACCTAATGAGATGTTTAATAGAGAGAGAATTGGTAAGAATTTAGAAGGAGAAGAGGTAGTTAGAAAAGTAGATAGAGAGGAACCATTCTCAGCTATAGTTTTCAAAACATTAGTTGACCCATTTATTGGAAAAATTACTTTATTTAAAGTAAACTCTGGTGTTCTTAAAAAAGATATGGAAGTTTTCAATATAAATAAAAATAAAAAAGAGAAAATATCTCAAATTTTCTTTTTAAGAGGAAATAAGCAAGAAGAAGCTTTAGAAATAGCTGCTGGAGATATAGGTGCTACTACAAAACTTCAATATACTCAAACAGGGGATACTCTTTGTGATAAGGATAACCCTATACAATATCCAGCAATTAATTTCCCAACACCATGTTTCTACTCTGGTGTAGAACCAGCAGAAAAAGCTGATGATGAAAAATTAAGTACTTGTTTACAAAGAATGATGGAAGAAGATCCTACATTTAAAGTATATAGAAATCATGAAACAAAACAGTTATTAATAGGTGGATTAGGAGAAAAACATCTATATATTATAATTTGTAAGATTAAAAATAAATTTGGAGTGCATGCTGTATTAACTGACCCTATTGTTTCATATAGAGAAACAATAAAAGGACAAGCTTCTGTACAAGGAAAACATAAGAAACAATCTGGAGGAGCTGGACAATATGGAGATGTATTTATAAAATTTGAACATAGTGAAAAAGAGTTTGAATTTATAGATGATATTCATGGTGGAGTAGTTCCAAAATCATTTATTCCAGCAGTAGAAAAGGGACTTTTAGAAGCAAAAGAAAAAGGAACTTTAGCTGGATATCCAGTAATTAATTTTAAAGCTACACTTTATGATGGTTCTTACCACCCAGTTGACTCTAATGAGATTTCATTTAAACAAGCAGCAATACTAGCTTTTAGAAAAGGAATGGAAGAAGCTAAACCTGTATTACTTGAGCCAGTTTTATCTATGCAAATTACTATCCCAGAAGTTTATCTTGGAGATGTAATGGGAGATATGAATAAACGTAGAGGAAGAATTTTGGGAATGGAACACAATAGCTATGGAGAGCATGTATTAAATGTAGAAGTTCCACAAGTAGAGGTACTAAAATATGCTCTAGATTTGAGAGCAATGACTCAAGGAAGAGGAGAGTTTTCATTTGAATTTGCTAGATATGAAGAGGTACCAGAGGTACTAGCTCAAAAAATAATTGCTAGCAGAAAAAAAGATTAGTGTAACATATGTTACTGAAATTAAAAAAATTATAGTGTAAAATATTAAGAGTTGTGGAAGAGATGAAGCAACTCTTAATTTATTGTATAAAAATTTAGGAGGATAAAATTATGCACGATGGTTGCTCTGGAAAATTTGAAAATGGGAAACAAGTAGTAGAAAAATTAAGAATGATGGGATTTAATGAACAGTTGATGCCAATACCAGCTCAATTTATTTGTGAAGAGTGTAATAATGAGATAACTATGGATACATTTGAATATAAATGTCCACACTGTAGAACAATTTATGCTGTAACTCCTTGTCATGCTTTTGATGTAGAAAATATAATGTGTGCTGGAAAAGAGGAAAAATAAATAAAGTATTTCTTAAGTTGAAATTAAAGTAACTAGTCAGCTAGTAAATTAATTTGAGAAAACTCAAAGAATTGTGTAATTTATCAGAGTTTAAAGTTATTTCTTATTTAACTTCTTGGAATATAAAACAATTCTTAGTTTTCTTTTTAAATTATAAATAGCTGACTAGTTACATATTAATTATTCTGGTTTATATACTCCACTATTTATAGCATTTTGCATAGCAGCTCTTATTTTTGTAGCTCTTACAGAAGCTCCAGCTCTAGGAATATCTTCTGGTGCGTAAAGAGATTCTAAGGCATCTCCTACTTTTTTGCCTTGAGTAGAATCTAAAGCTGCTTGGTATCTATCTTTTTCTTCTTTTAAATTTTCAGTTTTTAAATAATCTTTTCCTTTATAAAAAAGTGTTCTAAATTTAGGTTTATCAACTACATCATCTTTTAAATTAAACTGAACTTCTACCTGTGTTTCTTGTCCACTTACAAATGTACCTCTGTAAGTTCCATTTCTATACTCACTAGCTAAGCTCATCATACTACAAAGTAAAAAAGAAAAAGTAACAAATTTTTTCATATAGCCTCCTTCAAAAAATTAATATACACTATTTTACTATATGTTTTTGAAAGAGTCAATTACTTTGTAAATAAAAATATTAGTTATTTAAGAGAATTTACTATTCTATTTAATGCTTCCTCAAGAATAGATTTAGGACAAGCAAAGTTAAGTCTAATATAACCTCTACCCTCTTCTCCAAACCAATGTCCATAATCAATAGCTACTTTTGCTTCCTCTTCAAAGAATTTTTCAATCTCTCTATCTTTTAATACATCTCCTAAATATATCCATGCTAAGTACGTTCCCTCAGGTTTTACATATTTAGCTTCAGGAAGATTTTTCTTTAAAAACTCTTCAATAAAAGCTCTATTATTATCAAGATACTCAATAACTTGATCTAACCACTCTTCTCCCTCGGTATATCCAGATTTTATAGCAGCAATACCAAAGCTATTAGGAGTTTCTATTCTAACATTTCCTAAAGTTTTTTGATAAGCTTTTCTCAAATTTTCATCAGGAATAATTATAAGGGAAGTTTGTACTCCTGCTAAGTTAAATGTCTTACTAGGAGCTGTACAAACAATTAGTTTAGAAAAATATTTTTTATCTAATGTAAGGAATGAACAGTGTTTATGTTCTTTGAAAATTAAGTCAGAGTGAATTTCATCTGAAATAATTAAAACATTATGTTTAAGACAGATATCTCCCATCTTAATTAATTCTTCTTTTGTCCATACTCTTCCTACTGGGTTGTGAGGATTACAAAGAATGAAAATTTTTACATTGTTATCTACTATTTTTCTTTCAAAATCTTCAAAGTCTATAGTATATACTCCCTCATTATTAATAAGAGGATTAGTAACTATATTTCTCTCATTATTTTCAGTTGTCATTCTGAAAGGGTGATATACTGGAGTTTGTATTAAGATATTATCTCCTTTTTGTGTAAAAGTTTGTACCATAAAACTAATAGCTGGAACTACTCCATTAGTAAAAACTACCCACTCTTTTTCAATATGACTATTTTTTCTTTTTTTATTCCAATTTATAATAGCTTGATAGTACTCTTCATCTACACCAGTATATCCTAAAACTCCATGTTCAATAATTTTACTCATAGAGTCTAAGATAGGTTGAGCTACTCTAAAATCCATATCAGCTACCCAAAGTGGTAATAAATCATTATGTCCATTATAAGTAGCCTTATATATATCTGGATTCCATTTTTTTGAATTTGTATTAGCTCTATTAATTATTTCATCAAAGTTGTATTTCATTTTCTTTATATCCTCCAAGTTATTTTGTTATCTTAAATTTTCAAATCCATATTCCATCTCATCTGGATGAGAACCAAGTCTTTCATTTCTATTTAATAATTTTATTTTTTCCATTTCCTCTTTACTTAATACAAAATCTAACTCTCTATTCTCTTTTATTCTAGAAGGAGTAATAGATTTTGGAAGAGGTAATAACCAATTTTGAATATGCCATCTCAAAATTACTTGAGCAGGTGATTTACCATGAATTTTACCTATTTCAACAAGCACAGGATCATTAATATTACCTTGAATCAATGGACTCCAAGACTCTACAATAATATTTTTACTTTCACAATAAGCTCTTAGTTCATCTTGTTGATTATATGGATGAATCTCTATTTGGTTTACCATAGGAGTAATAGTAGAGTTTTTTTCTAACTCTTCAAGGTGATGTTTTTCAAAGTTGCATACACCAATTGCTCTAACTCTTTTATCTTTGTAAAGTTTTTCTAATGCTCTCCAAGTTTCAAAAGTTGTTTTCATATTTTTAGTATTAGGCCAATGTATAAGATAAAGATCAATATAATCTAGATTTAATCTAGTCAAAGAATCTTCAAAGGCTTTTAAAGTTTCCTCATATCCTTGGTCACTATTCCAAACTTTTGTAGTGATAAAGAGATCTTCTCTTTTAACATTAGGAGTTCTTTCTAAAAATTCAGCTATACCTTTACCAACGAAAATTTCATTGTTATAAATTTTTGCAGCATCAATATGACGATAACCACATTCTAAAGCATATCTAACACTTTTTCTACAAATGTTTTCATCTGATATTTTCCAAGTCCCAAAAGCAATACTAGGAATTTCTACGCCATTCATAAGTTTATACATATATATCCCCCCTTTGATTAATACCTATTTTAAAATATTCATAACTTCAGTCATTACTTGAGCAAATCTCTCTCTTATTACAAGAGTAGCAATATCATCTCTTGAAGTAGGAGTTTCATTTAAAATGATAAGATTTTTTCCTTTAAAATACTCTATATAGTAAGCTGCTGGATAAACTGTAAGACTTGTACCCACAATAATTAAGGTATCAGCTTTTTCTATTTCACGAATAGCTTCACTAGTAACTTTTTCATTGAGCATCTCTCCATACAAAGTTACATCAGGTCTAACAACTCCACCACATTCACATATAAAATCTTTATCAGATGTTTTTCCACATTTTAGACAATACCATCTTTTTAAAGTTCCATGAAGTTCTAAAACTTTTTTACTTCCAGCATCTTGGTGTAAATTATCTATATTTTGAGTAATTACAGCCTTAACTTTTCCCATCTCTTCTAATTTGGCTATAGCTAAATGCCCATTGTTAGGTTTTATATTGTTAATAGATAATTTTTCTGTAAGATATTTATTGAAAATATCTCTGTGTAAGAAGAAAAAATCATGACTAAGAATCTCTTCTGGTTCATATTCCATAAATTTTCTTTCATTATATAGTCCATTTTTACCTCTAAAGTCAGCTAATCCAGAATCTGTAGATGCACCAGCTCCAGTAAAAAAAACTACATAGTTACTATTTTTAATAATATTAGCTAAAGTTTCAACACTGTTCATAAATCCCTCCTGTAATCTTATGCAAAGGAAGTATTTTCTACTTTCTTAATAATATTATACTATATTTTTTTTATTTTGTGTAAAGAGAAGCTTAAAATTCTTGAATAAAATAAAATTATTGGGAAATTTATAGAATTTTATATACAATTTATTAAGATATGTAGTATAATCTTCTTATAGATAATCAAATAAAATAGGGAGTGAGGAAGATGAAAAAAATTGCTATATTGATGACAATGATAATTTCATTAGTAGGTTGTAGTAATTTACAAGAAAAACCTAAAGATGTACCACAAAATGTTAGTAGTTCACTTGAGATATCAAATGTGGAATATACTTTAATAAATATATTTCCAGGACAAGGGCTAACTGTTGGATTTGATGAAGCAGGAAGAATATTTGGTTATTCTGGATTGAATAGATTTTTTGGAAAAGTAGAAATAAAAGATGGTAAAATGGTAGTAGATCCATTGGCATCTACTAGAATGGGTGGTTCAAGAGAAGCACTTATAAGAGAGGATCAATACTTGACACTTTTAAAAAGTATGACTACAATAACTAAAAAAGAAAACAGTTTAATATTATCAAATGAAAAAGGAGAACAACTTATTTTCCAAGGAAAATAGTTTTATTACGAGAGGAATTTTATGAGTAAGTTACAAAATCAAATAAATTTTTTAATGGAAATAGATAAAGTAAAGGGGATTTTAAGACAATCAGTTATACTTGGGGATACTAATAAGAGAGAAAATGATGCTGAGCATAGTTGGCATATGGCTATTTGTGCTATAACTCTAAAGGAATATGTAGAGTTTGATAAGATAGATATAGAGAGAGTATTAAAAATGATATTATTACACGATGTGGTAGAGATTTATAGTGATGATACTCCTGCATTTAGCAAATATGATAAAGAGGAGAAGTTTCGTAAAGAGCTAGCAGCAGCTGAAAAAATATTCTCTTTACTTCCAGAGGAGCAGTATAAAGAGTATTTCAAATTGTGGTTAGAGTTTGAAAATATGGAGTCTGATGATTCAAAATTTGCAAATGTCTTTGATAGATTTCAAGGATTTATACAAAATTTATCTTCTGATGGACATACTTGGAAAAAATGGAGTGTAAATAAAGATATGGTAATAAAAAGATTAGAACCAGTAGTAAAATATGCACCTAGATTATTTGAAGAGTTTGTTTTTCCAGAGATAGAAAAATATATAGAGAGAGGTATTATAAAAAATAACATAGGGGAATAAAGTTTGGAGGTTTTTATGGGATTATTTTCTATATTTGGCAAAAAAGATCTTGAGGCAGAACAAAAATTATTGAAGAAAATAGAAGAGTTAGAGCAAACAATAGCTAGAAAAGATAAAGAGATATCTGATTTAATAAATGAATTGGATAGAGTAAATCAAAGTATACCAAATACCAATACTAATACTAATTTAAATTCTAAACAACTTGAGCTAATCGAAAAAAATATTAAGGATACTAAAGAGGAAAATGATAGATTAAAACAAGTTATAGATGAGTATAATCTTTCTTCTAAAAAAGAGAAATATTATTATAAAGTAGATATAGAAAAATTTTACTCAGCTGCTAGATTTAAAGAGTTAGCAAATACAATAGTAAACAACGGGATAGTATATCTTCAAGATTTGACTTTAGAGTTTTTTGATACTCTTTCACAAGATATAAAAAATTTAGAAGAGGGGAAAATAAGATTTCAAAAATTTCTTACTAAAGAGTTTATTGAATGGGAAGTAGTAACATATCTAAATAAAGGGGAGAGAGTTTCAAAATTATATAGTAAAAGTAGAAAGTTAGTAAACATTTTTATAGAAAATGATATTGAATTTATGGAAGATTTAATAAATTTTGATTTCTCTAAACTTGTGGATTTAGGTTTTAAAGATAGCCAAATAGAAGAGTTTATATTAAAAAGAGATGAATATTATCAAGAGAGAAGAGTAGTAAAATAAGGAGTGATTATGAAAAATATACTTATAGGAGTTACAGGAGGAATTTCAGCATATAAGTCTGCTAATATTATTTCAAAATTAAAGAAAAAGGGATATAATGTCAAAGTTATTATGACAGAAAATGCTACAAAAATAATTACTCCACTTACATTGGAAACTCTTTCAAGAAATAGAGTGTATGTGGATATGTGGGATAAAAATCCGCATTTTGAAGTGGAACATATCTCATTAGCAGATTGGGCTGATGTAGTATTAGTAGCTCCAGCTACATATAATATAGTAGGAAAAGTAGCTAATGGAATAGCTGATGATATGCTGTCAACTGTAATTTCAGCTTGCAAAAAGCCTGTGTATTTTGCTTTGGCTATGAATGTAAATATGTATGAAAATCCTATTTTGAAAGATAATATAGAGAAGTTAAAAAAATATGGATATAAATTTATAGAAGCAGATGAAGGATTTTTAGCTTGTAATGTAAATGCAAAGGGACGTTTGAAAGATGAAAATGAGATAATAGAGATTATAGAAAAAGATAATATCTATAGAGAAAAAGTTTTAACAGGAAAAAAAATCCTTATAACAGCTGGGAGAACAGAGGAAGCAATAGACCCAATAAGATATCTTTCAAATAGATCAAGTGGACAGATGGGTTATGCTCTAGCTAAGTCAGCTGTTGATTTGGGAGCAGAGGTTGTTCTTATTTCTGGACCAACTAATTTGGAAATACCAACAGGAGTAAAGGAGTTTGTTCAAGTAAGAAGTGCTCAAGAGATGTATGATGAAACTATAAAAAGATTTTCAAAAATGGATATAGCAATAGCTTGTGCAGCAGTAGCTGATTATAAACCTAAATATTATTCAAATGAAAAAATAAAGAAAAAAGATGGGGAACTGACAATAGTGTTAGATAGAAATCCAGATATACTATTAGAGATGGGAAAATTAAAGAAAGAGCAAATATTAATAGGGTTTGCAGCTGAAACTGAAAATCTAATAGAAAATGCAATAGGAAAATTAGAAAGAAAAAATTTAGATATGATAGTAGCTAATGATGCAAGCAATATGCAAAAATCAACAAATGAAATTTACATAATTAAAGGAAAAGATTCTATAAAATCTCTTCCGGAAAAGAAAAAAGAAGAGTTAGCATATGATATTCTTATGAATATATAATAAAATAGCTTTTTGTGAGAAGTTTATTCTTACAGAAGGCTATTTTTATTTGTAGTTATAGTTTTTCTTAAAAATATTAAAAATTAACAAATTTGGTATAAAATTATCTTGATTTTTTTAATAAAAAATGTTTAAATATATTTGATTATTAAAATTTTAGTTTTTATTAAAAAATTATTTATTAGATTAAAATTAAGGAGTATTTAATGAAAAGTTTTATAAGTAAGTCTTTTCAAATTTTAATTGTTTTAATAGGGGTTAGTTTTATAACTTTTACTTTAACTTATCTTGCTCCTGGAGATCCGGCAGAAATTATGTTAACTGATTCAGGGAATATCCCCTCTCCAGAACTATTGGCTAAAGTAAGAGCTGAACTAGGATTGGATAAACCCTTTCTAATTCAATATAAGGTTTGGCTTTTAAAGGTTTTAAAGGGAGATTTGGGAATGTCCTTTTCTTTAAAAGTTCCAGTTTTTACAAAATTGATTTCTAGTTTTCTTATCACACTAAAATTAAGTGTAGTATCATTTGTTTTAATGTTGCTAATATCAATACCATTAGGTTTTATATCAGCTTTAAATAGAAATAAAATAATAGATTATATTATAAGAGGCTTTAGTTTTTTAGGAATATCTATTCCAAGTTTTTGGATGGGATTGATATTTTTAAGTATATTTGGTGTAAAGTTAGGTTGGGTTCCTATCATAGGAGGAACTGATAATATAAAAGCTCTAATTTTACCAGCAGTTACCTTAGCTTTGGCAATGTCATCTAAATATACTAGACAAATTAGAATTATTGTATTGGAAGAGTTAAAACAAGAGTATATAGTCGCTAGTAAAATAAGGGGATTAAGTAAGAGAACTATAATATTTAAACAGTTGCTTCCTAATGTAATGTTACCTATAATGACACTTTTAGGAGTAACTGTAGGAAATTTAATAAGTGGAACAGCAATTATAGAAATAGTTTATAACTGGCCTGGAATGGGAAATCTAGCTATAAAGGCTATATCAGCACATGACTATCCATTGATTCAAGGATATGTTTTATTTATTGCACTATTTTATATGATAGTAAATTTAGCTGTGGATTTTTCATATAAATTTTTAGATCCAAGAGTAAAGGAGTAAAATTGAAGAGAGTAAGAAAAATTTTAGAAAATAAACAATTTTTAATATATCTATCTCTGAGTATGATTGTCATATTGATAGCGATATTAGCTCCAATTCTAGCCCCTAAAGATCCATACCATGCTGTTATGTTGGACTCCTTGAAACCACCTTCAAAGGAGTATATATTAGGAACTGATGTTTTAGGAAGAGATATTTTTTCAAGAATTATTTATGGAACAAGAACAACATTAGTGATGGCTTTTTCACTACTGGCAATAGTTTTTTTTGTTGGAGGAACATTAGGAGTTATAGCTGGGTTTTATGGTGGAATAGTAGATAATGTAATCATGAAAATATCAGATATGATGATGGCTTTTCCGGGATTAATACTAGCTATAGCAATAGCAGGTATACTTGGGCCAAGTACTTTTAATGCTGTTTTAGCAATAAGTTTAGTTACATGGCCTAGATATGCTAGACTAGCTAGAAGTTTAACTTTGAAAATAAGAAAAAATACATATATAGAAGTAGCAATAATGGGGGGAATAACACCTTTAAATCTATTTCTTAAATATCTATTGCCAAATATCTTTCCTACAATGTTAGTTACAGCAACTATTGATATAGGTATGTTGATACTAGAGATAACATCTTTATCATTTCTAGGAGTAGGGGTACAGGCTCCAATACCAGAGTGGGGATTGATGTTAAACGAAGGAAGATTATATATATTTAAGGCCCCATGGTTAATATATTCACCTGGGATAGCAATTATAATAGTTGTTGTGATATTTAACTTATTAGGGGATAGTATTAGAGATATATTAGATCCAAAAGAAAATTAAAAAAATATAAGTATAAAGGAGAAGAATTTAAATGAAAAAAGTATTAAAATTTATTTCAATATCATGTTTAATATTGTTAACAGCCTGTGGAAAGGAGAAGGTTGAAAATAAAAATTCAGTAAGTGAAGTTAAGGAAATAGTAATAGGGACACCTAGTTTTGCTAACACTTTAGAAACAACAGAGCAGTATTTTAGTTGGACAGTAGCAAGATATGGAGTTGGAGAAACACTTACAAAATTTGATGAAAAAGGAGAGTTAGTACCACTATTGGCAGAGAGTTGGGAAAATAGTAAAGATGGAAAAAGCTGGAAATTTAAAATAAGAGAGGGAGTAAAATTTTCAGATGGAACATTAATGACATCAGAAAGTGTAAAAAACTCTTTAGAGCGTACTTTTAAGTTAAATCAGAGAGCTAATACATTTTTTATTCCAAAGAGTATAGTAGCAGATAAAAATTATTTAATAATTGAAACTGAAAAGCCAGTGACAACACTTCCAGGATGTCTTGCAGATCCTCTTTTCATAATTGTAAATACAGAAGCTGATACAACAAAATTTGCTATGGAGGGGCCTATTTCAACAGGACCATATGTTGTAGAGAAATTTAATCCAACAGAGTATTGTTCAGTAGTTAGAAATGAAAACTACTGGGGAGGAGAGGTTCCATTTGATCGTGTGGTATTTAAATATATAAATGACCAAGCAACACGTTCTTTAGCACTACAAAGTGGAGAAATTCAAATGGCATATAGCCTAAAGCCAGAAAATTTAGTTGATTTTAAAAATAATGATAAGTATAACATTCAAAGTATAAAGTCATTAAGAGGAACTTTTGCTTTTATGAATGAAAATGGAATTTTAAAAGATAAAGTATTACGTCAAGCTATAAATAGAGCTTTGAATAAAGAGGTTTATACAGCTGTTTTATTAGGAGGAGCAGCAACTCCTGGAAAAGCACCAGTACCACCAACATTAAATTTCGGATTTGATCAACTTGTTGATGAAAATACATATAATCCTAAAAATGCAAAGGAAATTTTAGCTAAGGCTGGATATAAAGATATTGATGGAGATGGATATTTAGAAACTCCAGATGGGCAAAAAATAGAGTTAAACTTTGTTATCTATACAAGTAGAGAAGAGTTAAAAGTTTATGCACAAGCGGCTCAAGTTAGTTTAAAAGAGATTGGAATAAAGGTAAAATTAATAACAGTAAGTTATGAAACAGTATTAAAATATAGAGATAGTGGAAATTTTGATTTACTTATATGGAATGTTTTAGTTGCTAATAGTGGAGATCCTGAAAACTATTTACGTGAGAACTGGTACAGTAAAGCTTCTACAAATCAAACTGGATATAATAATCCAAAAGTAGATGCTTTATTAGATGAGCTTTCATCAGAGTTTGATCCTGATAAGAGAAGAGAGTTAATTATAGAAATTCAACAACTTATAATGGATGATTGTGCAACAATATTCTTTGGATATGAAACTGCTTACTTAATCTCTTCAACAAAATTAAAAAATGTAGTGATGTATCCAATGGATTACTATTGGTTAACAGATAAGATGTCGTTTTAAATAGGAGTGTATATGCTAACTTTAAAAAATATTGGGATAACTTATGAGAATGGAAAGGTAGCAGTTTCAGATTTTAATCTTGATATAAAAAAAGGTGAAATTATAGGTATAGTAGGTGAGAGTGGAAGTGGAAAATCCACTCTCATTAAAAGTATTGTAGGAGGACTTCCTGAAACTACTAAGATAGTAGGAGAAGTACTATTTGAAGGGAAAAATATTTTAAGTGATAAGAAGTTTGAAAAAGGAAGAAATATAACAATCGTTTTTCAAGAGACACGTCATACTCTTAATCCTATTAGAAAGATAGGAAGGCAATATATTGAATATATTAGACAACATCTCAAAATCTCAAAGGAAGAAGCCGAAACTAAAGCAATAGAGAATTTGAGGAAAACAAATCTTCCATCTCCAGAAAATATAATGAACAGTTATCCATATCAGTTGAGTGGAGGAATGTGCCAAAGAGTAGGAATAGCTATGGCTATGACATTTAATCCTAAAATATTATTAGCAGATGAACCTACAAGTGCTCTAGATGTAACAACACAAGCTCAGATTGTTACTGAATTACTTCACATGAGAGAAAAATTTGGTACGACAATGGTAGTAGTGACACATAGCTTAGGAGTAGCTGCATATTTAGCTGATAGATTGGTTGTTATGAAAGATGGAAAAATTGTTGAAACTGGAAAAACAGAAGAGGTTTTAAAAAATCCAAAGTCTGAATATACTAAATTATTAATAGCCTCTGTTCCTACTTTAGAGAGTGAGGAAAATTATGAGTAAAAAAATATTAGAATTAAAAAATGTAAATAAGTATTTTATAACTTCTGATGGTAAAACTTTAAAAGCTTGTAATAATATAAATTTAGATATAGAAGAGGGAAAAATTACAGGGATAGTAGGAGAGAGTGGATGTGGAAAATCAACTTTAGTGAGATTGATAGTCCAATTAGAGAAACTAACTGAGGGTGAAATACTTTACAAAGGAAAAGATATTTCAAAATTTAATAAAAAGGAGTTAAGGGAGAATAGAAAAAATATTCAAATGATCTTCCAAGATGCTCATGGAGCTTTTAATCCAAGAATGACAATAAAGGATATCCTAACAGAGCCACTTCTTAATTTTGGATTGATAAAAAAGGAAGAGAAAGAGAAGAAAGTAAAAGAGCTTTTAAATATGGTAGAGTTATCAAGTGATTACTTGAATGCTTATCCACATAATTTAAGTGGAGGACAGTTACAGAGGGTAGGAATAGCTAGAGCTATATCACTTAAACCTGAAATTCTTATTTGTGATGAGGCAACCTCAGCCTTAGATGTATCTATTCAAAAAAGTATAATAGAGCTTTTGAAAAAGATACAGAGAGAAACAAATATGAGTATAATATTTATCTGTCATGATTTAGCTTTGGTACAGTCATTAGCTGATGAAGTTATGGTTATGTATTTAGGGCATATTGTCGAAAAATTAAAGAGTAAAAACTTAAAATTAGAAGCAAAACACCCATATACTCATGCTTTAATAAAGAGTGTATTAAGTTTGGAGAAAAATAATAGATTAGAGATTTTAGAAGGGGATATTCCTAGTCCAATTCTATTAAAAGATGAGTGTCCTTTTGTTAATAGATGTAAATCAGCAATAGAGGTGTGTAAAGTTAAAAAGCCAAAAATGAAAAGATTTGATAGTGAACATGAAGTAATGTGTCACTTAGAGTTTTAAAAAGAGATAATAAAAAGAGAGAAGGTAAGATAAAATTATACTTTCTCTCTTTATTTTTTAGTAGTTTTTAAATAAAAATATCTAAGTAGACTAGGTATTACATTTGAATTTTAATTAGTTAAGGTCTTTTTTAATTGAGGGATTAAGAATATACCTCTTCCTAAATAGAAGACAAGTAGTGATAACCAAACGCCATTGTTTCCATAAATTGGTATTAAAAATTTCCAAGCTATGAAAAATGAAATAAAAGCTAATACTGTAGATGTCATAATAGGAACTGTTTTAGCTGCTCCTGTAAACACTCCATAAAAAGTTAATCCTAAAAAAGCAATAGAAGGATATAGTACTAACCAGATTGAATATTTTTGAGTTAATATTAATATATTAGGAAGCTTTGTAAAGATTTCAATAATAGTTCTATTAAATAAGACAAACACTATTGTAATTAAAATTGTTGCAATGATTCCCCAGAAAAAAGTTTGTTTCCAACAATTTTTCATAAGTGTATTATTTTTCCGTCCTCTAGCTCTTCCAGAGAATACACTAGCTGTATTGGCAATTCCATCAAAAGCATATGAGAAAATTGACATTATTTGGAATAGTATAGCATTTGTAGCAAGAATATCTCCACCTAATCTAGAACTAGCCATGGTAAAGAGATTATTGTGAGATACTAAACAGAAAGTTCTAATCATTAAATCTCTATTTACACATAAAATATTTATAATCTCTTTTTTATTTATAATAGATTTAAAATCTAAATATTTATGATAAGAGTATGGAGTAATAAATATTATTCCAAGAATAGTTGAAAAAATTTGTGAGATAAGAGTAGCATAAGCAACTCCTTCAACTTTATAATCTAAGAATATAACAAATAAAATATCTAAAAGTATATTCAATAGATTACCAGAGATTTGCATGGTCATAGAAGATTTGACATTTCCTAATCCCATAAGCCAACCTAAAAGTACATAATTTGTCAAAACAAAGGGAGCTCCCCATATAAGTATTTTAAAATAAGTATAAGCTACTTTTTGAATATTAATATCTGGATTAATAAACTTCATAGAACTTTCAAAAATTAAGTTTTGTGAAATAATCATAATGAAACTAATAATAAAAGCTATTAATAGTGGACGGAAAAAAACATCACTAATATCTTTTTTATTTGTATAATGACTTGATTGAGCACTATAAGCAGTGGTGCTCACTCTTAAAAATCCAAATATCCAATAGATAGTATTGAAAATTAAGGTTCCAATAGAAACACCTGAAATAAAATTAGTATTATTTAACTTTCCAATAACTGCCATATCAGCTGCCCCTAATAAAGGTTGAGTTATTGTAGAAAGAATAAAAGGGATCATAAGACTTAAAAACATCTTATTAGTAATATTGTTGTTTGTCATTTGAAACTCTCCATTCATATTATATTAGACAATAACAGTCCAGAAAAAATTATAACATATAAATTAAATTATAACAATCAAATATTTTTTTTCTTAAAAAATTAAAAAATCTAAATTAAAATGACAACTAAAATTTGTTTGAAAAATTTATAATTTTTAAAATGGTTATTATATTAAATGATGAGATAGAAAATTTATAGAGAAGTAAAAACTTTATAAATTTAATATAAAAAACTTATGTTTTAAAACTTGATTTTTTTTTTTTTTTTGATACACTTATCGTTGGCGTAGAAATTTGTATACTTAATAATATTATAAAAAGATATATAAGTATGTATGGGAGGAGTAATGAAATTTTTTTATCACTTAATAAGAATATCTATTTTTATATTTTGGTGTATTAATTCATTCGGGCTGGAGAAAAAATTTATAAAGTAGCAACTGATATATATTTTCCGCCATTTGAATATGAAGATAAAGATGGGAAACTTAAAGGTATTGATATTGAATTATTAAAAGCCTTAGCAGAAGATCAAAATTTTAAATATGAATTATTACCTTTAGGATTTCAAGCTTCAATGGAGGCATTAGATAATGAAGAAGTAGATGCAATTTTTTCAGGTATGTCAATATCTGAGGCACGTAAAGAAATAGATGATGTTATTTTTGTTGAGTATAATATTGCAAATGGTCTAAAGGTAAAAATGCCATTAGGAGAGGAAGATTATTCTGAATGTGCAGTTATGGTAAAAAAAGGTAAGAATAAAGAGTTTATTGAAGTAATAAATAGAGGGTTATCAAATTTAAAAAAGAATGGAAAATATGAAGAAATTATAAATAAGTATCTTAATTAGATAGTTAAGTCATGAGGAAATCTCATGGCTTTTTTATATTATTGAAGAAAATTATAGTTTTAATTTTAAAAAAATTAAAAACGTGTTTGGAATGTTGACTTTTTTTTTTGTACAATTATATAAAATGATATAAATGTGTTGGTCAATTTTATAAATATGTAACATACATTTAAATTAAATTTTTTATAAGAGATATAATTTATGAAGAAAGAGGAGAAAATGAAAAAAGTTTTATTTAAAATGATAGTGTTCTTTATTATAAGTACATCTGGATTTTCATTTGAAAATGAAATAAATAATTTGTTTGAGGATGAAAAAATAGAGCAAAGTGATAGTTTGGTAATAGAACAAGAAGTAAAAGTAGAGACAATAGATCCTATATTACTAAGAGATACATATTCTAGAAGAGCGACGAATTATATATATGCACAACTATTTAAAATTGATAAAGATGGGCAAGTTGTTCCATACTTACTAGAAGAGTATAAAAAAAATGATGAGATGGAAATATATTGTAAATTGAGAGAGGATATATATTTTTCTAATGGAGATTCTATAACAGCACAAGATGTAAAAGATTCAATAGAAAATTATTTAAAGAATGGATATATGAACGATTTATACTCTTCAATACAACAAATTCAAGTTTTAAATGATAGAGAATTTATAATTTTATTAAATTATCCGGACCATGAATTAGAAATAGGCTTAACAAATCCTCTAATGTCAATATTAAAAAGAGAGAATAATAAAATTTTTACAAGCGGAAGATATGCTATTGAAGAAATAGAAAAAAATAAAATTAAATTGAAAAAAAATAAATATTATTTTGATCAAAGTTCTATATTTGAAAATGTTGAAATAAAAGGAGAATTAAATAGTTATCAAAGATTGATTAACTCTTTAAATTTACCCAACTATTACTCCTATGATTTATATAAAGAGGATATTGAAACCGCTAAAAAAATAGGAAATTTAAGAGGCAAGAAAATAGTTAAAGATACAGTATATGACATAATATCTTTAGTTTTTGGAAATAAAAAAAATTATTCTTTAAATGATAGAAAAGCATTAGAGTCTCTTTTGAATAGAGAAGCTACCACTATTTGTCCACAAGAGATGTTTGATATAAAAATTTCATTTTTAGAGAAAAACTATAGCAGAAGAGAAGCTATTAAAATTTTAAAAAATAGTGGACATTTTGAGAAAAAGATAAAAATAATGTGTTTGAATACAATTCACAACAGAAATTTTGCACAATATGTAGCACATGATTTAATTCAAAATGGATTGAATGTAGAGATTGAAATTTATAATTTAGATAAATTTTTGAATAAATTAAGAAGTAAGGATTATGATATAGCTCTATACAATATTACAATAAATAGTGTTTATCCATTAACTAGTTTAGAAAAGACTATAGTTGGAGAATTAATAGATTATGATTTAGAAGATTCGCTTTTACCATTTTTTAATTTATTTAAAGAAGAAAGAAATAAGGAGTATAAAGAAAGAATAATTGATAAAATTTTCTATTTAACATATAGTAGTAGATATTTTATTCCACTAGCCCATAAACAGACTTATATTTTAAAAAGTGAAAATATAGTAGGAATGAAGTAAAAAAATTACCCCATCTTAACTAGATGGGGAGTTTTTTTATTAAGTTTTATTTTTTTGCATCAGTAGCAGTTGAAGAAGTAGCATAAGAAGTTTCTAATGCTTCTTTTTCATCAATATTTATATTAGCAAAATATTTTTTTATATGAACAAAAAAAATTTATATTTTGAAAAAGAGGAAAAATAGAGTATAATAGTAACATGAAAACGGGAGCTAAGAGGCTGAGAGGAATTAATATTCGACCGTCAGAACCTATCTAGGTAATGCTAGAAAGGAAAGGAGAGAAAAGTATGAAAAAAATTTTATTAACTTGCCTATTTGTAGGAGGAGCAACAACTATCAACGCTGAGGAGATAACTATCTATGGACCAAGTTCGATGAAATGGATAGAGAAGGAGTACGGAAAGGTATTTCAGAAAGAAACAGGAGATACTATAAAGTTTGTCTCTATAGATGGGATTGTTGGAAGGCTAAAACTGGAAAAGAAAAGACCAAAGGCAGATATTGTAGTAGGACTTACAGAGTTAACTACAGAGATGGCTAAAAGAGAGGGACTAATATTACCATATGTTCCTCAAAATATTGGAAATATTAAAAATAAAAATTTCAAAATGAGTAGTGATTATGTTATTCCAATGGATTATGGTGTTTTAGCAATAAATTACAATAAGGAAAAGATTTCAGTACCACCTAAAAATTTAAAAGAGTTGGAGAAATTTAATAAGCAACTTATGGTAGAAAATCCAAAAGTATCAATTACTGGAGAGGAAGCGTTACAATGGAGTATAGCTCTTTATGGTGAAAATTGGTTAGAGTTTTGGAAGGAATTAAAACCAGCTATATATAGTGTAGAGCCTGGTTGGAGTGAAGCCTTTGCTAAATTTACAGCAGGAGAAGCACCTATGATGATAGGGTATGCTACAAGTAATCTATTTTTTACAGGTGAGGATTCTTCAAAATATGATAGTTTCTTATTAGAAGATGGAAGTTTTATTTATCAAGAGGGAGTTTCACTTGTGAATAAAAAAGAGGTTAAAGCTGGAGCTAAGAAATTTATGGAGAGAGTTTTGAGTGATGATTTCCAAAAAATAATGAGTGAAGAGAATTATATGTTCCCAGTAACAAATGTAGAGGTAAGTGATGGATTTAAAAGTGTTCCACTACCTGAAAAAAGTGTAAAATTGACTAGGGAACAGATAGATAATTTAATAGAGAATTTGAATAATTATAAGACACAACTAATAGAGGTATTAAAAAATTAAAATCATACTTGAAAAAAACTGAAAACTATGATAGAATAGCAAAGATATATGTAGAAAGTAAGGAGGAGTAGAGATGAGAAATTTTATAGATAAGCTAAAAGATATGCACTCTGTTTCTATTTTATTTTCTAATTATTTTATACTTTTTAAAAATTATATTATTAAAGATATCAAAGGAATGTTAACTCTCTTTTAAAAAGAGGGACTCATTCCTTTTTTTATGACTAATTTAAAATATTTTATAACAGGAGGGAGTAGGAAATGAAAGATTTCATATCTATTAAAGATTTAACAAAAGAAGAGATATTAGAAGTATTAGAAGTAGCAAATGAACTTTCACAAAAACCAGAAGCAGAGTTAGCAAAGGGGAAAATAGTAGGAAGTTTATTCTTTGAACCTTCAACAAGAACAAGATTATCATTTACATCAGCAGCTTATAGATTAGGAGCACAAGTTTTAGGATTTGATTCTCCAGATGCTACTTCATTAAAAAAAGGGGAGTCTTTAAGAGATACTATAAAAATGGTAGAGGCTTACTCTGATATAATAGTTATGAGACACTATATAGAGGGAGCAGCAAAATTCGTTTCTGAAATTTCTAAAAATCCTGTTATCAATGCTGGAGATGGAGCAAATGAACACCCTAGCCAAACTCTTTTAGACTTATTTACAATAAAAAAAGAGATTGGAAGAATTGAAAATATTAAAATAGCTTTTGTAGGAGATTTAAAATATGGAAGAACTGTACACTCTCTTACTAAAGCATTAGAGATGTTTGGTGGAGAGTTTTATTTCGTAGCTCCAGAATCAATACAAATACCAGAGTACATCACTAAAGAGTTAGATGAAAAAGGAATGAAATACCATATCTGTTCTGAGTATGAGCCAATATTAAAAGAGGTAGATGTACTTTATATGACAAGAATTCAAAGAGAAAGATTTGATGATATAGAGGAGTATAATAAAGTAAGTGGAGTTTACAAAATATCTAAGGATACTATATTAAATAAGTGTCAAGAGCATATGATAATATTACATCCACTACCAAGAGTAGATGAGATAAATATAGATTTAGATGATACAAAGCACGCACTATACTTTAAACAAGCAGCAAATGGAGTTCCTACAAGAGAGGCTATGTATGCTTTAGCACTAGGATTAAAAAATTCCACTGCTCCTAGAAAAGAGGAGAAAGAAGAAGTAGAAGAGCATTTCTTAACTGTTTGTAAAAATCCTAAGTGTGTAACTCACTTTGAAGAGACAGAAAATAAAGTAGTAGTAAAAGATTATGGAAAATTCTGTTACTATTGTGGTAAAGAGATAAAATAGTTAATTTATATAAATTTGGGAGGAGAAATGTTTTTAGAAAATTGTGAAATTTTAGAAAACAAATTAGTTGCTGGACACAACTACCTTATGAAAGTAAAAGGAGATAAAACAGTAAAAGCTGCTAAAGCTGGACAGTTTTATATGTTACAATGTAAAAATGGTGTATATTTTTTAAGAAGACCTATCAGCTTACATTATGCAGATAAAGAGAATAATATTTTAGAGTTTTATTATGAGATAAAAGGTGGAGGAACTAAAGATTTAGCCTCTATGAAAGCTGGAGAGATAATAAATATTCAAGGACCACTTGGAACAGGATTTACAACAGAAATCTCTGGGAAAGAGTTATTAGTAGTAGGTGGAGGAATGGGAATGGCTCCAATGAAACTATTAATAGAAGTTTTATCTAAAAATAATAAAGTTACTTTTATAGCAGGTGGAAGAAACAGAGAAGCTATGGAGATAATGTCAAATTTCAATCTTGATGGAATAGAGAACTATATTACAACTGATGATGGTTCTGTAGGAATACATGGAAATGTTATAGTTAAAATGGAAGAATTAATGAAAGCTAAAAAATATGATATGGTATTTACTTGTGGACCACAAAAAATGATGGAAGCAGTTGCAAAAACAGCTAAGAAATTTGAAACTAAGTGTGAAATTTCATTGGAAGCTAGAATGGCTTGTGGAGTAAAAGCTTGTGTTGGTTGTTCAATCAAAACAAAATTTGGAATGAAAAAAGTATGTCATGATGGACCTGTTTTTGATTCTGAAACTATTGTAGACTTTGACCCAGTTGTAGAAAAAACTGAAACTTGTTGTGGAAATTAATTTGTTGGAGGAAAAGATGAACAGATTACAAACTAAATTTTTAGGTGTAGATTTTAAAAATCCAATAGTAACTTCTTCTGGTTGTTTTGGATTTGGAATGGAATATAAAGAATATTTTGACCCAAATATATTAGGTGGAATAGGAATAAAAGGGCTTACTGTAGAGCCAAGAGATGGAAACTATGGTACAAGAATAGCTGAAACTCCTGCTGGAATGTTAAACTGTGTAGGACTTGAAAATCCTGGAATAGATTATTTTGAATCTCACATTTTACCAGAGATGAAAGCTCAAGGAATAACTACAAATATAATAGCTAATATCAATGGAAAAACTGTAGAGGAGTATGTTGAAATAGCAAAAAGAGTAGATAAAATTCCTGAAATAGCAGTAGTAGAGTTAAATATCTCTTGTCCAAATGTAAAAGATGGAGGTATGGCTTTTGGAGCTAATCCAGAGGTAGCTGCTAGAGTAACAAGAGAGGTAAGAAAAGTTACATCTAAACCATTAGTAGTAAAACTTTCTCCCAATGTTACTGATATAGCTAGTATAGCTAAAATAGTAGAGGAAAATGGAGCAGATGCAGTATCTCTTATCAATACTTTACTTGGAATGGTAATAGATATAAGAACTAAAAAACCAGTGTTAGGAAATACTTTTGGAGGATTTTCTGGACCAGCTGTAAAACCTGTAGCTGTAAGAATGGTTTATCAAGTATATAAAGCTGTAAATATTCCTATTATTGGAATGGGAGGAATAGCTTCAGTAGAAGATGCTCTTGAGTTTATAATGGCTGGAGCTTCTATGATATCAATAGGTTCAGCTATTTTCTCTAATCCTATGTTAGCTGTAGAAATAGCTGAGGGATTACAAAAATATTGTGAAGAGAATGGATTTGAAAATATAAGTGAGTTAGTAGGGGCAGCTCACAGATAAGAAAAATATTTGTACCAAGAAAGAAAACTCAAAGAATTGTGTAATTTATGGAGAGAAGTTAGATTAACTCAGCGAAACTGAATGTTAAAAAACACAACTGTTTGAGCAAAGCGAATTTTGTGTTTTTAGTGAAGTAAGCTTATAGTTAATCAACTTCTTGGAATATGGAACAATTCTTAGTTTTCTTTAAAAGTGAAAGGAGATTTTATGTATAGTGCTAAGGATAGAATGATAATAGCTTTGGATTTCCCAACAGCTGACCAAGCAAAAGAGCTTGTAGAAAAAATTGGAGATGGAGCAACTTTTTATAAAGTTGGATTAGAACTTTTCTTAAACTCTAAAGGAGAGATAATAGAGTATCTTTCTGCTAAAGGGAAAAAAGTTTTCTTGGATTTAAAATTCCACGATATTCCAAATACAACAGCTATGGCTTCTGTGTTTGCTGCTAAGCAAAATGTATTTATGTTCAATGTACATGCTAGTGGTGGAAGAAAGATGATGACTAAAGTTGCAGAAGAGGTTAAAAAAATAAATCAAGATAACCTTGTAATAGGAGTTACAGTTTTAACAAGTTTATCAGTAGAAGATGTAGAGGAGACTTTCCAATCAAAACTTTCTCTTGCTGATTTAGCTTTAAACTGGGCAAAACTTGTAAAAACATCTGGATTAGATGGAGTAGTATGTTCTCCATGGGAAGCTAAACTTATAAAAGATACTTGTGGAAAAGATTTCAAAACTGTGTGTCCAGGAGTAAGACCAAAATGGTCAGCTACAAATGACCAAGAGAGAATAATGACTCCAAAAGATGCAATAATAAATGGTTGTGATTTCTTAGTAGTAGGTAGACCAATTACTAAAAATGAAGACCCAGCTAAAGCAGCACAAATGGTAGAGGCAGAAATCTTAGAAGGAATGAAAGAGGCAGGATTATGCTAATAAAAAACTGTAGAATTCTAATTGATGGAGTAGAAAAAGTTACAGATATATTAACAGCAGATGGGAAAATAATAGAGATATTGGAAAATATTCCAGAAGGAAGATTAGAGGTAGTAGATGCTAAAGGAAAATGGGTAATTCCTGGAGTGGTAGATGCTCATTGTCATATGAGAGACCCAGGACTTTCTCATAAAGAGGATTTTATGACTGGAAGTATGGCTTGTGCTAGAGGTGGAGTTACTACATTTATTGATATGCCAAATACAATACCAGCTGTAACTACTTCTGAAATATTTGAAGAAAAAAGAGCTATGATGGTTGGAAAATCATATGTAGACTATGGATTTAATTTTGGTGGAAGTAGAAACGATAACAGTGAAGAGATAAAAAAAGTAATAGATAAGGTTGCTTCTACAAAGATATTTTTAAATATGTCTACTGGAGATATGTTAATAACAGAAGATAGTGTTATAGAAAATATTTTTAGAGAATCAAAAATTATATCTGTACATGCTGAAGAAGAGATGGTAGCCAAAGCTATTGAGCTTTGTGAAAAATATGATAAACCATTATATCTATGTCATCTATCTAAAGCTAGTGAAGCTAAGATGTTAAGAGAAGCAAAGGCTAAGGGATTAAAAGTTTACGGAGAAGTTACTCCACACCACCTTTTCTTAAATGTAGATGATGTAAATGCTGATGAGAGAAGTTCAATGTTACTTAGAATGAAGCCAGAATTAAAAACTAAAGAGGATAATGAGGAGTTATGGAAAGCTCTTGCTGATGGAACTATTGATACAATAGGAACAGACCATGCACCTCATCTAATAGAGGAAAAATTAGCAAAACTTACTTTTGGTATACCTGGAGTAGAAAACTCACTTGAGATGATGCTGAAAGGTGTAGATGAAGGGAAAATCTCAATGGCAAGACTCATTGAGGTAATGTGTACAAAACCAGCTGAAATTTTTAATATAGCAAATAAAGGAAAAATTCAAGTTGGATATGATGCTGATTTAGTAATAATAGATAGAGAAGATAAGTCAGCTATAAAAGATGATGATGTAATAACTAAAGCAAATTGGACACCATATGAAAAATTTAATAGAGGTGGAAGAGTTGTTACAACAATTTTAAGAGGTCAAATAGTATATTCAAATAAAGAGTTTTATGGAAAATATGGGAGGGAAATTAATTATCATGAGTAGAGCAAAAGATGTAGCAAAATCATTATTAAGCACAGGAGCAGTAAAATTAAATGTAAAGGAACCATTTACATTTGTATCTGGAATCAAAAGTCCAATCTATTGTGACAATAGAAAAATGATAGGATATCCTGTTGAAAGACAAGTAGTAGTAGATGAGTTTATAAAAAAATTATCTGAAAAAGATTTTGATGTAGTAGCAGGAACAGCAACTGCTGGAATTCCTTGGGCAGCTTTTATAGCACAACTGATGAATAAACCAATGAGTTATATAAGAGGAGAGAAAAAAGCTCACGGAGCAGGAAGACAAATAGAAGGAGCAGATTTTGAAGGAAAAAAAGTTATTGTAATTGAAGACTTAATCTCTACTGGGGGAAGCTCAATAAAAGCTGTTGAAGCTGCTAGAAATGAAGGAGCTAAAGAAGTAGAAGTACTAGCTATCTTCTCTTATGAGTTTGATAAAGCTTATAAAAACTTTGGAGAAAAAAATATCAAATGGGAAACTTTATCTAACTTCACAGCATTACTTGAATTAGCAAAAGAAGAAAAATATTTAACTGAAGAGGAAGCTGAAATAGCTGCTTCTTGGAATAAAAATACAGATACTTGGGGAAGATAGGATAAACTTCTTGACTTTTAATAAAAGTTATGATATTATTATTTAAGTAAATAGAAAAAGATATTTGTATTAAGAGGGAGTAGTTGAAAATATAGTATCAACATCACGGAGTCTAGGACTTTCTGGTACTGTATACCCAAGTGGTAACAAGACTTTTAGTACGGAGTTTATATACTTCGTATTAAAAGTCTTTTTTTATTAATTAAGTAAATATAAAATAAAATTATAAAAGGAGGATTTATGAAAAACTATTTTTCAAAATCAAAAGAGGAAGTTTTACAAGAACTTCAAGTAACTGAAAATGGACTGAATAGTCAAGAGGTGAAGGAAAGAGTTAAAAAGTATGGTAAGAACCAACTAAATGAAGAGGAGAAGATAAGTACTCTAGCAGTTTTTTTATCACAGTTTAAAGATTTTTTAGTAATCATTCTAATAATTGCTTCTATTATTTCTGCTATATCTGGAAATATAGAGAGTACAATAGTTATTCTTGTGGTAATAGTAATTAATGCTATACTTGGTACTGTTCAACATATCAAGGCTGAAGAATCAATTAATAGCTTAAAATCTCTATCTTCTCCTAAAACAAAGGTTTTAAGAAATGGTGAAAAAGTTGAGTTATCATCAGAAGAGATAGTTCCAGGGGATATTATTTTTATAGAAGCTGGAGATTTAGTACCTGCTGATGGTAGAGTATTGGATAGCTTTTCACTACTTGTAAATGAGAGCTCTCTTACTGGAGAATCTGAAGGAGTAGAGAAAAAAAGTGATGTAATTGTGGCTGAAGAGCTAGCATTAGGAGACCAAAAAAATATGGTTTTTTCTGGAAGTTTAGTAAGCTATGGAAGAGGAGTAGTATTAGTAACAGCTACTGGTATGAATACAGAGCTTGGAAAAATTGCTAAATTATTAGAGTCAACAAAAGAAAAAACTACTCCATTACAAGTTTCATTAGATAACTTTGGTAAAAAATTATCAATAGGTATAATTATATTATGTGGAATAATATTTGTAATGAACTTATTCCATGGTGTAAATATATTAGATTCGTTAATGTTTGCTGTGGCTTTAGCAGTTGCTGCTATACCAGAGGCACTTAGCTCAATAGTTACTATTGTATTGGCAATAGGTACTCAAAAACTTTCTAAAGAGAATGCTATTATTAAAAATTTAAAATCTGTAGAAGCTTTAGGTTGTGTAGGAGTAATATGTTCTGATAAGACAGGAACACTTACACAAAATAAGATGACTGTAAAAAAAGTTTATGTAAGTGGAAGAGTTTTAGAAGATAGTGGATTAGATTCTACAAGATTAGCTGAAGATATTATCTTAAAAGAATCAGTATTATGTAATGACGCTACTACTGAAGTAGGAGATCCTACTGAGATAGCTTTAATAAATCTTGCTGAAAAATATAGTGTAGGATATAAAGAGTTAAAAGAAAAATATCCACGTATATCAGAGATACCATTTGACTCAGATAGAAAACTTATGAGTACTGTTCATGAGATAGATGATAAAATAATAATGTTTACTAAGGGAGCTTTAGATTCTTTACTTCCAAGATTAAAATCTATCATTCATGGAAGTGAGATAAGAGAGATAACTCCTGAAGATATAAAAGAGATAGAAAATATAAATACTATGTTTGCTGAAACAGGGCTTAGAGTACTAACTTATGCTTATAAAGTATTAGAGTGTGAAAAAGATATTTGTCATGATGATGAAAATGGATATATCTTTGTTGGTCTAGTAGGTATGATAGATCCACCAAGAGTTGAATCAAAAGAGGCAGTAGAAAAATGTATAATGGCTGGAATTAAACCTGTAATGATAACTGGAGATCATAAAGTTACAGCTAGAACAATAGCTAAAGAGATTGGAATCTATCAAGAAGGAGATAATGTTCTTGAAGGAGTAGAGGTAGAAAAAATGTCAGATGAAGAGTTAAAAGAAAAAGTTGCTCATACATCTGTATATGCTAGAGTTTCTCCAGAACATAAAATAAGAATAGTAACAGCTTGGCAATCACTAGGAAAAATTTGTGCTATGACTGGAGATGGAGTAAATGATGCTCCTGCATTAAAGAGGGCAGATATTGGAATAGCTATGGGAATAACTGGAACAGAGGTTTCTAAAGATGCTGCTTCTATGATACTTGCTGATGATAATTTCTCTACAATAGTTAAAGCTGTTACAACTGGAAGAAATATCTATGCTAATATTAAAAACTCAATAAGATTTTTACTTTCTGGAAATACTGCTGCTATATTAGCTGTAATTTATTCATCATTTGCTGGATTACCAGTAATATTTGCTCCAGTGCATCTATTATTTATAAATTTACTTACAGATAGTTTACCAGCTATAGCTATTGGAATGGAACCATCACATGGAGAGGTTTTAAAAGAAAAGCCAAGAGATCCTAAAGAACCAATTCTTACTCAAGCACTTTCTAGTAGAATTTTAGGAGAGGGATTATTGATAGCTATATTTGTAATGGCAGGATTCTATTTAGGATATGGAGAGATGAAAGATGCTCTTAAAGGAAGTACAATGGCTTTTGCTGTACTATGTTTAGCAAGATTATTCCATGGATTTAACTGTAGAGGAAATAGTTCGATTTTTGGACTTGGATTTATGAGCAATCCATTCTCAGTTGTTGCTTTCTTAATAGGATTTGTATTATTAAGTGGAGTTTTAATGATACCAGCTTTACATGGAGTATTTGAAGTAGCTCCTTTAGGGATGAATGACTTATTAGCTATCTATGGATTAGCATTTATTCCAACTGTTATTATTCAAGCTGCTAAATATTTTAAATATAAGAGATAATTTAGATGAAATATAAAATGTTAACTAAAAATTGTTATTAGTCAAAAAATTAGCCACTTTGAACTAGCTAAAATAGCTGGTTTGAGGTGGCCTTTTTTAGAGTGATTTTATGGTCTTAGAGAGGCATATTTTTTAGTCATAGTTTTATATCAAAAAGTTTTTAAAAAGCTTTTTAGAGGTATTTTACGAGGTCGTTTTTTTAAGAATAAAATTAGAAACGAGAATATCAAATTATAAGCAGTAAAGATAGTTAAAAACTTGATTTTTATATAAATATAAATTTAAATCTAAAACAGTTGAATTCATACCAAAAATATGATAAAATATCTATAACAAAAACTAACTAAGTCGCATGCATGCGACTTAGTTTTTTATAAAAGGAGTTGCAAATGAAAAAAAAGGTAGGACTATTTTATAAAAAAAATGGAAGTTTTAATAATGCAGTGTTGACAATAGATAGGAGTATAACAGAGGCTCTTGATGTAAACAAAGAGGAAAATGAGATAGTTTTTTCTATGAGTAATAGAATAATTACCCTAACTAAAGGTAGATGTGAAGATGAAGTAGAAGAAAAAGATATTCATGGAAATTTAATTAATTATAGAAAAAATGTAAGTATAAATTTTAGTAAAGTATATAAAGATAAAGATTATTATGTAGCAAAACTTAATATTCCCTTTGGTGTAGTGGATACATTAAAAATTACTAAAGAGAGTAATGATGTGAATATAACAACAGGAGATGGAATAGTTACAATAGATAGAGAGGAAAGAGTAGGAAAAGTATATACTCTAAAGGTAAATAAAGGAGGAATAGGAAAAACTTTTCTTACAGTTCAATTAGCTCATGGACTTACAATGAAAGGAAGCAAGGTAATAATTTTAACTTCAGACTCTCAAAATAATATAATTGATTTTACAATCCCAGAGGAAAAGCAAGAGAGGGTAGAGTTAAAAAAGGGACTTAGAAGTTGGGTAATGACTGGAAAAGGAGATAAGATTAATTTAAGAAAAAATTTAGATTTTATTCCTTTGGAGAGTTCAGTTTTTACAGAGAGATTTTTAGAAAAATTACCAATTTTTATAGAGCATCTAAAAAGAGAGTATGACTATGTATTGATAGATAGTATTCCTACTATGAAGATAGATACTGAATTTGTAAAATGTTCTGATAAAATAATAATACCTGCTTTCTGTGACATTCCTACATTAAAAGGGGTAATCAATGTAATAGAAGAGGCAGGAGTAGAGAAGATACATGCTATATTAGTAAATTTATATAGACCAACTGTTACACAAAAAGATATTTTAAATAAATTAAAGATGATGTTAGAAGATACAGATGTATTATTCCCAGAGCCAATTAAAGAAACTTCACTTATAGAAAGTCTTGTGAAAAAAGGTAAAACTGTATGGGAGAGCAAGGCAAAATCTGTAGAGGAAGCACAAAATAGTTTGCTAGATATAATAATGGAGATGTAGAGCAGGAGGAAAAATGAGTACAGCAGAAGAAAGATTTCAAGCTATGATGGCAAAAAGGAAGAAGACAAAAGAGAGTGTAGAAAAAGAAGAGAAGCCGATTATAGTAAATGAAAAGAATAGTAAAAAAGATATTAAAGAGATTTTTGTAATAGAAGATTCTGTGTTTGGAGATTTTACTAATGATGTAGAATTAATAGAGTATTTGAAAAATAAATCCTTAGAGATGTTAAAAATTCAAGGAAATAATATCATTATGCTTGGTAAAAATCTTACAGAAGTTTTTGAAGAGCTTGGAAGAAAAGGAAGTCCTGATGGATTATATTTAAAATATTTAGAGTTTAATGGATATAAAAAAGATACAGCTCTAAGACTTAGAAAGAGATATGAGTTATTTAAGAAAAGTAAAGCTGATGTAGTAAAACAAATAATAGCCATACTGCCAGTGAGAAGTATAGAGCAACTGTATAAGGAACAGGATTCAGTATTGCCAGAACTAGAGAAAAATAGTGAAAATTTGACATATAAAAAGATGTTAGATATGCTGAAGAAGAGCAATGAAGCTATTGAAGTAAAAGAGAAAAATAGTATAGAGATTTCAAGTTATAACATTGATAGACTAGATAGCTTATATAGAAGAATAAATAATAGATATGATGAGTTAGATGAAAAAAGAAAAGAGAAATTAGATAAACTTTTATTTGAAATTGAGAAGTTATTGAGGTAAAATAAAGGATAATATAAAATCACTATATAAAAATATATACTGGAAAAAGGAGTGTACTTATGTATAAAATTTTAAAGAAAAAATGGTTAACTAAAGAGATTTGTTATATGGATGTTGAGGCAAAAGATTTAGCAAATGGAGCAAAGCCAGGACAATTTTTGATTGTAAAAACTGATGAAAAAGGGGAGAGAATACCACTTACTATTTGTGATTATGACAGAGAGGTAGGAAGTGTAGCAATAGTTTTCCAAGTAGTTGGAGAGGGAACAAAAAAGATGGCAAGCTACAATGAGGGAGAGTATTTTCAAGATGTAGTAGGTCCATTGGGACAACCAAGTGAATTTTTACATATACCATTAGAAGAATTAAAAACAAAAAAATATCTATTTGTTGCTGGAGGAGTAGGTACAGCCCCTATCTATCCACAAGTAAAATGGTTTAAGGAAAATGGAATAGAAGCAGATGTAATAGTTGGAGCTAGAAGCAAAGATATATTAATATTAGAAGAAGAGATGAAAGAGGTAGCAAATAATCTCTATATCTGTACTGATGATGGAAGCTATGGAATACACGGAAGAGTAACTGATGTAATAGATAGACTAATAAAAGAAGAAAATAAAAAATATGACCATGCTATTGTAATTGGACCTATGATAATGATGAAATTTGCCTCTATGAAATGTAGAGAGTATAATCTGCCAAATACAGTAAGCTTAAACCCACTTATGGTAGATGGAACAGGAATGTGTGGAGCTTGTAGAGTTACAATAGATGGTAAGGTAAAATTTGCTTGTGTAGATGGACCAGAGTTTGATGGAGATAAGGTAGACTATGATGAAGCAATGAGAAGACAGATGATGTATAAAACTACAGATGGAAGAAATATTCTTGAGATAGAAGATGGAGAGACACATCATAATGATTCTTGTCCTATGCATAGTGACTTATCTGAAATAAAAGGAAGGGTTCCTGTAAGAGAGCAAGACCCAGATAAGAGAAATAAAAATTTCTATGAAGTGTGCTATGGATATAATCTTGAAGAAGCACAAAAAGAAGCACAAAGATGTCTGAATTGTAAAAATCCACTATGTGTAAAAGAATGTCCAGTATCAATAGATATACCAGCTTTTATTCAAGAGATAAAGAGAGGGGATATAGAGGGAGCTAGTAAAGTAATTTCAAAATACTCTAATCTACCAGCTATATGTGGAAGAGTGTGCCCTCAAGAAACTCAATGTGAAGGAAAGTGTATTTTAGGAATAAAAGGGGAGCCTGTATCTATTGGAAAACTAGAGAGATTTGTAGGAGATTGGGCTATTAGAAATAATACAAAGGTAGAAGTAGAGGAGAAAAGAGAGGAAAAGGTAGCTATAATTGGTGGAGGACCTGCTGGACTTACAGCTGCTGGAGATTTAGCAAAGCTTGGTTATGATGTAACTATATATGAAGCATTACATAAACTTGGTGGAGTATTGAGTTATGGTATTCCAGAGTTTAGACTTCCAAAAGAAGAAGTAGTAGATAAAGAGATAGAGAAATTATACTCTTTAGGAGTAAAGGTACATACTGATACTTTTGTAGGAAGAACTTTTACTGTGGATGATTTGTTAGATAAAAAGGGATATTCTGCTGTATTTATAGGAAGTGGAGCAGGACTTCCGAGATTTATGAATATTCCAGGAGAAAATTATAATGGAGTAATTTCAGCTAATGAATTTTTAACAAGAGTAAACTTAATGAAAGCTAATAGAAAGGATTATGCTACTCCTATAAAAATAGGAAAGAGAGTCTTTGTTGTAGGTGGAGGAAACGTAGCTATGGATGCAGCTAGAACAGCAAAGAGATTAGGAGCAGATGTAACTGTGCTATATAGAAGAGGAGAGGCAGAATTACCAGCAAGACGTGAAGAGATACATCATGCTAAAGAAGAGGGAGTAAAATTCCAATTTCTAGTAAACCCAATAGAGATAATTGGAGATGAAAAAGGTTGGGTAAAAGAGGTTAAGTGTGTAAGAATGGAATTAGGAGAGCCAGATGAAAGTGGAAGAGCAAAATTCTCTGTGGTAGATGGAAGTGAATTTATATTAGAGGGAGAAACTGTCATTATGTCACTGGGAACTTCTCCAAATCCATTGATTGCTGATACTACTAAAGATTTAGTAACTACTAGATGGAAAGGTATAGAAACAGATGAAAATGGAAAAACTTCAAGAGAGAGAGTTTTTGCTGGGGGAGATGCTGTAACAGGAGCAGCTACTGTAATATTAGCTATGGAAGCTGGGAAAAAAGCAGCAGCTGAGATAGATAGATATCTTAGAGGAAAGAAAGCGGAAAACAAATAAAAAATTATCTTGACAAAATAAAATTACAAGTATATAATTTGCTTGTAAGGATAGAAAAATTGAATAGTTGATTGCTAGGGGAGCCCTTAGGCTGAGAAAGAGAAATCTTGACCCTTAGAACCTGATATGGATAATACCAGCGTAGGGAAGCAATATGTTTTACTAGATTTTTATTAATCAGTATAATTATAGCTCTGTACATTGGTACAGAGTTTTTTTTATTAGAAAAATTAGAGAAAGATTTAGGAGGAAATATGTATTCAACACAGATGGAAGCAGCAAAAAAAGGAATATTTACTAAGGAGATGGAAATAGTAGCTAGAGATGAGAAAATGAGCAAGGAAGAGCTTATGGAAAAGATAGCTAAAGGGAGCATAGTAATTCCAGCAAATAAAAACCATAAAAACATATATCCAAGAGCAGTAGGAGAGGGGACAAGAACAAAAGTAAATGTAAATCTAGGGGTATCAGAAGATTGTTGTGATTACTGTGGGGAGATGGTAAAGGTACAAAAAGCTATTGAGTATGGAGCAGATGCCATAATGGATTTGAGTACTTTTGGAGATACACAAAAATTTAGAAAAGAGCTAGTAGAAAAGTCGACAGTTATGTTAGGAACTGTTCCTATGTATGATGCAGTAGCAAAACTAGGAAAAAATATAAAAGATATGAGCGTAGAAGATCTGTTTAGAGTAGTAGAGATGCATTGTGAAGATGGAATAGATTTCTTAACTATACATGCAGGACTAAATAGAACTTGTGTAGATAGATTAAAAAATAATAAAAGACTTACAAAGATAGTAAGTAGAGGAGGTTCTATTCTTTTTCAATGGATGATATTAAATGATAAAGAAAATCCTTTCTATGAGCACTATGATAGATTACTTGAAATTTGTAGAAAATATGATGTTACATTAAGTTTAGGAGATGGATTAAGACCAGGAAGTATAGCTGACTCAACTGATGCTCCTCAAATTCAAGAGTTGATAATACTAGGAGAACTTACAAAAAGAGCTTGGGAAAAAGATGTACAAGTGATGATAGAGGGACCTGGACATATCCCTATGCATGAGATAGTTACTAATATGCAAATTGAGAAAAAACTTTGTCATAATGCACCTTTCTATGTACTTGGACCATTAGTAACTGATGTGGCACCTGGATATGACCATATAACAGCTGCTATTGGTGGAGCTATTGCTGCAGCTAATGGAGCAGATTTCCTATGTTATGTAACTCCAGCTGAACACTTAAGACTTCCAACTTTAGAAGATATGAAAGAGGGAATTATGGCTTCAAGAATAGCTGGACATGCAGCAGATATAGCTAAGGGAATAAAAGGAGCTAGAGATTGGGATAATAGAATGAGTAAACATAGAGGGGAATTAAACTGGAATGGAATGTTTGAAGAGTGTCTAGACCCAGAAAAAGCAAAAGAGTATAGAAAATCTTCAAAACCTATTGAAGAAGAGGTTTGTACAATGTGTGGAGATCTATGCCCAATGAAGAGATGTAATGAAATTTTAGATTAAGGTGATAATATGAATATTATTTTAAATGGGGAAAAATATGAGATTTCAAAAGATAGTATCACTGTGGAAGAGTTACTTAGTGAATTATCAGTAAAATGGAATATAGATTTATCTGGAGCTGTTGTTCTAGTAAATGATGAAATAGTGAAAAAAAATGATTGGAAAACAGAAAAAATAGCTGAAGATTATCATCTAGAAGTTTTATCTTTCGTTTCTGGAGGATAGTTTTATAATTGATAATATAGGACAAAATTGTGAAAATTTAAAGATAAAAAGAGAAATTTATTAAACTATAAAGAGAGAATGAGTTGCTAGTAAAAAATACTAACAATATAATTGGAGGAAAAGATGGAAAAATTTATTTTAAAAGGAAAAGAGTTTAGTAGTAGATTGCTTACAGGAACAGGAAAATTTGCTGATAAAAATTTAGTAGCTCCTATGTTAGAAGCTAGTGGTTCTCAAATTATAACAATGGCACTTAGAAGAATAAACTTTCAAAATCCAAAAGAGAATATCCTAAACTATATTCCAAAACACATAACACTGTTACCTAATACTTCAGGGGCTAGAACAGCAGAAGAGGCTATAAAAATAGCAAGAATAGCTAGAGAAGCTGGATGTGGAGATTTTATAAAAATTGAGATAATAAATGATAGCAAATATCTTATGCCAGATAATGCTGAAACAATAAAAGCTACAAAATTTTTAGCTGATGAGGGATTTATAGTACTACCATATATTATGCCTGACTTAATAACAGCTAAAAGACTAGAAGATGCTGGGGCAGCAGCAGTTATGCCACTTGGTTCTCCTATTGGTTCAAATAGAGGAATACTTACAAAACCATTTGTAGAGATGTTATTAGAAAATAATAGAGTACCTATCATAGTAGATGCTGGAATAGGGAAACCATCAGATGCAGCTATAGCTATGGAGATGGGGTGTGATGCTGTACTTGTAAATACAGCTATTGCCACAGCACAAGACCCAGTTAAAATGGGAAGAGCTTTTGCACTAGCGGTAGAAGCTGGAAGAGAAGCTTTCTTAGCTCAACTAGCAGAGGAACAAAAATATGCTAGTGCTTCATCACCACTTACAGGCTTCTTATTTAGAGGTGAGTAGAATGAGTTACTATGATGAACTAGTTAAATGGAAAGATTTTGATTTTGAGGGATATTTTAATTCTGTAACTGATGAAGAGATATTAAAAAGTATAGAGAAAGATAAATTATCAGTATATGATTATCTAAATCTTTTATCTCCTAAAGCAAAAAATCATATAGAAAAAATGGCTCAAAGAGCACATAAGTTGACAAGACAATATTTTGGAAATGTAATAGGACTATATCTTCCAATATATGTTTCTAACTATTGTACTAGCAATTGTATCTATTGCGGATTTTCTAAAAAAAATCATATAGTAAGAAGACATATGAAGTTTGAAGAGATAGAAAGAGAAGCTAAGGAGATAGCAAAATCTGGAATAGAAAATATACTTCTTTTAACTGGAGAAGCTAAAGTGCTAGTAGATAAGGAGTATTTAAAAGGTGGAATAGATGTATTGAAAAAATATTTCTCATCTGTATCTATTGAAGTAATGCCATTAGATGAAGAAGATTATAGATATCTAGCAGAAGATGGATTAGATGGACTTACTGTATACCAAGAGACTTATGATGAAAAAAGATATGCAGAGGTACATCTATCAGGTGAAAAAAGAAATTTCAAATATAGATTGGACACTCCAGAAAGAGGGGCCAAAGCTGGATTAAGAACAATAGGAATAGGAGCACTATTAGGACTTGGGGATATAAGAAGTGATGCTTTTAAGACAGGATTGCATCTGAAATACCTTATAGATAATTATCCAAACAGTGAATTTAGTATCTCTTTCCCTAGAGTAAATGAAGCAGAAGGAAATCTAAAAGATAGTTATGCTGTTGATGATATTACCTTTGTACAGATAATATTAGCCAATAGAATTTTCCAACCAACAGCAGGAATAACTCTATCAACTAGAGAGAGTGCTTATATGAGAGATAACCTATTACAACTAGGAATTACTAAATTTTCAGCAGGTTCAAAAACTGAAGTAGGTGGTTATTCACACGAAAATGAATCAACAGCTCAATTTGATATAACTGACAATAGAAGTGTAGAAGAGATAGTGGAAGCTATTAGAAAAAGAGGACTAGAACCTAAGTATAAAGATTGGGAGACATTATTATGAAAATAGGTATAGCTGGTACAGGTGGGATAGGCTCAAATGTGGCTATGCACCTAGTTAGAAGTGGAATTACTAATCTAAAATTTGGAGATTTTGATAGAATAGAAAAATCCAATCTCAATAGACAGTTTTACTTTGAAGAGCAGATAGGAAAATATAAATCTGAAACTCTAAAGGAAAATCTTACCAAAATCTCACAGGGTAATTATGAGGTTGAAGTAATAAAATTTGAAAAAGAGAATATGAGAGAGTTTTTCAAAGATTGTGATATAGTAGTAGATGGGTTTGATAAAAAGGAGTATAAGGCTCTTTTACTTGAAGAGGTTTTTGATGGAAAGAAACTTTTAATAACAGTATCTGGGATAGGTGGGATAGATTCCTCAAGTGTACAGATAGTAAAGAGAATGAAAAACCTCTATATAGTGGGAGATATGAAAAGTGATGTTTCAGAATATAAAACTTATTCACATAAGGTAAATATAGTAGCTAGCAAAGTAGTAGAAGTAATCTTAAAGGAGCTATACAATGAGAAATAGAATAGAGATTCCTAAGGGAATATATGGAATAACAGGAGATAATTTTTCTAATGGAAGAAGTAACTACTTCTGTGTAGAAGAGATGATAAAAGGTGGAATAAAAATAGTTCAATATAGGGCTAAAACAAAAGATACTAGAGAAAAGGTAAAAGAAGCTAGAGAGATAAGAGAGCTTTGTAGAAAGAATGGAGTAATATTTATAGTAAATGATAATGTAGATATAGCCCTTCTTGTAGATGCAGATGGAGTTCATATAGGACAAGAGGATATGCACCCAGATGATGTGAGAAAACTTATAGGAGATAATAAAATCATCGGGCTTTCTACTCATTCAGAAAAGCAGGGAATGGAAGCTTATAAAAATCCCAATGTTGATTATATAGGAGTAGGACCAATATTTCCAACAACTACTAAGGATACGACTCCAGTAGGATTAGGGTATCTTGAGTATGCAGTAAAAAATTTAGATTTGCCTTTTGTAGCAATTGGTGGAATAAAAGCACATAATATAGATGCTATCATAGCTAAAGGAGCACAGAGAGTATGCCTTGTTAGTGAGATAGTAGGAGCTGATTCAATCTCTGATATGGCTAGAAATTTACAAGAAAAGTTTAATAAATAATTATAGTTTATAAAAAATTTAAATAATTTATAAAAGAAGATAAGTATATCAAAAATTATCTTCTTTTTTATTGTACTATTTTAGTTGTTATATTTCTAATAATATAACTTTATAATATAAATAAAACGCTTTTAAATAAATAAATTTTTGTGAAAAATAAAATTACAAGTGTATGCCATAAAAATGTCAAATTAAAATAGTAGAATAGTGAAAAGTTTTTAAAAAAACTAAAAAATACCTTTCCTAGAAATAAATATAGTACTATAAGGAAAAATGGAAGGAATTATATGAAATTAATTTTACTATAACTGCGGGGTGTTATATGAAAGAAAATCAAGTCATTTTGAAAAAAAGGGAAAGATTTTTTTTAGAAGATAAGTTTTATTTGATTTCAAAAGGAAGTATAGAAGTAGGTAATAATATAAATTTAGAAGATATAAATACTAATAGTAAAAAAGGAGGAGTAGATATTGTAGCATCTGTAGGACAAGCAGGAGAGATAGGAGTTACAGGAACAATAGCCAGATAAATTAGATAAAAAAGTAGTTACATCATCAGCTATTGTAGTAGAGAATTTAAGTAATAATGGAAATATTACTATTGATAGAGAAAAGAGGGAAAATAAAGATATAGAAAGAGATGAGAAAAATATAGAAAAAATAATTGAAAATAGTTCTAGCAAAGGGGGAACTTTTTCAATAATTGGTCCTGTTAAAGCAGGTGCTAATGCTATAAAATCTCATAGAACAGGTAGCTATGATGTAAATTAAGCAAGAGTAGGTAATAAAATATTGAAATTGGAGTATATAGATGAAGGAAAAGGTGAAGTAATAGTGTTTGTTCACTCTTACCTTTGGGATAAAGAGATGTGGAGACCTCAAGTTGAACATTTAAAAGAAAAATATAGATGTATATCAATAGATTTACCAGGACATGGAGATTCTTCTAATTTAGAAAATATAGTAGATGTTAATTCTATTCTAGATAAAATCCTATAATTAAAAATATAAAAAACATATAAGTAATAAAAAAACTACATCTAAAATTTTAATTAATCTTGGAGATGATGAAATAGATACCACTGGAATGGAATATTTCGTTGAAATTTACAAATGGTGTCAAGACAATGGGGGATAGTACCAAAAGTTTGTGGAATTGTCCGAGGGAGAATATAAGAAATTAGAAAAATTAATGCAAGATAAAAGAAACATAATTAAAAAATAGATATTTTGAAAATAAAATAGTAGCAATTATGGAGTATTTATAAAATAAAAAATTAATACGTTAGGAGATGATTTATGAAATTTTCATATAGTTGTGAAGGAAAGGGCGAAACTTTAGTTTTTATTCATTCTTATCTTTGGGATAAAAATATGTGGGAACCTCAAATAAAATTTTTAAAAGAGTATTATCAGTGTATTTCAATTGATTTACCAGGACATGGACAATCTAGTGTTTTAGATGATAGAGAAAATATATCATTAAGAGATTTAGCAAAAGAACTTACGAAGTTTATAGATGAACTTGAAGTAGAAAAATATATATATATTGGTCTTTCTGTTGGAGGAATGTTGGCACCTTACATGTATGAATATCATAAAGAAAAAATAAAAAAAATAGTAATAATGGATTCATATGTTGGTATTGAACCAGAAGAAAAGAAGAAGATGTATTTTTCAATGCTTGATACAATAGACTTAATAAAAAAAGTGCCAGAAAATATGGCAGAAAAAATAGCAGAGATGTTTTTTTCGCCAATTGTTTCTGAAAAAAGAACTAAATTGTATAAAACACTTTATGCTAACTTGGTAAATATATCTGCTGAAAAAATAGATACGATTGTAAAGATAGGAAGAATTATTTTTGGAAGAGAGAATGCAATAGAGATTTTGAAAAATATAGATATACAAGTTGTATTTATCACAGGAGAATATGATATTCCAAGACCATTTGAAGAAGCTAGAGAAATGGCCAATTATGTGAAGGATTCTAAATTATTTTTAGTAGAAAATGCTGGTCATATTTCAAATTTAGAAAATTATGATAGAGTAAATGAAATATTTAAAGAAATTTTAAATATTTGAAATAAGTAGAATATAATTAAATTAAATAATGAAATGAAAAAATATAATATAGAATTTGAGAAATATAATTATTATTTAAAATATACTTTCATTAAATTTTTAATATATTTATCACAAATTTCAATTATAATAATAAGTCCTTTTATTTTTAAATCAATGAATCCATTTTTATAATAAAAAAGTAAGAGAATATTCTCTTGCTTTTTTATTCTTTCCAAATTGCAATTTCTTTAATATTACTAATACATTTTAAATATATTCTTCCACAAGTTGTACAAATATAGGAAACATCATCTTCATTTTCTATTAATTCATGTTTTAAAGGTAAATCAATTTCATTTCCTTCTTTATCTATTTTAAATTCTTCTTTAATAACACTTTTTTTATAAATTATAAAAAATCCACCACACTTATTACATATCCACATTTACTTTACCTCTAAATTAAAATATTTTTCAAATTCTTCAAAATTAGAAAAATTTAAAGCTTTTGTATAATAATAAAATTCATTTTTAAAACTTATTAAATTTGTATTATCAACATTCCAATCATCTAAACCACCTAATATAGCATTAAAATATTTTTTATAATTATTACTATCTTTATCAAAATATAGAAAAAGAATATTTTCAACAACTTCAATTTTTGTAGAAAATATAAAAAATTTTTTTTCTAATAAAATTTTCTTTATTTCATTTATAGCTAATTTAATTGCTTCTTTTTTATCAAAATCCAAAGGAGTTTTCCTTATAATAATCTCATCATCAAATTTATATACAAAGACTTCTCTATCTTCTTGTGAAATTCCAAATTCTTTAATCCAAGAAGTAGGAAGAATAATTCTTGTACTAATATTTCCTTGTCCTGATTTAGTAAATGATATATTTAATATTAGAATTTAGATGTAGTTTTTTATAATTAAATGCTGGTTATTCAATAGGGGTATCAAATTCAGTAAATTCATTATAATTCATCGTGTTGATAACTTTTTTTACATATCTCTCTTTCTCTTCGGAATAGTTAATAAGTCCTTCAGCAACAATTTGAGGTGGTTGATTTTCACGAAGTAATTTTCTTAAATTTGTATAGGCTTTATTTCTAGAAAAATTTAAAACAAAATCTGAAACAGAACCTTTTACACTATCATATTTTTTTAGATGAGGAACAAATCCGTTTTCTCTAACTCCTTTAGCAGGTATTCTTGGCTCATTTGGATTAGTAGACCACATACCAAATAGATTATTTCCCTCTTTAAAGAATCTAGAAGTACCCCAACCACTCTCTATAGCTCCTTGAGTTAAAATCAGTGAAGTAGGATAAATAATAAGACGAGAATATAGTTTCTCCCAGTCCCCATATTCAACTCTATATTTCTTAAAAAGATTTTCAGCGTATTTTTTTTCCTCTTCAGAAAGAGTAGTTTTTTGAGAAAGTGTTTTAGCTATATTTCTGTTATTTTCTATCTCAGCATTAACAACCTTTATAGAGGGAAGTAAAATATCTACAAAAGTATCTTTCTTTTTTAATGGGGATAGTTTGCTTAAATCAATATTAATTTTAGTAAAAACATATAGTTCATCTGAATCTTTCCATTTTTTTATATCTTCTAAACTATTTACCTCTATCTTTTTATACTCAACTTTTGGAATAGAAGATTCTGCATAACTTATAATATTTAGAGTAAAAATAAGAATACAGATAAAAATATTTTTTAATTTCATAATAAAACTCTCCTTAAAAAAATAGTCGGTTAATAGTATATCATATTTATCATAGTAAGTAAAGAATTTTTTATTCGTAGAATTTGAAATAATCGTAGTTAATTTTTATTAATAAAGTCCTATAATTAACGTTATATATAAAATATTTTAAGGTGTTTTTTCAAAAAAATAAATCAAGAATAACTTTTATTTAAAGAATAAAGAGTAGCTAAAGCTTATAAGATATTAAAAAACACCAAATCTCTCTAAATTATAAAGGAAGTGTTTTTTATATTTATTTTCGCCAAGCTACTCTAAATATTCTTAACAATGTCTGTTATTCTTGATTTATTTTTTAAAAAATTCTAATATGTAATCCTCTACCCCTATTTCCATATCCATATTACCACTCTTAATACTATACTCTAAATATGTTAATTCTTTTAATTTTTTCTTTAGAAATTCTGTTTCAAATAGTTCAATATTTTTTAGCTTCAAAAAAAGAGTATAAGGATGAGGATAGCCTCTTTCAGTAAGGAAAAATTCTTTAATCTCTTCAAAAATTCCCTCATTAAATTTTTTATAAGAGAGATTTTTGTTTATAATACCATTTTGAGCAAGTGAAGAAAGTTTTAGATATAAAATTATTTCATCTCCTATTCCATATATAAAATTAGAATGTAATTTTTCTTTAGCTATAAAATGGAGTAAATCATCTTTAGCTTTAGAGGTAATAAAATTTTCAATAAGAGTCTTTAAATTAAAGTCTTCATTGATAGATAGGAGAGGTTTTATTTTATCTAAATTAAAAGTTTCTCCATCTAAGAAATTTTTTACTTTTTCAGCTTCATTTTTAACTTTGAAAAAGTCATCTCCCACTAATTCTACAAACTTTTCAGCTTCATATTCAGAAATATTTAACTCTTGCTGAAGATAGAAAATTATAGCTTTTTTTTCATTCTCTTTTCTATAACATATAATTTCTGCTATCTCTTTGAAACTATCCAGTGTTTTTTTAGGAATTGGATTTTTTATCTTTCCAAAGTCATTTAAGAACTCTTCATAAATTATTATTATCTCTTTTTGTGTAAGATTATACATCTTAAGGGACTTTGCTATTCCCTCTAAATTTTTAAAGCTCTCTACCCTCTTTAGAATTACTAATTCTTTTGGAGAGAAGATTGAGTTTGTAGATACAGAGTCAAAAAATTGAGTAACCTCATCTAATGAGGCATCAAAAATTTTTTCTGGAATAGAGGGGTTGTTACTTTTAATCTCATCTAAAATTTCTTCGTATTTTATCTGCAAAGGAGCAGTATCTCCGTGTAAAAAATATATCATAAATCCACCTTTTTAAAAATCAAGTTTATATTAGATGATATCACAAATTCTAAAAAAAGAAAAGAGGAAGAATAGTCAACTAGATAAAAATTTGCTATAATTATAAAAAAGTAAATTTAAATAGAAAGAGAGAGTAAAAATGAAAAAAAAATTGGGGAGATTCTTAGTAAATTTTCTTTATGGAGTATTGTGGTTAGCTCCTATATACTATTTTGCTAGAGATTTTTTTGAACTATCAAGTTTTGAAATTTTAAAGGAAAGTTATATTCAAGAGATAATATCTTTTTCTATAAAGCAGGGATTTTACTCTACAATTATGGCTTTAATAGTTGGAATAGTTCCAGCTTATTATTCTGCTTATAATAAAGATACTCTATCAAAATTTATACAGGGATTAGTCTTTATTCCATTTTTCTTTCCTGTAATATCGATAGTTACAATTTTTTCAGTTATATTTAACCTTCCAATAATTAAAGAATTAAATATACTATACACACTGAAGGGGATAATAATAGCTAATGTTTTCTATAACTCTCCTATATTTGTAAAATATATAAGTGAAGGTTTAAGAAAAATTCCAAAAGAGCTAGGAGAAGCTATGAGAATAGATGGAGCTAGTGCCTTGACAATTTTTCTTAGAGGGCAACTTCCTCTTATACTTCCACAGATATTTAGAGCTTTTATATTAGTATTTACCTATTGTTTTTTAGGGTTAGGAATAATTCTTTCACTGGGAGGAATAAGATATTCTAATATAGAGGTAGAGATAGCTAATACATTGATGGGGGGAGCGGATTTTTCTAAGGCTATGCTTTTAGGAGGATTACAATTTATAATACTGTTAGTTTTAAATTCTTTAGGAGTATTTGTAAAGGAGTATGAGATATCAGGAGAACAAGAAAAGAAAAAACTCAATCCTATATTTAAAATATACTCTCTAGTATATATGGTATTTCAATATGGAGTTGTAGGATTATCTTTTATATTTTCATTTATTAATCAGTTGACAGGAAAATTTTCTATACAATCCTATTTAAATCTCTTTTCTCCTGAATTTAATGAGGAGTTTGGAGTAATAAAAGGGGTAGTAAATTCTTTTGGAATATCTGTAGTTGTAAGTGGAATAACTGTATTTACTATCTATCTGATTATAAAAAATTATAGTAGGTTAACAGACATAATCATATTTTCTAATATGGGAGTGTCGGGAGCATTTCTAGCTATAACCTTATATTATATGAATATCCTATTTGATATTCCTCTTATTATACTTTTAGGGATAGGATATCTCATAGGAGCTATACCAATTGGTTACTCTTTTATGTATCAGTATGTAAAAAAATTTCCTGTTGATATATTGGAAGCTTCTGAGTTAGATTGTAAAAATTTTTATCAAAGATTTAGATATGTGGAGTTTCCAATTTTAAAAAATATTTTTATCTCCTCTTTTCTCCAAGTTTTTGCTGTGATATTTGGAGAGTTTACTGTGGTATATACTATGCAGTTAGGAGATATAATACCTATTGCTTCCCTTGTAAATTATTCATTGGTAAGTAGTAAAAAATATATGGAGAGTTCTGCTTTTTCATCTATTGTTTTGTTTATAGTTTTAAGTGCTTTTTTATTAGGGGAGTATTTTAAAGAAAAAGAGTAAAAATATTTATAAATCAAGAGTAATTCAGAAATTGCTCTTGATTTTTTATATAGTGTAAGTTATACTCAAATTAGAAATATAAAAATATTAAAGGAGAGTCAGATGATAAAATTTGCAATAATAGGGACAAGTAGTATAAGTGAAAAATTTATAGATGCATTAAAGAGTACAGAGGGGTGTGAAGCTTATGCTCTTCTTTCGAGAGATGAAAATAAAGGAAAGAGATTTGCTGAAAAGTTTGGAATAGAAAAAATATATACTAATATAGAGGAGATGCTAAAAGATAAGGATATACAAGCTGTATATATAGCTTCTCCTAATGGAAAACATTTTGAGCAAGCAAAACTTTCATTGGAAGCAGGGAAAAATGTAATTTGTGAAAAACCAATAGTTCCAACTGTAAAAGAGTTTGATATATTAAAAGAGATAGCTATAAAAAATAGAGTGGTACTTATGGAAGCAATGCGTCCTACTACTAATCCAAATTTTAAGTTAATAAAAGAAAACTTATATAAGATAGGGGCAATAAGACAAGTGATGTTAAAATATTGTCAATACTCATCAAGATATGATTTATTAAAAGCTGGAGAAGTTACAAATATCTTTGATAAAAATATGTCTGGAGGAGCGCTATATGATATAGGAGTCTATCCATTATATTTTACTTTAGCTATGTTTGGAGAACCAAAAGAGTATATGGGAAGTAACTATCTATTAAGTAGTGGTGTAGATGGTTGTGGAACAATTATTTTAAAATATCCAGATAAGATAGGAGTAATATCTTATTCAAAAATAACAGATGAAAAAACTCCATCAGAGATAATAGGAGAAGATGGTTCTATTGTTATAGATAAGGTTTCTACTGTAAAAGGAATAACAATTAAATATAGAGATGGTAGAGAGGAAAAGATAGAAGTAGATACCTATGAAAATGATATGAGATATGAGATAGAGGAGTTCGCAAAACTTATAGAAGATGGAAGAGTAGAATCAACTTTGAATAGCTTTGCTACTTCAAGAAAATGTGTGGAGATAATGGAAGCTCTTGCTAATAGATAGTATCATAATATTTAAGGAGAAATATGTGGGAGATATTAAAGAGATTAGTAAAGGAAGAGAAGAGAGAAGATAAAGGGATAAAAATTAGAGAGAGAAAAGTAGAAAAATCAGATGAGGAAACTCTATTAAAAAAGAGCATAAGAGATTTGGAGAGAAGAGAGGTAGAGAGTGTAGATACCTCTCTTTTATCTAAAGGGTATAAAATAAACTATTCCTCTCTACTCAATGAGGAACAGAAAAAAGCACTACTTTCAACAGAGGGACAATATCTAGTGATAGCTGGGGCAGGCTCTGGAAAAACTAGAACAATAGTATATAGAACAGCTTGGCTGATTGAAAATGGAGTACTAGAGGAAAAAATTTTGATGGTAACATTTACTAGAAAAGCTAGTGAAGAGATGAAAGAGAGATTAAAAAATATTTTAAATGTAGAAGAGTTAAAAACAGTAGTAACTACATTTCACTCCTTTTGTGCTAGGCTTATTTTTAAATATAAAGCTCTTTTTGAAGTAGATAATCTAAATATAATGGAGGAGGGAGAAAGAGAAAAGATTCTCTTAAAAATAGTAGAGAGGTTTGAACTCAATAAAAAATACAAAGGAAAATTTTATGATATTGAAGAGTTATCAAATAGATTAGAAAAATTACAAAATGCAAGGTTGAGATTAGAAGATATCTTTCCTAAAGAGCATATAGATGACATTATAAAAATTAAGTCCGAATATAGAAAATATAAAAAAATAAAAAATGTTTATGAGTATGATGATCTGGTTGAGATAGTCATAAAAAAATTTAAAGAGAATAGAGAGTTTTTAAAAATTATAAGAGATAAGATAGATTATCTTGTAGTAGATGAGTATCAAGATAGTAATTTAGCTCAAAGAGAACTGCTTAAACTTCTTGTAGGAGAAGATAAAAATCTTATGGTGGTAGGAGATGACTATCAAAGTATATATGGATTTAGAGGAGCAGACTTTACTAATATTTTAAAATTTGGAGAGGATTTCTCAAAATCAAAATTGATTAAGCTAGAGAAAAATTATAGAAGTAGTGAGGAGATAATCGCATATACTAATAGAATTGCTAATAATTTTAAGATTAAATATAATAAAAAAATCTGTGGAACGGGAAGAAGAGGGGAGAGAGTACATATCAACTCATTTAAAGATGAGGAGAAAGAGGGAAGATATATTTGTGAGAAGATTTTAGCTTATAAAGAGAAGTTTCCCTTTGAGGAGATGGTGATACTATTTAGAAATAGATATACAGTAAAAGTGATGGAAAAGTTATTGATGGAATATAAAATACCATATTATAAAAAAGAGATGGAAGAGAAAAATGGAGTAGCCCTTTACTCCTTACACTCTTCTAAAGGATTGGAATGGGAGATAGTTTTTATGCCTACACTTTTAGATGGAGTATTCCCTAGTAATATTGAAAGGGAAAATCTTGAAGAGGAGAAAAGGCTTTACTATGTAGGGTGTAGTAGAGCAAAAAGTTTTTTACATCTAAGTTATCCAAAATATCACTATGAAAAACTTGGATATTTTGATAAAAAATCAAAATTTTTAGATTACTAATAGAAGAAAATAAAACAAGGGAATGTATTTTTTTAGAAAATGATAATTATTAATATAATTAATATCTTTTTTCATAAAAAACAAGAAATAATATATATAATTCTCAGTATTTCTTTTCTTGACGGAAATGTTTGAAGTATTATATAATATTTAAAGAAAAGATAAGTAAAATTTTAAGTAGAGGGAAACAAGTGAAATTCTTGTACGGTCCCGCCACTGTAATGAGGACGAAAGTACATTAGCCACTGAGGAATTGGGAAGGAGTACAAGTAGGTTGAATCAAAGTCAGGATATCTCGCTTAAAATATTTAACTATCCTGCGTGGACGGGAGGAGAAAGAAAAATGAGATATAAGTATAGTAGATAATAAATAAAAAGTAAGTATCTATTCAGTTGATAATTCTGAATTAAAGAAAGCTAAGATGAGTTGATTTAATTTCTTTTCATAAATTGCACAATTCTTGAGCTTTCTTTTAAGCTTAGCAAATACTTTTAATATCTATTATACTTTTTTTATTTATTGAGGTGAAAAATGAAACATAGAAATATAATGGTAGTGGGGACTTCATCTGGAGCTGGAAAGAGTATGATAGTTACAGGGCTATGTAGAACTTTAACAAAAGATGGGTATAAAGTATCTCCATTTAAATCTCAAAATATGGCACTTAACTCTTTTGTTACAAGACAGGGGCTAGAGATGGGAAGAGCTCAAGTGGTACAAGCCTATGCCTGTGGAATAGAACCAGAAGTATATATGAACCCTATACTTCTAAAGCCTACCACAGATAGAAAGATTCAAGTGATAGTAAATGGTAAATCTATTGGGAATATGAGTGGAATAGAGTATGGGAAATTTAAAACCTCTTTAAAGCCAGAGATAATGAAATCATATAATTATATCAGAGAAAACTATGATATATCAATAATAGAGGGAGCAGGGAGTCCTGTTGAGATAAATATTAAGGGAGAGGATATTGCCAATATGAAGATGGCAGAGATGGCTAATGCTCCTGTGATACTTGTAGCTGATATAGATAGGGGTGGAGTTTTTGCTTCTATATATGGGACTATTATGCTTATGGCTCCAGAGGAGAGAGCAAGAGTAAAAGGAGTAATTATAAATAAGTTTAGAGGAGATGTAAATATATTAAAACCTGGACTTAAAGAGATAGAAGAATTGACAGGAGTTCCTGTAATAGGAGTAATGCCTTATAGTAATATAGATATAGAAGATGAAGACAGTGTAACAGAGAGATTTAAGAAAATGAAAAATAGAAAGGGAATAAATATCTCTGTAATCAAATTAAAACATATATCTAACTTTACTGATATAGATGCACTAGGAATAGTAGAAGATGTAAATATAAAATATATTACTTCTGCTGATGAGTTAGGAGATGAAGATATTATAATTATCCCTGGAACTAAAAACACCATAGATGACTTAAAAGAGATAAAGGATAATGGAATAGCTACTGAAATAATAAAAGCTTCTAAGGCTGGAAAAATTATAATAGGTATTTGTGGTGGATTTCAAATGATGGGAGAGAAGATAAAAGACCCATATGGAATAGAGAGTGAGATAAAAGAGATTCCTGGACTTTCTCTATTGGAATTGGAAACAGTGATGGAGAGAGAGAAAAATACTTTACAATATGAAGGTAGACTTATAAATACATCTGGATTGCTTGAAGGACTAGAGGGAGAAAAGATAAAAGGATATGAAATTCATCAAGGGGTAACTTTAGGAGAGGAAAGAAAGGTTACAGCTGATGAGAGAGTAGTAGCAGTTGTAAAGGGAGAAAATATCTTTGGAACATATCTACACGGTATATTTGACAATGAAAAAGTAACTAGACATATACTCAATAAGGTAAGAGAGAAAAAAGGTATGGAGTTACAAGCTCAAGGAATATCATTTGATGAGTATAGAGAGCAAGAGCTAGATAAGCTTGAAGAAATTTTTAGAGAAAATATTGAGATGGAAAAAATTTATAAAATATTAGGTGAGTAAGATGATTTTTATAATGAGATATAGTATAGCATATATAATGGATTTAATATTAGGAGACCCACACTGGTTTCCACACCCAGTTAGATTTATAGGAAAACTTATAACTTTACTTGAAAAATTATTGTACAGATTTAGTTGTAAAAAATTTACTGGGGGAGTATTGGCTATACTGACTATTGGAATAGCTTTTTTAATATCATTTTATTTAGCTAAGTTATCATATATATTGGAGATATTTTTTCTATATACTACATTGGCTACTAAAAGCTTAGCAGATGAAGGATTTAGAGTTTGTAAAGTTTTAGTAGAGGGAGATATGGAAAAGGCTAAAAAAGAACTAGCCTATTTAGTAAGTAGAGATACAAATAGTATGGACGTTACTCAAATAGTGAGAAGTATATTAGAAACAATAAGTGAGAATACAGTAGATGGAGTTATTGCTCCTATGTTCTTTGCCTTTGTAGGAAGTTTTTTTACTATTGAGGGAGTATCTCTTGCTCTTCCTTTTGCTATGGGATATAAGGCGATAAATACTTTGGATTCTATGGTGGGATATAAAAATGATAAATATATTGATTTTGGAATGTTATCTGCTAAGATAGATGATATGGCAAATTTTATTCCTGCTAGAATAGCTGGAGGATTTATTATTCCAATGGGAGCTTTTTTATTAAGAATGGATTATAGAAGTGCTTGGAGAATATTTTTTAGAGATAGACTAAACCATTCTAGCCCAAACTCTGGACACTCTGAAGCTGCTTTCGCTGGAGCATTGGGAGTACAATTTGGTGGAAGAACTAGCTACTTTGGAAAATGGCACGACAAACCTACTATTGGAGATAAATTAAAACATTTTGGAATACCAGATGTAAAAAGAGGAATTAGACTTCTATATGTTTCCTCTTGGGTGGGACTTGCTACATTTATAATTTTATCTCAATTAATAGGAGTGATTATCTAATGATAATAATTATAACAGGAGCATCACATACAGGAAAAACTCTATTAGCCCAAAACCTACTAGAGAGATATAAGTTTCCTTATCTATCAATAGACCATATAAAGATGGGATTAATAAGAAGTGGAAATATAAATCTAAATGCAGAAGATGATGAACAACTTACTCCATATCTTTGGGGAATAGTTAGAGAGATTATAAAAACAGCTATTGAGAATAAACAAAATCTAATAGTTGAAGGTTGTTATGTTCCTTTTGATTGGGAGAGAGATTTTGATAGTAAATATCTAGAGAATATAAAATAATTATGAATAAAGAGTATATTGAAAATAATTTTGACAAGATAGTTGAGTATGCCAATACAATAGAAAATAGATTAGATGATTCCTATTGTACAAAAAAGTTTCTTATAGAAGAAAATGAGAAAAACTTAAGAGAGTGTCAAAAATATGGTTGTAAGTATATTTTAATAGATAAAGAATACAAGTTAGATATTTTATTCTAAAATAAGTGAGGTAATAAAATGAGCTATATATTAAAAGAGGTAGTATTGAGAACAAATAATACTCCAGAAGGAATGGAAAAAATTTCTCAACTTTGGGGAGATATACTCTCTAAAAAAATCTCTTTGCTCCCAGAAAATAAAAATGAATTATTAATTTCGAAATATAGTAATTATGAGAGTGATGAAAATGGAGAATATGATTTAACTATAATGAGAAGAGAATTAAAATTCTTATTAAAGTTAGATGAGAGAGTAAAAAATAGAGAATTTATAAAATATGAAGAGATAGATGATAATATAGAAAATTGTGCCAGAAAAGTTTGGAATAGAGTATGGGAAGATAAGAAAAATAATAAATTGAATAGAGTATATATTGAAGATTATCAATTAGATATCTTGCCAATATTTTCACAAGATGGGAAATGTCATTCTATCTTATATATAAGTGTAAAAGAAGAAAATACTATAAAGATAAGAAAATATAAATCTTCTGATTGCCAAGAGATAGCAGAGCTTTTTTATAATACAGTGCATAATATAAATAAAAAAGATTATACTCAAGAACAATTAGATGTATGGGCAACTAAGAATATAGATATAGAGAAATGGGATACTTCTTTCTTAAAAAACTACACAGTTGTTGCTGAAAGTAATGGTATAATAGTTGGCTTTGGGGATATTGCTGAAGATGGATATTTGGATAGATTATATGTGCATAAGGATTTTCAAAGAATAGGAATAGCTACAATGATTTGTGATAAGTTAGAAAATAAAGTAAAAGGAAAACCACTATATACTCACGCCTCTATAACAGCAAAACCATTTTTTATTAAAAGAGGGTATAAAGTTATAAAACAACAGTTGGTAGAGAGAGAAGGTATTCTATTAGAAAACTATGTTATGGAAAAGAGGTAGAATAGATGGATTTACACGGTGGAAATATATATAAACTAAAAAGAGAGGGAAAGAGGGAGCTATTAGATTATAGCTCAAATATAAATCCCTTAGGAGTACCTGAAAAGTTTAAAAAAAGTGTGATAGAAAATTTTGATATATTAGAAAAGTATCCAGACCCAGATTATATAGAACTGAGAGAGAGTATTAGAAAATATAATAACATAGATATAGAAAATATAGTAGTAGGAAATGGAGCTACAGAAATACTTTTTCTATATATGAAGAGCTTAAAACCTAAAAAAGCCTTTGTAGTAGCTCCAAGCTTTGCTGAATATAGAAGAGCATTAGAGAGTATAGATTGTGAGATAGAGTATTTTATATTAGATGAAAGAGAAAATTTTAATTTGAATGTAGAAAAATTTATAAACTCTATCCCTCAATGTGACTTAGTAGTAATATGTAATCCTAATAACCCCACAGGAAATTTTATATCTCTTGAAAATATTCAAAGAATAAATGGAGAGTTGAAAAAAAAAGATATAAAACTTTTTATAGATGAAGCTTTTATAGAATTTATAAAAGGTTGGGAAAAACTTACAGCTGTAAATTTGAAGGATAGTAATATATTTATAATGAGAGCATTGACAAAATTTTTTGCTGTACCTGGGTTGAGATTAGGATATGGAATAAGTTATGATAAAGAGATAATGAAGACTCTTCCTAAGTATAAAGAGCCATGGAGTATAAATAGTTTTGCTGACATAGCAGGAAAAACTATGTTGTGGGACAGAGAGTATATAGAAAAAAGTGAGAGTTGGATAGAAGAGGAAAAAGTTTGGTTTTATAATGAAGTTCTAAAGATAGAGGGAATAAAAGCATATAGAACTAACACAAATTTTATGTTGATACAACTTTTAAATAAGAGTTCTAATGAAGTAAGAGAGAAATTAATAGAGAGAGGAATAGTTGTAAGAGATGCTTCTAACTTTGTAGGACTAAATAATCACTATATTAGACTTGCTATCAAAGACAGAGAAAATAATATGAAAGTATTAAAAAATCTTGCTGAGGTGGTAAGATGAAAGGATTTATGATAGCTGGGGTAAGTAGTGGTATAGGTAAAACCACTGCATCAATGGGACTTATGTCGCTCTTTGAAAACGTTTCTCCATTTAAAGTTGGACCAGACTATATAGATACAACATTTCATCAATTTGTAACAGGAAATAAAAGCTATAATTTAGATTTGTTTATGATGGGAGAAGAGGGGGTAAAATACTCTTTCTATAAACATCATAAGGGAATCTCAATAGTTGAGGGAGTGATGGGACTATACGATGGAATAGACCATAGCTTAGATAATAATAGTTCAGCACATTTAGCTAGAGTATTGGATTTACCTGTTATTTTAATAGTAAGTGGTGGGGGAAAAAGTACAAGTATAGCTGCTGAGGTACTTGGGTATAAATTGTTGGATAGTAGAGTCAAAATAGCTGGTGTAATAATCAATAGAACTACTGAGGCTATGTATAAACATTACAAAGAGGCAATAGAAAAATATACAGGGGTAGAGTGTATAGGATATCTTCCAAAAGATGAGAGCTTGAGTGTGTCAAGTAGACATCTTGGACTTCTACAAGCTGCTGAGGTAGATGACTTAAGAGAAAAATCAAAGCATTTAAAGGGGATTTTGCAAAAGACAATTGATGTAGAAAGACTTTTAGAAATAGCGGAGTTAGGAGAAAGAGAATATAGAAAAAATCCTTTTGAAGAATTAAAAGATAAGTATAAGGGATTAAAGGTAGGGGTAGCTAAAGATAAAGCCTTTAGTTTTTACTATAATGACAATCTTGAACTGATGGAGGATTTAGGAATGGAATTGATTCCCTTTTCTCCTATAAATGATAAAAAGATACCAGAGGTAGATTTATTATACTTTGGTGGTGGTTATCCAGAAAACTATGCCAAAGAGTTATCTAGTAATATTGAGATGATAGAGAGTATAAGAGAGTATCATCAAAAGGGTGGAAAAATTTATGGAGAGTGTGGAGGATTTATGTATCTTACCTCTAGAATAAAACTGCTAGATGGGAAATATTTCCCTATGTGTGATATTATAAAATGTAGTGTAGAGATGAGAGATAGATTAGATATTTCTAGATTTGGTTATATATCTCTTTATGACAAGGAAAAAACTTTAGGAAGAGGACACGAATTTCACTACTCTAAAATATCTGATATAAAAGATGATAGTAGAGAGTATAGAGCTATAAAACCTAATGGTAAAGAGTGGGCTTGTGTCTTTAAAGAAAAAAATTGTAGAGCTGGCTATCCACATATACATTTTTTTAAGAGTTTAGATTATTTGGAGGAAATAATAAAAGAGAATAGATAATATGGAGATTAAAATATTAAATTATAATTTTTCAGTTTGCAAGGAAGAGGATTATTTACAAGTTAAATTAGATAAGAAGTTCTGTTTTATTTGAAAAACAGATGAAGTTTTAGAAAAGAAGGGTTATATAATAAAAAGATGATTATAAAAAGATTAGATATCGAAGATGTAGAATTTTTTTTAGATTTAAGATTAAAACTTTTTTATGAATTACAAGAGATAGATAAAAATGATAATATTGAAAATTTAAAAAACTCCACTAAGGAGCATTACCTAAAAAATATTGATAAGAGTTTAATAACTTATGGGATATTTAAAGAAAATAAAATAGTAAGTATAGGTTCCTTATGCTTATTTGAAAGGATACCTTATATGGAAAATATTTCTGGAAGAGAGGGATATATATTGAATATTTATACTTTACCAGAATATAGAAAGAAAGGCTATGGAAAGCAGATAACAGAAAAGTTAATAGAGCATTCTAAGGAAATAGGAATTAAAAAATTATGGTTAAATGCAAGTGAGGAAGGAAAGAAAATTTATCTTAAACTAGGATTTAAAGAGAAAAATAATGAAATGGAAATATTTATATAAAGGAGTAAAAAGATGAGTACATATATAAAAGTTCCTCAAGATATTGAAAAAGGAAGTTTTGAGATAATAGGGGAGGAATTAGGAGAAAAGAGAGAGAAATTTGATGAAAAAACTCTCCCAATAGTAAAAAGAGTAATACATACAACAGCAGATTTTGAGTATGCTGATTTGATAGAGTTTCAAAATGGGGCTGTGGACAGTGCTATGGAAGCTTTGCAAAATGGTTGTAAGATTTACTGTGATACCAATATGATAGTAAATGGACTTAGTAAATTAGTTTTAGGAAAATTTAACTCTTCAGCTTATTGTTTAGTGTCTGATGAAGAGGTTATAAAAGAGGCTAAAGAGAGAGGTGTTACTCGTTCGATAGTAGGAATGGAAAAAGCTGGAAAAGATAGAGATACAAAAATATTTTTAATAGGGAATGCTCCAACAGCTCTATATCAACTAAAAGAGATGATAGAGAGAGGAGAGATTGAAAAGCCTGCTCTAGTTGTTGGAGTTCCAGTTGGATTTGTAGGGGCAGCTGAATCAAAAGAGGCATTTAAGGAGTTAGGACTTCCATATATCACTGTAAATGGAAGAAAAGGGGGAAGTACAGTAGCTGTATCTATTCTTCACGGAATACTTTATCAGATGTATAAAAGAGAGGGGTTTTAAATGTCTGATAATTTGAAGTGTGGATACACTACTGGAACTTGTTCTGCTGTAGGTATAAAAGCAGGATTAGAGGCTCTAATAAATAATAATTACTTAGAACAACTAGAATTTACAACACTTAATGGAGAAAAGATAGTTGTACCCATATATAAGATAAAGGCAAGAAAAAACTCTGTAAGTGTGGCTGTGACTAAATATGCTGGAGATGACCCAGATGTAACTAATGGAATAAATATATGTACTAAGATAAAATTAGTAGATAAATTACCAGATATAGAAAATGGAATCTATTTTAAGAATTTTGCCTTAGTTGGAGGAAAAGGAGTAGGGAAAGTTACCAAGCTTGGATTGCAAGTAGATATAGGAAAACCAGCTATCAATCCCGGTCCTCAAAAGATGATAGAAGAGGTAGCAGATAAGTTTTTAGAAGAAAATGAGAAAAAGGCTATAATTACCATATATGTTCCTGAGGGAAGAGAGAAGGCTAAAAAAACTTTTAATCCAAAGCTTGGGATAGTAGGTGGAATATCAATTCTTGGTTCTACTGGAATAGTAAAACCTATGAGTGAAGAGGCTCTAAAAGACTCTATGTTTGTGGAGCTAAAAGTATTGAGAATGGCAAAGGATAGAGATTGGTGTATATTTACCTTTGGAAATTATAGTAAAAACTATTGTGAAAAGTTGGGGCTTGATTTGGAGCAAACAATAGTCATAAGTAACTATGTAGGATTTATGATAGACTCTGCTGTAAAACTTGGATTTAGAAAAATTCTACTTCTTGGACATATAGGAAAGGCTATAAAAATAGCTGGAGGAATATTTAATACCCACAGTAGAGTGGCTGATGCTCGTGTGGAGATAATGGGAGCTAATGCTTTTTTATGTGGAGAGAGCCCAGAAAATATTCATAAGATAATGGAGTCTAATACTGTGGAAGAGGCTTGTGATTATATAGAGAAAAAAGAGTTTTTCCCATTTGTAGCTAATAAGGTAAAAAAAAGAGTAGAGGAGTATTCAAGAGGGGAGTTAGAATGTGAGGTTTTACTTTTCTCTTTTAAAGGGGACACTCTTGGATATAGTGAGAGATTTTATCAGATGGCAGGTGAGTTAGCTGAAAAAAATTAATGTAGTTGGACTTGGACCAGGGAATATAGATTATATAACTAAGATTGGAATAGAGAGTATAAAAAAATGCGAGATAGCTATAGGAGGAGTAAGACAATTAGAAGAGATTTCCTCTCTACTCCTACCTACTTGTGAAAAATATACTCTAGGTAAACTTTCTGATTTAATAGAGTTTATTAATAAAAATAGAGATAGAAAAATTTGTATAATTGTATCTGGAGATACAGGATTTTATAGTTTGCTTAGCTTTTTGAGAAAAAATTATTCCAGAGAGGAATTGAATGTAATACCTGGAATATCTTCTTATCAATATCTTTTCTCTCGTATAGGAGAGGTGTGGCAAGATTATAAACTTCTTAGTGTGCACGGAAGAGAGGCTGAGTATGTAGAGATTTTTTCAAAGGAGAGGGGAATAGTACTCCTTACTGACAATATAAATACTCCATATGTAATAGCTAAGAATATCTATGAAGCTGGGTATAGAGATGTGGAGATTGTGGTAGGAGAGAGACTCTCTTATCCAGATGAAAAAATTACCTTTATAAATATAGAGGACTATGAAAAACTTAATAGAGAGTTTTTTATAAATTTAATGATAGTAAGGAAAAAATCTTGATGATAGAAAACTCAAAGAGTTGCGGAAATTACGGAGAAAAGTTAGATTAAGTCAGCGAAATCAAATGCTAAAAAACACAACTGTTTGAGCAAAGCGAGTATTCCAATAGTAGAGGAGTTTTAACGACTACTACTATTGAGACACAGAAATTTATTTTCTGTGTTACATTAAGGAAACACTGAAAGCTTTGCTTTCTGTGTCTCAAAATTCTTAGAGAGCTAAAGCTCTTAGAATTTTGGAAGCCATAGTTAATCAACTTCTTGTAGTATGGAGCAATTTTTAGTTTTTTAGAAAAGTAGAGAAGGAAGGAGAGAGAAAAACTTGCATATATATGATAAAGAGTTTATCCAAGGAGAGTTACCTATGACAAAGCAAGAGGTAAGGGCTGTAACTGTTGCTAAGCTTCAACTAAAAACTAACTCTATATTGATAGATGTAGGAGCAGGAACAGGGACAATAGGAATAGAATGTGCCACTTATCTTAGTGATGGAAAGGTAATAGGGATAGAGAAAGAGGAAAAAGGATTAGAAACTATAAAAGAGAATGTAAGAAAATTCAATTTAACTAACTATGAATTGATACACGGAAGGGCTCCAGAGTCTATCCCTAATGTAGAGTATGATAGAATGTTTGTTGGTGGCTCAACAGGAAGTATGAGAAGTATATTAGAACACTTTATAAATTATTCCACAAATGATGCAAGACTTGTTATAAATACAATTACATTGGAGAGTTTAAATGATACTATGACTCTACTTAAAGAGTATGGATTTAGAGATATAGAAGTAGTAAATATGATGGTATCAAGAGGAAAAAAGGTAGGACCTTATACAATGATGTATGGGGAAAATCCTATTTACATAATAACAATTAATAAGTAAAGAGTTTGGTAGAGTTAAAGAAAACTCAAAGAATTATGGAAATTACGAAGAGAAGTTAGATTAAGTCAGCGAAACGAAATGCTAAAAAACGCAATAAGTCGAAGACTTAACTCTTCCAATAGTAGAGGAGTTTTAACGACTACTACTATTGAGACACAGAAAATAAATTTCTGTGTTATATTAAGGAAACACTGAAAGCTTTGCTTTCTGTGTCTCAAAATTCTTAGAGAGCTAAAGCTCTTAGAATTTTGGAAGCCATAGTTAATCAAATTCTTGGAGTATGAAATAATTCTTAGTTTTCTTTATTTAAATGAAGGAGGACTTTAAAGAATGACAAATAAATTTTATGGTATAGGGGTAGGAGTAGGAGACCCAGAGCAAATTACAATAAAGGCAGTAAATACTTTAAAAAAATTAGATGTAGTAATAGTACCAGAGGCAAAAAAGGCAGAGGGAAGTACTGCTTATGAGATAGCTAAGGAGTATTTAAAAGATGATATAGAGATAGTATTTATGGAATTTCCTATGTTAAAAAATCCATTGGATAGAGTAGAGGGAAGAAAAGCAAATACAAGAGTGGTAGAAAAATTACTTGATGAAGGAAAGAATGTAGGATTTCTTACAATAGGAGATACTATGACTTATAGTACATATGTATATCTTTTAGAAAATATGCAAGATAGATATAAATCGATGGTAGAAACTATCCCAGGAATTTCATCTTTTGCTGATATGTCATCAAGATTTAATTTTCCAATAGTAATGGGAGATGAGTCATTAAAAATAATATCTATAAATGATGATACTGATATAGAGAAAGAGTTAGCAGGTAGTGAGAATATAGTATTTATGAAAGTTATGAGAAATTTTGATAAATTAAAAGAGGCTCTTATAAAAACTAACAATATGAATAATATAATAATGGTATCTAATAGTGGAAAAGATACAGAAAAAGTTTTCTATGATATATCTAATCTTACAAAAGAGGATATCCCATATTTCACTACTATGATTTTTAAAAAGGGAGGGTTTGAGGAATGGAAAAAGTTTTCTTTATAGGAGCAGGACCAGGGGACCCAGAGTTAATAACAGTTAAAGGACAAAGAATTGTAAAAGAGGCAGATATAATTATATATGCAGGTTCATTAGTACCAAAGGAAGTTATAGATTGTCATAAGGAGGGAGCAGAGATTTATAACTCAGCTTCAATGACACTAGAAGAGGTAATGGAAGTAACTATCAATGGAATAAAAGCGGGGAAAAAAGTTGCTAGAGTACATACAGGAGACCCAGCAATATTTGGAGCACATAGAGAGCAGATGGATATTTTAGATGAGTATGGAATAGAGTATGAAGTTATTCCAGGGGTAAGCTCTTTCCTAGCTTCAGCAGCTGCTGTAAAAAAAGAGTTTACGCTTCCATCAGTTTCTCAAACTGTAATATGTACAAGATTAGAGGGAAGAACTCCTGTACCAGAAAAGGAATCATTAGAGAGCCTAGCTACTCATAGAGCTTCTATGGCAATATTTTTATCTGTTCATATGATAGGAGATGTAGTAAAAAGACTAGCTACTTCCTATCCTATGACCACTCCGATAGCTGTGGTGCAAAGAGCAAGCTGGCCAGATGAAAAAATAGTAGTAGGAACTCTAGAAACAATAGAGGTACAAGTGAAAGAGGCAGGAATATCTAAAACAGCTCAAATATTAGTTGGAGATTTTTTAGGAAATGAATATGAAAAATCTAAGTTATATGATAAAACATTTACTCATGAATTTAGAAAGGGAGTAGAGTAGCCTTATTAAATAGAAAAATAATAGAAAACTTTAAAATTTATTTAAAAATTTTTGGAGGGAATATGTTATTTTTAGAGGTTGATTATGATATAAAGGATAAAGTAAAAAGATTAGGTGCAAGGTGGAATCCAGAAATAAAAAAATGGTATGTAGAAAAGAAAGAAGACTATAAAAGATTTGCACAATATATATTGAAAAATTTTGAAGATGCAATAGTAGTAAAAGATTATATTTATTTAGTTATTTCAAAACAGCAATGTTGGAAATGTAAAAAAGAAACCGAAGTTATTGCTTTATGTATTCCTCAAAGGATAGAATTTAGAAATCTTCCATTATATAGATGGGAAGATGGAGAATTTGATATAGAAAGTGAAGAGTATAATTATAAAAAATTTGAGTTTTCAGAGGATAAATTTGATATAGAGGATACTTTTAGTTATGAAATAATAAGTTTAGGAAATATTTCAGAAAAAATATTAGATTTAATTAAAGAGAGATATAATTATAAACTAAAATATTCACATACAACTAAAAGGAAAGAGTATGCTAATTGTTGTCAACATTGTGATTCTTTACAAGGAAATTATTTTTTATTTGATGAGGTAGATTCGCCATTTAATATAATGAATAGAGAAATGGCTAAGAAATTAACCTTTATAAAATTTAATTTAAAAAATGATTTTATCTTATATGGATATAGTCCGACTATAACACTTATATCTAATTATAGTGATGAAGAAAGAAATAATGATATCAAAAATTTTTCAACTTTTATTGATTCAAAAATAGAGATAGATGATATTATTTAAAATTAAATTTAAGAGAGGAAAATTATGAAGATTGCATTTTGGAGTGTAACAAGAGGAGCTGGAGAGGTAGCTAAGAGAATAGGGAAAAAAGTAGAGGGGGATATATATACTCTAAAAAAATTTAATATAGAGGAAAGTATTCAAATAGAAAACTTTAGTGAGGAACTAGAGAGAAAATTTAACTATTATGATGGGCATATATTTATTATGGCAACAGGAATAGTTATTAGAAAGATAGCACCACTTATAAAGAGCAAAGATATTGACCCAGCTGTATTAGTTATAGATGAGGGAGAGAACTTTGTAATCTCTCTTCTCTCTGGTCATATTGGTGGAGCTAATGAGCTAGCTTATAAAATTGCTCAGTCTTGCTCTTTACTCCCTATTATAACTACTAGTTCAGATGTTACAGGAAAGATAGCAATAGACACAATAGCACAAAAACTAAATTGCGAGATGGAATCTCTTACTAAAGCTAAAGAGCTTACATCTTTAATAGTGGATGATAAAAAGGTAGATATACTACTTCCTAATAATGTAAAATTAGGAGAGAATAAAAATTCCTCTGGAGTAGTAATAGTATCAAATAAAAAAAGTATAGATATAATGAGATTATATCCTAAAAATATTATTGTAGGTATAGGTTGTAGGAGAGGAACTCCTAAAGAGGAGATAGAAAAATCATTAGATGAGGTAATGAGAAAACATAATCTTGCTTATGAGAGTATAAAAAAAATCTCTACTGTGGATATAAAGGCTGATGAAGTTGGAATTATAGAGTTAGCCCAAAGTTTAAATAGAGAGCTTATAATTATATCCAGAGAGGATATAAAAAAGGTGGAGGATAGATTTGTAGGCTCTGAATTTGTAAAAAAACAGATAGGAGTTAGCTGTGTATCTGAACCTTGTGCTCTATTAGCTTCTAATGGAGATGGTAAATTTTTAGAGCAAAAATATATTCAAAGTGGAATAACAATATCAATTTATGAGGAGAAATTTGGAGATGAGTAAAGGGAAAATATATGTAGTAGGGATAGGACCTGGAAATATGGAAGATATAAGTGTAAGAGCTTATAAGACTTTAAAAAATGTAGATGTAATAGCTGGATATATCACTTATATAGATTTAGTAAAAGATGAATTTAAGGAGAAAGAGTTCTATGTATCTGGAATGAAAAAAGAGATAGACAGATGTGAAAAGGTTTTAGAGCTAGCTAAAGAGGGAAAAACAGTAGCTCTGATAAGTAGTGGAGATGCTGGTATCTATGGAATGGCTGGAATAATGATAGAGGTAGCATTAGGAAGTGGAATAGATGTAGAGGTTATACCAGGGATTACATCATCAGTAGCTGGAGCTTCATTAGTTGGAGCACCTCTTATGCATGACCAAGCTATAATAAGTTTAAGTGATTTACTTACAGATTGGGAAGTTATTACTAAAAGAATAGATAGAGCTAGTGAGGGAGATTTTGTAATCTCTCTATATAATCCAAAGAGTAAGGGAAGAACAGAACAGATAGTAGAGGCAAGAGAGATTATGTTAAAACATAAGGCTCCTAGCACTCCAGTTGCTCTATTAAGGCATGTAGGGAGAGAAGATGAGAACTATACTTTAACTAATTTAGATGAGATGTTAAACTATGAGATAGATATGTTTACTGTGGTTATAGTTGGAAACTCTAAAACATATGTAAAAGAGGGAAAAATGATAACTCCTAGAGGATATCATCTATGATTTGGGTAATAGGTGGTACAAAGGATTCTAGAGATTTTCTGGAAAAGATTGTAAAGAGTACTACTGATATAATTGTAACAACAGCTACTGAGTATGGTGGAAAACTTTTAGAAAATCTGCCAGTAAAAACTCTATGTAAAAAATTGACTTACTCTATGATGGTAGATTTTGTAAAAGAAAACTCTATTGATAAGATAGTTGATTTATCTCACCCATATGCTATGGAAGTTTCACAGAATGCCATTGATGTAAGTAAGGAGCTACAAATAGAGTATTTTAGATTTGAAAGAGAGGAAATCTCTTTTCTCCCACAAAAATATAAAGAGTTTGATAATATAGAAAGCCTGATAAAATATTTAGAGGGAGTAGAGGGAAATATATTAGTTACTCTTGGAAGTAATAATATTCCTCATTTTTCTAAGCTTAAGAATTTGGGAAATTTTTATTTTAGAATCTTACCTAAATGGGATATGGTAAAAAAGTGTGAAGATGTAGGGGTACTCCCTAAGAATATAATTGCTATGCAGGGACCTTTCTCTAAAAATATGAACAAGGCTATGATAGAGCAATATGATATAAAATATCTTGTAACTAAGCAAGCTGGAGATACAGGAGGAGAGAGAGAAAAGATAGAAGCTGCTGATGAGATGAATATAGAAGTAGTTTTTCTTACTCGTCCTAAGGTAGAATATCCTAGCTGTTATAGTGATATAGATAAATTATTTAAAAGAGTAATAGAGAAATAGTAGATTATAAAAAGAAAATTTTACTTTCTATTTAAAAGTAATTTTTTCTTTTTTTTATTTTTTAAAAAAAATATGGCAATTTTGTGAAAAAATCTTTGACATATTTTCAAAATTGGAATATAATAACTGTTAGGAATTTTTTAAAAATAAATATTAGGAGGAAAAAAACAATGAAAAAAAACTCTAATACACTAGCTGTAAAAATGAGTATAGCTTTAGTGTTAGGTATCATTGCTGGATTTTTATGTATCTTTTTTAGAGAGAGAGTAGGAGTAGATAGTGGAGCTTGGAAATTTTTAAACTTCTTACTATTCCAAGACATCAGTGCTAAAGGAGGAGAAAGAGCAATTGGTATCTTCTATATCATAGGGCAATTGTTTATCAACTCACTACAACTTGTAATTATACCAATGGTATATACTTCAATAACTCTTGCTATTTGCCACATTAGTGATACAAGAAAATTAGGACGTATCTCTTATAAAACATTAGGATTTTTCTTAGTGTCATCAATCTTTGCTTTAGCTTTAGCTGGATTTGTAGGAATGGCTTTAAATATGTCAGGGGCATTTAGTATTCATATTGAATCTGGAGTAAATGTAGTAGCAGGAAAAACAGGAAGTAACCCACTTCTAATGATTATGCAAATAGTTCCTAATAATATATTTGCTGCTTTTTCACAAAATGGTGGAGTATTAGCAGCTGTATTCTTAGCTGTATCAACAGGATTATGTATTAACTCATTAGGAGAAAAAACTCACTATGTAAAAGGATTTTTACAAGAGGTAAATGATATAGTTATAAAGTTTTTATCATTTGCAATAAATAAATTTGGACCAATAGCTATATTTGTTCTACTTACTAGAACATTTGCTGCTTATGGGGTAGAGCACTTAAAACCAGCTTTAATATATGTAGTATCTACTACTATAACTTTACTTTTATTCTTAGTATTTGGATATGCTATATTAATAGTAGCATCTACTAGATTAAATCCAATGCCATTTGTAAGAAAGGCATCTAAAGTTGCTCTATTTGGTTTTTCAACTTCATCTTCAGCTGCTACACTACCACTTAATAAAAAGACAACTGTAGAAGAGCTTGGAGTAAATGAAGATATAGCTTCATTTGTACTTCCACTTGGAATGACAACTAATATGAATGGAACAGCTATTATGCAAGTTATTGCTGCTGTATTTGTAGCTAGTACAGCTGGATATGAATTAGGACTTGCTAATATATTTATCATAGGAGTTCTTGCTCTTATAGCTTCAGTAGGAACACCAGCAGCACCAGGAGCTGGAGCAATAGTATTATTTACTATCTTATCTGGACTTGGATATGTAAATGACACAGCAATATTAACTTACTCTTTAATACTTGCTATCAATAGACCTATTGAGATGTTAGTAACTTCTCTAAATGTAATAGGAGATAGTGCTGCTAGTATCTATGTAGCTAAGAGCGAACATATGTTAAACGAAGAAATTTATCATAAATAATTTTTATAAAATAGTCAGGGATAAATAGTTCTTGACTATTTTTATTTTTTGTAATAAATATTTTGAATTTTTTTTAAAGGTATGATAAAATAGATAAATACAATTAAAATAAATTTTGAAAGAGGGAGAGTTATGAAAATATCCAACAGAGCAATAGAAATGAATTTTTCACCAATAAGAAAGTTGATACCTCTTGCGGACGAAGCGGAAAAGAGAGGAGTTAAAGTATATAAATTAAATATAGGGCAACCTAACATTGTAACACCTGACTCATTTTTTGAAGGATTACACAATTATCAAGAGAAAATTGTAACATATTCAGATTCAAAAGGAATTTTAAAATTAAGAGAGAGCTTTGTAAAAAGCTATAAAGCAAGTGGAATAGATATAGATGTAGATGATATACTTATCACTCAAGGAGGAAGTGAGGCTATACTATTTATACTTATGTCTATTTGTAACGAGGGAGATGAAGTATTAGTACCAGAGCCTTTCTATTCTAACTACTCAAGCTTCTCTACATTTTCAGGAGCAAAAGTTAAACCTATTCCAACTACAATAGAAAACAATTTCCATCTACCTTCTCAAGAAGAGATAGAGAGCCTAATCACTCCTACAACTAGAGCTATAATGTTCTCTAATCCTGTAAATCCAACAGGAACTATATATACAGAAGAAGAGATAAGAATGATAGGAGAGATAGCTAAAAAACATGATTTATACATCATAGCTGATGAGGTATATAGACAATTTGTATATGATGATGTACCTTATACTTCTGTTATGAAAATGGAAGATTTAAAAGATAGAGTAATACTAGTAGATAGTATATCTAAACACTACAGTGCTTGTGGAGCAAGAATTGGACTTATAGCTAGTAAAAATCATGAGTTAATGAACTATATTTTAAAGTTCTGTCAAGCTAGACTATGTGTTTCTACAATAGAGCAACATGCAGCAGCAAATCTTATCAATACTATGGATAGTTATTTTGAAGATGTAAAATTGAAATATAAGAGCAGAAGAGATTTATTATATGGATATCTAAAGAAAATACCAGGAGTAATCTGTTCAAAACCTCAAGGAGCTTTCTATATTTTTGCTAAACTTCCAGTGGATAATGCAGAAAAATTTGCTAAATGGCTATTAACGGATTATTCATATGAAGGAAAAACTTTACTTATAGCTCCAGGACCTGGATTCTATCAAACACCAGGAAAGGGAGAGCAAGAGGTAAGATTTTCTTTCTGTACAAATGTAGATGATATAGAAAATGCTATGATAGTTTTAAGAAGAGCATTAGAAGAATATAATAGAAAATAAGATAGTAAGTTAAGGAAAAATAAAAATTAATTTACAAAAAAACATTGACAATTAAAAAAAATTAGAGTATAATCAAGGAAAATTACGAAAAGGAGGAAGAGAGAATGTTAAGGAACTTCAGGATAAGGACGAACAATAAAAAGAATAATTTTAATAGCCTTGTCTTTGAAATTGACTGAATTACATTTATCTTCTTGAAAAGATTGGAAATAATTTAAATTGTTTTTCCATGAGCATAAAGTTGATAGCTTTGAATATTAATACATAATATTCTTAGTTTAATTTAAGTATGTAATACAGACATTTCGGTGTCTGTATTTTTTTATAAAAAAATAAATTGTTATAATATATTAAGGAGGAACAGATGGAGTATTTAGCACTACTAAAAGATATTTTTATAGGAGGGGAAAGATATAAGTATATACTAAACGGATTATCCTTTTCTGTTGGAACTACAGCTCTAGCAGCAATAATAGGAATAGCTTTAGGAATATTTATAGCTCTATTACAACTTTCACATTTTTATCCATTTAAACATAGTAAAAATTGGAAAAAATTTAATCCACTTTCAAAATTAGCTTTTGGTTATGTAGATTTAATTAGAGGAACACCTGCGGTAGTTCAACTTATGATTTTAGCTAACTTAATATTTGTAGGAAGCTTAAGAGATACACCTATACTTGTAATTGCTGCTATCTCATTCGGTATTAACTCTGGTGCTTATGTTGCTGAGATAATCAGAGCTGGTATAGAAGGACTTGACAAGGGACAAATGGAAGCTGCAAGAGCTTTGGGAATGAACTATGGACAATCTATGAAAGAGATAATCATTCCTCAAGCTGTTAAAAAGATTTTACCAGCACTTGTAAGTGAGTTTATAACTTTACTTAAAGAAACTTCAATAGTTGGATTTATAGGTGGAGTTGACTTACTACGTTCTGCAAACATCATCACAAGCCAAACATATAGAGGAGTAGAACCACTATTAGCTGTTGGATTTATCTATCTAATAATGACAGCAGTATTTACTAAATTTATGAGAAGAGTAGAAAAGGGGTTGAAAGTAAGTGATTAAGATTGAAAAACTTTGTAAAAATTATGATAAATTAGAAGTATTAAAAGGAATAGATGCTCAAGTAAACAAGGGAGATATAATAGCAATAATAGGACCATCTGGAAGTGGTAAATCTACTTTTTTAAGATGTATAAATAAATTAGAAGAGCCTACTAGTGGACATATATATATAAAAAATCAAGATATAATGTCAGATAATACAGATATTAATTTAATTCGTCAAAAGGTAGGAATGGTCTTCCAACACTTTAACTTATTTCCACATAAAACAGTAATGGAAAATCTAACTTTAGCACCTATGAAATTAAAAAATATTTCTCAAGAGGAAGCTGAGAAAAAAGCACTTATCTTACTTGAAAAGGTAGGATTAAAAGATAAAGCAAGTGCTTATCCTAACCAATTATCTGGAGGACAAAAGCAAAGAATAGCAATAGCAAGAGCTTTAGCAATGGAACCAGAAGTAATGTTATTTGACGAGCCTACATCAGCTCTTGACCCTGAGATGATAAAAGAGGTACTAGATGTAATGAGAGAGCTAGCTCAAGAGGGAATGACTATGCTTATAGTAACACATGAGATGGGATTTGCTAAAAATGTAGCTAATAGAATTTTCTTTATGGATAGAGGGACTATATTAGAAGATACTACACCAACTGAGCTATTTAGTAATCCTAAGCATGAGAGAACACAAGAGTTCTTAAATAAAGTATTAAATAAGTAATTTAAAGATTTTTATTATATTAAGAAACTTAAAAAGGGATGGAAATTATGAGAAGAAGTTAGATTAATACAGCAAAATCGAACGCTAAAAAACACAACTGTTTGAACGAAGTGAGTTTTGTGTTTTTAGTGAGATGAGCATAATTAATCAACTTCTTTGAATATGGAAGAGCTTTTAAGTTTCGAGAGAAGGAGAGTATTTTATTATGAAAAAATTATTTAAAAAAGCTTTAATTGGAATGATGGTTTTATCTTTATCAGCAACAGCACTAGCTAAGGAAAAAATCTATGTGGGAACAAATGCAGAATTTCCTCCTTTTGAATATTTAGAGAAAGGTGAGATTACAGGATTTGATATTGAATTAATGAATGAGATGGGAAAAGTTTTAGATGCTGAAGTAAAAGTACAAGATATGGCTTTTGATGGATTGCTTCCAGCTCTACAAATGAAAAAGGTAGATGTGGTAATAGCAGGAATGACAGCTACTGAAGAGAGAAAGAAAACAGTTGCTTTTACACAACCTTACTATACAGCTAGCCAAGTTATAATAGTAAAAGAGGGAGATAACTCTATAAAATCTTTTGATGACTTAAAAGGTAAAAGAGTTGGAGTTATGTTAGGATTTACTGGAGATACAGTTGTAAGTGAAATAGAAGGAGTAAAAGTTGAGAGATTTAATGCTGCTTATGCTGGAATAATGGCTCTTAAAGCTGATAAAGTAGATGCTGTTGTATTAGATTCTGAACCAGCTAAAAACTATGTAAAACAAAATGCTGGACTTAAAATAGCTGAAGCAGATGCAGCTCAAGAGGAGTATGCTATCGCTCTTAGAAAAAATGATAAAGAGTTATTAGAGAAAATAGAAAAAGCTCTAGCAGAAGTAAAAGCTAATGGAACTTATGATAAATTATTAGAGAAATATTTTAACTAGAAATAGGAGAGAGGAGATTTTATCCTCTCTTTTTTTATTTTTTGAAAGTTTTATAGTATAATATGAAAAGAGTGTTGTAAAATAAAAATAATTGTGTTAATCTATAAATATAAAAATTAAAATAACAGGGGCGAAAAATGAAATTATGCATTGTATATACTCCATACAGAGTTAAAATATGATAGGCTGTGTGGAGTAAAAAAACTATCTAAATTTTAACTTTGTATTTTCAATTAAAGATAATATTGAAAAGGAGTAAAGTTAAAATGGAAAATAAGATTAATGAGTTAAAAAATTTTTATATATTTAGTTTAGGACAATTTGTTTCTCAATTTGGAAGTAAATTGTCAAGTTATGGTTTTATATTGTGGGCATATAAAGAGAGTAATTCTGTATTAACAACTTCATTACTAGGGGCATGTTATCTTGTTCCAGAAATTTTCTTTAGTTTTATAGCTGGAGGAATTAGTGATAGTTGGAATAAAAAAAGTATAATTATTTTATCTGATACTATGGCAGGATTTCTTTCGCTTTTAGTGTTAATGCTTTTTAGTTTCGATATATTAGAAGTTAAACATCTCTATATTATAAATTTTCTTTTAGGTATAGGAGATGCTTTTCAAAATCCAGCTTCTGAAGTGGTAATATCAATAATAGTTTCCAAAGAAAATTATATAAAAACAAGTGGGATACGTTCTTTCTTTAATTCTTTTATTACTATTTTTGTTCCTATTTGCTCAGTAGCAATTTATTCTTTTTCAGGATTAAAATATATTTTAATTGTTGATTTATTAACTTTTTTATTTGCTTTATTGACTCTTATTTTTTTAGTCTATATACCAGAAATAAAAAGTTTAAAGGAGGAAAATATTAATATTTTTAAGCAATGTATTGCTGGAATTAAATATATTTTTTATAGAAAAGATATTTTAGCACTTATATATTTTATGGGATTTATAAATTTTATTGCAGGAATGTATAATACAGCTCTTGCTCCTATGATACTTTCAAGAACAGGAAATAATGATATTCAACTTGGGATTGTAACAAGTTCAATAGGAATATCTGGACTTTTAGGAAGTCTGATAGTTCAAAAATTTCCTCAACCTAAAAAAAGAGTTCCCCTTATGGCAAATATTATGATATTTTCATTTTTAATTTGTAATATTTTACTAGGAGTTGGAAGAAATTATATTTGGTGGACAATAGCTGTTTTAGCAGGACATTTCTTTGTACCATTACTTTTAGCTAATATGGAATATTTTATGAGAACAAAGGTTCCTCTTGAAGTACAAGGAAAAGTTTTTTCAGCAAGAAATACTATTCAATATGCAACTTTACCAATAGGAAATTTACTTTGTGGTATATTAGCTGATAATTTTTTTGAGCCATATATGTTAGGAAGAGGATATGGGCAAGAGTTTTTTCATTATTTTACAGGTGAAGGTTCAGGAAGCGGTTTAGCTTTAATGTATATATTTTTAGGATTAATAGGTTTTATAGGAAGTTTTTTATTTAAAAAAAATAAAAATTTCAATAAATTAGATGAAAAGTAGAGGAGTAGAGAGATGAGAATAGATATAATTGATGTAGCTGGAAATATTACTCAAGAAAAAGTAAAAGGGAAAACAGTTATTATAATAGATGTGTTAAGGGCTACAAGTGTTATGACAACAGCCTTAGCAAATGGAGTAAAAGCTATCTACCCATATAAAGATATAGAGAGTGTATTAGAAAAATCAAAGCTAGATAAGAATCCATTATTGTGTGGAGAGAGAAAAGGACTTAAGATAGAAGGGTTTGATTGTGGTAACTCTCCACTAGAATATCCAAGAGAGCTAGTAGAGGGCAGAAATATGTATATGACTACTAGTAATGGAACAAGGGCAATAGAAAAAAGTGCTGATGGAGCAGAGAGAATATATATATCAGCTTTTTTAAATGTAGGAAGAGTGGCAAAACAGATTGTAGAAGATAATAGAGATGTAGTAATTGTATGCTCTGGTACAGATGATAATTTTTCTTTAGATGATGCTCTTTGTGCTGGGGAGATAATAAAAAGAGCTGTTAAAGAGAAAGATATAGAATTATCTGATATGGCAATAGGACTAAAGTTTATAGCAGAAAACTCAAAAGATATTCCTACTACATTAAAGGGAACAAAGCACTATGAATATCTAAAATCTATTGGATTTACAGGAGATATGGAGCATTGTTTTACAATGGATAAGTATGATATTTTACCTTTTTATAATGATGGGAAAATAATAGTAAAGGAGTAGTGATAGTATGAAAAAGAAATTAGCAATTTTTATAGGAAGTTTATTACTTTTAGGTTGCTCAAATACTCAACAGCCTAAAGTAGAAGATTTCTTTGTAGAAAATACTCAAACTTATACAAGTGGATTTGAAAATGCTGGTTATAAAGTAGATTCCAAAATAGTAGAATTAGATGATAAAAAATTCTTAGTAGAGGATACAACAGATACAGCTACAACTGTTCAAAGAGTTTATTATTTAGATAATGATGAGATACTACTATTATTCACAGAAGAAGCTCAAGTAGCTGATTTATCTAAGCTTGATATAAATTCTGGAGAGGTAGTGTTAAAAGCTCCTCTAGTAGTTGGAAAAACTTGGACTTCTAATGGAAATAGATATGAAATAATATCAGTAACTGAAGATAAAGTAGAGGTAAAGAAAACTTTTCAAAGTGGAATAGAGAAGATTCTTACTTATAAGAGATAAAAAAATTAAAATAAAGTTTAAAGGAGAGATTTTGCATTGATTATTTTGTAGGATTATCTCCTTTTTTATTTCTCTTTACTCCTTTGTATTATATTAAATAAGATGAATGAAATTATAAATTATGGTATAATATAAAAAAGAGAATTAAAAATTTATAGAGGAAAAAGTGATGAAGAGATATAATACTTTAGACAATTTTTTTAAAACAACCTTTGGAAAGAAAATATATAAGGTTTCACTTGATGGGGGATTTACCTGTCCTAATAGAGATGGAACACTTAGCAAAAGAGGTTGTATATTTTGTAGTGAAAGAGGTAGTGGAGATTTTGCTGGGAAGCGTGGAGATGATATATACAATCAAATAGAGGAACAACTAAAGCTCATTGAAAAAAAATTCCCAGAGGGAGAGGTAATAGCATATTTTCAAAATTTTACTAACACTTATGCTGATGTGGAGTACTTGAGAGAGATTTACACAAAAGCTCTTTCACACCCTAGAGTGATGGGATTAGCTATTGCTACTAGACCAGATTGTTTAGGAGAAGATGTTTTAGAGCTATTAGATGAATTAAATAAAAAACATTTTCTTTGGGTAGAGTTGGGATTACAGACAATAAATGAAGAGGTGGCTAAAAGAATAAACAGACAATATCCATTGGAAACTTATGTAAAAGCTACTGAAGAGTTAAATAAAAGAGATATAAAATTTGTTACACACATTATTGTTGGACTTCCTTATGAAAAAGAGGATGATGCTCTTGAAACTGCTATGTTTTCTGAAAAATGTGGAACTTGGGGAGTAAAGATTCATCTTCTACATGTGCTTAAAAATACTATGTTAGAAGAGCTTTATCAGAAAGATGAAATAAAATTACAAAAAAAATCTGAATACGTGAAAAAAATAGTTAAAATTTTGGCAAATTTGTCGTATAATATAGTTATACATAGAGTAACAGGAGATGGAGATAAAAATAATTTAATAGGACCTCTTTGGAGTTTGAATAAAAGAGATGTTTTAAATAGTATTGATAAGCTTATGAAAGAAGAAAATATAACGCAGGGAAGCGAAAAAGAGAAGTAGGGGGATTTTTTATATGGGAGTACTTATAAAAATAAATAGTATGTTAGATAATATAAGTTCTACTGAAAAAAAAGTAGGAGAGTATATATTAGAAAATCCAGATAAGATAAAAGATTTGAATACATATGAGTTAGCTAATATAACTAAGACAAGTCAAGCTACTGTTGTAAGATTTGCTAAAAGATTAGGATTTAAAGGTTTTCCAGCTTTTAAACTTGCTTTAAGCCAAGATCTTGGAAATAGAAAAGCTGAATCTCACGTAAATATTATGCATGAAGAGATAAAACCAGATGATAGTTTTGAAATTATAGGGAGAAAGATATCTAATGAGAATATTACTGCTATTAGTGATACCTATGAAGTTACAGACTTTACAGAGCTAGAAAAAGCTGTAGTAATGTTATCTAAAGCTCGTAAAATAATGTTAGCGGGAATAGGATTTTCTGGAATAGTAGCAAAGGATTTTTACTATAAATTATTAGAATTAGGAAAACATGCTATGATAGAAGTGGATACACATATGCAACTAAGTTGTTTAAGTACAATGGGAGAAGATGATGTATTATTTGTAATCTCTCATAGTGGAAAGACAATGGAAATGTACAATGTTGTAAAAGTAGCTAAGAGTAAAGGAATAACTGTTATAGCGATGACAAGTATAGCTCCAAATCCAATTAGAGATTTAGCAGATATCAGACTTAATACTGTGGAAATGAATAGTAACTTTAGGTCAACAGCATTATCTCCAAGAATTTCACAGCTTACAGTAATAGATATGCTTTATGTTAAAATGATGTTAGAGAATAAAAATATGCAAGATTATATCTTTGATGCTATTGAGTTAGTTCAAGGGTTTAAAATAAAGTAAACTTAGGAGGAAGAAATGAGAGTAATTATCACTGATAAAAATGTAGGAGACTGGGCTGCTGTATATGTAGCAAGAAAGATTAATGAGTTCAAACCAACTAAAGAGAGACCATTTGTTTTAGGTTTACCAACTGGAGGAACTCCTTTAGAAATGTACAAGAGACTAATTCAATTAAATAAAGATGGAATTGTATCTTTTGAAAATGTAGTGACATTCAATATGGATGAGTATGTAGGGTTAACTCCAGATAACGACCAAAGCTATCATTACTATATGCACCACAATTTCTTTGATCACATCAATATTCCAAAAGAAAATATCAATATATTAGATGGAATGGCAGAAGATTATAGAGCAGAGTGTCAAAGATATGAGGATAAAATAAAATCTTATGGAGGAATCCACTTATTCTTAGGAGGAATAGGACCAGATGGACATATAGCTTTCAACGAGCCAGGATCTTCTCTATCTTCAAGAACTAGAGATAAAGAGTTAACTATGGATACTATAATTGCTAACTCAAGATTCTTTGGTGGAGATATAAATAAAGTTCCAAGACTTGCTTTAACTGTTGGAGTAGGAACTATATTAGATGCTAAAGAAGTATTAATAATGGTAACAGGAGCTAATAAATCAAGAGCTCTTCAACATGGAGTAGAAGAGGGAGTAAACCATATGTGGACAATATCAGCTCTTCAACTTCATAGAAGCGGTATAATAGTTTCTGACGAAACTGCTTGTTCAGAATTAAAAGTTAGCACATATAGATATTTCAAAGATATTGAAAAAGATAACTTAGATTCAGAAAAATTATTAGCAGACTTATATGCAGAGAATAAATAATAAATATTAAAATCAACTGGGGAGTTGCATTTATTAATGTGGCTCCCTTTTTTGTAGGAGGTAAGATGAAAAAAGCGATAGTAAATGGAGAGTTGTTTATAGGAAATAGATTCTATAAAGATAGAGTATTAGTATTTGAAAATGAAAAAATAGTAGATATATTAGATGCAAGTAAATTAGAGAAAGAGTACGAAAATATTGAACTTATAGATGCTAAAGGGTGCTATGTTACTCCTGGATTTATAGATTTACAACTGAATGGTTGTGGTGGAGTACTGTTTAATGATGATATTAGTGAGAAAACATTAGAGATTATGTATAAAACAAATTTAAAATTTGGTTGTACATCATTTACTCCTACTCTTATTACTACAAGTGATGAAAATATATTAAAAGCTATATCTCTAGTGGAAAATATAGATAAAGAAAAATATGGAGTAATAGGTTTACATATAGAGGGACCATATATCAATGTAGAAAAGAAAGGAATACATAATCCAAAATTTATAAGAGCAGCTGAAGATAAGATTATAGATAGAATAATAGAAACTGGAAAGGAAAATGTAAGGATAATTACTTTAGCTCCAGAAAAAACTGATAAAAAAGTAATTTCAAAACTTTATAAAGCTGGAATCAATGTAGCTTTAGGACATACTAATGGAACTTATGAGGAGTTAAAAGAAAAAGAGGGGTATGGAGTAACTTTAGCTACGCATCTATATAATGGAATGTCATCGTTTAACCATAGAAATCCAGGAGCAGTGGGAGCTATATTTGATAGTGATATCTGTGCTGGTATAATAGTTGATGGTTTCCATTGTCATTACTCAGCTATAAAGTCAGCTATAAAAATTATGGGAGAGAGATTATTTTTAGTGACAGATGCTGTTTCTCCAGTTGGAACTGATATGGAATACTTCTATTTTGAAGGAAATAAGGTATATTATAAAGATGGAAAATGTTTTGGAGAGGATGGAACACTTGGTGGTTCTGCATTAACTATGGATATGGGAGTAAAAAACTTAGTAAAACATTGTGATATTACATTGGAAGAAGCTATAAGAATGGCTACTTTATATCCAGCTAAAGCTGTAAAGATAGATAATAGATATGGAAAACTTCAACCGGATTATTTTGCTGATATAGTTTTCCTAGATAAACATTTGAATTTGAAGAAGGTAATTGCTAAGGGAATAGAATATTAAAATAAGGGAGCAAAGGCTCCCTATTTTAAGTTTTCTTTTATAAATTTATCTACTATATCTAATATATCCTCTTGCCAAAAAGGTGCTCCACCATGGTCAGCTCCATCTAATTGATAAAATTCTACAATTTTGTTTTCTTCTTTTAATTTATCATAAAGTAATACACTTTGACCAAAAGGAACTAGACGGTCTTTATTTCCATGAATAATAAGAAATGGCGGAAGATATTTTTCTTTAGATATGTGATTCATTACTACAGTGGGATAAACTTTTTCTAGATTTTCTAATACATTTACTTTACCAATAAGTTCTCCTTCGGGAGAGCTAGGAGAGATATGGTCCTGAATTGAAGGTTCGAAATTCATTTTTGAAATATCAGTTGGTCCATAAAAATCTATAATAGCTTTAATATCTAATTGACTATCTTCATCATTATATTCCTTTTCATTTAAAGTTGCTCCTACCATTGCAGCAGTATGTCCTCCCGAAGAATCCCCCCATACAACAACTTTATCTTTATCTACTCCATATTTTTCAGAGTTTTTTAGCATATAACGAATAGCTGTTTTAGTATCTTTAATTTGGGCTGGAAATATAGCTATGTCTGATGAACGGTATTCTACAATTGCTATAATATAACCTTTTTCTGCCATTCTTGATAATTGTCCAACTCCCATTCCTAGATTTTGTTTTCTCCAGGCTGAACCTTGAATATATATTATAAGAGGGTATTTCTCTTTGTTTTTTTCACTTGGTTCAAAACTAGGGTAGAGAATATTAAGATGTAAAGGGGTATTATCCTTTATGGTATATACTACATTTTCTAAGCTAATAGATTTTATATCTTCTTTCGCTTTGATTACTTTCATTCCCTTACTTTTCTTTTCACTTTTAGGAAATGATACATAATCTAAATTTTTTGGTGGAATTATATTGTCAGATAAAGAATTAAAAAATATTGTCATAAGTAATGCTCCTATTATTAATTTATTCATTATTTTCTCCTTGTATAATGTATTTAGGTTAATAAAGGCAACCTATAATCCTTTTTAATCTTTATACACTTGGTGTATAATATATTTAATTAGATAGAGTGACACCGTTTCCTCCTTGAGATTTAATCTCGTACTTGAAAGAGTGGTGCCTCTTTCTGTTTAACTGTTTACGAATGAGTTAGATGTTGACCAGTTTCTGGTACTTCGTATTTTTCACAAGGTAGTAACGTTTCTCAGATAAGAGGTCTTTATCTTTGATTTATTCCTTGAGGTGATTTTATGTTTTATTTAGGTATTGACATTGGTAAAAATACTCATGTCGCTTCTCTTATTGATGATAAGAAAAAGGTTATTTTTAAAGCTTTTTCTTTTTCAAATTCTATTGATGGAGCCAACTCGCTTCTTGAAAAATTATCTCCCTTTATTCAATCTTTAGAAATCGGTATGGAAGCTACTGGACATTACTGGCTTTCTATTTATTCTTTTCTCGTTGAAAAAAACCTTTCTGTCCATGTTATCAATCCTATTCAGACTGATGGTTGGCGTAACGGTATCGAAATTCGTAAAAGAAAAACTGATATCATTGATTCTATCCTAATTGCTGACCTCCTAAGATATGGAGATTTTCTTGAAACTAGTCTTTCTAATGAAGACTACTTATCTTTAAGAAATCTTACTCGCTTTAGAAGTTATCTTATCTCTTCTGTCAGTGATTTAAAGCGAAAAACAATTGCTGTATTAGACCAAGTTTTTCCAGAATATGCGAGCTCTTTTAGTAATATCTTTTGTTTCTATTAACTCTTCTGAATTATTTTTTAAAATCTCGAGAGCACTTCTCAAATCTCTTATTTTTACCATTTTATCACCTTTTATTCTTGATATATATATTTTAGATAAAATAGATTAGAAAATCAATTCTTAATATGCTATAATATATTCCAAAAAGGAATATATAGAAGGGAGAAAAAATGACGTTTGAACAATTAAAATATTTTGTTACATTAGTTGAGGGAGAAAACTTTTTAGAAGTAGCAGAAAAACTGTATATTTCTCAGTCCTCACTTTCTAAACAGATAAAAAAACTTGAAGAAGAATTAGAAGTATCATTATTAGATAGAAGTGGAAGAAAAGCTAAATTAACAGAAGGTGGAGAATTTTTTTACTTAGAAGCAAAAAAATTATTATTAGAATATGAAAAACTTTTAGAAAATATAAAACCATATAAAAAGAAAAATATATTATCTATAGGAGTACTTCCTATTTTAAGCCAATATAATTTAAATTTATTATTTCAGAATTTTAAAAGTATATATCCAGATATAGAATTAATTATTGATGAATAAGAAGAGAATTTATTGAAAGAAAATATTCTAAATAAAAAATATGATTTTGTAATTTCTAGAGATTTATTTGAAAAAAATTTAATAAAATGTGAAACAATAGCTAAAGATGAGATAGTGGCTGTGTATTCATCATCTCATATTTTAACTCAAGATAAGTTTATAAACTTCAGTCAATTAAAAAAAGAAAAAATATTAACAATGAATAATTATACAACTGTATATAAAAAAATAATGTTATTATCTCAAAAGATAGGAGTGGACTTAAATATTGTTAGAACAGGGAGAATAGAGAGTTTAGTAGATTATATAAAGATAGAAGATGCAGTAGCGCTCATTCCATTTAAAAGTTTGAATATATTTAAAAAAGATGGTTTGGATTTTCTTCCAATTGTACCTTCGATAGATTTAGATGTTTTTCTAATAAAAAATAAAGATACTCATTATTCTGAAAGTATGAAGATATTCCATAACTTTGTTAAAAATTATTTAAAATAACTTTTATTTCATTATTTAAAATAACCAAACCACATATAATGTTAATTATATGTGGTTTGATTAATTGTTAAATAATTATTTAATTTAAAATTACTTTTATATTATTTTAATTTTTATAATTTTATATTTTTAAAACAAAGGTTAATATAAATTTACAGATAAAGGAAAAATACAATAAAACTCTAAATATTTTATTACGTTTTATAATTAAATTTATCTGACTTATTTATTATAATTTTTCTAAGTCAGGGAGTTTTTCTAAAACTCTCTTTTCCAACACAGATTTAGCGTTGATATATATCTCTGTAACTCTTGTATCAGAATGTCCAAGAAAATCTCTTATCTCTAAAATATCTGCTCCATTCAATGAAAGCTCTGTTGCCACAGCATGACGTATATTATGTGGGCTAATATTTTTCCCTATAATTTTTCCGAAATTTTGTATTATATCATAAAGTGTTCTATATGATAGTTTTGTATTTTTTTCAATAGAGCTATTAAATATGTATTGCTCCTCTATATTTTCATCAGAGATAGAAAAAAACATCTGTTTATATTTTTTATACTCCAATAGTTTTTCTACTAACGTTGGATATATAGATTTGTATTGCTCCTTACCACTTTTTGTTTCTTCTAATTTTATAAAATAATTTCCCTCTCTATTGAGTAGATGTTTAAATTTTAAATTTATTAATTCAGAACTTCTCATACCAGTATAAAAAAGAGTATATAGTATAGTTATGTTTCTATACTCTTTTTCCCCTTTGATAGTATATTGTCCTATAATTTTTTTTATATCTTCAACAGAAAGTTTTAATACATTATCAATATTTCTAGACACTTTAAATAGCTCTACATATTTAAATGGATTAGGATATCCATTTTTTTCCATCTCCTTATATAGAGATTTTAAAGCAGAAATAACTTTATTTACAGAAGTTTTTTTCATCTTTCTATCTTCTATAAGATGAGAGAGATAATCTTCTACATCTTGCTTCTCTATATCTTTCATTAAATCAATAAGCTCATCTGCTCTAATATTTTCTCCCTCGTATATATATTGTAAAAAATCTTTGAGATAGAAAAGATAATCCTTTATAGTTTTTTGAGAACGATAGGTTTCAAAAATACTCTTTCTATTTTCTTTCTCTCTTTTTTTTCTACGAGGAGTATCTAATCTGGTTTCCTCTCTTTTTATGATATCCATATTTTTTTCTCCTAAAAAGTCCTAAGATATTTTTTATAAAATACATAGTTTTAAAAAGGAATGAAAAACTTTTCGACTAAAACTATGACTGAAAATTGCAAAAAATTTTAATTTTTTGAGCAATAAGAAAATTTAAATAATATCTTCTAAATTAATCTCTCTTACCTCTCCTAACTCCATATCTTTTAATTCTAATTTTCCAAAAGTTAATCTTTTAAGATAGATTACTTTATTGTTTACAGCTTCTAACATTTTTTTTACTTGATGGAATTTTCCCTCTCTAATTGTAAGCTCTATCTCCTTTTCTCCAACAATCTTTGCTTTTGCTGGTTGAGTAATATATCCTCCTATATCCACTCCCTCTTCTAATTTTCTAATCTCCTCTTCTCCTATCTCTTTTTCTAATTTAGCATAGTAAGTTTTATCTACGTGCTTTTTTGGAGATAGTAAAGAATGTCCTAATTTACCATCATTAGTAAATAGTAGCAACCCTTCAGTATCTTTATCTAGTCTACCTACTGGGGCTAAATCTTTTTTTATTACCCATTCTGGAAGTAACTCCATTACAGTTTTTTCTTTAGGGTCTTCAGTGGCAGTAATATATCCACTTTTTTTATTCATTATATAATATCTAAACTCTTTATATTCTAATTTATTTCCATCATACTCTATTTTATCTATACTCTCTTTTATATTAGTCTGTGGATTTTTTACTATAATATCATTTACTCTTATTTTTCCATTGTCTAAAAGTTTTTTTACCTCTCTTCTACTTCCCAATCCACACTCTGTTAAAAATTTATCTAATCTCATTTTATCCTCCAAAAATTATTCTTACTTAAATATTACCATATATTAAAAGAAGTTTCAAATTTACTTTTATAGAAGTAAATGTTATAATTAAATATCAACAGTAAAAGGAGTAAAATATGTTAGATTTTAAAAAAATAGATGAGATGATAGAATTGATAGAAGATAGTATAATTCCAGAGGGATATAATAATAATGAATTTTTTATAGAGTTTTTTAAGGTGGTACAACTGATACCTCTATCTAAATATCTTAGAACAAAAGGAAAGGATAGTAAGCTTCCTAAAATAATGAATTCTAAAAAAGCTGGAGAGATACTTATTGCCACTCAAAAAGATGATGAGATAAAACTTTATTTAAAAAGAAAGGGATATTCAGAGATACCAGAATTAGATTATAAGTCTATAATGTTGCTTAGAAAAACTGATTTATACAGTAACTGGAATAAAGTGATAGCTTTTTTAGAGGGAAAGGGAACGGTAGGAGAGATTAACCAATCTACAAGAAAGGCTCTTTTACCTCAAGAGATAGAGATGTTGGAAAATTATATTAGGTCTTCTCTTTCTATTGATGAAAAGGAATTAAACTGGTTACTTAACAAAATGAAAAAAGTAGAAGAAGATAAGAGTATAGCTAAAGCTTTAAAAAAATTAGTAAATAATTTATAATATAAAAACCTCAAGATTAATTTCTTGAGGTTTTATTATAATACTGGATAGTATATTAGCTAGGTGGCTCTTCAAAGAACAAACTTATCTTTATGACACTCTATCCTAGTTTTAATATAATCTGAAATTTTAACTCTTCATTCTAAAATTTAAACTCTAAAATTTTAAAACTCAGAAATTAAAGTTTAAGACTTAATCTCTATTCTATCACTTGGAGTAACCTCTTTAAATTCTTTTTTGTTAATTTATTACATTACTATTGTAAGTAACATTTTAAATTTATCTAAAGCATATACAGAATGAGGTTCTTTAGCTGGCATTAGAATATAATCTCCCTCTTTAAGATTATGTTCCATTCCATTTAAAATAATTTTTCCATTTCCTTCTAAGCAAGTAACAAATGCATCTCCAGGAGCTGTATGAGTAGGAATCTCTTTTCCTTTATCAAAAGCAAATAAAATCATTGTAACTCCTTGATTTTTTGCTAATATAAGTTGTTCTACAGAATTTTCTTTATAATCTATTTGAGATTTTAAAGTTAAAGATTTTGAATCCTCTATATTTTTTATGATATTACTCATTATTGTTTACCTCCAAATTTAACTTTTTATCTAAATAAATAGTATCATAATTATATATATATTTCAGTAACATATGTTACCAACTAAGAGGATTATGAAAAAACAAATAATTAAAGTTAAAAATAAAGAGCAAGTATAGCTTAACTCACCTGCTCTCTTTATTTTTCAATTTTTATCACTTTTAGATTTTTAAAAATTTATGTTTTACCATTTATTGTAGTGTACTTTACTCATATCCATATCTTTTTCTGTATAAGCAGGTCTTTCTTCTGCTGGGTAACCTAATGATATTAAATTGCTAATATAGATATCTTCTGGTATTTCTAAAATCTCTCTGATATTATCATGACAAGGTTTTCCATTAGCATCAAATTTTCCTTTAGTTTGTAACCAACAAGACCCAAGTCCTAACTCATGAGCTTTTAGTTGAATAATTGTACTAGCTATACAAGCATCATCTTCTCCTGTTGGATATTCATGCCACACTGTCAATATCATAAGAGGAGCATTTTCAGCAAATTGAGCTCCACTTTCTTTAGAATGAGCTAATTTTTTTATTTTTTCCTTATCAGTAACAACTATAAACTCGTATGGTCTCCCATTTTTTCCACTTGGAGATACAACAGCTGTTTTCATAAGTTCTTCAATAACTTCTTTTTCTACTTCTCTGTCTTGATATTTTCTGATACTTCTTCTTGTTAAAAAATCCATAGTAAGTCCTCCTATTTAAATAACATATATATTCCTAATAATAAAATTATTAAGTTTAAACTGAAATTTGAATATTTTATGTAATTTTTATTTTTTTTCAACTTAAAAGAAAATGTAATATTTTTTATAATAAAAGAAAAAATACTTAATGTTAAAAATATTCCACTAGACATAGCTAGAATTAAATATCCAAAAGGTATATTTTTATTTAGCATATTTCCTAATAAAAGTACACTTAATATCCCAGAACAAGGAAAAAATAATCCAAATATAAACTTTGAATTTTCAATATGTTTATTTTTAAATTCATTTATTAAATTGAAGCTAGCTAATAAAATTAAAGTAATACTATAAATATTTTTACTTATTAAATCTATATTTTGAAGTTGAGATATTGATTTAATAAAAAAAGTAGCTACAAAATAACTAACTAATCCTTGTCCATAAGCTATTAGAGCAGATATTATTAAAAGTTTTAATAAACTATATTTTAAGCTTAAATTTAAAATATAAGATTTTCCATGTCCAGGTGCAAGAGAATGAAGCATACCATATAAAAAAATAAAAAATATATAATATATAACTTTTTTATTTTTTAAAGCATATGTAATATTCTTCATAAGTAATAATGTTAATTTTTGTTGAGTAATAAATAGTTCTCGATGGTAAATATAAGCTAAAATTAAAAGTATAAATATTGATAATTGGAATATTTTATTTTTCATCAATATCTACCTCATAAACTTTAGGATATACCATATTATAATAATATGGCTGAGTTTTATCTTCTTTAAAAGTTAGTTTAAAATTATTATGAGAAAAATCTATTTTTAAAGAATCTTTGTCATAATCATAATCATAAAAATACTCTTTATCATAAATAGTTAACTGAATTTTATCTCCTTTTTTTAAAGGAGAAATATAACTAAATTCTAGATCAATAATTAAATTATTATCTTTATATCTCATATTCTTTGATATAATATTATTTTGTAATATTTTTCCATTATAATAAAATTTTAAGTCTTGTGAAATATCATTATAAAAATGTGAATTATCACTGCTTTCTTTAGCTAATTCACTATTTAAATCATCAAGAATTAACTCTAATTTTAAATTAATAGTATTTTTAGAAGAATTTTCTAATTTAAAACTATTTTCAAAAAAAATGTGTGGATGTGCTATCAAAATATGACTAGTGAAAATTAAACAACAAATAAGTATTTTTTTCATGATTAAAACTCCTTTAATTCAAGTTTAACTTTCCACCAAATATAATATATTTTATTAATTTTTTACTTAATTAGACTGTATAAATACTCTATTTCATCTTTCCAGATACTATCATCAATAGTTTCTAGAATAATTGGCATATTATCAAATCTGCTATCGTTCATAAATCTAATAAAAAATTCCTCTCCTAGAACTCCTTTTCCTATACTATCATGTCTATCTTTTTTGCTTCCAGTATCAAATTTAGCGTCATTTAGATGTATTCCTTTTAGATATTTAAAACCTATATGTTTTTCAAATTCTTCCATTGTTTTATTATATCCAGCTTCATCTTTTAATTCATATCCACCAGCTAGAGTATGACAAGTATCTAAACAAACTCCTATCCTGCTTTTATCTTCTATTTTCTCTATAATCTTTCCTATATGAGCAAAGTCATATCCCATATTAGAACCCTGCCCAGCTGTATTTTCCAATACTACCATTACATCTTTTGTAACAGCTAAAGCTTTATTTATAGAATCGGCAATATTTTCTATACATTTCTCTTCACTTATCTCATTGAGATGACTACCAGGATGTGTATTGAGATATTTAAGTCCTAGTTGTTCACATCTCCTTATCTCATCTATAAAAGCATTTAGAGATTTTTCTCTTTTCTCCATATCTTCAGCTCCTAGATTGATAAGATAACTATCATGAGGTAATATGTGATCTGGAGAGTAACCATATTTTTGAAGATTATTTTTAAATTCCATTATATCTTCATCTGTTAATGGTTTTGCTTCCCATCTTCTTTGATTTTTCGTAAATAGTGCAAAAGCTTTAGCACCTATCTTATTGGCATTGATTGGTGCGTTAAATACTCCACCTGTAGTAGATACGTGTGCCCCAATAAATTTATTTATCTTTCTATTTTCCATTAAATAATTCTCCTTAATTTCTCTTCTTAGTATCTTATACTAATTATATCATAAATTAATAAATAAATAAATTAGAATTGTTCTTTAAAATATTTTTAAATAATTTATAGAATAGTGGTAAAGTTTAAATATGAGTAGACAAATAAAAAAAAGAAAATATATTAAAATTTACTTTTTTTATATTTTAAATTATAGTATAATATAATAATAAATATAATATAGGAGGTTTTTATAAAATGGCTCAATATGAAAGTTTAGAAAAATTACATTTTAAAGGAGAAAATGTAGTTGAGGAATATCAAAAAAGAATTGAGAATTGTTGTACTTATAATACTGAATTAAAAATTTATCCTATATTAAGAGGAGAAAGAGTAGTAAAAGAGCAATATTCTTTATTCTGTTTACCTATGAACGAAATTAATCTTCTCCAAGAAAAAATATTTTTAAATAGTAAGGAGATTATGGAATTAGATTCAGAGTTACCAGCTGCTGCAAAGTTTGCTTGTATCAATGATATTATGACAAATGAAATTACTAAAACTAATGGAATTGAAGGAGTACATTCAACAAAAAAAGAGATATATGAGAGTATGGACCAAAAGAAAACTACTCGTTACTCTGGTATTGTTAATAAATATACTCAGATTATATTAAATAATGTTGAAAACATTGATTCTCCAGAACAGATAAGAAAAATGTATGATGATATATTTTTAGAGGATATTTTAAAAAATCCAGAAAATAAATTAGATGGAACTTTATTTAGAAAAGGGAGAATAAATGTTTCAAATGGAGCTAGTAATATGCATAGTGGAGACCCTTCAGAAAATACTATAATAGAGCATATTAGCGACTTGATTAAATTTATGAATAGAAAGGATATCCCATCTTTATTAAAAGCTTCTATTGTTCACTATTATTTTGAATATATTCACCCATTTTATGATGGAAATGGAAGATTTGGAAGATTTCTTTTCTCTATGTATTTAGCAAGAAAAGTAGATATTTATACAGGTTTATCTCTTTCTTATTCTATATTTGAAGATAGAAAAAAATATGCTGAACTTTTCTTAAATACTTCAAAAGTAAAAAATTATGGAGAAGTAACATTTTTTGTAATAGGAATGTTAAATTTCATTGTTAATGGACAAGAAAGTATTATACAGATGCTTAAAGATAAGATATTAAAACTTAACTATGCAGAGAAGTATATAGATAGTATAGAAACTTCTTATAGTCTTTCAGAGATTGAATGTAATATATTATTTATCTATATTCAAAACTATATTTTTGCCAAAGAAAATCCATTACCTGATAAAGAATTATTAAAATATGTAAAAGGAATAAAAAGTATTCAAACTTTAAGACGTCATCTAGACAATTTAACAACTTTAGATTTGATTACTTTAGTTTCTAAAAAACCTTTAATAAGAACTATTAGTAATACTATTAAGGAAGTATTGGATTAGAATAATATAAAAAATCCTCAGTAATATTCTACTGGGTATTTTTTATATTATAAATTATCTCTCTAATCTAAACTTTATTTTTTAATCTATCCTGAAAGCTCTGTAATAGTGATTATCCTTAAATCCAAAAACTCTTAAATCAGTAGTAGTATATTTTCCTGGAAAAAATAGAAGAACCTTTGTCTCATTAAAGATAACTTGTAAATTATTTAGAAGAGCGTGTGTTCTAACAAGTGGGAAAATTTTCCTTACTTCTGTTATAATTACAAAATTTTTATCCTTTGATTTTTCTTTAAAATAATTGCATATAACTTCCATATTAAAACTTTTCTTAAGTTTTTCATAAAGAATTTTTGCCCTCTTCTCTCCTCCATTTTGAAAACAGATTCAAATATCTCATCATTTTTTAAACTTTCTACCAATAGTTCAAATAAATCTATCTCAATAGCTTTTAATCTAGCATCATCTTTAAGGCAGGAAGAAGTAGATTTTTTATTGAAAAAGTGTAGAAATACTAATAAAATAGGTAATTATTATAGATTACATAAGAGAAACTTTTGAAAAAAATAAAAAGTTAGAAGAGATTACTCAACGAAGAAGAGGTCTAGTAACAGGGGATAATGATTATTTTACTAAAATTTTGTCTGAAATAAATTATAAAAAAATTGACTTTTTAATTTTAAATCGTGAACAATATGTAGTTTCTGAAAAAATGGTTTCTCTGCTCTAATATATTTATAGATATGAAAAAATAGTTGAGAACTGAATATCTACTTTCTTATCAAGATAAACTAGAGAACTTAAGAGCTTTTTATGAGAGAATAACTTTTGATGATGGTGCTTCTGCTAAAGAAAAGAAACAAGCTGAAAAATCTTTAAAAGAGTTAGATGCAATGTTGAAAGAGTTAAGAGATTATGCTAATGGGATTAAGCATATTGCTGAATTAAAAATTGACCTTGATTTAGATGATGGAGTTAAGGTTAACTATGAGAAATTTGATAAGATGTTGAAGAAGACATAAGTATATGGGATTTGACTTTTTGATATTATTTTGTTATAATTAAAGTACCTAGAAACCCATATTTTAATAGGAGGTACAGAAATGACTGTAACAATTCAAACAATAAGTTTGAGGTAGCACAGAAAATAAACTTCTGTGTCTTAATAATTATAGTCGTTCTCTGAACTCCTTAATTATTAGAATGGTGGAGTAATTCTTCTAGGTGTATTACTTATTCTCATTATTGTATGGTTAGTGAGAAAGTACAGATAATTCTGACCTCATACCCTACGGGGTCTTTTTTTTAAAGATAATATTATGTTATGGTAGAAAAATTTATAAAATAAAAGTCCCAGATTTTATCTGGGCTTTTATTATTATTTATATTCTCCTAGCATAAATCTATAAAATGAAGGATTTACATAAACTTCTTTTGTTTTTAATTTTAAATTTTTATTTTTAGCTAACTCTTTTATTAGAGCATCTGATTTTTCAGGTAAAGTTAAAACATATGCTTCATATTCTCCTTCACTAGCAATATTAACTATTAACTTTTCAAATCCATCTATTTTTTCAGTTTGTAAGAATGGTTGCCACCAAGCATCGTAGATAAGATTTTCCTCATCAACCTCATCTTTTTTAGCATATTTATCAATAAGTTGTATAAATTTCATTTTATCAGCTTTATCTTTAAATTCAAATTGTAAGTCATATTCTAAAGGTGTAATTACTATTTGTCCATCTTCCATTACAATATTAGGAGTTGCTGGTTCTCCCCAATCTGGCATATGAAGGTATGCAGAAGTTTTTGGTTCAATCTGAACTTTAGCATCTAATCCTTCACTTTTCATAAGAGCAATAAGCTGATTAGCATGTTTTATTCCATTATGCCCATAACTTAAAGATAATTCAGGATTAAAATTAGCATATGTAGATTTTATTTTAATATTATATCCTGTTGTAAGTTTTTTAGCTAATGCAATGTTTAAACTATCTATCAAAGAATTTTTTTCTATCACTTTAAAAGTTGAGTATTTTCTATTAATTCTTTCTATTATATTTTTATCAGAAATATTTCCTAAAGAATTTTCACTTATATCTTTAAAATTACTTATGTAATTTTCTAATTTTAAGTTTATATTTTTAGAATAATTTAAATCATCAACTGTTATAGCTTGTAAATCTACTAATACAGCTTTTGAAGCTAGTTCTTCTAATTTTTCTTTTTTAAGTTTTTTATATCCTTTTAATGAACGTTCTATTTTTTCTTTAGAGTAAGTATTAGATAGTTCTGTCATTTCAAGCTTATTTACACTCTCTTGGTAAATATCTTGTCCAAATAATGAAAAACTTAATAAAATACTTCCAATTAATATTTTTTTTCTCATAAATTTCTCCTTTAAACTATATATTCAAATATATTATATTATATCATATTTTTTTCAAAAAATAAAAAAAGAAAGCCACCTAGTCCATATAGGCAGCCTCCCAAGGGTTGTTAATTTATTATAACAAATATATATTCCTTTGTCAATATTAAAAGTTGTGAGATAGTGTCAAGCTAAACATATCATAGTAGTATTCTCTATTCCAAAAACTACTATACCCTAAGCTTACTAAGAAATCAGGATCTAGATAATATCCAAGTTTTATATTAAATATCCCTGCATCTCTTCCCACTTCTAATCCTTTTATTTTTTCTCCATTGTTAAGTCTGATGCTCTCTCTATTAGGAAAATCGTAGTTCCATTCTCCAGAAGCAGTTAGTAAAAATTTCTCTCTAAATTCTTGAGCATAAGTTACTCCTAAAGCTCCACTTCCAACTCTATCATCATTATCTTTTATATTATTATGAGCTTTCATAGTATATTGATTCCAATCTAAAGAGATATAAGGATAGATGATAGCTTTCTCTCCAAGAGAATACATATATCCTCCCTCTGCTCCTAATGAATAATCTTTAGTACGATATCTATAAGTTTCATAACTATTTTTACTTTCAGTATAACCAGCTTTTCCGATTATTAACCAGTTGTCTATATTTTTCCCTACATAGTAATCTATACCATAAGTTCTCACTCTAGCATCTTCATCACTATAATTCATTTTAGATTTAAGATATCCAACACTTACTCCAACATATATATCTGGATTAGAAATTAGATTACTATTTGTCCCCATCATAAATCCCTTTGTTTTTACATCATATTTAGATGAGGAATTATCGTAACTATTTTCTAACTCTCCTATGTATTCAAGATATTGATTACTGTTACTATAACCAGCTCTACCAAATTTTTTAAATATTATATTTTTTCT
>OGIN01000008.1_pt1 | contig 232034 bp, 209 predicted proteins | sample 1571851 | NCBI WGS metagenome assembly OGIN01 (sample SAMEA2582123, study PRJEB24529) | metagenome | biome: Human gut stool | place: China | collected 2011 | reverse complement strand
TTGCCTGACTGTCCAGAGCTTTTTCATAGCCTATATCTGACAAAAACAGGCGGGTCCGTTCTCCTTTTCAGCCCACCGGGGAGTCATCGGTCAGCACATCAAAAATAACCATGTGCCGGGTATTCTCCGCAAATCGCTGAAGATCCATGTAGTCATGGCCGTGGTAGTTCTGCGCCCCGGCCTTCTGGCGCATTTCTTCCATCAGCTGACCGATTGTTTTGCCTTCCTGCATAAAACCCACTTCCCTTCCGTTCTTATGAGACCAGCAAGATCATCTCCCGAAGCTGGGCAAAATACAGCTTGCCTTGCGGAGTTATCAGCGTATAAGAACCGGTATAACCGTGATTGCAGTAGTCCTTTACACAAAACAGCCCTTCATTGGCTGGCTTTGCATAGGGCAGTACATTGCCGGACGCAGTGCGGTACACAAAACGCTTTTCCAGAAGAAATCGGACAAAGCGGCGTTCCGGGACAGCAAGCTCTTTGGCAGTAGTTCTGAGATTGGTGCTATGCTCCAAATCAATAAACAGGTCATAGAAAGCGGCTTTACCCTCCAGCTGTGCGTTTGCTATGCGCAGAGATACATTCTCCTCTCGTTCAGCCAGGAGATCTGAGCAGAGCTTGAGCAGTGCCTCCGGTGAAGTGGCTACTTCCCATAGCTTTTCTTTTGTGAGATAGGACCCATGCTTGCGAATGGTAGGAAGAACCTCGTCAAAGACCCATTTTTCAAATCGTTCTGCCGATGGCAATTTGCTGTGGACAATCAAGCGATACAGGTTTCCTTCGCTGATGAATTTAGCTTTCTGTTTACGCCCCAAATTATCGGTGAGGTGGTAAAACGCCACCCCATCTTCTCTGCAATGTGTCTTTAGGGCATTTACTGTATCTTTGTATCCCAGAGATTTTGCAACATCAGCGCCGCAAAACAGGTATTTCCCATTTTCCTCGATTACTCGAATGCTTCCAAACTCTGGACTATTGAAAACCTCAATCTGATTCATGCTGTGCCTCCTTTGGTGTAATACAAAAGCGGCCGATTACCAGCCGCCTGCGTGCATATCGTGATTTACCAGTGAAGTGTAGTGGTTATTCATGGTGGTAGGAGCGTTGAACAGCACTGCAAGCAGGTACTGCTTGATGTTGCGTACCTGGGTGGTGTTCTTTTGCAGACAGTCCATGACAAACTCGATGTGAGAGCTGTCCAGCTTCAAAAAGCGGGAGCGTACAATCTCGTGAGGAAAGTCCGCGCCAGAGATCCGGGTTGTCTTTCGTTTGGCACAGACCGTTTCTACCAACAGCTCTACAATCTCATTCAGGTCATCCAGGTAGAGAGGATAACGCTGCTTCAGACAGTCATACTCGATATTCTCCAAAATCAATTCCCGATAATTTTCTATCTCTGTGACAGACATCGCATCCCTTCCTTTCCGTTCCGGCGGTATTGCCGCCGCTGTTTCCCGGAAGGGAATGGAATCGGTATTTGATCTATGAGTATTTTGTTTTTGGGTATTTGATTTCTTAGTATTTAATTGTGTTGGATTTTCCGGTAACGGATTTACCGCTGACGGGTTTACCGTTATCGGGTTTTCCGACGACGGCTTATCCAACATCGGTTCTCCCTCGATGGGACGCTCAAAAATGGTATACTCATTGGCTGCGAATTTACCAGAAGCATCAGTTGTCTGTCTGCGCCGAATGTATCCGGCTGTTTCAAGCTCATTGACAGCAGAGCGGATTGCATCTTTGCTTTCTCGATTGATATAGCTGAGTCCTGACAGCGTATAATCCCAGTCATCTGGCAGAGATAACATCTGCGACAAGAGACCCTTTGCCTTCAAAGAAAGCCGTTTATCCTTTAGATGGAAATTGCTCATAACCGTGTAATCGCCAGTGCGTTCTACACGAAAAACAGCCATTTACTTCACTCCTTTCATTTCTCAGGTATGAAAAAAGCCGCAATTCATAAGAGAATTGTGGCAGTGGTTAGGGTCTGTCTGTATCTTTTTTCTTGCGTCGGTAGGGGCGTTTTGGCATTGGTGGTTTATCAAACAGATCCCTTTCCTGAGAAAATGGTAAGGTTTGAAAAACACGGTCAATCTCGGTGGATTCCATATCACGCTGTGAGCGGCAATCTTCTTGAATAGCTTCTCGGATTTCTCTTACAGTACACATATTCATTCCTTTCCTTTCGTTGTATCGGTTATGAACGACGGTGTTTTTTAGGCTTGAAGTCGAGGATATGCCCCTCAATAACATGAGCATATCTCTTAATTTTGATTTCTCGACGCTGCTGGCTTTGCAGAGCTGACTGATACCTGTCCTCTGTGAGAAAAAGCCTCATTTCGTCACCGGGTTCTCCATAAGCAGTAGGGCGCAAGACAGTAAACTCAATCATCCAGCAAGTGCTGTCCCAAAATCGCTCCACTGCAAGAATGTTGTGGCCTTTCAGCTCCCTTGCTGCAATATCTTTCATAGGCTCTCCCTTCATCGTTCCTGATCTCGTTGGCGTTTTTTCTGCCATTGTTCCAGCAGTTTAATAATGGTTTCCTGCATTTTGGCCGGTGTATAGCTTTTGGGGAAATACTTTCGCAAGGTATCGCTGCTCAAGGTCACTTTATCCAGATCACCCTTTTTTTCCTCTGACATGATGGCAAGCATCACATCTTCTGACAATTTCCCGTCCTGGCTGAACTTTTTCATTCGCTGAGCCTGAGAAAGAGAAGGGGTGGCCTGCTCATAGTCCATTGTTTCCACCAGCATTTGCTGTTCGTCCGGTTTCAAAAAAGAGAGTTCATAGGCTGGATTAAATGCGATTTTCTTTTCATCCACCATATCCAAAAGCTCTGGAATCAGCTCAGTCAAACGAACATATCGCATTACCTGGATACCGCTTCGTTCACCGGCTTCTTTTGCCACCTGGTCTCTGGCGCTCAACTTCTGTTCAACTTGAACAGAAGTCAGGTCTGTTCTTGCTCCCTGATGTTTAATGGCTTCCAGCTTCATTTTGTAGGCAAAGGCCCTTTCACTGGGGAGCAGATTTTCTCGCTGCAAATTGCTGTCAACCATAATAATTGTGGCAGCATCGTCATCCAAGTCGCGCACAATGACAGGCATGGTTTCTTTTCCGGCCAACTCGCTGGCTCTGCGGCGTCTGTGTCCGGCTACCAGCTCATAACTGCCATCAGGCAGAGGTCTGGCAATCGCAGGAACCAACACGCCATACTTTTTGATGCTGTCTGCGGTTTCTATCATTGCATCATCATCCTTGACCTTGAAGGGGTGATCCTTGAACGGATGCAGTTCAGATAGGGGAATTTCCTGGATTTTTTCCAGTTGCTCGTCTTGCCGACTTTCTTCAGTAGAAAACAGGTCATCTACTGAGGCCAGCTCTATTTTTTTCGCGCTGCTTTTCAAGTTTCATCACCTCCTGGGTCAGATTCTTGTAACCCTCGGCCACTTTGCCCTTGGGGTCATGGGCAAAAATACTCTTGCCCTCGGCACTGATTTCCTTTGCTCGGACAGAATGGGGAATCTCAGTTCCGAACACTTTGATTTTGCTGCCGTAGGTTTCTCGCAGCAGAGCCGCAATCTCCTTGGCAAAGTTGGTGCGGTTGTCCACCATCGTCAGCAGGATACCGTCGATCTGGAGCTTGGGGTTGATCTGCCGTTTCACCTTATTGACCGTCTGGAGCAGCTGTTCCAGGCCCTTGGCGGGCAGATACTCCGCCTGGACGGGGATTATGACCCTGTTGGCAGCCGCCAACGCATTGACCGTAAGCATCCCCAGGGAGGGCTGACAGTCAATCAGGATATGGGAATACTGTCCCTTGAGCGTGTCCAGGTATTGCCGCAAGATGGTCTCACGGCTCATGGCGTTCACCAGGGAGACCTCCATGCCGGAGAGCTGGATGTCGGCAGGCATCAGGTCAACGCCTTCCGGGTGGTGCAGGATGCCCTCGTCGGGGCGCATCGGCTCGTCCATCAGGATACGGCCCATCGCGTCGGACAGAGTAAAGGGCAGCTTGTCCGGCTGGGGATGGCCCAGGCTGATGGTCAGGCTGCCCTGCGGGTCTCCGTCGATCAGCAGAACTTTCTTCCCCGTCTGCGCCAGCCCGATACCCAGATTTGCGCAGGTGGTTGTCTTGCCAACGCCGCCTTTCTGGTTGGCGATGGCGATAATTTGTGTGTTCATTTCAGTTTCCTCCTGTGTCTTGAACAGAAGATGGAATGTAAAGAGGGTAAACTACCCCCTTGGGTTTTCTTAAAATCAAGAACATTTCGGCATCCTTTTGATTTAGGATTCATTTATCACGGTTCTGTACCGGACACTCCCATTGCCTGCGACGCTTTTAACGCTCGGACTGTGGCTGAGTGTAAGTTTTCCCCCTGTCCCTGGATCGTGGCCTCAAGTTATCAAGCTCTTTACCGGCGATAGGGAAGTCGCTCGACCCGTAGGCGTCATGGCGTATCACCGGAGTGGCTCTCCGAGGGACGGTTGTACCTGATGTTCTTCTGAATTTTCAAGGTCCACGAGATGTAACTCTCACTTGTAGGCCACGGCAGAGGCCGTTTGTTGCGCAAAAAATAAAAAAAGGAGCAGAAAATTTTTCTGCTCCCTGTTGTGACAAGGTATAATGACCTTTTATTGTGTGTAGCCACGCTTTTTACTCCAATTTCTAATCAACAGTAAAATCGTGTTGTGCATCTGTTCACTATTGTAATGCGAGGGGAAATACTGCTTGATTTCTTCTTCTTCAACAATCATCGGCTCTCTCTGGTTTGGTTTCTTTTCCGATAAGATACAAACCAAGTAATCTTCTGTAAAGTCTGATTCACTGGCCTTTTCTCGGATGGCTTTTGCCTGAGAAATAGATGGGGTTGCTTTTAGTGCTACCATTACCTTATATAGTAGCTTCTGTTGCTTCTTGTCCAAGTAGGAAATAGATACTGCTGGATTCAATGCCATTTTTCGATTATCAACCATTTCAAGGATTTCTGGTATCAATTCAGTAAGACGGATATAGCGAGAAATTTGGTTGCGACTTTGACCGACTTGTTCAGCAATTAACTCTCTGGATTCTTTTCCGACACACTTCCGCCCAAGTTGGGCGGAAGTAAATCCTTTACGCCCCTGATGGCTCATAGCTACCAACTTCATTTTGTATGCAAAGGCTCTTTCACTTGGGAGAATCGTTTCACGCTGAAGGTTTGCATCTACCATGTTTACAACTGCCTCATCATCCGTCATAGACCGGACTAAAACAGGCATCTCAGAGTAACCCAATACTTCACAAGCCGCTTTGCGTCGATGACCAGAAATTAGTTCATAACAATCCTCACCAATCTGGCGAGCCACCGCTGGATGAATTACACCGTGAATTTCAATGCTCTCAACAAGACGCCGAAATTCCTCATCGTCTCGTACCTGAAAGGGATGATTCTTAAATGGCTTCAGTTGTTCCAAGGGAATGTTTTTTACTGCTTGCCTTTGATCGTCTCGTCTCATAATGGCCTCCTTTACTGAAAGCTGAATTCGTCCAAAATTACGGAATTGGCTGCTGTGAAAATAGCAGCGAGCATGGACAAAATGTATTTTTGAAATCAGAATACATTTTTGCGTTCCCGTTTAGATTTGTACAAACAGCCCAAAATAACAACAAAAAACCCCCGCACATTGCCCAATTGGGAATGTACGGGGGTTTTGGTGATTAGATATAAACCTCCACGGTCAAATCATGCCATTTTGACGGTTTTATGCCGTATCCATGGGATTTATAGAAGGTTTGCGCTTCATCAAATCCAATGGTGAATGACAGAACTCTTACTTGCGGGGGTTCTTGATAGCAGCCTGAGCTGCTGCCAGTCTTGCGATCGGAACGCGGAATGGTGAGCAGGACACATAGTCCAGACCAATCTTGTGGCAGAATTCTACAGAAGTAGGATCGCCGCCATGCTCGCCGCAGATACCTACATGCATATCAGGACGGGTGCTCTTGCCTAACTTGATCGCCATTTCCATCAGTTTTCCTACGCCGGTCTGATCCAGTCTTGCGAATGGGTCGTTCTCAAAGATCTTTGTATCATAGTAAGCATTTAAGAACTTGCCTGCATCATCACGGGAGAAGCCGTAGGTCATCTGTGTCAGGTCATTGGTACCAAAGCAGAAGAACTCAGCTTCCTTTGCGATCTCGTCAGCTGTCAGAGCTGCTCTTGGGATCTCGATCATGGTACCTACTTCATACTTTAAGTCAATGTCGGATGCTGCGATCTCAGCATCAGCTGTCTCAACAACTACCTTCTTAACAAACTTTAACTCTTTGATATCGCAGATCAGAGGGATCATGATCTCCGGGCAAACGTTCCAGTCAGCGTGAGCCTTCTTTACGTTGATTGCTGCACGGATGACAGCCTTTGTCTGCATCTTTGCGATTTCAGGATAGGTAACAGCCAGACGACAGCCGCGATGTCCCATCATCGGGTTGAACTCATGGAGAGAATCACAGATTGCCTTGATGGTCTCAACGCTCTTGCCCTGTGCTTCTGCCAGCTTCTTGATATCCTCTTCCTCGGTAGGAACAAACTCATGCAGAGGCGGATCCAGGAAACGGATGGTAACAGGATTGCCCTCTAAAGCCTCGTAAAGCTTCTCAAAGTCTCCCTGCTGCTCAGGAAGGATCTTCTCTAAGGCTGCTTCTCTCTCTTCTACTGTCTCGGAGCAAATCATCTCGCGGAATGCGTCGATACGGTTGCCCTCGAAGAACATATGCTCCGTACGGCAAAGGCCGATACCCTCTGCGCCCAGTTCTCTTGCCTTTGCAGCGTCTCTTGGAGTATCTGCATTGGTGCGGACTCTCAGTCTTCTATATTTGTCAGCCCATGCCATGATGCGGCCGAACTCGCCTGCGATGGTAGCATCTACCGTAGGAATAATGCCGTCATAGATCTTACCGGTAGAACCGTCGATAGACAGCCAGTCGCCCTCATGGTACTCTTTTCCGGCCAGAACGAACTTCTTGTTTGCCTCGTCCATGATAATCTCGGAACAGCCGGATACACAGCAGGTACCCATACCGCGGGCAACTACAGCTGCGTGACTGGTCATACCGCCGCGGACTGTCAGGATACCCTGAGAAGCCTTCATTCCTTCGATATCTTCAGGAGATGTCTCAAGACGTACTAATACGACCTTTTCGCCTCTTTCCTTCCACTCTTTTGCATCCTCAGCAGTAAATACGATCTTGCCGCAGGCAGCGCCTGGGGATGCAGCCAGAGCCTTTGCAACCGGCTCAGCCTTCTTTAATGCCTCTGCATCAAACTGTGGGTGAAGCAGGGTATCCAGATTACGGGGATCGATCATCTGAACTGCCTTCTTCTCATCGATCATGCCCTCATCTACCAGATCACAGGCAATCTTTAAAGCAGCCTTAGCTGTTCTCTTTCCGTTTCTGGTCTGCAGCATATAAAGCTTCTTATCCTCAATGGTGAACTCCATATCCTGCATATCTCTGTAATGATCCTCCAGAGTATGGCAGATGCCTACGAACTGCTCATAAACCTCCGGCATAACTTCCTTTAACTGGTCAATCTTCTGAGGGGTACGGACACCTGCAACTACGTCCTCACCCTGAGCATTCATTAAGAACTCGCCCATCAGGTGCTTCTCGCCGGTAGCTGGGTCACGGGTAAATGCAACGCCTGTACCAGAAGTCTCGCCCATGTTTCCGAATGCCATCATCTGTACGTTTACAGCAGTACCCCAGGAATAAGGGATATCATTATCGCGGCGGTATACGTTTGCTCTTGGGTTATCCCAGGAACGGAATACAGCCTTGATGGCCTCCATCAGCTGCTCCTTGGGATCGGTTGGGAAATCCTTTCCGATCTTTTCTTTATATTCAGCCTTGAACTGATTTGCCAGCTCGTGAAGATCCTCAGCGGTCAGCTCCACGTCCTGGGTTACTCCCTTCTCAGCCTTCATCTTATCGATCAACTCTTCAAAATACTTCTTTCCAACTTCCATAACAACGTCGGAAAACATCTGGATGAATCTTCTGTAGCAGTCCCATGCCCAGCGCGGATTACCGGACTTTGCAGCCAGAACCTCTACTACTTCCTCATTCAGACCCAGGTTTAAGATGGTATCCATCATACCCGGCATGGAAGCTCTTGCACCGGAACGAACGGAAACCAACAGCGGATTCTCCTTATCGCCGAACTTCTTGCCGGTGATCTCCTCCATCTTTCCAATATGCTCCATGATCTGGCCCATGATCTCGTCATTGATTTTTCTGCCATCTTCATAATACTGGGTGCAGGCCTCTGTTGTAATCGTAAATCCCTGTGGTACAGGTAATCCCAGATTTGTCATCTCCGCAAGGTTAGCGCCCTTACCACCTAACAGGTTTCTCATGGTCGCATTGCCTTCGCTGAATAAATAAACCCACTTTGTAGCCATAAGTTTCTTCCTCCTCATTCTGGCAGATTCCCTCAGGACTCTGCCGCTCTTTAACCGGACATACCGGGAAATTTCCTGTGCCCGCCTATCAGACGGAATCAATGGTTCTCCTTATCCGTCCACCTCGTTTATTATATCACAAAGATTGGGGGAGTAAAGTCCTTTACCGACAAAATTTTGAAAAAATTTGGTTATTTTACAGCAAAATTTACTGTAAGCGTTTTCATTTTCTGTCATTTTCGTATATTCATTTATTGTTCGTATATGCGAACTAATATTTTATAGTAACTATTAACAAAGAAATGTGCCATTCCTTTCTGCATATGAAAAATCCCCCGCACAAGCGGAGGATTTTCCCTATACCTTAAACCGATACCCAACTCCCCAGATGGTCTCAATGTACTGAGGCTTGGCTGTATTAAATTCAATTTTTTCCCGGATCTTCTTAATATGCACTGTAACGGTGGCAATATCGCCGATGGATTCCATATCCCAGATTTTGCTGAACAGTTCCTCCTTTGTAAATACATGGTTGGGATTCTGGGCTAAAAAGGTTAGAAGATCAAATTCCTTGGTTGTAAAAGTTTTTTCCTCTCCTGCCACCCATACTCTGCGGGCTGTTTTGTCGATCTTTAAACCGCGGATTTCAATAATCTCATTGGCGGGCTGGCCGCTTCCGATCAGACGCTCATAGCGGGCCATGTGGGCTTTCACTCTGGCAACCATCTCGCTGGGACTGAACGGCTTTGTAATATAATCATCTGCTCCAAGGCCCAGACCGCGGATTTTGTCAATGTCCTCCTTTTTGGCAGAAACCATAATAATAGGGGTATTTTTAATCTCCCTTACCCTGCGGCAGATCTCAAATCCGTCCGTTCCCGGAAGCATCAGATCCAGGATCAGGAGATCGTAGTCTTCCTTTAAAGCACGGTCCAGACCATCGGTTCCGTTATTTTCGATCTCAACCTCAAAGCCGGACAGCTCCAGATAATCCTTTTCCAGCTCTGCGATGCTTTCTTCATCCTCTACAATCAGTATTTTGCTCATTCCTGCATAACCTCCTGATATTTTCTTAATACAAAATGGATCTCCGTTCCGATGCCTTCCTTGCTGGTGGCCCAGATGCGTCCTCCGTGATCCTCAATGATCTTGCGTACAATGGACAGTCCGATCCCGCTGCCGCCCTGAGAAGAGTTTCGTGAGGAATCTGTACGGTAAAAACGGTCAAATATGTTGGGAAGATCCTTTGCCGCAATGCCTTTTCCATTGTCCTCAATCTCAATCTGGATAAAGTCTCCCACATCCTTGATTCTGATATTGATGATTCCTTTTTTCTTGTCCAGATATTTGACGGAATTGCTGATAATGTTATTGATCACACGCTTCATCTGCTCTGCATCTGCAATAACCATCACATCCTCATCCGCATAATTGAAATATCCCAGCTCAATGCCCCTTGCTTCCATATCCAGACCCACCTCTTCCAGACAGTCCTTAAAATACTGGGATACATTGATCTTTGCAAAGGTATAAGGAATCTTATTTGTGTCAATCTTGGAGTAAAAGGTCAGCTCATCGATCAGCCGGTCCATATCATTGGCTTTATTATAAATCGTGCGGATATATCTGTCCAGCTTCTCAGGTGAGGAAGCAACCCCGTCCAGAATCCCTTCTACATACCCCTTAATGGCTGTAATGGGAGTCTTAAGATCATGGGAAATATTACTGATCAGCTCCTTGCTTTCCTTATCATACTGAAGCTTTTCCTCTGCATTTTCCTTTAAACGGATCCGCATTTCTTCAAAATCCTGGCAAAGCTGGCCTATCTCATCATCTGCATCTACATCCAGGGTAAACTCCAGATTACCGTCCCGTATCTGCTTGGTAGCCTCCTGAAGCTTGTTTAAGGGGCTTAAAATCGAACGGTATACCCAAACCGTAAGGGTAAAGCCCGCTACCACCAGAATCGCCACGCCCAAAAACAGCATTTCCCGAAACATGGACTTTACTTCAGGAAGCAGATCGTCTACATTGGAAACAATAAACACACTTCCCTCGGCACCGTCCGAAAACTGAAAATCCATCTGCTTGATCAGATGCTGACTCTCGCCGTCCAGATAGATCCCACCTTCCATGCGTCCCTTCATCACATCAAAATCCGGAAGCTGAGCGCAGAGAGACGCATCCTGCGGTTCTCCGTTCGCCCCGTAATAAATGATCGTATCCTCACGGCGGACAATTAGATAGGCATACTGTTCATTTAATTTTGCATTCACTTTATCCAGATATGCCGGATCCTTGTAATTATCCGGGTTTTCATCCAACACCTTTCGGATATCTTTCTGCGACTGTCTGGTCAAACGGTTAAATACCTGAAGGGAATTACCGTTTAACAGTTCAATCTGCTCTGTAAGACCATATGCTTCTTTAAAGGACTTTTCCTGATAATCGCTGAGGGCGATCACAGAAAGGTAGATCATAAGCATCGGAAAAACGGTTATGATAATAAATGCTACCGCAAGCCGTGTCCTTATCTTCACCTTTTCATCCTCCTTCCACTACCCCCGGCGCAGCACGCAGACAGGCAATTTACATATAGTTTAAGTATACCATACTTATGGCGGGGCGTTTATAAAATCATTCTAAACTTTTCTACGCGCCGCTTGGAAAAAGCACATGAAAAAAGCACCCGGAAATACCGCTTTTAACGGTTTCCCAGATGCTGTTTTCTTTCATTTTACATATTCCCTAGAAACGGAACTTATCCTCAAAGTAAGCCTTCAACTCAGCAATCGGTACGCGTACCTGCTCCATGGTGTCGCGGTCGCGGACAGTAACTGCCTGATCGTTCTCAGAATCAAAATCATATGTTACACAGAACGGAGTACCGATCTCATCCTGTCTTCTGTAGCGCTTTCCAATATTTCCTCTGTCATCAAACTCACAGTTATAGTATTTTGAAAGCTCTGCAAATACCTTCTCAGCGCCCTCGTTAAGCTTCTTGGAAAGAGGCAGAACACCAATCTTTACAGGAGCCAGCGCCGGATGGAAATGAAGAACAGTTCTCACATCGCCCTCTCCGATCTCTTCCTCATCATAAGCAGCACATAAGAATGCCAGTGTAACACGGTCTGCACCCAGTGAAGGCTCGATTACATAAGGAATGTATTTTTCCTTGCTCTCGTCATCAAAGTATGCCATATCCTGTCCGGATACATTCTGATGCTGGGTCAGGTCATAATCGGTTCTGTCTGCAATACCCCACAGCTCACCCCAGCCAAAGGGGAATAAGAACTCAAGGTCTGTGGTAGCCTTGCTGTAGAAGCACAGTTCCTCCGGTGAATGATCTCTTGCACGCATCTCCTCCGGCTTGATGCCAAGGGTCTGAAGCCAGTCAATACAGAACTGCTTCCAGTATGCAAACCACTCCAGATCGGTGCCCGGCTTGCAGAAAAATTCAAGCTCCATCTGCTCAAACTCTCTGGTACGGAAGGTAAAGTTTCCGGGAGTGATCTCATTTCTGAAGGACTTTCCAACCTGTCCGATACCGAAGGGAACTTTCTTTCTGGAGGTTCTCTGAACATTCTTAAAGTTTACGAAAATACCCTGTGCAGTCTCAGGTCTTAAGTATACGGTATTCTTGGCATCCTCAGTTACGCCCTGGAAGGTCTTAAACATCAGGTTGAACTGACGGATATCTGTAAAATCGTGAGCGCCGCAGCTTGGACAGCAGATGTGCTTATCCTCAATATACTGCTTCATCTCTTCCTGAGACCAGCCGTCTACAGAGCCTTCGATCTCGATACCGTGCTCATCATTATAATCCTCAATCAGCTTGTCTGCGCGGAAACGCTCCTTACACTGCTTACAGTCCATCAATGGATCAGAAAATCCGCCCAGATGGCCGCTGGCTACCCATGTCTGGGAATTCATCAGAATCGCACAGTCCACTCCTACGTTGTATGGGCTTTCCTGAACAAACTTCTGCCACCAGGCTTTCTTTACATTGTTTTTAAGCTCAACACCCAGATTGCCGTAATCCCAGGTATTTGCAAGACCGCCGTAGATCTCAGAACCAGGGTATACAAAACCTCTGTTCTTGGCAAGAGCTACGATTTTTTCCATTGTCTTTTCCATGATCCATGTCCTCTCTTTTTATATACTTACTGTCAGCAAGCCCCTTTCAGGGCATCACTCCAATATAATGCAGCTTACTCCCTCAGACGCGGTTTCCACTGTATGAACATCCCGAAGGGTACAGCCCTCACTTATATAGCGGATCTTTTTTTCCGCGGAAATGACCCCCTGGCCCGAAACACGGACCGCAAGACCTGTTTCCTTTAAAATTTCCTGCTGATCTACCGCTTTTCCCTCTATATCCAGATAAGAAGTCTGTTCTTTCAAAGCCAGGGACGCAGGACTGCCTATATCAATCGAATCAAAGGGCATCCCCTCATCTCCTATGTCCTGTGAAAACTCCACCAGCCGGGAAGGGGTATCGTATTCCGTCACCAGAACTGCCCTTCCATCCTTCATACTCACTGTATCAAGAGCAACCGGAAGCTTTTCTGCCCCCTTCTCATTTTCAAAGGCTGGCTCTTCGCCCTGAGACTGGTTAAACTGGCTGATTCTCTCTCCGGCAAAGGCTTTTAACTCCTCTTCTTTGTAATCGCCTTCCCCGAAGCTTTCGACAGAAGCCCAGGAAACGCTCCCATCGCCGGCTACATAAAGGGTATTTTCCGTAAAGGCTTCCCAGCTCCCTTTGGATCTGGCACAGCCGGCAAAAAAGACGGTGCAGGCTGCAAGAAGCAGGATTCCTCTTATGCTTTTCTTCATATTTCTTCCTTTCTTCCAGGCTTCTCCTGCATCCGCGGGAGCAATATACCGCTTATTATATCTTCTGATGCGTATAATTTCAAGCCTTATCGGCAAGTATTTGTTGTGGTCGCCAATGGCCATAGGTTGTTTCTATAGGTAAAACCAAAACATTTCCATCTGTTCTACCTGGTCATCAGTTCCAGAATTTCCAGAGAACGGAAGTTGTGGCGGATGAAGGTGATTCTGGCGTTTTCTACCTGGTGCTCGAATTCAGCCTGGACTTCGGGTTTTAGTACGAAGGTATAGAGGCTTCCTACAGGGGAATAAATGACATATTGCCAGGCGTAGGTACAGGACTCGGATACCTTTCCCTGGGGATTTGCTGTGTATTCTCCGTTTATAACCATGGCTTTCAGCTCAAAGATCCGCCGGATCAGGCGGTTTGGAAGGGACGGATTTAAAAGGGCCTTTAATGTCTGGTAAACCAGTGTTAAAAGTTCGGTTCCGTCCATGTTTTCCTGAGCCAGATAGGAGGCCATTTCCAGAAAATAAGCTCCGTAACAGGCCCCCTCCATATCTGCAGAAAGCTCGTCAAAATAGCATACCGGCTGGGCGCTCTGAAGGGTATAGGCGCTGCGGCCCTCAAAGACGTTAAAAGTGCCGAACACAAAGGGTCTGGTAACTGCCATCAGGGCGCTTCCCGGCCTTCTTGCTCCGTGAGCAAAGGCTGTGATCTTCCCCCGTTCTCTGGTCAAAAGCACCACTCTCCGGTCTGCTTCCCCAAAGGATGCAGCCAAAAGCACCATGCCCGTGAGGCTAACTGCTTCTCTCACCCTGCTCGCTCCCCTTATACGTCTTTTTTGTCATAGCCGTAATTTTTCATATACAGCTCACTGTCTCTCCATTCCTTGCGTACCTTTACCCACAGCTGCAGATTGACCTGCATCTCCAGCATATTTTCAATTTCCCTGCGGGCATTGGTTCCGATGCGCTTTAACATAGAGCCGCCCTTTCCGATAATGATTCCCTTGTGGGACTCGCGTTCGCAGACAATGCTGGCTTCAATGTCCATGATGCCGTTTTTCCTTTCGCGCATCTTTTCGATAGTAACTGCTATCCCGTGGGGAATCTCATCATCCAGAAGGCGAAGCGCTTTTTCTCTGATAAGCTCTGCCGCAATCTGGCGCATGGGCTGATCCGTAACTGTGTCCTCATCATAAAACATGGGGCCGCAGGGCAGATATTTAAAAAGAAGCTCCAGCAAAAGATCGGTATTTTTTTCCTTCAGTGCGGAAAGAGGCACAATTTCTGCAAACTTGCACACATCCTTGTAGGCATCTATAAATGTTAAAATTTCTTCCTGCTTTTTTAAGGTATCAATTTTGTTGATCACCAGAATCACCGGTGTTTTCACATTGGAAAGCTGCTCTGCAATGTGGCGTTCCCCGGCCCCGATAAAGGTGGTGGGTTCCACCAGCCAGAGGATCACATCCACTTCCTTTAAGGTGTGCTCTGCCACATCTACCATATATTCGCCCAGCTTGTTTTTCGCCTTGTGGATTCCCGGAGTATCCAGGAAAATGATCTGACCTCTTTCATCTGTATACACCGTCTGGATCCTGTTTCTGGTGGTCTGGGGCTTATCAGAGGTAATGGCGATCTTCTGGCCGATCAGATGATTCATCAGCGTGGATTTTCCTACGTTGGGACGGCCGATCAGTGTGACAAAGCCTGATTTCTTCTGTACATTTTCTTCCATCATTTCTGCTCCTGCTCATTTAGTGGTAAAGATGCTTTATTTCGTTAAAGAGTTCCTGTTCATTCACAATCTGCTGGTCATTTCCAATGGCACAGAGAGCACCTGTGTTTAACACAGACTCTAACAGTCCGGCCAGTGCTCGGATATCCTCCTGGGTCACATTCAGAACCTGATCCCGCTCTCTCTGGATCATCTCGTCCGTAACGCCAGAAAGCCATGCTCCCAGGTTTCTGGCTCCTTTTGCCGCAGGATTTAAGGGAGCATCCAGCTCACTGAAGGCGCCGATAACGTATTTTGTCATATCTCTGTCGTCAATGGAAAAGGTTCTCAAATACTCCGGGATTCCCTCATAAACCCGGTTTGTCTCGCCCAGCTTGGGATCCCGGTAAGATACTAACATTGTTTCCCCATTTCGCCCAAAGCTGCTCATACAGCCGTAGGCTCCGCCTTTTACACGCAGGTTTACCCAGAGATATTCGTAATTTAAAATCACCTTTAATACCTTTAATGCGCCTGTATAAGCACTCTCTCCGAAGGTGCCGCAGCAGGCCACATAGTTGACCTGCGATGCAGTCCGAAAGCCTTCATTTTTAAGCTCTGGCTTAAATTCATAGGGGTAACGGATCCCATTCCCTTCCGGAAGAACCGCCTTAAAGGCAGCCAGCGCAGCCGGAAGCCTGCCATAGCCCTCTTCATCCGCCGTGTAGCTTATGGTCATATTGGAAGCAGTAAAGAGCGTTTTTGCAACTTCCATAAGCTTTTTCCCCAGTTTGAGACGATATCCCTCTTCCTTGCTGCAGCGCTCTGTAATTTTCTCCAAAAACTGATAAAAGCCAATACCGCCGGTGCGGTCATAGAAAGAAGACAGGGGTGAATAATAGGAAGCAGCTCTCATGGCAGCGGAGCTGTGAGAACTGTTCTCCAGACGCATTCTGGCTCTGGACATAGTCTCATCCAAAATCTCTCCCAGACGTTTTTCGTCTGTAAGCTTAGAGCGCAGGAGGATCTCTTCCAGCATCTCAAAAGCAAAATCCAGCTTTTCATAGAGCACCTTTACGCTGGCTGTAAAGGTACCGGTAAAGTTTCCAGGCTCTCCCATTTTCTGGCTGCCGCCTACGGAAAAATCCAGGCCGCCGCTGTTTAAATAAATCTCGCTGGTAAGATCGCTGTAGCTGTAATGCTCCGTATCCACATAGCCCAGCACGGACTTTAAAAGAGCTCCGTAGGGAATATCCTCATCCGGCAGGACAGAAAAGTCAAAGAGCACCTTCAGGTAGCCGATCCCAGAGGTAAATAACGGGCTGTGGATGACAGGAATCCCGCTCTCCTCCTTTACCTCATAAGAAAAGCCTTCTGCCTTTTTCTCAATATCGGATCTCTGGAGCATGGGAATCTTTTCCAGATCCTCCTGAGAGGACGGCTCCTCCTGATATGCCTTTAATTCCTTTGTCTTTCGGACAATCTCGCTCCTCTCTTCTTCTGAAAGGGAATCCCTGTAAGCCTTAAGCCGCTCTGCCAGAGCCTCATCCTCTCTGGCGGTCTGATCTGTACAGGGGCTTACGATCACAAAAGCCTCATGGGGATTGTCCAGAAGATATCCGCGGATCAGATTCTCAAAATATCCTTCGGATACTGCCTTCTTTAAAAAGTCAAAGGTCTTCTGATACTGGAGATGGAGCATAGGATCTCCGTCATAAAGCCAGCTGTCCATAGACCAGAGACCGTACATAAGTCCCTTGGGCGCAGAGCCGTAATCTGCTTCTCTGTAGCGGAATTCGTAGTAGTTTAAGCCTGCAAGAAGGCTCTTTCTGTCAATGCCCTGATCTGCCAGACGGCGCAGGGTTCCCTTAACCACAGCAAGAAATTCCCCCTTCTGCTCCCGCTCTGCATTTTTGGCGATTACGGAAAAGCAGGGCTGAAGGATCCCGTTGTCGTAGCCTCCCAGAATATCCTGACCAATATGGGCGTCAATAAGCGCCTGCTTTAAGGGTGCTCCCGGAGCATCGATCAGCGCATATTCCAAAATCTGGAAAGCCACATAAAGCTCCGGATCCAGATCCGTTCCCACTACGGTATTTAAAGACAGATAGGTTCGCCCCTTTGTCCCTTCTTCCGCTGTTACAGAGTAGGTAGTTTCCCTCTCAATGGGCTCCTTAAAGGGCTCCTGCATGGGAATCCGGGAATCCAGGGTAAAATCTGTCCTGTCATATTGGGATAAATACGCTCTGTCCAGCCACTCTAATTTTTCAGCCATATCCATATCTCCATAAAGGTAGATAAAGCTGTTGGCCGGATGATAGTAATTTTTATGGAAGGCAATAAACTGCTCATAGGTCAGATCCGGAATACAGGCGGGATCGCCGCCGGATTCATGGCGGTATGGGGTATTCGGAAAGAGAACCGCCTTTGTATACCGGTCCAGCACGCTTTCCGGTGAGGAAAAAGCGCCCTTCATTTCATTGTAAACCACGCCGTTGATGATTAAGGGGCTGTCTGTCTCCTCCATCTCATAGTGCCAGCCCTCCTGTAAAAAAATCTTCGGTTCACGGTAAATGGAAGGATGGAGCACGCCGTCTAAATACACATCCATCAGGTTCTGGAAATCCCTGTCATTGCAGCTGGCGACCGGATAAACCGTCTTATCCGGATAGGTCATTGCATTTAAAAATGTGTTTAAAGAACCCTTTACCAGCTCTACAAAGGGATCTTTTACGGGAAACTTCTCAGACCCCTCCAAAACACTGTGTTCCAGAATATGGGGAAGTCCTGTGCTGTCCTGGGGCGGAGTGCGGAATCCAATGGAAAATACTTTATTGTCATCTTCACAGCTCATTAAAAAAATCCTGGCTCCGCTCTTTTTATGCTCCAGCACCATTCCATATGAGTTCATCTCCTCAACAGGTCTTTCATCTACAAGACGGTACTGTGAAAGCTCTTTTACGCGGTCTAACATTTTTTTGTCAATCATTTCAGTCCTCCTTTAAGCAGTCATTCTATCCTACATATTTCCCATAAGCCGGTCTTTTATAATCGACGCACATTCCCTAACGCACAGATGGATAAAAAGCACAGGATCCGACTGGGCGCTGATGCCATAAACATGCTCAAAGCCCCATTTGCGGGCAATCATCCTGGCTCTGAATACATGGAAATTGCTGGTGAGAACACCGATTTCCACAGGCTTGTCATCTACCATAAGGTAAGGTTCCCTGCGTTTTTTCTCCTGCTGCTCCCGTTCCAGACGCAGCCGTTCCCGATGGCCTTCGATCACAAGTCTGCTGTAGGCAATATTTTCCACCGTACTGGCAGACCGATCCTCAAGGAGCAGCTGCTCTGGACGGACACCGTTATAGACCAGATATTTGTACATGGCCTGAGCCTCGCTTATGGGTTCATCCGCTCCCTTTCCCCCTGAAAGCACCAGATAGGTTTCCGGATTTTTCTGGGCATAGTCAATGGCCTTATCCAGCCGTTTTTTCAGTGAATTGCTCACCGTATGTTCCTTTACCTTAGCTCCCAGGACGATCACATAATCAAGTCCGGGTTCTTCCTCGGAAGCGACGCCCAAAAACACCAGAGTACATATCATTGCCATGACGGTCACTCCCATCACACAGGTGGTAACGATACTCACAGGCACCCACTTGGGAATGTCAAACATATGACGGCTGTAATACCATTTTCCATAAACAAGAAATACGCAAAGAGCCGCAAAAAACAGCCATATAAAGGCAAAAGAAGTGCCGATTCCCCCATAGATCACAATGATCACAAAGTAAACCGCACACAATGCTGCCAGGATCAGCAGGATACCATCCACCAAACTTACCGCCTCCTGTCTTTTACTGCTCCGCTTTCTTTCTCAGTATATCATGCACATCTGCCGGCGCATCCAGCTCCACCCACAAGATCTGCTTGGGATGGGGAGCGCTCTCCTGAGCATTGCCCTCTTCATCGCAGATACTCTTTACAAGGGCCTGTACGTTTCGTCCGTCGGGCTTCATGATCTCAATGGTTTCTCCCACAGAGAACTTATTCTTCTGCTCGATTCTGAACCGGCAGCCTTCGGACTCCTCTACCGTTCCCAGATAGGTGTAATTTTTTACATAGGTATTGCTGTCGTAAATCTGCGCATCTGCTCCCGGCTTTCCAAAATAAAAGCCTGTGGTAAACTCTCTGTAGGTACATTTTCCAATTTCTTCCTTATACCACTCCATATTCTGCTCATAGAGGGCAGGATCCTTTTTATAATCATCAATGGCTTTTCGATAGGTTCTTGCCACCGTTGCCACATAAAGAGCTGTCTTCATACGGCCTTCGATCTTAAAGCTGTCAACTCCCGCATCGATCAGCTCCGGAATATGCTCGATCATGCACAGATCTCTGGAATTAAAGATATAGGTGCCACGCTCATTTTCATAAACAGGCATATATTCTCCCGGTCTGGTCTCCTCCACAATCGAATATTTCCAACGGCATGGATGGGTGCAGGCCCCCTGGTTGGCGTCCCGTCCGGTAAAGAAATTGCTCAAAAGGCATCTTCCGGAATACGAAATGCACATAGCTCCGTGGATAAAGCTCTCGATCTCCATATCCTCCGGAATATGGGCCCGGATCTCCTTAATCTCCTCTAAGGACAGCTCTCTTGCAGAAACTACCCGTTTCGCTCCCAGCTGATGCCAGAATAAATAGGTGCCGTAATTGGTATTATTCGCCTGAGTGCTCACATGGAGCTCCATCTGGGGAAGAACTCTCTTTGCAATGGCAAAGATGCCGGGATCTGAAATGATCAGGGCATCCGGCCCCACTTCTTTTAATTCTTCAAAATAAGCCTCTACCCCCGGCAGATCGTCATTGTGCGCCAGAATATTGGCAGTCACATAGACTTTGACCCCGCGCTCATGGGCAAAGGCAATTCCCTCTTTCATTTCTTCTTTGGAAAAATTGTGCGCTTTGGCTCTGAGGCCAAAGACCTCTCCGCCGATGTATACGGCATCTGCTCCGTAAACCACAGCAGTCTTTAATACGTCCAGACTGCCTGCCGGTATCAGCAGCTCTGTTTCTCTCATATCGTTCTCCTATCTAACCTTTGTACTGACTGTCACTCCGTCTCCAATGGGAATCACGGAGGTTTCCAGTTCCTCTGTGTGCTTTAACTCATACAGGTACTCTCTCATGCGGCTGTGGATGGTGCGGTTTCTGCGCTCCACGGCAAACCGTGACTGGATGATATCGCCGTCCTGAAGCACATTGTCGGAAATGAGCACCGCGCCTTTGGGCATAAGATCAAGCACCATGGGAAGCCAGTTTAGATACTGCCCCTTGGCTGCATCCATAAACACAAGATCAAACTGACAGCCTTTTTTTGCCAGCTCCTTCAGATGCACGTCTGCATCGCCCTCTAAAAGTGTGATCCGTCCGCTTTCTCCTGCCCGATGAAAATTCTCTCTGGCGATGGGAAGGCGTTTCTCATACTTTTCAATGGTAGTAATGCGGCAGTGCTCCGGCATCACCCGGCACATCTGCAAAGCAGAATACCCGACGGCCGTGCCGATCTCCAGTATGGCCGACGGCTTAAGGGCTGCCGTCATGGTTCTTAAAAAAGCTGCCGTCTCCTTTCTGATGATAGGCACAAACTGATCCAGAGCCTCTTTTTCTATTTCATCCAAAACCGGTCCCTGACTGGTTTCCAGGGACTGGATATAGTCTGTGATTCTGTCATTTACAATCATGTCTTATTCCTCTGCCTCTTCGATCCAGCCGCCGGATTCCTCTTCCTCCATATAGATATCCTCTCCGTCCAGCTCTGCCTGAACCGCTCTGGTCTTCCTGTTCTCTGAGGAATCTGCATCTTTTGAGAGATCCGCCTCCCCGCTCACCGTGCGGGCTTCGGGGGACGCTTCGCTTTCCTCCTCAGGTTTTACATTCAGCTCTCTTAAAATCTCCTTGGAAGTCATGGAGGTGTTAAGCGTATAGATCCCGGGATAAATGTCCTGGTAATCATAGAAAATACTCTGAAACCAGAATGCGAAATCATTCGTGATCAGTCCCTTTTTCTTTAGTTCTCCCGCGGCCTCTTTTGCTGTCTCTCCCTCTTTTATCTCGACCGTGATTTCTCTCCCCGGAGCCGCCTCTGCCGCTTCTGCATAAAAAATCTCATGGCCAAAGGCAAATCCCCGGACTACGGCCTCGTATAAAAGCAGGATAAGAAGAGCCAGCACCATAAGCTTAATGGAAATGGTGATAATGGCTGTGGTTATTCGATTGATCTCCCTTGTCCGTCTGCTCATGGCCTGTCGCTCCTCCTGCTGTATATCAAAGGCTTATACTTCCATAATAATTGGAAGGATCATAGGATTGCGCTTCATGCGCTTCCATAAAAACTCGCTTAAGCTGTCCTTGATGATATTTTTAATCTTGCCCCAGTCGCTTACGCGGCGGTCTAAGCAGTCCTCTACTGCATTTGCCACGATATTATGAGCTTCCTCCAAAAGATCCTCAGACTCCCGCACATAGACAAAGCCTCTGGATACAATATCCGGGCCCGAAAGCAGCTGGTTGGAATGCTTCTCCAGCGTAAGCACTACCACGATAATACCATTCTGAGCCAGATTCTGACGGTCACGCAGGACAATATTTCCCACATCGCCTACACCCAGACCGTCTACCAGAATACCGCCTGCTGTCACATGGTCGATCACCTGACAGCTGTCCTCATCCAGAGCCACTACATCGCCTGAATTAACCAGGATCGCGTTATCCTTGGCAACGCCCATATACTCTGCCAGTTCCTTCTGCGCAACCCTGTGACGGAACTCGCCGTGTACGGGAATGGCAAACTTGGGATGTACCAGAGAGTAGATCAGCTTTAAATCCTCCTGGCATGCATGGCCGGATACATGAGTATCCTGACAGATCACCTTGGCTCCCTTGGTGGAAAGCTCATTGATCACATTTGCCACTGCTTTTTCATTTCCCGGAATAGGGCTGGAACTTAATACAACCACATCTCCCGGCATAATGGACACCTTCTTATGGATGCTGGCTGCCATGCGGGACAGAGCGGCCATGGACTCGCCCTGGCTTCCTGTGGTGATCAGCACGGTGGACTCAGGCGGATAGTTTTTCAGCTGGTCAATGTCAATGAGCGTTCCGTCGGGAATATTGATATATCCCAGCTCACTGGCAATATCAATGATCGTTACCATGCTGCGGCCTTCCACTACTACCTTTTTGCCATATTTATAAGCCGTATTTACTACCTGCTGCACACGGTCTACATTGGAAGCAAAGGTAGCCACGATAATGCGGTGATTCGTATGCTCTGCGAAAATCGCATCAAAGGTCTTTCCCACGCTGCGCTCGGACATGGTAAAGCCGGGACGGGTGGCATTGGTACTGTCTGCCATCATGGCAAGGACGCCCTTCTTTCCCAGCTCTGCAAAGCGCTGCAGGTCGATGGGATCGCCGAATACAGGTGTATAATCAATCTTAAAGTCGCCAGTGTGGAGCACAATGCCGACCGGTGAAAAAATTGCCAGAGCAGACGCATCCTGAATACTGTGGTTTGTCTTTATAAATTCCACCCGGAAGCAGCCCAGATTCACAGACTGGCCATGCTTCATCACACGGCGCCTGGTGGTCTTTAACAGATTGTGCTCTTTTAACTTGTGTTCAATGAGCGCAATGGTCAGCTTGGTTCCGTAAACCGGCACGTTTACCTGCTGTAAAATATAAGGAAGAGCACCGATATGGTCCTCATGTCCATGGGTGATCACAAAGCCCTTTACACGGTCAATATTCTGTTTTAAATAGGTCACATCCGGGATCACCAGATCGATTCCCAGCATATCATCCCCCGGGAAGGCAAGTCCGCAGTCTACTACGATAATAGAATCCTCATATTCAAAGGCTGTAATATTCATGCCGATCTGCTCTAAGCCGCCTAAGGGGATCACCTTTAACTTGCCTTTTCCGTCCTTTTTTGTTCCCCGTGTGCTGCGCTTTGCAGGAAGAGCTGCCGCTGTCTCATCTGTATTTCTTAAAGGAGCCGGAACCTGTCTTCTGCCGGTACCCTGTCCCTGTCTGGGAGCCGGAGTGCGGCGTCTGGGAGCCCGTCTGTTCTGTTCCTTCTTTTCTGCGGCCTCCGGTGCGCCTTCTGTCTGTACCGTACTTTCCGCTCCCTCAGCCTTCCTTCCTTCTTCAGATGTATTTTTCGGTCTCGCCGTTCTTCTCTGAACCGGCCGGCGGTTCTGAGGGCGTCTTTTTACCGGCGCACTGTTTTCTGAACCGGCTTCTCCTGTATGCCCTGCTGGTTCAGGCGTATTATTTTCCTGCTCGATTCCATTTTCTTTTTCTTCTAAACTCAAACTGATTCCTCCAATCTTTCTTCCTTATTTTTACTTTTCAATTTCCACATCTGCATCAGACAAAAGGGCTTCAAAAATCCCCATTACACTGTCAAGTTCTCTGTCGTCTTCCACAAACTCATAAACCGCATCCGGCTCCTGTTCTCCGGATACATCCTTTAAAATATAACATTCTCCATCCTCATCCTCAGGGGCGTCTGTGACAAGAAGGTAATCCTTCCCATGGATCCTGGTCTCCTCCAGTACGGAAAACACCACCTCGTCTCCATCCTCTGTCACCATGGTAATGCAGTCTGTTCTTTCTTCCATCTTATTCTCCGCTCTCCGGCATATCACCGGCTGTTTCTTCCTTTTTCTGTTCCATCGCCATGCGGTCTAAATATCCCTGTAAGATCATGGCAGCTGCGATCTGATCCACAGATTCCTTTCTGTGCTCTCTGCGCACGCCGCTTTCCATCAGCACGCGCTCTGCAGCCACTGTGGTAAGACGTTCATCCCAAAGCACCACAGGAAGGCCTGTCCTGCGCTCTAAGGCTTCTTTTAATTCCTCGGATTTTTTAGCCCGGTCTCCCAGCGTATTGTTCATATTCTTAGGATAACCAAGAACGATCCGTTCTACCCCGTACTCTAAAGCCAGAGCTTCAATTCTGGCCAGGGTCTGGCGCAGCTTATTCTCATCCTTGCGGGTGATCGTTTCCACGGTCTGGGCTGTGATACCTAAAGGATCGCAGACTGCTACTCCCACAGTCTTAGAGCCGTAATCAAGACCCATGATTCTCATATTCAATTCCTCCACATCTATACGGCAGCTGCCGGATTTCGGCTTTGGCAGCCGCCATTTTTAAGCAGGAGCGGACTTAAAAAGCGTCCTCCTCTGCTTTATTTCCATATACAATACAACGTCCATCAGGCTCCCCATTTTAGAAGACCTCAATGGACGTTGCAGCAGGAAAATGACCGTTTCATATTCCTGTATTATACTGTACCGTCATCAAACAAAGAGACCGTTCCCAGTCTCCTGACGGTATTTTATCCGAAGCAGCAAAGTGCTGCCTGTATCCGCCTGCAGCCGCAGTCTGACCGGCACTGTTATTTCAGACGGGCATCAATGTAAACAGCCATCAGCTCTTCCAGGATCTCATCTCTTTCCACCTTCATGATCAGGCTTCTGGCGCCCTTATGACTGGTGATATAAGTGGGATCTCCGGACATAATATAACCCACGATTTGATTTACAGGGTTATAGCCCTTTTCCGTCAAGGCAATATACACCTGCTCCAGCACATCGCTCACTTCCATCTTTTTGTCCTGAACAGCCTGAAAATATTGTGTTTCTCTTATATTGCCCATATTATCACGTCCTTTAAGTATTCTTCTATATTCTACCCTATATTTCCCCATTCGGCAATAGAGTATTTTTGATTTGCCCTGTTTTTTGTTTAATTTATACAGTTATTTCCTGCAATTTTACCCGCAGAGCCTCATCTGTTACAAAGCCTTCCGCCTGTACTTCAAAGATATTTCCTGCCATGCGGCTGCAGATTTCCCTGTCCGTTACAGGCAGGGCAGCCCTCACATACTGAGGCGTATAGCCGGTCAGGTATTCCTTTCCGTCTATGACTGTAATCTCCTCAAACAGTACGGAAAGTACAGAATCACCGTAATGCTTTCTGTATTCCTCAGACATCTTCGTTTCCAGAGAAAGGAGCACGTCGCTGCGCTCTGCCTTCACGGATTCAGGGATCTGATCCTTCATCACAGCTGCCTTTGTACCCTCTCTTCTGGAATATTTGAAAATATGCATCTCATAGAAATGGATCCGTTCCAGATACTCTTTTGTGAGAGCAAATTCTTCCTCCGTTTCCCCCGGAAAGCCCACGATTACATCGGTTGTAATGGCCGGATGGTCAAAGACCTCTCTTAACAGACGGCATCTGGCCTCATAATCCTCTGTGGTATAATGGCGGTTCATGCGTTTTAAGGTCTCATCACAGCCGCTCTGGAGAGACAGATGGAAATGAGGGCAGAACTTGGGAAGCTTTGCCAGCTCCTCTGCAAATTCTCTGGTAATGATCCTTGGCTCCAAAGATCCCAGACGGATGCGCTCCAGCCCCTCGATGGCGTGAACTTCCTTTATCAGCGCCAGCAGCTCCCTGTGGTTCCAGTCGCCATGGCTCACCGGATTTTCCTCCATGCGCTCAATGCCGTAGGAACTTAAGTGGATTCCCGTGAGGACCACTTCCTTATACCCTCCTGCTACCAGTCCTTTTACCTCCTCTGCCACATCCTCATGGCTGCGGCTGCGGACTCTTCCTCTGGCGTAGGGGATGATGCAGTAGCTGCAGAACTGGTTGCAGCCGTCCTGTACCTTGATAAAAGCCCTGGTATGGCCTCCCAGACGATCCAGATGAAGGCGCTCATACTCGTGGGTATGGGCAATATCCAGCACATACACCCTGTTTTCCTCATTTTTTTCTGCCAGACGGGCATCCAGAATATCTGCCAGCTCTGCTTTTCTGTTGTTTCCAATGATCAGATCCACACTGGCATCCTTTTTAAGCTCCTCTGAGGCCACCTGGACATAACATCCCGCTGCCACCACAAGTGCCTGAGGATTGAGCTTTTTTGCCCGGTGGAGCATCTGGCGTGATTTCCGATCCGCGATATTGGTGACAGAGCAGGTATTGATAATATATACATCTGCCTTCTCATCAAAGGGGACAATTTCATAGCCCCTCTGTGCCAGCTGCTGCTGCATGGCCTCTGTCTCATAGGCATTTACCTTGCAGCCCAAATTGTGAAACGCCGCTTTCGGCATAACTTAATCTCCTTTCCTGCCGTTTAAACTTTTTACAGTTTGTTCCGGTTTTTTTCATACAAACTCACTATTGACTTTTATGAGTCTCTCCTTTAGTATAAAATCAGATTATACATACCGCAAGGAGGGTTCTTCAATATGAAAACTGTTCGTATTTCCTTAAATTCCATTGACAAGGTCAAATCCTTTGTAAATGACCTGGCAAAATTTGATGTTGACTTTGATCTTGTATCCGGAAGATATGTGATCGATGCAAAGTCCATCATGGGCATCTTCAGCCTGGATCTTTCCAAGCCCATCGACTTAAATATCCACGCTGAAAATAGTGTTGAGGACATCTTATCTACACTGGCTCCCTACATCATCGACTGATGAAACAGCGCTTTTAACAGGATACGCCGTCTGCTTTGGCAGGCGGCGTTTTTTCGTCCTTTTTTACTGACAGCGGATTACCTCTGTTGTCTCCAGCGCTGTTTTTACAAGCTCGTCTATCTTCTCCTCCAGATGGCGCTCGGAATTGCGGATCACGTTGATATTTGGCTTTGTCACCGGATGCTTTGCCACAAAGATGGTGCAGCAGTCCTCAAAGGGCTGGATGGATGTTTCATATGTTCCGATCTTTTCTGACACGTCCACGATCTCCTGCTTGTCAAAGCCGATCACCGGACGGTATACGGGCATAGTGCAGACCTCATTGGTAGCTGCCAGTGACTGTAGGGTCTGAGAAGCTACCTGCCCGATGCTCTCTCCCGTGATCAGGCCGATGGCTCCGTTCTTTTCCGCAATAGCCTGAGCGATCCGCATCATATAGCGGCGCATGATGATGGTAAGCTCCTCATGGGGGCATTTCTCATAAATATACAGCTGAATATCCGTAAAATTCACCACATGAAGATCCATGGGGCCTGAATAGCGGGCTACCAGCTTGGCCAGATCTACTACCTTCTGCTTTGCACGGTCGCTGGTGTAAGGCGGTGCATGGAAATAAACCGCATCGATCTTTACGCCTCTCTTTGCGATCATATAGCCTGCCACCGGGCTGTCGATGCCGCCAGAAAGAAGAAGCATGGCCTTTCCGTTGGTGCCGACAGGCATACCACCCGGCCCCGGGATCATCAGGGAAAAGATATTTACCTTCTGGCGGATCTCCACTCTCAGGAGCACATCCGGGTTGTGCACGTCCACGCGCATCTGAGGAAACGCCTCAAGAATGGCCTCTCCCATATCACGGTTAATCTGGTCGGAGGACACAGGATAACGCTTGTCGCCTCTTCTTGCCACCACCTTAAAGGTAAGGTTCTTATCAGGGTAGACCTTATCCATATACTCTACCACATGTTTTTTCAGGTTCTCATAATCCCTGTCGTCAATCTGCACCATGGGGCAGATATCTGCGATACCGAATACCCGCTTTAAGGCCTCAATGGTGTCATCATAGTCATAATCGCCCTCAGCGGTTACATAGATGCGTCCTGATTCCTTTGTCACCTCAAAGCTTCCGTCTACCTCCCGGAGGGCGAAACGGATCTGCTTGATCAGGGCGTCTTCAAACATAAAGCGGTTCTTGCCCTTGGTGCCGATCTCCGCATATTTAATTAAAAATGACTGATACTGCATATATACCTCTTTCTAAACAACGAACAAACTGACAGCTACGCTCTGTAATAGCGTCTCAAAACCGGAAGCAGCTCCTTTAATACATCCATGCAATAGTCGATCTCTTCCTTTGTGTTAAAAAGGCCGAAGCTGAACCGGAGGGTAGAATCCAAAAGCTCCTTTTTTACTCCCACAGCCTTTAAGGTGCCGCTGATAGCGGGGTGATTGGAGGAGCAGGCAGAGCCTGAGGATACATAGATTTCCTTATCCTCCAGGGCGTGGAGAAGCACCTCACTGCGGACGCCCTTAAAGCTTAGGCTGACGATCTGGGGAGCGCTTAAACCGCCCTTCTGGCTGTTTACGGTTACATCCTCAAGCTCCAACGCACGGTCAATGAAATAATCCTTTAAACCGGTGATTTTTCCAATTTTAGCCTCATGATCCCGGTACATCTCCTGAGCGGCAAGCCCCAGACCCGCAATGCCCGGAACATTTTCCGTGCCGGAGCGCAGATCCCTCTGCTGGCCGCCGCCGTAAAGAAGGGGCTTAATCTTTACCTTTTCATCTATATAGAGAAAACCTATGCCCTTTGGCCCGTGGATCTTGTGGCCGCTGACGCTTAAAAGGTCAATTCCCTGCTTCTTGGGCCGGATTACTATTTTACCATAAGCCTGGATAGCGTCCACATGGAAAATAATGTTTTTTCCCTTTCCGTGTACCAGAGATGCGATCTCTTCTACGGGCTCAATGGCCCCGATTTCATTGTTTACATACATCACAGATACAAGAATCGTATCGGGACGGATGGACTGCTCCAGTTCCTCTAAGGAAATGTGTCCCTCACTGTCCACGGAAAGATAAGTCACCTCAAAGCCAAGAGATTCTAAAAATGCCAGGGGCTGATACACGGAAGCATGCTCGATCCGTGTACTGATGATGTGTTTTCCCGCCCTCTGGTTGGCAAGGGCTGTGCCGATCAGAGCCATATTGTTGGACTCCGTACCGCCGGAGGTAAAGAGGATTTCCTTTTCCTTTACCTTCAGGGTCTTTGCGATCTGGGAAGCGGCATTTTTTACATACTGCTCTGCCTCCATTCCCTTTCTGTGGCGGGCAGAGGGATTTCCGTAATCCTCTGTCATAAGCTTCACCGTCAGGTCCTTTACTTCATCTAAAACCCTGGTGGTGGCTGAATTGTCAAAATATACTTCCATACTGCTGATCCTTTCTCAAAATGCCCCTTCCAGCTTCATCATAAGCACCGAAAGAATGGCAAGCCCTGCTGTCTCTGTCCTCAAAATCCTGCTTCCAAGGCTCACCGGACAGACGCCCATTTCAAGAGCCTGACGGATCTCCCCTTCGTCAAATCCCCCCTCCGGACCGATAAATACTGCAATTTTCTGGCCGGGAGCTGTCTTCTCCAAAGCCTGCTTCATGGCGTCCATCCCCTTTTCCTGCTCATATGGGATCAGGCACAGGCCAAATTCCCTGTCATGAACAAAGGAAAATGCCTCTTTTAAGGTCATCACCAGCTCCACCTGGGGGATCCGGCTGCGCTTTGACTGCTTGGCTGCACTTTCCGCAATGGCCTGCCAGCGCTTTTTCTTGGCCTGCGCCTTCTTTTCATCCAGCCGCACCACCGCATTTTTCGTGGCAACAGGAACCACGGCAGAAGCTCCCAGCTCCACTGCCTTCTGGATGATAAGTTCCATCTTATCTGCTTTTGGAAGGCCCTGAAAGAGCCAAATCTCGGCAGGAAGCTCCATCCGGCTGTCACAGACAGAATGGATTCTCACCACAGCCCGGTCCGGCTCAAAGGCCTCTACCTCACAGGTATAGTCGCGGCCTGTGCCGTCGCTGATCAAAACGTCTTCCCCCGGCTTCATGCGGAGCACATGTTTCATATGGTTTACATCCGGCCCGGTAATGAAGATGGTATCCTCTGCCACCTGGGTCGGATCGGCAAAAAAATGATGCATCTCTTACTTCTTTCTGGCTGTGACAGACACCCACTCGCCCTGATATGTGATCTCGGTTACTTCCAGCTCCTGATTTGCCGCAAAGGCCGCCTTTACTGCCTCTTCCTTCATATTGATAATTCCGGAGGTGATAAAATATCCGCCTTTTTTCAGATGAGCCGGAATCTCATCTACAAGGAGAATAATTACATCTGCAAGGATATTTGCAACCACGATATCGTATTTCTCATATCCGGCCCAGTCCTTTACCGCCTGATCGTCAATGATATTTCCCTGAAGCACATGGAAGCTGTCGCTGGAAATGGAGTTAGCCTCCAGATTCTCTCCCACTGCCGTAATGGCATTTTCATCCAGATCTGTTCCCCAGACCTCCTTTGCTCCCAGCTTTAAGGCTGTAATGCCTAAAATGCCGCTGCCTGTTCCCACGTCCAGAATCTCAGCCTGTCCGTGAACGTGCTTTTCCAGCTGGCGGATACAAAGCTGGGTGGTTTCGTGCATCCCCGTGCCGAAGGCTGTGCCGGGATCGATCTGAACCAGAAGCTTGTCCTTATGCTCCTCAGGGATAGGCTCCCAGGTGGGTTTGATCAGGATATGGTCTACGGTAAAGGGCTTAAAATACTGCTTCCAGTTATTGATCCAGTCCTTGTCCTCTGTTTCAGAAGCCTCAATGGTGCGTGCTCCCAGATCGGTAAATAAAGCCAGCTCGTCCAGTCCCTCATTGACCTTTTTCAGCATTTCCGCCACATCCGCATCATCATCCAGATAGAAGCTTACTTTGGCAATGCCCTCGTCCGGCGGAAGCTCCGGAAGGATATCGATGAACATTCCCTTTGTCTCTTTTTCTGTAAGCGGAATATTATCCTCGATCTCAATTCCTTCGATCCCGATGTCATCAAACATACTGCTGACCAGATCTACGGCCTCTGTGGTAGTTGTAAGTGTAAATTTCTTCCATTTCATAAGCATTTCTCCTGATTCAAATAAGGTTTTCAGTTACAGTTTTCCGGCCTTCCTCTTTATGCTCCGGCAATGATCTTAAGGAACAAAATTCCTAACACAACAAGTACCATGGGGCGGACAATCTTCTGGCCGTCATGAACCACCAGTCCTGCTCCCAGATAATGGCCTGCTACCGAACAGACAGAAGCGGCTGCTCCCAATGTATAATACACATTTCCCGTAAGGATAAATGTGACAAGTGCGGAGATATTGGACGACAGATTGATCACCTTGGTCTGGGCTGCAGCTGTGCGCATATCCATCCGGGCTGCTCCCGTAAGCACCAGGATCAGAAAGGTTCCCGTACCTGGGCCGTAAAAGCCATCATAGGTTCCGATCACAAAGGAGGCTGCCAGTGAGATCACACAGACGCGCCTTTTGGAAATGGTTCCCGTCCGTTCACTGTCTCCCATATTTTTATTGCGAAGCACATAGTAGGCTACAATGGGAAGGATCACGATCATCATGCTCCGGATCACCGAATCCGGTACCCGGAGGGCAATCTGCGCTCCCAGCACAGAGCCTGTCATGGCAAACACAGCCGAAACAGCGGCAACAGCAATCTTTCCTTTCAGATATCCGTGCTTTAAAAGACGGGCTGTGGAAACCAGAGTACCAATGGTAGAGCTCATCTTATTCGTTCCCAGAGCCATGTGGGCCGGCACCCCTGCGATCATATAGCCGGGCAGGGAGATCAGTCCGCCTCCCCCTGCAATGGAGTCTACCAGACCTGCTAAAAATACCAGGGGGCAGACAATTAAATACTGCATCACGTTTTTATTCCTCTTTTCCTGCAATAAAGCAACCTATATATTAACACAGAAACATAGGACTGGCAATAAGAGGCAAATTTTTTTTGCAATAAAACAGGCTGCCTGTGCATTAACCTTATGAACGGATGAAACAGAAGAAAAACCATTCCCCTGCTGCGTTACCCGGCAGAGAAATCACAAAACAAAGTATGAAATTCCCTGATTGCATTACACTCCATCACACATACAGGCCCTGCGGGGCCACGGGGATGGCAGAGGGGAAAGGTGAGATACAAAAGAGCCGCAGCCTGTAGGATTCCCATCGGAATCGCTTACAGGCTGCGGCATTTTTTATAAGTCTTTGCTCGAAACAGCTAGTTTTTAAATATGAAATGTGGCTCCCTGCCTTGCATTTCCCACCATTGCTGCATATCTTCCAAGAAGGCCCTTTTCTTTTTTCTTTTCGCCATGCTCCCATGCATTGCGGCGCGAAATCAGCTCTTCGTCAGAAACATCCAAATGAATCATTCCCTTATATAAATCCACCTGAATCCTGTCACCATTCTTTACAAGAGCGATTGGACCTCCTTCCTCTGCCTCCGGACAGAGATAGCCGATGCTTAAGCCTCCGCTCGCTCCGGAAAAACGTCCGTCCGTGATCACAGCTGTCCGGGGGATTCCCTTTATAATCTCCGTAATTCGATGCAGTTCCTTCATTCCAGGGCCTCCCTTGGGGCCCTCATAACGCACGATCACCGCATCTCCCTCATGGATAGCATGATCTCTGAATGCAGCATAACAGGCATCCTCTCCATCAAAGACCTTCGCAGTGCCTTCAAATACCCTTACATTTTCAGGCACAGCCGATGTTTTTACCAAAGCTCCCTGAGGCGCCAGATTTCCATATAAAACCTGGATTCCATTTGCCTTTTCCAAGGGCTCTCCAGCCGTATGGATCACGGTTCTGTCTCCGTCCTTGGTCTGCTCCAGAATCTCTCCTAAGGACAGGCCGCACACATTCAGGCACTCCCCGTGAAGTTTGTCCCGCAGTTCCTTCATAACAGCTGGTATTCCTCCTGCATAGTGAAGATCTACAGCTGTCAGATTCCCATTTGGAACGATTCCGCAAAGCACCGGTGTTTTGGAAGTGATCTTTGCTATATCATCCCAATCCAGCTCCAGCCCCAGTTCTGCTGCCAGAGCCGGAAGATGAATCATGGCATTTAAGGATCCGCCGATTGCGCTTAAAAGCGTCACGGTGTTTTCCAGAGCTTCTTTTGTTATAATCTGTGAAGGACGTATCTGCTGTTCTACCAGCTTCATAACCGTACTTCCTGATTCTCTGGCTGAAAATCTTCTCATGCTGGTACTGGATGGAATCAGGCTGCTTCCGGGAAGCATCATTCCCAGAGATTCACACAGAGCCCCCATTGTATTGGCAGTTCCCAGGAATGGGCAGACTCCCGGCCCTGTATAATATTTCAGCGTTCCCTCGATGAGCTGGCGTTCCGTAATCTCTCCCCTTAAGAAGCGCTGTCTTAATTCCTTTGACTCATTGGGTTTTATTTGAGCAAAACAGGGGCCTGCGGTAACGATCACGGACGGAAGATCAATACGTGCCGCTGCATTCAGCATGGCTGGTATGATTTTGTCACAGGACGCCATGTAAACAACACCGTCAAACACTCCTTCTCCTACTACCATTGCTTCAATGGAATCTGTAACAATCTCTCTGTGGGGCAGACAGTAACGCATCCCTGAATGTCCCTGCGCAATCCCGTCGCACATCGCAATTGTATTAAATTCTACAGGCTCTCCCCCAGCCTCTAAAATCCCTTTTTTTACCTCTTCTGCCAGCTTCTTTAATGGTTCATGTCCCGGACAGATCTCATTCCAGCTGTTTGCAATGGCAATCAGCGGTTTCTTTTCCAGCGCATCAACAGAAACACCGGCTGCTGCTAAATGTGCTTTTGATATGGCCCGCTGAAATGGCTCTAATCGGTCAATGGCTCTCTGCATTACTTATTTCCTCCCTGTTTTTATTGTGATATTCAGGCCTGTTCTCCCTGTGCTGCCATCTCTGCTTTCTTTTTATTGATACGGCTCATAACCATCCAGGTACCTCCCACAACAAGCACAAGAAGAGGAACACTGATATACAAATTGCTGATAAATGCTTTGTAGACAAGAAAGCTTACAGTCAGGCTGGTTGCAGCAAAGGACGTAATCAGTCCTTCTCCAAGATCAAGTCCCACGCTGAGAGCCAGCTCAGTTAAAACCGGTGCAGTTGCTGTTCCTGCAAGCAGGATAGCTCCCGTACAGACAAGGCCCATAATGATATTTTTGAAAAGATTTCCTCTTGTGACAGCTACAACAAGGGCTACACGGAATGTCACCACAGCCAGATCCGCAAAAGGAAGAACACGGTTGCCCGGAAGAACGGCTGCCATTAAAATAGTCATCGGAATCACGATTAAGGAAGTTGTAATTACATCCGGATTTCCTACTACAACAGCAGCATCCAGACCAATGAGGAACTTTCTTCCCTTAAATTTCTTCTGCGTAAAGTTTTTGGCTGCCTCTGAAATCGGCATAAGTCCTTCCATAAACAGAGAAGTCATCTTTGGAATGAGAACCATAACAGCCGCCATATTTACGCCCAGAGAAAGGATGGAGGCAAGATTATATTTTGCAAGTACACCGATGATACAGCCTAAAATCAGGCCCATCATGGTTGGCTCACCGAAAAAGCCAAGGTATTTCTGGGCGTCCTTAATCTCAAAATCAATTTTATTGATTCCGGGAATCCGGTCTAAAATCCAGTTTAACGGTGCTGCAATTACGATGGATGACAATGCAGACATAGTTGGAAGGGACACTCCGGGAATCCCGAAATATTCTTCTACTAAAGGTGCAGTCCAGTCGGACATTTTAAATGTGACGATAGCCATTACAACGGTAGCAGCAATTCCCAAAGCCACATTTTTTGTCACAAAATAAACCATGATTCCCACAATCGCCATGTGGTGGTAGTTCCAGATATCTACATCCAACGTATCTGTAGCCTTTAATGCCAGCATAATGATATTGGTAGCCAGAATACAGAAAATTAAAATTGCAATAATCGGAGAAGACCATGTAACTGCCGCGATCGCTCCCCATCCCACATCCAGGATATCCAGCTTAATGCCGAAATTTTCTACCATTGCCTGAGCAGCAGGACCCAGATTGCTTTTTAGCATATTGATAACCAGATTGATGCCTGCAAAACCAATTCCGATTGTCAAACCGGAACGGAACGCTTTTGATAATTTTACCTGAAAAATCAGTCCTACGATTGTGATGATAATCGGCAGCATTACAACCGCCCCTGCATCCAGAATCACATTAAATATATTGTAAATAATCTGCATAACTGCATTCCTCTTTTTCTATCTGTAATACTCCCCAGTATGTTTTTTATCGAACATAGTCAAGAATTTGATCCAGAGTTTCCTCTTCTCCGATTCCCGTTAATAAAGAAATAGCGCCTACAACGGGAATATTTACATTTCCTCCTGTGAACTTTCCTGTTGTTACTAAAAGGTCAAAATTATCTGCCTTGGCATTTACCTCTAAAAGCTTACACTGTGTGACTGTAACAGCAATGCCGTTTTCCTCACATTTCTCACGGATCTTTGTTGCTACTACGGTTGATGTTGCGATCCCATTTCCACATGCCACTAATATTCTCTTCATCTCTTAATTCTCCTTTTCCTCTAATAAAAATCTGCTGATCAACTCTCCTGCTTTTTCTGAATCATCTGTTTCTGTAATCTCTTTTACTGCTGCCTGATCCTGAATCAGGCCAACGATCTTCTGAAGCATTTCAATATGTCCGTGAGCTTCTGTAAGAGCCAGCATAATAACCAGCTTTACCGGAACATCATAATCCGGCTCATCCATTGCATGAAAGGCTGCTGGCTCCTTTAAAATACCGACGCAGATTGCCGCTTTATTTACATGGCTGATATCTGCATGAGGAATTGCCACGTTAATTCCCCCTGTATTAAGCCCTGTTGGAAACTCCTGTTCCCGGTCTAAAATTGCCTTTTTATATGTTTCTTTTACAATTCCCCTTTTACAGAGATTATCGGCCATAGCCGATAATACCTCTGTATTCGTTAAATGGGTGTCGAATCTTAAAATAAACGATTCATCAAATATAATTGCACTCATTTCATTCCTCCTGTGCTTCCCTTAACTGCCTGATTTTCTTTTCTGCTTCCCTGATTGATGTTCTTAAGTGTTCTTCTCTCTGCTCAATGATATCCTGACGGTTAAAAATACCGGAAGCGATTCCCGCAAATGATGCTCCTGCATTAAAAAATTCTTCCAGATTTTCCACATTTACTCCTCCTACTGCCATCAGAGGCAGTCTGCCAAGAGGCGCCTGGATATCTGAAAAGAACCTGCTTCCCAGTCGTCCTGCCGGGAATACCTTTACGATATCTGCTCCATCCTGAATGCTTTTCCATATTTCCGATGGTGAGAATGCTCCCGGAACTGATATAACACCTCTTTCTCTGCACAAATCCAGTATTTCCTTATCAAATACAGTTGGAGAAAGTAAAAAGGCTGCACCTGCATCAATTGCCTGCTGCGCTTCCGTGTATGTAAGAACCGTTCCAGCTCCTACCAGAATGGAATCTCCAAATTCCTCACGGATTTTCCGAATCGTTTCCAAAGCTCCAGGCGTGTTCATGGTAATTTCAACCGCCTTAAGCTCTGTCCCTATCAGATTTTTTACAACGGTATGTATTTGATCGTAGGTATAGCCTCTTAAGATAACAGTTACTTTGGGAAAATCATTTACTTTCATTTAATCAGCTCCTTTCCTGCTCGTTATACCTTATATATGAGCAAGAATGATGCCAACTTATTTGACTGTTTTTGTATAATTACACAAAATTCCATATATCTCATCTGGGGTATGGCATGAGCGTATTCTGGAAACCATGATTTCATCAGAAATAACCTGATAAAACTGCTCAAAATATTTTGTCGATTTTTCATTTAAAGCCAGAACACATACAAGATCTACCGTATTAAATCCATCCCAGACAATGGGTTTGTCCAATTTTGTAATGCATATGACTGGTTTTGTAACCAGATTTCCCGCACCGTGGGGAATTGCGATCCCTCCCTTCAAAAATGTAGGCATCATGCCCTCTCTTTTATAAACGCTTAAAAGAAACTCCGACTGAACCAATCCCTTTTCAGTCATTGCTTCCACACACTGATCTAAAATCTGCTCCTTGTAAGCAAAATCTTCCTGTATAAAAATGAGATCTCTAAAAATCACATCCTGAAGGCAATTCTGCTCTTTGAAGAAATGGCGTTTCAAAATCTGACGCAGTGTCCTGATTCCCTCTTTTGCATAAATTTCTGAAACCGATAAAAACGGGTACTGCGTCTGCTTTGGGTCAATGGTTCCCGCAATGGCTAAAATTTCATATTCTTCTTCGGATGCGCGGATCAGCTCTGTAATATCCGTATTTTCAATATATCCTTTTGTAATGATCCTCACGTTCCCCAGAGTGCTTTTTAAACGCTCTTCCAGATAGCTCTTTAACATTCTGGCAGCTCCCTCGCCCGTAATACACAAACAGAGAACTGCTTTTTCTCTGGGTTTACGCGTCTGACGCTTTGCAGGTGAGAACTGCTTCCAGTCAAGTACCTTTGCAATTGTTTCCAAGCTTTCATCTGTCCAGTAGGTTCTTCGGATTGCTTCAATAACCATCATTGTATCCGTTCTTCCTACAATTTTTACAGTAATTCCTGTTTCCTTTTTCACCTTTTCTTCCATATCTAAAAGGGAACCCATATCCGCCAGAATCAAAACGCCTTTTCCCTGGTCGATCCGGCGCACGGCTTCCATTGTTCGTTCCGCCATCTGAACCGGCGTATCTTTGATCCCCATATCCACTCCTACCGCATGACTGACTCCCATAATAGAGTTGGCTACCTCTGCCATGGCGCTGGCTACAGGTCCATGGGAAACTACCGCAACACCCACACAGCCTTCCTTCCTGTGCTTTTCCTGAAAGCGGTGAAAATACATTGCTAAAAATCCGGCTTCTTCTTTGTAAAAACAAACATAGTATTTTTTGCAGATATAATTCAGGATTTCTTTTGCAGCCTCATATTCATCCCTGTAAAGTTCTCCCAGATTCTTAATTCCCTTCTCTACGATCCGCTCCTGCTGTTTTAACCGTTCACAGGCCATTTTCAGATGGATTGCCAGCGGAATAATCATCTCCCGCTTCAGATACGGAAGCCTTTGACTGGCCAGTTCATACACTTCTTTTGCCATCTCCATTACGTCGCTTCCTGTAATGTGAGAAAGTTCTTCCAGGCTTAAGCTCGCTTCCTCCACCTGGCGGATATGGAGCTGAAAACTGCTCTCAATTTCTCTCAAAAGCTTTTCTTCAATTTCATTTTCTTTTAATCCCTCTTTTGTCAAAGCACTGTAGCGTTCCTCCAGATCACGGTAAATATCCCAGCCATTATCCGTTTCAGCTGTCGTAACTGCCGGCATATCCGGTGTAAATATCTCATCTTCCGGTACCAGCTCCGCCAGACGGGAATGTTCTCCAGAAGATATAGGCTCCGTTTTGTTTCCAGAAAGAGCCTCCATTCCCACAATCATCTTTGATCTTCTTTTTGTTCTGCCGTCCAGAAAAGCTCTTGCACAGCAGACTTGTATATCTGCCTTTAACTGCCCCACATTTCCCTGGTATTCCTCATCTGCCATATAGCGGATCACTTCTGCCCGAACCAGCACAGGCGCATTCAAACGTCTCGATTCTATCCAGAAAAACAGACGGATAAACTGCAGCTTTTCCTTTAATGGCCGTTCTTTCAGGGATGGAATTTCAATCATCATGGGAATACGTCTCCTGAATGTAAGAAGCAGGGAGCTTCTTGGATCTTCCGTTGTTGCTGCAATAATCATCAGATGACTTTCCCGCTGTGCCTCTGTCTCTCCCAGGCGGCGGAATTTCCCCTTATCCATCAAATAAAACAAAATTTCCTGTCCTTCTGGTGGAAGCCGGTGAACCTCATCCAAAAAGAGGATTCCCCCGTCACACTGTTCCACGATTCCTTTTTTATTCTCAGATGCACCTGTAAAGGCACCTTTGGAATAACCGAACAGCTGTGACAAAAGAAGCTGGGGATTGTCTGCATAATCTGCACAGTTAAATGCAAAATATGGGGCATCCGAAGCAAAATTGTCCGTTGTCACTGCATATTCATGCATGATTTCTGCCAGATAGCTCTTTCCTACGCCGGAAGGACCGTAAAGAAGACAATGAAGACCTTTAGGCGGATACAAGATTGCTGCCTGTACCTGCTTGATCTGGCTTTTCATACTTCCCGCATAACCGATCACCTTTGAAAAAAAGCGGCTCCCATCCTGAATTTCTTCTCCTGTTTTCCCATATTCCGGTTCAGGCTGCCACTCCTTTAAAAGCTCTTCCTTTAATTTTCCCACTGCGTATTTTCCAATTACATACCCCCGTTCAGCCAAACATCGTGTTAATCCCCGCTCTGTAAGATCCGGATCCATATTGAGAAGCTCCTTCATATCCTGAAACACTGCCGCTTTTCTTCGTTCCCTTGAATCTCCCAGTCCTGCCTCTTTTCTTATATTTGTAACTGTTTCTCTAAAAATTCCCAAAGTCTCCGCTATTTCCTCATCTGTCATGGGATTTCTGCTGTCTTCTGATGCAATCAGATGAATGATCTTGTCTTTCATATTGGAACTCTCCACTTCTGTAATTTATGCTGTCACTATCGCCCTTTGTACGCCTGTCTTTTATAAAAGTATACCATATCCCCGGTCTTTTTCACATTAGATTTCATTTATGCTTTCATATATTTCCTTACTTTCCCAAATAATCTTGACCTTTCCCATCCTCAGCCTTACAATAGTTGTATATGCAACTATTGCTATTACCCATAAACAGGAGGCTTACGATTTATGAAAGAATTTATGTCTTATCTGCGCCCTTACCGCCGGGATGGGATTCTGGCTGCGTTCTGCATTGTCACAGAAACCATTTTTGAGCTGGTGATCCCTCTTGTAATGGCTTCGATCGTGGATGTAGGCGTAGCGAACGGAGACCGGCGTTATATTCTGGCAAAAGGCGCACAGATGATCCTTTTTGCTCTGATCGCCCTGATCCTGGGCCAGGGTTCTGCCATTTTTTCCGCCCGGTTCGGCCATGGGCTGGGAGCCGAACTGCGCCGGGCGGAGTTTGCCCGTCTGCAGGAATTTTCCTTTGCAAACACCGACCATTTTACCACCTCTTCTCTGGTGACCCGCCTTACGGGCGATGTGACTGCCATCCAGAACTCGGTCGCTACAGGACTGAGGCCGGGACTGCGCTCCCCTATCATGATGCTCACAGCCATGACCGCTTCCTTTCTGATCAATCCCAGGCTGGCTATGGTCTTTTTAGTGGCTGCCCCTATTTTGGGCATTATGCTGTTTTTCATCATCAGCCATGTACGGCCGCTCTACTCCCGGATGCAGGGTGCCATGGATCAGGTCAACCGGATCATCCAGGAAAATCTGACTGCCATCCGGGTAGTAAAATCCTATGTACGCGGAGATTACGAAACCGCCAAATTCGAGCAGGTAAACACCGAGCTCCGGACCGCCTCTGAACAGGCCTTCCGGCTGGCAGCCTTAAATATGCCTGCCATGCAGTTTGTAATGTACGGCACCATTCTTTCCATCCTGTGGTTCGGTGGAAATATCCTTACCATCGGAGGCATCGGCGTTGGCGAACTGACCGGGTTTTTAAGCTACGTGCTTCAGGTTTTAAATTCCCTGATGATGTTTTCCAATGTGTTTTTAATGATTACGAGAGCCATGGCGTCCTGGCACCGGATCATGGAAGTGATGCATGAAGACATTGATATCAAAGAAGACCGGGCAACAGACATCCGGGTAGAACGGGGAGAAATTGAATTTAACCATGTGTCATTTAAATACAATAAGGAAAGCTCTGAGGATGTGCTTTCTGACATTTCCCTGCATATTAAGGCGGGACAGACCGTAGGCATCATCGGACAGACCGGAGCTGCCAAAAGCACACTGGTACAGCTGATCCCAAGGCTTTATGAGGCTACAAAAGGAACGGTGCTGGTAGACGGCCATCCCGTATGGGAATATCCTCTCAGAGAGCTGCGTGACTCCATTGCTGTGGTGCTGCAGAAAAACACGCTTTTTTCCGGCACCGTAAAGGATAACCTGCGATGGGGAAAGGAAACAGCCACAGATGAAGAAATTGATGCCGCCTGCCGGATCGCCTGCGCAGATGAATTTATCGGACGGCTGGCAAAGGGCTACGAAACCGAGCTGGGCCAGGGAGGCGTCAATGTGTCCGGCGGACAGAAACAGCGCCTGTGCATTGCCAGAGCTATTTTAAAAGCCCCCAAAGTTCTGATCCTGGACGATTCCACCAGCGCTGTGGATACTGCCACTGAGGCAAAGATCCGGGAAGGGCTGGCAAAAAGCCTTCCGAACACCACCAAGATCATCATTGCCCAGCGCATCTCCTCGGTACTCCACGCAGACCAGATTCTTATCCTGGAGGACGGCCGGCTGGCCGGGTGCGGAACCCATGAGGAGCTTTTGAAACACAACTCCATTTATCAGGAAATCTATTATTCACAGCAGGAAGGAGCGAATCTGTAATGGCAAGAATAGCAAATTTCAGCCGTCCAAAAAACACCAGACGGGCAATCAAGCAGATGTTTGGGTATCTGGGACGGCATAAATGGTATATGTTTGCCATTGCCCTTTTAGTAGCTGCAAGCGCCATGGCAAATATCATGAGTACCTACCTTCTAAAGCCTGTGATCAACAACTACATTCTCCCCGGAGATATTCCGGGACTCATCCGCATGATCGCCCTCATGGGGCTTATGTATGCACTCGGCGCCTCAGCCTGTCTGGCCTATAACCAGCTCATGGTCCATATGTCCCAGCAGGTAGTAAGCGAAATCCGTTCTGATCTGTTTGAGCATACCCAAAAGCTTCCCCTATCCTACTTTGACGCTCATACCCACGGCGAGCTCATGAGCCGCTTTACCAATGACGTGGACACTCTGACAGAGGCCTTAAACGGCAGCTTTGCCATGATGATCCAGAGCTTTATTACCATTACCAGTACCATTACCATGCTCCTTATTTTAAGCTGGCGTCTTTCTTTGATCGTCATTTTCTTCCTTGCCTGCATGACCCTGTTCATCCGATACAACAGCCGCCGCAACCGGAAATATTTTATCCGGCAGCAGCAGTGTCTTGGAAGCATTAACGGCTTTGTAGAGGAAATGGTGGCAGGACAGAAGGTGGAAAAAGTCTTTAACCATGAACCGCAGGATTTTGAAGAATTCTGCCGCAGAAATGAAGCCCTCCGGGATGCCGGAACAAAAGCTTTAGCCTATTCCGGCATGACGATCCCCACCATTGTTTCCCTTTCCTATTTTAACTACGCCGTTTCTGCCTGTGTGGGAGGCCTCTTTGCACTGGCCGGCCTGACGGATCTGGGAACACTGGCCTCCTATCTGGTCTATGTGCGCCAGAGCGCCATGCCCATGAACCAGTTTACCCAGCAGATTAACTTTCTTTTGTCTGCCCTTTCGGGTGCAGAACGAATTTTTGACATGATGGATGAAATACCGGAAATCGACGAGGGAAACATACGCTTATGCCAGGTTCGGGAAAATCCGATGGGACAGCTTAAGGAATGCAGCGAATTTACCGGCCGCTTTGCCTGGAAGGTTCCTGAGGAAACGGTAAAACGAACCAGACTGGATGCTCCTGTTTCCGATGGCTTTGCCTTTATTCCCCTGAAAGGAGATGTCCGTTTCAATGATGTTGTCTTTGGATATGTGCCTGAAAAGACCATCTTAAACGGCATCAGCCTGTATGCCAAGCCCGGACAGAAAATCGCCTTTGTGGGATCTACAGGAGCAGGAAAAACTACCATTATTAACCTGGTAAACCGTTTTTATGAAGTAAATGGCGGTTCTATCACCTATGACGGCATTGATATAAGGGAAATCCGAAAGGATGATCTGCGCCGTTCCATGTCCATGGTCATTCAGGATACCCATTTATTTACAGGCACCATCGCCGACAACATCCGCTACGGACGTCTGGATGCCAGCGACGAGGATGTACGGGCCGCTGCCCAGGTGGCGAACGCCCACTCCTTTATCCGCCGTCTGCCCCAGGGCTATGACACGGTGCTCCACAGCGACGGTGCCAATCTGTCTCAGGGGCAGAGACAGCTCTTAGCCATTGCCAGGGCCGCCATCTCACGGCCTCCGGTTCTGATTCTGGATGAAGCTACCAGCTCCATTGACACACGTACAGAAAAGCTCATCGAGCAGGGTATGGACGCCCTGATGGAGGGCAGAACTGTATTTGTAATCGCCCATCGTCTCTCAACGGTGCGCCGCAGCGAGGCGATCATAGTATTAGAGCACGGGGAAATCATGGAACGGGGAGATCACGACGAGCTGCTGGAACAGAAAGGACGGTACTATCAGCTTTATACCGGACAATTTGAATTGGATTGACAGAAAGGACCCTCTATTATGAATGGAAATACAGATATAAGAGATCTGATGATACAGATTGAAAAGGCCCGAAAACGGCTGGTACAGCCATTTTTACAGAATCTGGGACTTACTCTGGGCCAGGGACATGCCAGGATTTTAAACTGCCTTCTGGAGGAAGACCATCTGACCCAGACAGAGCTGGCGGGGCGCTGCCGTATGGATACCACCACTATGTCCCGGAGTCTGGATAAGCTGGAAAAAGCCGGATATTTGGTACGGGAACGTGATCCGGACTGCCGAAGATCCTTTCTCATCTGCCTCACGGATGCGGGGCGTGAGGAAGCAGTTCAGGTTCATCAGGGCTTTGACCGTCTTAATGATGTAATCTGTGAGGGAATGGATCCGGAAGAACAAGAGCTTCTTAAAAAAAATCTGGAACGTATCCTGAAAAATTTAAAGGAGTGTCCGGGGCTTTAATGCTCCGGCACTCCTTTATTTCTCCACTGTTTGATCCGTTCCATTCTGTCCTTTATGACCTTTTCATCCCCCTGAATCCCCGGCCTGTAATAGACACGGTCCTTTACGCTGTCTGGCAGGCACTGCATCCGCACGATTTTTTCCTCTGTGTCATGGGCATACACATAACCGTCTCCGTAATGCAGCTCCTTCATCAGGTCTGTAGGCGCATTGCGGATCACAAGGGGAACCGGCTCTGCCAGCATCTCCTTTGCATCCTCTTTGGCAGCTTCATAGGCCATATAGGCGGAATTGCTCTTGGGCGCGGTGGACAGGTAGATGACCGCATGACTTAAATGGACATTGCACTCTGGCATTCCCAGAAAATGGCAGGCCTGATAGGCGGCCACAGCCAGAGGAAGGGCGCTGCTGTCTGCCATCCCGATATCCTCGCTGGCAAACCGAACCAGCCTTCTTGCCACGTAAAGGGGATCCTCTCCTGCCTCCAGCATCCGGGCCAGCCAGTATACCGCAGCATCCGGGTCAGAATTGCGCATGGATTTGTGAAGAGCCGAGATCAGATTATAATGCTCTTCTCCCTTTTTATCATAAAGCAGGCTCTTTTTCCCGATACACTGCATCAGAGTATCCATGGTCACAATGATCTTTTCCCCGGTAATTTCCCCATTTGCCACTGCCATCTCCAGAACATTTAAGGCCGTTCTGGCATCTCCGTTTGCAAAGGCAGCAATTTTCTCAATCATCTCACTGCTTATATCCACCTTCAGGTACCCAAGCCCCTTTGGGGATGTGAGCGCCCTTCGGATCAGCTGCACCAGTTCTTCATTTGAAAGGCTGTGAAGGACAAATACACGGCACCGTGACAAAAGAGCGCTGTTGATCTCAAAGGAAGGATTTTCCGTGGTTGCCCCGATCAGGATAATACTTCCCTTCTCCACAAAAGGAAGAAAGGCATCCTGCTGTGCCTTGTTGAAGCGGTGGATCTCGTCTACGAAAAGCACGGTTTTTCCGCCCATGCGCCGTCTGCCCTCTGCCTGGGCCATCACCTCGCGGATTTCCTTGATTCCACTGGTGACAGCGCTGAAATTCACAAATTCTGCATGGGTTCTCTTTGCAATAATCCCTGCCAGCGTGGTTTTTCCCACCCCCGGAGGCCCCCAGAAAATCATAGACGGGATGCGGTCCTGCTCAATGAGCTGGCGCAAAAGCTTCCCCTTTCCCAAAAGATTCGTCTGGCCTGCAAACTCATCCAGATCCTCCGGACGCATCCGGCTTGCCAGCGGATCGTAAACTGCTTCCGTATCAAACAGCGACAGCTGTTCCATGTCCATTTTGCATGCCTCCCTTCTCCTTCTGCAAAAACCTCCCACTGTCGATTGATCCGTATAAAACCTTATCCCCGGATCGCCCAGCGGAGCTTGGTAGAGCGGGCCCGTCCGTTCTTTATGCACTCCTCTGCCGATGGGCGGATCACATCAGAGGAAATCTCACTGTAAACCCCTGCTTTCTTTCCGTCTTTAAATGCCCTTTTTACCAGTCTGTCTTCTCCGGAATGGAAGGTTAAAATCGCGGCCCTTCCTCCGGGCTTTAAGGCTCCCGGCAGTTTATCCAAAAAGGAATACAGCACCTCAAATTCGCTGTTAATGTCAATACGCAGTGCCTGAAAGCATCTCTGGCAGGACTTTTTCACAGCCTCCTTCCGATCAGCCACAGGAAGAAATACCAGGGCTTCCTCAATCAGTTCCCGAAGGCGGGTAGTTGTGTCAACGGCATTTCCATTTCTCAGCTCGCGCATCACCCTTCTGGCAATTTCTTTCGCATAAGGTTCATCCGAGTTTTCCACAAGCATCCCCACAAACTCCTCCTCGTCCAGCTCCTTTAACCGTTCCGCTGCCGTCATCCCTCTGGAAGAATCCAGGCGCAGATCCAGAGGACCGTCTGTTTTATAGGAAAAGCCCCGCTCCGGGTTGTCAATCTGCATGGAAGAAACTCCCAGATCTGCCAGTATAAAATCAAAGCCTCCTGCTTCCTCTGCCACCTGGTCAATATTTGCAAAGTTTAAATGCTTTATGGTTAAAATATCCGGCCCGAATCCCCTTTCTGCCAGCCGCTTTCTTGTTTTTTCCATCTCGATGGTATCTACATCCAGAGCCCACATATGGCCCTGTCCCTTTAACTGCTCCAGCATATGGCCTGTGTGGCCTCCGTAGCCTAAGGTAGCATCCAGACCGGTCTGTCCCGGCTGGATCTGAAGGAAATCCAGGATTTCATTTACCATAATGGAAATGTGCATACCTGCAGGAGTGCTGCCCTTACTGATGACCTTTTCAATGGTATCCCGGTACTTTTCCGGCTGATGTTCCTTATACTTTTCCTCAAATTTCCTCGGGTGGGTACCCTTGTAGCGGACACGGCGTTTGTGAGGAACGGCGGATTCACTCTGTATACCGGACTCCTGTACACCTGTCACCTGTACGCCATCCTCCCGTACACCCAAATCCTCCTGTGTCTCTGAACTGTTTATGATCTCTTTTCTCTTATCCTGATCCATTTTATGCTTCTTTCTCCTTCCATTCTCTGATGCAGGCCAGAAAACGCTCTCCATACTTTTCATACTTAAATTCGCCCACGCCGGAAACAGACAGCATTTTCTCCCTGTCCTCAGGCTTTAAAACGCACATATGAGCCAGAGTCTTATCGGAAAATACAATATAGGGCGGTACCTTTTCCTCCGTTGCCGTCTGGGCGCGGAGCTCCCTGAGCCGCTCAAATAAGGGCATATCTGCCTCTGCCATACCTGCCGAAACACCTTTGGCCTTCTTCTTTCTGCTTCCCGTATCGGTCTTTGTGTGCTCCTGCTCCTTTGCCATCTTCATCATAACCGTCTCTTCTCCTGCAAGAATCCTTCCAGAGCTTTCTGTAAGATGCACAATGGCATATTCATCATTGGTAACGGTGAGAAAACCGGACAGCTGCAGATGGTTCATCACTTGACGCAGCCTGTATACGGGAACTTTTGCCAGCTTTCCGTAGCAGATATTTCCATCCATGCGGTAATTGCGGATCTTTGCCGTGTTGGCTCCGTGAACCGTATCTATAATCACATTGGTCCCATAGCGCTGTCCGCTGGTCTGCACACAGCGGATGAGCGTCTCTGCAATCTCCGTCACATCTACAGTTTCAAACTGAGTCAGGCAGTTGGAACAGTTTCCACAGTAATTGCTGCCGTATTCTCCAAAATACCGCAGGATATAATCCCTGAGACAATCATTTGCAAAGCAGTAAAATGTCATTTTCCGCAGGCGCTCCCGGTCTCTCTCCATCACGATCTGCCGCGTCATGGGATCTAAGGCATCATTTTCCTGATTATGGTCAATAAAAAACTGATTGGTAATCACATCCTGACCTCCATAGAGAAGGATACACTCCGCCGGTTCTCCGTCACGGCCCGCGCGTCCTGCCTCCTGATAATAGGATTCCATATTTTTCGGCATGTTGTAGTGAACCACAAAACGCACATTGGATTTGTCAATGCCCATTCCAAAGGCATTCGTCGCCACCATAATAGGGGAATGATCGTAAATAAACTCCTCCTGATTGTGCCTGCGCTCTTCATCGCCAAGCCCTGCGTGATACCGTGTCACAGGAAAGCCCTCCCGGATCAGGTTGGCGCAGACTTCCTCCACTACCTTGCGGGTAATACAGTAAATAATACCGCTTTCCCCCTTATGGCGCTCCAGATAATTCACCAGAGCCGCATATTTGTCCTTAGGGGACAGCACGCCAAAATACAGGTTCCCGCGGTCAAAGCCTGTGGTAAGGATCTCCGGCTGGCGAAGCATCAGAATATCCATGATGTCATCCCGTACCTCCGCCGTAGCCGTAGCTGTAAAAGCGCTGACCACCGGGCGCACCGGAAGCTGCCGGATAAAATCCACGATTTTTAAATAGCTTGGCCTGAAATCCTGTCCCCACTGGGATACGCAGTGGGCTTCATCCACAGCCACCATGGCAATCTTTACCTGAGGATCCAGTGCAAACTGTAAAAATTCCTCTGTCATCAGCCGCTCCGGAGCCACATAGATAATAGGATACCGCCCTGCTCTGGCAAACTCCAGCGCTTTTCTGTACTGGTCGTAGGTTAAGGAACTGTTTAAGTAAGCTGCCAGGATTCCCGCCTGATTTAAGTTGCTCACCTGATCCTTCATCAGAGAAATAAGAGGCGAGATCACCAGGGTAATCCCGTCCATCATAAGGGCAGGAATCTGGTAGCAAAGAGACTTTCCGGCCCCCGTAGGCATGATTCCCAATACGTCCCTGCCTTCTAAGATTGCTTCAATTAAACGCTCCTGCCCTTCCCTGAAGCTGTCGTAGCCAAAATAATGCTTTAAAATTTCCTGTTGTGTCATTTATGTTATGTACCTTCCTGCTCTCCCTCATTAGCCTCGTCTACGGAAACACTGCTCTCCGCCCTGCCGTCCGCATAGGTCAGGCGAATCACCGCCTGAGGCCAGTTAAGCGCAATCCGCGCTGTCTTTTCCCGTTCTTCTCCTGCTTTTTTCATTAAATCTAAAAGTTCCTCCAGCACAGCCCTGGTAAGATAACCGCCTCTCCAGTGAAAAGTAAGGGGCTTTCCCTTTTTCGCTGCCTGACAGGCTCTCTTATAGACATCCTCTGCCTTTGTAAATGACAGCTTCTTTTCTTTATAATAAAAATGATCCCCGTCTGTACAGGACGGCGCCGGAGCGATTAACGGCTCATGATCTCGAAATACTGCCTTGTCATCCAGATTAAAATAGTCATACCGGATCCCACCTTCTGCGCAGTTATGCTTTCCCAGCGTATTGTCAAAGGTAGTGTCCAGATGATAATACACGCCTCCGATCTGCACAATATTCCAGGTATGACGGTACTTGATGCCTTTTTCCGGATTATTTCCGCAGATTGCAATCATGCACCAGATCCCAAGGCCATCGCAGAGCACCTTCACTGCCTTTGCAATCCCCTCACATACTCCCACACCCTGGCCCAAAGGACCGATGATCTCATGGGAATAGGCCTTTTTCAGCTTATCGTAGCGGACATTTTCACAGATAAAATCGTGAATATACTTCTCCTTCTCCCACTCGGAAAGCTTTGCCGCCGGCCGGATCAGCTTCTCCACCCGGGACGCCAGTGCCTTTTTATGCTCCTTTATCTTTCCCTTTTCAAACAGATACTCCGGTTCAAAAATCAGATTGGGCGAATCCTGATAATATTTATAATGAAATCCACTGGCCCAGAATATCTCCGGATGATCCAGACGCAGACGGAAAAACAGGTCTGTCAGCTCCCTGCCGTCAATTCTGGGGACTAAAAAGGAATCCTCCAGATTCATAAGCCCCTGGAAAATGGCATGGTAGACGGACTGATGGTGTTTGGGTAGTTTTGTGTAGTAATATGGTTCCATTTTCGAGTTTTATATGGCCTTTCTGTTCTTATAATGGTCCAACGTCATCCCCCTGCCGGGGAATCAGGCCGACATGACATCACCGGTCTGCAGCCCTTTGCCACTTATTTTACCGTACGGCCTGTCAAATGAGTTCAGTACCCCTATTATAACACTGAATTGCAGATTTTTGATATATTTTATTTGTTAAAAGCACCCTTCCTGCATCATAAATAAATACTCACACCTCTGCCAGCTGAATCCGCGACAAACGGAAAAACAGCTTCCCAAGCGCATATCTTTGTAAATCCATATATTCCTCCTGCGAAACAGTTCCTCCGTAATTTAAAACTTCCATGTCTCCGCCTGCACCCGTTATAAAAATGCCGGAAGAAGTGAAACCATTTTTCAGATAAAACCTCCGGCGGGCAGTCCGCTGCTGACAATTCTCTGCCATATCGTCCACACGTTCAATTAACAGCACGATTTTTTTATCCGGAAACTGCCCGCATATATGTTCCAGAATCCGGCTTCCCGTTCCTCTGCTCCGTATTTTCGATGACACTGCCAGATAATCTATCATAACCATATCTTTATATACAACAAAAACTGTAAATCCCAGAAGCTGATTTCCCTCTGCTGCCACCGCCAGCACGGCTTTTTTTCTCTTAATTGACTGGCGCAGTAAAAAAAAGGGCTTTCTTTCGCATTTTGGAAATGCTTCCATATAAATTTCTTTTATTTCCGACCACTGCTGCTTTTTAACTGATGTAAATTCCATACAATCTCCTTCTTCCTATTGACATTATTCTTATATGCCCTATCATATAATGTACAGTAAGTGTACAGTCAAGGAGTTTTTATGGAGCAAAAACACTATCTATACTCCTCCGGAGAATTTGCCAAACGTGCCGGAGTCAACAAACGAACTCTTCATTACTACAACGATATCGGCTTATTCTGTCCTGAGGTCATTGAAGAAAATGGCTATCACTATTACACCTGCTTTCAGTTCGCACAGCTGGAAATGATCCTGACACTGCGAAAAATCGGCCTGTCCATTGAAGAAATCCGGGAATATGCTTCCAGTCCATCGGACGATTCCTTTTCCCGGATAATGGAGAAAAGGAAATTATGGATTGAAGAATCCATTCAGCAGCTTTTATCTGAACAGTCATTTTTAGAACAAAAAGCGGAACGTCTTAAAATTGCTATGAACGCAAAACACGGCTCCATTCAGCTGTGCTCGCTTCCTCAGCAAAAAATTCTTATTTCTTCTGCCATTACGGGAAAATATGATGAGGCGGATTTTTCAGTTGCTGCTGATTTTTCTCTCAGGCTGAAAGAGACATTTCATCTTTATGACAGCTTCGGAAGCCGTATTTCTATGGATTCTATCCGAAGAAAGCATTTTAACAGCTACAGTTCCTTTTTTGCTTACTGCCCTCATACCTCCGAGGCATACGACGAAATACTGCCGGCGGGAACCTATCTGCGCTCCTTCTGTATTGGGACATGGGATAAGCTTCCTCAGGTATACCGGTCAATCCTTTCCTATGCCAAAGAGCATCATCTGCTTCTTACCGGCTATGCCTATGAAGAGGGGCTAAATGAAATGGCACTTAAAAATCAGGCAGATTACATCACCATGATCACGATTCCATGCAGCGTTTCTGATTTAACAGAAAAAAGGTTGTGCTTCCCGGAAAAATAGGTTATAATATACAGGTCATTTTAGTCATATAATAAAACAATTAAAAGTGAGGTGAGATCATGGACGGTAGTGATAGTCGAAGTACGGATAAGGTATTCCAACCATTTACATACACAGACAGCTTCCGACTGTCCATGGCCTGATTTCGTCTGTATATATGAGTGAATACCATTGTCTGTTCCAACACAGCACTACATAAGCAAAAGCGATTGCAGTCTGTTTTGTTTGCAGCCGGCAGTGGTTTTTTTATGCCCTTTTTGCTGCGAACAGAATTTCTGTACCCGCCTTTGCCCAAATCAGCTTGTAAAGGAGGACAATGAAATGGCAGCAAACACAACAGCAGCAGGATACAGCCTGGAAATCGCAGAGCTGATCCGCAGCAATCTGACTCCAAAGAGAATGCAGGAACAATTATCTTCCTACCATGAAAATGATATCGCATTGGCTCTGGATCTTTTAAATAAAACAGAACGCACAAAATTATATCAGATCCTGGATTCAGAAGCACTGGCGGATATATTAGAATATTCCGACCATATTGCAGAATACGTCCAGGAATTAAGCATCCGAAAAAAAGTCGATGTATTTTCCCGTATGGAAACCTCTGATGTAGTGGATGTACTCCGGCACCTGGAAAAAGGGGAACGGGAAACGCTCATCGACTTACTGGATCCTGAGGTACGCTCCGACGTAAAATTACTGAGTTCCTTTGATGAGGATGAAATCGGAAGCGTTATGTCTACTAATTACATCGTTGTTTCCGATCACGCCTCTGTCAAAGAAGCCATGTCTGAGCTGGTTCGTCAGGCAGCGGAAAATGACAATATCAGCACCATCTATGTTGTCGATCAATATAATATATTTTATGGAGCTATTGATTTAAAGGATCTGATCATAGCCAGAGAAGGAACGGATCTGAAAGGTATCATGACCTGTTCCTATCCATACATTTATGCGCGTGCATCCATCGAAGACTGTATCCCTCAGCTTAGAGATTACTCTGAAGATTCTATCCCGGTACTGGATAATGACAACAAACTAATCGGTGTTATCACTGCCAGCGATCTGGTAGAAGTCGTTGGAGACGAATTAAATGAGGATTACGCAAAGTTTGCCGGTCTTTCTGCTGAAGAGGATCTGGAGGAACCCATTTTTCTCAGCGTAAAAAAACGCCTTCCCTGGCTTTTTATCCTGCTTGGAATGGGGCTTGGCGTATCGGCAACCGTAGGCCTCTTTGAATCCATCGTCGCACAGCTTCCTGTTATTATGTGTTTTCAGTCCTTGATTCTGGACATGGCAGGTAATGTAGGAACCCAGTCTCTTGCTGTTGCGATCCGTGTACTTATGGATAAGCAGCTTTCAGGAAAACAGAAACTGGCGCTGATCATAAAAGAATCACGGGTAGGACTGACCAACGGTTTAATCCTTGGTGCCCTGTCATTTCTCATAATCGGAGGTTATCTGGTTCTAAAGGGAAATACCGTCTCCTTTGCCTTTGCGGTTTCCGGATGCCTTGGCACAGCTATGGTACTTGCCATGCTTATCTCTTCTTTATCCGGTACAATCATTCCTATTTTCTTCCAGAAAATAGGAGTGGATCCGGCAGTAGCATCCGGCCCACTTATCACAACGGTAAACGATCTGGTGGCCGTCATTTCCTACTATGGATTGTCCTGGATTATTTTAATCAATATTATGCAGCTTCCATAGGAAAAACATAAGGCCGAAAATGTATATCCGCATTTTCGGCCTTACCGTTTATTCCTAATCCAGATAAATCTCGATCATAGCCTCCTGATAAGCGGCTTTTTGCTCTTTCTGCATCCATTTTTTTATTTCCAGCAGTTCGGGTCTGTATACATGATCCAGCTTTTTGATCCGGCTGCCGCTTAACCTTACACCGGACAGATACTTTTTATACCACTCTGCCTCATATTTCCATAAATACAGCGAATCTTCATACCGTTCTTTTAATCTCTGGGCAATCAGAAGTCCCTCCGGATCAAAATCTCCTGCATACAAGAATTGATGCGTTTCCCTCAGAAAATCTAACAGCAGGAAGGATGCCAGTCTTGGCTGTCCATTGATGCAGACCGCCGCACAGGCTGGATTCCGGCTTGTCAAAACGGAAAATACGGACGGATTTTCTACCACATATATCTCCCACTGCTGTGCAGTAACGTTGCTGAGTTCTCCAAGGGTACGCAGGGTCAGGCGAACAGGCTCTTTTTCTTTTAAAAAACCTTCGATCCCTTCGTGTATGCATCCGTCCTGTTTCCATGCATGCAAACCATAAGCCAGTGTTTCATTGGACAGATCATCCTTTAAAATACCTGCCTGATACAGCAGGCAGCTCTTCTCTTCTGCCGGAGACATCTCATCACTGAAGCTGCTTTTAAACTGGTCTTTCAGAAATAAAATCAGAAGTCTTTCCGCTGTTTTCCCGGCGTCAAAATAATGGGGATTTCCTGTTACCTGCGCTGCAAACACCGCCAGAAGCTGTTTTTTTCTTATAATGCAGATCTGCTGATAGGCTTTCATAATATTTTTCAGAATATCCCTCAGTCCTTCCGGATTTTCCCGATACTGCTGCATCAGAATTTCATAGCCGTTTCCATGATTTTCCAGAACCTCTTTCAGCCACATTCCCACCGGATCTTCTTCCTTTCCATCCAGCAGCCCAGCAAAGAAATCCTTTCTTTTTTTCTCTTCCTTCTCTTTTTCCTCTTTCTTTACCGTCAATTTTTCTCCAAAATAAGCCTCAAGGAGCATTTCCGCGGAAATCCCGGAAAACCGGCTTTCAGCGAGACATTTTTCCAGCAATCCGGCGGAAACGGTTACTGTTTTGTTTTCTGTATAATCCTTTTGTAAGAATCCGCTTAAGTCCTGCTTTTCTGCCAAAGTAAGCCCGGACAGAACTGCTTTTCCTCCCATATGTCCCAGGCTGGCATATTTTTCTTTAAATTTTTGAAAGAGCTTTTCATAAACAGATCGCTGCCGGAAATAATCCAGACATTCGTTCATCTTTTTTTGTCCGGTCTCATCCATATTTTATCCTTTCTGAGCCATCTGATCTGTTACCATTACCTTCTTCTTTCCATTCCACAGATAGCGGATCACAGAAACAAATCTGGCATTTTCCGGCCGGATGAGCTGATAGATTGCCAATGCGGGAACGGTATCATAATCCCCCCATAAAATCTGAGAATTGATCATAAAATTAAATTCAAACTCTACTATAAGGCGGAACATATCGCGGATATTCATTTCATCCACACCGGCAAAGGCCTCATCCAGAGAAATCATTTTCGGCGCGTCTTCACGGGCTCCCGCATATTTGGCTGCCACTGCGGAAAACAGCGGTACATACATGGACATGGCTTTTTCGCCTCCGCTGAACGTAAAGAACACCCGGTCTGTAAGTTCTTTCTTCTTCTCTCCTGTTTTCTGACACTCCAGCTGGAATTCAAACCATTTCCGATAGTCCAGAACCTCCCGCATCGTCGCATGGAAGGACTGCACTGCTCCTGTATCTCCCGCAAGCTTCCTTGCTTCCTCAATCTTGGAACGGAAATGCAGCGAAATTTTGTCTATTTCTTCGGGACGCATGATTTCGGCGTCTTTCTGCAATAATTCCACCAAAGCTCTGGTGTCCAGCTGTTCTTCTTTTTCTGCCCGTTTATTTTTCCACCGCAGGCTCAGTCTCAATCCGCTGGAAGTCTGCATGGATTCCATCAGTCCGTTCATTTTCTCTACCCAGCGTTTGCTTGCCTGAATTCGGGCACGTATTTTTTTACTGATGGTATTCGCCAGAATATCCTCAAACAGTTCCCGGTCTCTTTCACTTAAAACCTTGGCCAGCCCATCCGCATCTTCACAGAGTTTTTGCAGCAGCTCCTTAAATTTTACTGCGGTTCCCCTGTATTTCGCTGAAATATCAATTCTCTTTGCGCTCATATCCAGGAAGGAATTTTCATCATTCAGGTCTTCAAAAAGAGAGGACAGTGTAATCTGATAATCCAGAAGAAATCCACGGTTCTGATGATAAACCTCCTGCAAACTGCCAAAAACATCCTCCTGCTTTTTATTTCCGCAGCTTCCTGAAAGCTGTCCGCAGACTGCCTTTGCCAATCCGTCCATATCGTCGGTTTCCTCAATTACATCTTCCGTATATCCCAAACCATATTCCAGCTTAAACACGGTTCCGTATGTTTCTTTTTTATCTGAAAGCTGTTCTTTTTTCGTTTCATTTTCCTGTATTTTATCCTGCAGTACAGCTGCTTCATTTTCCAATCGATTCTGCCTTCCTACACAGCTTTCTCTCTCACCGGGCAGAAGAATAAGCCTCTGCATACAATAATCCAGACGTTCTCTGATTTGTTCGTAATCGGTAAGCTCCAGCTGTTTTCGTACAGAAACCAGAAATTCTTCCAGTTCCCTGACCTTTATTGAAATTCTACTCAAATCATAGCGGATATCATCCAGATCCTGCTCTATATCATCCCTGTATTCCTGCTGGCTTTTCACATACAGGACTCCATTTTGATAGTTGCCATAAGACACCCGAAGCCCGGCAAGCAGATCTTTATATTTATGCAGCGATTCCAAAACGGAAACAAACAGATCCAGACGGGGAGAAAGGTAACATTTCGCGCACAGCTCCCTTACTTTGATACGAATTTCATCCAGTTTTTTCCGTTCTGTTTCTGTGAGCGCCTGCTGCTCTCCTAGCCGCCTGACCGCGAGTTCCAGGCGGTATTCCCAGCCTGCAAGCTCTTTTGCCGCTGTTTTTAAATCTTCATCTTTCGGAAATTTCTCCCATTCTCTCCAAAGCAGCTCCAAACGCAGGCCGTTCTTCTCCAATGCAGCCTTTATTGTTTCCACCTGCTGCATTTTATTATGACAGAGCGTCTCCAGTTCTTCTATTTTTTCCTTCCTGTATTGTTCTCTGGCTCTGATACCGATAAATCTGGCGTGGTATTCTCCGGTAACCGTTCCTTCCAGGACTCCCAGACGATAATTTCCCCGTTCATCAATCCAGGTTCTTCCCGGATCGTTGCTTCTGCCAAATCCAATGGAAGCTAAAATTCCTGAAATCTTCTGATAAAACAGAATATCATTCTCTCCGTTATCTACATCCAGCACCTTTGTCAAATTTTCCCGTACATGAGAAACATCGCCAAAAATATACCGGTCGCATACGCCGCAGTCCAGTTCTAACACTTTGTCTCTGTATTCTTCCGAAATGATCAATGCATCCAGTATTCCCATCTGCTGAAGAGCCTCTTCCAGGCGGTCTGCCTGCTGTGATTCCATCCCTGTTCCAAACTCTATGGTCTTATAAAACTGCTGATAGGGAATCCCTTTTTCTTTTAAAAGACTGCGGTTTTTCTGTACGCATTCCGGCTGCTCCGGTTCCGGCTCTTTCTGCGTCTTCCACTCGGTCAGCTCCTCCTCTAATCTCTGTAATTCACCGCTCTCATTTTCCATCTCCTGCTCCAGCAGCATTCGTTCTCTGGTAAATTCGCTTTCCTTTTCATATAATGTTTGTTTCGCCAGCTCCCGTATTTCAGAATAATCGCTCCCCTGTTCATACCCCTGAATTTTTCTGGAAATCTCCTGCATCACATCCGGCGTGAGAGAAAGTTCTTCATTGCTGCGTTCCCAGAGATATACCTGTTCTGTCAGCTCTGCCTTTGTTTCCTGCAAAAAACGTTCATACTGCTGCACCTCCCTTTCTGCCCCATTTCGTTCTGCCTGGCATAAATCCAGTTCCTTTAAATAACGATCATATTTTTCCTGGCAGTTTTTTTCCTCCGTCAATCCCTCTTTTCCCCGCTCTGCCTGCTCCGTATACCTTTTCAAAAGCTGTACGTGGGACTCAAACGAATAATCCGGATTTTTATCTTCCAGCAGTTCTTTTTTCAAAAAGGAAAACTCATCAAACGGTACTTCTTCCAGTTCATCCTCCATTTCCTCAATGCAGGTTTCTATCTCTCCCCAGATGCGTTCATTTTCTTCCTCTCCCCGTTTCAGCCGTCTCTCCGTTTCCTGCAGCTTATCCTTTTTCTCCTGCTCCTGTCTCTCTTTTACACACTTTTCCTCTGCCTTTTCCCGCAGTTCTCCCGTTAATTCCAGTTCCTGTTCCTTTAACTTTGCCGCATCGCTTTTTGTGAGGGATTCTTTTTCCTTCTTTAAAACTTCTTCCTCCCGCGCAAGCTCCTGATACCGCTGTTTTTCTTTTTCCAGCATCACTGTTTTTTCATTCAGTTCTTCCAGCTGTCTTTTCCCCATACGTTCACAGTCTTCATAGGCGTTTCCAGCTTCTGCAAACATACGGGCTTTATTATAAAGTACGATCTGGTTATACTGGTCGTAAATTTTTTCAATCTGTCTGGCCCCCCGGATGCTCTCGTTTAAGCTGTCCAGATTGGTTTTCAAATTATCCATATTTTCAATCGCCTCAGACATGGGCCGCAAGTCATCTTCCGATAAGGTCTGCAGCGAACTGCTCAGAATTTCATTAATAACGGTAGGCTTAAAATCTTTAGAAAGCTTTGGCGTACGAAGCTGGATCAAAAGCTCCAGCAGTTCCTTATACTCTTCCTGGGTTTCAAATCCAAACAGAAGGCGATTCACACAGGCTGCATATTCGCTTTGAGTCTCCATCACCTTCCCGCCATCGCCAATCCTGTTTTTTAGCTCAATTTTAGAACAGGTGATTTTATTTTCCAGATCTTTATACAAAAAGATATCATATCCCACCCGTCTGTTATCCGTAATACAAAAATACCAGGATTCCAGCTTTTTATTCTTTCTTGCACGGATTCCCAGCCCCAAAGTCAGATATTCTTCACTTCCCAGACGCTTAAATTCCATATAAAGATATCCGGTTCTCTCATCCCGGTCATCATTTTCTTCTAAAAGATAATTCTCCATTTTCCTTGCACGGGAGCCAAATGGATCCAACCGCTCTGGACGCATATTTCCATCCAGTAAAAGAGGAATAAAGCTCTGCATGGTGACTGATTTTCCCGAACCATTTGAACCTCTTAAAAGCATACGGCCTTCCGAACATTCAAACGTTTCCTCATCATAGTACCAAAAATCCACCAGTCCTGCCCTGTTTATCTGCCACTTTCCACTATTCATCGCCTTTGTCCTCTTTTCCAAAATCTTCCGGATATTTTCCCATGATTTTACCTGCCACTGATCGGATGTATATGTCACCATATGCCTGCTCTATCATCATCAGATTTTCCATATAATCATATACTTCCCTGTAAAATTCTGCAAAGGTCATTTCCCGATATGTCTTATTAAACCCTACACCAAACTGCTCTTTGCACTTTTCCACAAGCCTCTGAAAATTTTCTTTTGGAAGACGGATTTGTTCATCCAGAGGCACTTCTACTCTGCCTGTCCGTATTTCTTCCTGCAAAAGCTGGTACAAAAGCAGCACAATGTCTGACAGTGTATTTTCTTCCGGAAAGGTCCGGCCAAGCCTGCAGTTCTCCTCCAATATCAGAAACGCACTGCTGCTGTGTACCTGCAGCTCACATGGAAACAGCTCCGATAATTCCCCCTGTATCATATTGCGGTAATTACGCACGTAGGCAAAATCTTCTTCCGTATCCCTCTCTCTGTACATTCCCATGGTCATCAGAAGCCTGCGGTACACCCGCTGTCTTCGGATAATTCCCCTGTCCTCATCTAAATCAATCCACTCTTCTTTTTCAAAATCTTTCGGCACTGTATATCCCATAATATCCTGGGTGAAATTTTTCATAAAATACCGTGAAACCCCTGTATTCTCGTACAAAACTTCACTGGTGTCATCTTTTGCAAATCCCTCTTCTATCCCGTCATTTACATTCAAAATCCCACATGCCACACAGTATTTCATCACCCGGATCATATGACGGCGGTAACGGTAAATAGTCCAGTCAATCTGCTCTTCCCTGTACTGGCTCTGTACATATTCCGTAAGCTCTGACAACACAAACTGATCCTCTGCCTCTTTATCCTCAAGAAACATAAGAACCAGGCAAAAAAATACATACTCGATGGGATCGCAAAACTCAGAAATTCCCATCCAGTTTTCTGCAGCTGCAGGCAGCTTTTCCACCTTAATCATATAGGGATTGATCAGTACCTGGTATCCCAGTTTTTCTCTTAAAAATTTCTTTTCCTCCCCTGATGCCAACGCTTCTTTTACCTGATAATACAGCTCACGATCCCTGGATTTTAAAATCCATCTGTTGTTCAGCAGCACTTCCAGTACCTTCATATTTCCTGTTCCCCTTCTTCAAATACCATCGTATAACAGGGCATCTGAAACTCTCCGTCTGTACATTTTAATGTACAGTATTCCTTTGCATCTGTCTCTTCAATGTAATACATCTGACCATCCTCGGTCTTGGCTCTGTGATTTTTCTTCTCCAATGCCTTAGACAGCCATAAAAGAAACATATCCCGCACATATGGCTCGATCACCGGAAGATCCGCAAACTCCAGCCTTCCGTTTTTAATATAGCTTCTCAGCAGCTTCCGTTCCTTTTCCAGCCGCTGTATTTCAGCCCTGCGCATGGCCTCCTTCTCTTTTGAATGGTCTGTAATCCCGCTTCTTTTCGCCTTTTCCCTATACGTACGAACCCTGGGCGTTACTGTGACCACATATGGCTTTTCCTCATATACCCCGCTGTTGATACTGTCCGTCTCTCTGGCCATACTCCCCTTTAAATGCAGCGGTTTTTCCATCCCAAAAACAACCGCTGCCAATCGATGGGCCTCGGAAATATTTCTGCATTTTGCAAACATTTGGGCTACCTTTTTATACTCTTCCCTGCGATTGGAGCCCTGATTGCTCATTTCGCTGATACGGGCCGCATAACGCGTAATTTTCCTGATAATTTCATTGGTTGTATCAAATACCTTGCCTGCTTCCGATTCCTGTCCATCTCTTCCTGCAAACCATTCTACCATGCTTTCCCAGCGCCCGTTGATTTTTTCATAAATCAGCTGTTCATCCATTTCCACATCTATACGGGGAATAGAACACTCATACGCTGTGACCTTCTGCAAAATGTCCTTTACCGTTTTTTCCTGTACATTCTTCAGCTCCTGTTCAATCGCCGCCACATTCACCTGCAGACTTTTCACAAAGGAACGCAGATAGTCCATCAAACGATCTTTGAATAAAAGAAACTCTCTGGTTCTCATCATCTCTTCTGCTTTTACGCTGTTCAATTCCCGCATATAATCCTGATAATTCTGATTTAATCGAATGAAATCATTGTTCAGATCATTCCACCAGGCATGAATATTCTCGTCCTCTTTCACAGATATTTCTTCCAGCTTTCCCAGATTGATCCGAATCCGTTCCAATAATGTGGGCTCAAGGGACGATCCCTCTATAAACAGATTTTCGATTCGTACAATCATGCGCTCAATTTCTACCGCTGTCTCCGATAACTGATACCGAAACTTTTTGTTCTTGAATTCTTCAATCGTAGCCGCCTTTCTGGTGTCCTGAATGGTAACCAGATTTCCCCAGGATGTCAGGGCTGTCAGATCCTGCTGGCACTGCTCCATCGTATAATCCGCAAAATATGGATCTTCTTTTAATTCTTCAAAAACCTCTTCCTGATACAGCCAGTATTTTAACTTCTCATATTTTAAATAAAAAAGCCGGATGATGGGGCGGTATCTGTCTGTATTTTCCACATTCAGATACTTCGCCTCCAGCACCGGCTTTCTCATTTTTTCCTGAATTTTCATCGTATTTATCCTCTGTACAATCTGCATTTACAGACATATGAAACTGTCTACCGTTGGGTGTTATCTTTGATTATGATAGCATGGGAAGTGGGAAATGTATAGGGGGGTATGGGGAAAGTTTTTTATATTTTATGGTAAAATTTTTTTGGTGGAGTAGTTCCATGTAAATCCAGATAAGAAACCTCAAATCCGCTTTCAGCTTTATCTTCCACAATTTCCATATAATAGGACATTGCCCGGTCATCATTCTTCGCCACGCAATCTGTAACTTCCCAGTAACTACTTTTAGGAAAACCAGATCGTATAAGAAAACCAGGTAATTTCAGTTTCCAATTTGTCCTACAAACAGGCAGTTCCAGTGGCTTTGCTTCCACGCTATAACTTTTCAAATAGCTGACAATATCTTTTTCATTATGTATTTCTCCCATCCAACGATCCCTATATATCATTGCATTCATAAATCCAGAATATCCCACCTTTGTATAGGAACAGGCGCATAATATAAAAATTTTTGTGAGAACTATCTTTACAAACCAGCATTTATATGACGTAATGACAACAAGATGACATGTCACATCAAAAGGAGGTCTATCAATGGCGCAGAAAACAATTCAAGGAAATCAGGTACTTGCCAGACAGATCCGATCCAGACGGAACGAACTGGGACTAACGATCGAGGAAGCCTCTTCCCGAGCCGGAGTAGGTACAAAAACATGGTGCCGATATGAAGCCGGCGAATCCTATTCGTATCGACAAATGCAAAGGAATTTGCAGAGCACTGAACTGGATCGTTTTCCCGGAATCAGATGCCAAAACTTATGAAACTATCTCTGTGCAGGAGTATAAAACTCACGAGGCCTGGTCTCCATTTCTTGAAAATACATATGGTGCCAGAGCCGCTATGGCATTTGCGGCAGGCAGCGATATCCTGTCTGACCATATTAATGAAGACTTGGCCGAGCTTGTTTCCATGCCTGCCGGATCTCATCTTGGTCGACTAAGCGTATCGTGGCTGTGTAGTGATCTTACAGAACAGTTTGTGATGCACTATGATTACGATTTTCTATACCGAATGAAGTGTACCCTGCAAAACATGAGAACGCGTGCGAAATATGGATACCCTATGACAGCACACAGCGTTATGGAAAAGTTGCTGCTTTACCTTTGTAACGAAGAAGCTTCTATGCTGATAGAACTCAATGACGAAATCAATCGATTTGAAGATGATGACACTGCTTCCGAAGAGTGGGTGTTTGATCTGCTTGGCGATTCGGATATCCTCAGCTGGCTCTACGCTGATATGTATTTGGATGCTGAGCATCCATATCATTTTTTTCACTGGAATGACCAGCAATTCTATACAGAACAAGACAAATGAATGGAGGATAATATGATTGGGAAACTGAAATGGGAAGATGTTTATTTACTCTGGAATAATGAAAGTTATAATTTTCCTAAAATCCTCTCCGATCCCATGACTGCCAAAACGGTATTCGTGGAATACGATGGGGACGGTTATATCTGCGGATTTGACTGGCTTCAAAATAATACAGCACAGGCAAGGAAAGAACTGATACAAAAGAACTCTCTGGGATTTCTATATTTTACCCAGCCTACAAATAAAGGAACCATTCAAACTGCTGAAATGTTAATGACTGCAAAAAACGAAGAAGAACTCGCTGCCATCTGGATTGCCGCTACTGCTAAAGAATTATGTGATCATTGGTATGAAAATAACATTGGGCGATATGCAACTATGCTTCATATGGCGGCATGTGAGTTTTTACAAACTCGATATTATTTATGGCATCATGCCATGAAAAGACTAGTGCCGGAAATTTTAATTCCACCGTCCATTCTTAATAATATTATCTGCAAAAATGCAACACCGATCATGGGTCTTATTCAAATGAATACGATATTGCTGAAAAGCACATGGAGCATTCTGAAATATTCCTCGTTGAAAGATGAGGATATGCCGGAAATCTGTTGTCGTATTAACGTTTTAAAATCCTAATAAATGGCTGTATTGATTGCATTACCAAAACACGACTATCTAAAAAGATCACTCACACTCAAGAAGCCGAGAAATCCGCTGCTTAAACGGATTCTCGGCTCTCTCTTTACTGTTATTCAAATTCAATCGTCGCCGGCGGCTTCCCCGTACAGTCATACAGCACGCGGTTCACGCCTTTGACCTCATTTACAATCCTGCTGGTGACCTTTGCCAGGACTTCCCAGGGGATCTGTGCGGACTCTGCAGTCATGAAATCGCTTGTGAGCACGGCACGGAGGGCGATGGCGTAGTCATAGGTTCTTTCATCTCCCATGCAGCCAACGGAGCGCATATTGGTAAGGGCGGCGAAGTACTGGCCCAGATTCTTGTCTGCCCCTGCCTTTGCAATCTCCTCACGGTAGATAGCGTCAGCGTCCTGTACGATCCGCACCTTGTCTGCCGTTACCTCTCCGATGATGCGCACGCCCAGACCGGGGCCGGGGAATGGCTGACGGAATACCAGATTTTCAGGAATGCCAAGCTCCAGTCCTGCCTTGCGTACCTCATCCTTAAAGAGCAGTCTTAAGGGCTCTACCAGCTCCTTGAAATCAACGTGCTCCGGAAGGCCGCCTACGTTATGATGGGATTTGATCACTGCGGACTTTCCAAGTCCGGACTCAATCACATCGGGGTAAATGGTTCCCTGAACCAGATAGTCCACTGCTCCGATCTTTTTGGCTTCTTCCTCAAATACGCGGATAAATTCCTCGCCAATGATCTTGCGCTTTGCCTCAGGCTCCTCCACGCCCTTTAATCTCTCGTAAAAACGCTCCTGTGCATTCACGCGGATGAAGTTTAAGTCATAAGGACCTTCGGGACCGAATACAGCTTCTACCTCGTCGCCTTCGTTTTTACGGAGCAGACCGTGGTCTACGAAAACACAGGTCAGCTGCTTTCCGATGGCCTTGGAAAGCATAACAGCCGCAACCGAGGAATCAACGCCGCCGGAAAGAGCGCAGAGCACCTTGCCAGAACCGATTTTTTCCCGAAGAGCCTTGATTGTCGTATCTACGAAGGAATCCATTTTCCAGTCGCCGGAGCAGCCGCAGACATTATATACAAAGTTGGAAAGCATCTTTGTGCCTTCTTTCGTGTGAACGACCTCAGGATGGAACTGAACTGCATAGAAATTCTTCTCGGCACACTCCATACCTGCTACCGGACAGGACTCTGTATGAGCAGTGATGCGGAAACCGGCAGGAACCTCAGCAATATATACGCCGTGGCTCATCCAGCAGACGGTTTTGGGAGATACACCGTCAAAAAGCTGAGAGGCTGTATCCACGTCTACTTCTGTATGTCCATATTCGCTTACAACGGCTTTTTTAACAACGCCGTCCAACAGGTAGCTCATCAGCTGAGCGCCATAGCAGATTCCCAGAACCGGAATACCCAGTTCAAAAATCTCCTTAGAGCAGCGGGGTGCTCCATCCTCAAATACCACATCGGGACCGCCGGTAAAAATGATTCCCTTGGGATTCATCTCCCGAATCTGATCCAGACTCATGTTATAGGGATGTACCTCGCAGTAAACATTACATTCACGGACACGGCGGGCAATCAGCTGGTTATACTGGCCGCCAAAGTCTAAAACAATAATCATCTCTCTTGCCATGAGATTATCTCCTCTATCTGTTATTTCCTTATAAATCGAAAGAGATTGTACATTGAAAGTACAATCTCCTTTTATCTTTGGTACACACACATTATAAAGGATGGAGGATTAAATAGCAAGATATTTTCTCAAGTTTTTTCCCCTGATCTGGCAGTTTTTTCCCGACTGTGGTAAAATTTTCTTATAAAATATAAGGAGGGCTGTGCCTATGAAATGTAAAATATGCGGCAGTGAAAGCGGAAGCTATCCCTTATGCAGGACCTGCTATGCCAAACGGGAAGCTGGTGAGATCATAAAATGCGTCAAATGCGGAAGCTGGCACTATGCCGTTTCCCCCTGCCACTGTGAAGAAGGCTTCCAGGCATCCCGGACCTCCTCCGAAGCGGAGCTTCCATTTTTATATGAAGCAAAACCATCTCTTGTGACGAAAACTGAGACGGCATACTTAAACTGTATTAAATCCTTTCTTCCCGATACCTGCCTGATCCAGGCTCAGGCCAATCTGGCCTCATTTATCAGAAGAACGGATGGGGCCAAATATCAGAATGAGCTCTTTCGAAATGTAGATTTCATCATTACAGATCTGTCATACCGGCCTCTTCTTGTAATAGAGATCAATGACCAGACCCACCGGCTGCCTGAGCGGAGGGAACGGGACAAAAAGGTGGCCTGCATCTGTGAGGAAGCCGGAATCCCCTTGATCAAACTGTGGACCTCCTACGGCGTAAATGAAGAGTATATAAAAAAGAAAATCACACAAACCCTTGCTTCTCTTCCCGTTGAGCGTATCCACCACTTTGCCCCTGTACACGAAGAGACTGCACAGCCGGTTTTAGAATCGCCTCTGCCGGGAGCATCTGCTGCTTCATCCAGCCACGCTGCACCAAAGCAGCCTCAGACCTCCGCCCACAAACAGACGCAGCCCGCCTCCCAAAAGGAAGGCTGCTACATCGCAACCTGCGTCTATGGCTCCTATGACTGCCCTCAGGTCCGGCTCCTTCGCCGTTTCAGAGACGAACATATGAAGAAAACTCCTGCCGGACGTATCTTTATACGATTATACTATGCCGTCAGCCCAGTCCTGGTCCGCTGCTTTGGAAAAAATCCTGCCTTTCATGTCTTCTGGAGACACATTCTTGACTCCCTGATCCGCCGGCTGGAATCCGGCAGATAAAACCAAAACAAGACAATCCGGCCCCTATTTTCTCTCACGTTCCTCCTGCTCCGTCCAGATATTTCCGCCGCCTGTAAGAGCCCGTCTCTCCTTCCGGTTCTTCCCCGGCTCTTCCCGGACGCTCTTCATCCGGCGGAAATAGGAGCTCATTTCATCTGCCATTCCGGACAGGCGGTTTAACAGCGTGGAAAAATCCTTTAACATTTCATCATCTTTAAAATAGGGATATACGATATCGTGATCGATCTCACTCCACCCCTCTTCAAACAGGGTTCTTCCCTGGATCTCCACATAGTAGCCCCTGTATTTGATAATATAATGAAGCGACCGGTAAATTCCATCCGATTTAATGTCGATCAGCTCTTCATCGTAAATCCGGGTATCTCCGTTTCTCCGGTAAACCTTTGGCCGTTCGGCAATGTAAAAATGCTCCGGATCCTCGTCAAAATCCCTGATACGATCCTCTACATAGTTCTCAGGATCATTTTCAAACACCGTTGTAATATAATTGTGAAAATAAATCCAGTCCTCCCGGTACAGAAAAAATACGCGGATTCCGATCAGATCGGTAATATACTTGTGATAATTAGTCCGGTCAATATGATCAAATCTCCCCGGGTGCTCGCTGCGCTTGCGGATGATCTTTTCCAGCAGATGGCCCGGGCTTTTCGTGCGGTAACGATAGGAATGGATTCCCGCCCGTTCGATATCATAGAGGTAATCATTTACAAACTCCTTTCCGATTCCCCTTAATTTCCCCTCAATGGACAAATAGTCATCATAAATAGCAGCCAGCTCCTCCCATGGGACATTGGCTGCCTTAAAATCCGCCTCATCAATATTATAAGCTCTTAAAAATGCGTTCCGTTCGAACACGCTTTCACTTCCTTCCAGGCTAAATCAAATTTACGTTTCATTTGAAATGCTCATGCTCTGTACTGCAAAATCCGTTTCTATGATACTGCAAACAAAGCGTATTTTGCAAGGAAAAAATTCACTTCTCTATTCATGCAGCTCCAGAGGAAGCCCATCTGGATCTGCAAAAAAAGTCATTTTCTTTCCTGTAAACGCATCCAGCCGGATCGGTTCCACGGAAATTCCCTTTTCCTTCAGCTCTTTCACATCTTTCTCTATATCCTCCGTATAAAAGGCCAGATGGCGCAGTCCGGCTGCCTCCGGTCTGGTCACTCGTTTGGGAGGATTTGATACTCCAAAAATTTCCAGTTCTGTAGTGTCATTGATCCGAAGATCCAGCTTCCAGTCTCCTCTGTCCGGCCGGTAATTCTCCCGTATCACGGAAAATCCCAGCTTATTTACATAAAAATCTCTTGATTTTTCATAATCGGAAACAATGATCGCAATGTGATGTATGGTTGAAAATTTCATATATCTCCTCTCTCCATATAACAAATTCCTATCCAATATTATCTACCATCAGCATATTCAGTTTCTGCCACTGCTGCAGTTCCCTTCTTGTGATCAAAAGGCGCTTTTTAAACTCCTCTGTGTGCTCCTGAGGATGCAGCGTCACCAGGCATTTAAACGCGCAGGGCATAAGATCTGCACTGGAAATCCCGCACAGAAGGCCGTCCGTTGAATCGCGCAGCTCTAAGGGGTTAAAAATATAAAGCAGATCCTCCTCCAGAGGATTATAGCGGTTTACAAACGAAAAACGGATCAGCATATCACTGTAGATCACCTTTCCGGTGTAATACAGCTTGCTGCTGCGCCCGGAGGGATTGACAGCACTCACCGACAGATCTGCCTCATAACTCCCCGCCTCTTTCGTTTCCCGGATATCGATGATCCCGTCCTTCAGCCGTTTATAACGGCCGTCATAAAAATAGAAATACAGCCGTCTCGCCTGAAAAAACGGGCTGATCCCGCTGTTTGCGGAAGGGAGCCTGGCCCCCTCCTCTTCCTGAACCGGAAGATCCACCAGCTGCCCCGGCTGTACCTCCAGAACTCTGGCAATCTCGGTCAGCGTGACAATATCCAGAGAAACCTCTCCCGTCTCATACTTGCTCACACTGGCCCGGCTCTTATGGATCCTGTCAGCCAGCTGCTGCAGCGTCATCTGTCTGTTTTTTCTGTATCTGCGGATCTGTGCTCCCACGTACAGATTCACCTGCTCCACCCTTTTTTCCTCCCCATCTGTATTTATCCTCCCTTCTCCCGGTAAATAGGGAAATGTTTCATATAAATATACATTTTACATTTTATCCAACTATATTTCCGCTATTATACCTCTTTTTCCGGTATTTTTCCAGTTATATTCAATTTTTATATTATATTTTCTCATTTAATGAAACTTTTCGGCGGTTGCTTTTTCTCTGCAAACCGATATAATCATACTGTTTGGGTCAAAACAGATTTGGCCCCTTTTACAATCCAACAAGACAACGAGGTATTCAAAACATGGAAGCAAAGAAAAAAAGCAGCTTTACAGGCTCCTTAGGCTTTGTGCTGGCAGCAGCAGGAAGCGCAGTAGGAGTAGGAAATATCTGGCGGTTCCCCTATCTGGCCGCCAAGGACGGAGGCGGACTGTTCCTGATCATCTATCTGGCGCTGGTACTTACCTTCGGCTTTACCCTTCTTGTCACAGATGTAGCCATCGGACGGCGCACCAAGACAAACGCCCTTCACGCCTTTGGGAAAATGCAGAAAAAATGGAGCTTTTTAGGTTATCTTACCTTCTGTGTTCCGGCCATTATCATGACCTATTACTCCGTCATCGGCGGATGGATTTTAAAGTATCTGGCTGTCTATCTTACCGGAGCGGGAAAGGCAGCCGCCCAGGACGGATATTTTACAGACTTTATCACCTCACCCGTATCACCTGTGGTTTTCATGCTGATCTTTTTATGTTTTACCGCACTGGTCGTATACCGCGGGGTAGAAAAGGGCATTGAAAAATTTTCCCGGATCGTCATGCCGGGACTGCTCTTAATGATCATCGGGATCGGCCTTTTTTCCCTCACATTAAGCAGTACCGGAGCAGACGGAACAGAGCGGACCGGCCTTCAGGGACTGACAGTCTACATTATGCCGAATCTTGACGGAGTTACTCCTGCCAGATTTTTGGAAATCCTTCTGGATGCCATGAGCCAGCTGTTCTTTTCCTTAAGTGTTTCTATGGGAATCATGATCACCTACGGCTCCTATGTAAAAAAGGATGTAAACCTAAGCAAATCCTTAAGCCAGATTGAGATTTTCGATACAACGGTTGCATTTCTGGCCGGACTTATGATCATCCCTGCGGTCTATGTATTTTTCGGCACAGAAGGAATGGCCTCCGGTCCCAGCCTGATGTTCGTATCCCTTCCCAAGGTATTTGAAGCCATGGGACCTCTTGGCGGAGTCCTTGGAATGATATTTTTCCTTATGGTTGTGTTTGCGGCTCTTACCTCCTCTGTATCCATTCTGGAAACACTGGTTGCAAACTGTATGGAGATTTTCCACTCCACACGAAAGAAAACCAGCCTTGTGATCGCACTGCTCTCTGCGGCAGCCTCCGTGATCATCTGTATGGGCTATAACGTATTCTACTTTGAAATGAAGCTGCCAAACGGAGCATCCGCCCAGCTTCTGGATCTGATGGACTATATCAGCAACAGCTTTCTCATGCCCTTCATTTCCCTTCTCACCTGCATCTTCGTAGGCTGGATCATCAGGCCGATGTGGATCTGTGAGGAAATGGAAGCCAGCGGACATACCTTTAAGCGCAAAAAAATGTATGCCTTTATGATCCGGTATGTGACTCCGATCATCATGGCTATGCTGTTTTTACAGTCTGCCGGTGTATTTGAAATAATAAAAAACATGTTTGGCTGATTCATGCCATCAGCAAAAAAGTCCCTTCCGCTCTGTCCTGTGACGAAAACCGGAAGGGACTTTTTTATTTTCTGTCAAATACGTTTTTATACCGTTCCACTGTAAATATTTTCCAGTTTCTCATCTGTAAGCTGTACATGGTAGAACAGATCAAAGAATTCCTTTACTTCTTCATCCACATTGTAATTCAGATACTCCGGATAGATGAGGCCGGACAGCCAGCGGATTCCCACAATACGGTTTGGCCCCATAGGACGGTCCATCCAGCTAAAGGGCGTATTTGGCGTACCGTATACCTGCTGATCCTGCACTGCCTTTAAAGATGCGTAATCCGGATTGGCCAGAATTGCCTCAGCAGCCGAAGCGCCGCTCGTATCCGCCTTTGGCTCTCCATTTACCACAATTACATCCGGATCCCAGGCAAGAAGCTGCTCGGCAGAAATCTGCACTCTGGAGCCTTCTCCCATTTCCAGATCTGCCACATTGACTGCATTTACCATATCGATGATCTGTCCGTGAGCAGAGCCGGCCGGAGCGGTCTCCAGGGAATCCTCTCCGTTTCCATAATAAATACGTACCTTTTTGTCCTCAGGAACCTCCATTTTTTCAATATCTGCAAAGGTCTTTTCCGCATAGGAAGCGAGCTTTTCGGCCTGTTCCTCCTCCCCCAGCAGTTCTCCCATAAAGCGGTAAGCTTCTGCGGAAGCCGACAGATCTCCGTCCACAGCCACAACAGGAACTCCCAGACTCTTTGACAGCTTATCGCAGTCTGATATCATCTTATCATTGATGGTTCCCACATTGACTGCAATGGTGGGGTCTGCTGCAATAACCGCCTCATAATTGATGGAATCGCCCATTCCAAAATTAGGAAGATCGTGATATTCTTCCAAAATAATGCTCTTTTCCAGCTCATTCAGCTCATAATTCCAGCCAAGAAGCTTATCCGGAGCCAGCGTATACATAAAAATAGCCGTTACAGTACTGGAAGAGAATACCGTTTCAATTTCATCCGGCACCACAACCGTGCGGCCTGCCATATCCGTTATCTCCCGCTCTCCCGCCGCATCGGCTGCCTCAGATGTTTTCTCTGCCTGAGTGCTCTGTTCAGCTGTTTTCGTTTCAGCTTGGCTCTGCATGCTTTCTTTAGCCGTTTCTGTTTTTGCAGAAGAAGCAGAACATCCTGTAATGCTTCCTGCAGCCAGGGTAAGCACCATCACTGCCGGTAAAATCTTTTTTCCTCGTCCCATTTTTCCTCTCCTCTTAATTGACATTCTGATCTTTATGCGTTATATTTTTAAATATCGTACTTTTTTATAAAATATAACGGTATTTTCATACTAGCACGGCAAAATTTTTTTGTCAAGCATCAGGAAAGGCGGAAACGTCCATGTTGAATCATCATTTCGAAGTAAAGCAGGAAGCGGCCCAGAGAAGGCGGTATGGCCTTCTTATCACCGGACTGCTTATCTTTCTATTTACCGCAGTCCTTTTATCCTTCTGGGTGGGCTACTATCCCCTGTCCCCCTCTCAGGTCGTAACGGCATTTTTATCCCGGTTCGGGTATGAGGGAGAAATCCTTCCCCAGGCCGTTACCATTTTCTGGAATATTCGTCTTCCCCGGATTCTGTCCGCAGTCTTTATCGGAGCCTCGCTGTCCACAGCGGGCGCAGCCTATCAGGGAATGTTCCGCAATCCTTTAGTCTCCCCCGACATCTTGGGAGTCTCCTCCGGAGCCAGTCTGGGAGCCGCTTTTGCAATCCTTTTCGGCGCCTCTAACTGGCTTATACAGCTTTCCGCCTTTGCAGGCGGCACCGCAGCGGTCGCTGCCTCTTATCTGATCAGCCGCAGATCCGTCCATTCCATAACCCTCAGCCTGGTTCTCACCGGCTCCATGATCATGGCGCTGTGCAATGCAGGTGTAACCATGATCAAATATGTGGCAGATCCCAATGATGTGCTTCAGCAGATCACCTTCTGGCTCATGGGGAGCCTTACAAAAACCGATACCCGCTCCTTTTTATGGAGCCTGATCCCCATGTCTGCGGGACTGGTCATCATCTTTCTTCTGCGCTGGCGCATCAATCTCCTCACTCTGGATGAAGAGGAAGCCAAAAGCCTTGGGATCAATATCCGTCTTTACCGTCTGATCCTCATTGCTGCTTCTACGCTCCTCAGCGCTGCCTCCGTTTGTCTGGGCGGCCTCATCGGCTGGGTCGGACTGATGATCCCCCATATGGCACGGGCTTTGGTCGGAGCCGACTACGGCCGTCTGATTCCTGCCAGCGCCATGCTGGGAGCCACCTATCTGGTTCTCATGGATGATCTGGCCCGTTCCCTTCTTTCCATGGAACTGCCCCTGGGCGTTGTAACTTCTATTATGGGAGCGCCCTTTTTTGTATCTCTTATCATTCAGAAAAAGGAGTAAACGACCATGCTTTTACAACTGCAGAATGTTTCCGGCGGATATGGGAAAGGCGATATTGTAAAAAATGTAAGCTGCGAAGCAGACGAAGGAGACATTCTCTGTCTGGCCGGCCCCAATGGCTGCGGAAAAACCACTCTGTTCCGTCTGATAATGGGGTCGATCCCTCTTTCCGGAGGCCGTATCCTCATAGACGGACAGGATCATTTAAAGCTTTCCCCCAGAGAGCTTGCAAACCGTATCGCCTATATTCCACAGTACCATTCTCCCGTCTTTTCCTATACCGTGCTGGATGTGGTGCTCATGGGCCGTGCCTCCCATTTTTCTGCCTTTGACAGTCCTAAGGCTGTCGATCGTGATGCAGCCTTTGAGGCTCTTTATAAGGTCAATGCCCTGGAGCTTGCCAATAAAAAATACACCTCCCTCAGCGGAGGACAGCGCCAGCTGGCGCTGATCGCCCGCGCGATCTGCCAGTCTGCTAAAATCCTTGTGATGGACGAGCCCTCTGCCAGCTTGGATTACGCCAACCAGCAGCTCCTTATGGATGTGATCAAGGATCTTGCTTCCAGGGGCTACTGTATCATTATGTCTACACACAGTCCCGAACATCCCGCCTCTGCCGGTACCAGGGTGCTTATGATGAAGCAAGGCTCTATGGCCGCCTTCGGCTCTCCCGAAGAGGTAATTACTCCCGAAAATCTTCAGGCCGTTTATGGCATTGAAATGGATGTTGTAACTGTAAAAGACAGGTATGGACATTCCCGAACCATCTGTATGCCCGTAAAAGCACCTGTCGGAAAGGAGCGGACTTCTCTTGAATGATCTGGCCTATTTTATCTCTTTAATGGAAAAGGAGACTGAGCCTTCTCCCAATATCTGGGACCGCCGAGCCCGTTCCTGGGCTCATGAGCGAAAAAACAATCGAAAAACGGATGAGCGTCTGGAAAAAGATTTCCTTTTTCTGGAGAACCATGGGCTTCTGAAAAAAGATTTCTCAGTGGCGGATATCGGCTGCGGACCGGGCCGCTTTGCAGCTGCCTTCGCTTCCAGAGTCCGCTTTGTCACAGCCTTGGACATTTCCGGTGAAATGATCGCTCAGGGAAAAGAATATGCCAAAAGCCTGGGACTTACCAATCTCCAGTTCCATCTTTGTGATTTTGATACTCTGGATTTGAAAAAAGAAGGCTTCAAACGGGCTTTCGATCTGGTATTCGTTTCCTTAACCCCCGCAGTCCGCAGCCACATCCAGCTTTTAAAGGCCATGGAAATGAGCCGGGGCCGTTGCTGCTGCATTTCCCATCTGTACCGCAAAAACCGGCTCATGGAACAGATTATGAACGAAGTCTTTCCCGAAAAAGCCATGAGGCATGAAAATAGCGGCCGATGGTTTTATGCCGCTTTTAATATGCTGTTTCTTATGGGATACAAACCAGAAACCAGTTATGAACCAAGACACAGTGAAAAACAGATCGTTCCGGATGAGGAATATCTGGATTTCCTTATGGAAAAAATGTTTTTGCCTGACGATCGTACTGCTGCAAACAGAAACACTGTCATGACCTGGCTAACCGATCATACTGAAACAGATGGCACCATAACGGAAATCACCGACTCCTGCTATGGACGTCTTCTCTGGGAGGTAACAAACCAATGACACACCATGTATTTTTAACCGGTGCAAAACAGGTGGGAAAATCCACCCTTTTAAAAAAAACACTACGCTCGTTTGACGGACAGATCGGCGGCTTTTTTACTCTGCGTACCTGTGAATATTTAAAAACCGGCTTTTCTGTCCATCTTCTTCCCGCCGCTGTCCCTGCAGATCCGGATGAAACCAACCTTCTCTTTATCTGCGGCACGTCTTCGCCGCTTTCATCAAATGAAACGCCCAGACGGTTTGACCGCCTGGGCTGTAACGCTCTGTCTGATTTTCTTCAAAAGGATCTGATCCTCATGGATGAACTGGGCCCCCATGAAGCAGAAGCAGTCCGGTTTCGTCAGATGATTCTTAAAGTCCTGGACGGTCCTGTTCCCGTTCTTGGTGTTCTTCAGGAGGCCCCCTCTCCCTTTTTGCAGGAAATTGCCCAAAGGCCTGATGTGACCGTCCTGCGGATCACCGAAGAAAACCGGAATGAACCGGAACTTTTAAAACAGCTCGCTTCCCTTCTGCCTACCCTATCCTGTCAGTCATCTGTTTTACCGGCTCGCTTACAATAACTCCCAATATGGTGATCACAATATCCTTTGGCACAAAAGCCACCATAGAATAGGCAAATACAGCGCCTGCGGTCATGTCTCCTGAAAGGGCTGCCCATTGGAGGCCGCCGATCAGTTCCACTGCTGCCAGACCGATAAGAGAGAGAAAAATCCTCACCGCCAGATCCGAAATCCGGTTTTTGAGTCCCGGACGGATCCCGCAAAGCACCGCCATCACCGGCCAGGCCCAGATATAACCTCCCGTAAGCCCTATAAGCGACCGGATGCCGCCGCCAAAATTAGCAAACACCGGAAGCCCCGCTGCCCCGATCAGGATATAAACCAGTACCGAACAAAGTCCCAGCTTCCATCCCAGAACCGCCCCTACAAGAGCCACTCCAAATACCTGGATCGTCACCGGAACACCTGCGGGCGTAGGGATTGACAGCTGGGAGATGACTGCCAGAACAGCTGCAAACATTCCCGCCAATACCATTTCTCTTGTCGTAAAAGCAGTGTTATGTCTTATTTTTTTCGATTTTTTTGCAGAAACTGAATCCATTTCCATCCACTCCTTTTTCCGGTTCCGTTTTAGATATTTCATCTGCCTGAAACGGAACCTGTTTTATCTTACAGGAATGGTATATCACAGGATGTCCCAATTGTCAACCAATTGTATTTTATGGTTGACATTGTTTTTAATCATTGCATGGCAGGCCGCTGTGGTAGGAATAATTTCCAAGTTCTGTCAAAAGCCGTTCAAATGCCACCGGACGAAGAACCTTTGACCCCTCTATGATCTCATTGATCATATAGAAGATCGTACTCAGTTTCCCAAGACACCGTCGCAGCAGATCCGGCACAGACGCTCTGGAGGCAATGCTCCTGTCCCAGGGATTGCACCAGATTTCATGACGCAGATTTAAACTCCAAACCGGATCCTCTACCATGTCTGTAACCATTTTGCTGGAAGCAATGGGATTTTTAAGGAACAGCGACTCAAAAAACTCAATCCGGTCCTTTTTCCGGCTGTTGGGATCGGCCAGCGTGCGGCAGCCAAAGCGCATGGCCAGAATCGACCGGTGGATCATTCCTGCTGTTACCTGATAATGATTTTTGCTGCTCAGACGGTAAAACGCATCATTGATACAATCGGAAAGGAATACGGAAATAAACTGTGTTTCCATCCCATTGAGACAGATCGTGGCTGCCTGATTAAACTGGGAGGGCTTTTTCTTTTTATATTTTTTCAGAAGAAGGGCGTCAATATCATTTTCCAGCTTGGCATGAAGGCCATGGTAGTATCCCCCCGGATTCTGTACATCATAGCCGATCCGTCCATAGACATAAGGATGGCAGATGGAATCTCCAATATAATGACAGATAAAACCGCACAGAAAAGCCATTCCCTCTTCCTTCTGCTGCTTGGATTCAATCCTGGAAAGGCGGTCAAAGGCGCAGCGGAAAAAATCATTTACACGATGCTCGTGCATATAGGAGCCTACATTTCTGTGGTCTCTGTGGCGCAGGATAGGGAGATTGTAAAAAAACATATCCGGCCCCTGAAGTCCCAGCTGATACAGCCAGCGGTACTTTGTAATGACAAACTTAAGATAGTTGGCAGGAAGGTCATTATATGCCTTCATTCCTAATATATAATGGGTTGTAAATCCCGGCATGAGACACCTCTTTTCTGCCTGTGGGGCAGTAGTTTTTGCTGTTACTCTTATTCTATCACACTCTATTTGGAAATGCGAGGCGGAAATCTGCTCCATTTTCTTCCTGTCATACTTTTCCCCCGCTCTGAATACACAGTATAAAGCCTGTTTAAAACACCCGGAGCCTGTCTTTGGGTATATCTCTTGGAGGTTTTGTTATGAAGTGGCTCAAGCTGCTGCACGGGATGGTCTGGGGACCATGGACTCTTCTTATCTTTCTGGGAACAGGATTATTTCTCACGGTAAAATGCCGTTTTTTTCAGTTCCGGGGATTTTCCTTCTGGTGGGATGCCACCGCCGGAAGCATCATCCGGGGTAAAAAAAACAACGCGACAAACGAAAGGACGCCAGATGAAGGTTCCCCGGAAACCATCAGCCAGTTCCAGTCTGTATGCACGGCCCTGGCTGCTACCGTTGGAACAGGAAATATTGCCGGTGTTGCTACTGCACTTACTGCCGGAGGCCCCGGCGCCCTGTTCTGGATGTGGGTTTCTGCTTTTATCGGTATGATCACGGCCTATGGGGAAACCTGTCTGGGGATCCGCTTCCGGCTCCGCGAACCGGACGGCCGCTTCCTGTGCGGCCCCTTTCTCTATATGGAGCACGGGCTTAATGTCCCTTTTATGGCCGTTCTCTACAGCATACTCTGCGTTATGTGCGCCCTTGGCATGGGGAGCATGGTCCAGGCGAACTCTGCTGTTACTGCCCTGTCCTTTACCTTTAACCTTCCTCTCTGGCTCCCGGCTGTGTGCTTCACGCTCCTTACAGGAGCCGTCATCCGGGGAGGGATCCGGAGCATCGGAAGGACAGCAGAGCGTCTCGTCCCGGCAGCCGCTGCAATCTATGTCCTCTTTTCCCTCACCGTGATCCTTTCCTCTCTTCCTGTCCTTCCCGGCGTATTAAAGGATATTTTCGACTCTGCTTTTCATATACGGGCTGCCGCAGGAGGAGCAGGAGGCTTTCTCATCAGCCGCAGCGTGCGGTACGGTATTGCCAGAGGGGTATTTTCCAACGAGGCCGGCCTTGGAACTCTGGCCGTGCTCCACGGCCCCGCCGAACACACAACGCCTGAAAAACAGGGGATGTGGGCCATGTTTGAGGTGTTTTTCGACACCGTGATCCTCTGCACGCTCACTGCCCTTGTCATCCTCTGTATGGCAGAGGCTGCGTCACCGGGGCTGGCTTCTCTTCCCTATGAAGGCTCTGCCCTGGCCGCCTGGGCCTTTAAGTGCCGTCTGGGAAATCTGGGAGAAGCCTTTATCAGCGCTTCCATGGCAGTATTTGCCTTTGCTACTGTGATCGCATGGTTTTACCTTGGAAAGCAGGCGCTCACCTATCTTACGATCCGCTGCTCCCTTCCTGCCCTCTTTTCCCGTTTTCTCTATCCTCTGTGCTTTTTATCTGCAATTTTAGCCGGAGGGATCATACAGTCTGAAGCAGTCTGGCTTTTTTCCGACCTCTGGAACGGCCTGATGGCCTTTCCCAATCTGACTGCCCTTCTGTTTTTATCCAGGGAAATCTCTCTCCCCAAAACCTGGAAAAAGACGCACTCAGGATCCAGGCTTCGGTATAACAGAAAAAGCGCATCACCGGATGATGATACGCTCTTTCTGGAAAAAAGTATTATTAAAAGGGAGGAGAGCTGATAATCACTTATCAGCTCGAGTATTATGAAAAAAATCTTGTAAGCATATTGGGGATAGATGAATGTTTCTCTCTCATCTATGATTAAAGTATACCCATGAAAGATGAAGAAAAAATGTTCATTGTGTAAAACCTTTTTGAATGAATTATGAACAGAATGTGAATATCCCTATTCGCCTACTCAATTACCTGATCTCCGTCCTTTGTACAGAAATAGGTCTTTACGCCCAAACGGACCATCCAGTTACGGGTTTCCTGGGTTTTCCACGGTCCGGTTCCCGTTCCGCCGCCGTTATCATTATCCCAAAGCCACTGAGGTGTGGGCCACAGGCATACGGATGGACGGAGCGCCTTGTAAACTTCGTAATCAACCCCGTTCTGACCGTGGTGAGCCATCTGTACCATGGTACAGTTTAATGCCCCCAGATCTACATTGGCTATCAGGTTTTCACCGCCGGATCTGGCCATATCTCCTAAAAATACGACATTCGTACCATTTAAGGATACAAGGTAGGCCACGCTGCTGTTATTGACAAAGTCATTATTTGCCGCATATGCCTGGTTTAATACCTGGATTTTGGCAGGGCCTGCCTCGATCACCTGTCCGGCCACAATATTTCCGTGAAGAACAGAGGGATCTACCTTCTGAAAGGCTCCCTTTAAGTGGGATACCATGGCAGCCACCGCCGGCTCCTTCTCGGCATACCAGCTATCCTCTAAAAAGGAATAATAAATGCCGTCAATGGTAATCTCACTGCTATGGTTATAAAGAATATCTGCCAGCGCTCCCACATGATCGGAATCCGGATGGGTAAGCAGCCATGCTGCTACATGACCGCCTCTCTGCTTGATCTGCTCCAGTACATAGGCGCTGTTTTCCTGCCATCCTCCGTCTACCACGATCAGTCCGCCGGCTCCATTTTCGATAATTACGGCCAGCTGCTGGGCTCTTGTGTCATGGTTTGCCAGCATGATCATGCGTCCGGCTCCAAAATAGGAGGATGCGTCTGTCACCGGCGTATTTACCGTTCCAAAAGCTGCCGTAGTTACCGGGGCGCTCTGTAATGCAGAAGCGTTTCCTTCCTGGGTCTGTGTATTGCTGATCACAATCTTGGAAGGAGAATTGAGGCTCTGGGCCGCAAAGCTGGTAAAACCTCCCTCTCCCGCCGTCATAAGCATAAGAGCAGCCATCATGCCGGCCGCGCAGCGTTTCCAATATCGGTCGATCCTTCTCATGGCGTCTGCCTCCTTATTTCTTCACAGGCTCAAGAGCTCTTACATCTCCCGCCTTTAGGGTGTCATTGATAATATACTCGGATACCTCTCCCTCTTTATCATAAGGGAATACCTGAACCAGCACATCATGCTCATCAAAAAAGCTGCCGTAGTCGGTGGTGTAGCCTTCTTCGTTTGTCTCAGGCTCCGTGTAATAGAAATTCTGGGTATGTACACAAGTGCCGATGGTAGCCAGGACATCCTGCGCATAAGCGACTGCGGCCTCCGGCGTTGTCCGGTGCGTTACAGGCAGCAGTACCGTCAGAACGCCTGTTTCTTCATTATAGCGTGCATCCAGATCCATCACATAATCAGCAAACGCACCATATGGCTCCAGATACTGGTCCTGCAGCTCCTCCCGCACTTCCAGCCAGTCGATTTTAATATTTTTATCGATCTCTGTATCAGGCTGTCCGTCATCGGCTCTTGTACCTCCCTCAGGAGACACGATATTACTCTTGGTACATCCGCTTAAAAGTGAAACAGCCGCTAAAAGGACCAGAGACATTTTCTTCCAGTTAAACATTTCAAAAACCTCCTTTGTTCATAACGTTACTATTATAACGGACAAACTGAAAATTTAACAGATCTTTTTTCTTACAAAATTGTTACACATTCGAAAAAGGATTCTGTATACACATACAGTTTTTTTGAAAAACTTCTTGATTTTTCCAAAATGCGGTGGTATTATGTTCAATATGTTTTATATTACTTAATTTTTGAACAAAAAAAACGATACAAGCCTGTATCATCAAAGGAGGTTATCATTTTGAAGCACCTTACAAAAAGGCTGGACTGGCTTACCACCCTTGTTCCTTTTCTGTGCATCCTTTTTTTGTGTATTCTTTTTATTGCCTTTCCTGAAGACTCCTCTTCTGTGCTGGGATCCATCCGCTTCTTTCTCGGAGACCAGTTTGGAAGCTTTTATCTTTTAATGGGGCTGGGAGCGCTTTTCTGTTCTCTCTATGCTGCATTTTCCCGTTTTGGCTCCATCCGACTAGGCGGCAAATCCCCCCGGTATTCCAATCTCCAGTGGGGCTCCATGATGTTTACTGCCGGCCTGGCAGCCGATATCCTGTTTTATTCCCTCTGCGAGTGGATGCTCTATGCGGGAGAACCTCATATCTCCGATATGGGTTCTGTGCAGGACTGGGCCTCTGTTTACCCGCTGTTTCACTGGGGACCGATCCCGTGGAGTTTTTATATCATTTTAGCTGTTGCCTTTGGCTTTATGCTCCATATCCGGAAACGGAACCGTCAGAAATACTCCGAAGCCTGCCGTCCTGTTTTGGGAAAGCGAGTAGATGGAGCTTTGGGACGCATCATTGACCTCACTGCCGTATTTGCCCTGTTAGCCGGAACAGCTACCACTTTTTCTCTGGCAACGCCCCTTTTATCCATGGCTTTAAGCCGTGTAACGGGGATTCCGGAAACGCCGGCCTTTACGATTGCGATCCTGATCGCCATCTGCATTGTATATACAATGGCCGTGTACTTTGGCATGAAAGGGGTGGCCCGCCTGGCTTCTTCCTGTGTGGGACTTTTTTTCGTCCTCTTAGCCTATTTTTTCTTTGGCGGCGGGGAAATGCGCTATATCGTAGAAACAGGTCTTACCTCTTTGGGAAACCTGAGCCAGAATTTCATCCCTCTGGCAACCTGGACCGACGCTCTGCGCACCTCCTCCTTTCCACAGAACTGGACTATTTTTTACTGGGCCTACTGGATGGTGTGGTGCGTGGCGACTCCGTTTTTTATCGGCAGCATCAGCCAGGGACGTACCATACGGCAGACCGTTTTGGGTGGATATTTCTTCGGACTGTCCGGCACCTTTACTTCTTTTATCATTCTTGGAAATTACGGGCTGTCCCTTCAGATGCATGGAAGGCTGGATCTGATGGCAATTTATGTTCAATCCCAGAACCTCTATGAAGCAATTATGGCGGTTTTTGAAACCATGCCTTTCGCCAAAGCAGGCCTTCTTCTCCTGGCCCTTACCATGATCGCTTTTTACGCTACCAGCTTTGATGCCTTAACTATGGTCGCTTCCTCCTACTCCTACCATTCTCTGGATGAGAAACAGGAACCGGACCGCTTCATCAAGCTTTTCTGGGCTGTAACGCTGATGCTTCTTCCCATTGCTCTGATCTTTTCAGAAAACTCCATGAACAACCTGCAGACCGTATCCATCATTGCAGCCTTTCCCATCAGCTTTATCATTCTTCTTATTATATGGAGTTTCTTTAAAGATGCGGGATCCTATCTGAATGAAACAAAAAAATAAGCAACAAAAAAGAGCAGGAAAAACTGACATATCACCTGCTCTTTCTTTTATTTTATGTGCCGCTAGGCGCACCACCACACAAAAACAGGAGGCCTGGTCACACAGCCTCCTGTCATTCTGTCTTGTGCATGAAATGCTACACTTCCTTACTTATCCGTTAGTATTTTGCCATAAAATGGTATGTATCCTGTTTTCTGCCGCATTCTCGTCGCTTCCCTTAAAGCAGAATGTAAGAAAACCACACATATTTAATCTCTTCATTTCATCGTAATGTTTCATATTTGCTGTCGTACTTTCATTGGTTACAAAGATGTCGCAGTCAAACTGATTCGCTGTCTGAATCAGATAAGAAATCGGAATCGGATTAAATCCTCCTTTCCTTATGTCCATACGCCGTGTTACCATAGACTCACCTCAATTCACAAGAAACAAAACGTGCAGGTTACCTTCCTCCTTTAACTTAAAATATATTCCCCTTATAAAACATAAGGGCATCTTTTCACAACAAAATCAATGACGTCATTTATATTTTTATGCAGTCTTAATAACTTTCATTCTTTTTTCTCTGTTTACACAAAAGAATCCCACAAGCGGGATTCTCCGCCTGCGGCGGGCCGCATCAGCGGCATAATCCCACTCCGCCGCAGTGCGGTCCCCGAAGGGATTTTTTAATTATTAACTGTATTTATGAAACACTCACAGCTGCGCCGGCTACAGCCCATCTGTAATTCTGGATTGCCTGCTGAAGTTCCAGACCTGCACAGTGGTATCCTGATTCTGTGGTCAGCCATGCAAGTTCCTGCTGAAGGTATTGGATCTGGCTTAAACTTCCGTTCTGCTTCTGGATCTGAGCCGCATCCCAGACCATTTTTCCGCTTTCATAAGCGGTTTTTGCAGCATCATAGGCAGCGCGTTTTTCCAGGATCTGATCGTACAGTGCCTGAATATCGGAACGGACTGCATTTTCTGAATACTCTACATTTCTTAAACGGTTTTCCGTCTGTGTAGTCGTCTTTGTAGTACGGGCCTGAAAATCGGTCATACCGCCTCCGGTAGAGCTTCTTAAGCTGATCAGGTTATAGTTGTTATTTACTGCCTTTTCCTTATCTGCATTTACGTCAATGGCGTCAATGGCCGCCAGATCTGCAGAGGGGATTGCTCCAAAGGTAACGCCGGAGGCAGGGTCATATCCTGTAAAGCTGCAGAGAAGCTTATAGATCTGCTCCATTCCCGCATCCAGACTGGCCAGCTGGGACTGCGCAGAGGAAAGAGAAGCCGCTGCGGATAAAACATCGCTGTCCACCGCCATCCCCTGAGACTGCATGGTATCCTGAAGCGCTCTGGCTGTCCGGGCCAGTTCCACTCCCTTTGCAGCCATGGCACGCTGGGAGACCAACTGCTCATACTGATTCATCATGGACTGGACATTCATGATCAGGGAATTGGCCTGGCGGTCTACCTGACGTTCCGTAGATGAGGTCTTTTTTAAGGACTGACCCATCATGGATGCCGCATTTCTCATCTGTCTGGCAGACTGGCGCAGTGCTTTGGCGGTTGCCGCAGAAATCGCCTGATCCATCCCGGTCTGTTCCTCTGCCATATCCTCTGCCACATCGGCCTGGGACAGAAGGTCACTTGCCATAATACGCTCATTTACAGCAATATCAGCCTGATCCTCTACCATGCCCTTGGCCATATCATAGGCGCTTTTCATCGGTCCGTAATAATTTTTTACACGTTCCTCAATCTCACCGTAATCCAGATGTCCGTCTGAGAGAAGCTGCTGCTCCTGTTCATAGGCCACATTTGGATCTGTCTGATCTGCCAGCACAGTAAAGGGCACAGATGCTGCCAGAACCACGCTTAAGGACGCTGCTGCCGTTCGTTTTAAAAATGTGGTTTTCATGTTCATCGTCTCCTTTTCATCCTGCTTAATTGGAGGTGGTAAGGCCCTTCACATTCCAGTCATAGCCTTCTAATGCCACTAACAGCTGAAGCTTTTTCGTATTTACATCGCTTTCCGCTGTCATTACAGCATTCAGCGTGGTCTGATACTCAAGATTTGTAATCTGTCCTGCTGCCAGACTGGCAGAAGCCTTGTTTAATTTGGATTGCTCAGCAGCAAGCTGAGACTGAGCGGCATTCAGGGCATCTCTTGCCGTAAGTACAGTATTATACTGCGTTTTTAAGGATCGCACAGCCGTATCCTTTGCATTCTGAATGGAAGCCTGATTGGATTCGATCAGATCCTGGCTGGAAAGATTTCCTGCCTTTTTTTCGTAATATCTTACATCATAGTTATTGGCAAGCGCTGCCTCGGCATCCCCATCCGGGTTTAAGGTATCAATACGGGACATATCCGGCTCCGGTACTGCAAGGATCTCCGGCTGGGCGTCTGCGTCCCATCCGAGCATCAGGCAGAGATTTCTGTGGACATTTTCCTTATTCTTCTGGGCAGCAAGGATGGCTGTATCCTGATCCTGGACGCTTTTCTGAGCAGTAAGCACATCTATCTGGGTCGCCATGCCTGCGGCAGCCTGAGCCCTGGTAAATTCATACTGACTCTGAAGAAGAGCCTTTGTATTTTCCAGATTCTTTATATTGTATTCTGCCTGCTGTAAGGATACCATCATCTGCTGTGCCTGATATACCAGAGCAGCCTCCTGCTGGTCATACTGGATCTTTTCCATATCTGCATCCTGGTAATTGTTGTCTGCCTGCTTGGTGAGAAGGCCTGCGGAAAACCGCATGGACGCCCAGGTAACATCATCCTCAGCCGCATCTGCCTGATCCCAGATATCATCGATATCGTTCATATACTGCTCATATACGTCATTTAAGTCCTTTCCCTTCTGATCCTTATAGGCAGAACGGTTGCTGCGGACTGTAGGGTTATACTCATGGATCAGATCCTTCAGCTCCCCATACTCCATCACGTTATCCCTGAGAGAAGCCCATTTTTCCTCCGTGTAGGCAAATTCAGGGCTCATATCCTTATTATAATTGGGGGCCGGTGCCTCCGGAGCCTGATAGGTATTGTCATCCGGACGGTTAGATGCCGCCAGGATGTTCATGGGAAATGACATAGTCAAAATAGCAGCTGTGATCGCGGCCATATGACGGCCGGCTGTCTTTCTTTTCTGATTTTTCATGATTCATTCTCCTCTAATACGATTTTATATCCGTTTCATCCTATTTTGCCGCCTGCAGACTGCAGACGCCTTTTTCCAAAATCCTCATCTCTGTTTCGGTTGCCTGTAAAATAGATTCCTTTTCCTGCGGCTTCTGGCAGTAAAGGCTCATCGCCCGAATACATACCATAGCGGCTACATCCGCCCCGTAAATAAGAGCCTCCAGGCTCATAGGATAATGCTCTCGATCCATGTGTTCATAAATATCTTTGATAAAACCCTCATAAGGGTCATCCTTTAATGTAAATCCTCTGAAGCCAAAGATCTGATTTTGATTGGAAACGCTCAGATCCGACAGGAGATTTTTATGGATCTTGTAAAAGATATGGTCATTTCCCTTATCCATCCACTCCCGCACCATCTGTAAACAGACCGCAAAAGGACTCCCCATTTCTTTCAGGAGCAGCATCACCCGTTCTCTGAAATGCTCCCGCATTCCCCGGAGCATATAACGCATCAGATCATCCTTATCTTCAAAATATGTATAAAAGCTTCCCCGGGAAATATCCGCCTCCTTTATGATCTGATTGATCGAAGCCGCCGAATAGGGCACACGGGAAAATTCGTGGGCCGCCGCTTCTAAAATCAGCCGTCTTTTTTCTTCCTTTAATTTAAAAAACCGCTGGGTTGGCATAGAAATCAAGGCCTCCTTGAGTCAATGGTAAACATGACATATTGTCACTTTTCAAATTATAAACACTTACAGGTCGGAAAGTCAATGACCCAATTATAAAATTTCTCCAAACATTTTGTATACTGTATCTGAAAAAAGCACAAAATGTAAAATAAACTTGACTTTTTATGTAAAGTTTCCTATACTTATTTTGTACAGTTAGCTTTACATTTCACTCTATCCGTAAAAGTGGAACCATTAATGAAAGATACTGTCAGTAAAAAGAAGGGTGGGATCGATCACAGATGAAAAACAGGATCCAGGAACTGCGCCGGACCGGACGGATCCGTCAGGAGGATCTGGCAGAAGCAGTCGGCGTTACCCGTCAGACGATCATTTCTTTAGAAAACGGAAGATACAACGCTTCTCTGGGACTGGCGCACAAGATCGCCCGGTATTTCGGACGGACCATCGAAGAAATTTTTATTTTTGAAGAGGAGGACGACATATGAGAGAATCTATGAAAACCAACGGTCAGACCCGTTTGGTACGCAGATGCAGGCTTCGGATCTTTCTTGGAGCAGCTGCTTTGATTTTAGGTGCGGCCGCTCTCACAGCGGCTCTGACTTCTTCGGCCGGAGCGTCTCCCATTCTCTATCTGGAACCGGAAAGCCGCAGCTTCATGACAAGCTTCTATTACGGCACCGGCCTGGGGCTGATCATTGCCGGAGTTTTATTGATTTTAAGAAACCGTTCCTATCTGAAGGATCCGGAGCGCAGAAGGCAGCAGGAAATCCGGGAGTTTGACGAACGCAGCCAGGCCATCGGTACTAAAAGCTGGGCCTATGCGGGATACTCCCTGTTTATCCTTCTGTATGTGATGATCCTCCTGTCCGGCTTTGTAAGCGTCCTGATGGTAAAGCTTCTGCTCTGCATCATGGCAGCCTTTGCCGGTCTCCTTATCATCTGGAGAATGATCCTTTCACGAAGGATGTAGCTGTAGACCGGGCGTCCTGCTCACTGGCCCGTACGGCAAAATACCCTGAAGGGCTGAACGGCTTTCAGGGTATTTCTGCTATATTTACAAATATTTTTATACCATTCCCAAACGAATCTTTCTGTCCGGAGCCGGAAAAGCCCGATCTAACGCTGTCAATTCTTCTTCTGTAAGGACAATTGTATCTGCCCCAGCATTATCCAGAGTATGGTCTTTACGGGAAGAACGGGGAATCGCAATGACATTCGGATACCTTAAAACAAAAGCAAGGAGAATTTGTGAAACAGATACTCTGTGACGATCGGCAATACAGTTTAATGTGGGATTTTTATACATCCCTCTGTTCAGCTTTCCTCCCTGAGCCAAAGGGCAATATGCCATAAGAGGAATTCCTCGTTCCCGCATCCACGGAAGAAGATCATACTCAATCCCTCTGGCTGCCACATGATATAAAACCTGATCCACTGCACAGTTTGTTCCGCCCGGAACAGACCACAGTTCCTTCATATCCTCTGTATCAAAATTAGAAACGCCCCAATTTCGTATTTTTCCTGCTGCTTTCAGTTGTTCCATACAGTCTACCGTTTCCTCAAGACGGATCCTTCCACGCCAATGCAGCAAATACAGATCCAGATAATCGGTTCCCAACCGTTTCAGACTTTCCGTACAGCTTTTAAATATTGCTTCACGGCCTGCGTTGTGCGGATAAACTTTTGATACAAGAAACAGCTTCTTCCGATCTATGTCTCTGATCGTTTCTCCAATCAGGCATTCGGATGCACCCTCTCCATACATTTCTGCTGTATCGATCAGGATCATACCTGCCTTAATTCCGGCTTTTAACGCTTCCTTTTCCTGACCGGCCAGGGACAGATTTTCACCCAGGAACCAGGTTCCCTGCCCAAGCGCAGGAACAGGCGTACCATCCGGCAGCATAACCATTCGCTTCATCATTTCTGCTCTCCTGTAAGCAGACGCAGTCCTTAAAGCAGTCCCGCCGTCTTCATCTCTTTTTTAATTGTTTCCAGAACCGGTCCGTCAGGAGTTGCCAGATTGGGCTTATAGGGAAGCCCTATATTTCTTCCCCGAAGATTGGCCATATCCTTTGCAGCAACCGGAAAGCTTGCGCCGTCCATAGACAGGCGAACCGGATTTAATTTAAACTGTGCTTCCAGTGAACCTTTCATATCTCCGGCGGCAAACTTATTATAAACATCTGTAATCAGCTCTGGCATAAAATTGGCTGCCGTACATACTCCCCCTACTGCCCCGTGACACAAAGAGGCATACAAAAGAGTATCTTTACCGCCAAAAACTTTAAAATCCACATCCCTTGTTCTTCGGATAAATTCCGCAGTCTGGGTAATGTCGCCGCTGGTGTCCTTCATTCCCACAATATTTTCTACTTCATGGGCCAGACGTTCTACCAGACTGCCCGACATGGTGTATCCTACCCGCCCCGGATTATTATAAAGCAGCACCGGAAGTCCGGGAACACAGTCCGCAATCGTTTTAAAATGAAGGAACAGTTCCTTTTCCGTAGGTTTTAAAAACATAGGCTGCAAAATAGAAATACCGGCTGCTCCATATTTTCGGGCCATTTTTGCAAGGCGGCAGCATTTTTTCGTGCTGATCGCACCAATTCCGAAATATACAGGTACGCGTCCTGCGGTCTGATCTATTATGATCTGCAGCCCGCGCTCCATTTCATCCTCTTCTACCATGTAAAATTCGCCGTTGCTGCCAAATGCCAGAATCCCCAGCACGCCTCCCTCTATGACATAATCCACCTGTTTTCTAAGCTTTTTCTCATCAATTTTCTCATCTTCATCGATCGGTGTAAGGATCGGCACTACTACGCCCTTCATAAAATCTGTATTGATCATTTTTTAACTCCTGAACTTTATCGTTTACTTGTCCGGTGTTACAGTTACGCCGGATATTTTTTCATAGTATTTTACAACGCTGGCATGGTCTTCCCTGTCGCATCCCTCTGATCTCAAGAACTGCATGATTTCCATCATCTGAGCCGTCAGAGGTGCCGGAGAACTGATCGCATGGGCCGCATTTAAAGCATTATTCAGATCCTTTATGTGCAGTTCGATGCGGAAACCCGGATTAAAATTGCGGGAAAGCATCATAGGAGCCTTGGCATCCATAACGGTAGATCCGGCCAAACCGCCGCGGATTGCCCGATAAACAAGCTCAGGATCCGTACCGGCTTTTTTGGCAAAGGACAAGGCCTCGGCCACAGCCGCAATATTAATCGCTACCACCATCTGATTTGCAAGCTTTGCCACATTTCCAGAACCCAGCTCTCCCACATAGACCACAGAACCTGCCATAGACATAAGCATATCATAATACCGTTCAAATATCTCCTTCTTTCCGCCAACCATTACAGACATCGTACCGTCAATCGCTTTTGGCTCACCTCCGGAAACAGGAGCATCCAACATTTCAATTCCACGCTTTGCACATTCTTCCCCAATCTTTTTACTTTCCGTTGGGTCGATCGAACTCATATCAATCAAAACAGTTCCTGGTCTTGCCCCTTCTGCAATACCGTTTTCACCAAGCACCGCCGCCCGCACATGGGGAGAATTGGGAAGCATTGTAATAACAGCCTCTGCCTGAGACGCCGCATCTCTGCCATTAACCGCCGCCTTTGCGCCGCAGGATACCAGTTCTTCTACCGCATCCTGATTAAAATCATACACAATCAGCTCATAGCCTGCCCGAATCAGATTCTTTGCCATCGGCTTTCCCATAATTCCCAGTCCAATAAACCCAATTTTCATTTTAATCGCCTCATCTTTCTTTTTATCGCCATAAATTACAATCTCGGAATATTTCAATTTCCCAGACATTCATTTACACCTTTTATTAACTCATCTGCCGCCTCTGCCGGTGTCTTCTCTCTGGCACTCAGCTTTCCGAACACCTTATAATATACCCCGTCCGGATTTGCCTGAAGATCCGGATTTTCAAACTTGCTGTCTACAGAAAATTTACAGTAGGAAATCACTGCCTCATTTGATTTCTTTGCCAGTTCATCCCCAATATTTTTATCATTCAAAAGAGTTACCGCTGTTTTTGAACAGGGAATTCCACGTTCTGTGCCACAGATTTCCACGCCTTCCGGATCATTTAAAAGGAAATTGATCAGCATCGCCGCTTCCTTTGGGTGCTCACATGTAGAGGGAACTGCAAACGCCTGTGCGATTTTAGTAAAGCCTCCATTATAATCACCGAATTTGATAAAATCACCAATTACCATTTCCTGTCCCGGCTTGTCTACGCTCTCCACCAGAGCATCCGCCATTTTCTTTGCTGAACTGTCCCAGGTATAGATTCCTGCATATTTTCCATTGATCCACTTGGCATTTTTATCTACAGAATCAGCCATGTCGCCGTCCAGTACCGCAAGGGTAGGAATTACATGGGCATCCTCCAGCTGATTCATAAAATCGAGCCCTTCTGCAATTTCTTCCTGAGTATATTGAATCTGTCCATTTTCTACCCAGGGCTTGTTATAAACAGATTCCAGATAATAAACCATAAAAAGCATTCTGTCATATTCCTGCAGTACCAGAGGATAAGCATCCTCATCATATGCCTTAAAGGCCGCGCCTGCTTCAAAAAGCGATTCCCGATCTGTAGGAATCTGGCATCCCACCTCGTCAAATGTCGTCTTATTCCAGTAAAACAGACGTCCGGTCAAAGAAATCGGTATTGCCAGAAGTCTTCCATCCATTGTGCAGGAGGAAAGGCTTTCTTCCGGGAACTGTGTAAGATCCAGTACGTCCCCGTATTCATTCAAATCTGTAAAGGATCTGCCTCCCTGACCATAGGAATCCAGCCAGGCCCAGTTGATCTGCATCACATCTGCTCCGTTTCCTCCGCTTAAATTCAGCGACTGTTTCTGCTCCCAACCATTCCATGCTCCGTATTCTGCATTTACTTTAATATTAGGATATTTCTTTTCAAAAGCAGCAATTGCTTTTTCCGTAGCCTCATGACGGCTGTCGCCTCCCCACCAGGAAAAGCTGATCGTTACTGTCCCATCTGAAGCTTCTGATCCGCTTTCTGAGGCATTTCCCCCCACTGCCCCGCATCCGGCTAACGCCAATGCGGCCGAAACTCCTGTCATCACCTGTAAAATTTTTTTCATTTTCATAACGCTTACCCCTTTCTTACACCTTTGGCGCATAAAATACCTGCCTGCTTTCCATCAAGCCGTCCTTCTCCAGTTTTTCTACATCCATTCTGGGTGCGATCCCCGAAATTCCCTGATTACAAATGATTCGTCCCCCCTTCTCCTGCGGTTTATACAGCGTATATTCTCCCACTGGTACAGTGATCGGCTCATGAAATTCAACTCTCTCACTCTCATCATAAAGACAGCCGAAGATTGCATTCAGATAAATACGGCCTCCGGACGAAAATACCGCATGGCATTCTCTTGCCATATCCCGTATCGTAAGAAGATCGTCCATTCTGGTCATTCTTCCTATCGAAGGCTGAAGATGATCAACACCTTTTTCAAGATAAATCTCATACATATAAGAAATTCTCATGGATTCTCCAAATGCCAGAGGCATAGGGACTCCCATTTCCTTTAAACGGCGGATACCGTTAAAATCATTGGAATGAATCGGCTCTTCCAGCCACTCCAGATGATAGGGCGCAGCCAGCTGTGAAAAACGGTATGCCTCCTCCACACTCCATCTCTGATTCGCATCTACGGCAATTCCCACAGAAGATCCTACTGCTTCCCGGACTTTCTTCAGACGGCGGATATCACGTTCCATATCCGTTCCCTCTCCGCTTCCCACCTTAAATTTAACTGTCTTATAGCCTTCTTCCACATAACGGGTCATATCAGCAACCAGCTCATCATCCTCTAGCAGAAGAGAACCTCCGCCCTTATATGCAGCCGTCCAGTCCTTTTCTGCTCCCAGAAAACGGTGAAGGGGCTTTTGGGCCCGCTGCGCCAGAAGATCCAGCATCATCAGATCCAGCTGACCCACTTCTACTGCTTTTTCACTTTGAAATCCGGCATTGCGTATCCTCCAATAAAGACTTTCCCTCCATTCATTGTAGCTCTTTGTCTCGCCAGTCAGGATCATCGGAAGGATATCTGCTGTAAAAGCTGGCCCTACGCTCAAATGAGCGCAGCAGCCTTCCTGATCGTACAATTCAATACACCCTTTTTCCGGTGCAAATTTTCCCATTCCTCCAGTTCCATCTTTAAAAGGTTTCGGAAGAGGAATCTGATGAAAATGGTAATACACAGCCTTTGTAAATTTTATTTGATCCATGAAATCAAATTTCATCGCAGTACCCCCTATTTTAGTTATGGTCAAAATATAGAAATTGATTGAATCTTCCTGTAAATCATGGCATTTTCACTATTTTTTATATTTTTTTCTTTTTATAATACTAAAATATCACATTAAAACCACTACAACAATATCCACTTATTCTTCTGCAATATATCATTTTAGTTAACCATCTTCCTTGACAGGGGTTTTTAAGAATGATACCATAACCATATCATCATCCGGGAGAATTTTAATATGAATACCAGACAGTACAATTATCTTTTAACCATCGCCTCCTGCGAGGGGCTTTCCGCAGCTGCCAAAAAACTGGGTGTTACTCAGGCAGCTCTGAGTAAATTTCTGGCAGAACAGGAGCGTCTTCTGGGCGTAAAGCTTTTTCTTCGCCATCAGAAAAAAATGTACCCCACTCCGGCCGGAGAAACTATGCTGGAAGCAGCCAGAAACATACTGGCTATAAAAAACAGCACGCTTCAGACCATTAACCGCCTTACCAGAAACGTTTCTCCGCCGATCGTCATCGCATCCACGCCCTATCGGGGAGCAGAACTGTTCAGCCGCGTATTCAGCCGTTTTTCCGTTCTTTTTCCTACTGTAGATCTGTCTTTAAAGGAAATCTATTCTTCTGCTCAGGAAGAAGAAATCCATCGTGAAAATGCAGACTTTGCCTTTGGCGTGAATCTTCACTCAGCCTTTCCTGATGTCTGCAGCCTTCCGGTCTGCCGTGAGGAACTTCTTCTTGCAGTTCCGCCTTTTCACCCTATGGCACAGCTGGCAGGAAAGAATCAGCTGGTTTCTGTTTCGATCCAGTCCTTTCAGGATATCCCTTTTGTCCTTCCGGGTCCTAAAAATAACATCCGCATTATGGCGGATCAAATCTTTGCTCAGGCGGGCTTCATGCCAGTCATTTCTTTTGAATCTGACAATGGAATGACTGTTGACGCCATGATCCGCAAGGGCGCCGGAGCCGGTTTTATCCCCAAACGTTACCTGGATTCGGAAACAGAATTGTCCTGCTTTCGTCTGGATCCCCCCTGTTTTGAGATTTCCTATATCCGTTTTCTTAAAAAGAGGATTCTCAGCTATGCGGAAACATGTCTTTTGGGTCTTTTGATTGACGAACGACTGAAAACGAATGGACAGGAGTTGATCCCGGATCCCAAGATCCATGAATTTCTTTCTGCAGCCCATGATGCCAGACCGTCTTTTTAAATAATTTTGTAACTATTCAGAACGGGCATCTTCTTGTCCGGCAAAGCCGAACAAGAAGCATCGGAGATTCCTCCGATGTGAGAACTGTCTGGAAAATCCGCTTACAAGCAAGCTTGACACGGATTTTTCTGCCAGTTCTCCCGCCGTCCTGAATAGTTACATGATTTTTATGATCAGGAGGAATCGTTTTGAATAAAAAAAAGACCGGTTTATTCAAACCGGAAGACATTGATTTTGATACGAAAATTTTAGATTTCATAATTGCCATTGCCGATGAGGGAGGACTTTCAAAGGCTGCGGAAGCTCTTTATTTATCACAGCCTGCTCTTTCCCGTTATTTAAAAGCAGTAGAAACCTCCCTTGGAACCCCTATTTTTTTTCGCAGGCATCAGGGACTGGCGCTGACCCCTGCCGGAAAAGTTTTTATCAACGGGGCCAGGAGCATGGTTCATCTGGAACAGGAAACCCTTCGAAAAATCCAATCCGAAAAACAAAATAGGGATACTTCCGTCAGGATTTCTGTCCAGAGCTTTCTGATACCCTTTTTTCAGGCAGAGATATCCCCTGCTTTTTCATCCGCCTTTCCTCATTTTGCAGTTTATACCCAGGAGGGGAATGACAGAACGATCCGCGAACAGACAAGCAACGGCTCCATCGATCTTGGTTTTTTTCTGGGAGAACCCTGTGAAACTCCCTATTTTTTTCAGAAATCTCTCCTGGACTCAGAGCTGGTTTTTATTGCCGCTTCCAAATCTCCCGGACTAAAACGCTGCCGGAACTCAAGTTTTCAGTTAAGCTTTTTTGCAGGAGAACCCGTCATGGCTCATCTGGAAGATACGTTTCTCAGCCGGAAACAGAATCAAATTTTTACGGAAAACAGCATCAACCAGCCTGACAGCTGTGCCCGCGGAACCATAAAGGTTCTCACCGATCTGGTAAAACTGGGATACGGAAATGTAATTCTCCCGTCAAAAGCCGCTGATCTTCCCAGAGACAGAACCTTTTCCCTCAATCCACCTCAATCCTGCAGCTGTATCGCGGCCTGGTGCCGGGGAAGACCCCTTTCCGTTCCAGCAGAGGAATATCTGAAAACTGCAGAACTGAAATTTAAAAACGAATTTTTCGCCTGAGACTATCTGTGCTTGTGTTCTATATTCGCCGTCTCCCTCACAATATACACCGGACGATCCTTCAGTTCCGTAAAAAGGATGGCGATATACTCTCCGATGATGCCGATGAGCAGAAACATCATGGCGAACATAAAGCAGATCAGCACCACAATGGTAGCATATCCACTGGGAGCTCCCTGACGGGTAAAGAGCGTATAGACCAGAACTGCCATCCCGGCTGCTCCCGATAAGATTCCAGCGTAAATTCCCAGCTTTAAGGGCATATTGGAAAAGCAGAGGATGGTATTAACCGAAAAGATAAACAGCTTTTTTAAGCTGTACTTGCTCTCTCCTGCCACCCTCACGCCTGCCTCATATTCCAGAGTAGTTTTCTGAAAACCCACGTTCTGGACATAGCCCCGCAGGAAACGCACCTTTTCCCGGTAATTCCCTTTTAAAACCTCTGCCACCGAACGGCTGACCGCAAAAAAGTCAGAGGCATTAGGCTCAAAGTGAACATCCGAAATGCAGTTGATCAGCCAGTAAAATCCGGAGCTGGTGATATTTTTGATCAGGCCTGCGCTTTTGTTTCGGGTACGCACCATACTGATTACCTCGTTTCCCTCCTCAAAGGCCCTGATGATCCGTGGAAGACATTCCGGGGGATGCTGCAGATCTGCATCCATGCAGACCACTCCGTCGCCTGTGCTGTAATCCAGACCCGCGATCATGGCTGCCTCATGTCCGAAATTTCTGGAAAAGCTGATAAGCTTTACCTTCTGATCCTCTGAAGCCAGGGCTTTAAGCACCTCCAGGCTGCCATCTGAGCTTCCGTCATTTACAAAAATCAGCTCATGATCCCAGGAAAGAGTATCCAGCACTCTCTTCATCTCTGTATAACATTCCTCCAGCGCCTGTTCCTCATTGTAAACAGACACGACCACGGAAAGAATCTTTTTTTTCAGATTGCTTCTATCTTCACTCAAAGGATGGTTCTCCTTTATCATATTCAGTCAAATACCCGGATCTGCTGGCTGGAATGGGTTGGAACCCGCTTGTCCTCAGGAGGCAGCTGCATATAGTCGCCGTAAACCTCTGTAAGTACCTGATGATACCCCTTTGGGATCATCAGCTGCGTATCTTCAAAAGGCGCATCCTCCGTCTTGGTGCACCAGTCATCCTCCAGAGTTACATAGAGGTAATCCGGCTGGTAATTACTGTAATACCACCGGCTTCCTTTGCTCTTTCTGTCTTTTAAGGCAGCCCATTTCTGCATGGAAATGATCCACTTTAGGGGAATCAGCTTTCCTGCTGTGGCAAGTCCTCCTACAAAAATTTTGTGAAGCAGGCTGTATCTGCTATAATCCAGATCATGGCGGTGCCCCATAGCCAGGCCGTAGATGGCCTTGTGGATAAAGCGGGTCATCTCAGACGCCAGCTTTCCCTCGGGCAGCTTATCCAGAATAAAGAGGTCTACCCAGAGATGGTTTAACTTTCCCTCATAATAGTCCATCCGGTCGCTGTCCGGATGAACCTGGCTGTTTTTATAAATAATACGGGGAGTAAAGTCATAAAATGCCCGGCCGCCCCGGTAGCTGTCCGGCTCCAAAAGCTCCATGGTATCGGGAAGTTCCCTTTTTATAACCTTTTTTAACGCCTCGTACTGGCTCCGGATCAGAACCACATCTGCATCATCATCCCAGGGAATAAAGCCCTTGTGGCGCACTGCGCCGATCAGGGTTCCCGCATCCAGGGCATACCGGATCTTATACTTTCTGCAGATCCGGTCCAGCTCCTTTAATATCTTTAAATTGGCCTCATGGACCTTTGTCATATCGTATGTCTGTGCCATACTGTCCTCGACCTCCGTTCCTGTCAGGCAATGGCTTCACGGATGGTCTTTGCCATATAGTCGATCATCTCGTCCGTCATACCGGGATATACGCCTACCCAGAAGGTATCCTTTAAGATCCGGTCCGTATGCTCCAGACTTCCCACAACACGGAAGCCCTCCCCGTTCTTTCGCATCTCGTCAAAGCAGGGATGCTTTACCAGGTTTCCTGCAAAGAGCATACGGGTCTGTACGCCCATTTTCTCAATATGCTGAACCACCTGATTGCGGTCTGTGCCTTCCTTACAGGTGATGAGGAAGCCAAACCAGCTGGGTCTTGCGTGCTCGCAGGCCTCAGGAAGAATCAGCTTGTCCTCCGTGCCTGCCAGAGCAGCCTTTAAGCGGTCAAAATTGTGGCGGCGGCGCTCTACAAAGGACGGGAACTTGTCTAACTGGGCGCAGCCGATGGCAGCCTGCATATCGGTTGCCTTTAAATTGTAGCCTAAATGAGAATATACATATTTGTGGTCATAGCCTAAAGGCAGCTCGCCGTACTGGCGGTCAAAACGGTGTCCGCACATATTGTCGCGGCCGGAAGGACATACGCAGTCCCGTCCCCAGTCACGGAAGGAGCGCATAATGCGGTTTAAAAGGCCGTTGTCTGTATACACAGCTCCGCCTTCACCCATAGTCATGTGATGGGGCGGATAAAAACTGGAGGTTCCGATATCTCCGATGGTTCCCGTAAATCTTGTAACCTCGCTTCCATCCTCCTCCATGGTATACTGGGTTCCCAGAGCATCACAGTTATCCTCTACAAGCCACAGATCATATTTGTCGCAGAAGGCCTTTACCGCCCTCAGGTTAAATGGATTTCCCAGAGTGTGGGCGATCATCACTGCCTTTGTCTTTTCAGACCGGGCCGCTTCCAGCATGGTTACATCAATATTATACTGAGGAATGGTTACATCCACGAATACAGGAACGGCGCCGTACTGAATAGCCGGAGCCACGGTGGTAGGAAAGCCGCAGGCTACGGTGATGATCTCATCCCCACGTTTGATGCGGCGCTCTCCAAGCAGCGGAGAGGTCAGGGTCATAAAGGCAAGAAGATTGGCAGATGAGCCGGAATTTACCAGCGAGCAGTATTTTACTCCCAGATATCCTGCCAGCTTTTTCTCAAATTCATCCGTATAACGTCCGGAAGTCAGCCAGAATTCCAGAGCGCTGTCCACCAGATTTACCATCTCATCATGGTCATAAACGCGGGACGCATAGGGAATCCTGTCGCCTTCTCTGTATGGCGCCTTTTTATGAAAGGTATCGCAGTATCCGGCTACCTGCTCCAGAATCTGCGCTCTTGCCTGTTCTTCGGTCATATGTTCAAACATGATATGTTTTCCTCCTTGATTCTATTTCATAGGAACGCCGCAGGGCACTCCCCGCGGAGCATTTTTATTCCATAGGACGCCCTTTCCTATGAAATGAAAAATTCGCGGATCTGGCGGTCCATCACCTCTGTCATATCCGCTCCCTCCAGATACTCTTTTGACCATTCCACAGTTTTCTCCACTGCTTCCTTTACGCCATATCTGGGCGTCCAGCCAAAGGTATGCTTGATCTTTGAGCAGTCCAGCTTCAGGAAATTCGCCTCATGGGGGCCGCCCATCCAGCGGTTCTCCCAGGTCTGTCCCTGTCCCCAGGCTGCGCAGAACAGATCTGCCAGCGTTCCCGTTGTCACACAGTCCTTGTCGTCCGGGCCTACATTATAATACCCCTCAAAGGTTCTGTCCTCATACTGCTTCATGGCAATGGTCAGATAAACAGCCAGAGGCTCCATCACATGCTGATATGGCCGGGTGGAATAGGGATTGCGGACAATAATGGTCTTTCCTGCCGCAGCTGCCCTCACACAGTCCGGAATGATCCTGTCTGCGGCAAAATCGCCTCCGCCGATCACATTTCCCGCCCGTGCGGTAGAAATGGCGCAGCGTCCGTCCTCAAAAAAGGATTTTTTATAGCTGTGGGTCACAAGCTCGGAGCAGGATTTGCTGTTGGAATAGGGATCATAGCCATCCAGATTGTCACACTCCCGGTAGCCATACTCCCACTCCCGGTTCTCATAAACCTTATCCGTAGTCACATTTAAAAAGGAACGCACGCTCTCCGTCCGGCGGACGCACTCTAATACATTTACCGTACCCATTACATTTGTTTCATAGGTGTAAACCGGCTCCTGATAGGATTCCCGCACAATGGGCTGGGCTGCCAGATGAAATACGATCTCCGGCCGGGTTTCTTCAAATACGCGGCTTAAATGCTCCAGGTCGCGGATATCTCCAACCACACTCTTTATAGTGTCCTCCAGACCGGCGATCTCAAAAAGGCTGGGATCCGTAGGCGGAGTCAGGGAATAGCCCGTAACCTCTGCCCCGGAAAGAGTCAGGATGCGGGTAAGCCAGGAGCCTTTAAAACCCGTGTGTCCGGTGATCAGAACTTTTTTATTTCCATAAAATTCCTTTAATTCCTCAATTGTCATGGCTTAAGATCCTTTCTGTCATCCTTCCATATTTTCCAGGGCGCATTTCCCGACTGCCATAAGGCCTCCAGCTTTTTCATCTCTCTCTGTGTATCCATACACTGCCAGAATCCGCTGTGATAGAAGGATTTCATCTGTCCCTCTGCCGCCAGCCGCTCCATGGGTTCTCTCTCAAAAACTGTAGTATCATCCTTTAAATAGTCAAATACTTCCGGATTCAGCACCATAAAGCCGCCGTTGATCAGCGCTCCGTCATTGTCATCCTTTTCCCTGAAGGAAAGTACGCTGTCATTTTCATCAATATTTAAAACGCCCTTTGACTGGCCCAGGTTTACAGTGGTAATGGTGGCAATCTTTCCATGGGATTTGTGAAAGTCTGCCAGGGCATTTAAGTCCACATTAGAAACCCCGTCCCCGTATGTAAGCATAAAGGGCTCGTTTCCGATATAGGGCTGAATCCGCTTTACACGGCCTCCTGTCATGGTGTTAAGTCCCGTATCCACCAGAGTTACCTTCCACGGCTCGGAATAATTATTGTGAACCTCCATCCGGTTATTTGCCAGGTCAAAGGTCACATCTGAGGTGTGAAGGAAATAGTCTGCAAAAAATTCCTTTACCACATACTGCTTATAGCCCAGACAGATCACAAAATCATGGTAGCCGAATTCGGAATAATACTTCATAATGTGCCACAGGATGGGCTTTTCACCAATCTCGATCATGGGCTTTGGTTTTAAGTGGCTTTCCTCACTGATCCGGGTGCCGAAGCCCCCTGCTAATATTACAACTTTCATCGAATCTCCTCCATTAACGAAATACATTCAACTGATTCTCTTCCAATATCTCAAATGCCTTTCGCAGCTTGTCCGTTCCCTTGCGGTATTCATACAGATCCGGGGCTGCGGGATTCATCTCCATCATCTCCTCATCGGTCAGGTGCGGCATCAGGGGGGCAAGCTCCCTCATCATCTCAAACCGTTCTTCCCGGTAAGGCGCTTTTTCTATCTCACGATATGTAGTATAACCATTTCCCAGAAGGATTGCAATACAGAATACAGCCCCAAAGATGCGGCCGGCTGCAGAGAGCCTGCTTTTCATCTGTACTGCCAGGGCAAAGGTCAGGATAATTCCCAGAATCCCCACCTGAAACTGCAGGGCATACCGGGAGCTTAACGCATAGTTTTCCTTTTCAAAAATGTATCTGGATAAAAAGATCAGCACATGATTTAAGGCGCCTCCCGTAAGGAGCATCATAGGGAAAAGGGATCTCTCATAAATTTTGTGCCGCAGATTCATCCATAAAGCCCACAGATAGCCTGCCGCCACAAAAAGCCCCAAAAGATAACAGAACCCATCTGTGATTTTCCCGTCTGAAATCCACTGGATCAGCTCCTCTCCTCCGATCAGCATTCCCGCCAGAGACTTTAAAAGAAAACGCACCGGAAAGGAGGGCGCATCCATTAAAAGCTCTCCCAGGGAACGGCCCGTCGCTCCGGCGTGCTCCTCCACCGCAAAGGAATTGCTGAGGATATAAAGCAGAAGGGGGATCAAAACTGCAAAAAGAAATGCCAGATACCTGCGAAAATCCCCCTTAGATCCCAGCCCTTTTTCCCCTTCCAAAGCGGAACATTCTGACTGCTTTTGTTTTTTTCTCCACAGGTCTCTTACAATTCCCGCTGTTGAAGCCAGGATCATTACCACCGCATAGATTGCGCAGTACGGCCCTGCAGTTCCAAGGATAATAAGTACTGGCAGCAGGATCATGCGAAGGGTATCTCCTTTCTTCTCCTGTCCCGTCCACACCCGGTCAAAAACCAATTCATGGTAATAAAAACAGGCAAAGGCAAAAAAGTGGGACCAGCCGCTTCCATTTGTAAGCATCTCCCATTGATTCAGGCTGAATGTCACGGCCATTATAAGAAAAAACCATATGCTCCCCAGCTTGTGACGGATAAAATACAGGCCGAATACCCAGGCCGCAAGCGCTATGCTTACAGCCCCCAGAACCCGGTCAAAAGTAATGGAAAAGCCAAACAGCTCCACATTGATGATCCGTCCCAGATAGTTAATAGGAATTCTTGTCAGGACATCGGGCACAAAAAAGCGATCCGGATCATAGACATCCGGCAGGTAGCTGTTTACCAGGCGGATATAATCGGAATAAACCACATCGCAGGTGGCATTTTTGATGTACCATAAAAGAAACGCCAGCCCCGCTGCGGGAATCAGAAGGCAGAGCGCCTTTCTGTATACGTCTTTTCTGTTTGTTTCTGCCTTCATGATTCGTTACCTCCAAAATTCCCGGCTATTTCCGGCTTTATTCTGCCGAAATGTGAACAATAGCTGCCAGCCGGTCTTCGCCCCTCTGTTCCATCGCATTCTGCATATAAAAATTATAGTCAAAGGTCAGGTGCACCAGCTGCCAGGGGCTGGCCGTAAGGCGCGCATCCACCACACTGGAGTGAAGGGGAAGCTTTAAGGGCTCCTCCTGATCCTTTGTAATGGTAATCATTTCTCCGCCGCTCATAATGCCGGGATACATGATTTCCAGATCAATGATCCCTTCTTCTCCCGCCATCACGGTCAGAGAGGCGTGTTCATCCATCCAGCCGTCCTCATAGTAGCCGTAATCCACCTTGAGCTTTAAATCCCTTACAAAATCTGTAATATCCTGAAAACCATTGTGCTCCGGATCCTCCCGCAGCACCAGCATACTGTCATCCACCAGTCCGATGTCGCGGATGCTTTCAATCTTCTTTACCTGCGTTCCCTCGGCCAGTCTCTTTTTGTCAAAGACCTTAAAGAAGGTTCTGGCTGTAAAATCACTCATCTCATAGGTGTCTTCCATGATATAGATGGTTTTTCCGAAAATCTCATCCCCATATTTTTCATAAGTTTCTTCTGCCAGAGAATTATAGCGCAGCTGATCTGGCCAGAGATAAAGCTTTGGATAGCAGCCTCTGTAAAAAAGCTCCACAGGGAACATGAAAAGCACATAGACTCCAAAGAGCACGCCCCAGGGCCAGATGCGCTTCAGATAAAGCTCTTTTTTCACTCCATTTGTCAACTCGCCGTACATCCAGGCCAGAAACAGCAATGCACCCGCTAAGGATACATAGATCCAGCGCAGTTCCACACGGATCGTAACGCTGGCGGATGCCACATTAAGCGCAATAAAGCCCGTAAATAAAAGGACATTTACCCAAAGAGCCGCCCGTTTTTCTTTCCTTTTTCTTCCAAACAACATTACAAGGAAACCAAGCACAATGGCAAGAACCGCCAGATCTGCCAGGATCACCAAAAGCTTAACCCAAAAAGGGCTCTGGCCCCAGGGGCAGCCGTTTAAGTGCTCCGGTCCCGCATTGATCCCGAAAATGTAAGCTGCCTGACTGAAGGCAAAGCCAATGGCCTGAGGGATATTTAATGTTTCTGCCACCTGAGTGCCTCCCGTTCCTGCCGGAAGCACCGTACCGATGGTAAAGGCCCGGATGAGCTGAACCAGCCCGAAGCTTCCCACCGCTCCCACAATGCAGACAGGCCGTCTGCACCGGACCGCGATCAAGGCCAGAATGAGAAGAGGAAAGAGAGCCATATAACGCTCATGGACAAAGCAGACACCAAAATACAGCAGACAGGCCTTTAAAAACAGGCTGTCTCTGTGATCTTCATTGATATACCGGTACAGATTCCACAAAATTGCCGCTGCCATCCACAGCGCCATGGTTTCCATCAGCCCCAGCACCTGTCCGATCTGATAATAGGCCATACGGCTGGATAAAAACATGACGCCTGTAAAAAATCCAATGGCCTTTGCTCCGGAAAGCCTGCAGGCAATTCCATACAGATAGCAGGCCAGAGCTCCGTTTAAAAGGATGTTAATGGGTACGAACCATGACACATGATTTCCCACCACAGCCATTTCCAGCCAGGCTGCCAGATAATAAAGGAAGCGGAAACGGGTACTTCCCATGGGAAATACATACTGCAGAAAGCTCTGCTCTCCGTAGCAGGACCAGAAATACAGGTCATCCATATAAAGGCCCTTGATCTCGATTCCCCGGTTGACCCACACAGCCAGCCCGAAAAGCAGTCCCATAAAGATCAGATGATCCTTCCACTCATATTTTTTCTCCATTCTGGAAAATCCGATCCTGAATTTTATTCTGTCCTTTGCTTCCAATGCTTCTGCCTCCTTTATTCAGGTGTGTTTGCCGGACGCCTACCGGAATCCGTTCTCTCTCATACAGTAGTTTTGGCGGAAGCGCTCCGCCTCCTCTGTCTGAAGCTCCTCTGTTTTTTCATCTAAAGCCACACGGGCTTTCATATTTCCCCACTCAAAGGTAAGATCCCGCAGGGTTCCCTCTTCGATCATGTCTTCAACGATTTCAAAGGCCCTTGCCCGATCGGCCAGATATCCAGCCTGGACAAAGAAATAGTCAACCCCTGCATATTCCAGAAATTCTTCAAAATACGCAAGCTTCTTTACCAGATAAACATCTCCCCCGCTGCCGGTCACATCATAATAGCTCTGAACACAGCAGTTTAAATCCAGCACCTCAGGGTGGTATCCAAAAGCCAGTACCCGGTCTCTGGGTGAAAAGCTGGCTGCCAGCGCTTCATAGCCCCGGCGTATTTTCCGCTCGTTCTGTTCTGTCCTGTGGTTATAGCAGCCCGGCCCGGTCCATTTCACAGGGGTAAAGCCCGGTGTGCCGGCCCAGCTGGTGGTGCAGGATACCAGCGTATTGAATAGAAAAAATGGAACCGCCAGAAAACAGAGGCTTTTGTGAGCCCATTGATTCCCTGCCTCTTTCCGGGCTTTTATCCACGCCCCTGTCATGCGCACTGCGCTGATTCCAAGAACCGCATATACCAGCATAAAATAATTTCCGTCCACCTGGCTCAATGTATAAATGCTTAAAACAGAGCCTGCCAGAAGGATTCCTGTAAGAACGCCGTCAAACTGGTCATGACTGTTCATAAAAAGCCCGGACTGCTTTCCTGAGCGAAGCCGGAAAATAAGGTTTATGCACCACAAAATGAGAAGGATGGTCACAAGCCCCGTTCCCCAGGCAATGATCACATGATCCATATCTTCTCCCACAGGTGCAAGAAGAATCCCATTCAGACGCTCCATGAGCCTTTCTGCCTTCTCACCTGCCGACAGAGCCCAGGGATCCCCGATGACCCGTGAAAAATTAAAGGGATATTTTACCTCAAAACCGATCTTTTCGCACATTCCGGCAAAAATAGAAGTGATCGGTACTCCCGTGATCCTCCATGTGCGGTACCACAATCCGGCTGCAGCCATAAGCGGAAGCAGCCAGAGGAAAACTCCCCTTTTATTTCCAATTTTTAAATTTTTCCCAAGCAGCAGGCATAACAGTCCTGCCGCGCCCAGTGCCGTAGAAAACACCAGTGCGGTAGGCTTGAAAACAAGGGTCACAATATAAGCCGCCACTGCAAAGAGCAGCCATGGAACCGCCTGTTTCCCCTGCTCCTTCTTACCAATGGCAAGGCAGAGGAAATCATAAATGATCAGCTGGTACAAAAGGGTAATGCTGTCGCTCTTTGCAGACACTGCCATATTCATAATGCCCGGAATGGCAGCACATACAGCGGCTGTCCACAAAGCCATGGTTTTTCCGCCGTTTCTCCCGCCTATATGTCCGGCCAGAAGCACTGTTCCCACAGTTGTCCAGAAGGAAAAAGCCAGGACGAAACCATAGGTAGGCGTACCTGACAGAGGAAGGTTTAAAACCTCCAGCCCCTTGCTGTAGCTGTACACCAGATTATTCATTCCCAGGTTTTCATAAATTCCCTTCCCATTATCCAGCACAAAACCGGAACGCAGGCCGTAGTGAAGGGAATCATAATCCAGCTCTATATTCAGCCGTCCTGCCTGCAAAAGAACCATGGTAAGGATAAACGCCCATAAAAGAGCCTGTGGGAAGGTATCCGGAAGCACAGCCTGCCAGAAGGCCTCTCTGTTCGGAACCGCTTTTCTTTCCTGCTGCTTTCTGCTCTCATTTTTTCTCCTGATTTGGATTGCCGCACATACCGCCAGTGTTCCCGCAGTAAGGATCAGGGCCAGAATCCGCCAGAAGGGAACTCCTCCATGGCCTGTAAGGGAAATCACGCAGACAATGACCATCCATAAGGCGCTTCCTGTTACAAGGCCCAGAGCCAGAGTCTCTGCCCAGTGGATATTCTCCCATTCTTTCCTGGTCAGATCCTGCATCCTTTTCCGGCCTCCCATCAGCCACCCGTTCAGCCATCTTCCCAGACAGATTAAAACTGCAATCCACACTCCTGATATAACAGCAGGAACAAGCATCTGATGACACCAGGCAAACAGAAGGCTTCCCACACTGATTCCCAAAATCTGGGCTTTACGGTTCTTTACTCTGGAAAGCCACAGAAGGTTCCATAAAAATACGGCCAGCACCTGGGCCAGCATGGTCTTTGTTTCCTCTTTTTTCAGTATCTCCCCCAGAGAACCGGTTAAAAACAGCTCAAATACTCCGATTCCCAGCACAATGGCCCCGGCTGCCCAGAGCAGGACCAGGACCATTTTCATCTCTCTTCGTCTGATGCCGCACATCCTGAAACATTTCCTTTACTCGTATTCCTTATATGCAGAGGCATATCCCCGCATCAAAAACCGAACCACCGGCTCCGGCCAGAAACGGGCAAACATTTCCCGTTCCTCCTTTGCCCTCCGGTTATCCTCCATACAGGCCTTTGTCGCCGCTCCGTCGTGAACCCGATAGTACATAAGAGGTTTTTCACGGCAGATAAAACGGCCCGGACGCTCTGCAAGCTGCACCAGATTATCCCAGTCTAACGCGTAGCTGTACTCAGAACGCACAAGAGGTTCTCCCAACAGGGACTTGTGGTAGGTGGTCGCAGGGCAGCAGATGGAGTTTCCAAGCATCAAAGGCAGGCGTTTTACCCAGGTAAAGCCATTAAACGCAGGACAGCGAAGAGGCAGGCGCAGGATGCGTTTCACCCACAAAAGCCTGTCTCCTGTAATGGTTTTTCCGCCCTTTGTAATCACGTAATCCGTTGTGAAAACCGTCATATCCGGCCATTTTCCGGCTGCCTTCAAAAGCTCTGCCGCATACTCCTTATGATACACATCATCCTGATGAGCAATCGTCACATATTCCCCATCTGCCATTTCATAGGCATAATTCCAGTCATCCCGGATGCTGCTCTCTCCCCGGCGCACATAAAGGGGCAGCTCATACTTCTCTGCCATCTGCTCTAAAAATTCACTGGGAGAAGATGTACAGAGGATAACCGGCGACGGCTGGCTCTGAGCCTTTAAAGAGCGGATACAGGTTTCCAGCCAGGGCGACTGCCCATAGGCCGGAATGGCAAACACGTGCTTATACCTCATAAAAATACTCCTCTAACATCAGGCACAGGGCATGATAAACCGGCAGATGAAATTCCTGTATCTTAAAGGTTTCCTGCTCCGGAACCACAATACAGGCATCCGTCATCGCCTTTAAACGGCCGCCATCCCTTCCTGTAAGGCCAATGACCTTTAAGCCTGCTGCTTTTGCCACAGCTGCTGCATACAGGATATTCTTTGAATTTCCGGAGGTGGTAATTCCTAAAAATACGTCTCCCTTTCTTCCGTAACCATAGACCTGCTGTGCAAAGCCCATGCTTCCGTCCACATCATTTAAAAAGGCTGTGGAAAGGGCGGGATGACCCGTAAGGGCAATGGCAGGAAGAGCCCCCTGAAGCCGCTTTGCCAGTTCCTCTCCAAGCTCCGGCTCTGCCTCCTTAAGCTTCTGTTCAAAGGCAGAAGTCACCGGACGCCGTTTTACAAACCCCTTCATCAGTTCCCCCACAATATGCTCGCTGTCCGCACAGCTTCCGCCGTTTCCGGCTATGAGAAGCGTTCCATCCTGCAAAAAGGCATCCCTGAGAATTTCATATGTCTTAAAAATGTCCTCTTTTACAGGCATCAGTACCGGATAGCGCTCCATCAACTCCTTAAGAATCAAATCTACCTTACTGCCGTTCATCCTGTTACCTCTCTTTTTTCCTGAAATATATCACGTCTCTGCTTTACTGCCGCCTTAAAATCCAGTCCGCAGCCTGGGGCAGATTCTCTGCATAATAATCATATGAGGGCGCTTCATCCTTCTTCGCCCGACTGGCTTCATAAAGCTCCTTCCCATATCCCGTTCCTACCAGAATGGAGGTCACACCGTAGTTCTTCCCCGCCTGCGTGTCTAAAAGCTTATCTCCAATCATATAGGAATGGGACTTATCTGCTGTAAACCGCTCTTCTGCCTGCAAAAACATACCGATTCCCGGTTTCCGGCAGCTGCACTCCTTTTTATAGCTCCCGATTCCGTGAACCGGATGGTGGGGACAGTAATAAAAGCCGTCTATTTCGGCCCCCTCTGCCGCCAGCAGCTCATTCATATACCGATGAAGGACTTTTACATCCTCTTCCGTATAATATCCTCTGGCTACTCCGGCCTGATTGGTGACCACCACCAGCTTAAATCCGGCCTCCTTAAGCCTTCTCAAAGCTTCCGGCACCCCGGCTAGCAGATGCATATCCTCCGGACGGTGCAGATAATTTACCTCTTCATTCAGCGTGCCGTCCCGATCCAAAAATACAATTTTTTCCATATCTCATTCCTGCTTACAGATCAAAGGTATAGATCTTATTTGGCATATGGACCTTTACCTGATCGTACTTCCAGCGCTCCTCGTCTGCCACCCAGCTCTGGGCTCCGCGCAGTTCAAAATTCCAGTCTGCCAGCTGGCCTCCTGCCTGCTCCATACGGGCCGCTACCTTGTGGCGCACATTGTATGGGCAGTACATGAGAAGATAACCGCCACCGCCGGCTCCAAGGAGCTTTCCTCCCAGGGCTCCGGCCTTGATCGCCTCGTCATAAAGCATATCAATCTGAGGATTGGTGATCTTGCTGCTCATGCGCTTTTTGCTTTTCCATCCATAGTCAAGGAGTTTTCCGAAGCTGTGGAGGTTTCCCTTTAACAGCTCGTCCTTCATGGCATAAGCCAGGGCCTTTACCTCACACATGGCCTCAAAGGCATCCTTTTTCTCGTAATTCTGTACCTGATCCCTGATAATGTTGGCAGATACATGGATATTTCCCGTATAGCACAGTAAAAGGTTGTATTGCAGCTCATGGATAATGTCCTTTTTGATTCTCAAGGGATTTACAACTACGTTGTTTCTGCCGTGGAACTCAATAAAATTAAAGCCGCCGAAGGCCGCCGCATACTGATCCTGATAGCCACCGTCAATCTTTAAATCCAGCCGCTCCACCTGATAGGCCAGATCCGCCATGGCATAGGCGTCCATCATGATCCCCTTCCATCTTGCCATAGCTGTAAGCATGGCTACCATCACAGTAGAGGAGGTTCCAAGGCCTGAGCCGGGAGGCGCGTCGCACTGTAAATATACCTCGCAGCCCTGGCTGATCTCCATCGCCTTAAGAGCCGCTGTTACCAGATCCAGACGGCCGTCATAGACGTAGTTTTCCTTTGTATTGTACTTTACTGTCATATCGAAATCCAGAGAATGGACAATGATCTGATCGTCCTCTCTGGGTACGATAGAGCAGTAGGCATATTTATTGATGGTGCTCCCAATAATTGCGCCGCCCTGCTCCTCGCAGAAAGGGGCTACATCCGTGCCGCCTCCGCCGAAGCTGACCCGCAGGGGCGCTCTGCCTCTGATTACCATATTTTTCTCCTTCCGTTTCTTACCTACCGGACAACGCCTGTTTCTACATCCCTCTGGAACTGGAAATAAGCCTCCGGAATACCGATATCAATGAAATAACCGTCATTTACAAAACCGCCCAGCCGCTTTCCCTCTGACAGCCAGCAGGGAATCCTGTCATTTTCCAGAGATACCTTTCCCTCCGGAATCTCGTCTAAAAGGCTTTTTTTCATAAGGTAAATACCGCCGTTTATGGTGCCGGATTCTGCCTCCTGTGTCTTTTCATTAAAGCCTGTAAGGATGCCCTTTTCATCTAAAACAGCCTGACCATAGCGGGATACGTCCGGCACTCTGCGCAGCACCAGCGCCATGTCCAGCTGCTGCTCATCCTGCTGCCTTACCAGTCTTGTATAGTCAATCTGGTAAAAGGTATCTGCATTGAGAACGAAAAAACGATCCTCTGTAATGAATTTTCCGGCATTTTTAATGGCCCCTGCGGTGCCTAGGAGAGTTTCCTCATAGGCGTAAGCTGCATGAAAGCCAAAATCGCTGCCGTCTTTAAAATATTCTTCCACCATGGAGCCCTTATAGCCTACGGCAAAAATAATATCCCTGACGCCGTTTCGCACCAGTTCTCTGGTAACGTACTCCATAAATGGTTTTTCCTGTATGAGAGCCATTGGCTTGGGACGGTCGCTTACTACGCTGCGTAAACGGGTGCCCAGACCTCCGGCGAGAAGTATTGCCTGCATTTTGTTCTCCTTAAATATATACTTAAATTCCTCAGTGCTGACCTCGAAAACGCTGCGCGTTTCCTCGGTCGCGGGCGTTCGCCCTATAGCCATGCAGCTTTCCCCGTCGAAAAGTAAGCGAGCTTACTTTTCAACGTGAAATTCTGCATGGCTGCACTGCTCACCGCTGTCGCGAAAGTCCTCCTCTATCACCTTCCATGCGCCTTCGAGGCTGAAGTGTCTGCGGATATAGTCCTGAGTGGCGTGACACATACTCCGGCAGCGGGCAGGATCGTTGTAGAGAGATACACATTTTTCTGCAAATGCAGCCGGATCATCCTCGATTTCCAGTATGGTTTCTACCTCCGGAATTCCTTCGGCTCCGGTGCCGGTTGTGACAATGGGGGCTCCGTTGTAGATGGCTTCGACTACCTTGCCCTTTACGCCAGCCCCGTACCGCAGGGGAACGACTACGATTCGGCAGGAGGCATACAGCTCCGCCAGCTCTTCTTCGCTGACAAAGCCCTTTATGATAATGCCGTTTCCGGGCTGCTCCAAGGCCTTTATCTCATCCGTAACCTTGGAGCCTACCACATAGAAGTTTATCTCCGGAAGTTTTTCCCGGATCAGCGGGAAGATCTCCTGTGCGAACCACAGCACTGCATCCGCATTGGGCGGATGAGCAAAGCCGCCTACAAAGAGCAATCCTTCTCTCTTTGCGAAGTCTTCCTGGATATTGGCAAGAAATTCATCATATACATAGGCTGTAATGGCCTTTGCCGGGATTTCTGGGTCAATCTTGTGGATGGCGTCCACCTCCACATAGGATGGATAATAGGAAATGGCTGCTTTCCGCATCATGGACAGCTCAATGGCTTTCCAGTAATCTGCCTCACGCTTGATGGAAATATCGCCTGTAAGAGCATACTCCCGTCCCAGACGCAGGAAATGAAGGTCATGGCCGTAATAAATCACTTTGATATTCGTATTTTCCTTAATAAAGTCCACATATTTTGTGGCAATATGGGGCCGGTTTAAATAGGCAAAATCAATTTCATCCTTATTCCGTTTCAGCCAGTCCCAGATACCGGAAGCCCAGTCATCCCCGTAGAGGATCTCAATTCCCATCTGCTGGAGAGCCGTGGAATAGGGTTCCTCATGGAGGAAGTTGTCTCCCAGGAATTTTACCACATAGCCCTTTTTCAGGAACATTTTCAGATACTGATAGGTGGTCTTGGAGCCTGCGTCCTTATCAAAGGTAGGCACATAGTGATCCACTACCAGAATCACCTTTTTACCCTGGCTTCTCTCCCTTGCCCTGAATGGATTGGGATTTCCGTCATTGACAGACTGACGTTTAAACTCATCCGCCCATTTTTCCCGAAGCTTTTTGCTGTTTTCCACCTGATACCGCTTCAGGCCCGTACCGTTTACATCCGTACCGTTGGACACCCCTTCAAAATGAATGACTTTGGATAGAGGCTGATATACCACCCGGTATCCGGCTTTTCTCACCTCAAAGGCCAGATCAGAATCTTCACAGTAGGCAGGAGCAAACCGCTCGTCAAAGCCGCCGATCTGCTTCCAGAGCTGAACGGATAAAAGGATGGCGGCGCCGGAAATGTAGTCCACGTCCTTTACATAGTTGTACTCTGCCTTATCCGGGTCATCCAGCCGCCCATAGTTCCAGCCGGAGCCGTCGCTCCACAGAATGCCTCCGGCCTCCTGAAGACGTCCGTCCGGATACACCAGCTTGGAGCCTACCATACCGATAGACGGGTCGGATTCGATCAGCTTCACCAGAGAAGATAGCCACCCTTCCGTCACCTTGGTATCATTATTTAAAAACATGATATATTTGCCCCTGGCTGCCTTTGCCGCCTGGTTGCAGTTTCTTAAAAAGCCCTGATTGGTCTGATTGCGGCAGATCACCAGCCCGTCCACAAAACGGCTGATTTCCGCCGTTGCATCTGTTGACACATCATCTGCAATGATGACCTCATAGGTCACGTCCTTCGTATATTCCAGAATGGACTGAAGACAGGCATAGGTGTAGTGGATCTGGTTATAACAGGGGATCACAATGGAGACTAAGGGCCCTTCCCAGCCATTTTTTCCCTCTTTTCCCTCTCCCGGATACTGCGGGAAGGAAAGGTGGCCTCCGGTGAGATAGCCCTCGCCAATCTTAAAATCACCCTCAATCAGGTTGCGGCCCTCTTTGGTGGCATACATCTTCATGTATCTTGCAGGGTGGCGCACCGTATGGAAGCAGTAGTTCAATACCTTGCGCTTTCTGGTTCCCTTTGGGAATGCCTTATTGACCTGAACCCCCAGCTTTCTGCGAAGCTTGTATACAGCCGCTTCATGACTATTCAAATAGGTGGCAAGCTTACCCAGCTCGTCAATCTCATGGCGCAGATCCTTAATCATGATTTCCAGGTTCTTTACATGATTATTGGTAAGGCGCAGAATCTCCTGATCCTTTTTCACCTGAATATTGCGCTCCTCCACCTCTTCCTGAAGCTGGTTGATCCGCTCTCTGGCCTGATCCAGTTCCTTTTCCTGGGCCTTTAATTCCTCTAAGGTCACCAGACGCTGTTTATAATTACCCATATACCCCTGAGTGCCGTCTCCGTGTACCCAGGACTGGAAGGATTCCTCCATGGCAGCATACAGCCCGGACAGTTCTTCCCCGATTCCGAATTCCTTCAGGAAATCAGCTGCATTTTCATAGTCCATCAGGCCTTCATATTTATAATAGAAATAAACCAGATTCCTATAGCGGACAAAACCTGCCGGAACAGGGAAATCAAAGACCCATTCATAATCCAGGCAGTACAGCTTGCCGCCGCTTACCATCAGATTTTCAAACAGGCCGTCAATATTGCTGACTGCGTAGGAAGCATCCGACAGGGCAGACAGCTGCTGTTCCAGTTCTCCCGGAGCGCTGTCCTGTGAATCTTCTGCCGGATCCCTTCCAAACACCTCCAGAAATTCCGGCGTCACATAAAAGGACTCCGGGCGCAGGGCTGCCTTTGAGAAGACCTGCTCCATCGCTGCCTGAATTGCCTCAACCGGAGCCTTCTTTCCCCGGATCTGCCCGCCAAGCTCCTCTGCCAGCGTCTTTCCTGTAAGAAACTCAAACCGTACCGCCTGCTTATCCTCAGAAAAATGCGGTTCCAGCACACGAACTTCAGGATTTACCTTGGAGAGCTTCTCATGCTTTTCCTCCATAGAACCAATATGTGCTCCGGATGCCTCTGTAAGAGCAGCCTTTTCCACATATCGCTTTCCATTTTCTTCTAAAATGCGGGTGCGGATCTGAAACTGAGGTTTTCTGGTCCGGTTATATTTTGCAAAAATCGTATCAAAGGGCTCCTGCTCTTTAGAGGCCACTGCCAGATAGGCATTGGCGAAAAGTCCAAAGGCCTTTTCCTGAACCAGCTTATCGGAAATCTCATCCTCATGGATGCAGGCCCAGCGCTGGCGGTCATAGACTGCGGTCACATGGGGAATATCGCCCTTTCCGGGAAGATACCGGTCGGAATACACCGTCTGAGCCCGCTTATACTCCGGCATGGGATAATAAAATTCTACGGTTTCAAGCCCTGCCTCACGAAAAGCCGCCTCCAGTTCTCCCTTGGTAAATGCACTCTCATCCTCATCATGGACAGCACCAGATAAAAAGCACAGTCCCAGGGCATTTTCACAGGAAAACACCAGACGGCCTCCCTGTTTTACATACTGAGAAGCCTCCTTTACAACGACCTTTAAGTCCATGTCCGGGCGGGAAGATTCTAAAACCACAAGATCGTAAGATGCTCTGTGGTCTTCCTTCTTCCAATCGATTTCTTTTATATAGGAAATATTGTCCGCACTGCTGTTTCTCTGCTCATTCACCACCAGATTTTCATCCCTGCGGTCCGTTACAGTCACATGGGCGCAGCGCTCTGCAAACAATCCGGTGAGAACCCCATAGCCGGAATCCAGCTGCAGTACATTTTCACATTTTTCCAGCTCCATCCAGTCGAAAAGATTTTTCCGGACATCAGAAAGAGCATACAACACCTCCGGACGGCTGTCATTTTCAAGGATTTTCTGAATCCCCTCCGGATCAGAGCCGTATTTTTTAAAGAGATCCAGAATCTCATAGCTTATATCATTCATCTGCTTTCCTCTTTTCCGCTTTCACCTGGGATTCCATATCGTAAACGCCCACAGTGTTTTTATTGGAAATAACAGTAATATTTGTCACATCATATAAACGGTGGTATACCGTATGCTCTCCGGCCTCGAAGCCGGTACAGCTCATGCTTAACAGGTACTCACCGCCTTGAAGGGTCATCTTCTGGGTAAATTCCACCACATATTCCTCGCCCTTTTTCACCGGTTGAATATCCGCTCCCTCAAACATGGTGTTGGTGCCTGTAAGCTCGGTTCCCTTTTTATCTTTAATGGTATAGGTAAAAATAGGCGACTGAATATCCGCATGGAAACGGATGCATTCACGGATAGTAAACATCTCTCCTTTTAACAGAAGATTTGTAATATTGCCTCTGGCGTCTAAAAGACCCAGGTCATAGATTTCTGCTCGTCCGTCGCCATATTCCGTACGGTCTGAATTGATCGTCATCTGGTCGCGCATCAGCCCCTTGGGATGCTGATTTGTAGTTCCGGCGCTCTCATGGCTGTCAAGAAATGTTCTTTTTGCCAGCTGTGCATCAACAAGGCCGTCTACGTCCATACCGCCTGAGAAATCTGAAAGGTCATCCTCTGTGCCGGACTGCTGATCCGTTTTATGGACTCCTGCTGCCAGCTCCGCCTTCAGCTCCTCCAGCTTTCCGGCCAGAATCTTCTTATACATATCCACCACTTTGCCCGCAGGCCCTTCAGCGATAAATTCGCCCTTATGAAGCAGAACCACCCGGTCACAGTATTTGATAATGCTTCCCATATCGTGTGTAACCATCAGGATGGTCGTGCCCTTTTTGCGGATCTCCTCCATCCGGCGGTAGCATTTGGACTGGAAGAATACATCTCCTACCGACAGAGCCTCATCTACGATCAGGATTTCAGGATCTACGTTGATCGCAAGAGCAAAGGCCAGACGGACAAACATACCGCTGGAATAGGTCTTTACCGGCTGATAGACAAAATCTCCGATTTCAGCAAAATCCAGAATATCCTGAAGCTTTGCATCCATCTCCTTTTTCGTATAGCCCATCATGGTGCCGTTCATGTAGATATTTTCAATTCCCGTATAATCCATATTAAAACCGGCTCCCAGCTCCAAAAGGGCGGAAATCTTGCCGTTTACATCCACCTGCCCGGTGGTTGGCGTCAGCACTCCGGTGATAATCTTTAAAATGGTAGACTTTCCGGAACCATTTGTACCGATGATCCCTACGGTTTCCCCCTTCTTTACCTGAAAGGAAAGTCCGCTTAAAGCATAAAAGTCCCTGTGATAATTTTTATGGGAAATGCTCATCGATTCCTTTAAACGGTCAATGGGCTTGTCATACAGCCGGTAGACCTTGGTCACGTCCCGGACGCTGATGGCATTTTCCTGTTCTCTTACTTCCATATCGTTCTCCATATCTAGTTGCATAACTGCATAGTTTTCCACTTTAGGGATAAGTATATCATACAATGGCAAATTTTTATACTGGTAAAAAGAATAAAAACCGCTTTAACAGCGAAAAGCCATTAAAGCGGTAAAAAATTATATTTTTAATCTGTTTTTACGAAATGAGTATTCCACGTACCATAATTGTTTCAATTTGTATATTTTCGTCAAATACCAGCAGATCGGCATCTTTTCCAATAGCGATTGAACCTTTTCTATCTGCAATCCCAAGAAGCTTTGCAGGCGTAAGGCTGGCCATCTTTACTACTTCATAAAGAGGAGCCTCTGTAAGTTTCCTAAAGGTCCGCACCAGACGATCCATCGTTGCTACACTTCCTGCAAAAGCACTTCTGTCAGGCAGTTTTGCAACTCCATCCTCAACAATACATTTCTGTCCCCCATCCAATGAGCCCAAAAGATACTCTCCATCAGGAAGTCCGGCAGCCCTCATACTATCTGTTACCAGACAAATTCTGTCAGCTCCTTTGATTTTATAAATCAGAGATAACAGATGATCTGGCAAATGACAGCCATCTGCAATTGCTTCCACATACAGGTCATCCAAAAGATAACCTGCTTCAATAGCGCCTGCTACGCGATAGGCATTTTTTCTTACAACACCTGTCATACAGGAATAAAAATGGGTTAATGCAGAAATACCATTTTCATAAGCGCTCATCACCTGACTGCAGTCCGCATCTGAGTGCGCCAGTGAACTGATAATATGATGTTCACGAAGAGCTTTTAAAAATTCATCTGCCCCCGGCAATTCTACCGCAAAAGACCATCGGATGATACGATCTGTACAGGAAAGTGCCTCCATATATTCCTCAGGGTCAGGGTTTCTTAAATATTTCGGATCCTGCGCTCCCTTTTGAGATTCAGCAAAATACGGCCCCTCCAAATGAAGTCCCAGTATTTCAGGCATTGCATCCCTTTTTAATTCTACTGTATTAAAGAATCGCAAAAAATCCAAAAGATTCTCTTTTGTACTGGTCAAAGTTGTGGGAACAATTGAGGTTGTTCCATGTTTTAAATGCATTTTACAGGCCTGCTCCATACTTCCTGCAGTGCGATCCATAAAATCAGCTCCGCCAGCTCCGTGAGTGTGGACGTCAATAAAACCAGGTGATAAATATTTTCCTTCCAGATTGATCACCTGTTCTGCCTCACCAGACACCTTTCCTCCCAGAGACACTTCACAAATAACTCCGTCCTTTGTAAGCACCTCCCCTTCAAAGATTCCTGTTGCAGTAATAATTTTACCACCGCGAAATAATACAGATGACATATCCTTCTCCTTTCTGTAAGTTCATTACAGACAGCGTACTGCTCCCCTGAACCGCTCTATGAACTGATTATTCCACTCATCGCCTCCCGGACAGTTCCCGCTTCTCCAAACCGGAGGATTAATTCCTTCATTTACAAGCATATTGATTGCTTCCACTACAATGCTGTTCATAACATATGCATTAGCATAAGTACTGAGAGCCCCTATCTTCTGTTCAAATCCCGGCAGTTCAATGGTTGCATCACCTAAACGCACCTTGCAGTCTACGGAACAGTCCACAATATCATGAAGATTTTTCTTAGAAGGATGGCGCGCAGGATGATTCAATGGACAGTTTTCTGCATGGCTGTGAGAGCTGACGCCAATCACCATAGCGCCCCGCTCTTTCGCAGTCAAGGCTGCGTCAATCGTTGCAGAGTTAATTCCATAGGCATTACATATCAGAAGAAGATCCCCTTCTCCAATTCCATAATCCTCTACAACAATTTTTCCATAACCTGGAAGCCGTTCTGTCTGCATAGATTTCAAAGCTCCGCTGCTCAGCATGGTTTCCTGATTTAAAATAGCACTGATATGCATCAGTCCGCCAGCACGGAAAAACACCTCCATTGCAGCTAAATTAGAATGTCCGCCAGGTCCAAACACATATACCAGCTTATCCTGCTTCACCTGATCAGCTACCATACGTGCTGCTTTCAGAATTGATTCCCGTTCTGTCTTTCTGATCTCATCAATAATGCCTATTACTTCCTTATAATAAATATCCATCACTGTGCCTTCCAGCATCGAATCATACCTCCCTTTCTGTATTTGTCTCCTCCAGAAGTTCCTTTATCGCCCGTTTAATTATTCGCTCTATTTCCGGTTTATATGTTCCGGCTAATGCGAAATACAGCGCTGAACCTTCCGGCTCGTATCCGCCTTCATTTATTTGTGTTTCAGAAGCAAGATAGCCGATCATTCCATTCGAATAAGCAGTACAGATACATCCAGGATATAATGTTCTGGCATACTCTGCATATATCTGTGATATTTCTGCATTTATAAAAATGAATGAAAGCTCATTTCCATAAGAAATACAGGATATTTCCAATTCTTCCCAGGATCTTACATCCTTTTCAAGTACCTTTTCTGCCCATTGACGAATTTCCAAACGTTCGCTTTTCAAAGCCTTCCTTACCTGTTCCCCTGTAAACTCCTGTTTTAGAGGAAGCTGTCTCCGTTTTACTCTGCTTTGCAGATAACAATCCGAACTGAGTTCTATTTTTTTACCCCCGTCCGCAATAGCCTTCTGGCAACATTCAAAAAAACGTCCGGCAAACAACTGCACTTTAGAATAATCGCAGGAAATAAACTGATTTCCCAGCACACTGTTAGGCCTGAGATCGGCCGTACATCCCTGAAAAAACATAGAAATACTTTCGGGATACTGTTCATCCATCAGCCTTAATGCAATCCCTGGATAATCCGGCTGCAATACATTCTGATCGGACAGATTTGCATGACATGGATAATGAATTAAGGTTCCTTTTAAGGTTCCGTTCTCTCTGTAATACCCTATTATAGTAAGAGTTGTGTCTGCTGCTACATAATAATTCGGACACATACGAACAATGCCTGCTTCGTCTGTTTTTCGCCTGTACACATTTAAATCACAGCTCCCATCATAACGGACGATTGACACATTTTCCATAGAATCCAGAGCTTTTTCAATGGTTTTGTCAATCTGTTTTGCCAGCCATTCCCCATATGATTTATCATATGTTTCCAGCAATGCCGTAAAACTGTTTCCGGTTCCAGGGCCAGAATGATTATGTGATGCAGCAAACCATATATTCTCCTGCCTGATCAAATATTTTTCTGACAAAACCGGTCTTACTTCTGATATAAAATCAGAATTCCACCAGAGTAAATCTCCATATACAAATAAAAATCGTTCACCTTTTTGTTCCTGAATATGAACCCGGAGATAAATATCTTCTGCGATCATTTCAAACGGTTTGTTTCGTGACGCATAGCCGCATAAGCGGATCGGATATGCCGGTGTAATAATACTCTTGGCCGTTCCTAATTTCATTTATCTTACCTCAAACTGTACAGCTCCACAATTTTAATATAGTTCCTCATAATATGAAACGGATCTTTTACCGGAAGCGCTACTACCTTTTCCTCTGGCAAACCATTTCTGGAACGAATCTGTACCCATTCTCCATTCTTTTCACTCGGAAAGGTACGGAATACATATTCGGCACTCTTTTTGTAAAGCTCATCCATTTTTTCTTTTCCTGATTTCTCATAAAGCAGTAAAAATAAATACAAAATCTCCGAATGTGGCCACCACAGCTTCATATCCCAAGTATCCATTATAAGAGCTTCATAAGGTTCCGGCACATCTGAAAGCAGTTTTCCCTTTGGCTTTCCTCCATCCAGATCAACAAATCGCAGCAATCCGCCATACTCCTGATCCCATCCCAGTTCAAATGTATTTTCTGCAATTTGACAGATCTTTTCAAGATATAAATCCATTTCTCCGGCTGCTTCCAGTATTTCTGCTATAAACCACAAATCCTCCAGCGTATGTCCCGGGTTTATATGACGGTCAATCATAAACTCGTCTCTGCTGCCATCACGTTTTCCCAAAAATTTGTGTTCACGTATCAGTCCACTTGGATCATACATCTCATTCAAAATAAAATGAGCCTTTTCCAAAGCATAACAGAATTCTGATTCAAATGGCAGCCCCAGTTCTCGCTTCATCTGACAATACTCCCAAACCGTATTGACAAGAATCATCGGAATTCCATGTACCGTGTAACCGCAGGGCACAGGATATGGTTCTGTTAAATAATCCCCCGTTTCTATCCTTTTAACAATGCTTTTATACAAATCCTGAACAACTGTGAATCGTTCTTGCTGCTTCATTACCTTTATATACTGCGCCATCCCTATCAGAGCAAAACAGTCTGCATATATACTGGTATCATACCTTCCTGTCGCCGAATCCGCTATCTTTGTTCCATCTCTTTCCAGCAAAAAGCAGCATCTGCTGTCATCATATAAGGAATGTGATGTTATAAAATTCCAGGTATGTTCCATCCATCCTTCCAGATGAGTCTGATCCAGCTGAGTCAGAACGCCTGCCCTTTTAAGTTCATAAAGCTTTCCCAATATCCAAAGCCATCTTCCCTGAGACCAGGTGAATTTATTGGTACTCATAACCTGATCTCCTGTATTATTCAGGCAGTTAAGAATCCCTCCCCATTGGCGGTCCTCATGGACCGCCCAATAGGGAAAAAAGTTGTCTTCCAGCTGTTTTTTATAAAAACAAAGTATTTCTTCCCGATTCATAGTCAGCCTCCTATGCGTTTTTATCACTCAGAGCTGCCATCAGTTTTTCAATCTCCGGTTTTACAGGCTGCTTTGCACAGTACTGATTATACAATCCAATCCCTGCATATACCACAAAAGATACTGCCAGAGGAGCAATCAGAGCGATATCTGCCTCAAGAGATACTCCCAGTTTTGTAGCAACAAACACACCAAGACCTGCTATCATAGATGCTATCGCTGATTTGGAATCACAGTGTTTGAACTGAGGGAACAGTCCCAGCAGAAGGGGAATGGCCGTAGGACCAAGGAGCGCTGAAAACCATGTAAGAATAAGTCCGGTTACTCCTCCAAAATAGTCACTAAACAATGCTACAATGACTGTACATCCTGTAAACAGAATTGTTGTAATTCTTGCATACCATAAGGACTGTTTTTCAGAAGCCTGCAGTATTTCCGGCTTAAAAATAGGAAGAATATCCCTTGTCAGTACTGCAGATATGGTATTGGCATCTGAATTACACATCGTCATAGTATTGGCAAACATTGAAGCAAGTACCAGTCCAACCATTCCTGTTGGAAGGAATGTGTTGGTAAGGGTTGCATACAGTGTAGCCTCTGCTGTTGCCTGATCCATTCCTGGGAATAATAAAGGACCGCACCACATGGGGAAGAACAGAATAAACGGCCATATAAAATACAGCCCTGCTGAAAACATAGCTGCCTTTTTAGCTTCCTTTCCATCGCTGGTAGAAATAAAACGTGCCGCCAGATTCCATGTTCCTCCGCTGTAACTGAAGAAAATAACAAAGAAATACAGAAGCGTCCAACTTAAAGATCCCTGTCCTCTTCCGGCATTAAATACAGCAAAATGTCCTTCCGGTAAAGACTGAAATACAGTAAAGAAATTAAGCCCATAGTCTCCAAGGTGCATGATAACTCCGATAAACAACGCCAGCCCCGCTGCAATCTGCACCATAAACTGTACAAAATCGGTCCACAGGTCAGCCAGAATACCTCCGATCGCAATGTAGATCAAAGAAATAATACCTGATACTACAACTCCAACCCAGATTGGAATTCCGGTAAATCCGTAAAGCAAAAGTCCCATAGAGGTCCATTTTGCGGCTACATCCAAAAGCTTGGTTACAATGCCGGAAACTGCTACCAAAAGCTGTGCCGACTGATTATAGCGCATTTTAAGATATTCTGTCGGCGACTGAATTCCAAGTGCTCTGCGCAGTCTTGGCCAGCGAGGAATAATTGTTACTGCACCCAGCATAGTTGCCAGTGCAATATTAACTGCCCACCAAAAATAAATTGACATGCCCTGCGTATAGGCAATTCCTGCATATCCTACAAAAACAACGCCCGAGTATCCTGATACATGATGTGAAATACCAGATAACCACCACGGAATTTTTCCGCCCCCAATAAAAAAGTCCTCTGAATTATTGATATTTTTGCCTGACCGAACACCAATCCATAAAATCAGGGCAAAAAATAAGGCAACTACAACCCAATCAAGCCAATGCATTACCATAGTATCCATAAGCTACCTCCCTATTGATTTAACTTTTCAATCCTCTCCTGTGCATAGTGCTGGCTGAATTTCCTGCTGTTTTCTGTTTCCTGTTTCTGTTCCATCTCTTCCACCTTTTGAATATACGCTTCTACTTCTTTAACTGAAAAATACTTCAAAAGATAACGGTCCAACGCTATATCTGATTTGGAAATATACCGATTCCAGCAAAAAAGCACCACTGCTAAAAATACTACCATACCAAATGGTAAAGCTACATTTACCGCAAAATACCCCATATATGCGGCAATTTCTGTCTGAAATGCAAATATAGCCAATACAGCTGCAAGAAACAGTTCTAAGGGAGCTGCCAAAAATATCAGGGTCTTCCAAGCTGTTCCCATTTCAAACCTGCGAATTTCCCGCAATACAGCAATTCTCATAAATCCTTCACCATATTTTTCCAAAATTACGGGGTTGACCGCAATCTTGGTTCGCTGTTCTTTCATTCTCACAGGAGAGATTACCTCTACCATTCTGTTTAGAAATTCGTATCTTGACATCTCCTCACAAAGATACAAGTCTACTTCATATGAAACCGGAAGCTTCATTCCAAATGGCTTCATCTGCCCATAGCTCTTTTCACTGTGAGGAACTGCACAGAATTTTTTTACAATACCTGCGCAAACAACTGCTCCTGACAAAAGAATCACTGTTTTCAGCCACAGTATATTCCGCGCAAGATACATTCCCAAACAAATATTCAACATCGTGCCAGGAAGAAGACCTGCCATATAATACCAGTTTGTACGTTTCAATTTCATAATCTTCCTCCTGTCTCTTAATCCGATTTACAGTTCTGATGCACACTCCCTGTCAATATACATTTCTGCATTATTATGCTGTCTTAAAATACTGGCCGGACAACTCACTGCAACAGGTCCTTCCAATGCATTCTTTACTGCACCTGCCTTTAATTTTCCCGGTACAATACAGAATAAATGCTGTGCTGCCATCATAGCCGGTATTGTAACTGTAAATGCATGAGTAGGCACATGATCCAAATCCGGAAAGCAGCCATCGTGTACCTGCTGCATACGGCATCTTTCTTCCAGTTCTACAATTTTCACAAGCCTGGGATCATTAAAATCTGCCACTGGAGGATCATTAAATGCAATATGACCATTTTCACCGATTCCCATAAAGACAACATCCATAGGATTTTCTCTCAAAAGCTGCTCATATCTGAGACATTCCTGCTCTGGATCTTCTGCTCCATTTAACAGATTAACCGATTTGAATGGAACCTTTCCGAAAATTGCTCTGGTCAGGAAACCATTAAACGAACGTGGATCTCCAATACCAAAACCAATGTAATCATCCATATGATATGCATTGATTCTGTCCCATGGAATTCTTTCATCTGCTGCTAATGCTTCCAAAAACTCATTCTGAGAAGGAGCGGCTGCAAACATACAGTTAATTTCTTCTTTCTTCTCTAACAAGCCGCAAATACATGCCGCTGCTTCTGCTGCTGCTTCCTTTCCCATTTCCAAACGGGTATCAAATACTTTTAAATTCACCTTGTCATATTTTCTGCACTCCATCGCCTATCTCCTTACCTTTCTATGGATTTTTCTAACTGATTTCCGCTCTACCAAAACCGGGTTCATAGTTATACGCACAGGCTCTGTAATCTGCCCTTCAATCTTATCCAGCAGATATTTTGCCGCCTGCTTTCCCGTATCAAACGCCGGCTGATGGATCGTGGAAAGAGGAGGAGTCACCATTTCACAGATAGAAATATCATCAAAGCCCATAATTGATATATCATGAGGAACCTGTATCCCCTCGCTGTATAAATAATTAATCACTCCAATCGCCGTTATATCATTAATTGTTACAATCGCATCGGGCAGATAGTCTCTTTCCAGCAGCATCTGTCCCAACGCTTTTCCAAGCTGATATTCTCCTTCTCCATATGTATCCGGTTCCGGAATAGTTCCAATCAGCCTTTTTTTACTGATTCCCAGATTATAATCCTTAAGAGCCTGCTTATAGCCCTCATACATTACTCTTCGGCTATACCTGTTAATCGAACCGGAACAAAAAACAATATCTCTGTGACCACACTGAATCAGATACTCTGTAGAAAGGTAAGCCCCCTGATAAAAGTCAAAGAGAATCCCATCTCCTTCATATGAATCCAATGTCTGATCAAACAGCATAATCGGAATACGGAGTTCATTCAGTCTTTTTACGATTCCTTCTCCCTGACCCATGCTGGATAGAAGAATTCCTGCCACACATCGATCCTCCAACATATCCAGATGATTCATTTCGAGCTGAGGTTCACCCATGGAAGAACATATAAAAGGAATATATCCTCGCTTCAGGCATTCCTGCTCTGCCGCAGAAATAAGCTGCGCATAAAAAGGATTCGTAATAGATGGGGCAATAATGCCAATCTCGCGGCTACTACTTCCACGCAGCATCTGACTGAATATATTGGGCTTATATTCCATTTGCCGGGCAATTACTGTAACCCGTTCCCTCACCTCACTCTTTACAGGGTAATCGGAACCTCTTAAAACCCGGGAAACGGTAGCAATTGAAACGCCTGCTTTCCTGGCAATATCTGAGATTGTCGGCTTTTTTTCATTTCCAGCCATATTTGCCTCCATCATCTTTCATTCAACTTTGCAAATAACAGTAAACGTTTTCTGTTATTTATAGTATAATATATATAATTTATCGTGTCAATATCGCAATTAATTGTGCATTATATTGCATCTTGTGTCTTATTATATTAATTTATAGAAAAATTTTCTTTTTATTTTATAGCGTTTCAATTTCTATTTCAGAAATAAATTCTTGATTATAATCAAACTTTTTTACATTTTCTATTTTCTCTTCAATATTTTTATACCGTTTATAAGAAAATACTTTTTGTTTTTTTGCTGTTTTAATTATATTTTTTCTTTTATTGTTTTTTGTTTTCTTATTTTTCTTTCAGTTCTACGCATTCTTTACTCTAATAGAATTCACCTTCAACAAATAACCTCCCATTATTTTTGTTAATTTCTTACAAATATCATGATACCTTTTTGTTAATATTAAAAAGCACAGCAAATTAAATCTAATCCAATCTGCCGTGCTTGTTATTAATTATTGCATAAATACTCTATCTTCCTCCCCCGCCGCCAGCCCGATCAACGTTCTGGCCTCTTTTGTCAAAAATTTGTTCTTATGGTAAATAACGGAAAACTTCCGTGACAATGCAAGTCCTCTTATAAAGAACTCCTTAACCTGCCCCTTCTCAAGGCTGTCCCGAACCAGATAATAAGGAAGAAGCGACAAGCCCAGACCGGCTTTTACCCCTTCCAGCACCGCCTCATTGCTGACGCTCTCCCATAAGGGCTTCACAGAAATTTCCCCTGCTGCCAGAATCCCGTCCAGAACCTCTCGCCCCGCGCTGCCCCGCTCCCGCAGGATCAGATCCTGTCCTGCCAGCTCTTCGGCCGATTTTAAGGTATGCCCTGCAAACGGATGGGCCGGAGGGCAGATAAATACCAGCCGATCGCCGGGAAAGGTCCTACAGTGGATATAGGGACTGTGAACCATTCCCTCAATGATACCGATATCGATCTGATTTTCAAGCAGCTTCTGCTCAATGGCCTCTGAATTTCCCACCGCCGCCTGTACGGTCAGCGACGGAAAACGTTCCTTCAGCTCCCTGATATATCCGGGAAGCAGGCAGGAGCCGATGGTAATGCTGGTACCGATCCGCAATTCTTTCGCCGCCTGGCCACCTCCCACCCCCTGCTCCATCTCGTCAAAAAGCGCGATAATATGTCTGGCATATTCCAGGGCCTGCCGCCCGCTGTCTGTGAGATACAAACGGCGTGAAATACGGTCAAAGAGCCGAACTTTGTAATGCTCCTCCATCTCTGAAACAGCCAGACTGATAGCGGGCTGGGCAATATAGAGTATCTGGGCTGCCGCAGTCATGCTTCCTGTCTCGCAGACCGTGACAAAAATCCTTAAATGACGCAGCGTCATGATCCTTCTCCTTTCTTTCACTGATTCGTATATTCATAATATTTTCATTATATATATTATAATATTATAGTATTTTACATATGTATCTGCAAGGCGTATAGTAGGAATGCCGGATGGATTTTCCGGCAAAATAACCGGGAATACTTCCCGTTTTAAAAGGAGTTCACCCATGGAAGCTGTATCCCATCATGAAAAGCGGTCTGTCATCTTAAAAAAGCTTTTTATTTCTACCTTTTATCTCAGCGCCTTTACCTTTGGCGGCGGCTATGTAATTGTAACACTGATGAAAAAAACCTTTGTGGATCAGTACCACTGGATCGATGAGGAAGAGATGCTGGATCTGGTAGCCATTGCCCAGTCCTGCCCCGGCGCCATCGCAGTCAACGGGGCTATCGTGGTAGGCTACAAGCTGGCAGGCCTTCCCGGAGTCATGACCTCCGTTCTTGCAACGGTCATCCCTCCCTTTGCCATCCTTTCTCTGATTTCACTCTGCTATGCCGCCTTCCGCTCCAATCAGTATGTGGGCTGGATGTTAAACGGAATGCAGGCCGGAGTAGGAGCCGTAATCATGGAGGTAGTCTGGGAAATGTCCTCTGGCATTATAAAAGAAAAGCAGACAGTTCCCCTTCTTGTCATGGCCGCGGCCTTTATTGCCAACTACTTCTTCGGCGTCAGCGCCATTATCATTATCCTGCTGTGCATCGGCCTTGGTATCGTCACTACCTTAAGCCGTGAAAAACAGAAGAAAGGCGGTTCCTTATGATCTATTTACAGCTCTTTTTAAGCTTTCTGCAGATTGGCGCCTTCAGCTTCGGCGGCGGCTATGCGGCAATGCCTCTGATCCAGAATCAGGTAGTACAGCTTCATCCCTGGCTTTCCCAGTCCGAATTTACGGATCTGATCACCATTTCCCAGATGACCCCCGGCCCGATCGCAGTCAATTCCGCAACCTTTGTAGGCACCCGCATTGCCGGAGTTCCCGGAGCGCTGGCAGCTACCATCGGCTGTGTGCTCCCTTCCTGCATTCTTGTAACGATTCTGGCAAAAATTTACTTAAAATACCGAAGTTTAAGCCTTCTTCAAGGCATTTTAAAATCCCTCCGTCCTGCCGTAATCGCCATGATCGCAGCTGCCGGAGTCAGCATTCTGGTTACCGCATTCTGGGGAAATGACATTTTCTCCCTCCATCTGGATGCCATTCTCTCCAGTACAAATATAAGAGCTGTGGGAATCTTTCTGCTTTCCCTGATTCTTCTTGCAAGATTCAAAATGGATCCCATCCATGTGATGCTTCTTTCCGGAGGGGCGGAAGTTGTCATGCAGCTCATTATGAAGCTTCTGTAAATATTTTTTCTGTTTCGTGACTTTTATCACATAAAAAGAGGGGCGGCTGTGGTATCCTATATACAACAGAAAACGAATTCACATTTACAGGAGGTAATATATATGGCACTTTCACATCTCACATCCGCTGATTTCGACCAGGCAGTAAATGCCGGTGACGACGTAGTAGTCGTTGATTTCTTTGCAACCTGGTGCGGTCCCTGCAAAATGCTGGCTCCCGCAGTAGAACGCATGGCAGAGGTTCATCCGGAGGTACATTTCTACAAGGTAGACATTGATGAAGAAATGGATCTGGCATCCCGTTTCGGAGTCATGAGCGTTCCCACCCTTCTCTACTTCAAGAGAGGAGAGATCGTAAATAAAACCGTAGGACTCATTTCTCCTGCTGATCTGGAAAATGCCATTGCCAAATCCAAATAAACCATAAACACATAAGAGGATTGAACCCTTCGCTGCGATATCTGTCAAACGAAGCATTCAATCCTCTTTTATTGTCCTGCAGCCGGAAATCAGGGTACCTACACGTATCCTCCAAATTCTTTCAGCCACTTTCTTCTCTTCTCATAATCGGGAAGCACATTCTTTACTTCTGCCCAAAACTTCCGGGAATGGTTCATCTCCTTTCGGTGAGCCAGCTCATGAACCACCACATAATCCAGAACCTCCGGTGGCATCAGCACCAGCTTCCAGTGGAAATTTAAATTCCCCTCACTGCTGCAGCTTCCCCAGCGTGTTTTGGCGCTGCGGATGGAAATCCGCCTATAGGTTACTCCCATCAAAGCCGCAAAATACGCAATCCTCTGCTCAATCCGCTCCCGTGCCTTCCTGCGGTAAGCCGCCTCAAGCTTTGGATCTTCCTCATAGTCATGTGGAAATACCTGAGCCAGATTTCGTCTCTTTGTTTCCGAATCGAACCATTTCTTCAGAATCCATTCCTGCCGGGTTCGTACAAACTCCATCAGCACTCCTTCCGAAATGCCCTCCGGCGCACGGATGATCACCTGACCATCCGTCTTTATCTCCAGTGCCAGACTGCGGCGTCGGGAATAGACCACCTGTGCCTCGATCGTTCCTTTCCGCTCTCCCTGTCTCCAGCCAATCCCTATCTTTCCTATCATATCCGCTTACAGAACATCGGAAAAATGAGGCCTGAGCTTTTTAAACATCTTAAGTCCGCAAAGAAGTACGATCAGGGTGAAGGCCCAGTAATACAGCGTCAGCTTCGGCCGCTCCCAGAACCAGTTGCCTGTAATCATGCTGTCCTTGTATCCGGTGACGATATAGTAAAAGGGATTCAGCTTAAAAATCGGTTCCATCCAGGGCATACGGTCTGTAAACATAGATTCATGATACATAATGGGGCTGAGCCAGATGCCAAACTGCAGGCAGATTCCCACGATCTGAGCCATATCCTTAAAAAATACATTGACAGAAGCTGTAAAATATCCCAGTCCCAGCGCCAGCACAGAGGCTGCAAAGGTATAATAGAGAACCTGGATCCAGGTAACGCGCACCGGCATCCCGGCGATCAGGTACATTCCCGCCATGATCAGCACGAAAAAGGCATGGACCAGCAGACAGGAAATCAGCTTGATGATCGGCAGGATCTCTACTTTGAAAACCACCTTTTTGACCAGATAGCTGTATTCCTGAAGACAGCCCGTTCCTGTGTTTAACGCCTCGCTGAAAAAGAACCAAGGTACAATGCCCGGAACCAGCCATGCCACATAGCTGACTCCAGGAACAGGCGGCGGAGACTTAAAACCGATTCCGAAAATCACCGCATAAATGACTACGGTCACAATGGGCTGAATAAACATCCATACAATACCGAAGTAAGAACCCACGAACCGTTTTCTGAAATCAGCCTTTCCAAGATCCCATATGAGCTTTCGCTTTGTAATAATCTCCTTTAACAGAGAAACTGCATAATTCATAATCCGTATCCTTCACTGTCAGAATTTAAAGGTATCCTTAAGACCGCTCCATTTCTTATCCTTCTCGGAAATGATCAGCTCCATTCCCGGCTCGATAGGCCACTCTACGCCGATCTCAGGGTCGCTCCAGAGAAGGCCGCCCTCATCGCCCGGATGATAAAAGTCTGTGCACTTGTAGGCAAACTCCGCCTCATCGGAGAGAACCAGAAAACCGTGTGCAAAGCCCTCCGGAATGTAAAACTGCTTCTTGTTTTCAGCAGATAAGGTCACGCCGAACCACTTTCCATAGGTTTTGGAATCGGAACGCAGGTCTACGGCAACGTCAAAGACCGTTCCCCTTACCGCACGTACCAGCTTGCCCTGAGGATACTGCTTCTGGAAATGAAGGCCCCTTAAAACGCCTTTTACGGACATGGACTGATTGTCCTGTACAAAGGTCATATTAAGGCCTGCTTCCTTAAAGTCATTCTGGTTATAGGTTTCCATAAAATAGCCTCTCTCATCCTTAAAAACCGTAGGCTCAATTACATAAAGTCCTTCAATTTCACATGTTGTCACTTTGATCTTTCCCATGATTCTTTCTCCTTCTTTCATCCATCCTGAGTCATTCAGCAGCCCGAAAGCCGCTTTTCCACATCTATCAGGAAATTTTACCACGTTATCCACACGGGTGCAACTGTTTATGCTGCTTCTCTCTAAAGCCGCAGGCACACCACCGCAAAAATCCGCACCGCCACATACAGATCCATCATCATCACCGCATAAAGCAGCCCTCTGTCGTCGCTTCCCGTCCGTACCACCCGGCTGCTGCGGAATGTAAGCAGAACCGCCGGAAGGAAGGGCAGCAGATATCTTCCCTGAACGCCTTCAATCATGGACGCGCTTCTGGGAGTCCAGGCTAACAGCATGGAAAACATCAGCGCCCCTAAAAGCAGCAGCGCCAGAAACCAGATCCACAGCCTGTTTCCTGTGGAAAACATCACTTCTTCTCCCGGCTTTTTTAACGCCAGCACCACTAAAATGGTACACAGAGCCAATATGATCACGGTCGGTGTATTTAAAACAGGATCCTGATTTCCCAGAGAGCCGCCGATCATTCCTTCAAACAGCTGCGTTCCCTTCCACGCCAGCGTGTCATAACACATTTTCAGCACATGAAGAGGACGGTGGAGCAGCTCCGCAAAGGTATATCCCGTCTCTCCGGCCCAGGCAATATAGCTGTCCTCTGCCTGAGTATACATGGAAACGGTTCCCAGATTAACTGCAGCCATGGCTGCCGCAAAGGCTCCCAGCACCCCTGCCGCAGAAGCCGTCCACCGGCCCCAGCCCCCAAACTTTTTCACCGGGATCAGAAGGCACAGCCCCGCGATCACTCCGTATACCATCTTGCAGGGTCCCATGACTGCCAGTAAAAATGCCAGAAGAACCACATCTTTCCATTTTACCCTATCCGCCTTATAGGCTAAATCCATGCAGACTGCCGTAAAATACCCGCAGAAGGCCGTAATCAGCACATCATACGATAAAGAAGACACCAGATGGAGGTTCATGGGCAGCAGATATACGGCAAATACGGCTGTCTTTCCAAAGGGAAGCCGCCTTAAGGTCAAAAAGCCTGTGGCTGCAAAAAAGAGCAGATTAAACAGACGTCCCAGATACAAAAGGACCAGGCTTCCAAGTCCCAGAAGCCTTGCAAGGACAAAACCAAGAGCCTGAGGCCAATAGGCCAGCGGAGTGGTCCGCACAGAAAACTGATAGGAGCTTGCCATCTGACCCGCGCCCTGAGAAGAAGAACTTTGAACGTTCTCCCGATGAACAGCTTCGTTTTCACCGGAACGTTCTTCATGGATCCGCCTGTAGGTTTCTTCTGTCAAGCTCTGTCCTAAAATCACGGGCTTTTCATCCCCGCCCTCAGCACTTCCGTCATCTGCCAGCACATCCGCCACATCTTCAAGCCAGGCGTCCTCCGGCCGGATCTGGATCAGCCCCTTTTCATTGACCGAAGGAAGCCCCATCAGACGATTGGAACACTCATAGGCGCTGATATAGTGGCTTACCTCATCGGGCGCAGAAAGAGGCGGGAGCACTAGGGAATAAATCCCGCCCAGACACAGCACCGAAACCGCAAACAGGGCTTCCAGCGTCATTTTCCTGCGGATAAACAGCTCATACCCCAGAAAAACCGCCGCTGCAAGCACCAAAGCCCCAAGCCCTGCATACCAGCCAAACAGCCAGGTATTTCCTGTTTCTGTCACAGAGGCTTTCAGATCCAGGCTGTGCCACAGCAGGAAAAACAGCAGCGCCAAAGGCCCGGCCGCCCACTTATGCCCCAAAATATTCCCTTTTTTTTCCATATTACTGCACCTGCTCCGAAACAGTCCCGGCCGTCCGCCTTTCATCTCCGTCCTTCATTTCCTCTTCCTCCTCTTTGAACCGCTTTTCAAGAGCCATCTTCTGTATCAGCTCCCTCTGGCGGCTTTCCAGCTGGGAAATATGGACCGTCATACTGAAAAGCTTTACGATCAGCAGAAAGATCATAAACAGAAACAGAAAATTCGTTGTGGCATAGATTCCCAAAAGTCTGGCACAGAAATCTGCCACAGAGGGAAAAACGGCGAAAACCACCAGCATAAGAGCCATGATCACCCAGAAAAGGGCAGCTTCAATCTCCATTTTTGCCTGCCGTATCTTCCTCATCATAAATGTCATGGTAAATACCGATACAAAAATCAATGCAACACGAAGCATAACTGTCATCATCAAAAACCCCGCTTTCCAGGCCTGTCCTCACGCCCTTTTACGCTCTGTCACAGGCCTTTTTCCAGTATTCCCGGTTCATGGTAAGCTTTAAGATCAGCCACTTTGGCAGCAGCCGGTAACATTTTCCTGCCCGGTAACCCAGAAATTTAAAACCGCTCTTTACCACCAGTCCGGGCACCAGCCAGGGCTTTCCCCGGCGGATCAGAAAACGGGCTGTGGATTTCACCAGACGGATCCCCTCGCTTTCCGACCGCACGCAGCCAAAGAGCTCCGGATGGTCTGCCTGAGACACCGCCAGATCGAAATTGCGTTTAAACTGCTGCCTGCAGTTATAATTGTGTGAATGGATCACACGGGCGCCGGCAACATAAGCCACTGCGTAGTCATCCTGCATAAGGGCCTTTCCCGCAAAAATCATATCCTCATTAAAAATCGTCCTGCGGATAAAGCCGCCCTGAAACCAGAATTTCTCCCGGTCATAAGCGCAGCACACATTAGAGGCAAAAAAGGTCTTGATTCCCATTTGCTCCAGATCTGCCCTTGTCTTTACACAGCTTTCCTCCGGGTAATTAAAGCTCCTTGTATACCGCTCTGCCAAAGGGCAGTCCTTATCCGGGAGCTGTCTCGCATAAGCCATGATCACAGCCTCTCCCTCAGGACCTCTCTGTTCAAAGGCCTTCACCAGCGCCTCGATCAGGTGTTCATCTGCAGGGACCGCATCATCTGTCATAAATACCACAATGTCTGCCCGGCTGAAGCGCATTCCTCTGTTTCTGGTCTCTCCGTGGTCAAATTCCTCTTTTGTCAGATGGTGAACCTCCAGGTTTTTAATTCCCTCAAACCCGTGTTCATTCCAAAATGATTTCTCCGTATTCATCACGATGATCTTCCCCACAGGCCAGGTCTGGCGCTGCAGCATTTTCAAAAGCCTTGAAAATTTCTTTCCCGGTTTATAAGTGGGGATCACCACATCCACCTTTTTTCTATCTTCCATAGGCCCTCCTTATTAAACACTCACTTTTTCAGCCCGATTGCCGTACAGATGCCAAAGCCTGCGCAAAGGCCCGCCATAAGAAGCAGATAGCACAGCGCGCCTCCGCCGATCCCAAAGGCTCCTACCAGAGCGCCTGATAAGACCGCTGCTGCCAGAGCGCCTGCGCCGTATACGAAAAATACGGTTTTCTGCCTGCGCATAATCACCAGAGCATAGTACATCAGATTGGCAAAGGCATAAAAACCGCCTCCCAGCACGATTCCTGTAAATGCCCAGAAATGTGCCGTCAGCACGCCCGGATCCCCTCCCATGATCTGCTCCATCACAGAAAGAACCCATTTTCCCAGACATAAGGTTCCTCCCACTGCCAGCACCGTAAGACCGGCAATCACCGCGCTGATCCTTTTAAGGGTATTAAAAAAAGCCCTCCTGTCATCCTTCCCCCAAAATTCTGTCAGGACGGTCAGATAGGGGCGGATCACAAAATTCGCTACCATATAGATAACAGAGGTAGGCATAAAAATCAAGTTAAAATACCCGGAAGCCGCATTGTTCATCCTGGCGTCAATGGCGTACTTGGCAGAGGAAAAGATATAAAAATCAAGAAATACAGACACAAAGAGAAAGCCTGTGCTTAAAAACAGTTTTCTGCACTGTCCCTTTTTTGCCTCCCATTTCACAGCGGAAAGAGCATGGATCACATCCAGATTAAAAAGGATGACTCCTCCGATCTGGGCCGCTACTGCTGCCAGACAAGCCAAAAGCAGGTTTTCAAAGGCAGCCAGTATGACCGTAAAGACAGATACGGAAAGAATGGTTCGGAAAAAATTGGATTTTCCCGTCAGATACAGGCTTCCCTGGCGCTGAAACTCCGATTCATACACGTCCGCGTATCCGTCAATCACCTTATAGACCACCAAAAGGAGCAGAATGGTGCATTTTTCTCCATTATAATCACCGACTCCCCGAAGATACGCCCCGTGACGGATCATCATAAACACAGCTCCGGCAGCCAGAGCGATCAGGCAGGTTATATTTCTGTGCTCCCTGTAATCTCCAAAGGTATATTCGCCGGCTCCGTCTGTAATGTGGAAGGGGCGGATGCCAAAATAGGCTACTAAAAACAGCTGCTGGCCCAGAGTCGAAAAGCCGAAGGAAAAAATTCCTCCCTGTTCTTCTCCTGCCAGCCGGATTACAAGAAAGGATAAAACCATGCTTGCAAATGCATAGACAAAGCTTCCTGCAATATTCCATACCACATTTGCCCGGTTTATATGATCCCCCTTATATAACAGAGCCTGCGTCATCCGTTTCATTCTCATTTATCCTTTCGTTTTTGCATCCTGCTGCCGTTTCCTGAAATTCTGGATCACCAGAATGGATAAGAGCATACGAACCATATATTTTACAGCCGTAACCGGCTTAAGATAGCTTTCCCCGGCAGTCCGGTCATCAATCGTCACCTGAACCTCAGCCACTCTGGCCCCCTGGTGGATCAGGAAGGAGATGGTATCCGGCTCAGGCCCGTAGTTCAGATTGAGGGCAAATTCCCCGATCATTTTCCGGTTAAACAAACGCATGCCGGAGGTCGGATCCTTTATGTGTGCCCCCGTAGTCAGCCGGATTGCCGCGCCGATGATACGGCTGCCCAGCATGCGAAAAGACCAGTCTTTTTTCTCTGTCACAAACCGGGAACCGATCACAATATCGTAGCCCTCGTCCATCTTCTCCCTCATGGTTTTAATAAATTCCGGACGGTGCTGCCCGTCTCCGTCAAACTGGATCGCATAGCGGTAGCCCTTTTCCCAGGCGTATTTCATCCCGGCCTGAAAACAGCCGGCCAGTCCCAGATTGACCGGAAGATCCAAAAGACGGTAGCCCCGTTTTCTGCAGATCTCTGCAGTCCGGTCCTTAGAGCCGTCATTGACTACGATATAGTCAAGCTCCGGAAAACTTTCTGTAAGCTGATCTACCACCCGCTCTATATTCTTTTCCTCATTATATGCCGGTATTACAAGCAGCACCTTATCCATCTGTGTCATCCTCTTTTTCTCAAATCCCTATCTTCCGGCCTTAATCCTTAGAAGGCCGGTCAAAACACTTACCTCTGCCAGTACAAGTCCCAGAAACATCCCGGCGGCTGTCAGGGAAGTCGGGCCTTTATGAAGATAATGTTTATAATAATACAGCTTGCTCTCATGGAGCAGCCTTTGACGGTCAGCCGCCTTTTTATAGCATTTATCAATGGTTACTGAATGGGCATGGACATATCTGGCATCCACTGCCAGAAGTGCCTTTAAACCCAGGTTTTTCAGCTTCTGCCCTAAAATCTTTTCCTCATAGTAAAGGAACACATTTCTGTCAAACAGCTCCTCTAAATCACCCGGTGTAAAGCAGCCTGTCTTTATCATAAAAAAAGACCCGGGCAGTGCGCCCACGATCCGCGTATTGCCGTCCCCGCCTTCAGGCAGTTCCAAAAGAGGCGTTTTTAATACAGGCGCAAACATCCGTCTGGCTAACGGAGCCGTATCCAGAAGATCCTTCCACATAGGCTGCAGGTCCCAGTAGGAAAACAATTCCCGGCCCTCAGGATCTGTCACCATGGCTGATGCTATGGCTCCATCCTCTCTGGCCTCAAGAACCTCTTTCAGCCGTTTTACACAGTCATCGGAAAAATGAACGTCCGGATTGGCAATTATAATATAATCCGGTTCCAGATACTCCATGGCATAATCAATTCCTGCCTGGTTTCCGCTGCCATAGCCGCCGTTTTCATCCGTCCGTATCAACCACAGGCTGGGAAGAATATCCTCTTTATCTTCCTTTTCCTCTTTTTTCCATCCAAGCTCCAGCTTCTTAAACTTCTCCCATGAATCATCGGTGGAGCAGTTATCCACCAGAAGGATATCGTCAATCAGACGGCTCTCCTTTAACTCCTCTGCCAGTCCTGCTGCAGTTTCTGCATCATTATAGTTTAAAATAATACAGCAGATCTTATCCCTGTCCGTGTCACTATCCATTGTAAACTTACTTTCTTTCCTTTCCTGTCTTTCTTGCATCGATCACCCGCATTCCAAGCCGTCTGCTTATGGCAAGACGAAGGGCGGGGCACAGCCGCGTCATCTGGTTAAAGCACCACCACAGCTGCATATAGAGGAATTTTCCCTCTGTGAGAGGCATATCCTTCCAGGGCGTCCTGGTAAGATACTTTTTATAATATTTTTTATAATGATTATGGTTTCCCCTGATCCAGGGCCTCTCATCCCCCAGATAATGGATCACCACCGGAGCACGCTTCGCCTCATAAAACGCCTGCTCTCCCACCTCTTCATAAGCGGCGCAGAGCTTTTTAAGAGTCTGATAGCGAAAATAGCGGTAATTGGTGAAAAAATTGTATTTGGGCGGCAGGGAACAGATTCTCCCCCTTAACGCGCCGTTTATGGTATCCTGATCGCAGGCAAAGAGGCTCCCTGCATGGGCGCCGTAAAAATCAAGGAGCTTTTTTAAAACATCCTCAGCTCTCCATCTGGCCAGATCCATCAGGATCACCCCGGAATTAAAGTATGCATCCTCCGGCTTCATCCCTATGGTCTCTTTCATTTCCTGATATACCGTCGGCTCCATCACCATTCCTGCCAGGCATTCCCCCAGCTCTGTCTCATAGAGAGGCTCAATCGAACCGCACACAATGGTATCACAGTCCAGATACAACGCCCGCTCAACGCTTTCAGGCAGAACCTTGGGTGCAAACAGACGGCCCATGGCGCTGATATCAAAGCCTCTTGTATCTATTTTATAAGGAAAACGCTCCTTTAAATTTCCCAGCTCCACTACGCTCAGGCTCCGCCCAAAGGAAGCTGCCAGGCTTTTAAGGCGGTTCTGATACTCTGTGCACATCCCTACAGACAAAACATAAATGTCGATGTGCTCTGCCCTGCGGTTATGGTCTAACAGAGAGCAGAGAGAAGCCGCCAGATGGCCTGCGTATCCGTCATTGGAAGCATATATGATATTGATGCGTGAGTCTGTTTCTGCCATACGATCACCTGTTTCTTACATTCTCCGGTCATTTTATTTACGATTTTACAATAAGAGCTTAAAAAAGTAAATCATCTATGGCATTTTTCCTTTAAATATGTTAAATTAGGTTACAGTACATCATCCATTCAGGAGGTTTTTTATCATGCGAAGATCCCTTCGATATATGGCTTTGGGAGTTCTTACCGCTTCCCTGCTGTCAGGAAATGCCCTTACAGCTCTGGCGGATCAGGACGTCAACCATGGCCCCGGCGTTTCACAGGCTCCCGAGGTTTCACAGGAGGCTCCCGGCGTTTCCGGCGACACCACCCAGAATGGCCCCGGCATCATCGTAGAGCCGGGAAGCGGAACCGGCGGGCAGGAATCATCCCAGTCTGAAACTGCCTCTCCGGAAACGGAAACCCCAGCTCCAGAAGCAGGAACAGAGGGACAGGCCTCAGGCGAAACAGCCGGACAGGCTCAGGAAGTCCCCCCGGAGGAAAGCACCCAGGTTCCTTCCAATCAGGCCTTTTTACAGGTGCAGCTTCTCCGTCCGGATATGACCTGGACCGATCCCATCCGTGACGATACCACCATTTATCCCGGTGAAGGCGGCTTTATTAGTATGTCCATTTACGCCAATAATCTTCCCGGCGACGTACTTTACCGCACCTACAGCGCTCCCCGCGGCTGGAGTAACTGGGCCATGAACGGCGGCCACACATCCTGGGCTGCAGACTGCCCCATTGAAGCGATCCAGATCCGTTTAAACGGCGTATTCGGAAACAGCTTTGACGTATACTACTGCGCAACCCTGTCGGATGGAACGGTCTGCGACTGGTCAAAAAACGGCGGAACGAACGGAGCCATGGCCTGCGGACGCTACATTACCGGCCTGCGTTTTTCCCTCTGGGGCAAAGGCACGGAAGGCGCTGTCTATAAAATGGACGCTCCCCTTGTATCTGCCGCACCGGACGGCATCCAGTTTGTAAACGGCACCCCCGTATTCAGCAACGGTACCGGAGATCTGTTCACCGGCTGGGTATGGAATGACAGAGACCGCTACTATGTGGTAGACAACGCGATCGTTACCGGCTGGCAGTACATTGACGGATACAAGTATTATTTTGAAGCAGACGGAAAGCTGGTACAGGATCTGGAGCCTTATCTGAACGCTCAGGGGCCTTTTATGCTTAAGATTAACAAGCAGATGAACTGTACCACGGTTTACATACAGGACGGTACAAACGGCTTTATCATCCCCTATAAGACATTCCTTTGTTCAACCGGCGACGACACGCCTCTGGGCGATCACAAGACGCCTGAGAAATACCGCTGGAGACTGATGAACACGGATGAATACTGCCAGTACTGCACCCGTCTGGATCAGGGAATTCCGATCCTGCTCCACTCTGTTATCTATGAGAGACCGGATCCCTATACCTTAAAGCCTGTAACCTACAACTACCTGGGCGCGACTCCCTCTCATGGCTGTATCCGCTATACCACAGAGGATGCCAAGTGGATTTATGACCACTGCGCTCTGGGGACAACTGTAAATGTATACAATTCAGATGTACCGGGGCCCTTTGACCGTCCGGCCATCCAGAAGATGATCCCTGAAACACAGACCTATGATCCTACCGATGTAAATGTTCCGGAAAATGGGCTGAGATAACACAAAATACCGGAGGCTGTCCGCGCCGATGCAGGACAGATCTCCGGTATTTTTATGCCCATTTTCAATGAGACGACAGCTTCACTCTTCTGCACCTCTCCAGTTGTTTTTTTGATACTCCTCATAGGAAACATCCGGATCCAGAAACAGGCTTCCATGCATGGTTGGGGCTTTCGCAGGCTTCATATAATCCCCATATTCCTGTTTCAGCCGTCCATCATAGCCTGCCGGGGCAGGAATCCGGCGGTTTTCAAAGGGAAGATACACCATTTCATCAAACCACTGGCGCTTCCAGGTATTTTTTTCCAGATGGCGGATAAATACCGTATCGCAGACCCTTGTGGCATTCGTACCATTAAACCTCCTGCAGACTGCTTCATAAAAGGAAACAGCCCGTTCCATAGGAATCGAAAGGAAGGCTCCAAGCCTGTTTAAAATCCTCCCAAATACCGTGGCATTTTCATAATAGTCAAACCGATACCAGGTGTAAAGCACCGTCCACAATGTCTGGATGGAAAAAGCCCAGATCCTGGAGAGAACACGGCCTTCAGGCATGGCATCCAGGGGGAAAATATCAATGAAAATCCCACAGTTATATCCTGCTTTCCTGTCCTCCCTGCTGCAGCCTGTGGTACGGCTGTTTCGCAGCTGGGCATGGGCCCGCAGATAATTTTTCTCCCTGTAAGGCGTCTGTAGCACCAGATGCTCCTTTAATTCTCCCGGAGCCACCTTAAGAAATGTTTCATAGTCCTCCCGGAGCATTGCCAGATCAATATCATCATCCCAGGGAATATATCCCTGATGGCGCACCGCGCCGATAAGCGTACCGCTGTCTGCAAAATATTTCAAACCGTATTTTTTGCAGATCCGCTCCACCTCGTCCAGCATTTCCAGCTGGACAGCCCAGATCCTCTTTGTCTTTTCATCCACTCTCCAGCCGCAGCGGATTTCTTCTTTATAAAATTCTGCTGTTTCCATTTTAAACATACTCCTGTTTTTTTATAATGCGCTCCACCTGCTTCCATATAAAGGGATCTCTAAGCACCAGGAGAATCATGCCATACACCACGGCGCCGGCTCCAATCTGCAAGAAGGTCACTGCCGGACTATAGCCCCAAAGCTTTACAAGTGTACGGCCCAGCACAGCTACGCTTATAAACATGCAAACGCCCGCAATCAGGCGTCTCCAGCTGTATTTCCATACAAGCGACAGTTTTACAAATCCCCTGCCAAGCCGGAGATATAAAAGCGTGATAAAGCACTCCGCTGCCACTGAAGCCGCAGCGGCTCCATAGGACTGAAATTTAGGAATAAGGATCAAATTCAGGATAAAATTCACCACAGCCCCTCCTACAATCGCACGGCCGCTCTGAGCCCTTAACCCTGCCGGTGTCAAAATCTGGCTTCCCAGACAGTCGCTTAGACCCACCACTAAAACCAGAGGCGCACAGACATACATCAGAGGGATCACCGGAAGGTAATCATCACCTAAAAACCAGGGTACAAAGCCTGCGGCAATCCCTGAAAGTCCCAGTGTGATCGGAATGGCTAAAAGAAGCACAAAATCCAGAGAACCGCGAAGACGCTCTCTCACCTCATCCAGTTTCCCTGCGCCAAACAGATAGGACATCCGTGCAGACATAACCGCATTAAAGGACATGATCAAAATCTTTGACATATTCACAAACCCTGTGGCGTATTCGTAGTAGCCATTCTGGGACTTGTCCCCATCTGTGAACCATCCCAGCATGGTTTTATCCAGGATCGTATAGACAGAGGTGGCTATGGTGGGGATAAAATACACCAGCGTTTCCTTTAGATGGCGCAGAGGCTTAAGCTGGCGGATATCCGGTTTTCCCACAAAGGGTTTTAAATAGCCCCACATGGAAATATTTCCCAAAAGTCCGGTTGCTGCCGTTAAAGCCACATATAAGAGAAGATCATTTTTAGTGCGGATAAAAAGGAACAGAAGGACAATGCCCACACATTTTACAGCCATATTCCGAAGAACAATCAGCCCGTATTCCTCCAGACCTCCGAAAAACCATGAAATATCAAAGGCCACTGCAATCAGCGTCATGGACAATGCAGCGTAATAGGGAGCATACTCTTTTGAACATCCGATCACGCCCAGCCAGAACACCAGACAGACTGCCGTCGTCCCTGCGCAGAGAAGCTCAATCTCCCAGAACAGACGGTTCAGCGCTTCCCTATCATCCCGGTGCATGGCAATCTCCCTCTGCCCGTAGGAGGCTGTTCCAAGAGCCGCCGCAATGGCAAAATACTGAACCACGGAATTGGTATAGCTCTGGATCCCCGTTCCGTCCGGCCCTAAAACCCTTGAGAGGTATGGAGTGGTAATAAAGGGGGTCAAAAGCGTCATAACCTGATAAATCAGATTATAGGTATAATTTTTACGGATACTGGGCATCCTGTGTGTCCTGCCGGACTTGTTTTTATTCATATGGATCCTGCTCCAATCTCTCCATTTATTTGCCTTCTGAAATTGTAGCATATTCGCAGGCAGGGTGCAATCCGATTTGGAGCTCATCCGCTTTTGCAGTGTGCTGTACCCCTTGCGGAAGCTGCCGCCTGCAATCCCGTTTGACATACCCCCTTAAATGACTTATAATCAGAACCATAATCGGATCGGCAGATCATGGAAGGAGGAGCCCTTGAAATTCGGAGTTATCATTGTAACCTATAACCGCCTTGCACTCTTAAAGGAATGCGTAAGCTGCGTTCTGTCCCAGACCGAACCATTTTCCAATATATGTATTGTAGACAACCACAGCAGTGACGGGACAGCAGACTGGCTGAAAAACCTGCCGGCCTCATTTCAGGCTGAAACCGACTCCTGTACCGGGCCTTTTTTTGATATCTGCCGTCTTAAGGAAAATCTGGGAGGCGCAGGAGGCTTTGCTTATGGAATGAAACGTCTGTCTGCCACGGACTGCGACTGGATTTTAATTATTGACGATGACGCCATGATCGCACCTGACTATATAGCCGAGCTTAAAAAGGCCATCCTGAGTCACGAATACTTGGCCTACTCCGGCACCGTCACCACAAAGGGAGCCATTGATACCAGCCACCGGCGCTTTTTAAAATGCCCCACGTTTATGTTCTATGAACCGGTTCCTGAAGCATCCTATGGAACACCTTCCTTTGAATACGATATCAGTACCTTCTGCGGCCTCCTTGTAAAGGCTTCTCTGGTTCGGGAAATCGGCCTTCCAAAAACGGAATATTTTATCTGGTTTGACGATACGGAGTACTGCATGCGCTTTCACAGCCGATCCCGGATCCTGAATGTAAATACCGCGGTTTTAAACCACCGTACCGCTCCACCTGGGGATGCTCCCACGGTCAGCTGGAAAAATTACTACGGCTTCCGCAACGCCATTGACATCGGGAAAACCTATTCCCGGCATCCCTTCCTCTATATGGCCTATATTATTTTAAATCATCTGGCTCATATTGTGCTGGACTCCCTTTTGGCCCTTCTGGGAAATCAGCCTGCCATGCGGCGGTACCGGGCCGGAATCTATAAAGCGGTATTAAAGGGCCTGCGCCAAACGCCCAATGGGATCTGTAAAGACTATCTGCCCGAAAGCGGCAAACGAATATAACGAAGGAGAACAAACACTATGCAGGCAATGATTCTTGCTGCAGGTATGGGAAAACGCCTGAAGCAGCTGACACAAAATAACACAAAATGCATGGTAAAGGTAAACGGGGTTCCCATGATCAACCGCACCTTAAGCCAGCTGGAGCGCTGCTCCCTTTCCCGGATCGTGATCGTGGTGGGATATGAAGGCCAGAAACTCATGGAGCATATCCGCACTCTTGATATCAAAACTCCTGTGGTCTTTGTAGACAACCCCATTTATAATAAGACCAACAATATCTATTCCCTGTTTCTGGCAAAGGACTATCTTCTGGAGGAGGATACCCTTCTTCTGGAATCGGATGTGATCTTTGAGGATTCTGTCCTGGACTGTCTGGTAAATGATTCCAGAGACAGTCTGGCTCTGGTGGCAAAATACGAATCCTGGATGGACGGAACCTGCGCGCGCCTGTCTGAGCAGGATGACATCGTAGATATGATCTCCAAAAAGCAGTTCCGTTTCTCAGAGATCGAGGATTATTATAAAACGGTAAATCTTTATAAATTCAGCCGTGAATTTTCCCGTACCCACTACGTTCCTTTCCTGGAAGCATACACAAAGGCTCTGGGAAACAACGAATACTATGAGCAGGTATTAAAGGTGCTGGTGGCTCTGGATGATCCCGGCATCAAGGCCAAACGTCTGAGCCCTGACCAGAAATGGTACGAAATTGACGATATTCAGGATCTGGATATTGCAGAATCCATGTTTGCCCCTGAAAAAGAGCGCACCGCCTTAATCAGCCACCGGTTCGGAGGCTACTGGCGCTATCCCGGCATGCTGGATTTCTGTTATCTGGTAAACAGCTACTATCCGCCCAAAAAGATGCTGGATGAAATCCGATCCAATTTTGATGTACTGATCCGCCAGTATCCTTCCGGAATGTATGTAAATTCCCTTCTGGCTGCCAGAAACTTCTCTCTCCGCCAGGATCAGATTCTGGTGGGAAATGGAGCCGCCGAGCTGATCAAGGCTCTCATCGGTCATACAACTGGAAAACTTGGCGTGATCCGTCCGACCTTTGAAGAATATGCCAACCGGTATGAGTCAGACAAAGTTGTTCCATATTATCCGGATAACGATAACTTTTCCTATACGGCTGACGATCTGATAAACTTTTTTGAGGATAAGGATATCAGCTGTCTGACCGTGGTCAATCCTGACAATCCCTCCGGAAACTACATTCCCAGAGAGGATATGCTGCGACTGATCCGATGGACGAGCGAGCGAAACATTCATATGATTGCAGATGAGTCTTTTGTTGACTTTGCAGATGAGGAAAATGCCACCCTTTTACAGGAAGAGCTTTTAGATGAGTATCCCCATCTTACGGTTATAAAGAGCATTTCCAAATCCTACGGCATTCCCGGACTGCGCTTAGGGATTGCTGCCAGCGGCAATAAAGACCGCATCTGCCTGCTGAAAAAAGAGGTAGCGATCTGGAATATCAACTCCTTAGGGGAGTTCTATATGCAGATTGAAGAAAAGTACAGAAACGATTATGCCGCGGCTCTGGTAAAGGTAAAGGCAGAACGGGAACGCTTCTCGAAAGCCCTGGGCGAAATCCCCGGAATCCGTGTAATCCCCTCCCAGGCAGATTATCTGATGATCGAGCTTACAGGCGGCCACAGCGCCGACCAGGTCACAGAACGGCTGTTAAATCAGTACCATTGTCTAGTAAAGGATCTGTCCTCCAAGCTCTCTGCTGATAACCGCCAGTTCCTGCGGCTGGCAGTGAGAAACCAGGAAGAGGATGATGTTCTGGTGGATGCGTTGAGAGATGTTTTGGTGTAAAAAAGTCTGGCCAGCCCGCCTTTGTGCGGGCTGGTTTTATACATTTTTTACTTTCTGATTATTCCAGCGTTTCCAATTCCCTGATGCTCTCTATGAAGTGCTGTTCCACCGGTGAGAGCAATTCATCAAAATAGTTTCCTCCGCCCAACCGTTTTAAGCGTTCATCATCCAGTGCAAATCCTTTTTTCATATACTCTTTTAAAATAGAGCTTGCCCAAATACGGAACTGTGTACCTCGTAAAGATTTCACACGATAGCCAACTGAAATAATCACATCCAGATTATAATATTCAATATCTCTGGACACACTTCTATTTCCTTCCGTTTGAACTGTTGCAAATTTTGCAACAGTTGCTTCCTGCCGGAGTTCACCTTCTGAAAAAATATTTTTAATATGCCTTGATATCGTCGATTTATCCCGCTGAAACAACTTTGCCATCTGGTCTAATGATAACCATACAGTATCACCATCAAAAGTAACCTCAATCTTTGTCAACCCATCTTCCGTAGTATACATGATAATATTAGAATTATTTATTTCCTTCACGCTCCTTATAAAGGTTTTCATGCCGAATATAGTACTCTAACAAACGAAGCACATATTCTGGTGCATGGCGATTATCTAATTCCCAGTGCGTAAATAGACAGCTAATCGAATTTTCTGGTTGAAAAAGAGGATGTACATAACTGTCTGTACACCCTCTTTTTGTTATCGTATTCGTGCCTTCATGTCTGTTGATAGCGAAATGATTCTTGCTCAAATCCTCTTCACCTTCTCACCCAACTTAGAATAAATCCGCTCCGCAAACCACGGTTCGCTGCACCGGCTTTCTATCTCATCTGCCGGAATCCAGCCCACACGGCTGTTTTCATCAGGTTTTACAGCCAGAGGTGCCTCTGTATCCCCCTCCAGGAGGAAGGTCACATTCAGATGCAGATGAGAGGATACATACTCACCTCTTTTTTCGTGGCCATCCACGGTGAGGATTTCCAGCGAAAACAGCTCATCCGAAAGGAATTTCACCTCTGTAAGCCCACTTTCCTCCTGTATTTCCTTTTTGATAACCCGTCTTACATCCTCATCTCCGTCCGCATGGCCTCCCAGCCAGGCCCATGAGCGGTAAATATTGTGGTAGGCCATCAGGACCTTTTTACGATCCGGGCTTACCACCCAGCCGGAAACGGTTATGTGGGCATTTTTATTATTTCTCGTCAATATATCCCGTCCGGAATCAATCTGCTCTAATATCAGCTCCCGATCTCTTTCTTCCTGCTCATTATACGGAACATACGCTTCTACCAGCTGCCTTAACTCATCCATCCTGTCTGCCCCCTCTTTTAAAATATCTCTTCCGCCTTCTTCATGGCAGATTCGATCACCTTATCCATATCGTAATACTTATACTCGCCCAGACGGCCTCCAAAGATTACATTCTCCTCTTTCTCTGCCAGCTTTGCATACTTCTGGTATAATGCCTGGTTTTTCTCATCATTCACCGGATAGTAGGGTTCCATTCCCTCCTGCCAGGATACGGGGTACTCTCTGGTAATCACAGTCTTTGGCTGAGTGCCGAACTCAAAGTGCTTGTGCTCAATGATCCTGGTATAAGGAGTTTCCCTGTCTGTGTAATTTACCACAGCCACTCCCTGATGATTTTCTTCCTCCAGCACCTCTGTTTCAAACCGCAGGCTCCTGTATTCCAGCCGTCCGAAGCAGTAATCATAAAAGCCGTCAATGGTTCCCGTATAAACCACCGTGCCGCCCAGGCTGTTGTAATACTCCCTGTTTTCCAGATAGTCCACTCCGGTTTCAATCTCGCATCCCTCGAACAGCTTATGGATCATCACATTGTATCCGCCGATGGGGATTCCCTGATAGAGATCGTTGAAATAATTATTGTCATAAGTATAACGCACCGGCAGACGGCGGATGATAAAGGAAGGAAGCTCCTTGCAGTCTCTGCCCCACTGCTTCTCCGTATAGCCCTTTACCAGTTTTTCATAAATTTCCCGGCCTACCAGACTGATAGCCTGCTCCTCCAGGTTCTTCGGCTCTCCCTGGATTTCTTTTTTCTGTTCCTCAATGATCGCCTTCGCCTGGGCAGGAGTGGAAATGTTCCACATCTTGCTGAAGGTGTTCATATTAAAGGGCATATTATACATCTCGCCCTTATAATTTGCCACCGGACTGTTGGTATACCGGTTAAACTCTGCCAGGGAATTGACAAACTCCCACACCTTTTTATTGCTTGTATGGAAAATGTGGGCTCCATACTTATGTACATGGATATCCTCCACATCCTCGCAGTAAATATTTCCCCCTATGTGATCCCGTTTTTCCAGAACCAGACAGGTTTTCCCCTGTTTTTTTGCATACCAGGCAAATACGCCTGCATAAAGACCGCTTCCTACCAGAATATAATCGTATTTTTTCATATGATTGCCGCTCCTTTTCCCATCCGTGATCGAACCATTGATCCTATACCCGCATTATATCAGTTATCTTCCTGGCTGTCACGCTCCTACGCCAGAGGAATCCCCAGAAAATACCATCTGATCAAAAAAAGTACAAAAAGGTGAAGGGGATAAAACCAGTAAAACAAAAACTTTGCCTGCTGCTTTCCCCGTTTTCCGTTATAAAACCATATGGGCACCGCTGCCAGCGCCCCTGCTCCCAGAGTAGGGAACAGCGTCTCTATAAAACCCAGCACTCCTGCTGCCACAGTCTGCTTCCTCCGGCTGTTCCTGAAACGGTATAAAAATACAATAATCAGTATGCCGACGGCATTATAATCCGCTCCTGCAAGGACCGCAGCTCCGCAGCCGATAAAGGTGTACAGACAGACCAGATCCATTTCCTTTAGTCCATATGTCCTCTTCTCCGCCCGTTCTATCCAGCAAAGGATTAAAAAGCCGATAAAAAGCTCAAAAAACACATTTTGATACATGGGATCGAACACCCTGTTTGCCACTGCCAGATTAAACGGGATCTCCGATATCAGACCAAACAGAAGAAGGTTTCTGCCGTATTTCTTCCTGTCCCTTGTATGTACAAAGCCTTCCACAAGAAGAAAACAGTAAATCAAAAAGGCCGGGCGGCCGAGAATCCTCAGAAGCAGCGACAGCGGATATAAAAATACTCCCCATGACTGTTCCAGAAGGAAATCCATCCGTTCTGCTCCGCCCTGATAATACAGTCCATACTCCAGAACCACAGCCCCTATATGGTCAATAAACATGGAGCACATGGCAATCCATTTAAGGGCCGCTCCGTCAAGCCCTCTCTCCGGCCATACTCGTTCCGTCCAGGTAACATGCGTGATTTTATTTTTCATAAATATCCATTTTCTATCGATACTGCCCCAGTGCAAAAGGCATCAGCCGTCTGGCAACCACAGCCGCCATCACACACAGGATAAAGTCCTCTGCCGCCGTAATCAGAAAACAGTTAATTACCACCAGTTTCCAGCTTACCGGCATATGGATCACATAATTACTGATCACATAAAAATATACCATTCCGCACAGATAGTACGCCATCATGCCCCAAAAGGCAGAAAAAAGCCGCCAGGCCACCCCTCCCCCCGGACGCTTCCAGCACAGCTTTCCTGTAATCCAGGCCGCAGCCACAAAGCCGATCAAAAAACCAAAGGTAGGACGGATCAGATACGCCGGCCCTCCGCCTGCTGCAAATACGGGAATCCCCGCCAATCCCACTGCCAGGTAAACGCACACACAGGCAGCTCCCCGTCTGGCCCCCAGCACATAGCCTGCCAGAAGCACAAAAAAGAACTGCAGCGTAAAATGCATGGGAAATGGCTGAACCGGAATATCGATCCTCATATAGGCTCCTGCTGCGATCAAAGCCGCAAACAGGCCGGTAAATGCCATTTCCTGGCTTTTTATCCTCTGGCGTCCCTCTAAATGTATTTCCTGCATTATATTTCCTCCAAGTCCGGGCCGGAAATGCCCCTTTTATTAAATCTGATTTTCAGTCACCCTCCTATTCTATCAGGAATCAGCTCCTGTGGAAAGAGGATTTTTTTCCATAGAAAACAGCCGGTTCACCGCACTGAAAATACCGCGGATCGACGCCCGGGTAATATTGGAGCTGATTCCTACGCCGTAGGTTGCCTTTCCTGTGGTCTGGTCTACCAGATGGATATAGGAGGCTGCCTGCGCTCCGGAACCGGAGGCCATGGCATGCTCGGTATAATCCAGAACCTTGATATGGATACCGAGAGCATCCTCCAACCCCCGCTGAACCGCATCGATGGGGCCGTTTCCAATGCCGTCGAAATGCTTTTCCATGCCATGATCCGTATAAACAACCTTTGCAAGAGTAGCAAACTCGCCGTCTGCCGTCTCCGTATCCGTGATCCGGCACTTGCGGAAATGGATCGGCTCCTTGCGCTCTAAGTATTCCTTCTTAAATTCATCCATGATCTGCTCGGGAGCTACCTCACCTTGCTTCTCTGAAATCTTCTGGATCACATCCGCAAACTCCTTATGCATGCCCTTTGGCAGCTTGAAGCCATAGAAGGTATCCATTACAAAGGCTACGCCGCCCTTTCCGGACTGGCTGTTGATGCGGACGATCGGCTCGTATTCCCGCCCGATATCGGAAGGATCAATGGGAAGGTAGGGAACCTCCCAATACTCGCTGTTTCTCTCTCTGAGAGCCTGCATTCCCTTGTTGATGGCATCCTGATGGGAGCCTGAAAAAGCGGTAAATACCAGCTTTCCTGCATAAGGATGTCTGGGAGGAATGTCCATCTTGGTGCACCGCTCACAGATCTCGGCAATCTCACGGATATTTTCAATGTTTAACTCCGGGTTAATACCCTGAGAGAACATATTGTAAGCAACGGTCAGAATATCCACATTTCCGGTACGCTCGCCGTTTCCAAACAGAGTTCCCTCTACACGGTCTGCCCCCGCCAGCATGGCAAGCTCCGTAGAAGCCACGCCTTCGCCTCGGTCATTGTGAGGATGTACGCTTAAGATAATGCTTTCTCTGTTTTTGAAATGAGTATTCATCCATTCAATCTGATCCGCATATACATTGGGAGTTGTCATCTCCACCGTAGAAGGCAGATTAATGATAATGGGATTTTCCTTTGTAGCGCCCCAGGTTTCCTGAACGGCAGTACAGATATCAAGGGCAAACTCCAGTTCCGTGCCCGTAAAGCTCTCCGGCGAATACTCCAGACGGATTTTCGTATCACAGTCTGCCGCATAGCGCTGTACCAGTTTAGTGCCTACAATGGCAATATCCTTGATCTCCTCCATATCCTTGTGGAACACTACATCCCTCTGCAGAGTGGAGGTGGAATTATAAATGTGCACAATGGCCTTTTTAACGCCATCCAATGCCTCAAAGGTCCGGCGGATCAGGTGCTCTCTGCACTGTACCAGAACCTGAACTTCCACATCATCAGGAATCAGCCTGCGCTCTACCAGAGTACGCAGAAAATCGTATTCGATCTGAGACGCCGCAGGAAACCCCACCTCAATCTCCTTAAAGCCCAGCTTCACCAGAAGGTTGAACATCTCCACCTTTTCTTCTACTACCATGGGCTCCACCAGAGCCTGGTTCCCGTCCCGCAGGTCTACGCTGCACCATACCGGCGCTTTCATGATTTCTTTATTGGGCCAGGTGCGCTCCGGAAAATCTACCACCGGCACTCTCTTATATCTCTTATAATTTAACATCTCCCATGTCCTCCCTTCCAGCATTTTCCTCAAGGCTTTTGAATGTTACTTTATTATAGCATAGTGAGTTATAACTTACAAGCAAGGGAAGGCTTTTTACTATTCATAATAGTTATGGTTGATATTCCTGTTTTTTATTGCAGCGATGCTAATTTCCGTCTCAGATGCAATGCCCCTGAGCCTTCATGACCGAAATCACCTGATCTACATATTTCTCACAGGTTTCCATATCAGCCGCCTCCACCATGACGCGAACCAGGGGTTCTGTGCCGGAGGAACGCAGGAGGATCCGTCCGTCGCTTCCCAGAGCTTCTGTTACCTTCTTCACCTCTGCCTGAACTGCCTCATCCTCCTGAGCCGCAATTTTGTCCTTTACTCTTACATTTTTAAGAACCTGAGGATAGATTTCCACCTCAGAAGCCAGCTTTGCCAGAGACTGCTTCTTTTCCAGCATGACTTCCATTACCTTTAAGGATGTCAGGATACCGTCTCCTGTGGTCGCATGCTTGCTGAAAATAATATGGCCGGACTGTTCGCCTCCCAGGCAGTTTCCCGTAGCCGCCATGTTTTCATACACATACTTATCGCCTACGGCTGTCTTTTCATAGGAAATCCCTTCTCTGTCAAAGGCTTTGTACAGTCCGAAATTAGACATAACGGTCGTAACAACCGTATTGTTAAACAGACTCCCCTGCTCTTTCATGTATTTTCCGCAAATATACATAATGCGGTCGCCGTCTACTACATTTCCCTCATTGTCCACAGCAATACAGCGGTCCGCATCACCGTCATAGGCAAAACCGGCATCGCAGCCCTGCTCTGCTACAAATTTTTGAAGGTGTTCAATATGGGTAGAGCCGCAGTCTGTGTTGATGTTCAGGCCATTGGGCTCATTGTTTATCACAAAGGTCTGAGCGCCCAGAGCGTCAAATACATTCTTTGCAATGGCAGAAGCGCTTCCGTTGGCACAGTCCAATGCCACCTTCCTGTTTTTAAAGGAACGTGTTGCAATCGAGATCAGATATCCGATATAGCGGTTTCTTCCGGCTGCAAAATCCACAGTACGTCCAATCATATCCCGCTTTGCAAGAGGAAGCTCCTCCATCTTCCCGTCCAGATAGCGCTCAATCTCCGTAATCACTGCTTCTTCCAGCTTCTCTCCCTTTTCATTGATGACCTTAATGCCGTTGTCATAATAAGGATTGTGACTGGCAGAAATCATGATGCCGCAGTGAAAGCCCTCTGTGCGCACCACATAGGAAACGCTTGGAGTCGTTGTTACATGAAGGAGAAATACGTCTGCTCCGGAAGCTGTAAGACCGGATACCAGAGAGTATTCAAACATATAGCTGCTTCTGCGGGTATCTTTTCCGATCACAACCCGGCAGCGCTCTCCCGGATTTTTCTGTCCGTAGTACCAGCCTAAAAAGCGGCCCACCTTATATGCGTGCTCTACTGTAAGATCCACATTGGCTTCGCCTCGAAAGCCATCTGTTCCAAAATATTTTCCCATTGCTTTTATGTCCTCTCTGTCTCAGATTTTCCCTGCATCATGCAGGCTGCCTTCCCCGATACTAAATCTCCTGTCCTTCCTTCTTAAGCTCCTTTAAATATCGTCCCAGAGCATCCTGCCAGGAGGGAAGGCGGTCAAAGCCATTCTCTGTGAGCTTTTCTTTGCTCATACGGCTGTTTGATGGTCTCTTTGCCTTAGCCGGAAAGCTGGAGGAATCCACCGGACTTACCTTTACATCCATACCAGCCTGCTTAAAGATCTCGCAGGCAAATTCATACCAGGAACACAGTCCCTCATTGGTAGCATGGTAGCGGCCGTAACGGTCAGTCTGTATCATTTCCACCAGAAGCTTTGCAAGATCATAGGTATAGGTAGGAGAGCCGATCTGGTCGTCCACTACACTCACCGCTCCCCGTTCCTTTCCCAGGCGCAGCATGGTTTTGATGAAATTCTTTCCGTTAATGCCGAATACCCAGGCAATGCGGACAGTAAAGAATTTCTCCACATTCTGCTCTACTGCAATCTCACCCTCATATTTTGTCAGTCCATAGACATTTAAAGGCTCTCTGTGGTCATCCGGCTCCCAGGGCCGTTCTCCCTGTCCGTTAAACACATAATCTGTACTGATGTACATCATCTTGATATCCAGCTCTTTGCAGACCTTTGCAATATTTCTGGTTCCGTCTGCATTGACCTTCCGGCACAGCTCCACATTGTCTTCCGCCGCATCTACTGCAGTATATGCTGCACAGTGGATCACTGCGTCAGGTTTTGCTTCCTTTATCACTCTCTGGCAGGCATCTGCGTCTGTGATATCCATTTCCTCCACATCCACGCCAATGCCTTCGATTCCCTTTGCTGCCAGCTCATCCATCACATCATGGCCTAACTGTCCCTTTACACCTGTCACCAGAACTCTCATATACTTAACTCCTCATTCTTTTAGAATCTCTACTATGGCACAAAGGCTGGCAGCGGCAAATGTACTCTCTTTAAGTGCCTTTACCGCCGTCAGCCATACGTTTGTTTCTCTTATTTACAGGCGGTTTCCGTACATTTTATCAAAATAGCTGCTGTACTCGCCGCTTAAAATATTTTTCCACCAGTCCTGATTGTCCAGGTACCACTGGATGGTCTGTTCAATGCCTGTGTCAAAGTTATACTTTGGCTTCCAGCCAAGCTCTGTCTCGATCTTGGTGGGGTCAATGGCATAGCGCATATCGTGACCCGGACGGTCTGTAACGAAGCGGATCAGGCTTTCCGGCTTGTCCAGGGCCTTTAAGATGGTCTTCACAACCTCCAGATTGGTGCGCTCGTTGTGTCCGCCGATATTGTAAACCTCGCCCTCGCGTCCCTTGTGGATCACCAGATCAATGGCCTCGCAGTGGTCTGCCACATGAAGCCAGTCACGGACATTTTCACCGGTTCCGTATACGGGAAGCTCCTCATTTGCCAGAGCACGGCTGATGATCAAGGGGATCAGCTTCTCCGGGAAATGATAGGGACCGTAGTTGTTGGAGCAGCGGGATACGGTCACAGGCAGCCCGTAGGTCCTGTGGTAAGCCAGCACGAAAAGGTCTGCGCTTGCCTTGGAGGAAGAATAAGGGCTGGATGTGTGAAGAGGGGTCGTCTCTGTAAAGAAGAGATCCGGACGATCTAATGGCAGATCTCCGTACACCTCATCCGTTGACACCTGATGATAGCGCTTGATACCGTAGGTACGGCAGGCATCCAGCAGTGTAGTAGTTCCCATTACATTGGTACGCACAAAGGCTTCCGGATCAGTAATAGAACGGTCTACATGGCTCTCAGCCGCAAAGTTCACCACCATATCCGGTTTTTCCTTCTCAAACAGATCGAAGATAAATGCTCTGTCTGCAATATCGCCTTTTACGAACTTGTAGTTGGGCTTATTTTCAACCGGCTTTAAATTCTCCAGATTGCCTGCATAGGTCAGAAGATCTAGATTGATGATCTCATAATCCGGGTATTTATTTACCATATGGTGTACAAAGTTACTTCCGATAAATCCGGCTCCGCCGGTAACGATGATCTTCATTGATTCTATTCCTCCAAACTCTGCTGTTCCTTCAGCTTATCCACATATTTGCCGTCCAGAACATCCTTTAAATACTTTCCGTACTGATTTTTCTTAAGCACTTCATAGGTTTCAAGAACCTGCTCCTTCGTGATCCAGCCGTTTAAGTAGGCGATTTCCTCCAGGCAGGCAATCTTTCTGTGCTGGTGGGTTTCTACGGTCTTTACGAAATTGGTAGCTTCAACTAAAGACTCATGGGTTCCCGTATCCAGCCAGGTAAAGCCCTGTCCCAAAAGGATCACATCCAGCTCGCCGTTTTCCAGATAGATGCGGTTTAAGTCTGTGATCTCCAGCTCTCCTCTGGCAGAAGGCTTTAAGTTCTTTGCGTACTCTACCACACGATTGTCGTAGAAATAAAGTCCTGTGACACAGTAGTTTGACTTTGGCTTCTCCGGCTTTTCTTCGATGGAAATAGCCTTTCCCTTTTCATCAAACTCCACAATGCCGAAACGCTCCGGATCGTCCACATAGTAGCCGAACACGGTTGCGCCCTTTTCCCTGGCAGCCGCAGCCTTTAACCGCTTTGTAAGACCCTGTCCATGGAAAATATTATCGCCTAAAACCATGGCAACGGAATCGCCGCCGATAAATTCCTCCCCGATGATAAAGGCCTGAGCCAGTCCGTCGGGACTTGGCTGAACCGCATAGCTTAAATTGATGCCAAAGGGATGTCCGTCTCCCAAAAGCGCTTTAAACCGGGGCGTGTCCTCCGGTGTGGAAATGATCAGTATATCCCGGATTCCTGCATTCATCAGCACAGACAGCGGGTAATAGATCATGGGTTTATCGTAAATAGGCAGAAGCTGCTTGGATGTAACCTTTGTCAGCGGATACAGTCTGGTTCCGCTTCCTCCGGCAAGTATGATTCCCTTCATATATTTCCTCCTTGCAGATCCGCCGCGCAGCGGATCCGACCATTATTTCTTTCCCCACTATACCATACAATCCCCTGATTTTCAAATACTGGAAGCAATATTTTGGGAATATTAAGGATTTTTATTCAATGGGTTTCTGATAAAAGCCGCCGAAAAATGTTTCTGTGGGCAGAACATTTACAATTACATGGGGATCCACCTGGCGCATCAGGTGGACAATATCCTGAACCTCATACGCGGAGACAACGGTGTGGAGCAAGCTCATCTTCTTTCCGCTGTAGCCTCCGTGGCCGTCCAGGACAGAGATTCCGTGACGGTACTGACCTACATACGCCTTTACCACCGCTTCCGGCTCCTCCGTTGTCACCTGAAGCGTTACCCGCTTATACCGATGATAAAAGCTGTCAATGGTCTTTGTGGAAATGAACTGAAACATAATGGAATAGCCCGCGTATTTCCAGCCAAAGAGATAACCGAACACACAAAGCATTCCTGCGTTAAAGGCAAATACATACTGCCAGATGGCCTTTCCCAGACGGTTTGACACATAAAGGGCGATAAAGTCCGTCCCTGCGGTAGAAGCGTTTCCTTTTAATGCAACCACAATAGCCAGACCGTAGATAAAGCCTCCAAAGCAGATATTTAAAAGCGCATCCTCAAACAAAGGCTCAAACAGGGATAGTTTCAAAAGGAAGCTGGCCAAAAAAACCTGGATCATAGAGAAAATCACAAATTTCTTTCCAATGTGGCGGTAACAGAAAATGGCAACCGGCACATTTAAAGCGATCATTCCCAGGGAAGTAGAAAAATGAATCCCCAACAGGCCTGTAATCTGCTCCGTCAGACGGGCCACTCCCGTAAAGCCGCTGGGAAGAATCCCCGTAGGCGTTAAAAAAACATTCATAGCAAAGGCCTGCAAAAGAGCGGAAAGAGTTACGGCCGCCGCTGTCATCAGATACCTCAGCGTTTTACTGTTCTTTTTCATCATACACTCCCTTTCAGCTTTCTTACCAGCGTTTCATTTACTGCATCGTAATCATTTTCATGAGGCACCGGAGCAAAGCAGTAATTCACCCAAGGGCCTGTGGTAGTTTCATCCCGCTTCCAGTCCCTGCAGGAGGAATGAACCTGGGTAAGGCCGGTTTCCTCCAACAGCGCTTTTGCATTATCTGCGTTGATGCCGCTTCCTGCCAGAAGCTGGATCTGGTTTCCATAGTTTTCCTGAAGCTCCTTTAAAAGACCGGCTCCGGCAGCTGCCTTTTCCTTAAGCCCGCTGGTGAGAATACGGTCTGTTCCCAGGCGGATCAGCTCCTCAATGGCTTCATATGGATCCTCCACACAGTCAAAAGCCCTGTGGAATACGGCTTCCCCATGAAATTCATGGATCAGGCGGATCATACGGCCTGTCCTTTCACTGTCAATTTTTCCCTCAGATGTCAAAAAGCCAAAAGCAAGCCCGTCGCTTCCATTTTCCATCAAAATACGGGCGTCTGCAAACATCTGCTCTGTTTCCGCTTCTGTGTAGCTAAATCCCGCTCCTCTGGGCCGTACCATGGAAATCACCTTCAATCCCGTATTTTCCTTTACCAGCCGCAGACTTCCGATGGAAGGCGTCAGGCCTCCCAGATACACCGCACTGTTTAATTCGATCCGCTCTGCGCCTCCCTTCCAGGCCGCCAGGGCATCCTCATAGCTTCCGCAGCATATTTCTATCATAACTACTCCTTTCTCTTTGCAATCCTCCCAAAAAACCTCTGGGGGATTTCAAATACAAATATAATTCCCAGCACAATGGCTGCCGCTGCCTTCACGGCCTCAAATCCCGTGCGGCTTGCCAGCGCCAGCTGGTCGGTGACAATGTAGTGGGCGGTCCAGTAGATGCCGGCTCCGGGAACAATAGGGAAAATACCTGGAATCATAAACAGGGTAGCCGGACAGCGCTCCCAGACCGCAAAGAGCCTGGACAGAAAGATTACGGCGGCTGCGGAAAAGAACGTAGACTCTGCGGGCGAAAGTCCGTCCCAGTGAAAACAGAAATACACCAGCCAGCCGATGGTACCACAGGCAGCACAAAGCCCGTAATATTTTTTCGGCACAGAAAAGAGGACTGAAAAAGCAGCCGTTCCTACTGCGGCGGCAGCCATTTCCCCTGCCAGCTCTCCCCATGGAAACGCATTCATAAAAGATTTCCTCCTGTCAATCTATAGTACATGGTAAGTACAAATCCCATTCCCAGGGCAATGCTTAAAACCACCAGCCCTGCATCCATCATCCGCACAGAACCGGCAATGTAGTCTCCATCCGTAATATCGCGGATCCCGTTTGTAAACGCCACTCCCGGAATCATGGGGATCACAGAACCGATGATCATGGAGCTGATGTGATGGCCCAGCCCCAGATGGTAAAGCACCACGCAGCAGAAGGTCACCAGAGCTCCTCCCAGAATATTCTGCACCAGTTTTGACAGATTTTTCCCTATATATAAAATATAGACATACAGCACAAGGCCGGACAGAAAAGCAGCTGCGCTGTCTGCCAGATCGCCGCCCAGCAGATAGCAGAACGCCCCGCTTCCCACCGCCGAAGCCCCGATCTGAACGCCCTTTCTCTTTCCGGGCATCTGTTCAATATCATCCAGGCATCTCCCAAGCTCCTCTACCGTATGCTTTCCCTCTTCAATCTCCCTGGAAAGCTGATTTACAGCCGCCACACGGTTTAAGTGCGCCCCGCTGACAGGAATGTGCTGTACCCTGGCAAAAAAGCTTTCCCTTTCGTTCCCCATGGTAGAAAAAATACCGTTGCTCAGTACAAAGGAATTGGCGGATTCAATCCCGTAATGACGGCAGATCCGGTCAATAGTTTCCTCCACCCGTGAGATCTCCGCCCCATTTTCCAAAAGGATATGCCCGGCACGCATGGCGATTTCCATGATTTTTTCTTTCTGTTCTTCAGGGACGGTGCAGATGTGGGGATGGGACTGTAGTCGTTTCTGTTCGATCATTTTATATTATCTCCTGCTTATTAAACACATATTTTTATTGTACTCTGAATTCCCCATGAAAACAACCATTCCTTGCAATCCGGATATCCGAATATTACTTTTATCCTTTTTCATGCTGCATTTAAAGAAAACATATACCACAATATAATAATTAAAGGAGTACGAACTGAATCATACTCCTTTTTGTTTACTTCATATCATTTTTTAAGAAATACTTTTTCCCACTCTTCAGGAAGATATTTTCTGGTATTACCAATCATTTCTTTCAGAAGTTTTTCTCCATCTCCAAAACTGATACGCCCATGAACCAAAGGATCTTTCATAAAAGCTTCATAGGCTTTTTCAAAGTTACATTCCATTGCAGCTTGCAAAATTTTTTCATAACCTTCAATATGAGGCATTGTAAGTCTTCTGATTTCTTCCGGACATACTCCAGCGTAAACTGGTGCAATATGATCCCTGCTAAATACCGCATTCGTTTCTACAACAGATTCTCTGGGGAAATTTGGAATCTGACCGGCAAAATTAGGAATATTTACATTGGTTACAAAACGTTCTAAACCACATAAAGCTTTTATTAAACGCAATCCCTCCTCTCCTGTATCCTTTAATTCTAAGTTTTCTAAACCGCCAGCAAGTCGCTCCGCCTGTCTATTTTTCTGTTCCTGTCGTTCTTTTCTCCACGCTACTGTAGTTAATGCAAACTTCCATTTCTTTACGGTTTCTGGATCTTTCAAATACATCTCCCCAGGCATAAACTCTGCCAGATGTCTGTCTCCTGCAGCAGCAATTGCGCCATACCGGCGGAATAAATCAAACTTCACCCGATGTGCACAGTTAAATGTACCATTCATCCAATTTCTATCCGGATCATGATATCCTTCTTCAAAATTACGCTCAATAAAATTCTGATAAACAGGAAATAAATCCATATCCTTGTAAGATGCTTTGGTAAACCATGTAAAATGATTAATTCCAATCACATCTACCAATATTTCTTCTCTTTCTATCTCCTTAATTCCTGTTTCCATTCTAACAATATCGCGCAGAACCTTCTGAGTTCCAAACACCTCATGACAGCATCCAAACGCTTTTATTCCGGGAAAAACATGATATAATGTCTTAACACACAATGACATGGGATTCGTATAATTTATCACCCATGCATCAGGACAATATGTATGTATCGCCTCTGCAATTTCTGCAAACATTGGGATAGTACGTAACGCACGTACCAGTCCTCCCGGTCCCGTAGTATCGCCTACCGATTGATAAATTCCATATCGTTCCGGTAAATGTACATCTGATTCCATCTCATCAAATGTTCCCGGAAGGATTGAAATTACCACAAAATCGGCTCCTTCCAACGCAGTTCCCAATGATTCACTTGTTTCAAACTCCCACTGTCCCTTCACATCCTCCCGTGAAAACAGTCTTTTTCCTATTATTTCATTATCATGAGCCGCCTCTCTGTCAATGTCATATAAGCGTACCGTTCCACTTATACTTGTTTCTTTGGACAAATCTGTCATAAATACCCAGGCCCAGGCATGACTGCCTCCTCCAATATAAGCAATTTTCAAGTCTTTTATATGCTGTTTCATCACTCTTTTGTCTCCTTTGGATTTTCATTAAATGTGATATATGACATGTCCGGAAATGAGTATTCGCCTCTATAATTAGAAGCATTATACACCGGATATTTGACTGGATGATACGAACTATCTTCTATTTCATTTTCCTGTGTATAAATATACAGGCTATGGTAATCCCATACTACAAGTTCATCCCTGCTATCCCCGAGTAAATCTATAGCCTCACAGCACATAACTGGATGACCATCATCTGGAAATACAACTGCAATATCTCCATGACCATCCATCAGTCCTCCTTTTTCAGCATCGGCATTCGTAAGAAAAAAATCCGTCCCATTCCCCAGCCAATTTACAGGAGCAAGTATATTGCCATTCATTTCATTCTCTTTTTCCCATAACTCATTTCCATCTGAATCATACAGATAAATCACTCCCTGATGTCCCCAAAAATTAGTTACTGCAATTTCAAATCCTTTACGTTCCGGCAGATAGTTGGCAATGCTGATTCTTTGTGCATGTCCAATATAGTCCCTGCTCAAAATATTTCCCTGGAAATCTCCTATAAAAAATCCCTGAGTACCGGAAACACATGCAAAATACCCCTTATCTATATCATTTTTAAATTTACCAGCCACAATTTCATCGGTATGATCCAGTTCTATAGAATACGTCCACAAAACATTCCCCTGACAATCTAATAGTGTATAACCCACTAAAATCTCATCATGTCCATCCCCATTTACATCTACGGCCAACGGATAATGGCCTGTATTCTTAGGACTTTGGTATTTCCATAATAAATTTAAATTGCTGTCTAATGCATAAATACGGCAATATCTATCTTTTATTAAAATATCACTCGGCCTTTCCAGACCTCTAAAATTGCAAATACGAATTCCATCTGGGTTAATTCTATCAAAAGCGTACTGATTATAGGGCACACCTATCAACGTTTCGTTATCTTCATCTGATACAGGTGTAGCTGCTGATTTTTTTATCTTTCCCGTCCTTCCATCAAGAATCTGAATTTGAAAATTTTTTGCTGTAATTACCTCATCATATCCATCTCCGTCAATGTCATAAACCTGACACGGAAGATCCGCGCTGATCTTTCCAAGAATATTTGAGTTTTCTGAGGGTTCTCCAATCTGCCACAATATATTTCCATTCAAATCTATAGCTGTGAGACAGCTTATATGAGCATATGCATCTCTATCTACTCTTTTCTGAGCCTGTGGAATTACAATCTGCCATTCATCATTTCCCAGAAGATGTCCAAAACGAATCTGACGGCTGGTTCCAAAATTCTGAAGATCCAGCTTACGCACTAATTTCATATGAGGATAAGACGCCTGAAGCTTCTTCAAACGTTTCTTCTCTTGTTTTTCCAAATATTGAATTTCTCTAAAAGTACTGTCTTCCGTACTGACATATATATCTGTAAACTGTGTTGGGCAATCGGCCGTTATTCCTATCTTTCCTCCACGCATTGCCAACTCTGTATCCATATCCATAACCAGCGTACTGTTTATAAAACACTTTACATTTTTCCCATCCACGGATACCTTTATTTTATACCACTGATCCGAATCAGACATAAATTTCTTTTCCGTTAATATATGGACTTCTTCCTTGTGACGCCATGCAAGTCTTGCTGTTTTCTTTTCTTCTAAAGAAAATACGAGGGTATCAATGCTATTATTCATACAAAATGCAATTCCTGCCATACCACTGGTTGAAATCCTGCGCATAGACACAGAAACGTCATAATCCTTCCAGCCCGTATTTCCTGTCTGGAGCGTTGGAAAAATACGATGTGGAATACCTTTTTCAATACGACTCTGTTCCATATAGTGCTTTCCGTTTTCTTCCGTAACAATCCATGACGGTCCATGTCCATTATAACGGTAATTACATACCTGATCCTTCCATTCGCCGCAAACGCCTTTTGGTGTCACATAGTGATATTCTCCAGCAGCTGAGTGATCTGGATCATAAGGAAATTCCCCTATAGGGAATTTCCTAAAATCATCTGAAAACAGACATATATTTCTCATAATAGTTACCTTCTCTCCATCTTATCCCTTAATTCCACTGGAAGCCACACCCTCTACGATATATTTCTGCAACAGCATAAAAATGATAATAATCGGCATAAGGGACAGTACGCACATTGCAAACATCGCACCATAGTCAGAGGAACTCATAGGATCGGTGAAATTTTTCAATGCAATGGATACCGTATATTTTTCTGGCGAATTAAGATAAAGCAACGATCCCATGTAATCATCCCATTTCCAGTAGAACTCAAAAATCGCACACGTTACCATTGCAGGTTTTACAAGCGGAAGCATAATACTGGTAAATATTGTATATGGACTACATCCATCCATCTTTGCTGCCTCATCTAAATCCTTTGGTACTCCTTCAATAAACTGCATTATCATAAAAATAAACAATGGCTTAGCACACCAGGCCGGGACTACAATTGGCATCGGGGAATTTACCCATCCTAACAAATTAAAAATAATATATTGGGGAATCATAATTACCTGATTCGGAAGCATCATTGTAATCATCATGCAAAAAAACAATCCCCTTTTTCCCGTAAAGTTAGCTCTTGCAAAACCATAAGCTACCATAGTTGAAGAAATAACCGCACCAATCGTTGCAAGTACTGTAATTATAATCGAATTCTTGAAGAATGTAGCAAAGGTGATCCCACCGAATCCCTTCCAACCAGTTATGTAATTTAAAATCGTCCATTGACTCGGAATCAGCTGAGCAGCCGTAGTCATAACCTGATCTGTGGGCTTAAATGAACTGAGAAACATCCATGCAATAGGATAAAACATGAAAATGGCAATTCCTCCTACTATCACATGGAAAACAACTGCATTCCATCTGCGTTTTGTTTTCATTCCCATCTTCATGTCCTGCTCACCCCCTTCTTCTTTTTAGATGCCATATCTGTATTATTTTCATAAAATACCCATTGTTTTGAAGAACGAAATACCATTGCTGTAAAAAATCCTACAATTACCAAAAGAATCCATGCCATAGCAGACCCATATCCCATTTCATAATATTTAAAGCTATTTTGGTATAGATAAAGGATATAGACCAGTGTTTCATTAACAGGTCCTCCTCCAGTAATGATTTGTGCCTGTGTAAATACCATAAAACCATTAATAATCTGCATAATCAGATTAAACAGGATAATAGGACTTAAAAGGGGCAGCGTAATAGAGAAAAACATCCTTATTTTTCCTGCTCCATCCACCTCTGCTGCTTCATAGTACGAAGTTGAAATCTGTTTTAAACCCGACAAAAAGATGAGCATAGACGATCCAAACTGCCATACATACAGCAATATCAAAACATAAATTGCAGTATCTGTATTTCCTAACCAGTTTATCTTACAATTAATACCCATCGCCTGGAGAATACTGTTAAGAACACCTGATTTTGTAAACAGGTTTCTCCACATCACAGATACTGCTACTGATCCGCCGATTATAGATGGAAGGTAATAAACTACCCGGTAAACTGGAACTGCCCTGCTTTTACGGTTCAAAATCATAGCTACAAACAAAGCGAATATCAATCTTAATGGAACCGAAATAAACGCAAATTTAAATGTAACAAACAGTGATTTTAAAAACAGCTTATCCTGTGTAAAAAGTTTTACATAATTGTCCAATCCAACAAATTTTGTATCCGGAGACAAAATATTAAAATTAGTGAATGACAAAATAAAGGACATAATAAAGGGCACTAATGTAAAACAGAGAAATCCTGCCAGCCATGGAAAAATAAATACATATCCCACTACATTTTCATTATAGATGGACCATTTTTTTCTGCCACGTTCCACGTCTTTAACCTCCTGGCTGTTTTTTTATTTTGCAAGAATTTCCAACGACTGCTCCATCCAACTATCTACACATTCCTGTGCAGTCATCTGTCCATACATCAATTCATTCACATTATTGTTCAGTACCTCTACACACTGTCTTGATGTAGATGGTTCTGCCGGATCTGCATCGCGGCAATAATCCACTACCTCATCCATAAAATCATATACCTTTTTTTCATTTCCCTCTGCTTTGGTTTTTAATTCCTCACGGATTATTTTTGAAGCCGGTATTCCACGTTCTCCATTTAATGTTTCATTTGCAGTCTTATCATTGATAAAGAAACTGATTGCTTTAGCGGCAGTTTCAGGATCAGGACAATCTTTTGTTATGGAAAAGAACTGAGCCGGCCTTACATACATTCCCTTTTCCGTCCCATTATCAAACAAAGGCTGTGTAGTCATTGCCAGATTCTGGTCAAAGTAGCCTGCAAAGTTAGAAAATTGAGAACTCCAGTTCATTCCCATTGCAGCTTCTCCCGTACAGAGCGCTCTTTCTGAATTATCTTTCCACAAAAGCTGATCTCCCGGATTAACAAATACGCCTTCCTGTGTTAAATCATAGCAATCCTGCAGAACCTGAACAAGCTCGGCTTTCGTTGTATCGTCAAAGCCAAACCCTTTTCCATCCTCAGAATATAAAGCCTGTCCCTTGGAACGAATCATTGGTTCTAATAAATATCTCGGCATTCCTAATGCCACATTCTCTGTCTGTACCCCTGTTTTTTCATAAATCTCTCTTGCAGCAGATATAAATTCAGACCATGTCCAACCCATCTTCGGAGTTTTTACCCCGGCAGCATCAAAAAGATCCTGATTGTACATAATTGTCATTACATTGGCCCCAAGAGACACTCCATAAAACCCATCTTTATAATTTCCTCCGGAAATATAAATATCGTCACAGTTACTTAAGTCCAACGCTCCGCTTTCCACATATGGATTTAAATCCAGTAAAAGTCCATTATTAATATAACCGGCATACTGATCCGTTACCTGCTGAACAATGCCAGGAAGATTATTTCCTACTGACTGTGTCGCTAACGTTTCCCAGTATGCATCATAACTGTTATACTCATATGTAAAATCAGCACCGTTGGCCTCAGCAAACGCATCAAATGCCGCAATCGTCGCATCTGCCCGTTTCTGATTTCCCCACCATGCTATACGAATACCTTCGCCTGTCTTTCCATTTGCAGATGCATTTTCCCCTGATGCATCCGCCTGAGTATTTTCATTCTGAATAGCCGTTGGTTTTTCATCCGAGTTTCCCGAACATCCTGTCACTGCTACTCCTGCTACCGCTGCTGCTGCTAAAAACAATAAACTTTTCTTCATAAACAACCTTCCCTTCTCTCTGTTTTAAACTACAGATTTTATTGATATTTTTATTATACAAACAAAAAAACACTTCTTTAATCCAAAATAATGTCTATTTTGTGCAAAAAAGTGTTTTCTATAATTTGTAATTATATACATTTCTCTCGTAATTCCGAAGGAGATTTCCCAAAATATTTTTTAAATACCGTACTAAAATACTGTGGATTATTCCCAAACCCCGTTCTTTCAGCAACTTCATAAACCGTAACATCACAATTTTCCCGAAGCAGCTGCGCCGCCTTCTCCATTCGTTTAATCGTCAGAAATGTAGAAAATTTATATCCTGTTTCTTTTAAAAACAGTTTAGACAAATAATTTCCGCTCATAAACAAAACTTCATCAGCAATTTGCTTTAAAGATAATTCCGGCTGATCTAAATTCATTTCTACACAAGATATAATTGTTTTAACAGTTCCTGAGTACTTTTGAGGATGTAGTTGAAGTGTCGTCTGCTGTTTGGGAAAATGCAAATCCCTGATGCGTATTAACGCGTCTAAAAGTTCTTCCTCCTTGATTGGTTTCAATATATAATCATCTGCTCCATATCTAAGAGCCCTCTGTGCATATTGAAAATCATCATAACCAGACAATATCAGAAATTTAGAATCATATCCACTTTCTCTGCTGTTTCGAATGAGTTCCAAACCATCCATAACAGGCATTTTGATATCGGTTACTACAATGTTAACAGATAATTGCCCCAAATATTCCAAAGCTTTTTCTCCATTTTCCGCTGCACCAACCACTTCAAATCCATTTACCTCCCAATCAATACATTTTTTCAGCCCCTCTCTTACAATTGCCTCATCATCTACAAATAAAATCCTGATTCTGTCCATTTTGCAAAGATGCCTCCTTTTTTACCCGAAATGAAACAGTCGCTCCACCTTCCTGATTCTTTTCGACCATAACTCCATAATGCAAACCATACAGACTTTTCAGCCGCTCATCCAAATTAATTAATCCAACTCCATTTCCCTGAGCTTTAATATCCCCACTTTGTAGTTTCTTAATAATATCCAAATCCATCCCATTTCCATTATCTGATACAATACATAAAATATCATTTTTCATTTCTTTAACGGATATCCTGATCCTACAGGGAGTAGAAGCCTGCTCCATCGCATATTTTACAGAATTTTCTACCAGAGGCTGCAGACTAAACGCAGGAATTTTAATCTCCATCATTTCTTCGCCTATATCCATTTGAACATTTAATCGTGCGCCAAAACGTGCTCTCTGGATAACAAGATATCCTCTCATATATTCCATTTCCTGTTTTATCGGAATTAATGCCTCTCTGCTATTAATAGAAATTCTCAAAATATCTCCCAGTGCTTTAACAATTCCCGGAATCTGATGATATTTTTCCTCTGTAGCCATCCAACGTATCGTATCTAATGTGTTGTATAAAAAATGAGGATTCAATTTAGAACGAAGAGCTGACAGTTGCGCATTCTGAAGATACAGCTTTTGTTCATAATTTTCATGTATAAGCTCTCCAAGACGTCTTGTCATACTGGCAAAATTTTTCTCAAGGTGCCCTATTTCATCATCTCTCTCTTCAAATTTTGTTTTTACCGGATTATTTAGTGCTTTTACCGGATTAGAGTCGCGGCTGATTTTATCTATTTGTTCCGATAACTCTACAATAGGACGCACCATATTTACAGATACACCTGCTGCCAGAATCCCTATCACCATCAACATCCCTAAAAGAACTACTGTATAAAAAATATCCATTTTTTGAATAAATGCAAACTGCCTCAGATAATCTGAAAAATTATAATACTGCCATCCCAATTTTGGCGACAGAATAGATGTAGTAAAATACTTTTTTCCATCTAACTCGGTAATCTCATAGTTTTTTATTTCTGATAGTGGATTTTCAAAAAAGTTCTGCACAATCTGTATTGGAAAACTTGAAAATATTACATTTTTCTTTTCATCTAAAATTACAAGATCATCATGCTCCATCAAAAGGGAAGCCGCCAATTCCTCTGGTGCAATCAGATAGATTACAGTTCCACAATATTCCATACTCAGGTTCTTTCTTTCACGAAGAATTCTTGAAAGGTATATTTTATTACATAATTCACCATTTTTTTCTGTAATCTGAATAATTCCGCATCCAGCGCTTCCATTATTTTTCATTGCATTGTTAAGAATAAGCTCAAGATTTTTATCCGATATCCTATATTTGGATGCTCCGTAGCCATTGTATACCTTCCCTGACAGATCTACAAAATATCCTGCATCAACTTTATAACCACTGACCAGTATTGTATCCAGTTCTTTTAATATTTCAACCAAACTGGATGTTTTTACCTGATTTGCTTTTGACTGTTTTTCTAAAATCAAAGGCAGATTTTCACCAACGCTTTCCTGCATCTTCGCCCTTTCCATCTCTGCAAGAATATCATATGCTTCCTTCAGTGCCGAAGCATATACCTGTATACGGTCATTCGTAATAAACTGATATGTTCCATTTTCATACGCAGCAAGTTTATCTTCAATTCCTGCCATAGAACTGTTCAATAAATCCCTCTTTGCTTCATAAACATAATTAGCATAGGCATTTTCCAATTTTTTTATCACCAGCAGACTCACTGCAAAAGATGCACCAATTGATAAAACAATCAGTAAAAATATTTTCTTTGTAATAGAATGTTTAATCTTTTGAAAAATCTTCATATAAATACCTTCTTAATTTAGGATGAATCTCTTTATCATCTCCCGGAATCATTTGCTGCATATAAAGGAAGCAGAGACGGTTAGTCGGATCAATCAATCCATAATTTCCTGAACTTCCATACCATCCAAACTCACCTACCGGTGTCTTTCCCTCCGCTCTCACTCTCACTCTTACTCCATATCCATATCCATAATCTGGTATTGTAAAATCCCTCATTTGCTCTTGTGTAAGCACATTTGTATGCATCATTTCTACATATCCCTCTGACAAAATTCTATGTTTTCTCCATATTCCTCCATCAAGCAAACATTGTTGAAATCTCATATAATCATCCAGTGTAGACAGCACCCCTCCTCCGCCTTCTTCAAACTTTCGACCCGGCTGATAAAACCAATCTTTATCTGCAACCGGTATTAAATCGCCATTTTCCATACGTTGATACATCTGACACAAATTTTCCTTATCCCTTATGCTTCTGAAACGAAACATGGTATTTTCCAACTCCAATGGCTCCCATATATAACGCTGCAAGTAATCACCCAGGCTCATTTCTGACACAATTTCTATAATTGCTGCAAGGACGTCATACCCTGCTCCATATAAAAAATGAGTTCCCGGTTCAAAGGCTAAAGGAATTCTGGAAAATAGTCGTGCATATTCCTGAGTGGTATAATCCTTTTTCTGTTGGCGGAAATTGATCACTTCTCTTTTCGTCTGACACATAGTCGGACCGTCATTGTCATAAGAATAGGATATACCCGAACGCATAGTTAAAAGGTGAGAAATCAGCAAAGGGCTTCTGGTTTTTTCAATATTATTCCATCCATTTGCCGCAACATGGTTAACATTAAGATATTTATATTCTGGAATATAGTCAGCAACTGCTGCATCTAGCCGTAATTTTTTCTGCTCTATCAGTTGTAGAGCAGCTACAGCTGTATAAAGTTTCGTAAGAGAATATATACGATAAAGTGTATTCTCATTCGGTGCTTCCCCAGTTTGCAAATTGCATTTTCCTGCATATTTTCTATACTGTTCTATGCCATTTTGAAGTATCAAACATGAACATCCCGAAATAGTTTCCCTGCATAATTCATCTATATAAGTATCTAATTTCTTCCAAAAACTGCTTTTCATATATCCCTCTCCAAAAACTGCTTTAGAATTTTTAATATAAATTTTATCACAAACATTCCAAAAGAAAAAGCCACTATTAATTAATACCTTACCACTTCTGGAACTTAATGTATTTTTACTATATTTTACCACATTTTCCCAGTATTTTTCTGGAAGCCCCTGTCCATAATTGATATAATAGGAGTGATGAAGATTCTCAAAATACAATACAGAAAGGAAGATTTTTATGAGGAAGAGATTTTGCGCAGCAGCGCTGGCACTGACAGCCGCGCTATCTGCCGGACTGCTTACCGGCTGCAGCAGTGCCTCCGGCGGCGAAACAATGATCGTCCGGATCGGTCACAACCAGTCCACGAACCATCCCACCCACATAGCATTGGCTGCTTTTGAAGAATTTATCGAAAGCAGGCTGGGAGACAAATATGATGTGGAAGTATTTCCAAGCGAGCTTTTAGGTTCTCAGAACGAAATGGTTCAGCTGACGCAGACAGGCGCCATCAATTTCTGCGTGGCTTCCAACTCTCTTCTGGAAACCTTCAGCCAGAACTACACTCTGTTTAATCTTCCCTATCTGTTTTCTTCCAGCGAAGCCTACCATGCGTCCATGGATGATACTTCCATCACGGAACCCATCTTTGAATCAACCAGACAAGCTGGTTTTGAGGCTGTTACCTGGCTGGATGCAGGCACCCGGAATTTCTATACGGTAAATAAGCCCATCCATTCTCCTGCTGATTTAAAGGGACTTAAGACCCGCGTCCAGCAGTCCCCTACCAACGTACAGATGATGAACCTTTTAGGAGGCTCTGCCACTCCCATGGGCTTTGGAGATGTGTACACGGCCCTCCAGTCCAAGATCATCGACGGAGCAGAAAATAATGAACTGGCTCTGACGGACAACGGTCATGGAGATGTATGCAAATACTATTCCTACGATATGCACCAAATGATCCCTGATATCCTGATCGGAAATATTGCTTTTCTGGACAGTCTGTCCCCGGAAGAACGAGCCATTTTTGATGAGGGCTTTGACCTCGTGAATCAGATCCAGAGAGAGGAATGGACCATCGCAGTGGATGCGGCTAAAAAACGGGCTTCCGGAGACCAGAAGGTGAATTTCCTCTACCCGGATACAGCCCCATTTAAGGAAGCGGTTATTCCCATGCATGAATCCATGCTGGGCCAGCACCCGGATTTTGTTCCCATCTATGATGCGATACAGGCTTACAACCAGAAGTATCCGTCAGCTGAATCCTAAAAGGAGGTGACCGGCATGAAAAAGCTGAGAAATGTACTTACATCCCTTTTAAATATACTGGCAGGCGCCAGCCTGATCGCTATGGTTGCGCTCACCTGCTGGCAGGTATTTACCCGATACATCTTACAGAATCCGTCCCCCTGGTCTGAGGAGCTTGTGGCTTACCTCTTTGCATGGGCCAGCCTTTTAGGCGCTTCCATCATCACAGGAGAACGGGGACATATGAATATTCCCATTGTCACAGACCATTTCACTCCCGGCATCCAGAAGCTCCTCGCAATCTTTGGAGAGCTTATCGCATTTGCCTTTTCCCTGATCATCCTGGTATACGGCGGCATCAAGATCACAAGCCTCGCCATGGGACAGATGACCTCTGCCCTGGGCGTTACTGTAGGTGTGTTTTATGTGGTAATGCCTTTATGCGGTATTTTAAACATGATCTATACAGTTCTCAACATCGTTGATATCTCAAAAAACGGCGTCATTACGGCGCAGGAAGAAAAGGAGGCATAGACTTATGGCAATGGAATCTCTGCTTATCATAATTGTTGTTCTGGCCGTGCTCCTGATCGTCGGCGTACCGATTTCCTATTCCATCGGCATTTCCGCCCTGATCGCCATCCTGCGGACCGTGCCTTTGGAAGTATCGGTGGTAACCGGCGCTCAGCGTATCTTTGTGGGCATGAGCAAATTCAGCCTGACGGCCATTCCCTTTTTTATCCTGGCAGGAAACCTGATGAACCAGGGCGGCATCGCCAAACGGCTGGTTGATTTTGTGATGGCAATCCTTGGCAAGCTGCCCGGTGCCCTTTTAGTGACAAACGTAGGGGCAAACGCCCTTTTCGGCGCTATTTCCGGTTCGGCCTCTGCCGCAGCAGCAGCCGTAGGAAGTATGGTGGAAAAGGGCGAAGAGGAACAGGGCTATGACAAGGCGCTCTGTGCTGCCACCAATGGAGCTTCTGCTCCCTCAGGCCTCCTAATCCCGCCCTCCAATGCCCTGATCACCTATTCTCTGGCAGCCGGAGGCACCTCTGTGGCAGCACTCTTTATGGCCGGTTATATTCCGGGCATCATCTGGGCGGTGGCCTGTATGGCAGTTGCTGTGATCATTTCAAAGAAAAAAGGCTATAAGGGAATCCCTGGAAAATACGACTGGAAAAACCTGTGGGTCTGCACCCTCAGAGCCCTGCCCTCCCTTTCCCTGATCGTAGTGGTAATCGGCGGCATCATCGGCGGTGTGTTTACAGCCACAGAAGGCTCTGCCATTGCGGTAATCTACGCCCTGATCCTCGGCATCCTCTACCGCAACATTACTTTAAAATCCTTCTGGAAAATCGCAGTAGACAGCGCCAAGATGAGCGGTATGGTTGTATTCCTGATCGGCGTTTCCAATATCCTTGGCTGGGTCATGGCATTTACCCAGATCCCTCAGGCCATCTCCGACGCCCTCTTAGGCCTTACAAGCAATCCCATTATCATCCTGCTGATCATGAATGTCATCCTTTTAATCGCAGGAACCTTTATGGACGTAACTCCGGCTATCCTGATCTTCACTCCCCTGTTTCTTCCGGTGGTTAAGACCTTTGGCATGGATCCGGTTCAGTTCGGCCTGATCCTGGTATACAACCTCTGTATCGGAAATATTACTCCGCCGGTGGGAAATACCCTGTTTGTAGCCATCAAGGTCGGGCGAAGTTCCCTTTCCCGCGTCATGCCCTATATGCTCTGGTACTATGTGGCAATTCTTGTAGGGCTTCTCATGGTGACCTATATCCCTGCGGTGAGCCTGGGACTCCCTGCAATGGCCGGACTGATCTGACCGATATTTTTTCTTCCATAACATAAAAGACGGCTGGCGCAGCTATGTGGTGATCTCCACACAGCTCTGCGCCAGCCCTTTCGTATTCGTTCGTTCCGTATTCTTTATTTAGTTGTAACTATTCAGTTCTCATTCATCTTAGCCAGCTTTGCTGCCTGATCTGCGGCAATGCAGGCATCCAGGATCTCCTGGATATCTCCGTTTAAAATCTTATCCAGCTTATAAAGGGTCAGATTGATCCGGTGATCCGTCACACGGCCCTGTGGGAAATTGTAGGTACGGATTTTCTCCGAACGGTCGCCGGTACCGATCTGGCTGCGGCGCTCTGCTGCCTCTGCATTCTGCTTTTTCTCAAGCTCAATATCATAGAGCTTGGAGCGCAGGAGGCGGAAGGCCTTTTCCTTATTCTGAAGCTGGGATTTCTCCGTCTGGCTGTAGATTACGATTCCTGTGGGAATATGGGTAAGACGCACGGCAGAGTCTGTGGTATTTACACACTGCCCGCCGTTTCCGGAGGCACGCATTACGTCGATGCGGCAGTCATTCATATCGATCTGTACGTCTACATCCTCAGCCTCAGGCATCACGGCTACCGTCGCTGTGGAAGTATGGATTCGTCCGCCGGACTCTGTCTCAGGCACACGCTGTACCCTGTGCACGCCGCTCTCGTATTTCAGCTTGGAGTATGCGCCCTTTCCCGTAACCATGGCTACCACTTCCTTAAAGCCGCCGATCCCGTTTTCATTTAAGCTTACGATCTCCACCTTCCAGCGCTGGCTGTCCGCATAATTGGAATACATCCGGTACAACTCGGCAGCAAACAAGGCTGCCTCGTCTCCGCCTGCACCTGCACGGATCTCCAGAATGATGTTCTTTTCATCATTTGGATCCTTGGGAAGAAGGAGGATCTTCAATTCATGCTCCAGCTCCTCGATGCGCTTCTTTGCGTCAGACAGTTCTTCCTTCGCCATTTCCCGAAGATCTTCATCACTCTCCTCTTCCAGCATTGCAAGGCTGTCTTCCACATCCTGTTTCGCCTGCTTATACTGCTTATATGCCTCTACGATGGGAGCCAGATCCGCCTGCTCCTTCATCAGTCTGGTAAAACGCTTTGTATCCTGAGTCACATCAGGATCCCCCAGCATCAGCATCAGTTCTTCGTAATGGATCAGTATATCATCCAGTTTATCAAACATAATCTTCTCTCTCCTATCATCACGGCCTTTTAGCCTGCACCACCCGGTCCAGCCCGGCCATATCCTTTATCACCTTAAGGCCCTCAAAACCGGCCTGTTCAAAAAGCTCTGAAACGTCCTTCCCCTGGTCAAAGCCTATCTCCATATAGATCTTCCCTCCGGGCTTTAAATATGCCATGGAACGTTCTGCCAGAATCCGGTAAAATTTCAGCCCGTCCGCTTCCCCGTCCAGAGCCAGCCGCGGCTCATGATCCCGCACCTCAGGTTCCAGTCCTTCTATGACCTCTGAGGGGATATAGGGCGGATTGGACACAATAACGTCAAACTGCGCTTTGGGTTCCAGCCCTTCAAACATATCGCTTTTTATCAGCCGGAGCCGCTCCTTTTCTTCTCCCAGGATCCTTTCCCTGTTAGCCTCTGCCACCTTGAGCGCTTCCTTAGAGATATCAAGAGCGGTCACTGAGCGGTATTCCCCCAGTTTTACAAGGCTTATAGCAATACAGCCGGAGCCGGTGCACACATCCAGTATGGCGCTGTTTTTATCTCTGTTTTCCTCCAAAACACGCTCCACCAGTGTTTCCGTATCCTGTCTGGGAATAAGCACCCATTCATTTACCTTAAATTCCAGTCCCATAAAGCACTGGCAGCCAGTCAAATGTTGCAGGGGAATCCTCTCTGCTCTTGCAAGAACCGCCTGTTCATACTGTTCTGCCGCCTGTTTTAGCCTGTAAATTTCCTCTTCTCCACCAATGGCCTGTTTAAAAAGAGGCTGGTCTCTTCTGGTGAGAAAAGAGGCAAAATTCAGATCAAACGCCTCCAGCAGCAAAAGTCTGGCATCCAGCGCAGCGTCCGGCACTCCGGACTCTTCCAGTTTTTTCCTCCCGGACTCATAAAGCTGTCCTAAGGTCGTCTCTTCCCATACTCTCTCCGCACTCATTCTGTTTCCTTCCAGCCTGGGAAGTTTTCATCCAGGTACGCTTTCCAGTCAAAAACCTCTTCCACTGCCGCGATCGCCACTTCGATCATGGAGTCATCCGGCTCTGTGGTGGTCAGACCCTGCATCCACATGCCGGGACGGCTCAAAAGGTTTACAAGCTTACTGTCATGGCGGCCTGCAAATCGGAGAAACTCATAGGACACGCCTGCGATCACCGGTATCAGCACGATCCGGCTTAAAAAGCGCAGCCAGACTGTATCCGTACGAATCACCATAAAAAACAGGATACTTATGATCATTACAATCATGATAAAACTGGTTCCGCAGCGCTTGTGCTCCTTGGAGCTGCCCCGGACATTGGCTACATTTAAAGCCAGTCCATGCTCAAGACAGTTGATGCATTTATGCTCCGAACCGTGGTACATAAAGGTACGGCGGATATCCTCCATACGGGATACCAGTTTAATATAGATAATAAAAATCACAATGCGGATCACGCCCTCAAGAACCGCCATCGCCGTTTCCGAAGGGATAAAAGGCTTACAGATACGGGCGATCCCAAGGGGAAGCAGCATGAAAATGCCGATTGCCATAATAAAAGAAAAAATCATGACAACCGTCATAAGAATACTTTCCAGCTTTTCACCGAATACCCGGTCCAGCCACTGCTCAAACTTTCCCGGCTGAGCATCCTCATCATCCTCAAAAAAGCTGCAGGACCAGGTTAAAGCACGCATCCCCACCACCATAGAGTCTGCAAATTTGAAAACGCCGCGGATAAAAGGAAGGCCCAGGATGGGGTATTTCTCCGTAAGACTCACATACCGATCTCTTTTTACCTCAATCTCTCCGTCAGGCTTTCGGACTGCAATGGCGTAATCGTCACCGTTCTGCATCATGATGCCCTCGATCACCGCCTGACCGCCGATTCCAGAATATTTCATTGTATCATTTCCTCTCCCTGCCGCAGCAAGCTGCGGCTGTGTTTTGCCAAAAGAACACAAAAGGGCTGAGCCTGATCTCTCAGGCTCAACCCCTTGATTTTTTCTCGCTTATTACTGGGCGTTAATGCCATACTTACGATTGAACTTGTCAATACGTCCACGGGCAGCAGCAGCCTTCTGCTGGCCAGTATAGAAAGAATGGCACTTGGAGCAAACCTCAACGTGGATGTCCTGCTTTGTGGAGCCTGTTACGAACTCGTTGCCACAGTTGCAAACTACCTTTGCCTGGTAGTAATTTGGATGGATTCCTTCTCTCATTTTCATTCACCTCTCTGATTATTTGCGGTTTCCGACCGCGGCCTTGTATGCCAATCTGCCTCTGTACACTGCAGGCAGCCGGCCGGGGCCGTCACCAGAACGCACAGATATCAGCATCTTTTAAGTTATACACGCCCTTACCGCAAGTTCCTGACTCACGCAGGCGCTAAAACTGCTCTCCATATTCAGGACAGCTTAATCAGTATAGCATAGAATTTTTTGTATTGCAAGAGGGAATGTGGCTGAGTTTTTGCATTTTTCCCGGCTTTCCACACCATTTTCAGGACTTACCCGCACTCTGCCATCAGTCGGCGGATAAACCGGCGGCGGGCCGGCTCCTGATCCTCCAGGCTTTTGAGCTTATCCGTGCTTTTAGCCGGAATCCAGGCCTTGTTTGTATTGTAATAGAAATTCAGCTGCTTCCAGTATTTTTCCGGAAAGAGGAACATACAGGCCAGACTCTTTCGCTCCCTCCGGTCCATAGGGCGCACCCGCTGGTAGGAATCCAGCATGGACAGGCCAAGCTCTGTATCCCAGCCATGCTTTTCCAGGGCTTTTCTCATCAAGCGGTAAAGATCTGATGCCTGGATTCCCAGATGCATCCGGTTATACTCCACAATGGCCGTATATCCCCGCCCCATGAGCACATGATGCTGGTCTAAGTCCCCATGGCAGAGAGAAAGGCCTGAAACAGACTCTGCGGACAGCTCTGCTGCCATCAACTGTCCATCTTCCTCTGCTATATGTTGTCCGGCAGCAGCTCTGTTTCTTCCCCAAAGCCTCATCATCTCATCCGCCGCTTCTTTTGCCTGCTCATAAAAGCCATTATAATTTCCAATGACGCAAAGCTCAAATTCCGTCTTTCCCCGTTTTCTGCGGATAAAGCTTCTGGCCTTCTGCATTTCCCTGATATGGCGGTTCATCTCCGGACCTGCCTGTTCCCTGCAGACCGAACCCATGCGCCATTCCTCCTGAAAGGGAATTCGGGCCAGCTGGGCATGGAGCATGGCAAGGCGGGCAATGGACTGACGGACCTCATAGCTGTCTCTTATATTACATTCCCGGTCGGAAAACCACTCCTTTAATATGTAGCGTGTTCCGTCTCCCGCCATAGTCAATAGCCCGCCTTCCCGGTTTCTCTCGTACCGGTCTGTCCGCAGGCTTGTACGGGTATCTATCATTCCCAGAATCTGGTCTTCTATTTCCAGTCTTCTCACAGTCCCCCTGTATTCCCGTAAAAGCTTAAGCCCCTGATCCGTCTCGCAGATCCAGGCCCCCCTTCCCTTTCTCACAGATATGATTTCCATTTCATATTGTTCCAGCGCTTCCAAATATCTGTCGATCATCCTACCCCTCCATCTGTGAAGTCTGCCCCCTGGCAGACGCTATTCTAAGCTTCAAACACATTCTAACGTATGTAATGCCAGATGGGATTATTACATATTTAAAATCTTCTTCCTAATAAAGAGGAAAAAATGGATTTGTCGAAAAAATCCAAACACGCTATACTGACTTCAGATGTTACGAGAAAGGAGCATTCAGCAATGAAAAAATTTTCAGTAGTAATCGCCGGAGGAGGAAGCACCTATACACCTGAGATTATCCTTATGCTTTTGGATAATCTGGACAAGCTTCCCCTTCGCTCAATCAAGCTTTATGACAATGATGAAGAACGCCAGAATCGTCTGGCAAAAGCCTGTGAAATCATTGTAAAAGAGAAGGATCCGGAAATTGAATTTCTGGCCACTTCTGACCCGGAAGCCGCCTATACAGATGTAGACTTCTGTCTGGCCCATATCCGTGTAGGACAGCTTCCAATGAGGGAAAAGGACGAACAGATCGCTTTAAAATACGGCGTCGTAGGCCAGGAAACCTGTGGCCCTGGCGGTATTGCCTATGGTATGCGTTCCATCGGAGGCGTTATTGAGAATATTGACTATATGGAGAAGTACTCTCCTAACTGCTGGATGCTCAATTACTCTAACCCCGCCGCCATTGTAGCGGAAGCATGCAGACGGCTTCGTCCCCACTCCAGAGTCATCAATATCTGCGATATGCCTATCGGCATTGAAAACAGCATTGCAAAGATTCTTGGCTTTGAAAGCCGTAAGGATATGACAATCCGGTATTATGGGCTGAACCATTTCGGCTGGTACACTTCCATTAAGGATAAGGATGGAAATGAATATATCGACAAGCTTCTGGAGCATGAATTAAAGTACGGAAATGTGGCGGCAAGTGAAAATGCCTCAGATTTTACGGATAACAGCTGGCTTGAAACAGCGCGCAAGGTCAAGGACATTGTAACTCTCGATCCAACCCATTCTCCCAATTCCTATCTTCAGTACTATCTCTTTCCAGATGATATGGTAGCACATACAGATCCGGAATACACAAGAGCCCGTCAGGTAATTGATACACGTGAAAAAAGAGTATTTGGAGAATGCGCCCGCATTGCTCAGACAGGAACCTCCGAAGGAACCAGCCTGCAAATTGGCATCCATGCCAGCTTTATCGTAGATCTGGCTACTGCTCTGGCCTATAATACCGGAGAACGTATGCTTCTGATTGTAGAAAACAACGGCGCTATTGAAAATTTTTCACCTGACGCCATGGTAGAAATCCCCTGTATCGTGGGCAAAGACGGATATGAGCCTTTATCCGTCGGAAAAATCCCTACTTTCCAGAAGGGGCTGATGGAAGAGCAGGTTGCTGTGGAAAAGCTGACGGTAGATGCCTGGATCGAGGGAAGCTACCATAAGCTCTGGCAGGCTCTTACCCTTTCTAAAACCGTTCCCAGCGCTAATGTGGCGAAGAAGCTGCTGGATGAATACATCGAGGCAAACAAAGGATACTGGCCTGACTTAAAATAAACGGAGGTACTGAAATGGTAAACATTGAAAAAATGGCTGAAACTGCCATGTACATCGTGACCTATGCAGGCACGGCTAAATCCTGCTATATGAATGGACTTTCCGAAGCTAAAAAGGGGAATTTTGAAAAAGCCCACGAACTGCTGAAGGAAGGAGATAACAATATGGCACAGGCACACCAGTCCCATATTGGGGTTCTGGAAGAAGAAGTGACATCTCTTACTCCCCAGATTTCTCTTCTGATGTGCCACGCCGAGGATCAGATCATGGGAGCCGAAACTTTAAAAACCGTTATTATTGAACTCATTGAATTATATCAGAAAAAGGAGAATTAATTATGGAAATTCAACCACAAGATTATAATATCTGGGCCGGATCACAAACGAGAAACGGCTTTGCCGCAGATGAAATTATATCCAGTCTTCAGAAAGCCATACGCAGAGCCATGGAAGAACAGGCTTGCCAGTATGCTTATGAACTGTATGTATCTGGCCCTATTTTCCTTGAAAAGCTCTGGCGCAGACTTCTTACAATCTCTGTTGAAGACATTGGCTTTGGAAATCTGAACGCGGCTGTCTATGTAAACACTATGAATGAAATGCGCAAAAATTTCCCTTATGATGATGGCGATCAGCCTATGTACTTCATTCATGCGATCCGCATCCTGTGTTCCAGCAATAAAGACCGTTCCAGCGACTTCTTAAAGAACATTATCATCAAAGAGGCTGCTATGGGCAAAAAGCCTGAAATTATGGATCTGGCTCTTGACAAACATACGGTAAGAGGCAAAGCTATGGGTCGTGGTTCCAAACATTTCTTTGAAGAAGCCTGCAAGGTATTCCCACAAATCCCTGTAGACAACGACTATAGAGAACGCTACGGCAAAATTTTGGAGGAATATGATCCGTCAAAAAATGTTCCTGGCGCTTTCAAATATAATCCTGCTCAGGCATAAAACAGCCTGAGCAGCAGAAAGCACCTACATAAAACCCGGCAGTCCCGGCTATTGAGACGGACTGTCGGGTTTTTGTATGGGAATTTTATTTTACAAACGCTTTTCCATCTCTTCCAACCTAAGCACAGCCCCCAAAAGCGCTGTTTCAATCATAGAGCGGAAGGAATTCTGACGTTCCTCTGCAGATATCTTCTTTCTGGTGAGAGCATGATCGCTGACTGTAAGCAATGCAGCAGCCTTTTTTCCGCTTACCTCTGCCACATGAAATAAAGCAAAACTCTCCATCTCTTCCGCCACACAGCCCCACTGATCCCTGATTTTAAAATTGGCTTCTTTATCCTTTTTGTAAAAGCTGTCTGCAGTATGTACCTTTACCTGCTTTAAAGACTGCCCCAATGTTTCTGCTGCCTGGGATAAAAGTCCGTTTAAATCTTCGGAAGGAAAGGCTGTATCTCCTTCAAAACCACTGTAGGCTCTGGCAAACGATGATTCACTCCATGAGGAGCGGATCAAAAGCAGATCCCTCATGGCAACCTCTTCTGAAAAAGCCCCGCATGATCCTACCCGTATAATCGAATCTACGTTGTATTTACAAAAAAGTTCATGGGCATAGATACCAGTTGAGGGGCAGCCCATGCCGCCCCCCATAACAGATATCCTATGGCCCTTATACCAACCTGTATAACCGAGCATATTTCTCACCTGATTAAACAGTATGCAATTCTCCAGATATTCCTCTGCAATCAGCTTGGCCCTAAGCGGATCACCCGGCATTAAAACCACCGGCGCAATCTGTTCCGGTTCAGCTTCATTATGAATTGTCGCCATAGATTTATCCTCCTGTTATTTTTCCAAAAGCGCCTTAGCCTGCTTCAGAGCACCTTCTCCGTCAGCCATTGCGTAAGTACGCATATCCACCGCCTCTGTAGGAACTTCTACTGCTTCTGCAATTTCGTCTACAGCATGCATCAGCTGAGGGCCTACCAGACATACATCCCATTCGCCGGCTTCATTCTCTGCCGCCGCACTGCTGACTGCCTTGATCATCAGTTCTTCTCCCTGAGAAGCGGCATAATCCTTCATTTTTTTCACCAAAATCGAACTTGACATTCCTGCATTGCATACAACTAAAACCCTCATTTTCTTTTTCCTCCTGCTAAATTTTTATTTTATATTTCATTTCATCCTGAACAGATGATCTTATTCTTTCCAGTACATCAGAGGCCGTTTTTTCTTTCTGAAGCGTTTCTGCCAGAAACTGTTCTTTCCAAAACCTTCTGAAAAAACCATACAAAGCTTCCTGCTTTCCATAGTTTCCCGGAGCAAAAGCCGCTGCCATCATAACCCGGATATCAGACCGTCTGTTTCTGGCTATCACGAGACTGATTCCATCCTTAAGATCTTTTTTTTCGCGGGGATATAAAAAGCAAAAGCCATTTGCCACAGGACTTTTACTCCATGCTTCTTTTTCCGAAAATTCTCTTAAATGCTCCTTCCACGCTCGGACACACCCCGTATTTTCCAAATTTCTACATCCGGCGCCAGCCATTTCCTCCCAGGAGGGATTGCCCTCCAAAAACACCACTCGATCATGGTTAAAAAAACTTTCCAGAACAAACTCTGTCTGTTTCTTCAGAGAAAGATCCTCTATAAATCTCCAAAGCCTGTTACCCTCCTCCACCGAAAATGGAATTGTAAGGGTAATCTGCGGAATCGATGACTGTATATTAAGCGGCGTTACAGCCATTAAAATATCCGGTTCATTTTTCTCTATGGAAGATTCCAAAAGATATCCCGGACAAACTCCACAGATGCGAACATTCTCTGAAAAATTATTTCTGATCCAACGTGATACACTATAATAAAAGCTGCTGTCAGATCCTGTTACCATCTGAATGCTTACCCTGAGCTGTTCACTGGGGCATCCAGCTTCTATATAACCGGATAAACGTCTCAATTCTGCCGGTGTAACATCCACGCCATATTTTTCTCTGATCAAAACACCCATAAGGAGCATTGCTCCAAAAGCCTCTCTCAGCGTATCCTGCTCTGCCTTTGAAGTAAACTCAAACAATTGCGCTTCCAGATGAATCCTGAGAATCAAACCTTTCAGATCTCCCACAAATGATCGATACAGATCTGCAGTCTCTTCCCGTTCTGAAAGCTTAATCTGATTCTGCTTCCACAGTTTCTCCTGAAAGCAGGCTGCCAGTTCTTCTGCCTCCTGATCCTCCATCCCTCCCTCTGCCGGAAAGCCTATCGCTTTCAAATAATCATAGAGAAAGGCAAAGTCACATGAATCCAGTTCCAAAAACAGACTTTTATCCATATACTGCAAAAAACCGGAAAGTTCATCTTCCGGAAGACTTCTGTCTTCCTTTTCCAAAAAATGTGCTTCCTCCCGTCTCATATTTACATAAAATATAAGCCAGGACGAAATATACAGTACAGGATCAGGAATTATCAGCTTTTTCTCTCGGCAGTATTGAACTGTATATCCATAAAATGTATATATCTCACCCAAATTGACAATCCCCTGCATCCAATGCATGAGAAGAGAATCCATCATCTGACCGCTGCTCATAATACAGCTGGAGATCAGGCGAAAGATCAGTCTTAAAATATCATACTCCTCCGCCTGAACATACAGACAATGACTCTTCATCACAAACTGGTTAAAGCCGCAGGTTTCACTCAAGGTATTTTTAAGATGTATAAAATCCTTGTATAGCGTCTGCTCCGAAACGCAAAAGCGATCTGCAATCTGATCCAGCCTGATTCCGGGGTGCCCCAGAACTCTGCCCATAATTGCAAGACGCCGTTCCTGAGGCGTGTGTATCTCCCATTTTATATCAGGATCCGCCTGATTTTCCAAAACGCTCATCATGTGATTCCGATATGCCTCTGGTATATAATACCCTTCCTTCTGCGAAGCACAGATGCGTATTTCATACTCCTTCATCCAACGGTTTATATCTGAAATGTCATTGCGTATGGTTTTTCCGCTGACACGCAGAAGTTCTGACAACTGATGACCTGCTACACCGCCCGGATGGCCCAAAATATAACGTACGATTGTTTTCTGACGTATTGACAGCAAGTGAATCCCTCCCTTTGCTGTCAATTATATCATATCTTTTCAGGACACACTACTAAATCCGAGCCTGTCTGAAAAGCTGTTTCTGTCACTTTCCTGCCATTTCCTTCTTCAGCTCATCTGCCTCCATCATTTTAAAGAATGGATAATAAATAACCGTCATAACGACTACGTTCAGCACAGACATAACGGCCGCTTTCCAGTCCAGCGTAAGTAAAAAAGCCTGAAAACCAGGAGGAAGAAATCCGGGGGCCTCCCACAGAGGCAGTCCCACCAAACCTGTAGACATTGCCAGATAATTCACTGCCGCAATCAGTACAGGGCCAAGTACAAACGGTATCATCAGAAATGGGTTCATGATGATTGGCGTTCCAAAAATAATCGGTTCGTTGATTCCAAACAGAGAAGGAATAATTCCTACCCGCCCAATGGTTTTTAAGGACTTCGCCTTAGAAAACATCATAAGAAGTACCAGTCCCAGAGTAATTCCAGAGCCACTTACCTGTAAAAATCCGTAATAAAAACCAAAAGTAAATACATGTGTCGGATCCTGTCCGGCAGCTACTGCTGCTGCATTGGCTGTAGCATTGGCGATTGCAAAAGGCGCCCACACGCTGGATGTGATCGCAGGACCGTGAAGTCCAAACATCCATAAAAGCTGTGTAAGGAACACCACCAGCATCACCATTGGAAGGCTGTCCATGGACGCAATGGCAGGAGCCAGCACTTTCATAATCACCTGCGGAAATACCATTCCTGCTATATTCTGGCACAAAGCTGCCACACCTGTAGCGACAAGAACCTCAATAATCAGTGGAACCAGAATAGAAAAGCTGTCTGCTACCATAGGAGGTACACTCTCGGGCATTTTGATCGTCAGGTGATTCTTATCACAGAATCGAGTAATCTCTACAGCAAAAATCGCAGAAATAATAGCAGTAAATAAGCCCTCTGCCGCCAAATATGTCACCATCCATGTTCCATCCTCTGTAACAGTTACAGATAACAGCAGATGGACCAGAATTGCAGAAGCACCAATCAGCGAATTCTTCAGCTTATAACGCTTTGCAAGAGAATTGGCAATGTAAAGCGCCGCATACAAAGACATTACGTTCGTTGTAAAATATGTGGGAAATGTAAGAATGTTGTTGTGGGCATTTACCCATTCCATCAGTCCTCCCCCTACCAGGTTGCCAATACCTGTAGGAACCAGGCAGAAGGAGCCGATGATAATGATTGGCACAATACCTACTATACCATCTTTCACGGCCTGAAGATGTTTTTGTTTCTCCAGAACACGTGCTATAGGCATCAGCCATTTTTCAAGCCACTTTTGAAGTCCACTCATAATGGAATCCCTCCTCAGATGTGTATTTTATCTAAGAGCGATTATAAAATAGGAGGGATTTTATCACAAATAATTAAATTCCTAACAGAAAAGGTAAATTTATAAATATTAGATCTGGCTATTCCAGGAAAGATGATGCAGCTCTCCCGCCAGCTCCATCTTTTCAAATCCATTCTGGCGCAGGGCCTCATAAAGCACAATGGCGGCAGAATTGGAGAGGTTTAAGGAGCGGATATCGCCCCACATGGGGATGCGGATGCAATGCTCCTCATTTTCCACCAGGATTTCCTCAGGAATACCGGCGCTTTCTTTGCCGAACATCAGATAACAGTCCGGGCTGTAGCTTACGTCAGAATAAACCTTATGGGCCTTGGTTGTGGCAAAATACATATTGCCTGCAGCCTGTGGATTTTTTTCAAGAAAATCCTGGTAATCGCTGTATACGCTTACATCCAGCTTATCCCAGTAATCCAGTCCGGCCCGTTTTAAGGCCTTTTCATTGAGCTTAAAGCCCAAAGGCTCGATCAGATGGAGCCTTGTATTGGTTGCAACGCAGGTGCGGCCGATGTTGCCTGTATTAGAAGGCATTTCCGGTTCTAAAAGTACAATATTCATCATAGCTGTCACGCCTTTCCGTCATGGTTCTTTACAAAGCGCTCAATGCGGCCTAAGGCCTCTTTTAAGCTCTTAAGGGAGTACGCATAGGAAATACGCACAAACCCTTCTCCGCACGCTCCAAAGGCCGTTCCCGGCACCACAGCTACCTTTTCCTCTTTTAACAGCGCTGTGGCAAATTCCTCAGAGGTCATACCAAATCGGCTGATATTGGGGAAGGTGTAAAAGGCGCCCAACGGCTCAAAACAGTCGATCCCCATTTCCTTAAATGCATTTAAGAGGTACCGGCGGCGCTGGTTATAAGATTCACGCATCATTTCCACATCATTATCCCCGTCCCGAAGGGCAGCGACCGCCGCATACTGGCTGGTAGTGGGAGCACACATGATGGCATACTGATGGATCTTTAACATCTGCTTTAAAATAATCTCCGGAGCCGCCGCATATCCCAGACGCCAGCCTGTCATGGCATAGGATTTGGAAAAGCCGTTGATCAATACCGTTCTTTCCTTCATTCCGGGGAAGGAAGCGATGGTAACGTGATTATCTGTATATGTAAGCTCGGAATAGATTTCGTCTGAAATTACAAAAATATCCTTTTCCACCACAATCTTAGCAATCTCTTCCAGCTCATGACGCTCCATGATCGCTCCAGTGGGATTATTTGGAAATGGAAGAACCAGGATTTTCGTTTTATCGGTAATCTTTTCCAGAAGTTTCTCAGGGGTCAGTTTAAAATGATCCTTTTCCTCCAGTTCAATCACCACCGGCACACCGTCCGCCAGCACGGCACAGGGCACATAGGAAACATAGCTGGGCTGGGGAATCAGGACTTCATCCCCGGGATTCAACATGGCACGCATGGCTGCATCAATGGCTTCACTGCCGCCCACCGTAACCATGATCTCTTTGTCTGAATCATAGCTTACATCAAAACGGCGGCTTAAATAACGGCTGATCTCGTCCTTTAAGGACTTAAGGCCTGCATTAGAGGTATAAAAAGTACGTCCTTTCTCCAGAGAATAGATGCCCTCCTCCCTGATATGCCAGGGTGTGTCAAAATCAGGCTCGCCTACGCCCAGAGAAATGGCTCCCTCCATCTCGTTTACAATATCAAAGAATTTCCGGATCCCAGAAGGAGGGATACTTACGATCTTATCTGATAAGGGATTTCTCATGGGGTAATCAGCATCCTTTCATCCTGGACCGGCTCGCTGATAATAGTGCCGTGATCCTTATATTTTTTCAGTACAAAATGTGTAGCTGTGCTTAAAACAGCCTCCATGGGAGCCAGCTTGTCGGAAACGAACTGTGCTACCTGGCGCATGGTCTTTCCTTCGATAAATACGGTAAAATCAAAGGAACCGCTCATCAGATACACAGCGTTTACCTCGCTGTACTGGTAAATGCGCTCTGCGATCTTGTCAAAGCCCATGCCCCGCTGAGGCGTTACCTTTACCTCGATCAGCGCAACTACCTTTTCCTCACTGGTATTATCCCAGTTGATCAGGGTATGATAACCGCAGATAATATGCTCTTTTTCCATATCTGCAATCTCATTTGCCACTGCAATCTCACTTTCACCCAGTAAAACCGCCAGATCCTTTATATCGATCCTACTGTTTTTTTCAATCACCGCAAGAATTTTTTCTCTCATAACCATCCTCCATTCTGCTAAAAAAATCCCCTGAGGGCATATATTACAGTCCCAGCTTTAAAAGCTCATCCGGCTGGGGACGCTCCAGATATCCGGCTGCTTCCTCACCGTGGCGGAGCTTTCTTGCAATGCCTTTTTCCGCCCATCCGATCACTGCCGCCGGAATCCCCGCCTGCTTTAATTCCCGCACCAGGCGGCTGCCGCTGTCTGCCGCAAGGAGCACACAGTTTTCACTGTAAAGCCGGTAGGGATTTAATTCAAACAGCTCACAGACTTCGATTGCCGCCTGATGGACAGGGAAAAGGCGCAGATCCACGTCCAGTCCTGTGCAGTAGATGCCTGAAAAATTCCAGAGTGCTGCCAGTACGCCGCCTTCCCCTGCAAACTCCCAGGCTGTAACCGGACTTTTTTTTTCCGCTGTCGCCTGATCCAGCCAGCTTTTTACCGAATATTCCTCTTCTTTCAGTTCTCTTAAAAATGAGGGAGCAAATCGCCTGGAAAGTATTTCCTTTTTTGCTTCCAGGATGCGTCTGGCTCCTGCCAGACCGGCAGAACCTGCAAAAATCAGCTCCTGTCCCGGATTTATATGGCCGTCCCGCTTTTCAAAGCCGCCCGGCCCCTGCCCTGCTGTTCTCATTGAGCCACCTCCCCTGATGGGGCGGGAACTCCCGGGCCACCTCCCGGAGCTGCTGCGCTGCCTCCGGCCTCTGGCGATGCTCCGGGGCCTCCACCGGAAACTGCTCCGCTGCTTCCTCCTGCACCCTCCGGTGCTCCCGGGCCGCCTGAGGCCGCCCCGCTGCCGCTTGTGCCGCCTGCTGGTGCTCCCGGGCCGCCTCCCGGGACAGTTCCGCTTTCTCCCGGCATTCCGGGGCCGCCTGCCACATTTTCTGCACCGGGTGATTCAGGAGAAGTATTTTCCCCTGCTCCGGCAGTCTGTCCTCCTGCGGGATCGGTCTGCACAGGCGCATTGACCGGCGCTTCCGGACCCACACGGTAGACTGCCTTTGAAGCATTATAGGTATCTTTATTTAACAGCGTGCGCTCCGTCTCCACACCGTCTACCGTAACCACCTTCCACAACCGGGATCGCAGTCCGGTATGGGAAGACTGCACCCGAACCTTCGCTCCGGGAGCCAGAGTATTGTCAACGATCAGCTGAGGTTCACCGGGACTGGTAGTACCTATGGTTTCTGAGATATACTCCACCTTTCGTCCCTCCGGCCGCGTTTCCTTTCCATAGAGGGTAAAGGTCAGCTTTTTCCCGGAAGTATAGGCTTCTACGTAGATGGGAGTACTGTAATTATTTTTAATTTTAATATCCTTATAGGTTCCCGCAATGGCTGCATCCATGGAAGGCTCCACATAGGTAACGATCATGGAATGGTTCTGCCTCTGAACAATTTCCACCTCTGCTTCCAGAGACGCGCCGTACAGCGTGGTCGCGATCTGGCAGACGCCTCCTCCGATACTGTCTACCACCTTGCCGTTTTCATATGCGGCTGCAGTCTTGTATCCATTGGAAGTTGTAAAGGGCTGCAGGCACTCATAGCCAGAAAGCACTTCTCCGGGCATCATTACCCTGCCGTTGATCTTGGCCGCTCCCACGGAAAGATTGGTGGAACGGGCTGCTCCGCTGCTGGAAAAGTCTGTGGTACAGGTGCCAAGCACATCCTGGATGGACGCCAGTTCCTCCGATGTGATCTCCGGCTCCTGCTCCGTGATCACCGCGTCCGCCCGGACTGTTCCCTCCTGCTGTCTAGCCAGCGCCTCATTCAGCGCCTGAACCGTAGCTTCCGTATCAACCGCGCGGCCGGAAACTGCCTCTGTAATCACAAAAGCGCCGTTTTCCCGGCGTATGGAGGCATTCTGAGGCTGCGTCAGGATATCCTGGCTGTGGGTATCCACAAAAGCTGTTACCTTCTCAGGATCTACTGCTGTTTCAACCGCAAGCTCTACCGGAGCCCGGGCAAGATCTTTCTTTACCATATACTGGCGGATCAGGCTGCCTCCGGCGTACTCCTTAAGCGTTTCCTCAATCTGGTTCTCATTGCTCCAGTAAAGTCCCAGCTCCTTTGCCGTGGTCTCCTTCTCCTGTCCGTCCAGGGTCAGGATAACCGGACAGTTTCCCAATTCCTCCTCATAAGTCTCTATTACATCACGGGCCTCCCCACAGGTTTTTCCTGCCAGATCCTGCCCCTGTACACGAATCCCGTCGGGAAGTACAGGAGCCGCCATGGCTGTACCAGGGAAGGCCCACACTGCCCCGGCTGCCGCCAGGACAGTCAGGGCTGTTTTCCACATTTTATTTTTCATTCTCACATATCCTTTTCATTCCGGAAGCCATTTTTCCGGCATTTTGGCCCGTATCACAGATCCTTTAATACATCAGTGCACTTAAAGCCATCGGTACGATCATAGCCAGTACCAGGATCACAACAATAATGGTTGAAATGATCTTCTTTGTCTTATGGTCTCTCATGTTCAGCATTTTTTCACCTCTTTTAATCCTGCGATCCCTTCCTTCTGCCGGAACCGCCCACAAAACCGTTATATGGGGAAGACAGAGAATGCTCTGTAAGTCTTCCCCGCTGCAGAATGATCTGATCAATCAGTCTGGACGCCTCGCTTCTGCTTAAAGTATCCGTCTGCAGAGTTATGTCTATTCTATGACATTTTATCAAATCCTGCAAGTATTCTTTTTGCCTTTTTGTAGCGGGCTGCTCCCGTTTTGCCTTGTGGATCAGCGGACATGGAACAAAAAGCTCCTCCCGTTCCTTCCCATAAAGGGCCTTAAGCTTTTCATAAAGCAGGTGGGCTGATTCTGCATCCGCTTCTGCCCGATGAGCAGCAGACTGGGGAATCTGAAACCAGGTACAGGAAGCGGATAAATTCTTTTTCTCATCCGGCGGCATCAGATGACGGCACAGCGTCAGGGTATCGACCGCCTCAAACTCACATTCCAACCGGCTGTTTACTGCTGCCTGCTTTAAAAATCGGTAATCAAAGAGGATATTGTGGCCCAAAAGCGGAAGACCTTCACAAAAGGCCAAAAGCTCTCCAATCACATTTTCCATGAGAGGCGCTGTCCGTACCATCTCATCTGTAATTCCCGTAAGCTGCGTAATTTTCTCTGAAATAGGCCTTCCAGGATTGATCAGCGTCACAAACCGCTCCCGCACCGTTCCGTCAATCACCTTTAAGGCCGCTGCCTCTGTAATTTTTTCCGTCTTTGATTCCAGACCGGTCGTCTCCAGATCAAGGGCAATATAAGAAGTCATCATCATGCCTTACCTCCATCAAAAACCACCGGTTCTTCGCAGGACGGGCAGTATTCCTTTAAAAAGCATTCCCCACATTTGGGTTTTCTGGCCGTACAGACAGTTCTTCCCAATGTAATAATATGAATATTCCACAGAATCCAGTGATCCTTTGGCAGCACCTTCATCAGATCATACTCCACCTTTTCCGGCTCCTCCTCCAAGGTCAGGCCCAGCTTTCGGGAAATCCGCTTTACATGGGTATCCACCACAATGCTCGGCACATGATAAACATTGCCCCGGATCACATTAGCTGTTTTCCTTCCCACGCCTGCAAGGGAGGTCAGATCCTCCAGCGACTCCGGTACCTCTCCTGAAAACCGTTCCAGCAAATCTCTGGCGCAGAGAATGATATTCTTTGCCTTATTATGGTAAAACCCGATGGAATGGATATCCTGCTCCATCTCCTTTACATCCGCCGCGGCAAAGGCTTCCAGAGAAGGGTATTTCTGAAACAGGTCGGCTGTTACGATATTTACCCTGGCATCCGTACACTGGGCGCTTAAAATCACGGCGATCAGCAGCTGCCACGGTGTTTCATGGTTCAGATAACAGATCAGCTCCGTGCCGTATTCCCGGTCCAAGGCTTCCAGTATATGAGCAACCCGCTGGCTGCGGGCCGTTTTTGTCTCCCTTTTTATCTTTGGCATATAAAACGCTCCTCATTCCTTATATTTCAGTCCATTTCAGTATACGGCATATGATGCCGGTTTTTCAAGAGACATTTTCTTTGAGTTTCCGCATGTTGCAGTGCGCTCTGGCATCTGGTGTTCAGGACGACTTTGAAGGCCATTAGAAAACCTTGGAGAATTAAATTTTTCGTTAAAAGTCATATCAAACCTGTCTGAGCGCATCGAGTTTTTGATATGGCTTTTGTTTTTAGAAAAATTTCAGACTCTTAGGTTTTCTTATGGCCGGAAACCGGAGTCCTGAACACCAGACGCCCGGACACAGTGCAACATGCGGAAATTCAAAATATTTTCCATAACAAAAATACGCCCTGAACGAGATAAGCATCTCTCAGGACGTACTCCCAATTTCTTTAAACCGTCTGGGAAAGCAGATATTCTCCCACATGGTACATCAGCCTGAGCGCCTCCGGCAGAAGGCATTCTGGGAAATATCTTCCATAATTATTAACCTCAAAGCTGAAATATCCCTCATATCCAATTTCCCTCAGGGTCTGTACCGCCTCTTTCCAGTCAACCGTTCCCATAAGAGGCAGAACGTGCATCAGATCCGGGTCTGTGGCGCTGTGGGTATCCGATACATGGGTCGCGTACAGATAGCTGCCGATCAGCCTTAATGCATCTCTCTGATTCTGTTGCATGATGTCCCCATGTTCAAAATCCCAGCAGATTCCAAACCGGCTGTCGCCCACGCGCTTTGCCAGATTTACCAGTTCCTCCGGATAAGCGCCGAATTTCCGCTTGGGGGCAATAGTAATGTCGCACATATTTTCAACTGCAAACGCCATGTCAAACCGGGCTGTTTTATCCAAAAGTTCCCGGAAATATTCTGCATTCTTCTCCTCTGATACTGCCATTGGACGTGGGGAATCGTACACAGTATCCGGATGGGTCACACAGAGTCTGGAACCCAGTATATAACAGCATTCAATGGAGCGCAGGGTCAGCTCTTCATGGTGCTTTCTCTCTTCCGGCGTAAGAGCCGGAGAAAGGAAATTATAAGTATAAGCATGGCTCTGTCCAAACCGCATCCCCAGGCGCTCTTTTTCCTCTGCCACCTGATCAATCCATTTTTTCCATTCGTCGGTAAGAAACGGAGAACCAGGAAGAGCCCAGTCGTAAAAGCTGATATCCAGTGTATCAAAGCCCGCCTCCTTTGCATAGCGCATCATGCGGTCTATATGGAAAAATGGCCCCTCTGGCCGGTCAAATACAATATTGCTGGAGGTTGATAATTTCATGAAAATACCCTTTCTAGGAACAAGTCAATATAGATGTCAAAATCAAAGCAGTACGCTGCCCGTACATCGGAGTTCCATTGATCCGCATATCCTTTTACCCCAAACAGCGTCTGACCGCACATCAGACCGTCCTGATCTGATACAGCAGCCTTTCCATGGATATACTCTGCAATTTCCGGCCGCACAGCCGCTGCTACTGCCATGGCGTCTACTAAAAGGCTGTAGGGCTCAAGTCCTCTTTTCAGGTTAAAGGCCACAGCCCGTTCAAGAAACTGAAAGGCCCATCCGTTTTTATTCCCCTCTGCCATCAGGCGCTCTGCCATGGAATTTTCCAGTCTCATCGTTACATCCAGTCCCAGCGCTGTAACAGGGATCCCGGATTCAATCACATATTTTGCCGCCTCCGGGTCTGTGCGCACATTCCAGCTGGGCCTGGGATTCCAGCTGCTCTTGTCCGGCGCTACGCCGTAAGAGCCGTTTATGGTATAGATTCCTGCAATCTGCCCTCTGCTCTCAGGGTATTTCATCAAAAGTTCTGCCAGATTCGTCATGGGAGCAATGGATATTATATAAATCTCTCCCGGATGCTCCTCCAGTTTCCTGTGGATCAGCTCCACGGCAGGCAGTCTTGACAAACAGGAAGAGGCGGGGACAAGCCCCGTCTCCGAAAGTCCGTCACAGCCGCAGTATTTTCCGTCAAATTCCAGCCTGCGCTTTAATGGCTGGCTGGCTCCGGCAGCCACTGATACATCGGACCTGCCGCACAGCTCCAGTATGTTTAAAGCATTCTGGGCGCTCTGGGCGACCTCGCAGACGCCGGAAACAGCGGTCACCGCTTCCAGCGAAAGCTCTGCAGATGCTGCCGCAAGCATCAGCGCCAGCGCATCATCCGCACTGGGATCGCAGTCAATGATTACTCGTTTCACTTACAGCTTCCTTTCCTGTCTTCTTACTCATTTCCCTTACTCAATAGGGTTGGCTCTGTAATAATCCTCAAGCGCCTTCGCACAGCCGTCCTTGATGGCGTTGAAGGTTTCCTCTTTCGTTGCTGTTCCATCACCGAAGGAAAGCATTGCATCCTTAATCACCGTATCAATGGTGCTGTTATTGGGGATAAAGGCCGGAATCACAGAGATTCCAGACTGCATCAGCACATCATAGGGAACCTGAAGCCTGGACTCTGCCTCTACTGCTGTCTGATAGGATTCCAGCTCCTGAGACTTTACATTGACAGGCGTATAACCGGTTCCCTCAAGCCACATTGCCTGAGCCTCAGGGGATGCCATATACTGTACAAATTCCCATGCAGCCACTTTCTTTGCCTCGTCATCACGATCCATCATAAACAGGCCGGAGCCACTGGGATATGCACCACCGATATCGTCTGCAGATACGGCAGGAATTGCCGCAACTCCCCAATTAAAGCTGTCTCCCACCAGCTCGCTGATGGTCGGGATACGGGAGCTGGTCATAATAACCATTGCGTGCATACCCGCTGCAAATTCCTCATTGATGGAATCCTTAGATGGCTTGTAGGCGCCGCTGTTTACAACCTTTTCCCACTCCGTTAAAAACTTGTCCAGCGTACCGTTGGATACGCAGGAAAGCTCTGTCATATAGCCTTCGTGTCCATTTTTGTTATTTCCGAATTCACTGCCGGACGCCCCCTGAGTCTCAATCCAGTTTTCCAGCTCATACTGGTTTACACGCACATTTAAGCCATACTCTGCGCCCGTTTTTTCCACCAGCACCGGAAGGGCATCCGCCATCTCTGCGATCGTTGCGGGCACAGCCACACCGGCCTGATCCAGATAATCCTGATTGTAATATAAAAGCAGGGCTGACGTAGTCCACGGCATTCCGATCATCCTGCCTCCGATGGAGTATTCCTCAACCGCTCCCGGCATTAGATCCTCTTTTTTCATTGTTCCCTCTGTTGTAAGCATATCTTCTGTCCATACGGTACGCTTGTAATCCCGAATAAGGTTTACGCTCTCGCTGTAAAGCTGGATCACATCCGGCATATTTTCGATATCGTCCGCAGGCATGGCGGCCATGAGGGCATCTGTGCCGGGCCAGTTCTGGAATACAGGCGTTACATGGATATTTTTTTCTTTTCCGATGGTTTCATTGAACTGATCCACCTGCTTCTGGGTAATCTCTCCGAACACGCTGTCCATGGAGTGCCAGAATGTGATCTCTGTCATGCCGGAACCAGCTTCCTTTTCCTGTGAAGCAGCCCCGCTGTTCCCGCCAGAAGCACCCTGACAGGCAGTAAGCCCCATTGTAATCATTGCTGCTGCCGCAATCGGCATAAATGCTTTCATTTTCATTGTTTTATTCCCTTTCTTTCAATTATTCTTTTACCGCGCCGGACATCATGCCCGCCACGATCTGTTTCTGAAATACGATAAAGAGCAGCACAGTCGGAACCAGAGCCACTACAACTCCGGCCATCACCGGCCCAAATACAGCAGATTCCCTGTCCTTTAACATGGTAATTCCTACCTGTATGGTTCTCAGCTCATTTTTATTCGTTACGAGCATGGGCCACACATACTGGTTCCAGACATTTACAAAAGAGGACAGGAATACGGTAGTTACAACCGGACGGCTGGTAGGCATCAGGATACTGAAGAAAAACCGCAAATTCCCGCAGCCGTCAATAGCAGCTGCTTCCTTTAAGCTTTTGGAAAATCCCAGAAAATGCTGCCGCAGCATAAAGATATTAGCCGCAGACACAAGATAAACCACACAGATTCCCATATATGTGTTCACCAGCCGTAAACGGCTTACTGTGGTGAAATTGGCAACGATCAGTACATCCGGCGGGATCATCATGGTGCTGAGAGTCAAAAAGAACAGCAGCTTCTTTCCCTTAAATTCCATAAAAGAAAAGGCAAAGGCGGACATGCAGGCTACCAGTACGCGGCTCACACTGCAGATCACAGCAACCACAAAGGAATTTACCATATATCTTGGAAGGGTAGTCCTTGTAAATGCAGTCACATAATTGTCAAAAGTTACCTTAGGAGGAAGGAAATGAGGCGGAGAAGCCAGCACTGCCTTTTGCTCCATCAGTGAAACCGAAACTGCATAGAGAATGGGAAACAGCATGAAAAAGGCCAGTCCCAGACACAAAACCTGCATGAAAACACCCCATTTATCACGTTTTGCCATCATGAGTAATGCACTCCTTTCTTTTCCCATAAAAATCCTAAAAGCGTAGCTGCCAGAGTCATTATAAATGCAATGATCGCCGCCGGATTAGCATTGGTATAGTTGCCGGCTGCGCCGATCTGTTTAAAAATATAGTACATAATTGTGATCGTTGCGTTTTTAGGTCCCCCGTCTGTAAGAACGCTTACAAGACTCATCATCATCATACTGTAGGAAATGTCTGTTATAATAAGATAAAACATGGTAGGCGTTGTCAAAGGAAGATAAATCTGAAACAGCTGACGAAACGGGCCCGCACCGTCTATGGATGCGCTTTCAATCATATCCTTCGGCACGCTTCTCACTGCGGCCAGCATAAAGATAAACGCATAACCTGTAGACAGCCAGATCTGGATAACTGCAATGGCAATCATGGCGTACTTTGGATCTGTCAGCCAGTTGATCTTAAGCCCTGTTACGCCGTTGATAAAGCCCAGGGACGGAACATAAAGAAGCTGGAAAATCATGGCTGTCACGGATACCGCCATTGCCATAGGCAGGGCGAATGAGGTCTCATAAAGGAAGGATGTCTTTCTGCGCTTATTCGCCAGAAGTGCCAGAAGCATTCCCAGTATTTTTGAAACAGGCACTGTTAAAATAACATAAACCAGTGTATTGATCACTGCTTTCACAAAGGTTTCATCCTTCAATATATACAGATAATTCTCAAATCCCACAAAACGCTTCAGCGTTCCCATGGAATCTACAATAAAAAAGCTCTTGTAGACTGTCTGAAGAAACGGGAGAAACGTAAAAGGGATAAACAGCGCAAATGCCGGCAAAAGCCAGCAGTACGGTTCCAGTACCTTTTTTAATGATGTTCGCTTTCCTTTCATTGTCCCTTACCTCTTTCTGATCCTTTGCATTCTAAAGCCCCATGGCACCGCTGCGGTAGATTTAAAGCTTCCAGTGCTTCTATAACACCGTAGACCCATTTTTCATGGCTGACATAATCAGCTTCTTCTTTTAATGCAGAAACAGCGTTTCCTACGGCAGCTCCCAGTCCTGCTGCCCTAAACATATCGATGTCATTTTTATTATCTCCCAGCACCATGACCTCATCCATGGGGATCCCAAGACTCTGCGCCAGCCGTTTTACCCCCATTCCTTTTGTGCACTCTCCCGGCATGACCTCTATCCCCCGGTCATCATAGCGCAGGATCGACAGCTCCTCCTGCTTCCGGTTCCTGTTCAGCTCGCAGATTACCTCATCTACTTTACCCGGAGACGCAGGGTCAATGATCAGGAGCTTTTGTATCCTCCAGTTCTGCCAGTCCTCCTCACAGGCAGGACGCCAGGTTTTTGTCCATGAGCCGTTCCTGCTGCGGCTTCTGGTATAATCATTCTGCCGGTAGACCACCTCATCCGATCCATCTGTGGCAATAATCGCCATATTCAGATGATCGGCACATTCAATAGCGGTTCTTACCTGATCTGTATTCAGATGGTCACTCCAAAGAAGCCCTTTCTTCCCTCCTGCCGCAGCCCCGTTGCAGGCCACCATGGGAAGTGTAATCCCGAGGTGCTCTCCCAGAAGCTCCATCATGTCCAACGGACGGCCGCTTGCCAATGTAAACGGAAGCTCCAGCTTTTGGATCATGGTGCCAAGATGCCTAATCCCGTCTGAAACTCCGGGGCCGTCCGGCTCTGTTCCATCCTGTCTGCAGCCTGCCGGCAGGAGCGTTCCGTCAATATCGCTTACGATCAGACCGACTTTCATATCCATCTCCCAACTATACAGCGTTTTGTTTGTTCTACTCGTATTATATATAAGTGTCCCTGTTTCTGGCTTTCATTCTTGCGACACTTTTTATCATTTTTTCGACTTCATGTGTAAATCCATCGTAAAAAAAGTGCTGTTTTTTCCTTATAAGATAAAAAAACAGCACTTTTCCGTATATTAATATCATTTTTCCGAATATTCCATTTCCAGTTTCTGGTTACGTCTTTGTTCGCTTTCTCTGCGGAACTGTTTGGGCGTCACTCCGAAATACTGCCGGAATACACGGATAAAATAGGAAAAATTATCATATCCCGATTCCATTGCCACCTCGCTGACAGAAAGCCCCGTCGTCTGCAGCAGTGTTTTTGCCCGCTCCATTCTCTTTTTAATCAGGTATCCCCGAATCGTCATTCCTGTTATGTTTCGGAAAATTCTGGTGGTATAATCGGGATTTAAGTGAGTTAAATCCGCAATCTGCTCCATGGTAATGTCATTTTTAAGATTAGAACGGATATACTCCTTTACTTTTCTCACCACCTCTGCTCCATGGGTCCCTTCCTTCAGGCTGTTCTGTCCTGTAATATATTCCGTGCATTTGGACACCCACCGGCACATTCCGTCAATGGACAGGATTGCAATCTTATAGAGGCGGTATATCTCATGATTATCGTAAAGCTCATGGGCCCGCATTTCCTTTTTTTCCATATATGTAAAAAACAGCTGGAGCATATCCTGCTGGAAAATACGGAAATTCTGCTCGCTTAAATGCCCCAGTCTTGCCAGAGGTACCAGAAATTTTTCAACCTCTTTTACCAGCCGCTGGGGTTCTTTTGTATAAAGAAGCTCTCCCCAGGTATCCGGAACTGCAATTTCTTTCTTTTCTCCCAGACTCTGCCTGTTTACACAGGTTATGCGGTTCTGCTGAAGCACATCATCCTTGCTGTAGGTAAGAAGGCTGCTGTAGGTATCGGCCAGCTGTTCACAGAACACCGACTCACCAATATAGCACAAAAGCTCTGCCTGATACTCACTGCGGCAGCGGTCTGCCAGAATCCGGCATCGTTCCTGAGCCGTATCAAACTCTGCCTCCTCCAAAAGGATCACTACACGGGTATAAATCACAATCACCTTGCTGCTGTCTCCATCTGTTTTTACAAATGCCCGGGCAAGATTCTGAATCGCTGCCTGGCACAAATCATCCCCCCAGGCCATTTTCATCTCATCTTCATTTGCCAGTGTGATCAGCACCATCCGATAGCGGCTGTCCTTGTCCAGCTTTGCATCTACCTGGGCAGCGGCGGCCTCGATCTCCTCCGGCCCTCCGGGAATCCGGTTTAAACAGAGCTTTTTCCAGAACATCTCCTGAATCATGCGCTGATTATTTTTCCAGTAACGCCCGTACTGCTTTTCTTCGGTTTCCTCCTGTTGTCTGAAGCGCCGCTCTTTAAACCGCTCCACTGCCTTGAAAAATGCTTCCTCTGAAACAGGTTTTTTTAAATAATCGACTGCTTCAACATATAAAAGCCTGCGAAAAATTTCCTCTGAAAAGCGACTTCCAGTCAGGATAATCCCTGCATTCGGGACAGTGGAACGCAGTTCTGTCAGAAGTGCCTCTCCTCCATCCTCAGCGATTTCCGTACAGCAGACGATAAGGTCTGGTTTCTGATTTTTTGCCGTTTCCCTGGCCGTCCTTTCGCTGTAGGCCGTTGCCGCACTCTCCACGCCGCAGGCCTCCCAGTGAATCCTTTTTTTCAGTTCCCTTATATCCTCTATCTCCGAATCGATCAGCAATATCTTCATCCGGTTTCTCCGTTTCCTGTTTATGCGCAGTCTGGCTTTTTCTATTCAATCTCAACCCGAACCATCCTTGCATTATAGGTCAGCGGGTCGCGGTTTTTATAGTCAAACAGCAGAAAACTTCCGTCCCCCGCCGGCTCCAGATGGGCCATCTTTGCCAGCTGGCGGGAATCATATCCCGTATAATCCGGAAGCAGGCAGGGGCAGTCCTCCTCCTGCCTGAAAAAACGCCGGATCTGCTCCTTGAAATGTGAAAGATTCCTGGCAAAGGAAGGACGGCTTTTGATATTTTCCCGGAGGTACAGATCGGTCATCAGAGCATCTCTGTACTGCTCACGCTTTCTCTCTGCATCTGTTCTGCTGCCGTCAGAAAACATTTCCTCTGCCTGCTCCCACAGGATCTCATACCGTGCCAGACGGCTGTGATTTACGCCGCCATATCCCTTCTTCTGGTAAAATCCGGCCAAATCCAGAAACATTTCATAGGGCGTATCAAATTCCTGCCTCAGCTGCTCCAGTGTACAGGTAAACTGGCGGCTGTTATAGTAGACTTCCACCATCTCTTCCACAGCCTTTAACTCCAGGATATCTCCATAAGAAAGCCATCGGGTGGACAAGACCTCATAGGGCGGGGAAGATGAATATAACAGCTCACAGGCAGGAATCATTTCTTCCATATAGGAGCCTTTTAACACCTTCAAAAATCCCAGCTGCAGCTGTTCCGGCTCCATATCATATACCTCATTAAAGGATTTTCTAAAGCTGCTTAAATCCTCATGGGGAAGGCCTGCGATCAGATCCAGATGCTGGTGGATGTTGTGCCGGCTGTTGATATGATGGGTAATCTTTCTTATTTCTGCGATATCTGTTTTTCTCCGGATTGCCGAAAGCGTGTCCGGATTGGTGGACTGGACTCCTATTTCCAGCTGAATCAGTCCCGGACGCATGGAAGAAAGGAGGTCCAGCTCCTCCTGATCCAGAAGATCTGCTGCGATTTCAAAATGGAAGTTCGTAATGCCGTTGTCATTTTTCCGGATAAACTGCCAGATTGCCATGGCGTGGGATTTTTTACAGTTAAAGGTGCGGTCCACAAACTTTACCTGCGGTACTCTGGCATTTAAGAAAAAGAACAGCTCTTCCTTTACCCGTTCCAGACTGCGGAAACGGACGCTCTTATCAATGGACGACAGGCAGTAAGCACAGGAAAAAGGGCAGCCTCTGCTGCTCTCATAGTAAATAATCCTGTGTTCCAGTTGTTCCATCTCCAAAAATCCATAGGGAAAGGGGATCCGGTTCATATCCATGGGCGGACGGATACCGGTGTCATAAACGGGCCATCCTGCCTGTCTATCACCGCCCGCAAAAGTGCCCCAGGCTGCGCCGTCTTTATTGCCCGGCCTGTCCAAAAATACCAGTCCGGGAATCCCCTTTTGTTTTATTTCTTCCAGATATCCACTGAAGGAGGCTCCTGATCCCTCCTTTTCCACCAGAACCTGTAAAAGCTGTGCAAAGGTTTCCTCGCCTTCTCCCTTCATCACCAGATCCACCACAGGCTGTTCCCTTAAAATCTCCTCACCGCAGTAGGATACCTCAGGACCTCCAAGCCATATCTCCACTTCCGGGAGCACCTTTTTTATATCTGCCAGAAGACATTTTATATAAGAAATATTCCATATATAGCAGGAAAAACCGATCACATCCGGCTTCCTGCAGTACAGATCTTTAAGAATCTGTTCTAACTGGTGGTTGATGGTATACTCCGCCAGCTCGATCTGTATCTGTTCTCTTTTAAAGCCCTGCTCTGCCAGCATCTTCTCACCGTAAGCCTTCAGGCTGTAGATCCCCAGATTGGAATGGATATATTTGGCATTTACCGCTGCCAGAAGAACCTTCATTTTCCCTAAACCTCTATTTCAATTTTACGCCCTGTAGGCTGATACTGATAATACCTTACTCCGGCTGCATTGAGCATCCGCTTGGAAGCCCGCACGGCAGGCGTATCGGCATACTTGTCTTCCCCATAGACAATCGTTGTAATTCCCGCCTGAATAATGGCCTTGGCACATTCATTGCAGGGGAAAAGGGTCACATAAAGCTTGCTGCCCTCCAGGCTTCCGCCTCTGTAATTTAAAATGGCATTCAATTCGCTGTGGGTAGAATAAAAGTATTTTGCATGGTAGGGATCGTCCGCCTCATGCTCCTTCTCCCAGGGAAATTCGTCATCTGAACAGCCCTTGGGGAAACCATTGTAGCCCATAGAAAGGATCTTGTTGTCCTGGCTTACGATACAGGCTCCCACCTGGGTGCTGGGATCCTTAGAGCGTTTCCCCGACAGACAGGCCACTCCCATAAAATATTCATCCCATGTAATATAATCCTCGCGCTTTCCCGACATACGTTTCCTCCTGTTTCGTATATTTTCTCTCTGCATTCCACTATATAATAGATTGGGGGAAAATGCAAGGATGGAGAAGGTTTGTAGATGGGCTCTACACCTGTGAATGAATCAGCCTCACTGCCCACTCTGCATCCTTTTTATCCACATAAAAGGAATATGTAACCAGAAGCCTGTTATTTCCCAGGCTTCCAAGTCCGGCCTGATCAAACGGATTTCGTCTTGAATCATCCCGGGCCCGAATCTTGTATTCTATATGATTTTCATTCAGAATTTCCTGTACCCGTTCCTTCTGGAAGCTGTCTGAGGTGGAATATACCCGTTCTGTCTTTCCAGTGAAAAGGCTCATGCATTTCTCCTCCTTCTGTAATCGTTCTTTCATTAAAAAATACCATATTTCATCCAGAATGTTAAGGGCATTCATTTAAAAACCCTTCTTAAATACAGACAGCCGGACCCGTTTTCACCACTGGTCCGGCTGTCTGTATACATGATTTTATTTCTGTTTCTCCACCGTCTTCGTCACGATCACATCGGAATCGTATCCTAAAAGTCCTTCTATCACTACAGTCCCTGCTTTCACTGGTGCAGTGACGCGGCATCTGCGGATTTCTTCCATGGCGTCAAAGATCCTTGCCTTTGGTATGGGGGCCGTGAGGCGGACACTTGTAAGGGGCAGCTCTCCTCCCTCTACCGAAATGGAGGTTGCGATATTTCTTCTGGGATCGGTGAGCTCCTGCTCCACATAAGCTTTCCCTCTTGGACAGGCTGCTCCTTCTATGGAACGGATCCGGCAGGCTCCATCCTCCGTTTTCTCAAGTTCTGCTGTGATCTCACAGCCATTTGGACAGATAATACAGGTAAATTCTCTTACCATTCCACACTCACCTCCAGTTCTTTACAGCCTGACAGCTTCTCTGCTTTTAATGGGATCTGAATCATTTCTGCCGGAATGGCTTTTTTCATCTTTTTAAAAGCCACCTCCGTTCCATCCTGACGTACTACGATACGGCAGTCCTTAAATGGCCTGTTTACACGCAGTGACAATCTGCAGTCCTCTTTTCCGGAAATACGCTGCGGCACTGTGTGATTGATAAAACAATCGGTACGAATCACAACGGGACACTCCGGCAGACATCCCTTATCTACATATTCCGCTGCAGCATCCGCCAGCCGTTCCGCCTCCATGGACACAAAGTCTACCAGATCATGGACGTGGAGCACATTTCCTGCTGCAAAGATACCGGGCCTATCCGTCTGGAAATACTCATCTACTTCTGCGCCCTTCGTTCTTCCATCCAAGGTTACGCCGGCATCCAGGGAAAGCTCATTTTCAGGAATCAGGCCTACCGACAGGATCAGCGTATCGCAATCATACTCTTTTTCCGTTCCAGGAATCGGTTTCATATGCTCATCTACCTGAGAAACCGTCACACCGGTCAGACGTTTATCCCCGTGGATGGCTGTAACCGTATGGCTCAGATAAAGGGGGATTCCATAGTCGTTTAAGCACTGCTCAATATTTCTGGGAAGGCCGCTTGGATATGGCTGGATCTCAAATACAGCCTTTACATGGGCTCCCTCTAACGTAAGGCGTCGTGCCATAATCATACCGATATCACCTGAACCCAGAATCACCACTTCCTTTGCAGGCATCCGGTTATACAGATTGATATATGCCTGAGCCACTCCTGCAGTAAATACGCCTGCGGGCCTTTCTCCCGGAATCCCCAGAGCCCCGCGGGTGCGCTCTCTGCAGCCCATAGTAAGGATCACTGCCTTTGCCTTCCACTGCTTTAAGCCCTGAGGCGTAGCTGCAGTAACCACATGTTCCTTTGTCACCTCTAAAACCGTGGCGTCCGTCAGATAGGGAATCTTAAGTTCATGCACCCTGTCGATAAATTTCTGTGCATATTCCGGGCCGCTTAGGGTCAGGCCAAAGCGGGTCAGGCCAAACCCGTCATGGATACACTGGCGCAGGATACCGCCCAGATGTTTCTCCCGCTCCAGAATCAGAATATCCGTAATCCCTTTTTCATACAGCCGCACTGCTGCCGCCAGTCCTGCCGGACCGCCGCCCACTATGACTGCATCCACTGCTTCACAGACGATCTCATGCTCTAAATGCCCCATATCCTACACCTCCCGAACCTTTCCGAACAATACCTGTGAACCTTTCCGCTCATACTGCACCTGGGTTTCTTTTTTCCCCAGCTCCTGTTCGATGAGCTGCTCGATCCGCATCTGGCAGTAACCGCCCTGACAGCGCCCCATCATGGAACGTGTCCTGTATTTGATGCCTGTCATGGTATCCACTCCCAGAGAATTATGGATAGCCTTTAAAATTTCCGCCTTCGTAACCTTCTCACAGCGGCAGATCACCTCTCCATAATCTGGATCTTCTTCAATCAATCGGGCCTGTTCCTCCATGGAACATTCCTCAAAGCGGCGGATTCCCTTTCTTTCCGGATTAAAATCAGGATTCTCTTCCAGTTTTTCCCTTTCCTTCATCATTTCAATGGCATACCGCGCAATGGGTACTGCTGCTGTCAGTCCCGGAGACTCTATTCCTACCAGATTGATGGCCCTGGGCGCAAGATCATCCCGTATCTCAATCTTAAAATCCTGGATCACTCCCTGATCATCCACCCATTTTGGAAGGATACCGGAATAATTGCGGATATAATCCTGCTTACGGATACAGGGCCACAGATCCGAAGCGCTGTTAGCCAGATAATCCATATTTTCCTGCGGCACTCCATAGTAGGTGAAATCCGTCACCAGATCCGCATTTGGCCCGATAATAACATTTCCGTCTGTGGTATTCGTCACATGAATTCCCATATATGTATTGCTTGGAACCGGATAAACGGGCATAGGAAGCAGCGGGCCGGTACGCTTATCCAGAATAATGTAATCGCCCTTGGAGCCGATGATATGATATCCCGTAACTCCTAGGAGATCGGAAATTTTTCCACATCCAAGGCCTGCACTGTTTACCACCCAGCGGCTGTAAAAGGTTCCCCCGGAAGTGGAAATACAGTAATTTTCGTCTCCGTCCCGTGAAACATCCATTACTTCACATCCAAAATGATACTCAGCCCCGTTCGCATGGGCATTTTCTGCCAGGGCAATGGTATAGCCAAAGGGATCTACAATCCCGCTGTTCTTTGAATACATGGCAAATTTTCCCACTACCGCAGGTACCAGCTCGTGGAGACGTTTTTCGTCAATGAGCTCTAATCCTGAGGCCCCATTGTCCTCTCCCTGGCGGATCGTGCGCTTTAAGGTCTCCATGTCCTCATCCGTATTGCCGACCAGCACCTTTCCACAGCGGATAAAGCGAAAATCCAGTTCCTTAGCCAGGTCTCCCATCATCCGGTTTCCCTCTACGCAGAGCTTTGCCTTTAAACTTCCTCTGTCATAAGCAAAGCCGCCGTGAACCACGCCAGAATTGCGCCCGCTGGTCTCATTGCAGACATCCAGATTTTTCTCCAGAACGCCGATCCTTAAACGATATCGTGACAGCTCTCTGGCAACGGCGCTCCCCACTATGCCTCCGCCGATGACGAGCACATCATATAGTTCTTTCATGTTCCTGCTCCTCCTTTTATCGGGTGAATATTCATCCTATAAATTATAGTTTATTTTTAGCATATTGGCGGGAATAAGTCAATATTTTTTGAGATATTATCAAATATTCATAGGACGAATATTTGTATTTTCTCTATCGACTCTTTCATTAAATTTACTCAAAAATTTTTGTGACTTTTTCATAACTCCCCATTTTTTTCTTTATAATTTTTTCACAAATATTTTATATTTTCTCTGTTACTTTTAACAGTGTACAAATAATTTTTCATTAGTTATACTTTTATCTGTATACAAATATTGGTAACGCGTCCAAAGTAACTCGAAAGGAATTCAGTTATGAAGATCCATTTTCCGTCCAATCTATACCGTTATGCATCCATAACTCTTGCTGGTACGTTAACAACGGGTGCAATTCTTTTTAGCCCCGATTTGCAAACGTTTGCAAGTTCTCAGAACAGCCTTACTGCTTCCCATTCTGACGCCAATCGCGATGATTCCACCCTCCCCCCCATATATCAGCCTTTAGCTACTCCATCAGACGCTGAACACAGTTCCTCCGAAGACCGGGATGAGGACAATGAAATAATCGCTACTCCATCAGATGCAACCTCATCAGATGCGCATAAACGTCCCGCTTCCCCCTCTGACGCTGTTTCTACTCCGTCAAATGCGGCCCCAAAAATAGAACGCCGCAAAACGCCTCCCCTGACAGAACCCAAATATGACCGTACGGAAGGCAGCGAGGACGTAACCAATCTGCTGGTTCCCACTCTGGCCTATGACGACACCTCTGTGACGCTGGTATGGAATAAGCCTGAAAAATACGATACTGTCGCAGACTACGCCGTATATCAGGACGGTGAGCTCATCGGAACAGCCCGGGAAAATTTCGCCGAACATGCCAACTGGGCAAGTACATACATGGACGCATTCTACGAATACTATGAAAAAAAGAACATCGAAATGGTAAACGTAGATATTCACTCCTTTACGGCAGATAACCTGACGCCGGATACCTCCTACGAATTTTCCGTCGTGGCTCTAGATGATTCCGGAAATCCGATTGGAGACACGGCTTCTGTTTCCGCCTCCACAGCTCCTGCCCCGGAAATATTTAATATTACAGATTTTGGCGCCCGTACGGTTGATACTCCCTATCGTTCCTATGATGACGGGATCAACCGGTTCATTGAAGAAAATACAAAAGCAATCCAGGCTGCCATCGATGCCTGCACGGAAGGCGGAAAGGTTGTCATTCCTTCCGGTATATTCATGTCAGGCGCTCTGTACCTGAAGAGTAATATGACACTGGAGCTTGAAAAGGGCGCTGTTCTCTTTGGCTCCCCAAATGCAGACCACTATGACAGCAATTATCTCCTGTATCCCTACTCTACAGATACCAGATCCTGGGCTCTGATTAATGCTTACAGCAGCGATGAGGGCGGTATGCTGGAAAATATCCGCATAACAGGAGAGGGAACCATTGATGGAAACGGCTGGAAATATGGCGAAAAGGATGATATCAACGGAGACGGCTACTCTATGTTCTATCAGGATCGCCAGGCAGCTGATCCGGAGGATAAGGCTTACCGCCTCCCACGCTGGGTATCCGGAAACTCCAAAAAGCTATATACCACACCTTTTGAAACCTCCCTTGGTATTCTGGCCTCAGACGCTACCCTGAAGGCAAAAGAAAAAGGATTAAGCGAAAAGGTGGCCTACAATAACCGCCCTAACCTGATTGTAATCCGCGGAACTGAAAATGTTTATATTGGCGATATTACAGTCCGCAATCCTGCCTTCCACACGGTTGCTGTCCTTGACAGTAAAAATGTAACCTCCAATAATGTAAAATATACCACCTATGATTCCAACAATGCAGACGGTATTGAACTTGGAAATACACAGAATGCCATTGTATTTAATAATTTCTTTGATACGGGTGATGATTCTATCAACTTTGCTACCGGTATGGGAAAAGGCGTTCAGGACTGCGAACAGAAGCCTTCCCAGAACATCTGGACCTTTAACAATTTCTTGAGAGAAGGGCATGGCGGCGCTATTGCGGCCGGAAGCCATACAGGAGCCGGTATCTGTAATATGCTGGTAGAAGATAATGTTTTAAACCACAGCGATATGCCATTCCGATTCAAATCTGCTCCTGCCAACGGAGGAGGCGTATGGGATGTGCTGATCCGCGACTGTGCAGTGGGAGAATGCAGCCAGGCGTTTGTAATGAGCACAACCTACAGCGATGTAAATCAGGCTGTATCTGTGGAGCCTGCTGATACACCGGCTGAATTCCGCAATATCAACGCCTATAATCTTACGATTGATGACGTAAAGAAAAATGAGTTCAGCCTGGTAGCTGATGTGGATTACAGCCAGCTTGAAAAGCCCTGGCACACCCACCATGACCTTTATTTCCAGGATATTACATTTACCAACAGTAAAATGGCCCAGGAACTGAAGGGCGTGGAAGATTCCGTCTTTTATAATGTAAGGTTTAATGATAAAGATGAGGATTCCAAGGCTTGGAGCAAGATCTCCGCATCCGGCGGACTGAATTTTGCAGGCGATACCACAACCTCTGATAAAGCGGAGAATGCCATGGATATTCCGGAGTGGACAGAGGATGCCGTACTTACAGCCTCTCCATCTAACGCTTCCCGCGCTTCCGCAGACGAAGCAGCGGAGCTGACCTGGACAGACGCCGCTGACTATGATGAAATCTCCGGCTATATCATCGAAACACGGGCAGACGGACAGCTTGTAGATATTTCCACGCCTGTAACGAAACCCGAATATCAGGCAGAAGGCCTTTGTGCCAATGTCGATTACACCTTTACTGTCTATGCCGTTGATGCAACCGGAAATAAGACCGAAGGTCCCTCTGCAGGCCTGAGAATTGAATCTGCACAGGATGAAACATTAAACGTTCCCTCTGACCGTAAGGTACGCTATTCCGGCGAAGGATATACCTGGGCCTCTGCCACCTTTGCCAATGGCAGCAAAGCAGATCCGCGCATCCGCGGATATCATGCCTATGCAGACGGAGTACTTGTAAAGACAATCTACAATTATGAGCTCGGCAGCAAATCAAGCCAGGATGAACTTACCCTTACCATCGGGCGTCTTATGGAAACAGAAAACGAGGTTATAATTACAGCTTTTGCTGATAATGGCGATACCTTTGATTATGAATCTGAAACGGTAAAGCTCTCACATAAATATGATTTCAAGGCTCCCGAATGGGACAGCAGCCTGGACGTTCGCGAAGAAAATGGAGATCTCATTCTCAGCTGGGAGGAACCGTGGGATGAATCAGGAATCTACGGATACCGTATTTATATGGACGGAAAACCTGTCTACGCAGATGAGGACGACTACTTTAACCATGTAAACAGCAGTTGTACCACCACAAAAACCAGCTATCGAATTTCAGGAGCTGATCTTGAAACCTCTCATACCTTTAAAGTAGAGGCAGCCGATAACTGGTGGAAGGCGCTGAACGGCACAGGTCCCTTCCATTGGACCTACAGCGGACCTCAGGCTGTATGGAACAGGGAAGAAGTTACGGTATCCCTGTCTCCTCAGAATGCACGGATCGCCGTAGGCGGCAGCATCCAGCTACATGCAGAAATCACACCAGCAGGCCTCACTGCCAGCTGGACAAGCTCCGATCCCTCTACAGCCTCTGTAGATGAAAATGGTCTTGTAACCGGTCTGCGTCCCGGTCAGGCTGTAATTACGGTATCTGCCGGCGGCCAGTCTGCCTCTTCTGCAGTTACTGTAAACGATGAAAACGTACCGGAAATTCCTTCTATCCCGGATAATAGCGATTCTGACGGCTCTTCCGGTTCCGGAACCTCTGTAAGCGGCCCCGGCTCCTCTGTATCCAGCCACACAATCCTTGATTCTAAAAAAGGATATGTAAATACGGTATCTGGAATTATAACCGGAAACGGAACAAACAATAGTCATTGGATTCAGGAATCCGGCAATCCATCTCAGTGGAAGCTTCAGTATGCAGATGGAACATTTGCCGCAGGCTCCATAAAAACAGCTGAAAACGGCACTGTATATGAACAGCCCGCATGGGAAATGATCAACGGGGCCTGGTATGCCTTTGGCGCTGACGGATACACAAAATCCGGTTTTTTCTTTGACCATGAGCAGAACAGCTGGTTTTTCATTGATATCAATTCCGGCATGAAAACCGGATGGCAGCAAATCGAAAACAACTGGTATTATTTTAACCCCGTTTCTGACGGTACCATGGGAAAACTGTATACTTCTGCCACAACTCCTGACGGTTATCAGGTAGATGAAAACGGCAGATGGATTCAGTAAGGAAACGCTGGATCTGAAAAAAGCGTGTGCTTCTCCAACAAAAGAAAGCACACGCTTTTTCCTTACGGTTCGGTTTCCGCCCGATACCGATTACTGTTATACATCAAATGGAAATACATCTCCATCTTTGCATCCTCTCCCCTCCGCTCCCGGATGGCCTCAAAGATCCTCCTGTGGGAAGAAAGTGTCTGCTCATATTCCGTTTCCTGAACCGAGACGGCAAACATCCGCACGCCCTCTGTGATCACAGGCACCAGATTGGTCATGATCTGGTTGTGGCTGCAGTTAGCGATCTGCTCATGAAACTGTGAATCCTTTAAGGAATAATCCTTTCTCTGACGGATCAGATCTTCCAGCTCCTCTTTGATCTGTTCCAGTTTCTGTAAATCCTCTTCGGCAGCATTCTGGGCTGCCAGTGCTGCCAGCTGAGGTTCCAGCATCAGACGTACCTGGATCAGATCCTCGGTCAGCCTGCGCCGGTCCTCCATCATGGAAAAACCCAGCGGATCATCCACAACGCCTTTTTTTTCAGAAATAAAGGTTCCGGATCCCTGACGGATGGTGACAATATTTCTGGACATCAGTATGCGCAGCGCCTCCCGGACAGTATTGCGTCCCACTCCCAGAGATTCCACCAGCTCTGCTTCCGTCGGAAGCTTATCCCCCGGGCCAAAGCCCTCCTTTTGTATCATTTCCAAAAGCATCTGGGCTGTCTTTTCACCCAGGGTCTGTTTTTCCATGTATTTTCCCCCTCTTATACACGCACAATCTTATATCCTGCCGCCTTGGACAAACGATTCATAATCGCCTGCCCCAGATGGTCTTCCCCAAAGCTTTCCGAAAAAATAACTTCTGCCTTCAGATCATCAAATTCCCGCAGTACTCCGTACAGGTTATGAGCGACCGATTCCTGGCTTTTTCTTGCTCCAATGCTGCGGACAATGCCCTCCGGGTAGGCAGCTCTGGACTCATCCGTACAGATAATTCCCACCCGCACTCCGGCGTCAATCTGCTCCTTTGCCAGTTTCCATACCATGGAAACCATGCGTTCTACCTGTTCCTGAGTCATGGAAGCCTTTTTGTCCTCCATCGCAGGCTCCACTAAAGTAAGCTCTGCCTTGGGAGCATAGTGTTTATACTTCATTCCAGGCGCCTTGGGACGCACGCCTTCTGCCATGGGGCCTAAAATAGCCGGATCAATCGTCACCTCTCCCAGAGTCTCTCTTAACATTTCCATCGTAATGGCTCCCGGCCGAAGCACCACAGGCACCTGTCCCGATACATCCACAATGGTAGACTCCACGCCGATCCCCACAGGGCCTCCGTCAATGATCATATCAATTCTTCCGTTCATATCCTGCCATACATGATCTGCTGTAGTGGGACTGGGACGACCGGAGGTATTGGCGCTGGGAGCGGCAATGGGAACTCCTGCCAGAGCAATCAATCGGTTCGCCACCGGATCGGAAGGCATCCGCACCGCAACTGTCTCCAAACCTCCTGTGGTTCCATAGGGAACCCGGCTGCTTTTGGGGAAAATCATGGTAAGCGGCCCCGGCCAGAAGGCTTCCATCAGCTTCTTACCAGCCTCAGGCATATATTCTACAAGAGGTTCTACTTCTTCCGGACAGGAAACATGGGCAATCAGAGGATTGTCAGAAGGCCGGCCCTTGGCTGCATAAATCTTTTTTGCAGCATCCTCATCCAGAGCATTTCCTCCCAATCCGTATACAGTTTCCGTAGGAAAGGCCACAAGACCGCCCCGGCGGATGATTTCTGCCGCCTCCAAAAGCTCCTCATCCCTTACATGTTCTGTATCCTTTATATAAATTCTCTTTGTCTCCATCACATCTGTACCTCTGTTTTCTTTCCTGTATTTCCCTCATTCTACCACGCAGCAAATGGAAAAACAATTAGTTTAAAGTATCAATCGCCGCCATAACAAAAAACAGCCGCCTTGCGGCGGCCATTTTTAATCAAACTATAATCTATTTTACTTTTCCACAGTTCCGATACGGACCAGAGCCCTGTGAAGCTTTGCCTCGATCATCTGACGCTCCACCTCAGACAGGCCGGACTTGTTCATCTTTTCCTCCGCCCGTGCCTTTGCACGCTTTGCACGCTCCAGATCGATCTCATCGCTCCATTCCCAGGTAGTAGGGATCAGACGGCACTCTCCGTTCATCACGGTCAGCATACCGCCGATACAGGCGGCTGTGCGCTCTGTACCATCCTCCATTATCACATGAGCAGTTCCCATGCCTACTGCCGTACAGTAGTTCATATGACGGGCCATGATCGCCAGATCTCCGTGGATCGTACGGCAGGAAACGCTCTGAACCTGTCCGTCAAAGACATTTCCGTCCATAGTCACAATCTGCAAATGGAAGGCTGCCATAAAGCCTCACCCTCCCTTCTACTGTGCCTTTTTCGCTTTCTCAAAGACATCGTCAATAGTTCCCGCAAACAGGAAGCAGCTCTCGGGAATCTCATCGCACTCGCCGTCCAGAATCTTCTTAAAGCCACGAATGGTTTCCTTTAACGGCACATACTGTCCTGCCATACCTGTAAACTGCTCTGCAACGGAGAAGCTCTGGGACAGGAAGCGCTGTACCTTTCTTGCTCTGGATACAGTCAGCTTATCATCCTCCGACAGCTCATCCATACCCATAATTGCGATAATGTCCTGCAGTTCTTTATATCTCTGAAGCACTCTCTGCACAGATCTTGCCACCTGATAGTGCTCCTCTCCTACTACCTCCGGTGAAAGGATACGGCTGGTAGACTCAAGGGGGTCCACAGCAGGATAAATACCCTGGCTGGCAATATCTCTGGAAAGAACCGTAGTTGCATCCAGATGGGTAAATGTGGTAGCCGGAGCCGGGTCAGTCAGGTCATCCGCAGGCACATATACAGCCTGAACAGAGGTAATAGACCCCTTCTTTGTAGAGGTGATACGCTCCTGCAGGGCGCCCATCTCCGTAGCCAGAGTAGGCTGATATCCTACCGCGGAAGGCATACGTCCCAGCAGAGCGGATACCTCGGAGCCTGCCTGGGTAAAACGGAAAATATTATCAATAAACAGAAGCACATCCTGATTCTTCACATCACGGAAATATTCTGCCATGGTCAGGCCGGAAAGGGCAACTCTCATACGGGCCCCCGGCGGCTCGTTCATCTGACCATATACCAAAGCGGTCTTGTCGATAACGCCGCTCTCCTTCATCTCGCCGTAAAGATCATTTCCCTCACGGGTACGCTCGCCAACGCCTGTAAATACAGACAGGCCGCCGTGAGCCGTAGCAACGTTGTGGATCAGCTCCATAATAAGAACCGTCTTTCCTACGCCGGCACCGCCGAACAGACCGATCTTACCGCCCTTTGCGTACGGACAGATCAGGTCTACTACCTTGATACCTGTCTCCAGGATTTCTGTAGCCGGCATCTGCTCTTCATAGGAAGGAGCCGGACGATGGATAGCCCAGCGCTCCACATCCTCAGGAGCAGGCTTCTCATCTACCGGATCACCTAACAGATTGAATACACGTCCCAGACACTCATCGCCTACGGGAACGGTAATCGCACTTCCCGTATCTACTGCATCTGCACCGCGCACCAGTCCGTCCGTAGAACTCATGGCAATACAGCGCACTACATCGTCACCAACCTGCTGGGCAACCTCTGCCACCAGGCGATGACCATTTACATCAATCTCAATCGCATTCAGCAGCGCAGGCAGCTCTCCTTCCCTGAAACGGATATCCAGAACAGGACCCGTTACCTGCACTACCTTGCCTATATGTTTCTCAGTCATATACAAATCTCCTTGTTATCCACCCTTTGGCATGTTCTGCCAAAAAATGATGCATATCATCCCCGCACAGATACTCGCGGGGCCGTCTATCCCGCAGATCAGGGCTCCTCCGCTCCTGCCACAATCTCTGTGATCTCCTGAGTGATGCTTGCCTGACGGGCGCGGTTATAGTAGAGACTCAGCTGTTCGATCATCTCGCCGGCATTCTTGGTAGCGGCGTCCATGGCGGTTCTTCTGGCAGCCAGCTCACTGGCTACAGATTCGCACATAGCTCCGTAAAGAAGTCCTGCCAGATACTCCGGTACAATGGAGTCAAATACAGTTTCCGCATCCGGCTCGTACAGGATCAGAGAACGGATCTTTTTTACATCCTTCTCTTCCCCGGAGAAATCCTCCAGAGGCAGCATGCCGGATACGCCGGGACGCTGTGAGAGCATGGAAATAAAATTGGTATAGCCCAGTGCCGCATGGCCAAAGTCGCCTGATTTAAAGCCTTTGCAAAGAAGCTTTGCAATAGTAAAGCAGTCGGAAACAGACAGATCTCCCACCTCAGCAAACTCTTCTGTGAGAATCTCTACCTTACGGCGCTTATAATACTCTACCGCCTTTTTTCCGATGGGAAGCACAATACAGTCCTTTCCTGCCATCTGCGCTTCCATCTCTTTAAACAGGTTGGCATTGTAGCCGCCTGCCAGACCTCTGTCTCCGGCAACTACTACATAACACCAGCGGCCGCTTTTTCCGGACCTGGTATAAACCGATGAAAAGTCCGTATTGCCTGCCGCAATGTCAGCCAGCGTATCCCTTAAAGTATGAAAATAGGGACGGCTGGCATCTGCCCGTTCCTTGGCCCTGCGAAGCTTGGAGGATGCCACCAGTTCCATTGCTTTGGTGATCTGCATGGTGCTCTGTATGCTCTTCATACGGAGCTTCACGGCTTTCATATTTGCAGCCATGGTCTTCCTCCTTTTATCTGATTATCTGGCCTTTAAAAAACGGTCTGTGTAATCCTTAAGAGCCGTCTTTAACTTCTCTTCTGTCTCGCCCTCCAGCTTACCTGTAGAGCGGATTCCTTCCATAGCGGACACACCTGCAGCATCACTGTCTAAGAAGGTGTAAAGTCCCTCTTCATAGGACTGGATATCCTCTACCTCAACCTGAGTTAAGATACCGTTTACAACGGCATACAGGATTGCTACCTGCTTCTCAACCGGAACCGGCGTACTTCTGCCCTGCTTTAATACCTCTACGATACGGGCGCCCTGAGCCAGACGGGCTTTGGTATCCGCATCCAGGTCAGAACCGAACTGAGCAAAGCTCTGAAGCTCTCTGTACTGAGAGTAAACCAGCTTTAAGGTACCGGCTACCTTCTTCATAGCCTTGATCTGTGCATTTCCTCCTACTCGGGAAACAGAAATACCCGGGTTTACAGCAGGCATAATGCCGGAATGGAACAGCTCTGTCTCAAGGAAGATCTGTCCGTCTGTAATGGAAATAACATTGGTAGGAATATAGGCTGATACGTCACCTGCCTGGGTCTCAATAATAGGAAGGGCTGTCAGAGAACCGCCTCCCTTTTCATCAGAAAGCTTTGCTGCACGCTCAAGCAGTCTGGAGTGCAGGTAGAATACGTCGCCCGGATAAGCTTCACGCCCCGGCGGACGGCGGATCAGCAGGGAAAGTGCTCTGTATGCAACTGCATGCTTACTCAAATCATCATAGATGATCAGAACGTGTTTTCCCTTGTTCATAAAATATTCTCCCATCGCACAGCCGGAATAAGGCGCAATGTACTGTAAGGGGCTTGTTTCAGAAGCAGTAGCCGTAACTACGATGGTGTAATCCATCGCGCCGCCTGCCTGGAGCTCAGATACCAGGTTTGCAACGGTAGAACGCTTCTGTCCAATGGCTACATAGATACAGATAACGTCCTTGCCCTTCTGATTTAAAATCGTATCCGTAGCAATGGTTGTCTTACCAGTCTGACGGTCTCCGATGATCAGCTCACGCTGTCCTCTTCCAATCGGGATCATGGAGTCAATTGCCTTGATTCCTGTCTGGAGAGGCTCCTTTACGGGCTGTCTGTCGCAGATACCGGGAGCCGGAGACTCTACGGGTCTGTATTCACTTGTTTCAATAGGGCCTGCTCCGTCAATGGGCTGACCAATAGCATTTACAACGCGGCCGATCATAGCCTCGCCCACAGGAACAGATACGACCTTTCCGGTGCGCTTTACTGTCTGTCCCTCGCTGATCCCCTGGTCAGATCCGAATAATACAACAGAAACATTTGTTTCTTCCAGGTTCTGGGCCATTCCGAAGGTGCCGTCTTCAAATTCCAGAAGCTCGCCGGACATACAGTTTGTAAGCCCGCTGACTCTGGCAATACCATCGCCGACCATAAGGACGGTTCCCGTCTCGCTCTGCTCAATGGCATTCTGGTAATATTTGATCTGGCTGCGGATGACCTTGGATATCTCTTCAGGTTTTAATTGCATTCCATTCACATCCTTTATACGATGATTTCCGTAACTTTCTTTCGCAGTCCTGACAGACGTTCCTGCAGTGTGCCGTCAAGCTGCCTTCCCTCCAGCTCTGCCCTGATGCCGCCCACTACCTGCGGGTCAACCTTAAGGGTAAGCTGAATGGTTTTATTGCTAATCTTTTCCAGTCTGGCTTTGAGTGCCTCTTTCTGTTCCTCTGTCAGAGGCACCGCACTGGTGACCACTGCCTCAGCAATTCCCTGGTCTTCATTGTACCTGGTTCTGAATTCCCGGCAGCAATCTGAAAACTCCCGGAGCATGCCGTTTTCACATAAAAGCTTCAGGAAATTCAGCAGATATACATGAATCTTACCTTCAAAAGCCGTATGGATCAGACCCACACGCTCTGTCTTTGGAATAGAAGGTTCTGCAAGGAGCCGCAGATAAGAGGGTTCTTCCTTAAAAAGCGCCCGAACCATGTCAAGCTGCTCTAACATTTCCTCTGTCAGCTTTTCTTCTGAAGCAAGGTCATAGAGGCTGCCTCCGTAGAGTCTGGCAGTTTTTGTCATGACGCCTCACCTACATTCTCAATAAACTCGTCTATCAGCTTCCTGTGATCGTCCTCGCTGATTTCGCGCTCGATCACCTTTCCTGCGATATCCATGGCAATGCCGCCGATCTCATTTTTGATCTCATTAACGGCTTTCTTCTTCTCCTGAAGGATATCGGCTTCTGCTTTTGCCTTAATACCGGCTGCCTGAGCCTTTGCCTCCTGCAGCATAGCCTCACTGCGGGCAGCTGCATCCTTCTGGGCATCCTGAAGGATTACACTGGCAGTTTCTTTTGCCTTTGCCATCTCTGCCTCGTATCCGGCCTTCATGGTCTCTGCCTCTTCTTTTGCCTTCTTTGCGTCCTGAATCTGAGAATCTGCCAGAGCCCTGCGCTTTTCAATCACTTCGCGGATAGGCTTGAACAGAAACTTTTTAATCAGCCAGCACTGAATGAACAGGTTGCAGATCGTAGCAATGAAGGTCCAGGGTACGATGGTTACAAGTTCCTGTGTCTCTCTCATCTTCCTACCTCCTGTCTGCGGAATACGGTGTTCCCTTTTCCATTAAGACAGGAAATTCATGAATGTGCCAGGAGCAACGAAGATCAAAAGCAGACCTGTAACGAAACCGTAAATACCAGTAGTCTCTGCAATCGCACATCCAAGAAGCATTGTGCTGGTTACGTCAGACTTGCACTCCGGCTGACGGCCGATCGCCTCCAGCGCCTTTGCAACCGCATTACCTTCACCGATACCAGGACCGATACCTGCGATCAGAGCGCAGCCGGCGCCGATGGCACATCCTGCTAAAGCGATACCTTTTGCTAATACCTGAAAATCTGTCATGATAATTTTCCTCCTCGAAAATAAATGTTCTGAGTAAAATAAGTCTGCTTAACCTTCTGCCGCATTGGCAATGTACATGATGGTCAGCATACTGAAAATAAACGCCTGCATGAGACCGGAGAACCAGTCAAAGTATACAGACAGAATGGCGGGAATACCCACATCCAGGATGGGAATGCTTCCCAGGATTTCTCCCAGCGTGCCCGGAAGCCAGCCAAGCAGTGCAGAGCTTGCCACAGCCAGAGCCGCATAAAGAAGGCCGTTGATAACAACGCCGGAAAGAATGTTTCCAAAGTGACGGCAGGCCATACTGATGGGCGTTGCGATCTCAGAAAGGATATTGAACGGCGTCATCACCGGAATCGGTGTGGTAAAGCCCTTCATGTATCCCAGAAGACCGCTTGCCTTAATCTTGTTGGCTGTGATCATAACAAAGACCACTACCGCCCAGGCTGCTTCGACGGAAAGATCGGCTGTCGGGCTTCTAAGACCCGTCAGGCTGATCAGGTTTGACACCGCACTTGTGGTAAAGAGGGCTGCCACAAAGGGGATCAGATAGTCGAACTTTGTACCGCCGGTATTGTTGCGGACCAGATTAGTGGCCTGCTCTACCAGCATCTCTGCTACCGCCTGACGTTTGGAAATATTTTCCACCCTCAGATCCCTGGTAAGCCAGATACAAAAGCCTGTGATCAGGATCATGACAAGCCAGCTGACAACCATGGTCTCAGTGATCACAAAATCACCCAGAACGGGAATTCCTGTGGGAATCCTTAAGTATATGGCCGCACCTGAAATATCAAAGTTCATACTTGCAGTTTCATCTCCTTTCTATGGATTTGGTTTTGCATTTATCATTCCAAACATACTCAGCACCTTGATGCCTGCGCTTGGAAAAAACAGGGGGATAAGCCCTGCTGCACCATTCAGAAACGGAAGGGCTACTGCAAGCACCACCCACAGAAGCTGGGTAACGGTGCGGAACCGGTAGCTGGCCTTCATATCTTTTCTGGCCTGTTCCTCATCCTCGCCGGAAACGATCTTCTGAATCGTAAGTCCCATAAAGAAAAAGTTGGCCACAGCCACTCCGCTGCCTAAAAGGCCGCTTATAATGACCTTCATATCAAAGGGAACTGATGCAGGTGAAATCTTATGAAGAACAAAAAAAGCTGCAAACATAATGACGCACCCTGTCAAAGTAATCCCCGTCACACGGGCTGTCTCCTTTTTGACAGCCGGCTGAATCTGTGCCATCCTCATTCCTCCTTAAAAATGTTCGTTAAATGCCCTCTCATTGGTTCTTTTTTTCTTTTTCTGATGCTTCATAATGTTCTGGTAGACCTTCCAGGCCGTAGCTCCAGAGCCTCCCAGCCCAAAGAAAAAACCGGGAATATAGATCCACGTCCCGATACCAAAACGTCCGGTCAGCCAGCTGCATATAAGAACACAGAGAAGAAGAGGGGCTGCCAGGGACAATCCCAGCTGGGAAAACATAGAAAGAGAACTCATGGTATGGGCCCATCCCTTCATATGTGTGATCCTCCTGTCATATCCTGCGTACCTAAATTTTTTTGGTTGCCTATAGGATTATTTTGTGCACTCCCTGTCATATTGCACAAATTCCTTTGGCATATTTTTCCATATCAGACACAGTTTTTTTTGTCATGTCCTTACTTTCTTTGTACAATATGAGTGAATTATACTCCATACCCATGGATTTATCAATGGTATTTAGGGAGTTTCTAAATTTTTTATAATATTATCATGCAATTTTTTGTTTGTTTTGCCTTTACGTCTTTTTAACTTGACATTTTTTTAACACATTCTGTTTCAATTTTTATACAATTTTTTTTAGATTTTTTGCTCTTCCCGCGTATCTTCTGTTACATTTTTATTATGGACAGGGGATCAAAGGCATCTCTGAGGGCGTCTCCCACAAAATTTACCGCTGTAACCACGATAATTATCACAAGTCCCGGAGGAATCCAGAGCCAGGGCTGTTTTGTAAGAACGGTAACCGACTGCGCGCTGTTTAACATATTTCCCAGACTGGCGGCCGGAGGCTGCACCCCCATGCCAAGAAAGCTTAAAGCAGCCTCATCCAGCATGGTAAGGGCCATAACAGAGGTGGCATAAACCAGCACAGGAGCCATGGTATTGGGAAGGATTTCTGAAAACAGGATGTGGAAAGCAGGCATGCCTGCCGCCTCACTGCTCTTTACAAAATTCGTCTCTCTTAAGCTGAGCACGTTTCCCCGCACCAGTCTGGCAATTCCCGGCCAGTCTACAAACCCCAGTATCAGGATAATGCTCCACAAACCGGGCTTGAAAATAGCGGCTGCCACTAAAACCAGAAGAATATAGGGAAATGACATAACCATATCCGTAAAACGCATGATCAGGATATCCGCCAAGCCCCCGAAATATCCAGTCAGAAGGCCCAGAAACACGCCCAGAGCAGTAGCGATCAGAGTAGCCAGTACGCCTGCAAAAAGGGAGGTTCGGGCTGCATATAGAAGGCGGCTCAGCATATCGCGGCCAATCTGATCCGTCCCCAGCAGAAATTCATCTCCGGGAGGTGCTCCGAAGGGTCCCACGATTGCCTCCGGATCATAGGGAGCGATCACAGGCGCAAGGACGGCGCTGCCGCAGATCAGAACCAGCACAGCCAGACTTGCCAAAGCCAGACGGTGGCGGCAGAATCTGCGCCATACCGCCCCCGCATAGGTCTCATGATTTTTCATTTGCTTTTTCATTTCATTTTCCTTTGCTAATCGTACTGAATGGAAGGGTCAACCACAGCATAGAGGATATCTGTAACCAGATTCGCTGCCAAAACCACCACAGCGGCTAAGAGGCAGACGCCCATAATCACAGGATAATCTCTGGATAAAATAGCGCTCATGGTCATAAGTCCAAGTCCGGGCCAGGAAAACAGCTGCTCCACGATCACAGCGCCCCCAAACAGAAGGGGAATCTGCATCCCGATCACTGTCACCACCGGCACAAGGCCGTTCCGCAGGGCGTGGCGGCCTATTACCAGCCGTTCCCCTATGCCCTTTGCCCTGGCTGTCCTCAGATAATCCTTTTGAAGGATCTCCAGCATGGAGCTGCGGATATAGCGGATATTTGTTCCCGCCATGGAAAGGGCTAAAACGGTCACAGGCATCACCATGTGGGCTGCCAGATCTCCAATCCCTCCGGAGCCTCCCAGGGTAATCATCCCGCTGGACGGAAGGAGCTTAAGCTTAATATTAAAAATGTAAACCAGAAGAAGGGAGAGAAAAAATCCCGGGATGCTGCTGCTTAAAAAGGACGCTGTTACCACCGCATAATCTCCTTTGGAATACTGGCGCACTGCGCTGTATATTCCCGCAGGGGTACTGATAAGAAGGCTCACTGCCAGTGAAACTCCCATCAGTAACAGGGTGGGCCCCAGACGTTCCATGATCATCTGGCTTACGGGCTGGTAGGTCTTGATGGAAACACCCAGATTTCCCTTAAGAACCTGTCCCAGCCATATAAAATACTGAACATAGAAGGGCTTATCAAGCCCCAGAGCCGCTTCCTTTGCAGCTACTGCCTCCTGAGAAATACGGGCGCCCTGAAGCATTTCCAGAGGACTTCCTGCAAAGCACATGATCGCATAATCAATCAGCGTGATCCCGATGAGGGTAGGAATAGCAATGAGAAGCCGTTTTATAATATATTTTTTCATTCGTTTCTTTTTACCTCCAAAACAGCAGGACTACAAGCCGCCAGATGGGTGCTGCCCGGACGGACGGGACGAAGCGGTACCTCTGCGCTGCTGCATTCCGGCCTTTTCCTGAAGCAGCGGTCTTTAAAGGGACAGCCCTTATCCTCTGCCCCTGTGCTGGACGGCTCATACGCTGTTCCTTCACTGGTCTCGCCCCAGTTTTCCTCCCTTTTTCTGGGATCCGGGATGGGCACTGCCCCAAGAAGGGTTCTGGTATAGGGATGGACCGGATGCTCAAACAGCTCACTGCTCTCCCCCGTCTCTACCAGTTTCCCCAGATACATCACCGCAATACGCCGGCTTACATAATTTACAGCCCCTAATCCATGTCCGATAAAAATACAGGTCAGGTCTAACTCCTTTTGAAGGCTTTTAAGCAGATTCAGGATCTGGGCCTGAATGGATACGTCCAGAGCGCTTACCGGCTCATCGCAGATCAAAAGCTTCGGCTCCAGTGACAGCGCCTTTGCAATGCCGATTCTCTGCCGCTGCCCGCCTGAAAACTCATAAGGGTAACGGTCCAGAGCGCTGAGAGGAAGCCCAACCAGCTCCATCAGATGCTCTGCCTTCTTATGAACCGTATGCTTATCCGCCAGGCTGTGGTAAAGCATGGGTTCTGAAAGGATCTGAAAGATCTGTTTTCTGGGATTTAAAGAGGAATAGGAATCCTGAAATACCATCTGGATCTCTGTGCGCACTGCGCTATAGCCTCTGCCTCCCTTTGCAGTCAGTTCCTGTCCTTTATACCAGATGCACCCGGAGTCCGGGGCTTCCAGCCCGGCGATCATACGGCCCAGAGTAGATTTTCCGCAGCCGGATTCTCCCACCAGCCCCAGTGTTTCCCCCGGATAAAGCTCCAGAGAAACATCATCTGCCGCCCGGATCCATGAGGTGGGACGGCCGAAAATGGGCCGGTTCTGGGGATAATATTTTTTCAGATGCTCCACCTTAAGCAGGGGCTCTGTATTCTTATAAGGTTCTGCCACTTTGCTCTGCCTCCTTTGCCCGCCAGCACCGCACCCGGTGAAGCTCCTGTGCCTTCTGTGTTTCCTCTGCCTTTATTTCTTCCAGCTCCTGGGGCGCTTCGCAGCCCTGCTTCCGGTAAGGGCACCGGTCTCTGAAACGGCAGCCGGTCATCTGCCCGTAATTTTCAGGAACCGTCCCCTCTATGGCCTGAAGCATTTCCTCCGGATTCTGCTCCATGGACGGAACTGCAGCCAGCAGCGCCTTTGTATAGGGATGGGACGGATGGTCAAAAATCTCAAATACCGTCCCTTCTTCTATGATCTGCCCCGCATACATCACCATAACCCGGTCTGCCATCTGAGCCACCAGTCCCATATCGTGGGTAATCAAAAGCAACGACATACGAAGCTCCCTTTTCAGGGAACGCAGCAGATTCATGATCTGGGCCTGGATGGTCACGTCCAGAGCCGTTGTGGGTTCGTCTGCAATAAGCAGAGAAGGCTGGCAGGATAAAGCCATAGCGATCATCACACGCTGACGCATTCCTCCGGAAAGCTGGTGGGGATATTTCTTCATCACAGCCTCTGCTTCCCGGATTCCTGCTCTGCCCAACAGATCAAGGGCCCGTTTCCTGCGCTCCTCTTTTCCCAGCTCTGTGTGGGCCTTTAAGCCCTCTTCCAGCTGTTTTCCAATGGTCAGGACCGGGTTTAAGGAGCTTAATGGATCCTGAAAGATCATGGACAGCTCTTTTCCCCTGACCTGATCCAGCTCCTTCCGATCCATTTTCAAAAGATTTCTTCCATTAAAAAGGATTTCTCCCTGTGACACACGGCCGCCCCGGCCCAAAAGCCCCATAACAGCCAGAGATGTAATACTTTTTCCGCAGCCGGACTCCCCTACCAGACAGACCGTCTCTCCCTGATCCACAAAAAAATCAATCCGGTCTGTGCCAATGGTATTTCCGCGTTCCCCTGCAAATGCAACCTGCAGGCCACGGACTTCCAAAATATGTGACATTCCTAACTCCTTTTTCAGATTTTGTAATGAACCGACATTCCCCGGCAAAAAGCTTTGCCGGGGAACGAGTAACAATGTATGGTCACGTACGGCAGACGGGATCACACTCAGCCTGTGATATCCCATTCTTCCACATGATTAAAGAAGCCGTATACCGAGGGGTTTACTCCGGTCAGGCGTTTATTTTTCGCTGCCATGGTGCGGATCACATACGCGGAAAACATGGGCACATCCTCCTGCATCCGGCGGTCAATGATACCGTACTGCTCTTTTAATTCTTCCTTATCGCTTAATACAGCGATTTTTGAAAGAGCCTCCTCTGCCTCAGCATGGCTGTAACCGGTCCAGCTTCCCTCGCCGCCTAAAAGCCATGCAATATCTACATAAGGATCTACAGGCGGATAGGTGTACTGCACCGCCATAATGTCAAAGTCTCCGCTTCCTGCAGTACTCATAAGCGTATTGATATCCATGGTACGGATCTCCGTCTGGATTCCCACAGCCGCCCACTGGGCTGCGATTACAGAGGCAGCATTTACAAAGGTACTGTCTCCGGAATCAATATAGAAACGCAGGGGAGAAGAAGGCATCCAGTTACTTTCTGCCAGAAGTTCCTTTGCCTTTGCAGGATTGTAAGAAACAGGCTCAATGGACGGATCGTAGTAAGGGCTTGCGGTGGAAAGGAAGCCGTCTACCACTTCTCCATTGCCCTTTAACAGCTGCTCTAAAATCTGATTTCTGTCAATGGCATATAAAAGAGCTTGGCGGAACTTCTGATCCGGCACATTTTTTGTATTGATAAATACAGACTGGTTGGTAATAGCGTCACCGAAGCTTGTCTCCACTGTTTCCAGCGCCTGAAGGCTCTCATAATCCTCCAGCGGAATGGCGCTCATGGTGTTCTGTGTGATATCGATTTCCCCGGACTGAAGTCCCGCATAAAGCTGGCTTCCCTCTACAATACGGATATTCAGCTTCGGAATTTTAGGCGCTCCCTTCCAGTATTTCTCATTCGCCTCATAGGATACATAGTGATCCTTGTCAAAGGCGGTGACACGGTAAGGGCCACTTACTACATCCGGCTTTGCAAACCACTCGTGGGAGGCCAGCTCTGCCTCAGGGATCTCTCCGATCACATGCTTTGGAAGAGGCATCAGATACCGGGCATAGGAATTCTGAAAGGTAACTAAGGACATGGGCTCCTTTGTGGCGAAGCGCACCGTCTTATCATCCACCTTTGTGATTCCCTCAATATGGTCTGCTCCCATTTCCACAAAACCGTCATCACCAACGCCTTCAAAGACATAATACATCATGGCTGTGTTGGCAATGGCCGGACTGCACAGGCGCAGAGCTGTGTATACTACGTCATCAGCTGTTACCGGCTGGCCGTCAGACCAGACCGCCTCATCGTCAATGTGTACCAGAAAATGTTTCTCGTCCTCTGCGGTAATGGAGTCTGCCAGCATGGGCTCAAACTCCATATTGGTGTCCAGCTCCATCAGCGGAAGAAACATCAGTCCGGTGGCATATTTATTGATCTCCACGCCGTCCATCAGGAGGGGATTCAGGGTATTTACTGTTCCTGTTACTCCCACATTTACAATCTTTTCCCCTGTGGCCTGAGCAGGCTTTTCTGCAGCTGCCTCCTGTTTGGCAGATTGGCTCTGGCTTTCGCTGCTTCCGGTACCTCCTGCACAGGCTGCCAAGGACAGCGCCATGGCAGCAGAGAGAACTGCTGCAAGACATTTTCCTGCAATTTTCCTATATTTTTCCATAATGTCCTCCTGGGTGTTACGTTTGCACACTATTCATAGTAACTTAGTATGGTTTTATTTATAGCATCCAGAGGGAAAAATGTCAATACCAGCCCTCTCTGGGTTTCTATATAAAATCAAACAGGTTCATCTGCCGGATCACCGATCACAAACAGTTCCTTTCCATCACGGTTCCATTCACGGATCAGACGGTACTGAATGGGGCTGATATCCTGAAACTCATCTGTCCGTCCGGATTTGCAATTTCATCCGGTTCAAAAAGCCGGATGATACCATATTCTCCGTCAAAGCCCGGAAGACGTTTTACCCGGCCTTCCCGCAGACGGCGGATCCCCTCAGAAATCAGATGACCAGAATGGCTTCTGATTTCTTCAATCGGAATCGTTCTTAAAATATCAAATTCCGTTCCCAGCTCATCCACCATTTTACAGTATTCTTCCTGAACCTTCTTTGACGCTGCAGACCGTCCGGTAGACGCAGCAATGACCTCCAAAAGAGGAACCAAGCTTTCAAACGTTTTTCTTCCCTCTGGTATAAAGCCTTCGGGCCGGTCTGCCAGCTGATCGATCCGATGAGAAACGCCCATAGTAAGCTTCTTTTTACATACCGGGCAGATCCCGCCATACCGTTTCGCCTCCGCCGGACTCAGACAGATGTGGCATTTCCGGTGTCCGTCGAAATGGTATTTCCCCTCCTCCGGGAAAAACTCAATCGTGCCTTCCAATCCCTCTCCTGTTTCAATGGCATTTTTCAGCCCCGCATAGGACATTTCACAGTTCAAAAGATTTGCCTCTCTTCCCAGCTTGGCAGGGGAATGGGCATCTGAATTGGAAATGAGCTGGAACCGGTCCAGGGCAGAAAGCCGCCAGTTCATCGGCGGATCGGAGGAAAGCCCGGTTTCCACTGCATGGATATAGGGCGTCAGCTCCCCAAAACAGTCCTCCACCCGGTCAAAACCAGAGCATGCACCAAACATGGAAAAATGAGGCGTCCAGATATGGGCTGGTATCAGCATTCCCCCTGGACAGATCTCCAGCATGACTTCCAGAAGATCATGGCAGGAAAGTCCAAGAATGGGACGGCCGTCTGAATGTATATTTCCAATCATTTCCAGTTTCGCCGACAGCCTCTGGGCATCCTCCAAATCAGGCAGAAGAATCAGACTGTGAACCTTTCGCACCTTTCCGTCCTGTTTGTAAATGGAGCTGATCTCTCCGGAAACAACAAAACGTGGCGTAGCTGTCTCTGACCGCCGTCCATTCTCTGACCTGTATTCGTCCTTCAAGCGGTACAGTCCGTCCTCTGCCCTGACCAGCTTCTCATACAGCTCTTCACGCCAGGCCGGATGGGTAAAATCCCCAGTTCCTAAAAGATGTATTCCCTTTTTTCCCGCCTCCAGATCCAACTGCTCCGGTGTCAGCTCACGGCTGGTGGCTCTGGAATATCTGGAATGAATGTGAAGGTCTGCAATGTACATATCTCTTTCTCCCTGTCACTGTTTAATCATCTAACAACGCCATTAAGGTATTGTACAGTATTTTCATATCTACGGGTTTAGCCACATGGCCATTCATTCCGGCACTTATGGATTTCTGCACATCTTCTGCAAATGCATTTGCAGTCATAGCCAATATCACCATTGTCTTCGCCTCCGGATGGGACGAACTGCGGATTTTGCGCGTTGCCTCATAGCCATTCATAACAGGCATCTGTATATCCATTAAAATCGCATCGTATGTTCCCGGAACACTGCTTTCAAACTCCTCTACTGCCTGCAGCCCATTCTCCCTCAAAACACAGGTTGCTCCCCACATCTGAAGAAGTTCTGCCAGAATTTCTGAATTGATCGCATTGTCTTCTACCAGAAGAAAATGTCTTCCTTCCAGCGATTCCTCCGGTATGCATTCATCCGCATTTGGGGAACGCTTCTGCTTTCCGTCTGCCACAGCAAATTCCAGTTCAATCTCAAACATCGTTCCCTGATGAAGCTGGCTTTCTACCCGGATTTTACCCCCCATAAGATCTACAAGCCCCTTTGTAATACTCAGTCCCAGACCGGTTCCCTCTACCCTGTTCACCCGTTCACTGCGGCAGAAGGGCTCAAATAAATGGCTGATAAACTCCTGTGTCATACCGATTCCCGTGTCGCTGATGACAAAACGATACCTTACTCTTCCGCTTTCATATGACGGTATTTCCTCCGTCCTGAACCGAACGTTTCCGCCTTCCATGGTGAATTTAAATGCATTGCTGAGTATGTTGATTAAAATCTGTTTTATCCGTAAGGCATCCCCCTGAAAATACAGATGCTGTATCTCTCCCCGCTCAACCATAAATTTCAGTCCCGCGTCCTTTGATGGGGAAGCCATAATAGAGGAAATCTGATCCAGAAGTTCATCAATATGAATAACCTGCACATTCATATGTAATTTGGACTGCTCAATCTGGCTCATATCCAGAATATCGTTAATCAAACTCAGCAGATGCTGAGAAGATACAGAAATCTTTTTCAGATAATCCTCCACCTTCCGGGAATCCGAAAGATTGGCCTGCGCAAGGGTTGTCATTCCCACAATAGCATTCATAGGGGTACGGATATCATGGCTCATGGAAGACAGAAAATCACTCTTAACCCTGCTTGCCTTTTCTGCCTCTGATAATGCCTTTTCCAGATCATACTTCACTTTTCTTTCCGCGGCAAGCATATCGGTTACGTCTGTCCGCACCAGGCAGATTCTGCCAAGACTCAGATCAATGGCGGAAATAATCATATTTTTAGTCTGGATTTCATTGCTTCCATTATTTACAGAATACCGGAACGAATAGAATTCTCCGTCCTTCAGCCGGCTGACCATCTTCCCCGGATCCAGCATATCCCTTACATATGCTTTCTCCGAGTCCACCACAAGCTCCTCAACCACACGTCTCACCCGTTCCATCAGGCTTCCCTGAGCTTCTGTTATATTATGGTCCCCACCGCTTACGACTTTATACTGATCATTTATCAAATCCACGTCTGCAACCAGGTCATAATTTAAAGATGACAGCATTCGGATGATTCTGTCCTGTATTGTCTTTTCCGTAATATCTGTAACCGTTAAAATACCCGTTATATCTCCCGTATCCGGGGTTTCCACAAGATTCACCTTAAACTGTACATATCTTCCCTGCGGATAATTCGGAAGCTTCACAAAACATGGCATCAGAACTTCCTTTATCCCATTTTCAAAAGCCCTGATAGACGGTTCATTTAAATATTTTTCATAAAACAGGCTCCGCTCCGCTTCTGACGCTACCAGAGTTCCAATTCCTGTAAAAAAATCCTCCCGTTTATCACCAAACCGTTCGAGAAGTCTGGAATTGGTACGGTCTTCAATCTCAATAATCTTATTTTTTGTGATATTACAATGCCCTAAAATCAGTGTGTTGGGATCTGTTATCAAATAATGCTGGAAAATCTGCTCCCTGTACTGAAGCCTTAATCTCTCCTGCATTTCTCTCTCTTCTGTAATGTCATGATAATCCGCATAAACCATGGCGTCCCCAGCTTCACACTGAATAACGGAAAATTTTGTATTGACCCAGATATAACCGCCGCTCCCCTTCTTCAGCCGGTATTGAAGGGCTTCTCTGTCGCAGTTTTCACGAATACAGCGGTCTAATGTCTGTTTTACATATTCCTGATCATCCGGATGGACACCTGAAAGCGCATTGGTCTTATACATATCCCAGGCTTCTTCCATAGACATATCAACCATCTCGGCAAATCCATCGGACAAATACTCCGGAGTCAATCTCCCATTCAGTCCATGGTGAACAACAGCAACTCCGCCCGGAAGGTACTTCAAAACTGTCTCGAAATATTTTTCCAGACGCTCCTTTTCTCTTTTCACCGTTGCTTCTTCGGTAATATCCCTCACATATTTTATATATGCAGGCGTCCCGTTCCACTCTGTTTCTTTAAAATGTGTAGCATAGCAGCGCCCTCCCTCTTCATAGCTCGTCTCACAGGGCATTTCCTCTGACCCGCCCATCTTCATCATACAATGGAAACAGGGCTCTTTTTTATTATAAATATGCTCATAACATTTAGGTGTATTCTGCCCTTCCTCATTCCAGAATGCACGTTTAAAACCATTTACATAAAGAAGATCATAATTTTCTTTATCAATCACATAAATATTGTCTGCATTTTCACTGGCTATGCTCTGGAACAGCTGGGTTTCCTGGGACATTCCCCCAAAAAGGAGACAGTATGTTGTTCCATCCTCCCATCCCTCTATTTTATACCACTTTAAACAGCTTGTTTTCTCTTTGACCGGAGAGTAAACTTTGATTCCTATATGCCTGGACTTTGCGGACATAATTGCATGCTCCACTTCCATTCTGTCCTCGTCACACAAAAGCCCCAGGGCATCTTTACTGAAATGCAGATCAAAATACGGCATATCATACCCTAAGAGCTGCACTACTTTTTCCGGACAATATTGAAAACAAAACGTTTTACATTCTTCATCATAAACGGCGACTGCGCCGCAAAATGCATTCAAAATTCTTTCTCCTATGCAATCCATTCTGTTGTTCCCTTCCTTGAAATCAACTTTTGTACTGTGTTTCTCTCTGTTTTAATAATACCATATTTTTTTATTATGTGTGTAGTCTGATCCGCTGAAGAATACAGAATATTTTCCTGTTGTTCCTCTCCGACAATTTTATCGACACATCCGGATGTCAAAAATAAAAAGCGCTTTTACAGCGCATTTATTAAGGAGGGAGATTTGTATGGAAATTGTGAAACTGATCGGCGTCCTCATCGTAATTGCAGGATTTATACTTAAGCTGGACACTCTAGCCGTGGTGGTAACAGCAGGTCTTGCTACCGGTCTGGTGGCAGGCATGAGTCCGCTGGAGATTCTGGATACTCTTGGAACCGCCTTTATCACTAACCGGACAGCTACTCTTTTTATCCTGACCCTGCCCGTTATCGGACTGTGCGAGCGCAATGGCTTAAAGGATAAGGCTGTCGATTTTATCAAATCGTTGAAAAATGTTACAACCGGCCGTCTGATTGCGATCTGGCAGGCTATTCGTACGGTTGCATCGGCATTTTCTCTTCGCATCGGAGGCCATGTCCAGTTTATCCGTCCTCTGATCAATCCTATAGCTCAGGCAGCCGCTGTTGTCCAGTATGACAAACTGGACGAAAAGACTGAAGATCAAATTAAGGGTATGTGCTCAGGAAGCGAAAATTACGGTAACTTTTTTGCTCAGAACTGCTTTATGGGTTCTTCCGGCACACTTCTGATTGTGTCCACCCTAAGTGAACAGGGCTATCCCGTAGACGCCCTTCAGATTGCCGGACAGTCAATCCCCATCGCCGTACTTTCTCTGGTGGCAGGTGTGGTCTATGCCCTGCTTTTTGACCGGATTTTGAAACGCAGATTCGGAGATAAACGCAGAAAAAAGGAGGCAAACTAATATGACCTGGACTCTCAGTACTGCAGTTGCTGAATTCTTTTACTGTATTATAGGCCTTATTTTTATTGGCACAGGCTTTAAGGCTTTAAAGGATCCGACCTGTGAAAAACGGATTACAACCGCGGCCTTCTGGTTTATTCTGGCCGCTACATTTATTGCGGGTCCCTATTTCCCCAGATGGATCACCGGACTATGTGTCGTCCTTATGGCGATCCTCACTGCATTTAAAAGGGTTGCCCCCAGCAGCAGCGACGTTCCCGCGGCAGCCAAAACACGTGCAGCAGCAGACCGGTTAGGATATTCTGTATTTATTCCGCCTCTTCTTCTGGCCTTCAGCGCCGTACTGGTCGCTACCTTTTTTAAATCTTTGGGAGCCAATAACGCCATCGGCGTATCAGGAGTAATTGCACTTATTGCGGCTTTCCTGCTCTTTCGCCCAAAACCTGTATATGCGGCAAAGGACTGTACTCGTCTTACAGACAATGTCGGCGTCACCGGTATTCTCCCGCAGGTTCTGGCCGCTCTTGGAGCCGTGTTTACCGCTGCGGGAGTCGGCGATGTAATTGCCGCAGGCGTAAGCGCTGTGATTCCTTCCGGAAATCTGTTTGCAGCTACCGCAGTCTATTGTATTGCCATGGCGGTTTTTACCATGATCATGGGAAATGGTTTTGCTGCCTTTTCCGTAATTACCGTCGGGATCGGTATACCTTTCCTGATCGCACAGGGAGCCGATCCGGCAGTTGTAGGCGCCCTTGGACTGACAGCTGGCTACTGCGGTACTCTGATGACGCCCATGGCTGCTAATTTTAACATTCTCCCAGCGGCAGTACTGGAAACGAAAAACAAATACACCGTAATCTTATCCCAGCTCCCCATGGCTCTTTTCATGCTGGCCATCCATATTGTACTGATGTATTTTCTGGCATTCTGATACATTTGAAGCTGTTTTCACACCATCTGCGGAAAGGATATTTTATTATGAAGCTTTTACTTACAGCATTTGATCCCTTTGGAGGCGAACCGGTTAACCCGGCTCTGGAAGCCGTAAAAAAAGTACAGAACCAGATCGGCTCTGTTTCTATCGTTAAGCTGGAGGTTCCCACTGTATTCGGAACATCCATTCAAACAGTGGCAAAGGCCATAGAACAGGAAATGCCAGACGCCGTCCTGTGTATCGGACAGGCCGGCGGACGCTATGGACTGACGCCCGAACGGGTGGCGATCAATCTGGATGACGCCCGTATTAAAGATAATGAAGGTAATCAGCCCATCGATCTCCCCATCTTTAAGGACGGAGCCCCGGCTTACTTCTCTACCCTGCCCATCAAAGCTATGGTACAGTCTATCCGTCAGGCAGGACTTCCCGCCAGCGTATCGAATACTGCCGGAACCTTTGTATGCAATCATCTGATGTATGGCGTCCTTTATACTCTGGAACGGAAATACCCCGGAGTAAGAGGCGGTTTTATGCACGTTCCCTTTATCCACAGCCAGACCGTCAACCGTCCGGCTCCCGCCCCTTCCATGAGCATCGAAGATATTGCTGCCGGGATCGAAGCCGCAATCAGAGCTATCGGCGAACATGAATCTGATATAAAGGCTGCCGAGGGCGCTACACACTGATCTTATTTTATAAAAATCAAACTGGCTGCTTACGAAAGATTTCACGGATCGTTGATGACATCAAAAAGAGAATTTCCTGTTTTAATAAGGAAATTCCCTGGGTAATTGAGCCAGCTGCCTTCATTCCTTTATATCGCGGCAAATCCCTTTTCAAGATCAGCGATAATATCGTCAATATGTTCTGTTCCAATCGAGAGTCTGATCGTACTCTGTTTGATGCCCTGATCTGCAAGTTCTTCATCTGTAAGCTGACTATGGGTTGTGCTGGCCGGATGAATGACAAGGCTTTTCACATCCGCTACATTTGCAAGGAGTGAGAAAATCTCAAGGTTATCAATAAACTTCCATGCCTCTTCTTTTCCACCCCTGATCTCAAACGTAAAGATGCTCGCTCCGCCATTGGGGAAATACTTTTCATAGAGCTCATGATCCGGATGTTCCTCCAGAGACGGATGATTCACCCGGGCAACCTTTGGATGGTTCCTTAGGAACTCTACAACCTTTCTGGTGTTCTCTGCATGTCTGTCCAGACGAAGGGATAAAGTCTCTGTCCCCTGAAGCAAAAGAAATGCGTTAAAGGGTGAAATGGCTGCCCCCGTATCACGGAGAAGAATGGCCCGGATGTAAGTTACAAATGCTGCGGGGCCTGCCGCATCATAGAAGCTTACTCCATGGTAGCTTGGATTTGGATCAGCGATATTGCCGTACTTTCCGCTTGTCTTCCAGTCGAACCTTCCGGACTCAACAATAATTCCACCAAGTGTAGTTCCGTGTCCGCCAATAAACTTAGTTGCCGAATGAACGACGATATCGGCGCCATGCTCAAAGGGCCTGAAGAGATAAGGTGTGCCAAATGTATTATCTACTACGACAGGAAGTCCTGCTGCATGTGCAAGTTCTGCAATGGCGTCAATATCCGGAATATCTGCATTCGGATTTCCTAAAGTTTCAAGATAGACAGCCCTGGTATCATCCTGGATCGCTGCCTTTACTTCCTCAAGATTATGGGCATCCACAAAAGTTGTGGTAATTCCATACTGGGTAAGGGTATGGGCAAGCAGATTATAGCTTCCCCCATAAATCGTCTTCTGTGCGACAATATGCCCACCGTTTGCCGCCAGAGCCTCAATGGTATAAGCAATAGCCGCCGCTCCACTTGCTAATGCCAGGGCAGCGGAGCCGCCCTCAAGCGCCGCTATTCTCTTCTCAAACACATCCTGTGTGGAATTCGTAAGTCTTCCATAGATGTTACCGGCATCTGCAAGGCCAAATCGGTCTGCCGCATGCTGAGAGTTTCGGAAAACATAAGATGTTGTCTGATAAATCGGTACCGCTCTTGAATCAGTTGCCGGATCTGGATGTTCCTGTCCTACGTGTAACTGCAGCGTCTCAAATCTGTATTTGCTCATATCATTCTCCTCCGATTCGCCTCTGTTTCCTATATGTTAACTAGGTTTTATGGGCCTATTATAACCGGCTTCTCATTTCCTGTAAAATACATAGAAGTTAGAACTGGCTATAAGTTTCCATTATAACAATGAATAACCCGCTGAAATACCGAACTCATTTATAGGATTTAAGAATATCAATATACTTTCTTCCCAGAAGGCTGAGGGGTATATTTTTCCGCTTGATATAACCGATTGTCATGGTATCTGTTGTATCAAGAGGAACCGACACGTAGAAATCCCCATTCAGATCCTGACATATGATCCCGCTGCACAGGGTATAACCATTTAATCCTGTCATAAGATTCAGCATCGTCGCTCTGTCATCTGCTTTGATGATCTGTTTGTATGCATGGGTACTGAATACCTCTTCTGCAAAGTAAAAGGAATTCCTTTCCCCCTGCTCAAAAGACAGGCATGGATACTCGGACAGCTCGTCCATTGTAATCTTCGTCTTCTCTGCGAGGGGGTGGTTCTTACTAAGGTAAACAGATATGCCACAGTCATATAAAGGCATGAATTCCAGATCATTATCCTCCAGTATTCTGGTCATTGCTTTTTCATTAAAGGAATTTAAGTAGAGCACACCAAGTTCACTTCTATAATCCTTTACATTATCAATCACTTCGTGGGTCTTTGTTTCATGAACCGCCAGTTCATACTCCCCAATAGAAAAATTTTTTGCCAGTTTAATAAATGCCTCCACTGCAAAAGAATAATGCTGCATGGACACACTAAACTTCTTTTTTGCTATTGTTTTATTCACAAACCGCTCTTCCACCAGATTTCCAAGCTCAACCATCTGCCTTGCGTAGCTTAAAAATTCCTGGCCTTCTGTTGTGATCACGATTCCCTTATTGGTTCTGATAAACAGTTCCGTTTGAAGCTCCTCTTCTAAATCCTTAATTGCACCTGACAATGCCGGCTGTGATACAAATAAAGCGGCCGCCGCTTTATTCATGGACTTTGTTTCCGCAATTGCCACTACATATTGTAACTGTGTTAATGTCATTGTATCACCTGCAGTTTTAATTTGTGCTGAACAAGGCTGTTGACAAATACCGGTCTCCAGAGTCGGGAAGCAATGCAACGATCACTTTACCTGCATTCTCTTGTCTGCCTGCAAGGATAACCGCAGCCTTTAATGCTGCTCCGGAAGAAATGCCGACCAGGATGCCTTCTGATGTTGCAAAAGCTCTCCCTTCTTTAAATGCGTCTTCATTCTCAATCGTAATGACTTCATCATAAATCTCCGTATTAAGTGTCTGCGGCACAAATCCGGCTCCGATCCCCTGAATCTTATGGGCTCCCGGGGTTCCCTTGGAAAGAACCGGACTTCCTGCCGGTTCCACTGCTACAATCTGGATATCCGGATTCTGTTCCTTTAAGTATTCTCCCACACCAGTAATGGTTCCTCCTGTTCCGACGCCGGCAACGAAGATATCCACCTTTCCATCTGTCTGTTTCCAGATCTCCGGCCCTGTCGTCTCTTTATGTATCTTTGGATTTGCGGGATTAATGAACTGCCCCAGAATAACCGAGCCCTCAATTTCCCTGTTTAATTCCTCTGCTTTCGCAATGGCTCCCTTCATCCCCTTGGAACCTTCCGTCAGTACCAGCTCGGCTCCATAAGCCTTCAGGAGATTCCGGCGCTCAATGCTCATGGTATCTGGCAGTGTAAGAATAGCTCTATATCCTTTTGCCGCAGCCACAGCCGCAAGCCCGATTCCAGTATTCCCGCTGGTCGGTTCAATAATCGTCGCTCCAGGCTTTAAAATGCCGCGTTTCTCTGCATCTTTGATCATAGCAAGCGCAATTCTGTCTTTGACAGATCCTGCCGGGTTCAAATACTCCAGCTTTGCCAAAATAACCGCCTTATTTACCCCTGCTTTTTTACTGTATCTTCCCGCCTCCAGAAGCGGTGTTCCTCCAATTAATTCTAATGAGCTTTTCCTGACATCTGCCATGATTTTTTCCTCCATTCTTTTATAGCCTATTATTTATATAGGTTATATATGTTTATGTAAGTATAGTGCCACAGATTCCATTTGTCAATCTATTTTTAAGCGTTGAAAGCCTATCTTTTCTGTAGTATAATATGCAGCAAGGAGGTGATCCTATGAAAATATCAACCAGAGGACGCTATGCCCTGCGCATGATGATAGATCTGGCGCAGCATTATGATCAGGGATTTATCGCATTAAAAGACATTTCAAAAAGACAGGATATTTCAAAGAAATATCTGGAGCAGATTATCCCGTTCCTGAACAGAGGTAATTTACTTAGCGCAACAAAGGGACATATGGGCGGTTACAGGCTGGCAAAAGCGCCTTCCGAAATCACAGTCCGTGAAATCTTAGAAAGCGCTGAGGGAAGTCTTGTTCCTGTAAGCTGTATGGACAACACCCCAAACCTGTGTAAAAAATGTGAAGACTGTATTACTTTACCAATTTATGAAGGCCTGTACGATGTTGTCACAAAATATTTCAACAGTATTACCTTAGAAGATATTATCAACCGTCAGGTTTCTGAATTCATCTATACCATTTAAAAATATCCATGCACTCCTTATTGAATGTTTAACAGTTCTTTCTGACTGATGGTGTATAAATCACTTTTTTTGTCAGAGCAAGAATGTAAGTTTTTTTGTTAGTTGTGAAGAAAGTGTTTAACGGAAGAGAGATGACAGCATCAATTTCACACTGCTCCAATATAAAGTCACGGAGCTTTTTGTTGAGTATTCCGGGTGATTTTGGTTCTTCCGGAACAGCGGTACGCCCGCACAAGAATATTCATCTGGTTAGTCAGAGCAATCACTTTGCAATTTGACATAGATGCGTCCTCCTTTCGCATAGATTTAGCCACTTTGTCAAGGTGGCTATGTAAACAGTACCAGAGAACGCAA